>APMI01000063.1_pt1 | contig 539044 bp, 481 predicted proteins | sample 667938 | NCBI WGS metagenome assembly APMI01 (sample SAMN01084076, study PRJNA167559) | wastewater metagenome | biome: Wastewater | place: Denmark: Ejby Moelle, Odense | collected 2011-11-28
CTGATCTGGCAGAAATAACTCCAGAAAGGAACATCATGCCATTCAAGATCCTGGTACATCATCGGCACAACACAAATCGGGAAATCACCAGCAATACCACCACCAATCTGGAAGAAACCAACACCTTTGCCACCACTGTTTGCCCTGTACCATTCAGTTAACCAAACCATGTATTCAATACCGCTCTTAACAGTACTTGCTTTTAGTTCATTTTTGATGACGTAGCTTGCAAAAATGTTACCTGTTGTGCTGTCTTCCCATCCTGGTACAACAATCGGAATGTTTTTTTCGGCCGCAGCAATAATCCAACTGTCTTTCGGGTCAATTTCATAATACTGCTGCAGATCACCACTCAATACAACTTTGTATAAAAACTCATGTGGAAAATAACGTTCACCTTTTGCTTCTGCATCTTTCCATTGTTTTTCCAGATGTTTTTGCAGGCGGCGGAAAGCTTCCTCTTCAGGAATACAGGTATCAGTTACACGGTTGTAATGATTTTCGAGTAAATCCCATTCTTCCTGCGGTGTAAGATCACGATAGTTGGGTACACGTTTGTAATGACTGTGTGCTACAAGGTTCATCACATCTTCTTCCAGGTTGGCACCGGTACAACTGATGATTTGTACTTTATCCTGCCTGATCATTTCTGCAAGACTGATACCAAGCTCTGCAGTACTCATGGCACCTGCAAGTGTAATCATCATTTTACCGCCATCAGCTAAGTGTGCTTCATAACCTTTAGCAGCATCCATTAAAGCAGCAGAGTTGAAATGACGGTAATGATGCTGGATGAATTGTGAAACGGGTCCTTTGTTCATAAACATTTTATTTAGTAATAAAGACCGCCTTCAGATCCCGACTATCCGGGAGACATTGCGAGGCCGCAAAAATAAAGATTTGTTGAAGTTTGACAGGGTTTCTTCATAGTATTCATAAAATTTTCATTCCGTTCATAGTAAAAACGTTTTTATTAAGCGGCAGAATAAAACGAACGCTTTGTGGGATCGTAACTTTGTTTGCCTGATTTAAAAGAATCATACTGCAATGCCGATACAAAATGGAAGTTTTCTGGAGAGTACCTCTCAGCTTAATAATACTGTGTTTGAGAATACTGTAATTCTTGTTGTGGAGTATAACAAAAAAGGAGCTCTGGGCTTTGTGATTAATAAACCATACGGCCGTTCTCTTAACGAACTTGAAGAATTTAAACACAGTGTGGCATTTCCGTTGTACCAAGGTGGGCCTGTTGATCATGACCATCTCTATTTTGTACACAAACGTCCCGATATAATTGAAGGCGGAACAGCTATTGGCAATGAATTATATTTTGGTGGTAATTTTCAACAGGCAGTCGAGGCAGTTAACAACGGAACTGTTTCTCAAAATCAGATCAAAATTTTTGTTGGATATAGTGGCTGGGATACCGGCGATCTTGAATTGGAGATTGAAGAAGGTAGCTGGTTACTCCTTTCTCCTCATCAGAAAAATGTGTTTATGCAATAACCGGCAGATCGTTATTCACTCACCTGTTCGGCTTTATAACCAACACCCTGCAAGCTACTGATGATTGTTCCTGCCTTCAGCTCATCGTTTGCTGTAATAGTGAGCAGGCGGTTGGGATTTTGCAGATCCACTTTCCAGTTTTCTTCACCAGCCAGTGCATTTAAAACAGGTGTAACCTTTTCGATACAACCAGTACATTTAATGGTTGTTTTGAATGTAAGTGATTTCATTATTTTTTATTTAGAAGTAAAATTAATACAGCATAAAAGAGCATTTATCATACAATTGCCATGAAAACTTATATCTTTTTCAGATTACAGTTTGGCAAGCTTCAGCCGAAGGCTGTTGCTTACCACACTTACACTGCTGAAAGCCATGGCTGCACCTGCAATCATAGGGTTTAATAAAAAGCCATTTAAAGGATACAATACTCCGGCAGCAATGGGAATGCCAATGAGGTTGTATATAAATGCCCAGAATAAATTTTGTTTGATTGTATTCACTGTTTTCCGTGAAAGCTTTAAAGCTTTGTGAATGCTGTTTAAATCAGAAGAGATGAGTGTCATCTTTGCCACATCCATGGCAATATCACTTCCTTTGCCCATAGCAATGCTCACATCGGCCTGCGCCAGTGCATGACTGTCGTTAATACCATCACCCACCATGGCTACTGTTTTTCCCTGCTGTTGTAACTGTTGTACAAATGCTGCTTTGGCTGAAGGAAGCATTTCTGCTTTAAACTGTTTTACTCCCACTTCTGCTGCAATGGCTGCAGCAGTCTGTTCGTTATCACCGGTAAGCATATATACTTCAATGCCTTGTTGCTGTAATGTTTCAATGGCTTTTTTTGAACCTGCTTTTACTTTATCGGCAATGGCTATCAGTACAGAAGCCTGCTGATTTTTTGCCAGCAGCACCACGGTTTTTGCCTGTTGCTGTAGTTGGTTCATTCGTTGCTGTAGTTCGCCATCAATTATTACCTGTTCTTCTTTCATCCAGCTTGCATGACCAACCATGTATTGCTCATGATTGTAAACGGTTTTAATTCCTTTCCCGGTTACACTTTCAGTTTTATCTAATAAAATCGGTTGAATGTTTTGCTGACGCAGGTACAGTACAATTGCATCTGCCAGCGGATGTTCCGAATGCTGTTCAACCGATAATAAAACCTGCTGCAGCTCATCGCTGTTTACATCTTTAGCAAAAAACAGATCTGTTACAAGTGGCCTGCCCTCAGTAATAGTTCCTGTTTTATCAAGTATAATGGCGGTTACCTTATGCGCCAGTTCAAGGCTTTCAGCATCTTTAATCAGCATATTGTTTTCGGCTCCCTTACCCACGCCAACCATAATGGCCGTTGGAGTTGCTAACCCCAACGCACAGGGGCAGGCAATAACGAGTACCGTAATGGAAGTAAGCAATGCCTGTGTAAATGCGTGCTCTCCACCCAATAACACCCATGCAATAAACGTAAGAATGGAAATACCAATCACCACCGGAACAAAAATGCCGGCAATTTTATCAACGAGTTTTTGTACAGGAGCCTTGCTTCCTTGCGCTTCCTGTACCATGCGGATGATCTGCGCAAGCAATGTTTCTGCTCCAACCTTTTCAGCAGCGAAACTAAAACTTCCCCTCTGGTTGATGGTTCCTGCAAATACTTTGTCAGCAGTTTTCTTTTCAACAGGAACAGGCTCACCTGTAATCATACTTTCATCCACAAACGATTCGCCATTAAGTACCGATCCATCCACCGGAATTTTTTCACCGGGCTTTACCAGCAGCACATCATTCACTTTCACTTCGCTTACAGGAATTTCTTTTGTATGTCCATCGCTCAGAGCAAGTGTAACCGTTTTCGGTTGCAACCCCATTAATTTTTTTATGGCTGATGAGGTGTTTGATTTTGCTTTTTCTTCCAGCAGTTTTCCCAATGAAATAAATGCAATCACCACTGCTGCTGCTTCGAAATATACATGCGCATGTAATCCACGGTTGTGCCAGAACTCGGGATAAACCGTATTAAACACGCTGAACAGGTATGCAATGCCGGTGCTGAGTGCAACCAATGTATCCATATTGGCCTTGCCATGTTGTGCCTGTTTAAATGCGTGAACAAAAAAGCTGCGGCCGAAATAAAACAAAACAGGAGTGGCCAATGCCATCATAATCCAGTTGGCATAGGGGATGTTCATAAAAAACATACCAATCAGCACAATCGGAAATGCAAGTATTGATGACCAGATGGTACGTTGCCTTATTGCTTTGTATTGCTGTTCCTGTGCTGCCTCTTTAACTTCCTGCTGGTTCTCTTTTTCAATCACCAGATCGTAGCCAATGGAGCGTATAATGTTTTGTAATTGTTGCGGAGCGGTAACAGAAGGATTGTACTCAACCCATGCATCCTGGTTGGCAAAGTTTACTCCGGCATCCTGCACACCCTCTGCCGATTTAAGCATCGATTCCACACTTATTGCACAGGCAGCACAGGTCATTTCCAGCACAGGAAAAGTTTCCTTGATATAATTCTTCTTTTTTCCTGTTTCTGTTTTCGTCTGTAGATGCTGTACCTGTTCCATAAACCTGTTTCTGCAAAATTCCTTCAGGAAGCGGGGAAAATTGTTACAGGATTTTACCGGAAATGTATATAATTATGATTGGGTGATTTTATCGAGAGGCTTGCGTTTGTTTTCTTTTACCTGTTTAAAATGAGTAGGAGTAAGCCCTGTGTTTTTTTTAAACTGCTGCGATAAATGTTGTACACTGCTGTAACCCATTTCAAAAGCGATATCACTCAGGCTTTTTTCATCGTATGTAAGCAGTTCTTTTACTTTTTCAATGCGTTGAAGGATGGTATATTTTTCAATGGTGATTCCTTCTACCGAAGAAAAAAGCGAAGTGAGATAATGATAATCCATGCCTGTTTTTTCTTCAAGAATGGCCGATAGTTTTAAATGAAGTTCACCTGCATCTTTACCATGTACCAATGTAATGATAATGTTCTTGATCTTCTCCACCATCTTTGCTTTTTTATCATCCAGCAATTCAAATCCATTTTGCTCAAGTTTATTACGCAGTTCTTCTAATTGTGTTGCAGTTGCATCTCTGCTCAGTTCCACCTGACCTAACTGAACGTTTTTATAATCCAGTCCTGTTGCATCAAGTTGCTGGCGCACTACCATTATACACCGATCGCATACCATATTCTTAATGTGAAGAAGATTACTCATGATGCAAAATTAGAAAAATAGCAACGATTGCTTTACCTGTGCTTAAATTCAACGAATTACAAAATACTAATGTAGCACTTCAACTATTCACAATTCTCTTTCCAAACGGCAGTAATGATATTTCAAGCAGTTTAAAATGCTGTCTTCCCCACGGAATGCCAATAATGCTGATGTAAAGCAATGCTCCCCAGATAAGATGATTCAGTGTTACTCCAATACCACCAACAATGATCCAGATGATATTGGCGAATACCGATAAGCAACCCGTACTGGAAGTATCGCTCACTACCTTTTTACTAAAAGGCCATAACACCAAACCTGCAAGCTTAAAACACTGGATGCCCCATGGGATACCCACAATGGTGAAGCACAATACAATGCCGCCCAGAAAATAGCCAACCGCTGCAAAAAAACCACCAAAGATGAGCCAGATAAGATTACCCACGAAGTTCATAGTAAGATGTTTGATGAAAGATAGATGATTTGAGGGATGTGATGGTTTGAAATAATATGAATAGTTTCATCAAACATTGGAAGACGTTTTAAGGAAATGCTTTATCTGCATTTATCGTCACTGCGAGGAGCGAAGCAGTCTATACAACTACGGAGCAAAGCAAATGCACAATGCCTGCTTTCTTGAATAAAATATGATTGTATCTAAAAAAGAATCACTCCAATTTTCCCTGCAACCTGTTCTTTTTACAGCTTCGTGTTTTTATACCTTTGAGGCAATAAAAACAATGATCTCCCCACACTTCATTCAACCAACCCTTCATACAAAACATTCACCACTTCTTTAATCACAGTCTCAAATCCATCCGTATAACCGGGATCGCAACCATTGGTAATTACCACAAAACCATACTTCTTTTTGGGATGAAAAAACATGGCACTGTATAATCCGTATGCCGAACCGGTATGGCCTTTCAGCGTAATTCCCTTCAGCAGTTTGTTGGTTGTCATAATGGCCAGGCCGTAACCTTCTTCTTCCGACAGGGGATGCTGCATCTGTTTGGCGCTGCTTCTTGAAATGATTCTTTTGCCATCATAGCGGCCTTTGTTCATGTGCATCGTCATATAACGGGCAAGGTTAGTAGCGCTGATCTTCATGCCGCCGGTAGGTGAAAAAACCGGTGTGCTGTATCCCATCACATAACGGGCAATTTCTTCCCTGCGTGGATTATAGGCGGCCGGTTGCGGTTCAAGCTGTTTGGTGCTGTCGTTGTATTCGTAAATAGTGGCAAAGAGATTATTGTTAAGCGAATCAACACAATAACCACCTTCAATATGCAGCGGGTTAAGGATATGATGTTTTACATATACATCAAACCGTTCACCCGATACCCGTTCAATGATGGTGCCCGTGATGTTGAAATTAAGATTGCAGTACTGGTAACCTGTACCAGGTTCATAATCATTATAACAGTTTTGCCAGTTTACATTTTTGGCGGGGTTAATGGCATCAAGTGAAAAATATCCCTGGCTGTCGTTCAGGCTTGATTTATGGCTTAGTAACATACGCAACGTTATTACTGTTGCGGGGAACCTGGGGTTACGTACCGAAAAACCAATGAGTTTGCTTACATCATCATCCAGCGATAATTTCTTTGCTTCTGCCAGTTGCATAATGGAAGTGGCCGAAAATGATTTGCTGATGGATGCAATGCGGAACAGGCAGTCATCCGTTAAAGGGATCTTGCTTTCAATGTCTTTCATGCCAAATGAGTGAGTATAAACAATCTTTCCCTTTTTAACCACTGCTACAGAAAGACCAGCTACGTGATGCTTTTGCATAATCTGCCCAATGTTGTCTTGTGCTTGTTGTATTTGAGCAAAACTTTCTGATAGAAACGATAGAGAAACGAACAGCGATAAAACAAACCGAATAAGCATAGTAAACAGTTAATGTGATGTATGAATTAAAGATAGGAAAGATGTTATGATTTAACCCGATGCAAAAAAGTGTAGAACTAAGAAAATAACAATGGATTTTTAACCCTGCTATAACCTGTAAATGTTTAAGGTAAAATAAGCGCCTTACATCGTTTACATTTGTAACGGATGGAGAAGTGTTTGTTTAAAAGAATTAATTAGCGCAATGAAAATTCTGAAAGTAACCATTGCATTAACTGTGCTTGTTGTAGTGCTGAACCAGTGTATGCAAATGAAGAAATCTGTTAACAGTGCTGAATATGTGGGTTCAGATAAGTGCCAGTCCTGCCACCAGAAACAGACTGAACTGTTTAAAATATCCGATCATTTTCACGCAATGGACACCTTATCCGATGCTACCGTAAAAGGCGATTTTAACAACTCCCGTTTTATTTATAGTGGCGATACAGCTTTTTTTTACAAACGTAATGGCGGCTATTTTGTACGCACTACCGACAGTACCGGGAAGAAAAAAGAATTCAAAATCAGCTACACTTTTGGATGGCAGCCATTGCAGCAATACCTGGTACAGTTTAGCGATGGCCGTATGCAGGTACTCCCGTTTTGTTGGGATACGAGAACAAAAGAAAAAGGAGGGCAGCGTTGGTTTCATCTTTATAACAAAGAAAAAATTTCTCACACCGATGAGTTGTTCTGGATGGGCATTAATCAGAACTGGAACTATATGTGCGCCGATTGTCATACAACCGATTTTCAGAAAAATTTTGATGTGGCGGGCGACAGCTTTCACAGTACATGGAAAGAAAGCAGGGTTTCATGCGAATCCTGTCATGGACCGGGATCAGCTCACCTGCAATGGACTGTCTCAAAAGATCAGTCGGTTCCCTATAAAGGTTTTTCTATAAACCTTGCCGCTAAAATTATAAACTGGAAAATGGATGAGGCCAAACTTACCAGGGTTCCGGAAACTGTTATTAAAAACGATACGCTTATTGAAACATGCGCCCGTTGCCATGCCCGGGCTACAAGGTTTTCTGATGATTATGTACATGGCCAGTCATTTTTACAAACACATATACCTGCCACTGCAAGTACAGAAAATTATTATGTTGATGGGCAGATCAGGGACGAAGATTACGAGTATGCTTCTTTTCTGCAAAGCAAAATGTATGCTTCAGGTGTAACCTGCATAAACTGCCACGATCCACACAGTATGAAGATAAAGGCAACAGGAAATTCCCTTTGTGGCAGTTGCCATGCACCCGGCAAGTATGATGGGCAGCAGCACAGTTTTCATAAAACTGAGAGTACCGGTAACCAATGTGTCAACTGCCATATGCCTGTAACAGCTTATATGGTTATTGATAACCGGCTCGATCACAGTATCCGTATTCCACGCCCCGATCAGTCGCTCACTATAGGTATACCCAATGCCTGTAATAAATGCCATACCGATAAGTCAGTGGCATGGGCTGCTGCCAGTTTCAATAAATGGTATGCGGCAAAACTTCCCAAAGAAAAAACGTATGCCGAACTTATGAATAACCTCAACCGGTTTATGCCCGAAAGTGAATCCTCACTTTACACATTACTACAGTCGGCAACCTATCCTGGTATTATCAAAGCCACCGCAATGGAACAATATGGCTTTTTCAGTTCAGTACGTGTGAGGGAATTAATACATGGCGGGCTGGGTAGTGTAAGCCCCTTACTGCGTTTAAATGCAGTAAAAGCCATGAACAATTACTCCGAAGAAATTATACTGGGAGCTTTGCCCGTTTTGTTGTTTGATGAGGTTAGGGCAGTAAGGCTTGAAGCAATGACCGTGCTTGCTCCTTATTTCAGCAAGCTGGGTGAAAAAGACAATGAGCAGTTCAGGAAGGTAATGGATGAGTATATGAAAGTACAGGAACAGATGAGCCACAGACCTGAAGGTTTTTATAACAGAGCGATCATTCTTAAAAGCACGGGCAATGCAGCCGGTGCTGAACAGTTGTATGTAACATGTATGCAGCGCTTCCCCGATTTTGCCCAGTCATACTCAAACCTTGTTGATTTGTACAGGGAGCAGAACAGAGATGAAGAAGCAAAGAAAATTGCCGATAAAGGTCTGAGGCGAATGCCTGCAAATCCTTTTCTGCATTATGCACTGGGGCTTTGGTATATACGGCAGAAACAAAATGAGAAAGGGCTGGCTGAGTTAAAAACGGCCGCAGACTTAGGACCATCGAATGCACAAATGTTATACGGTTATGCCATCGGCTTGTTTTCAACAGGAAATCAGGCAAAAGCTGTGCAGTTAATGGAACAGTTTATAGCGCAATATGGCAACCAGTTGCTGATCCTTGATGGTTTGATTGCTGTTTGTCATGACACGCAGCAAAATGAGAAAGCAGCAAAATATGCTGCAATAAGGCAGGCGGTGTATGGGTATTGAGGGAAGGATGTGGGTTGATTTTGGCGGGGATTCATCCGATTCTGAGTTCAGGCTATCTGCTTCATTTCATATTTTCTGTCTCTCTTGTTAACTTGCATGTGTTTATTTGGTTTTTCTCTATTATGGTCTATTAAAAATTACATTAATACTTTAAGGCATAGCTAATAACTGAAACAATTAAAATGGAAATAATGGCTTTGTTTGTAATCCATTTTTTAAAGTTTAAACAATGTTCTTTTATAACAGAATTGCTATCCTGTTTTACATGCACTTAAAAGTGCCATCTATATTGATTTAATTATATCTATTCAACGTTAGTCATAAAGCTGATGTATCTCATCATGCTTTGTGACATTTGTAACATATACATTTATAGTTCCCAAATATCTTCAACAGTTATTTTTTCTTCACGGAAATGATTATGCTTGCTGATTGTGTTGCTTACATGATCATACTACTCAAAAAACAAACTATTGAGTCCGGAAATTCCTATATAATGTCAATTAAAAATTTACCAAAACTTTTATTATGAAAAAATTGTTATCGTCTTTCGTTATTGGTTTTTTACCTTTTATTATGCAAGCACAGGTGGGCCATATTATGCCCGGTATTGGAGCTGTTAATATGTCAATGGGAGGTGCTTCATCAGCACAACCAATAGATATTAGTGGCGCTTTGCAATGGAACCCCGCAAGTATTTCTGCTTTTGATAAAAAAATATTCTCTGCCAATATTGGATTGTTTTTTTCATCGCCGGAGTTATCATCTACAGTTCCCACACAATCCGGATCAGTAAGTGGAGTAACGAAAGATACAAGGGGGGCATCTCCAATGCCTGCACTTGCAATGGTATGGGGTAAAAAAAGCAGCAAACATACTTTTGGGGTTTCAGCATTTGGTGTTAGTGGATTTGGGGTAACCTTTCCTGAAAGTTCTACAAATCCCATAAACATGCCACAAAGCCAAGGAGGTTTTGGACTTATTAAATCAGATTATCAACTTATGCAGATAGGATTTACTTATGCTTATAAAGTAAGTGAACAATTTTCAATCGGACTTGCACCTACATTCAATTATTCGTCTTTATCATTATCACCAAATCCGCTATCAAGTCCAAGTCAAACCTTAGGTTATCCTGTAAGTAATAAAGCAGCATCTGTGGGTATTGGAGGGCAAGTTGGTGTCTTTTACAATTCAGGCAAGGGAATTAAGGTAGGCGCTTCTTATAAAACACAGCAATCATTTAGTGATTTCGATTTTAAAAATACGTACCTCGATGGAAGTGCAGCTCCAAATGTAAAATTCAAAATGAATTATCCTGCTATACTTTCTGTTGGTTTAGGTTATTCAAAGAGGAATATTGATGTTGCTCTCGATTATCGTTTTGTAGATTATAAAAATACGAAAGGATTTTCTGAAAAAGGATGGACATCAACAGCCTCAGTAGCAGGCTTTGGCTGGGAAAATATGTCTGTTGTTTCCGCAGGTGTACAATACAAAGGAATAAAAAAACTGCCGTTAAGAGTTGGCTATACTTATAGTTCTAATCCAATAAATAATGAACTTGCTTTTTTCTCAACTCCTGCAACAGCGATTATTAAAAATGCATTTCAATTTGGTTTTGGCTATGAGTTTACCCAAAAACTGACTTTAAATGCTGTTTATCATCATGGAACCAGCAGTGGTTCTACAACCGGATTATTATTGAGCCCAATGATGGTAAGTTCAACCAATCCCCTTGGATCTATACAAGGAAGTAAGGTTTCATATAAAATGACGACTGATCTTATAATGGTGGGAGTGAGTTATTCCTTCTAAAACAGATTTTTGGTATCTCTGTTGAGAAAAGCCTCAAACTTAAAATTTAAGTTTTTTACGGGGCTTTTTTTCTTTTTTCTTATGACAAATAATCTTACAACTTACTCGTAATCTCTTCGCTCATTGGTTTTACTTTACTTGGGAAGTAAGCAACCAGCTCGCCTTTTTCATTCACTAAAAATTTGTTGAAGTTCCATTTGATTTCTGCATCAAGCACTCCGTTCTTTTCTTTGCTGGTAAGCCATTGGTACAACGGATGTATATCATCTCCCTTCACACTGATTTTTGCAGCCATCGGGAATGTTACATGATAGGTGCCAGTGCAGAATTCTTTAATCTCAGCATTGGTGCCGGGCTCCTGTCCTCCAAAATTATTTGCAGGGAAACCAATCACCACCAGCTTGTCTTTATATTTTTCATACAAGGCTTCCAGTTCTTCGTATTGAGGAGTATAACCACATTTGGAAGCAGTATTTACAATTAAAATTTTCTTTCCCTTAAAGCTGGAAAAGTTAATGGAGCCTCCATCAAGAGCTTCAACTTTAAAACTGTAAATGTTGGGAAGTGCGTTTTGCTTTTTTACATCCACTGTAAACGACAGTGAAACAAACACGAATAATGCAAGGATATAACGTATCATTTTTTGGTTGATTTTAGAATTATAACAAAGAAAAAATAAAGTGGTTCAAAGATCATGCGAAAACCGGCAAATGATAATCCGTTCATCAAATATGACCAATCCGTTATTGCTTTTCGTAGCAGCCAAGATCGGGCAAGCCAACTCTTGCCTTACCATCAAAATCGGTAAGCAGGGGTGTAACAATTCCTTTGTTAATAGCTGGCGATCCTGTTTTAAGATGAAAATTGTAATACTGTTTCACTACATCAACACTATCAAACACCGGATCGGTGTTGCGTATAACATTTGAAAAAGTTGTGTAAGAAGGATCTGTTTTTGACCTGAACAACACATTACTGAAGCTTACTGAAGCTGTGGCACTTCCATCTTTCTGTACCACCACTTCATTTTCTACAAAACCTTCCGATCCCCAGAGAATACTGTTGGTGAATACAGCATTAAGCGCAGCAGAGTACACCTGGCTGTTTTGTTTTACAAAGTTCGAAGCCGTTAGTACAGAACTTTTATGCTGCACATACGAATTGGAAATACTTACAACTGTACAATGGGTAAACTGGTAAGTGCCGCCATAAATAAGTGCAATATTATTTCCACAGTTGCTGATTAAACAATTACTGGCAACAATGTTTGTGTTCATGCCAAATAAACCAACATCATAAATATTATCAAGCACACAATTATTTAAAGTGAGTTTAGGATTGCTGTTGTTTGATGGCTTTTCAACTACCATTCCCTGGTACGCATTTTTTACGTAGGTATAGGTGAGCTGGTTGTCGGAACTGCTTCCCCTGAAATAAATACCGGGCCATGAACCGGGATAGTTTTTGTAAGGTTCGTCCAGGCGGTTACCCGCAAAAACAACACTGTCGATTTTTGTTCCGTTAACAATTAACGTTCCGTCAACAATAAACGGGGCATCGGCATTCAGGTACACTCTTGTTCCTGGTTGAATGGTTAATACCGAATTGGTGTCAACAATCATTCCGCCGAGAATAACATAGGGTTTGTCGTTTGTCCATGTAAAGTTTCCCCGGAAAATAGTACTGCGTATATAGTTGGCATTTTGCCCCCATGCCTCTAACTGTTTAAAATTTATATTTCCGTTCGATTCAATTTTAATACTGTCTTTTATTACAAAAGGTTGGTTGGCGGCATTTGGATTTACATTTACACTTACAAAAACATAAATACTGTCGTTGCCTTCAATATCAATATTGCTGAACTGAGTACCCGGGCTACCATCCACATTCATTTTAAAATTTGAGGCAGTGCCGCCCATTAACTGAATATTGCTGATACGTATTTTTTGCCTGTTTTCATTTTTAATGAGAAAATATTGTGTAACCGAACCTGCAGAAGTAAAAACGGTATCGAAATGAAGACTGTCGTTTGCCAATGTAAGTTTTGCATCGGCGCTTGTATTCAGCGTTTCCTTACTGCATGATGAAACGGCAATGAAAACTAAAAGCAGTATAGTAATGTATGATTTCACTGATTGTAAAAATAAGAAAGCTTTGCAGAATGGCTTTTATTGTTTCGTTAATAATATGATTAATCGTTGCTTGCCCATGCAAGTGCTGCAATGCTGAGGTGTACATCTGCTGCTTCTTTTATTGCAAACCCGCAAGCTTCAATAGTTGCGCCGGTTGTAATTACGTCATCAACCAGCAGCAGGTTTTTGTTTGTTAAAAGAGCAGGGTTGCTTACTTCAAAACTTCCATCAACATTTGCCCATCGCTCACTTCTGCCTTTTTTTGTTTGTGTATCGGTATAACGTTTACGCAGCACAATATCTTTTAACACGGGCACATTTATTATTTCAGATATACCTTCACAAAGAACCGCTGCCTGGTTATAACCACGCTTTTTTTCTTTATGCGGAAAGAGTGGCAGCGGAATCAGATAATCAAGATTACTGAAACGGCCACTTTGTTGTAATTGCAGCCCAAACCATTTACCCAATTGCAAACCCACATCTTTTCTTCCTTTGTATTTTAGTTGATGGATGAGGTGCTGCAATACGGAATTTTTGGTGAAATAATAACCTGCAGTTGCAGAGTGAACATCTAAACGTCCGTAAAAAATTTTTTCAATTGGGTTTGCTGAAAGCGGCGCAAAACCTGTTTCAGGTAATTGTGAATAGCAGTGAATACAGATTGATTGATCGTGTTCCAGTAAGTCGCTTCCACAACCTGCACAGGTGTGTGGATAGAACAAGTGGGCAAAATCGCTGAGCCATTTACGGGTGTTCATCATCTGACTAAAATAATCAGAAAAACCGCAAAATCAAATATGATTATTTACTGAAATAAATACTGATACAACTCTTCCACTTTACTCATGGTTATAATTTCAATATTGTATTTCTGCATGAGTTTTTTATCGCTTTCTTTTCTGTGGCCGAGATTGTATTTGCTGATGATGATTTTTTCAAAGCCCAGCTTTTCGGCTTCTGCAATACGCTGGTCGATGCGATTAACAGCACGTATTTCGCCACTTAAACCAACTTCACCTGCAAAACATATCTGCGGATTCAGCGGCACATCTTCATAGCTTGAAAGCAGCGCACATAATACTGCAAGATCAATGGAAGGGTCTTCTACTTTAATTCCTCCTGCAATATTCAAAAACACATCTTTCATCCCGAAATGAAAACCGCCACGTTTTTCAAGAACAGCGAGTAGCAGTTGAAGTCGTCGTAAATCAAACCCGCTGACGGTACGTTGTGGTGTGCCATATACACTTTGTGTTACCAAAGCCTGTACTTCAATCAGCAAAGGCCGCATTCCCTCCATTGTTGCAGCTATAGCAATACCGCTTAACTGATCTTCTTTTTGGGTGATAAGAATTTCACTTGGATTATTTACTGGCCGCATTCCTGTTTCACTCATTTCATAAATACCAAGTTCAGATGTTGAGCCAAACCTGTTTTTCATTGTGCGTAGAATCCTGTAAGCGTAATGACGGTCACCTTCAAACTGTAAAACAGTATCCACCATGTGCTCCAGAATTTTTGGTCCTGCAATGGTTCCGTCTTTTGTAATATGCCCAATGAGAAATACTGGCGTGTGTGTTTCTTTTGCAAAGCGTTGAAGTTCGGCTGCGGTTTCTCTTATCTGCGAAATACTTCCCGGGCCGCTTTCAATAAAAGGTGTTTGTAAAGTTTGTATTGAGTCTATAATAACCAGTTGCGGTTTTAATTTTTTTACTTCCTGAAAAATGATGTTGGTTGATGTTTCAGTGAGTAAATAAAAATCTTCATTACTCATCTGCAAACGGTCGGCACGCATTTTAATCTGCTGTTCACTTTCTTCACCACTTACATAAAGTGTAACAGTGTTTTTTAAATGAAGACCTAACTGCAGAAACAAAGTTGACTTTCCAATTCCGGGTTCACCTGCAATTAATACGATGCTTCCCGGAACAATGCCTCCGCCAAGTACACGGTTTAACTCAGCATCCTGGGTTAAAATCCTTTCTTCTTTTGTACTTTTTATTTCGCTCAGCGAAATTGTTTTCATTTCACTTCCACTGATTTCTTTCCAGCTTTGCTTTTGCGGATTGCTTTTATCTTTTGTAATTATTTCTTCTACGAATGTGTTCCATTCATTACACGATGGACATTTACCAAGCCATTTTGCTGATTCATATCCGCAGTTCTGACAAAAAAAAGATGATTTGATTTTACTCATAACATACTTGCTCAATTCACATAAAAGTGCGTCAAAAAAAATGAATTCAGTTAAAAAAATAATCCGGTAAACAGAAAAAGAAAGTATTGAAAAATGAAATTTTCTGCAACGGGGACGATGGCAAAACTTCGGTTTAATAAAAGTAAAAGGGCTGGAATTTCTTCCAACCCTTTGTACTTACTAACCCATTAAATTCTGTTGCTAAATTACAAATTGTGGGCAGATTGCAAAATTATTTTTGAGCTATGTGAATAAATATTTTTGAAATTGGCTGCCCGAAATGCCGTTGGAGCTAAGCTGAGTGATGTGTTTATTCGTTTGATTTTCAATTATTTATAAACATGGAATAAGGGATCAAAAAAAAATTCTTTGCTTACGGCAATCTTTAAACGTAACTGATTCTGCCAAAAAGACTTATACCTTGTTTTAATTCTGTTTTCTTTGTCAAATTTGTAATTTGGAAGAGAATTTGATGGATGGTTAATCTAAAAGAACAGAAATGACTCCAGGAATTTTAATTGTGTCCCTGATTTTTATGGGAATTGGTTTTTTGGTACAGATGAGGCTGAAAAGCAAATTCAGTATGTACAGTAAACAGCTTCTTATGAGCAGGTTTACAGGAAGGGAAATAGCCGAAAAAATGCTGAGGGAGAACGGAATTTACGATGTTCGGGTACAATCTGTTGATGGATTTTTAAGCGATCATTACGATCCGGTCAAAAAAACGGTTAATTTAAGCCCGGATGTTTATAATGGAAGCTCCGTTGCTGCTGCTGCGGTGGCAGCTCATGAATGTGGCCATGCGGTGCAACATGCCACTGCTTATCAATGGCTTATGCTTCGTTCAAGGATTGTTCCAATAGTACAGATCAGTACTAATTTGTCGCAATGGGTACTGTTAATTGGTTTAGGCGTTCTGGGATTTGGAAAAGGGAATGCTACTATTTTGTTAATCGGAATTATCATGTTTGCCATTTCAACCCTTTTTTCCATTATCACCCTCCCGGTTGAATTTGATGCCAGCAACAGGGCTCTTGCCTGGCTGGAACGTACAAATGTTACCAACACCCAGGAATTTCCCGGGGCAAAAGATGCTCTGAAATGGGCAGCGGCAACATATGTAGTGGCTGCTTTAGCCTCAATTGCAATGCTGGTTCAGTATATTTTAATTTATATGAGAAGAAATTAAATTATTAATTTCTGTTATATTTTATTTCTTCTTCGATTTTCTATAAATAAAGCTGTTTTTTGATAAAAAAGCAGCTTTATTTATAATTGGATGTCTTTGTAATATCAAAAAGGAAGAATTTATTTCCTTATAATTGCATTTTTGTAACTAAAACTAGCGGAACATGAGAAAAATTATTGGACTAACCATGGCCTTCTTGTTGCTATTTGGTCAACTCTGGGCTCAAACAAAGGAAGTGACAGGAGTTGTTACTGACTCTAAAGATGGTTCTCCTATAGGAGGTGCAACCATAAAAGTAAAGGGAACAAGTCGTGCTACTACCACAGAATCAGACGGTACTTTCAAAATTTCTTTTAGCGGAAACAAGGCAGTGTTACAGTTTTCATCAGTTGGATATGAGGACAAAGATATAACTGTAACAGAATCAGGTCGTATTAATGCTGTGCTGTCTCCAAGTTCTGCAAATCTTAGTGAAGTGTTAGTTGTTGGTTATGGCCAGACTGTTAAAAGAGACCTAACAACCTCGATAACAAGGGTGAAAGGTGCTGAAGTTGCCAACACACCTGTAGCAAATTTCTTACAGGGAGTGCAAGGTCGGGCAGCAGGTGTTTTTGTAGAATCTCAAAATGGCAAAGTAGGTGAGGGTATTAAGGTTCGTATTCGTGGGGCATCATCCATAAGTGCTTCAAACGACCCTTTATATGTTGTTGATGGTATTCCTATTAATACAGGAAGTTTATCAGGTAATGCTCTTGCAGACATTAATTTTAATGATGTTGAATCGTTTGAAATTTTAAAAGACGCTGCTGCTACTGCAATTTACGGATCAAGAGGTGGAAACGGTGTTGTACTTATTACAACCAAAAAGGGTAAATTGGGTAAGGCCCGTTTTAATGTAAATATGCAGTATGGTAGTAATGACCCGACTCATAAAAGAGGCTTTTTAAATTCAACTGAATATCTTGAATTTTTCAGAGAAGCTGCAGTAAATGCAGGAAAATATCATTATAACAGAGGCGGAAACTGGATGGGATTTGGTAGTGAACAAGATGCGATTAATTATATGGTAGGCAGAGTGGAAAGCAGGTTTAACCGCTATAGCGGTTTAACTACAGGGGGGGCTGACTGGAAAGCAGACACTGTTCATACTAATTGGGAAGATCTTGCATTTCAGAAATCACAAACAAAAATTGTAGAAGCAAGTGCTGCTGGTGGTTCAGATAAAACGAAATACTTTATTAGCGGATCTTATAACGATCAGGACGGAATATTGTTTTATAATAATTTTAAGCGTTATTCAGGTCGAATAAATCTCGAGCAAGAACTTTCAAATAGATTAAAAATCGGCGTAAATAATGTTATCTCTAAGTCTGATGCAAGACGTGTTGGCGCTGATAATGAATTTTCAACCCCAATGCAAATAGTAGCTCTTTCTCCAATAACTCCGGTACGAGATAAAAACGGAAATTTGTTCGACAGGCCTACAACAACTTATTATAATCCGTTAATAGAAACAGAGAATGCTTCATATACATCCACAACATTCAGAAATATCAGTTCGGTTTTTGGTCAACTGAATTTGATGCCAGGGTTGATTTTTCGTTCAGAATTTGGTCTAGATGTGCTTACACAGAACGACAAGGAGTTTTATGGAAGAAAAACAATTAATGGTCAGGGAACAAATGGCTTGGGGATTGTTGATTGGTTGCGAAGTGTACGCTATACCGCTAACAATTATTTCAATTACAGTAAAATATTCAAAGAGAAGCATAATATAGACGCAACGATTGGTATGTCGTTTGAAAAACAAGCAAACGATTACTCCAGTGTTGAAGGGCAGCAATTTGCAAATGATGATTTACGCAATATTGCAAATGCTGCTAATATTACTGCAGGAACCTCTACCTTAAGTGAATATACTATTGCTTCTTATTTTGGAAGATTAAATTACAAGTTTAATAACAAGTATCTGGTTGGCGTTAGTACCCGTGTTGATGGTTCTTCAGTGTTTGGCGAAAAGAAACGTTATGGTTTCTTTCCCGCTGCATCATTGGGATGGGTTGTTAGTGAGGAAAATTTTCTTAAGAGTGTTGATGCAATCAGTTTCTTGAAATTGCGTGCCAGTTATGGCCAATTAGGAAATCAACAAGGATTTGGAAACTATTCGTGGAGAGGTGTTTATGGTACAGGGCGCTATGCAGGTAATGCAAGCCTTGCGCCTTCTTCTCTTCAGAACGACTTGTTAACGTGGGAAACAACAAATCAACTTGATCTTGGGCTAGAATTAGGAGTACTGAAAAATCGTCTTGTAGTGGAAGTTGATTATTATAATAAACGTTCTGCAGGGAATGGTGCTGGGTTTATTTATAATTATCCGCTACCGCTTACTTCTGGCTTTGCAAGTATTACAAAGAATATTGGCGAAATTGAAAATAAGGGTATTGAAATTTCAATTAACAGTACAAATATTACAACACGTAATTTTAAATGGACTTCAAGCTTCAATCTCTCCCATAATAAAAACAAAGTTTTACAAATTGATGGTCAGCAAGATACATTGTCTTTTAATGATGGCCGTTATATGAACGCTTTGATTGTTGGTCAGCCAATAGGAGTTCATTATGGTCCAAAATATGCTGGTGTAGATCCTTCTAATGGTGATGCTTTGTATTACAAACAAGATGGTAAAACAACTACCAATGATTATAATGAAGCTGGTAGTTTTGTTGTAGGAGATCCAAATCCTAAATGGTTTGGAGGACTTACAAATACTTTTAGTTTTAAAGGATTTGAATTAAGTGTTTTACTTCAAGGGGTTTTTGATTATGAAGTAGTTAATGGTGCCGGTGGGTTTATGAGTGCACGGGGAGATTGGTTTGATAATCAAACCCGTGATCAGCTAAGACGTTGGAAAAAACCTGGCGATATTACAGATGTGCCGGAAGCAAGGTTAAACTGGTTTGGTGATTTTGCTTCACCTTCAGTTTCTACTCAATATATGGAAGATGCAAGTTATGTTCGTTTAAAGAATGTAACGCTTGCATACAATCTTTCACCCGATTTGCTTAAAAAAATAAAGCTGAGTTCTGTTAGATTGTATGTAACTGGTGTAAACCTCGCAACTTGGACAAAATATACAGGCTGGGATCCAGAAGTAAATACAGATTACAGGGCAGGCAATATTAATCAGGGAGGTGATTTTTACGCTGCACCACAGATTCGCTCTATTACTTTTGGTTTAAACGTTGGCTTCTAATCTTAAAAAAGACTTAGTATGAAAATTTTAAAATATTCAATAATATTAATTGCAACCGGAGCTTTGTTTACTGCTTGCAATAAAGAATTAAACTTGGATAACCCTCAGGCAATGGGGTCTGATCTTGCGTTATCAACTGATGCAAATGTTAAACAGGTTTTGATCGGCGCATATGATGCTCTTAGTTCAGGGAACCTTTACGGCGGCAACATCCAGATTTTTGGTGATTTAATGGCCGCTTCAGGTGAGTTAAACTGGACTGGTACTTTTAATACTTATCGTGAGGTGTATGGCAATTCAATACTTACTACTAATCCGATAATTTTAAACATGTGGGCAAGTGGCTACACCACTATTAACATTGCAAATAACGTAATTGCAAATCTTGATAAGGTGAATTCTGCTGATCGGGATCGTGTTAAAGGAGAAGCTCTATTTATTCGTGGTACTGTTTTGTTTGAACTGACACGCTTTTTTGCAAAATCTTACAATGATGGCTCACCCTCTACGAATCTTGGTGTTGTTATACGAACCACCCCGACAACAAGCTTTAGTGAGGTTGATTTTCCAAAACGTAATACTGTGTCGGAATGTTATACGCAGATTGTTAATGATCTTACTACTGCAGAGTCATTACTTCCTGCCAAAAATGGTGTATATGCCAACAAAGTAGCTGCTGCAGCAATATTAGCAAGGGCTTATCTTCAAATGGGTAATTATACAGGTGCAAGAGATGCTGCCAATCGGGGTTTAACTGCTGCCGCAGGTAACTACAGCCTTGTAAATCCTTATTCTTCTGAATTTAATACATCTGCATATACAACCGAAGATATATTTTCAATTATTGTGAGCGAACAAGATGGAACAAATAACTGTCATACTTTTTATTCCGTACCAGATTACGGTGGTCGTGATGGAGATATTGTTATTCTTGATGCACATATGAATCTCTACCCAGCTGGTGATGAGCGAAAGGCTTTGTTCTATCTCTATTCAGGTGATTGGCGCAGTGGCAAATGGCAATATATTAATAAAAATGTAAAAGTTATACGCTTAGCAGAATTGTATCTTATCCGTGCAGAATGTAATGCACGTCTCTCTCAGACAACTGGCGCAACCCCCTTGAGTGATTACAATACTGTACATACAAGAGCAGGATTAACTGCAGCAATTTCAGTTACTCTTGCGGATATTTTATTCGAAAGGAGGCTCGAGCTTGCAAATGAAGGATTCAGAGTGCATGATGCAAAACGTTTAGGAGAAACTGTAAATGGGAGATCAGCATTTGATAACAAACTTGTGTTTCCTATTCCGTTCAGGGAATTGAATTCCAATTCTAACCTTGAACAAAATGCAGGTTACTGATAATTAACTTGGATGATATTAGAAACCCCGGCGATCCGGGGTTTCTTTTTTTAGTACTAACATTGGTTAGCGTGGTGCTTGAGATATGTAAATTTGTATTTACAAATGAACTTTATGAATAATGATTATTTGAATAAAATACGCATAGTAACAGCAGCTTCTTTATTTGATGGACATGATGCAGCCATTAATATTATGCGCCGCATTATGCAAAGTAAGGGCGCTGAAATTATTCATCTTGGTCATAACCGAAGCGTGCATGAAATTGTGGAAGCAGCTATTGAAGAAGATGCACATGGCATAGCCATTACTTCTTACCAGGGTGGGCATATCGAGTTTTTCAAATACATGAAAGACCTTCTTGATGAAAGTGGCTGTGGTCATATAAAAATATTTGGTGGTGGTGGCGGAACAATTTTGCCTGATGAAATCAATGAACTGCAGGCTTATGGTATTGTCCGCATTTATTCGCCGGATGATGGACGGCAAATGGGCCTGGAAGGAATGATTGAAGATGTGATTCAGCAATGCAGACAAGGTTCAACAGCTCAAAATGAACAATCAGCATATTGGATGGCTCCTCAACAATGGAATGGAAAACTTCCATTAGGTGAGCAAAAAGATATCAGGCGCATTGCTCGTGCTATTACACTTGCTGAAAACGGGCAGCCATCATCAACAACAAAAAATACATCAGCAATTATTCCGGTACTCGGTATTACCGGCACAGGTGGTGCCGGTAAATCATCTGTAACGGATGAAATTGTGCGTCGTTTCTTACATGCATTTACAAATAAAACAATTGCAGTTATTTCAGTTGATCCATCAAAGAAAAAAACAGGAGGAGCTTTGCTCGGAGATCGTATCCGTATGAACTCCATCTCTGGTCCGAGAGCTTATATGCGCAGTCTTGCTACAAGAGAAAGCGATAAAGCATTAAGCGTGTATGTGCAGGAAGCAATTGATGTGTGTAAAGAAGCAGCATTTGATTTAATTATTCTTGAAAGTGCCGGTGTAGGACAAAGTGATGCATCGATACTTGAGTATTGTGATGTGAGTTTGTATGTAATGACTCCTGAATATGGTGCAGCATCACAGTTGGAAAAAATCAACATGCTTGATTATGCTGATCTGATTGCCATTAACAAATTTGATAAAGCAGGAGCGTTGGATGCGCTGGCTGACGTACGTAAACAATACAAACGCAATCACCAGTTGTTTACAGCGAAAGATGATGAGTTGCCGATAGTTGGAACCATTGCTTCACAGTTTAATGATACAGGCGTGAATGAACTGTTTGAAAAAATCATTCATACAGTTGAAACAAAAATGAAGACCAGCTTTGGTACAATTGATCATATTGTTCATAAGGATACGGTTAATAAATCGCTCATCATTCCACCTGCAAGAGTTCGTTACCTCAGCGAAATTGCAGATACAATTAAAGATTATAACCAGCTGGTGATTGATCAATCAGCTATTGCATCAAAACTTTACCAGTTACAGGGTGCTGAACAAACCCTCATGGCGGCTAAAGCCCCGTCAGCAGTTATTGAAGAAATTAAAAAGCAAATTCAGCAACTTGCCGATCAGCAAACTGCTGTTGCAAAAAAATTAATTGCTCACTGGCCTGAAAAATTAAAAGCATACCAGCAGGATAACTATGAATACAAAGTGCGTGATAAAATAATCAGGCAACCAATGTTCAGCATAAGTTTAAGCGGTACAAGAATTCCGAAAGTTGTTTTACCAAAATATAAAGACTGGGGCGATCTGTTGCGCTGGCAGGCACAGGAAAATGTGCCCGGCAGTTTTCCTTTCACAGCAGGAGTGTTTCCGTTAAAACGTGATGGTGAAGACCCTACAAGAATGTTTGCAGGCGAAGGTGGGCCTGAACGTACCAATAAACGTTTTCATTATGTATCGTTTGAGCAACCTGCAAAACGTTTATCAACTGCATTCGACAGTGTAACTCTTTACGGAGAAGATCCTGCACATCGTCCAGATATTTATGGTAAGGTTGGAAACAGTGGTGTAAGTATTGCAACTGTTGACGATGCAAAAAAATTATACAGTGGTTTTAATTTGTGCGATCCGAAGACATCGGTAAGTATGACCATCAATGGTCCGGCACCCATCATTCTTGCTTTCTTCATGAATGCAGCAATTGATCAGCATTGTGAAAAATGGATTGAAGCAAATGGTCAGTGGGAAATGCTGAATAAAGCGTTGGAGAAAAAATATGGTGCTGCTGTAAAACCAACTTATAATAATACATCTTCACCAAATGAATTACCAGCAGGAAATAATGGACTTGGTTTGCATTTACTTGGATTAAGTGGAGATGAAGTATTACCTGCTGATGTGTATGCTCAATGTAAGCAAACTGCACTACAACAGGTAAGAGGTACAGTGCAAGCAGATATTTTAAAAGAAGACCAGGCACAGAACACCTGCATCTTTTCAACCGAATTTGCATTAAAGCTGATGGGTGATGTGCAGGAATATTTTATTGAACAGAATGTACGCAACTTTTACAGTGTAAGTATCAGTGGTTATCATATTGCAGAAGCAGGTGCTAACCCAATCACACAACTTGCATTTACACTGGCTAACGGTTTTACTTACGTTGAATATTATTTAAGCCGTGGAATGAATATTGATGAGTTTGCACCAAATCTTTCATTCTTCTTCAGCAATGGAATGGACCCTGAATACAGTGTCATCGGCAGAGTTGCACGCCGCATCTGGGCAAAAGCAATGAAGTATAAATACAAAGCAAACAAACGCAGCCAGATGTTGAAATATCATATTCAAACATCAGGAAGAAGTTTGCACGCCCAGGAAATTGATTTCAACGATATACGTACAACATTACAGGCGTTGTATGCTATTTATGATAATTGTAATTCACTTCACACCAATGCTTATGATGAAGCAATCACAACACCAACTGAAGAAAGTGTACGGAGAGCAATGGCTATTCAACTCATCATCAATCGTGAATTAGGAACAGCTAAAAATGAAAATCCCAACCAGGGTTCATTTTTAATTGAGGAGCTGACAGATTTGGTGGAAGATGCTGTAATGAACGAATTCAACCGCATTACAGAACGTGGTGGTGTGTTAGGTGCAATGGAGCGAATGTATCAACGGAATAAAATTCAGGAAGAAAGCCTGCACTACGAACACATGAAACATACTGGCGAACTTCCTGTTGTTGGTGTAAATACATTCTTAAATAAAAAAGGAAGTCCCACAACAATTCCCGGCGAAATTATCCGAAGTACAACAGAAGAAAAAGAGCAACAGATTTCTAATCTTCATGCTTTCTGGCAACGAAATAATAATAAAAGCAACGAAGAATTAAAGAAACTAAAACAAGTAGCAGTAAGTAATGGAAATATTTTTGAACAGTTAATGCAAACAGTAAAATATTGTTCGTTAGGTCAAATTACGCATGCACTATATGATGTTGGCGGGCAATACAGACGAAACATGTAAAGCTGATACAAAAAAATAATTCTCGTCAGCTTTCAGAAGTATATTGCTAATTCCTGTCATTATACATCCTGCTTATTTTAAATTACCTTTGCCTTCTAATTTATTTGTTTTGGAAGTGAATAAAACTCATCCCGAAGCAAAGGAACTATGTACACTATTGCTCCGCATAGGCACTTTGCTGATGACATCGGGATCAAATACAGAACGCATACGAAAAACAATTCAACGCATTTCAACTTCATTTGATTATAAAGCTGAACTTGTTATTAATCACCGGTCAGTTTTATTATCGCTTGAAAATGAAAATGGCGACCAGGTATATACCAGTTTGAAAAGAACGGGTCAGCATGGAGTGAATTTCAGGATTCTTTCAGGTATCAGCCGCATGAGCTGGACTGTAATTGAAGAACACTGGACAGTTGATCAAATTAATGAAGAGTTAGACCGCTTACAGGCTCTTCCGCATTTTCCACGAATAGCAGTATTATTGTTTGTTTCTCTTGCAGGTGCATCGTTTTGCAGAGTAGCAGGTGGACTTATTCCGGATATGATCTTTGCATTTATTGCAACATTTGCCGGGTTGTTTGTGCGCCAGGAACTGGTTAAACGTTTATTCAATACGTATCTCTGTGTATTTTTTGCGGCTTTTGCTGCCACATTAGTAGCAGGGATGGGATATAAACTTGGTATTGCGGATCCTGGCAATCATGGATTTGTAACATCGGTTTTATTTTTAATACCGGGTGTACCGCTTATTAATTCGTTTTCTGATTTAATTGATGGTAATATTCAAACAGGAATCATCAGGGGAATAAACAGTTTAATTTATTCGTTTGCAATTGCACTTGGGTTGCTTGCATCAATGTTTATTTATCAAATGTAAATTCAATGGAAAGTTTATTATTTATATCAACATTCATACAACATGTAAATTATTTTCTGCTTGGTATTTTGCCGACAGCAGTCATTGATTTTTTACCTGTAGCAGAAAAATTTATCTGGTGCGGATTTGCCGCAGTTGGTTTTGCGGTGTTGTTTAATGTGCCTGCACGTACGTTGGTGTTTATTGGCATACTGGGTGGCCTTGGAGGATTTACAAAGTTTTTTTTAATACGGTTTGGTGTAAGTGATGTGTTTGCTCCTTTTTGCGGATCGGCAGTAATTGGCTTGCTGAGTATTCCGTTTGCACATTACAAACATGCACCTCCCCCCGTATTTTATATTCCTGCATTGATACCCATGATACCAGGTGTGTTTGCTTATCGTATGATGCTTGGTATGATTAAGCTTGTTGGAAATACGCAACCTGCCGATTATGAACAGGTATTGCAGTCAACCATCAACAATGGTTTAAAAGTATTATTTATAATACTTGGCTTGTCAGTTGGTGCCGTCATACCAATGCTTGTAACACGAAGAGATTCAGTAAAAGATTTAAAAACGTCGATCTTCTTCGACAGAAGAGATGATTGATAGAAATGCTGATGATGTGGATATGAATGATGAACACTGATTGTTAAAGCAATAAAGTATTGCTGGTTTCCTCTTTTCTTTATTCCTCATTTCATACTCATTATTCAATATTTATTCTTTTACTTCTTTCCCTTCTTTATTAATCATCATAAAATTTCCATCTTTCAGCACACGGGCTTTTCCATCCGTGAACAAATCAGCAAAATTGTATTGATATGGAAGAACGAGTTTGCCTTTTGTATTGATATATCCCCACAAACCTTTACTGTTTGAAACGGGTGCCATTCCTTCTGAAAAGCCACGGGCCATGTCATACTCATACGGGATAATGATGTCCATGTTACTGTTAATGAAACCAAACTTTCCGTTCTTTTTTACGCAGGCCATACCATCGTGAAAAGAACCAGCTTCTTCATAATTCATTTCAACAATAACCTTACCAGTACTGTCGAGATACCCCCATTTATCTACCTTTCGAACAGCAGCTTTGCCTTCACTGAACGATAACGCTTCATCATAAATGAGCTGAACAACGAGCTTGCCGTCTTTGGTGGCATAACCGAATTTTCCATCTTTACTCACTTTTGCCAAGCCACAGATACAATCATCCACAAAATCGTATTGTTTGGTCCATGCCTGCGCATCTACCTGTAAAGCGCCAAACAGGAATACCATGATTAAGAACGCTTTCATAAAAATATTTTGTGTGTTAAAATTGCGGCATTTAAGTTATTGTGGGTATTTGTAATAATGAATGATGAACGGCAGAAGATGGAATGATTCAAAACATTGACTTCGGTATTTTGGAGTAATTGTGAACAGAAAAGGGCTAACTTTCAGTCATGAACAGATGGAAGATTCTTTTATTATTTGTGACTTTAGTTGTAGCTGCGGGAAGCTGCTCAAAAAGTCCATACGCATCAACTAACAAATCGTATAAAAAACAAGCCAGGAAGTTTGCAAAAGTGCTGAAACAATACCCGCTGCATGATTCGGTAAACAACGAACCATACTTTGCAGGTACAACAAATTTTACCATGCGTAAACCAAGTTTTGTCATCATTCATCATACAGCACAAAACACCTGCGATCAAACGCTGAAAACATTTACACTTCCACGAACTGAAGTAAGTGCTCATTATGTGATTTGCCGTGATGGTACAATCTTTCATATGCTTAACGATTACCTGCGTGCGCATCATGCTGGTGTAAGCCGCTGGGGAAATATGTTTGATGTGAACTCCGCATCAATCGGCATTGAATTAGATAATAACGGATTTGAACCGTTTGATGAACGGCAGATCAGCAGTTTGCTTTCATTGCTTGAACGGTTGAAGTCAGCCTATAAAATTCCGGCAGCTAATTTTATTGGTCATGGTGATATTGCACCAACAAGAAAAAATGATCCCAACTGGCGTTTTCCCTGGAAAACATTAAGTGAAAAAGGTTTTGGTTTGTGGTGGAACGATACAACCAATGTAACGGTTCCCGCTACTTTCGATTACCTCAGCGCCATTCGCATTGTGGGTTATGATATGAAAGATACAAGCGCAGCAATACTCGGCTTTAAACGTCATTTCTTAATGGATACAACAAAAGGAATGACACCCGATGCAAAAAAGGTTTTGTTCAACCTGTATAAAAAATATTATTGAGATGGAGTTTGGGCGTGTAGATGAACAGGAATTAAACAATATTGATTTTTCATTACCTGCCGAGCCTGCATTCAATAAAACCATTTTGAAAGGAAAACCGGTAAAGGATGCAAAAGTTTATCTCGGTTGTGCAAAGTGGGGTAGAACTGAATGGATAGGAAAAATTTATCCGCCCAAAACAAAGGAAAAAGATTTTCTGCAGCACTATGTGCATCATTACAACAGCATTGAATTAAATGCCACGCATTATAAAGTGTATGGTGAAGCAGGTATTCGCAAGTGGGCAGAGAAAGCAAAGGGAATGGATTTCAAATTCTGCCCGAAGATGTACCAGGGTGTTACACACAGGGGCAGTTTAAAAGGAAAGGATTTTATTACTAATGAATTTTTTCGTGGCATTGTTGGCTTTGAAGAATATCTCGGTCCCATTTTCGTGCAGGTGAGCGATACATTTTCGCCCAAGCGCAAAGAAGAGTTGTTTGATTATTTAAAATCACTGCCCAAAGACTTACAGTTTTTTCTTGAAGTGCGTCACCCCGATTGGTTTGCAAAAGAAAACATCCGCAACGAACTCTTTGAAACGTTGAAAGAACTCAACATTGGTGCTGTAATTACCGATACTGCGGGAAGAAGGGATTGTGCACACATGTATTTAACTATATCCAAAGTGTTTATCCGTTATGTGGGCAACAGTTTGCACGAAAGCGATTTTACACGTTGCAATGTGTGGGTTGATCGTATGAAGTACTGGCTTGATCGTGGTTTGCAGGAACTGTACTTCTTTATGCACATGCACGATGAAGCAACATCACCGGAGCTGACTGTTTATTTGGTTGATAAGATGAATAAAGAAATTGGGTTGAATTTAATTAAGCCGAAGTTCATTAATCAGCAGTCTTCTCTTTTTTGATTTCACGCAAAGTAACCACGAATACAAAGTTTGCAACGAATATGGTTGATTTGCATCTTTGCATGAAACGGATTAATGCACTTCAAACAATTCATCCCATCTGGTAGTGTATCTTGGGCTGCGTAGTTCCTGCCGCATTTTCCAGTCCCTTGTTGTTCCGCTTGCGGCAAATTTCAATACATCATCCCGCTGACTGAAATTAATATTGTCAATCATATCCATCAGTTTTCGTTCGCAGTTCTTTGCCTGCGGTAAAAATAAATTTCCCTGTATGGAATTGTCAGGAACAAGACCAGTCAGCATAACGCCGGCTTTTTTATAGGCTGTTCCGTTTTTATAAAGTTTATCAACAAGTGAAACGGCCGGTTTGATTAATTCATTGGTGAATGATGTGGCATTTGGTAACGTGGCGTAGTGGCTGTGCGTTACTCCGTGATGAAATGTTATGTTGTGGTTTTCTTCCTTTGCTACTACAAACACACTAATAATGTTTGCGGCACTGTGTTGTCTTCTAAGTTTTTCTGCAGCTCTTGAAGTGTAGGTAGCAACAGCTTCTTTAATATCAGCAATATCAGTTACAGGAGAGCCAAACATTCTTGTGGTTGCAATCATTTTTTTGTTTACAAGTTCATCTTCCATTTCTTTTGAAGGGATGGCATTCAGTTCCCGGATCAGCCGTACGCCAACAACACCTCCCATATATATCTTCCCAAATTCTTCACTCATTCTGCTTAGTTGTAATGCATCATCAATAAACCACTGTTCCTTTAGCTTTTGTGAATAGCGGTAACCAACTCCCCATATATCCTGAACAGGAGTTTGTTCAAGTGCAGCTCTTATTTTTTCATCTGTATCAAGAACAAGAATACAATTGGTGGCCTTCTTGTTTTTCTTCGATAACCGGTTTGCAACTTTGGCAAGTACTTTCGTTGGCGCAACACCAATGGAAACTTTGATGCCTGTCCAATCTTCAATAGTCGTTTTAACTTTTTCAGAAACCTGCTGCAAATCTTCTTTTGGAAAAATGCTTAAATCAACAAATGCTTCATCAACGGAATATACTTCCACATTATGTTCGCCAAGCAGCATGCGCAATGTTTCCATTACACGAAAGCTCAGATCGCCATATAAATTATAATTGCTTGAAAAAACAGAAACACCATGTTTCTGAATAAGCGGTTTGGCTTTAAAGTATGGCCCGGCCATTTCAACGCCCAGTTGTTTTGCCTCATCACTCCGTGAGATAATACAACCATCGTTGTTGCTTAAAACAATAACCGGCTTATTGTCTAAGTGCGGCTTAAACAATCGCTCACAGGAGCAATAGAAATTATTACAATCTACAATGGCGTACATAATATTTCCGGGCTAAAGCCCGGTATGTTTTGTTATCATTTATCTTATCTCCAGCCTGAAGGCTGGAGCAAGCCAGGGCGTGTTTTTGATTCATAACTTGCTCTGGGCTTCATGAGACTTCATTATATTAAATCCATATTTCGCAATAAATTCATCATACTCTTGTTGAAATGTTTTTTTTGAATGATGTTGCTCCTGGTTTTTAATATACTCTCTTACAGCATCTATTCCCAATTCACTTACAGATACAGCGAAATAATCATCCTGCCATTCAAATTTCTCTGTGCACAGATTGTTTTTATTAATCCAGTAAGAACATTCTCCTTTAATCATCTGAACTGTTTTTGCAATTGTCTGTTCTGCATTAAATGAAATGAGCAGATGAACATGATCTGTATATCCATTAATAAAATCAACATAAATATTTTTCTCTTTTGCATTTTCACGCATGTCCTGAAAAATAGTTTGGCGGATACTTTTATCAAGTAAAGGCTGCCGGTTTTTTGTTGCCCATACCAGGTGTATCCATACTTTAATCATTGGCATAATATGCATATTTAAACAGTTACAATTTATCTGGCTTCATGACTTGCCCTGGGCTTCAGCCCAGGGAATGAATAGAGTACACCACCACTCCCCACAATTTAAAATCTGTAAACTCTGCCAGGTTAATAGTTTTGTATCTCGGGTTTTCAGGAATTAAAAATGCCGATGAAAAATTTTTATGAAACCTGCGCACTAATAATTCACCATTTAAAATGGCAACAATAATTTTTCCATTCGCCAGTTTCAACGAGCGGTCAACAATTAAAATATCATGTTCAAAAATGCCTGCATCCTGCATCGCATCACCTTTCATTCGAAAGAAAAATGTAGCAGGTTTGTTGCGCACCAGCTGTTCATTTAAATCAATACCACGTTCAGCATAATCATCAGCAGCGGCACCAAAACCCGTTGCATTTGCTGTGCGTATGTTGTGTTGTGTAAACTGTTTACTGCCTTTATAAGCGGCTCCGAAAAAATCTTCCCCGTCCATAGAAAAATAATTTAACTCCTGCATGCGCAAAGAGCGGTGATGAATATTTTTTATTTCAGGGTTTGTAAGAAAGTTTGGCAAAACTAAAACTTTTAGTAATTTAGTGTTACGATTTTGAAGAAAATATTTTTTCATCTTCAGTAACCGGCCGATACTTCAGCAATCCCATCTGTGCTTTGGCTTTGCCATACATAGTCATAGCATATTTATTAATCAACCAAAAAAAGATGGGTTATGCAATTACAATCAATTACAACAGCAACCATTCCCGGCTACAGGGTGTACGAGTATTTGCTTGTGCTCAGTCCACACCAGGAATTGTGGAACCGCATTTTAAAAGTAAAAGAAGCCTTTGCAGAAAAGTACAAATCCGATCATGCAAAATGGGGCAAGCCACACATTACACTGGCAAATTTTTTACAGTACGAAATGATGGAAGAACGTTTGATCAACCGTTTAAAAATGGTAGCTATGGGTTATCATCCCATTAAAGTTGAACTGCGTGATTACGGAAGTTTTCCCAGCCACACTATTTATATCAACGTGGTGAGCAAAATTCCCGTGCAAACACTGGTAAAAGAAATCCGCAGCGAAACACAACGTTTAATGAAGCTCAATGATGATAACAAACCACATTTTATTTTAGAACCGCATCTAACCATTGCCCGTAAACTGCAGCCATGGCAATACGAGCAAGGCTGGCTCGAATACAGTCATAAACATTTCACAGGTCGTTTTATTGCCGATGCAATGTTGTTACTCAAGCGTCCGGTCGGGAGTATGCAATACCAGATTGCACAGCGTTTCGAGTTTCAGAATTTACCCGTTACAATAAAGCAGGGAATGCTGTTTGTATAACACCGTCAGCGGTTGCAAACCCTGACGGCGGTTAAAAGAAATGTATGTAGTCATCAGTATTGCTGCTATTTAACTTTTGTTGCGTCGCACACTTGTACTACAACAATTCTATTCATCATTTTTTACCACAGAGTCACGGAGTACACAGAGAGATCAGGCATTAAAATTTCTCTGTGCTCCCTGTGCCTCTGTGTTTATAACAACAACTATATGTCAGAAAAATTGCAGCAGGATCATTATAAAGTAAAACCGAAAGAAGAAACAGAAGAGTCGGTTTATCATCACGGTCGTGGAGCACAGTTCAATCCTAAAAACCGTTTTCTCAAAAACGAATCAAGCAAAGAAAATGTTGAAGCAATTGATGATTGGGAACAAACCAACCTCAAAACACAATACATCGAAACACATCCAAAAACAATTGTCAACAAAGTTGAAAGTCCCGATGTGGGTATGAGCTACAGTATGAATCCCTATGCCGGTTGCGAACACGGATGTATTTACTGTTATGCACGCAATGTACATGAGTACTGGGGCTACAGTGCAGGAATGGATTTTGAACAAAAAATTCTTGTAAAGAAAAATGCACCGCAACTGCTGCGTAAATTTTTAATGCATCCAAAGTGGGATGCAACACCCATTATGCTCAGCGGTAATACCGATTGTTATCAACCGGCCGAACAGCAGTTTCGTTTAACAAGGCAGATGCTGGAAGTGTGTAATGAATTTAATCAGCCCGTTGGCATACTCACTAAAAATTCATGGATATTGAAAGACAAAGATGTGCTGCAGGAAATGGGAAAGAAAAACATTGTATCAGCAATGGTGAGTATTACATCGTTTAATGAAGATCTGCGCAGGGTAATGGAACCACGTACTACAACAGCCAAACAAAAACTGAAAGTAATTAACGAACTCAGCAGTGCAGGTGTACGTATGGGTATTATGATGGGGCCAATGATTCCGGGATTGAACGAACATGAAATGCAGCGTATCATGAAAGCAGCAAGAGACAACGGCGCCACATTTACGGCCTACACATTTATACGTTTGAATGGAGCTATTAAATTATTATTTCACGACTGGCTGTATAAAAACTTCCCCGACCGTGCTGATAAAGTGTGGCATCTTGTTGAGCAAAGCCACGATGGAAAAGTAAACGATACACGCTGGGGTGTGCGTATGCGTGGCGAAGGACATATTGCCAAACTGGTAAACCAGCAATACAAAAAATATGGAAAGCTGTATGAATGCTGAAGAATGGAGCCTGGACAGAACAAAATTCCGCAGACCGGGAATGCAGGGGAAACTTTTTTGATTATTTTAGTAAAAATAATTAACCTATGGTAAAGCGGAAATCCCAAATTTTAATGCTTGATCATTCAAAAGCAAAAGTTATGCTTTTGCAGAAGTATCTAGAAAAATACTTAAATATTATTGCAAATGATGGATTTACTAAAAAGATTAATGTCTTTGATTTGTTTTGCGGGGAAGGCATTTATGATAATAGTGGCGAAGGTAGTCCAGTTGTAATTTTAAAAACGTTAAAAGATTTACATTTCACGAATAAGGCAAAAAATAAAACAATTAGTAAAGTTGATTTGTTTTTTAATGATAGGGATGAATCTAAAATAGAAAAGCTCAAAAACGTAATTAATGAAAACAAGCTTCATTATGAAAGCTTTGGCAGATTAGTGTATAGTTCAAAAGATTATAAAGCAATTGTTGATGGATTGGCAGGGTATATACAAGAGATGAAGAATGAAAAGGCTTTTATTTTTATCGATCCATATGGCTATAAAGAGATACGAGGGAGTGAACTGAAAAAGTTGCTTCAGTCAAAGAAGTCTGAAGTTTTACTTTTTTTGCCAACTCAATTTATGTATAGGTTTAATGAGAAAGGAACACCCGAAGCATTGATTCAAATTATTGAAGAATTAGTTGATTTTAAATCATGGAAGCCAAGCGTTTCAGTTTATCAGTTTATTGAGCAATTCAAAGATGCATTGAAAAGTTATCTCGGTAAAGATTTTTTTGTTGATACATTTTCTATTGAAAAAGATGCTGCAACAGTTTTTTGTTTGTTTTTCTTCAGTAGCCATATAAGAGGATTTGAAAAAATGCTTGAAACAAAATGGCAAATAGATGACGACGAAGGGAAAGGCTGGAGCTATGAGCAAACAGGTAACCTCTTTTCTGTACTTAAAACAAATCCTTTAGAACAAAAATTGATTTCTCTACTTTCGTCAAATAATAAAGTTTTTAATGGGAATATCTATGAGTTTACTTTAAGAAATGGGTTTTTACCGAAGCATTCAACTGAGATCTTTAGTTCTTTACAATCAAACGGCAGGTTGGATGTTTTATCTGAAAATGGAGAGAGGGTAAGAAAAGGAGCTTTTTATCTTAGTTATGAAAATTTTAAGAACAGCCCTAATAAGGTTTATTTTAAATTGAAGTGATATGGCACAATCAAGTATTGAATGGACAGAAATGACTTGGAACCCAACTACGGGTTGCAATAAAATTTCAGCGGGGTGTAAGCACTGCTATGCAGAAGTTATGGCAAAGCGTTTACAAGCGATGGGTATTGAAAAATACAAAGATGGATTTGAACTTCGTTTACATGAAAGTGCTTTAAATGTTCCTTATTCATGGAAAAACCAGAAGGTTGTATTTGTAAATTCAATGAGTGATCTTTTTCATAAAGATGTTCCGCTTGAATTTATAAAGAAAGTTTTTGCGGTAATGAATGATACTCCACATATTTACCAGGTACTTACAAAGCGCTCTGATATTTTATTAAAGTATCACAAAGAACTTAAATGGACACCAAATATATGGATGGGAGTTTCAGTGGAGAATGATAAAGTGAAACACAGGATTGATGATTTACGAAAGACAAATGCTCACACAAAATTTCTTTCTTGTGAACCATTAATTGGTCCATTGCATAAATTGAATCTTAAAAAAATTAATTGGGTAATAGTTGGTGGAGAAAGTGGACGAAGTCCAAGACCAATGCACGAAGATTGGGTTCTTGATATTCAGCAGCAATGTGAAAATGCAGGTGTTTCGTTTTTCTTCAAACAGTGGGGAGGTACAAATAAAAAGAAAACTGGCCGCTTGCTGAACGGAAGAACTTATGATGAAATGCCTTCAATTGAACAGTTGGAACAAGTCGTATTTTAATTTATAACTCTCATGCAATCCCTTTTCCTCCATCACGTTTTCTTCTGGTTAAACAATCCTGGCAGCAGCAGCGACAGAGATCAGTTGGTTGAAGGTTTAAAAAAACTTTCAACTGTTTCAACCATCAAAGATTTTCATATTGGTAAACCGGCCGGCACCAATCGTGGAGTAATTGAAAACGGTTATGCTGTTTCATGGTTTGTGTTGTTTGATAATGCAGAAGACCAGGCGAGCTATCAAACCGATCCTATTCATTTAAAATTTGTGGAAGAATGTTCTCACCTCTGGAGTAAAGTCATCGTTTACGATTCAATTGATCTGTAGTTTTCTTTGCAGGCTAACCGTTGTTGTGCAAATGAAGAATTAATTTTACTTCACTATGGTTATTCTTATTCAATGTAACGACAGGGTTGGTCTTGTGGCAACCATTTCAGGTGTACTTGTAAAACACAATCTCAACATTGTTTCCATGCGTGAGCATGTGGATGTACAGGCAAACCGTTTCTTTGCACGTATTGTAATAGCAAATGAAAATAATATTGAAGCACTGCAAAATGAATTGACTGCTTTATTGCCTGCTGATGCATCCATCAGCATCAATCCTGATCCGCAGAAGAAAGTGATATTGCTTGTTACAAAAGAATATCATTGTTTAAGCGATCTGCTCATCCGTAATCATTTTTCAACACTGGGAGCAACTGTTCAATGTGTTATTGGTAATCATGATGTGCTTGCTGATCTCTGCAAACGGTTTGATATTCCGTTTCATTTTGTATCACACGAAAACAAAAGCAAAGAACAGTTTGAAGATGAGTTGGCAGCATTGATTCAAACATACAACTACGATTACCTGGTGCTGGCAAAGTTTATGCGTATTCTTTCGCCGGCATTTGTACAGCAGTTTCCATTAAAGATCATCAACATTCATCATTCGTTTCTTCCGGCATTCATTGGTGCAAGTCCGTACAAGCAGGCATACAACCGTGGTGTAAAAATGATTGGTGCAACTGCACACTTTGTTACAAACGACCTGGATGAAGGTCCGATTATTGAACAGCAAAGTATTCCGGTTAATCATACACATGGAGTAAGCGATATGGTAAGAGCAGGAAAAGAAATTGAAAAAAGTGTTTTAGCCAAGGCTTTGAAGATGGTATTCGAAGACCGTGTATTTGTTTACGAAAATAAAACGGTGGTGTTTGAATATTGAGATAGAATTAAATCAAAAAAATAATTTTAAAATTTCTTTTTCAAAATTTGTTTGTATCAAAAAAATAGTTTCATCTTTGCACTCACAAATTAATAACAACAATAAATGACACGCACACAATTACATATTGAACTGGTTAAAAGGTTTAGTCCGAATGGTGACTATACTTTTTGCGGGGCGTGTTACGCTGTTGAATAAGTGAATAAACAAATTCGCTATAACACAGGCCCCGCAAGAGATTGCGGGGTTTTTTGTTTTAAACACATTTGAAAAAATGTGTAACGGCAAAGTTTTGTCTTTACAAAAGACAAACAGTATTCTGTTGTTGATTTATGAAAAACACTTTTTAAAAAAACGAAAACATACATGAAGAAACAAACAGAATTACATACACGAGTTATACAACTGAGTATGAAGTATTCATTACCAGAACAGGAGACTTGCGCCATGTTGTATAGTGTTGTGCCCGTAAATATTCTGTGGAATGATTTTTATAAGCGACCGTGTTGTGTGTATGCATAAATATGTATGTGTGTAAGTAAACCCGGTCGATAAAAGCGACTGGGTTTTTTATGACCGAAACAAAGGAGGTGGTAATGCAATTATTAGTTACAGTATTGGTTGTGCGTTTGCTGATGATCTTCATAAGCAATGCCAATGAAAAGAATAAAGAGATAGTAAAAAAGGAAAACAGCAATGATGTGCTGCATCCTGCTGCACATCAGTTGCGATAAAAAAGATTAGTTGCAGAAGGAGGAATAAAGTGCTCCCTGCAGTTGCAGCAGGGACACTTTTAAAAAATTGTCTGAACCGGGATTTTTGAGATGAAGATGATTAATGAGATAAAAATAGTGACTCAAGCGATGATGACTTAGCTCTATAAAACATAAAGCAAATGGTTCGTTAGTATAATGGTAACATGCCTGATTGTCTATCAGAAGTTGTGAGTTCGATTCTCATACGAACCGCTGATTATTGAGTATTGTAACGGTTCAGCATATCAGTCTTTGACACTGATGGTTTTGGTTCAAATCCAGGCTCAATAGCATTGTTATGTTGGCTTTAGCTTAACTGGTAAAGTACCGCACTGTGAATGCGGAGAACAGGGTTCGAGTCCCGGAGTCAACCAATACGGCTGGGTGTAGTGGATAACATAATCATCTCCCTTTCTTTCTGAGAGGTAAGTAGCAGGTGAAAGTATTCAGTTCAATTCTGAAAGCCGTACAAAAAAATCTGAACCTTGATTTGGGGAGATTGAACAGATTAATAAGATTGGTTTCTTCATAATCCTTTAATCCACCCCAATCATGGTTCGGACAAAAATAGTCTCGTAGCTCAATGGAAGATGTATCCGGCTTTTAACCGGAGGGTTCTGGGTTCGAGTCCCAGCGGGACTACAAAGGATGAATAGCTCAATGGCAGAGCTGCAGCTTGTTAAGCTGAGGGTTGAAAGTTCGAATCTTTCTTCATCCGCAAAAAAAGGAGAGTTGACAGAGTGGCAATGTGCCAGCCTGCTAAGCTTGGGCTACCGTTAATCCGGTACAAAGGTTCGACTCCTTTACTCTCCGCAATGTTTGTTGATGAATATAATTCGGTAATGAGGGAAATGATATCAACCAATATGAATCACAAACAAATGGTGCTTTGGCAGAATAGGTTTATGCACCGGAGTGAAATCCCGGACATCGTGGTTCAATTCCACGGGGCACCACATAAAAAGTAAAAATGAAAAAATTAAAAAAGCAAAGCAATGAAACAGCAGCAACAGTGGCGGAAGCTGAATGGTGTTCGCATTCAATGCACAATTGAGGATGAAATACGTAACGTATTAATTCGTGAAAGAGAAAAGGGGCATGAACTGAAAGTGTGTATTGGTACCGACAGCCAGGTAAAAGGAAAGCAAACAGAATTTGCAACGGTAATTGTATTTATCCGTAAAGCAAAAGGTGGTTTCATGTACATACACAATGAAACCACTACACAGAAAATGAGTATTAAGCAACGGATGCTTACTGAAGTTGCCATGAGTATTGATGTGGCTTACACACTGTGCAAACTGTTTACTGCTTTTAATGTGGATATGGAAGTACATGCCGACATTAATACGAATCCAAACTTTAAAAGCAACGATGCGCTGAAGGATGCAATGGGCTACATTATGGGAATGGGTTTTGTGTTTAAAGCAAAACCCGAAGCTTTTGCAAGCTCAAGCTGCGCAAATAAAATTGTTCACTAATAAAATGAACAGAACGACTAAAAACTAAAACAATGGAAAATTTATTTAACCAGAAAGTGATCAACATCAACAATGTTTTTGGCGACAGCTTTTTGGATACAAAAATTTTATACCTGTATTTCTTCAACAATCTTCCCAGTATCAATTTCGTAAACGGGATAGATGGAGAAAAAGCGTTTGCTGTATTTAAAGAGCGTTATCATGAAATGATAGAACATACGCACCGGTACCGCTGGTATAAACGCAAACAGAAAAAATATGAGTTTGATAAAACGGTGATGATTTTAAAAAACAGGATGGTGATTGAGTTTGATGATGACTACTGTGAAGTATTGCATGATGGAACAAATGAAACATTTGTGCAGGAGTTAACAACAATGGTGAACCAGTTTAAAGAAAGGCAGCGACGACAGCCACTTGAAATTAATCTCATTGTTCAAAACCGGAACAGCCTTGAGTTAAAATCAATGGAGATAAAACGCACAAAACTTGATCTTGATCTTTTTTATGAAGATGATTTTAAAGAAGTGGATGAAGTGATCCGTAAACGGCTTGGCCAAAAGAACGATAAAGGAATTGTGCTGTTACATGGTTTACCCGGCACAGGTAAAACAACGTACCTGCGTTACCTGGTTGGAAAAATCAAAAAACGTGTGCTCTTCCTGTCGCCATCGGTTGCAGGCAACCTGATGAATCCTGATTTTATTGAATTGCTGATTGATAATCCAAACACTGTATTGATTATTGAAGACGCTGAAAATATTATCATGGACCGCAAGTACAGCAGCAGCTCGTCAGTATCAAACCTGTTGAATATTTCGGATGGTTTGCTGGCCGATTTCCTGAATGTGCAACTGATCTGTACGTTCAACAGTTCACTTACAATGGTTGATAATGCACTATTGCGTAAAGGAAGGTTAATTGCCAAATATGAATTTGGAAAACTCGGTGTTGCAAAAGCAAAACGTTTGTCAACTCATTTTGGTTTTGATGTTGCAATTGATAAACCAATGACGATTGCGGAAATAGCAAACCCGCATGAGAAAGTACCAGCAGTTGAAAAAATGGAAGTAATCGGTTTCCGCAGACAGATTGAATTATTGAATTAAAAATACAATTCCTCACTCCCCTTTAGGGGATGGGGGCAAAAGCTTGCTTAACGGCAAGAAGGGTATTTGTATGTTGACAGCAAACCGGATGCATGTTTCAAAGAAACATCATAGTGCAGACGCAGTAGCTATCTGTATGCTGTTGTATCAAGATGCAGTTCCCTCCAATTACTCTGTGGGTCAAGGGTTCAATTCCCTTTCACATGCTGATGTGATAGCTCAGTGGGTAGAGCAACAGAACAATCCACGGGTTCGAATCCCGTCATCGATCTGACGATGTAGCCAAGCGGTAAAGGCAAAGCATGGTGGATGCTTGATTAAGAAGTACACCGCTTCTCAAATGGTGAATCAAAAAAGCCTGTGTTATCACCCGGCCAATTTTTCTCTTACTTCTTAATGCTGTAAGTAAAAATTAAAGCAACCGGTTTTTTGCCAGCAGGGTTGTATGGGAATACAAAGTGTTGTTACACTTGAACAGTTGAAGTTTACAGCAGCAGTTGTAAAGGAGCAATTGTAAAACTGTAATTACAGGATGTATCAATAACCACCCTCCGTAAAAATAAGGGGGATGATAATACAGGCTTTTTTAAAAAAAAATTTTAAACCAGTCACTCAATTTGTGTAATCCGTAAAAATTAGTGACATAAATTAAAAACAATGAAAAACGTAAAAGTAAATGCATACCAGGTGGCTTTGGTATTTAAGCGTGGAGTGTACCAGCGTATGCTCAAAGAAGGAAATTACTGGCTTTGGAATGAAGATGTGTACATGTATGATGTAACCAAACCATTTACTGCGCCAATTGAACTCAACATCCTGTTGCAGGATGCTGAACTGGCCGATGCATTGCAGGTAGTGGAAGTAAAAGACAATGAAATTGCATTGCAATACGAGAACGGTTTTTTGAAAACTGTTCTTACTGCGGGTCGCTATGCTTTCTGGAAAAGTGTAATGAAACTGGAGTTTGTAAAAGCCGACATCAGCAAGATTGAAATTACCGAAGCAATTGACCGTGCAACATTGCAGAGCAAACTTGTTGCTCCTTATGTACGCAGCATTAACGTGGAAAGCTATGAAAAAGCAGTATTGCTGGTTGATGGTAAGTATGCACAAATGCTGCAGCCAGGTATTTATTTCTTCTGGCGCAACAATATTACCGTTGCAATGAGCCGTGTGGATATGCGTATGCAGCAACTGGAAATTAACGGCCAGGAAATTCTTACAAAAGACAAAGCTGCTTTGCGTATGAACGCATGGGCACAATACAAGGTGAATGATATTGAAAAAGCTGTATTGAAAAACAAAGAATACGACAAGCAGTTGTATGTTGCTTTTCAGTTGGCATTGCGTGAATATGTTGCCGGTTACAACTTTGATGAGTTGCTGGAAAAGAAAGAAAGTATTGCACCTTTTATTCTGCAAAGTGTAAAAGAAAAGGCAGAAGCACTGGGTGTTGAAGTAAGCAGCTTTGGTATCCGTGATATTGTGCTGCCTGGCGATGTAAAAGAAATCATGAACCGTGTACTTGTTGCTGAAAAAACAGCACAGGCCAATACAATCATGCGTCGTGAAGAAACTGCAAGTACAAGAAGCTTGCTGAACACTGCGAAACTGATGGAAGAAAACGCTATGCTGTGGAAGCTGAAAGAAATGGAATACGTGGAAAAGATTGCAGAAAAAATCAGCAACATCAGCGTAAGCGGTAACGGAGCATTGGTTGAACAGCTGAAGCAGATTTTTGTACCGCAGAAATAAAAATAGTAAGTAGTGGCGGATGATGATTATTTTGTAGTCACCGCCACTGCTGCTATTAAATTTTGGTTGCGTCGCATACTTGTACGGTTGGTAATTCTATTTTGCAAAACGTAATTTCAATGTCTGTAATAATTCTTAATAAGATAAAAATTAGTAAATGAATCTTTCAAAAAAGGACTTGGTTATGCTTCAAATAATAGAAGCTTATGAAGAGAAGTCCAATGTTGAGTTCTGCACTATAATTAAGCAGAAGATTGGAATCCTTCTTGAATTAATGGAAACTCTTGTAGAAGATGAAATACAAGTTGAAGATGGCCAAGGGTGGTCAGAATCTTTAATTCAAAAATTATGTTTACATGCAGTTACATTGATGGAGCTTGAAAAGGGAGTTAAATTGCCTTATGGAAAGGAACAAAAGGAGTTACTTGTTGCAGATAAGCCTAGTATTCGTTTGTTGCTCCGAGCAGTAATTGAATGTTATCTTACGTTTAACTATTTATTCATTGAAAATGTACCAGATAAAGAGAAGAGATTTAGAATAAAAGTTTGGCAGTACTCTGGAATTAATCAAAGAATTCATTTTGACATGAATTCAGAAGAAGGTAAACTGAGGCAAAAAAATGAACGACCTGAGTGGGAAAGATTGAGAAATGAAATTATTAAATCAGATTGTTTCGAACTTTATAAGTCTGCTGAAAAAGAAAAAATTTTAAAAGGCTTAAAACCGAGGTTATTTAATTCTTGGTCTAATCTGATATTACGAAGTGGTCTTCGAAAATCTTTGTTTAATCGTACTTATAGTTTTCATTCAAACTATTCTCACTCTGAGTTTTTGAGCATTCAGCAAATAAAGGCAGGTATTCTTAAATATGACTCTAATGAGAAGCAAAAGTATGAGTTGCAATTATTGCATTATTTGGTTGTAAGATGCATTTTTGATATTCAAATTTTATTTCCTTCGCTTGTAGAACATTATAATAAAATTGATGAGGATATAAGAACAGAAATGCAGATGGTGAATATGATTGCAACTGAAAAACCAGACTACTCAAAGTGGTAATATATTAGTTTTATTCTTGCAATGCCGATGAAAGGATTGCGACGCAACGAAGATGCCACAACGAACAGAAGCTGGTATCAAAAAAAAATAATCACAACACACAAGAGAGAATCTTACATAAAGAGCTTCGTGCTTCTTTGTGTCCTCTGTGTCCCTGTGGTTCAAAAACAAAAGACAATGAGCAAATTAAAATTATCAGGAAAACAAATAAGAGCCATCGGTTACCCGGAAGGACCGGTAGTAAGTGTGGCAATGCATGTAATGTGCACAAAATTCAAACTTCATAAAGAAGAAGATGCATTGGAGATATTGAAACAAATTCTCAATGCGCCTGAAAATTATCTGAATGATGAGGTATTAAAACCAATTGCTGAAAAATTGGTTCCTGAACCGGAAGTTGATGGACAGAATATTTCACTCAACCAAAACGGAATACAGTTTAATATTTTCGGACAGGAACATATTGAGGAAGGAGCGATGCACCAGATGTACACCGCAGCAAAATTGCCCGTAACTGTTGCAGGTGCATTAATGCCCGATGCTCACAGCGGCTATGGCTTGCCGATTGGCGGAGTGCTGGCAACAGAAAATGCAGTCATCCCTTATGGTGTGGGAGTGGATATTGGCTGCAGAATGTGCCTGAGTATTTTCGATATCAACCCAAATGACTTAACACAGCGTGAAAGTTTTTTTGCAAGAGAACTGGGCGAAGCTACTTTGTTTGGCAGTGGTGGTCAGTTTGACCAGGCTGCAGATCATGAAATAATGGACAACCATTTATTTTATGAAATGCCTTTGTTGAAAAACATGCATGGCCGTGCATGGAAGCAGTTAGGTACAAGCGGAAGTGGTAATCACTTTGTAGAGTTTGGTGCAGTGGAGATTACAGAAAAAGATGAAGTGCTTGGTGTGGATGCCGGAATGTATATTGGACTGTTGAGTCATTCGGGATCAAGAGCATTGGGTGCAAATATTGCAAACCATTATACCAGGATCGCCATCAGCAAACGGCGTTTACCACAGGATGCAAAAAATCTTGCATGGTTAACATTGGATGAAGAAGAAGGAATGGAATACTGGAACGCAATGAATCTTGCAGGCGATTATGCAAGTGCATGTCATCATGTGATTCATGAAAAAATTGCAAAGCAGTTGGGACGTAAGCCAATGAAGATGGTGGAGAATCATCACAACTTTGCATGGAAGGAAATGTATAATGGAAAGGAAGTGATTGTTCATCGCAAAGGAGCAACACCCGCAGGAAAAAATGTATTGGGTATTATTCCCGGAAGCATGACAGCAAATGGTTTTATTGTAAAAGGAAAGGGTGAAGCTGCATCAGTTAATTCGGCCAGCCATGGTGCTGGAAGAAAGATGAGCCGCACAAGAGCAATGGAAAGTGTTACCGATAAACAGTTCAGGGATGAGCTGAAAAAATTCGGTGTGAAATTGCTTGGTGGTGGTTTAGATGAATCGCCTTTTGCATACAAGGATATTGATGAAGTGATGCAAAGCCAGAAAGCGTTGGTTGATGTGATTGGAAAATTCACTCCAAAAATTGTAAAGATGGACGGAGCCAAACACCGTTCATGGAAGAACAAAAAAGAAATACAAGGTGAATAGAACTACCGGGTAATTCTTAAAAGGGGCTGTATCAAAAGTTTTTCATTTCACACAAAGTTCAAAACGAAGACAAAGGACGCTAAGAAAAATGAATTCGTAGTGAACGTTGTATTCTCTGTACCGTTGTGTGAAACATTTTTTGATACAGCCCTTTAAATTAATACATCAACATTTATTTGGTAGCCACATCAAACTTTTTAAAAATCGCATGCACAATTCTGTCAATTTCATTTGAACTGATGTTGCGGTTATCAATTTCTTCTGTTGCCCAGCCCTGCATAACTGTCTGCTCGGTATTTGCATCAACCATTGTAATGGTGATGGTTCCTTCTCGTACAGGAACTGAGTAACGGTTGTAACCCATAAACTGCGATGGATAATATACATTGTAAAACCGGCCACGGTAAGGATTATAGAATGTGCGGTAAAAGCCATTCCTGTAAACAGGATCCTGTTCAGTTTTTGAATTACGTTCAACCAGCACATCATAACTCAACAGCACATCAGGGTTGCGGTTGTCTTCACGCCAGCCCTTTGTTTTCTTTAACTCCTGTGAAATAGCCGACTTGATGTTGCGTTCCATCATATCGTTTCTCGACCGCCTGTTCTGTTCTTTTGCCCATGCAAATGTTTTATACTGGCTGAAATTAACCTGTTTGTCTTTTTCAATATGTGCTGTGGGACCACAACCAGATAAAACAATTACTGCTAACACCGGTATCATCAGCCACAGTTTCATTGTCTTTTTCATGTGTCTGTTTTTTGGGATATTCAATTTGATCTTTCAACAATTAGAGCCGAAAAAATGATGCCCGTTTAAACGGCAATGTTTAATGAATTGTGAAAAAACAGTAGGCCTGGAAGCATGATTTTTTCTGTAGCTGTGAAATTTATAAATGGGCTGTTGCATTAACCATTATCTTTAATGCAACAGCTTTATGCAACAATTACAGCGAACACTTTCCCTTTCTTCTGTTGTAGCCATTGTTATTGGCGGTGTCATCGGCTCCGGTATTTTTATGAAACCGGCAATCATGACCTTACAGCTTGGGTCGCCATTACTGTTGATTGTTGTATGGATGATAGCCGGTATTATAACCATGTTTGGTGCATTAACCAATGCTGAAGCTGCAGCTATGTTTCCAGAAACCGGCGGACAATATGTATTCTTTCAGAAAATGTATGGTGATGCTTTTGCTTTTTTATATGGCTGGGCTGCGTTTGCCGTGTTTAATACGGCAGGCAACGCATCCATTGCTTATGTGTGCAGCCAGTATGCCGATTATTTTTTTCACCTGCCAACATTCTCAAAAACTGTTGAACAAAGTATTCACCTGCACATTCCTTTTATTGGTGATATTTTTCCATTGCAACAGATTGGAATTAAACTGCTCACTGTTTTACTGATTGTTTTTTTTACCATCATCAATTACCGCAGTATGCAGATGGGTGCAGGTATTCAACGGCTGCTGACCGCTTTAAAAATTATTGCCATCTTTTTATTAATAGCAGGAATTTTTCTTTCAGGGAAAGGAAATGGTCATAACCTGTTCGATCATTTATCGAATGCACCGCAGGGATTTTCCTTACTCACTGCATTTATGGCTGCAACAGCGGGTGCTTTCTGGGCTTATGATGGCTGGAACAATATCACATTTGTTGCAGGTGAAATCAAACATCCGCAAAAAGATATTCCTAAAAGTTTATTGATAGGCCTGGCTGTTTGTATTCTTACTTACGTATTGGTGAATCTTGCATTTGTGTATGTATTGCCTGTAAAGCAAATGGCTGCTTCTTCATTTATTGCTGCTGATGCAGCCACTGCGGCATGGGGAACAACCGGTGCTGCATTGATTGTACTCATGGTTGTGCTTTCAACACTTGGTACCACTAATGCAAATGTGTTATCTACATCAAGAGTTACTTATGCAATGGGAACAGAAAACAAATGGTTTGCATTTGCTGGAAAAGTGCATCCACGTTTTCAAACACCGGGCAATGCTTTGCTGTTAAATGCAGTGTGGACAGTGTTGCTCATCTTCAGTGGTTCGTTTGATACGTTAACAGATATGCTCATTTTTGTAAGCTGGCTGTTTTATGGCATGAGTGCATTTGGCATTTTTATTTTACGGGTGAAGATGAAGTCAGCCGACCGTCCTTATAAAGTCTGGGGTTACCCGTTTGTTCCGGCCTTGTTTGTTTTGTTTACACTTGTTTTCTTAGTAAGTACTGTTTATACCGATGTAGAAAATTACCGGCATGGTTCTGCACCAATTATCAATTCATTGTTTGGATTACTCATTACATCTGTCGGTATACCGGTGTATTATTTCTCCCGCAGAAAATGATCTTTTTGATGAATGGTTGAATGAACCTGTTTATTCAAGAAAACTTCATACTGATTACAATCAAACCTTCCTACCTTCAGTTTTTAATTCTTATGGCAAACAGATAGCCAGTATTCATAATAACATATCTCATGAAAAAGTTCTTATCTCTGTTATTTGCATCAGCAGCTGCATGTACCATTCATGCTCAAACAGTTCAGCAGATTGAAGCAAACCGCACAATGCTTCCCAATGGCTGGGCTATTACAAAAATCGGCAACTCCTTACAACTCGGCGATCTGCCATTGAATATCGCAGTAAGTAAATCAAAAAAACTTGTTGCTGTTACCAACAACGGTCAGAGTGTACAGAGTATTCAGCTCATTGATCCGGTATCAGAAAAAATCCTGGATGAACAAACAATTCCAAAAAGCTGGTATGGGTTAAAGTTCAGTAATGATGAAAAGTCGTTGTATGCATCCGGTGGTAATGATAACATCATCTGGAAGTACAGTATCATCAACCAGAAATTAAAACTCAGCGACAGTGTTGTGCTGGGTAAAAAATGGCCCAATAAAATTTCACCTGCAGGAATTGAAATCAACGAAGACAAACAAACCATGTACGTGGTTACGAAAGAAAACAACTCACTTTACATTGTTGATCTGATTACGAAATCAGTAAGAAAGCAAATACAATTAAGTGGTGAAGCATTTACCTGTTTGCTTTCTCCCGATAAAAAAGAACTCTACATTTCCTGCTGGGGTTGTGATGAACTGGTTGTGCTGAATACAGTTACTGATCAGCTAACTGCATCCATCAAAGTGGGTGATAATCCAAATGATATTATTCTTTCCAAAAACGGCAACTTTCTTTTTGTTGCCAATGCAAATGATAATTCAGTATCAGTTATCAACCGAAAAGAACGGAAAGTGATTGAAGTACTGAACGCAGCATTATATCCCAACGCACCAAGCGGCTCCACTACAAATGCATTGGCATTGAGCAATGATGGTAAGCGTTTGTACATTGCCAATGCTGACAACAACTGTCTGGCTGTGTTTGATGTAACAACACCAGGCAAAAGCAAGCCAATGGGTTTTATCCCAACAGGCTGGTATCCCACCAATGTAAAAGTGATAGGTAAAAAAATAGTTGTTGCAAACGGGAAAGGATTTAACTCCATGGCCAATCCTTATGGACCCAATCCTCTTGTAAGAAAACAGAAAGTTGCTTTTCAGAAAGGTGATACTGCCAGGCCAAAGAATGTACAATACATTGCGGGATTGTTTAAAGGAACGCTGAGTATGATTGCTGAACCAACGCTCAAACAATTAAGTGTGTATTCGCAGGTGGTTTACAAAAACACACCTTATACAAAAGAAAAGGAAACAGAGGTAAAAGGCGAAGCAGGCAATCCTATTCCTATGAAACTGGGTGATAAAAGTCCTATCAAATATGTGTTTTATATCATCAAAGAAAACAGAACATACGACCAGGTGTTGGGCGATGTGGCTGCAGGTAATGGCGATACAAGTCTTGTTTTATTCGGGAAACATGTTACACCTAATCAACATAAAATCGTCAATGAATTTGTATTGATGGATAATTTTTATGTGGATGCAGAAGTAAGTGCTGACGGGCATAACTGGAGCATGGGTGGTTATGCAACAGATTACCTGGAAAAAACATGGCCTACAGATTACGGTGGTCGTGGTGGCAGGTATGATGCAGAAGGTACAAGAGAAGTTGCGAACAACAAGAATGGTTTTATCTGGGATTTCTGCAAACGTGCAGGCGTGAGCTTCCGTACCTATGGTGAGTTTGCTGATGATTATAAACCCAACATTCCGGTTTTGAAAAATAATTTCTGTCCATATTATACAAGCTGGGATCAGAAGGTGAGAGATACAACAAGAGTTAGTCAATGGATCAGGGATTTTGATTCAATGGTTGTGATTAACAAAGTGCCACAGTTGAGCACACTGCGAATTATCAACGATCATACAGAAGGTTTGGCAAAGGGAAGACCAACTCCTTATGCACATGTGGCCGATAATGACTGGGCAGTTGGTTTATTCCTTGAGCACTTAAGTCAAAGTCCGATATGGAAGGAAAGTGTAGTGTTTATCCTGGAAGATGATGCTCAGAACGGAGCCGATCATGTGGATGCACATCGCAGCCCTGTTTACGTTGCCGGTCCTTATGTAAAACGGAATTTTGTTGATCACAACATGTATTCAACTGCATCGGTATTACATACAATTGAACTGATACTTGGTTTACCGCCCATGTCGCAATATGATGCTGCTGCAACACCCATGTGGAACAGTTTTACAGCAACTCCCGACTTTACTCCGTTTCAGTCAGTCGCATCCAATATTGATTTAAGAGAAGTAAATACTGCCATGAATGAATGGCAACGCAGGTCAGATGAATTTAATCTTACCAGGGAAGATGCAGTGCCCGACCTTGAATTTAATATTGTGTTGTGGCATGCGTTAAAGGGAAATGATATTCCTTTCCCCGGTCCGAAAAGAGCAGCATTTGTAAAGCAGGTGAAAGAAGAAGAGGAGGATGATTAAGATGTAGGTTGTACGCCATGTTGAATGCGCCAACAACTTAAGGCGTATAGCTAATAGCTTTCCGGCGCTATTGCTGTTGATTCGTAGTTTTTCTCAAAATCTGCAACAAAGGCAAAGTACACAAAGAAAATTTACTGTTTGTGTGCTTTGTATCCTTTGTTTCTTTGCGGGAAATAGTGTTTAACAACCCTTTGTACAAAAAATCTTTCTCATGTTGTGAAACCTTCGTTTCTTTAAGCCCTTTATTAATTTAATATGAAGAAAGCAACCATTTTATTTCTAAGTTTTTGCATTGCTTTATCAGCATTTGCACAAAGCAAGTACGACCACAGGGAAGCATTTCATCCCTTTTTCTATCCTTATCCCGGTAATGATGTGCGTAGTGCAAGTGGTCAACCCGGCCCTGAATACTGGCAGAATAAAGCTGATTATTCTATCCAGGCAAGTATTAACCCCGACGACCATACGGTTAAGGGAACAGTTACATTGAAGTACAGCAATAACAGTGGCGATGAACTGCGTTTTATGTGGCTGCAGTTAGATCAGAATATTTACCGTAACGATTCAAGAGCAACCGCAACAACTACCACGCAAGGTGGTCGTTGGGCAAACGGACAGTTTACCGAAGGCGATTTGATAAAATCTGTAAAAGTTGAAGCAGGTGGTAAACTGGTTGAAGTAAAATATTCAGTGACAGATACACGTATGCAGGTATGGTTACCCGAAGTATTAAAAGGAAATGCATCGGTAAAACTGGTGATTGAATATGGCTTTACCATTCCTGAATATGGTACCGACCGTATGGGTCGCTTAAAACAAAAAGACGGATGGGTATATGAAGTCGCACAATGGTTCCCTCGTGTATGTGTGTATGATGATATTCTTGGATGGAACACCAATCCTTATCTCGGTGCAGGAGAGTTTTATTTAGAATATGGTGATATTGATTATGCTATTACTGCTCCATCAAAACTGATTGTTGTGGGCAGTGGCGAATTAACCAATCCCGAAGAATGTTATACTGCTGAACAGATGAAACGATGGAACGAAGCAAAGAACAGCGATAAAACAGTCATTATCCGCAGTGCAGATGAAGTGAATGATGCAAAGTCAAGACCTTCAGCAACAAACATCACCTGGAAATTCAAATGTCATAATACAAGAGATGTGGCTTGGGCTGCAAGTACTGCATTCATTATTGATGCAGCAAGAATTAATTTACCCAGTGGTAAAAAATCATTAGCCATCAGTGCATATGCAAAAGAAAGTGCAGATAAAAAAGATGGTAACGACTGGCGCCGCTCAACAGAATTCACCAAAGCATGTATTGAATTTTACAGCAACTATTTGTTTGAATTCCCTTATCCTAATGCCACCAACGTTGGCGGTATTGTAGGCGGAATGGAATATCCCGGTATTGTATTCTGCAGCGCACATTCAACAGGTGCAGGTTTGTGGGGAGTTACTGATCATGAATTTGGTCATACCTGGTTCCCGATGATTGTAGGAAGTAATGAACGTAAATATGCATGGATGGATGAAGGCTTCAATACTTTCATCAACATCTTATCCGGCGAAGCTTTTCAGAATGGTGAGTATGCAGAAGTGCCCAGTGTAAGTGGTATGGCAGGTTATGTGTTTTATGATAAGATGGATGGATTGCTCAATACACCTGAAGTAATTCAGCAGGCAAACCTTGGTGTGGCGGCTTATTTCAAACCGGGTATGATGTTGTATTTGCTGAGAACAGAAGTGTTGGGTAAAGAACGTTTTGATGCAGCGTTTAAAGAATATGTAAGAAGATGGGCATTCAAACATCCCACACCCTGGGATTTCTTCCATACGATTGAAAACGTTGCAGGTGAAGACCTGAGCTGGTTCTGGAGAGGTTGGGTATTGAATACATGGAAATTTGATGTATCGGTAAAAGATGTAGCTGTTATCCGCAACAATGTAAAGAACGGAACAAACATTACGTTACAGTTGCTGGAAAAAATGCCCATGCCTGTTACAGTTAAAGTAACAGATGCTGACGGTGAAACGCAGACAATCAAACTTCCGGTTGAAGTATGGCAGCGTGGTGATTCATGGACTTTCCCTGTACAGACAAAAGCCGAAGTGAAAGAAGTGGTGGTTGATCCTGATAAATCTTTGCCGGATATCAATTATGCAAATAATACGTGGAAGAAAGGATAGGGGAAGAAGTTGTAAGTAACAAGTTTTAAGTTATAAGTAAAAGCGGTTGGGATTTTCTCAGCCGCTTTTTGTTTATATAATAATTGCTCACAGATTGCAGGGATGTACACAGATGATTGCTTAGCAATGCCTGCAATGGTTGCCACGAATACACGAATGATATTACCACAGAGTCACGGAGGAGAACTAAATGCATTTCTTCTTTTCTTCCTGCCTTCCCGGCAAAAAAAACTCTGTGTTCTCCGTGACTCTGTGGTGAAAAAATCAATACTCGGCTGTTAATAAATCATGCACATTCATTTCTTCCAATACAATGCGAATGGAATGGCCATTTTCATATTCCCATTTAATTAAACGGATCATGCTGTCAGCAATTTCTATTCCGGTAATATCACCATCTGTAAAACAGCAGCAACCTGAGTTGAAATAAAACGGTTTGTTGTTCATATAATTGGCCTGTACATAATCATACTCATGCTGCCTGAATTCAATTTCTTTTTTAATGGCAGCAAGTGCTTCTGTTTTGTTTTCTTTCTCAGCAAAAATCTGCTGCTTGTATAATTTTTCAAGATGAGTGAGCGATGCAAATACGGGTTGATGTGTATGACCTGTAATCAGCACCGGGTTTTGAGGCTGCATACTCCACGCATACATAAATACATTGTGCTTTGTTTTCATTTCCTTGTTGTAAGCCGGAGTGTTTGGGTTGATGTTGAGATAGCCTTGCAATGGTGCCCAAATGGCAGAGATAAACCATTCTGAAAATCGGTTGCTGTCGCTCTGCCCATCACCCTGGTGGCCATGTGTTAAAAAAATATTTGTTTCTTTCCCGTTGTAATTTGTTTGCAGCACAACTCCTTCATACACTTTTACTACTTCGCCATACATATTGATTAAATGAAGCCTGGCAAAAGGATCATTGTTCCAGAACAGGTCGTGATTGCCGAATACTTTGGTGAAACGGTTTGCTTCCACAAATTTCCGTTCGCTTTCAATGGTTGCTTTGTTTTTTGCAAGTACAGGCCAAATGGTATTTTCCCAAAGCTCTTCGTTATCACCTAACGAAATCAAATGAAAATTCTGTTGATTGTAGTAGTTCAGCGCTGCCAGGTAATTGGGTTCAGCAACCATAAAATCATCACTGCCGTTTTTTGCTCCTTTGTGCTGATCACTGAAGATGATGATTTTATCGGCACTAAAATCAACGTCAATGATTTTTCCCTTTTTGCCCGGATGAGTGAGAATATGATTATATAAATCTGTGAGTGCTTTATGAACCCGGTCTATATCGGGTTTGCTTTCAAACCTGTGTACAAGCCATAAAACAGGTTTCGTTAAGATCCGTTGAAGAAAACGTCGCATGGATAAAATTACAATTTCAGCATCAGCAGAACTCATTCTTCCGGTCAAAAAAAATGTGCTGTTTCTTTTTCATTAGTTTTGCGGCAATCAACTATTATGCAGTACATCATTGACCAGATTGGTTTGTTATATGAATCTACTTTTCAAACAAAGGCAGAGCAGATTGAAAAGATTCCGCAAAGCGGAAGCGACCGTGTTTATTACCGTGTTGCCGGGGTAACAACCTGCATTGCCACATGGAATAAAAATATTAAGGAGAATAAGACTTTTTTAAAGTTCAGTGAGCATTTTAAATTGCACGGTGTTCCTGTACCGGTGATTTACGCAGTGAATGATGATAAGAGTATTTATCTGCAGGAAGATTTTGGTGATACATCGTTGTTAAATGAACTGGAGAAAAGCGGATATACAGATGAAGTATATGCCTTGTTTCAGCAAAGTTTAAAGCAACTGGCACACATGCAGATCAACGGTCACCAGAATTTTAATTATGAATGGTGTATTACTTCCAAAGAGTTTGGCAAGCAGGCTATTCTTGCTGACCTGCTTTATTTCAAATATTACTTTCTTGATACATTAAAAATTCCTTACGATAAAGAATTGCTGATTGATGATTTTGAAGTGCTGAGTGTGTACCTGGCAAGAGCGGATTATAAATTTTTTATGTTCCGTGATTTCCAGAGCCGCAATATCATGGTCAACAGCGGTGAAGTTCATTTTATCGATTACCAGGGAGGGATGAAAGGCGCTGTGCAATACGATGTGGCTTCTTTATTATGGCAGGCAAAAGCAGAACTGCCCGATGAATGGAAAAACAGTCTTGTGGATTATTATATGGATTGTGCGGAAGAAGTACTGCAAACAACCATTGACCGCAACCGTTTTATTGGACAGTATAATGGTTATGTACTTATCCGTTTGCTGCAGGTTTTAGGTGCTTATGGGTTCAGAGGATTGTTTGAACGGAAGGCACATTTTCTAACAAGCATTCCAATTGCATTAAGAAATCTCGGATGGTTTTTACAAAATAAACATGTAGGCATCAGCGTACCCGAATTTGAACGTTTGCTTGGTTTGATTGTGAAAGACGACATTATTCAGCGGTTTGAACCCATGAAAGCAACAGAAGAAACGCCATTGGTTGTGCGTATCAACAGTTTTTCTTACAGGGTTGGTATTCCCGCTGACGAAAGTGGCAATGGCGGAGGTTTTGTTTTTGATTGCCGCAGTATTTTAAACCCCGGAAGAATTGAAGCATACAAAACACAAACAGGGAGAGATAAGGATGTAAAGGATTTTCTTGAACAGCAGACGAAGATGCCGCAGTTTTTAAACAGTGTGTATAATATTGTTGACATAGCTGTTGAAGATTATTTACAAAGAGGGTTTGCAGATCTGCAGGTGAGTTTTGGTTGTACAGGTGGCCAGCACAGGAGCGTATATGCTGCTGACGCACTTGCCCGGCATTTAAAAAATAAATATGGTGTGAAGATTATTTTGAAGCATCTTGTACAGGAAGAAAAAAACTGGGTGAATAAAACGTATTGATAGATATGAAGGCAATGATTTTTGCAGCAGGATTGGGAACACGCTTTAAACCGTGGACGGATGAACATCCTAAAGCCCTGGCACTGGTGAATGGTAAGAGTTTATTACAACGTAATATTGAATACCTGCAGCAATATGGTATTACTGATGTGGTGGTGAATGTGCATCATTTTGCCGATCAGGTTATTGATGCTGTTCAGCAAAGCAAAGGATGGGGAAGCAATATCCTAATCAGTGATGAACGGGATGAACTTCTTGATACCGGCGGCGGGTTACTGAAAGCTGCTCCAATGCTGGAAGGAGATGAGCCATTTGTGACCATTAATGTGGATGTGCTGACCAATCTTGATTTAAATAACCTGATAGTTTTTCATCAAAAACACCATCCATTAATTTCATTTGCTGTGACTAACCGTAAAACAGCACGCAATTTTTTATTTGATGAACAAAACAGGTTGTGTGGCTGGAGAAATAATGCCTCAGGTGAGGAAAAGGGGCCGCTGCTTTCTTATACAGATGAGGAAAGAACGAAGCTTGTTGAAAAAGCATATAGTTGCGTGGTGGTATTTGAACCGACTGTTTTTTCCAGGATCAGGCAAACCGGAAAATTTTCACTCACAGAAACTTATCTTGATTTAGCAACCGATCATTTAATACTGGGTTACGATCATAGTGGCGACAAGTTTGTGGATGTGGGTAAACCGGAGAGTGTGAAAGTGGCGGAGGAGATGTTTGCGTGAAGGGAGAAGGCGGTAGTGGTAGGAGGTAAGAAGATTCACCTATTACCTTGCTTGTAAAAGGCTAAAAGTTGCAGGTCAGGAGACCAGCAACAGCGCAATGAATATGATTTTCATGTTGACTATGCTTCGACAGGCTCCGCATGACATGGCTGGTAGTTGGGTTGCTCACCGATAACACAGATGCGCACAGATGAGTGCAATGCATACAATCCTGATAGAAGACATGCTTCTTCTTTTCTTTCCGCCTCTCCCGGCAATATTTATTTTAAAAATAGGAATATAACACTTCGTATTTCTTTCTTTGAATCTCTGTGTTGAAAAATCACACTTTAATATAAATCTTCTTCCTGTCTAACAAGTAGCTGATAGCCCAGTACATGATGATCATACAGATGGCATAAACCAAAGATCCGTTTTCGGGAATGCCGGGAACAAGCTTACAGATTTTTTCATAAAACCACCCGAACGGGCTTAGGTATTTGGGAAGCCCATCGGCTGAAAACCCGTTGGGAATTCTGATTAGTCCCAGCAGCCGTGGAAGGAAGCCGCTGAGTACAAAAATGAACAACGGATTTTTTCCAAACACATCAAAGAAGCGGAACAGGAAGCTTTTTGCCTGTTTCAGTTCAATAAAATAAATCATCACAGCAATGGTACAGGTGGCCAGACCAGTTGTGTAAACGGTATAAGAGCTTGTCCATATTTTTTTATTGATGGGGAATGCCATGTCCCACAAATAACCCGTAGCAGTGAGCAATACACCTGTAATGAGTAGCCCGGCAACCAGTTCAAATGATTTCCCTTTTTTCTGAATATAATCACCCACCAGGTATCCAAAGATTACCTGCGTAATAGCTGCAAATGTGCTCATGAAACCTTCGGGATCAAACGGCACTCCCTCACCTTTGTACAAATGACTGACACCAAGAATGGCTTTATCAATCTCAGTTCCAAACCAGCCTTTTAAGCTGAAGGGGTCGCCGGGAGTACCCAGGAGCAGGCAAAGCGCCCAGTAAAACAACAAGATGGCAACTCCTGTTACAAATGCCCCTTTTTGTTTGAAATAGTAAACAATCACCGATGCGAAAAAGTAACTCAAGGCAATGCGCTGCAACACACCCAGTATGCGGAGTGATGCAAATGGTTTCAACACAAGATGATTTGCATCCCATTTAATAAAAGGGCTCCAGTTGAGGAACAGCCCGATGGCAAAAATGAGCAGGGTTCTTTTGATCACTTTTTTCCAGAAAAGGCTATCGCCGCCTGCTTCAAGCCGGGGCATTACAAAAGCCATGGCGTTGCCTACTGCAAAAAGAAAAAAGGGAAATACAAGATCGGTTGGAGTGCAGCCATGCCAGGGTGCGTGTTCCAGCGGTGCATAAATATGCGACCAGGAGCCGGGATTGTTTACAAGAATCATTAAGGCAACGGTGGCACCCCGAAATACGTCTAACGAATAGAACCTGTTGTTCAAAGTAATGGTTTTTCTAAAAGTAAGAAAATCTGTTGATTGTAATGTGAGACCGTGATTAATTCAGTCAGTATTTCAACTGAGCAGGAGTAAATGTTTATAAATATATTTTTTTTACGAATGAGTCTCAACCTTTATCTTGCAACACAATTAAAATGAGAAAATTGTGAGTAAATAACGGGTGTACTTTTATGATGAGGAAAGGAGGTAAATGGCCTATATTTGCACGCAGAGAAGCAGGGTTGAGGTAAAAAACAAGAAGTGATTGTGAAAACAGAAAAATTCAGTATAAATCTGTCTTGTTACAAGGCATTCTAATAGGTTGAGGGTGGATAGCCTGAAGGGGCTGTCTGCCTTTTTTTATTTGTTACAGCAAACTCAGTTTTTTAAAAAATATGTGACTGAGGTGGCGAAGCTTTGGATTAAATTGTGATATGAAGTCTTCAAAGAACTGGTACGCTGTTTATACCAAGCCCCGCTGGGAAAAAAAGGTAATCCAGTTTCTTGAGAAAAAAGGTGTAGTTTATTACTGCCCATTAACAAAAATCCGGCGAAAATGGAGCGACCGGTATAAGGTCATTGAAGAACCACTGTTCAAATCGTATGTATTTGTTTTTATTGCGGAAGGGGAGAAAACAAGCGTTCGACTTACAGATGGCGTGGTTAATTTTGTTTACTGGGAGGGGAAGCCTGCGATCATCAGGAGTGAGGAAATTGAAATCATCCGTAAATTTCTGAATGAGTATGAGGATGTGCAGGCAAGGCCTGTTGATCTGAAAGCAGGGGAGCGTGTACGGGTAAAAACCGGATTGATGATGGATACAGAAGGCGTGGTAGTGAAAGTGCAGAATAAACAAGCCTATGTTCTGCTGGAGAGCCTGGGTTATGAGCTGACCGCCCGTTTTGAAAAGGGCAATCTTGAGCCGGTTGTAAAGCAATAAAAAGAAGGTTTGAAAATATTTATTACAGTTAAATTTAAGCGCATGCTTCGTTTGTTTTTAGCAGGGATTTTATCTGCTTCCCTGTTTGCTTCCTGTGTTTCACCAGAAAAGCTGAGGAAAGAAAATGTGTATTTTAACGAGGGGCTGGATACACTGAAACTGAGTCAATACCAATTGGTGGAGCCCATTATCCAGAAAGGAGATCTGCTGCAGATCAGTATTTCCTCCAGGAGCTCTTCTTCCAATCAATTGTTCAGCCAGAATTACTCTGCAGTAGCTTCTGCGGACGGCGCAGGTGGAGGAACAGGAGCATCTGGTGGAGGTGGAGGTACCGGTAACAACTACCTTGTAGATATTGTAAGTGGCGATATCAAACTGCCTTTGCTGGGTGTAATTCATGCTGACAGCATGACCAAGACTGCCCTGGAAAAGGAAATTATTCAACGGGCTTCGGCTTACCTGAAAGAAGATCCTATTGTGAACATCCGTTACCAGAATTTCCGGGTTACTTTTTTGGGCGAAGTGGCAACACCTGGGTCAAAATTGTTTGAATCAGAGCGGGTTTCATTTTTACAGGCATTGGGTGATGTTGGTGGCGTGGCTAAAGGTGCGGATCTTAAAAATATCCTGATTATCCGTGAGCAGAACGGAAAGAGAACAATGCAGACTGTTGATTTAACAAGAGGAGATTTTTTAAACTCTCCCAATTATTACCTGCACCAGAATGATGTGGTGTATGTACGGCCTACCACCCGATTGCTTAAATCTACTGATCAAAGTACACAGAAAACATATCAGTTTGTAAGTATGGGTATTATTGTTCTCAATTTTATTATCACATTCTTTACCGCAATTAAGTAATGAACACAGTCGGACAGGAACAATTTCAGACAACAGAGCACGAAGGGAAATTTCTTACATTTAAAGAAATTCTCTTTAAATACATTTCCAATCTTCCCTTATTTTTCTTTTCGCTAGGTATTGCTTTGATTGTAGCCTGGGCATACCTGCGCTGGGCAACACCTGTTTACAATGTAAACAGCAGTATGATTGTGAAAATGGAAAATGCTGCAAATGTGAAATCGAATGAGAAATTCAGCAGTGTTTTTAATCCTGTTGACAAGATCAATATGGAGGATGAAATTGATCTGATGCGTTCGAAGGTTTTTTTGAGCCGGGTAGTTGACAGTTTAAAACTGAATTCAATTTATGTTGAACATGGTAAGGTGCGAAGCAGTGAGGTATATAAGCTTGTACCGTTTATTGTTGAAGTGGTTAAACTGCGTGACAGCAGTTTGTCCTATTCATTTAACTTACAAACGTTGAATGAGAACAGTTTTTTGTTAAACAAGGAAACCAAGCCCAAGTTTTATTACAGCAATATTGAAACGGATGGTTGTATTTTCCGGGTTATCAAAAACCCCGCATTTTCTGATGGTACTGACATCCGGAGGTTTACGTATAAATGGGTGCCTTCAAAAGTTATAGCAGGAGAGATTTCGGGTGATTTAAATATATCGCAGAAATCCCGAACATCCAGTGTGCTTAATTTAAGCCTGAATACCCTTAATTCAGAAAAGGGTATTGATATCCTGAACAGGATTATGCAAGAATACGGAAGGTACAGCGTGGAAGATAAGAGCCGTATTTCGGCCAACTCGCTTCAGTTTATCACTGACCGTTTAAATAATCTTGAAAATGATGTGTCTAAAATTGAAGGGAACCTGATTGATTTCAGGAAACGGAACCAATTCCTGAATTTGGATGAGCAGTCGAAGGTTTATCTTGATAATATGACGCAGACAGAGAGGTTACTGAATGAGCAGGAAGTGAGGATAAAAGTGCTGGATCTCCTGGATGCATACGTAAAGGACAAAAAAAATATCTATAATCTTACACCAGCCAACCTGGGAATTGAGGATGTTACATTAACGGGGCTTGTAGCTGATTATAACCGTTTAATTCTAAAACGGACAATGGAACTGCAGGTGAATAAGGAAAGTAATCCTGTTATAAAAGAAATTGATGAAAACATTGAAAAAACACGGACTTCCATTATCGAAAACCTGAAAAATATCCGGGAGTCTTACGTGCTCAATAAACATGAACTTGAACGGCAAAACAGTGTTGCTAAAAAAGAGATGTTTTCACTCCCGGAGAAGGAAGGGCAGGTACGAGAAATAGAACGGCAGCAAGTGATTAAAAACGAGCTGTACACTTTTCTTCTTCAGAAGCGTGAAGAAACGGGTATTCAACTTGCGTCCACTTTATCTAATTCAAAGGTATTTGCACCTGCAGAAGGTAGTGGAAGCCCCATTTTACCCAAGCGTCGTAATGCGTATATGCTTGCGTTGTTTTTTGGTATATTGATACCCGTATTGATTATTCTTGTACGGGATATGATGAACGACAAGGTTACGAACAAGAATGATATTGTGCGTAATACAAAAATTCCAGTGATTGGCGAGCTGGGGCATAATGATAAACCAGAGACATTGGTTGCTGTTAAAAACAGCCGTACCATCCTTGCCGAACAGTTCCGTATTATCCGCTCGAACCTGCAACCGGTTCTGAAAAAAGAACGTACACCGGTTATACTGGTTACTTCTTCGTTTAGTGGTGAGGGTAAGTCATTTGCCGCCACTAACCTGGCCGGTTCGATTGCGCTTACAGGCAAGCGGACTGTAATTCTAGAATTTGACTTACGCAAACCAAGGGTGTTAAGCGGGCTTGGACTTCAGCGAACTTTTGGCATTACCCATTTTGTTGTGGGTAAGGTAAAACTTGAGGAGTTGCCCATCAAGGTTCCTAATGCGGACAACCTGTATGTAATTGCCTGCGGACCCACTCCGCCTAACCCATCTGAGTTGCTGCTTGATCCGAGAATTAAAGAATTATTTGAATTCTGCCGGGATAATTTCGATACTGTAGTGATTGATACAGCGCCGGTTGGTTTAGTGAGTGATGCCATGACCCTTGCAAATTTTGCTGATGCTTCGTTATTTGTGGTACGCCAGCGTTATACATTTAAAAAACAGCTTCAGTTGCTTGAAGAAATATACCAGCAGAAAAAATTTCCTTCTTCAGCCATTATTGTGAACGATATTAAAGTGGAAGGTTATAACAGTTACTATGGTTATGGCGGTTATGGTTATGGCTATGGCTACGGTTATGGTTATGGCTATGGTTATTATGATAATGATCCTACAAGAAACAAGTGGTATAATAAAGTGCTGCGGTTTATAGGGATTAAGTAGTTGCTGCGCTTTGCTTGCAAAGGTTTCACGCAAAGAAAGGAAGGAGACAGAGGCAGGAAGAAGAAGAGTTGCTGCGCTTTGCTTGCAAGGGTTTCACGCAAAGGAAGGAAGGAGACAGAGACACGAAGAAGAAGAGTTGCTGCGCTTTGCTTGCAAGGGTTTCACACAAAGGAAGTAAGGAGACAAAGGCACGGAGAAGAAGAGTTGCTGCGCTTTGCTTGCAAAGGTTTCACGCAAGGGAAGAAAGGAGACAAAGGCACGAAGAAGAAGAGTTGCTGCGCTTTGCTTGCAAAGGTTTCACACAAAGAAAGGAAGGAGACAAAGGCACGGAGAAGAAGAGTTGCGGCGCTGGTGCTTGCAAAGGTTTCACGCAAAGGAAGGAAGGAGACAAAGGCACTGAGAAGAAGAGTTGCTGCGCTTTGCTTGCAAAGGTTTCACGCAAAGAAAGGAAGGAGACAAAGGCACTGAGAAGAAGAGTTACTGCGCTTTGCTTGCAAAGGTTTCACACAAAGGGACGAAAGAGGCAAAGGCACTGAGAAGAAGAGTTGCGGCGCTACATTTGCAATGCTGGTAACCACAGAGACACAGGGATCACTGAGAGAAAAAAGATGATTTTTTGCCGCCTTACCGGCAACAAATTTTTGTGTTGTTTGTATTTCCGTGATTCAAAAAAAATATTCAGTTCCTTCCGAAAAAAACAGAAAATACAGTTATGTGCAGGATAGCAGGCATATATGATCCGACGGTAAAGAATCTGCAACAGGAAATTGTGCGCATGCGTGATGCGATGAAAAAAGGTGGGCCGGATGATGCGGGAATTTTTACGCACCCGTCAATGCCGCTTGCTTTTGGCCACAGGCGCTTATCCCTGATTGATTTAAGTGAAGCAGGCCATCAGCCCATGATTGATGCGGAACTGACGATTGTGTTTAATGGTGAAATTTATAATTACAAAGAGCTTAAATCAACACTTCAGCATTACGGTCATCAGTTTAAAACTGAAAGTGACACAGAGGTTATTTTAAAAGCATACCGCCAGTGGGGAGCCGATGCGTTTGAATTCTTTAATGGTATGTTTGCGCTGGCAATCCTGGATGAACGCAAACAACAATTAGTGCTTGCAAGGGATCACGCCGGTATTAAACCACTTTATTATTATAAAGATCAGCACAGCTTTTATTTTGCTTCAGAAATCAGGGCATTCCAATGTGTGGAGAAAAAATTTGCGGAGAACCAGCAATGGCGCACCGCTTTTTTAACGTTTGGCCATTTGCCTGAGCCCATCACAACATTGGAAAATGTGCATCCCCTGGAAAAGGGCACCGTTATGCTGGTTGACCTCCCATCTCTTAAAAGCCGCAAGCATTGCTTTTTTAACTGGAAGTTTACGGGTAAACTCAAAAATGAAGAAGAAGCGCTGCAACTGATCCGTGAAACAATGGAACAGGCAGTAGAACGTCATCTTGTTTCTGATGCACCGATTGGTTTGTTTCTGAGCGGCGGAATTGATTCAAGTCTGCTGACATTGATTGCCAGTACCACACAAAAGGAAAACCTGCATACACTATCGATTGTTTTTAATGAAGAGCAGTTTTCGGAAGAAAAATACCAGCAGCTCATCATTGAGCAGACAAAAGCGCACCACCAGTCGTTTCTTGTAACGAAAGAAATTTTCAACGGGCACCTGGAGGATGCGATGGATGCAATGGATCAGCCTACACTCGACGGTATCAATACGTATTTTATTTCCAAGTATGCAAAAGCATACGGGCTCAAAGCTGTACTGTCGGGGCTTGGCGCTGATGAATTGTTTGGTGGTTATCCTTCGTTTCAGCAGCACCGGCGGATGAATTTTGTGAAGAAAGCACCCGACAGTTTGTTAAAGCGCCTGCAGTTGTTTCCCGATCACCGGGTGCGTAAGCTGAGTTATGCAGGAATGGATAATTCCGCATCAGAATACCTGAGTTACCGGGGTATTTTTACACCGGTTTCTGTTGCCTCACTGTTAGGAACAACCGAAAAACAGATTGAAGAGGAACTGGAACAACTGAGTACTTATTATCCCATCAATGGTTTAACCGACGGAAACAGGATAAGCTGGATTGAAACGAATTTTTACATGCAGAATCAACTGCTGAAGGATTCTGATTTTATGAGTATGTGGCACGGGCTGGAAATCCGTGTTCCTTTCCTGGATAAGGAAGTAATGCTGATGGCCGGGGCTATTGATGAGGCGATTAAGTTTAAAAAAACACCTCCAAAATATTTATTAGTAAAGGCTTTTGAGAACGAGCTTCCTGTGAAAATCTGGAAACGGAAAAAACAAGGCTTTACATTTCCTTTTGAAGGATGGCTGAAGGAAAATGAATACATCCAGCCGTCCACACCAGAAGAACATCACCTGTATATTGACTTCCAACGAAAACGTTTATCATGGGGCCGCTACTGGTGTGCATTGCTGATGAACCGATTTATGAATAAAGGGCAGCATGCGGCGGCGTAGCATTCAGTTTATTGTTTTAGCTTGTTTTTCCACCACCGGTGGAATTGAAAAGTTTAACCGTGCTTTTATGAAAGCCTTGGTTCAGCTTCAGCAACCCCTTGGGTTTACTGCAGGTTTTGCAGGAATGTATGATACGGGTTGCGATGAACGGTATGTGCCAACAGAAAGTTTCCGGGCATACGGCGGAAGGCGGATTTTATTTGTTATCAGCACAGTGCTGCGGAGTTTTTTAAAAGATGAGCTGATTATCGGCCATTTGAATATGGCGATGATCGGGGTGCTGTATAAACTGCTGAGGCCAAAAGGTACATTAACGGTGATCTGTCATGGTATTGAAGTGTTTGAACCTGTGAACGGTGTTAAAAAAAAAGTACTTCAAAAGGCCGATCGCCTGCTTGCAGTAAGCAGCTATACCAAACAGCAACTGGTTGAACAGCAGGGTATGCCTGCCGGAAAAATTTCTGTATTTCCCAATACACTTGATCCTTATTTCAAGCTGCCCACTGTTTTTGAAAAACCAGCTTATCTCAAAAAAAGATATGGTATCAGGGATGATGAAAAAATCATCTTTACATTAACCAGGTTAAACAGCAATGAAGGGTATAAGGGATATGATAAATTAGTTGCAGCCCTGCAATCCTTCAAACAAAAAAATACTGCCTTTAAATATCTGCTTGCCGGAAAAGCTGATGTGGAAGAAGAGCAACGTATGCGCAGAATGATTTCAGATTGCGGACTTGAGAAACAGGTGATTATGACCGGGTTTATTCCTGATGAGGAAGTAACCGATCATTACCTGCTGGCCGATGTATTTGCCATGCCCAGCAAGGGAGAAGGATTTGGCATTGTGTATTTGGAAGCAATGGCCTGCGGGTTGCCGGTGATTGCAGGAAACAAAGATGGCAGTACCGAAGCATTGCAGTTCGGCAAGCTGGGTACGTTAATTGACCCGGATAATGAAGAACAGTTGCTGCAGGCGCTTGAACATGTGCTTCAGCAGGAAAAGCGACCGGCAGAATTACAGAAGAACATGCTGGAGTATTTTTCGTTTGAACGGTTTACAAGCAGGCTGAAGCAGATCATACAACCTGCAATAAATTCCGGACGGGTTATGTAGCAAGAATGTAACCAGATCAAACAATGCTTTCAGAAATCTGCAGGCCAATAAATTTTCTGAAGGTTGTTTATCAGGCACCGTGCTACAAAAGAAGGGTAACAAAACAGTTTTTGAAAATCTGTTCAGAAAAGTTCAATGTAAAAAGTTTTTTTTGATTATTATAATAACAAAAACACATGAAAATTGCAATTATCGGGCTGGGTTATGTAGGGCTTCCATTGGCCACAGAATTTGGTAAGCAGTACGAAGTAACAGGATTTGATGTGAATCTTGAAAGAATTGCAGAGTTAAAAAGCGGCCTTGATAAAACAGGCGAAACAGATGCCGAGACCTTGTTGGCTGCCAAAAAATTAGTTTTTTCCTCCTCCATTGAGGATATTAAAGACTGTACTGTTTTTATTGTAACTGTACCCACCCCAATTGACCAGTTTAAGGCTCCCGATCTTAAACCTTTATTAAAGGCCTCCGAAATGATTGGAAGTGTTTTAAAAAAGGGAGACCTTGTTATTTATGAATCTACTGTTTACCCCGGTTGCACTGAAGAAGATTGTGTGCCTGTACTTGAAAAGGTCAGCGGATTAAGGTTTAACATTGATTTTTACTGCGGTTATTCTCCCGAACGCATTAACCCGGGCGATAAAGTAAATACATTAACAACCATCAGAAAAGTTACTTCGGGATCAACCCCTGCAATTGCAAAAGTGGTAAATGATCTTTACGGAAGCATTATTAAAGCGGGTACATACAGTGCATCGTCTATAAAAGTAGCAGAGGCTTCCAAGGCCATTGAGAATGCGCAACGTGATGTAAATATTTCTTTTGTAAATGAGCTGGCACTTATTTTTGACCTGATGGGTATTGATACGCATGAGGTGCTTGAAGCAGCCGGCACCAAATGGAATTTCCTGCATTATAAACCCGGGCTGGTTGGTGGCCATTGTATTGGCGTTGATCCTTATTACCTGGCGCACAAAGCGCAATCATTAGGGTATCATCCGCAGGTAATTTTAAGCGGCAGGAGAGTAAATGATGCAATGGGAATGTTCGTGGCCAATAAAGTACTTAAACTGATGGTGCAGAAGGGAACCAGTATTAACCAGGCCCGGGCATTGGTATTAGGCATCAGCTTTAAGGAAAACTGCCCGGATATACGTAATACAAGAGTTGTGGATATTGTACGAGAGCTGGCATCTTTTAAGATGAATGTGGATGTGTACGACCCCTTTGCAGATGAAAAAGATGTAGAAGAAGAATACGGTATTAAGCTGGTGAAAGATTTAACCGGCAAATACGAGGCTATCATACTGGCGGTAGCACATGAACCTTTCAGGCTATTGAATATTGAGGCGTTGAAATCATCAACAGCTTCGGTTGTATTTGATACAAAAGCTTTTCTTGACCGTGCAATTATTGACGACCGTTTGTAACAGACCATGCCGGTATCTATCACTACAGCTAACATTCTATTTCAAATGCAGGTATTCTGCAATTAATGTGTTTTAACAGGATTGATATGACAAATAAGCAACAAGAACATTGGGATTTGATTATTAAACCAAAAAGCTCTTTTTTTCAACTCCATTTAAACGATGTATGGCATTACCGTGACCTGTTAATGATGTTTGTAAGACGTGATTTTGTGTCGGTTTATAAACAAACCATTCTTGGCCCGTTATGGTTTTTTATACAACCTGTTTTAACGACGGTTATGTTTGTTGTGGTATTTGGTAATATTGCAAAAATTTCGACCGACGGGCTGCCCCAGGTTTTATTTTATCTTTCAGGCATTACCATCTGGAACTACTTTGCCGAAACGCTCAATACCACTTCCAACACGTTTATTGGTAATGCAGCCATCTTCGGGAAAGTGTATTTTCCCCGGCTTGTAATGCCTTTATCGAAAGTTCTTTCGGGGCTTATAAAGTTTGGTATCCAGTACCTGCTGTTTGTTGTGGCTATGATTTTTTTTGCATTGAAAGGCACCGCAATACATATACATTGGGCTGAGGTGATTTATATTACCCCCCTGTTACTGTTTATTATGGCTGGGCTTGGGCTTGGGGGCGGTCTTATACTTTCCACTTTAACCACCAAGTACAGGGATCTTACTTTCTTAATTTCGTTTGGCATTCAGTTGCTGATGTATGCCACACCCGTTATTTATCCTTTATCAACAATAAAAAATCCAACTTACAAGGCAATACTGCTGGCAAACCCGATGAGCAGCGTGGTAGAAACATTCCGGTATATTTATCTCGGGGCCGGAGAACTGAACCGGGGTTCGCTGCTGTACAGCATTGGCTTTATGTTTTTTTTGCTGCTGTTAAGTATTGTAATGTTTAATAAGGCCGAACGCACATTTATGGATACCGTATAATATAAAACAATGAGTGTAGTAATTAAAGCAGAACAGGTAAGCAAGCAATACCGGCTGGGCGAAGTAGGAACAGGAACCCTTAGTCATGATCTTAACCGTTTCTGGTACCGCATACGTGGCAAGGAAGATCCTTACCTGAAAATTGGTGAGGCCAACGACCGAACAAAGAAGGGAAGCAGTGATTATGTGTGGGCGCTGAAAGATGTATCGTTTGAAGTACAGCAGGGTGAAGTGCTGGGTATAATTGGCCGAAACGGAGCAGGTAAAAGCACTTTGCTGAAAATACTTAGCCGCACCACGGCACCAACTACCGGCACTATTAAGGCCAAAGGGCGTATTGCCAGCCTGCTGGAAGTAGGTACCGGCTTTCATCCGGAACTGAGTGGAAGAGAAAATATTTTTTTAAACGGGGCCATACTTGGAATGCGCAAGAAAGAAATTGAGCGCAAATTTGATGAGATAATTGATTTTGCCGGAGTGGAACGGTATATTGATACGCCTGTAAAACGTTACAGCAGCGGTATGTATGTGCGGCTGGCGTTTGCTGTTGCGGCCCACCTGGAAAGTGAAATACTGATTGTGGATGAAGTGCTGGCCGTGGGTGATGCGGAATTTCAGAAAAAGTGCCTTGGCAAGATGAAAGATGTAAGCAGCGGCGAGGGAAGAACGGTTTTGTTTGTGAGCCACCAAATGGATGCAATTAGCACATTAACTTCGAATGCTCTATGCTTAATAAACGGTAAGGTTGCAATCAACGCATCAACTTACGAAGCAGTAAGGTTTTATCTTGAAAACAATAAAGCCAGTCAAGGTGTTTATCAAAGCAAACCTATTCCGGATTACCCTTCATTTGTACGAGTAGAAGTAATCACTTCTGAAGCAGAAGGAGTACATAAAAATGGAGAGGATTTGATTATTGAAATTGAAGTAAATATGCCGTTTATTAAAGAGGGGATTGCTGTATCTTTTCAAATTTTTAATGAAAAAGAACTTCCTGTGATTTATAATTATATTTTCGATAGTGAACAACCAATTCTACGGAAAACAGGCATTAGCAAATTAAAATGCATTATACCAAAATGCAAATTATACCAAGGTTTTTATTACTTAAAAATGCATCTGGCAGAATCTAGAGGGAAAATAAAGTTTCAAGAAGTAGATAAGATTTGTCAATTTGAAGTGAAGATGATGAATAAAATTATTGAATGGGGATGGCAAAAAGATGTCTGTATTTATACGGAAGACTTTGTGTGGATTAAGGATGACTTTTAATGTTTATATGCATTAAGTCATAAATTCGAACAGATGGGTTATAAGTTAATAAATATAGCTTACGTGTAAAAAGAGTTGTTTTTTATTGTCCTACAATGTAATTCCCCAAAACATAAAAGTATAGAATGAATACTGAGGAAATGACTGTTTACAAAAGAGATTTTTTTACTAGTCCTAATTTACACAAGCTAGGTGTTGCATTTTATGCCATCAGAATAACTTTATTAAAGGCTATTAATGAATTAAAGAGCCGTATTACAGGAAGAGTTCTTGATGTTGGTTGTGGGGTAATGCCTTATAAGGAGTTTTTACTAGAAAGCAACCGAATTGATCGATATGAAGGGGTTGATTTAGCACCTACTCAATATCATGGAAAGGTAGTACCTGATTATTTTTGGGATGGTAAAACATTGCCGGTTTCAGACAATTGTTTTGACTGGGTAATTGCAACAGAGTTCTTTGAGCATTACGATAATACCTCGCATATATTAGGCGAAATTGCCCGAGTGTTAAAAAATGACGGGTGTTTATTTTTTACGGTACCTTGTATCTGGCCTTTACATGAAGTTCCATATGATCATCACAGGTTTACTCCATTTGAAATTGAAAGGCTTCTAAAGAAGGCCGGATATTTTGACATAGAGATAAAAGCTCTTGGAGGGATGCACCAGAGTTTAGCAACTATGTTAGGTTTGTGGAGTACTTATTCAGGTATTTCAGGGTGGAAAAAGAAATTTTTCATTTTTTTAATGAAGCCGTTTTATTACTGGTTAATAAAAAAGGATCAACCGCCAGTAAAGTTTGATAATTATGTGATGCCTTCGGGTTTATATGGTTTTGCTAGAATTTCAAAAAAATAATCCAAAACATTTGTAAAAAGAGAATGATTACAGTTGTTACCGCCTGTTATAATGGTGGCATTTATTTAGATGATGCCTACAACAGTCTTGAACTTAATAAATACGGAAGTGATTTTGAATATATTATTGTTGATGACGGGAGTACCGATCGATATACTTTAGATAAGCTTGAGGAATTAAAGCAAAGAGGCGTTATTATAATACAGCAGGAAAATAAGGGATTAGCAGCCGCCCGGAATGCCGGTGTTGCAAAGGCAAAAGGGGAATACATAATACCACTGGATTGTGATAACAAGCTTGTGCCCGAAGTTATAATTAAAGCAGCCGGTATATTGAAAGAAAACCCTGAATTGGCTGTGGTTTATACAGATGTGTTTTTTTTTGAAAATGAAGAAGGGCGCAGAACTATTGGTTCATTTGATAAAGTAAGACTACTGCACCGTAATTATATTGATGCCTGTGCGTTGGTAAGAAAAGATGTTTTGGAAAAAGCAGGAGGATATGATGGTAATATGCCTGCAATGGGGCATGAGGATTGGGAAATATGGATCAATATTGCACTAAATGGCGGGAAATTTTATTACCTGAATGAAATAGGTTTTCATTACAGAAGGTTACTTAATTCTATGTCGGCAGCCTTTACTATGGACAGAATTAATAAAAGCAGGGAGTATATTTTTATTAAGCATTCGCAACATATTTCAAGCTATTATGCTGAATTGTTTGCACAATATGCAAGTTATAAACGCAGAGTGGACAATATGCAGTCGTATGTTAGAAATTACAGGGTAAAGGCTATTGTAAAAATAGTTTTGGGGATGCTGAAGGTTTAACGATGAGTTTTCCAACTGTTACTATAGGAATGCCGGTGTTTAATGACAAACCTTTTTTAAGCAAGTCGTTAAACAGTGTACTTGCACAAACATTTACAGATTTTGAGCTGCTTATTTCGGATGATGGTTCAACTGATGGCAGTGAAGCCGTGTGCAGGGAATATGCTGCAAGGGATTCACGCATCAGGTATATAAGGCAACCGGTTAACCTTGGTGTGTCACGCAATATGGAGTATTTACTGCAACAGGCTACCGGTAAATATTTTATGTGGGCGGGCAGCGACGATATACTGGATAGCTCCTTTATTTCAACATTAAAGCAATTACTGGATACAGACGATGCTGCGGTAATGGCTTTTTGCCCCACAACATTTATTGATGAAGATGACCGAATACTACAAACAGTGCGTACTGATTACTCGGGTAAAACGGCAGTAAAGCGGATTAAAAAACTCATTCATGAATTTGAAGATTCGTGCGGTTATGGTTTGTTTGTACGAGAGAAAATGAAAGAGGTGCAGTTTCCGGTTTGGTGGGCAGTAAACAAAACACGGGCATATAATAATATTTACCCTACAATCTGTTATTACCTGGCAAAAGGTAATTACCTGTTAAGTACCGGCAATGCGCTGTTTTACAAACGTATTAAAACAAATTATGTGAACCACAGAGTGCCTTTTACAGGCACATATATAAAGGGTTTTTTTGCGTTTGTTTTATGGAAATTTAATCTTGTATGGTTTTCGGAAAAGCAAATTTACAGGGCAGGTAAATCCCCGTTGCTTGCTATACAGGTACTGCCGCTCATGTTTTTTAAGTGGTTTCTTATTCCTACAGCTAAAGATACCGGAAGCAGGCTTTATACATTTTGGGAGCAGAAAATTAAATCCAGGTCCGCTTCCAGGCTAAACAGGTGAATATCTGTATCTGCTATCCGGTTTTTGTTGTTTTTATTATAATGCCGTTACTATTGATAAAACGGCAGCCGAATGCCTGTTGAAAACAAAACAGATATGCTGCGGTTTTATACAAATGCGGAAAAACTCTATTCTGATCTGAAACGTGTATGTATTACAGAAGGTTAGATGCTTTGCGTTGTTATGCAGTTATGGCTGTTTTATTCAGCCATTTCTTTAGCTTTAAAATAACGAAGCATGTATATATTGGTATTGCAGGTGTTGATCTTTTTTTTGTAATCAGCGGTTTTTTAATCACCGAAATTTTATTCAGGTATAAAGAAACAGGCGCAACACTACAGCAGAACCTTAAGAAATTTTATATCCGCCGGTCGATGCGGATATTTCCTATTTATTATCTCTACCTTTTTGTAGCTGCACTTTTATTCCGAGCAGAAGCCGGCCCGTCGCTACCTTATGCTTTTGGTTACATTATTAACTTTTATCAGCAGCAACATGAGGTTCCGCTTTTTTTTGAACATTTGTGGTCGCTGAGTATAGAAGAGCAGTTTTACCTGCTGTGGCCATTACTTATTCTTACTGTACCACAAAAGCATCTACTGAAGCTGATTGCCGGGGCTATAGCGGTTGCAGTGCTATCAAGGATTTTTATAACCGGTATTAATCATAAGTTACTGACAAGTTCGTGTTTTGATGCGTTTGGATTGGGTGCGTTGTTTGCGTACCTGAAAAATTACGACAGGGAGCAACTACAGAAAATCCTGCGTTTTCGGTTGGCATGGAAGCTTGGGTTGGCCATTTACCTGGGTGTAGTGTTATTAAGTGTTTTTAACCTTCATTATCTCGATCCTTATTTTCGATTATCTGTTTCCGTAGTTTCGTTTTACCTTATTGGGGCAGCTATTTTTCCTGGAAATAAGCAACGTTTTTTTGCACTGAAATTGCTGGAGAATAAAACAGCGATGTACATCGGCCAGATTTCTTATGGTGTGTATATTTATCACCTTATGGTGGCATACCTGGCGGAGCCTTATGTAAATACATTTCTTTTAAAGAGTTTTGGTGATACAAACAGCTTCCTGAAATATATTTATTACAACAGTTACCTGGTTAAATTTCCACTGTACTCTGTTCTTGCAATCGGGGTTGCCACATTATCGTTCAGGTATATTGAAAAACCGATTACAGTTTTAAAAAACCGGGTTACAAAATGAAGTTATTTTCAGTTATTGTAGCGAATTATAATAATGGCAGATACCTGGATGACCTGATTCAGAGTGTGCTGAACCAGACGTTTACCAATTGGGAACTGCTTATTGCCGACGATGCCTCTACTGATAATTCGGCAGAAGTTGTTGAAAAGTACCTTACTGATAAGCGGATAAAGTTTATAAGGCATGCCAACAATTGTGGTGCGGGTGCTGCATTCAGAACTGCAGCAGAAGCATCTACGGGGGATGTGATTGGTATGTTAGGAGCCGATGATGCGTTGGTACCGGAAGCACTGAAAAAAATGCTTGAAGCACATGAAAAAAATGGTGAAGCTGCAATGATAACGTCGAGAGCTCTTGATTGCGACGGGGACCTGCAGCCCTATGGAATTTGTGATATATCCGGCCGTCAACCGGAAGGAGTTCCTTTAATCAGGGAAATTCATATCTGCAATTTTGTTACATTTAAGCGGAAATACTATAATAAAACGGAAGGTTTTTCTGCAATTTACCGCCGTGGGGTTGATATTGACATTTACCTGAAAATGGAAGAAAGCGGAGGCGGGCTTGCATTTGTTGATGAGCCATTGTATTTATACAGGAGGCATGAACTTGGAATTTCACAGGGTACGAACGGAACGAGAGCCTATGCCTACAGTTTATTAGCACATGTGGAGGCTTATAAAAGAAGAATCAGGAGTGGTTTTACACCTAACATTACAGCAAAAGAGTATAAACAAAAACTGTTTCTCTACTATCAGCGTTCATCCTATTATTCAAGGATAGACGGGAGGCACAGAGAATCTGTTGTGTTTTTGTTTAAAGCTGCGAGGTCAAATTATTTACATTTTTTTTCTAAGAACTTCTGGAGCGGGTTGTTTTATAACCTGGTTAAGGTTACTGTTTGATTATGGATAAGATTTCGGTATCAAGTACAAAACCTGTGATTGTTTTCATTTTTGAAAAGAAAATGGGCGGGGTGGCTTATATGAATATTGAGATTATTAATAATGCTGCTTTCAGAGAATTTTTTAAAGTAAGGGTGATTCTGGTAAGACAAAATGATCTTGACCCAAGAGAAGAGTTGTATGAAAAAAACATACGGGCCGATGAAATCTGTGATTTTGACTTTGATCCGCTATCTAACAGGTATTATGAATTAAAACGGCTTCATTCAATAATTGGCCAGGAAGAAGGTGTTTTGGTTTGCAATAATTTCCTGGAGCTTGATTGTGTTTCTGTATTTCCAATGCCAAAAAAGGTTTTTCAGATTGTACACGATTTTTACAGCATTAAACTCTTTATACAAAGTGAGCCGTTTATAGATGCTTTTCTAACACATTCAAAATTCTGGAAAGAGGTATTGTACAGTTCGGGTGCAAGGAACAAAAGTTGCAAGCAGTTGTTACACGGTATAACTGTGATGAAACATTTGGAAAAAAAAGAGAGCGGAAAGAGTCTGAAAATTGCCTTTACGGGCAGGTGGGTTGCAGCAAAAGGAGTAATGCTGTTGTGGGAAATAGATGAAGAACTGCTGAAGAAAAACGATGTTGTTGAATGGGTAATAATCGGGAATGGAATTTTAAATGCAGAGCTGAAAGAGCAGTGGAGGGGAAAGAGTAATGTGAAATTTGTTTCACCTGACAATCATCAGGAAGTTTTAGATGAAATGCGAGCCTGTGATATATTTGTGCTTCCTACTGAGTTTGAGGGATATGGTATTGCTATAATAGAGGCTTTGAGTTGCGGCCTGGTTCCGGTAGTGAGTGATATACCCGGCGGAACTTCTGAAATACTGGCGGATATTGGGTATAAAATAGGTGTCAGGGATGTACAGGGTTTTGCTTCTGTTATCAGTGAATTAAACAATAACAGGGAAAAGTTGAAAATGCTTCAGGCAAGTTGCCGTAAAATTGCAGAAGAGAAGTATGATATAAGGGAAACGGCTAATAACTATTTAAATGAGTTTAAACAGTATGAGCATATTGTAAAAAATAAGCCGAAGCTGTTAAGAACCTATGGTTCCTTTCTGGATAAGCCATATTTCCCCGTGCGTTTTGTAAAGCAGACCAGAAAGTTTATGCATAAAATAAGAAGGCGGGTTAAAGTTTGAAATATAATACATAAGGTAAGTTTATGAGTCAATTAAAATTCGGGATAATCGGTTGCGGCAGAATAGCGCAAAGGCATGCTGAGCATATAAATAATACAGGGAAGCTGGTTGCAGTGTGTGATATTATAAAAGAAAAGGCAGATGAGCTAGGGCAGAAATATAAGGCACAATCTTATATTTCTGTAACTGAATTATTAACTAATCATCCGGAAATTGATGTTATTTCAGTTTGCTCACCAAACGGTTTACATGCAGCGCATTCAATTGCTGCGTTAAAGGCAGGATTTCATGTTTTGTGTGAGAAGCCAATGGCTTTATCGGTACAGGATTGTGGCAACATGATCAGTACTGCAGAGAGGGCTAATAAACGGTTATTTATTGTAAAACAAAACCGGTTTAATCCTCCCGTTGCTGCTGTTAAACAGATTGTGGAAGAAGGTCGTTTAGGGAAAATTTTCAATGTTCAACTGAATTGTTTCTGGAACAGAAATAATGAGTACTATAAAAATTCGTGGAAAGGAACGAAAGAGATGGATGGAGGAACGCTTTTTACACAGTTCAGTCATTTTGTAGACTTATTATTCTGGATAGCAGGCGATGTAAAAGAAGTTCAGGCCTTTACCGGCAATTACAATCACAATGGTATTATTGAATTTGAAGATACAGGTGCAGTGAGTCTGAAATTTTATAACGGAGCTATTGGTACCATTCATTATTCAGTGAATAGTTATGGGCAAAATATGGAAGGCTCTTTAACTATTTTTGGTGAGAAAGGAACTGTAAAAATAGGAGGTCAGTACCTGAACGAGCTGGAATATCAGTGTATTCAGGATTATGAAATTAAGGATCTCCCACCCGGAAATCCTCCCAATAATTATGGGAAATATTTCGGTTCAATGAGCAATCACGATAAAGTGTATAACAACGTAGCTGAGGTTTTAACAAAAGACGGAATAATTGCCACTAATGGATTTGAGGGGTTAAAAACAGTTGAGATTATTGATAAAATTTATTCTGCGGCAAAAAATACAACTGCAAATGCATAAGCCGGTTTTATCTGAATCAGGGATAAGGGAAGATGTAAAGTTTGGTGAGAATGTACGAGTTATACAGCCTGTAAATTTATATGGCTGTGTTATTGGAAATAACAGTTTTGTAGGTCCTTTTGTAGAAATACAGAAAGCTGTTTCAATCGGGTCAAATTGTAAGATTCAGTCGCACACATTTATCTGTGAGCTTGTAACGATTGGAGATAATTGTTTTATAGGGCATGGGGTGATGTTTATCAATGATATTTTTTCCGGGGGCGGGCCTGCTCAAGGGGATCAAAGCAAGTGGAAAAAAACAGTTCTTGGAAACAGGGTGTCGGTTGGTTCAAATGCCACTATTTTACCTGTAGAAATATGTGACGGTACTGTAATAGGTGCAGGGGCTGTTGTAACAAAAGATATTACAGTTAAGGGTATATATGCCGGAAACCCAGCAAGATTAATCCGGATAATTTAAATTTATAACATGTCAGAAATTCCTTTTGTTGATTTGTATGCACAATATCTGTCGATTAAAGATGAGGTTGATGAAGCCATCCGGAAAACAATTAAGAACGCTTCTTATATTGGAGGGGATGTTGTAACAAGATTCGAAAACAGTTTTGCCGACTATCTTGGAATAAAGCATATGATTGGCTGTGCCAATGGTACCGATTCAATTGAGATATTACTGAAAGCATTTGAAATTGGAGCAGGTGATGAAGTAATTGTTCCGGCTATTTCGTGGATATCCACTTCTGAGGCTGTAAGCAGCACCGGTGCAACTCCCGTTTTTGTGGATATAGAAGAAGACTATTTTACAATTAATCCGTTATTGATTGAAAAAGCCATTACAGCAAAAACGAAAGCGATTATACCGGTTCATTTGTATGGGCACCCAGCCGATATGCCAGCCATTATGAAAATTGCTGAAACGTACAGACTTATTGTAATTGAAGATTGTGCCCAGGCTCATGGTGCAAAGATAAATGGGCAAAAGACAGGCACTTTTGGTCATGCGGGGAGCTTTAGTTTTTACCCTGGCAAAAATCTGGGAGCCTATGGTGATGCGGGTTGTATGGTTACCAATGACGATTTAATTGCAAGAAAGGCCAGGATGATTGCGAATCATGGCCAGCAGGGAAAGCATCATCATATAATAGAGGGAAGAAACAGCCGGTTAGATGGAATGCAGGCTGCCATTTTAATGGCTAAACTTCCGCATCTTGATCAATGGACGGAGGCGAGAATCAGCAATGCCGGGCTTTACCACCAATTGCTTGAGGGCAAGAGAATAAACCGCCCACTGACAAAAGAAAATTATAAGCATGTATTTCATCTTTATGTAGTGCGAACAGGCCAGCGGGATGAGTTGCAAAAGAAATTATCGGCGGAAGGAATCGGGACATCTGTTCATTACCCTGTTGCACTTCCGTTTCTGCCATGCTATAGTCGTTTTCAATACAAACCAGAGCATTTTCCTGTTGCTTATTTATATCAAAATCAAATACTGTCGTTGCCTATGTTCCCTGAACTAACAGAAGCACAAATAACAACTATTGCCGAGAAGGTATAAATTCTGCAAGGTTAAGACAGAGATGCAAAAAGAAAACTGTATAAAATGAAAAGTCTGCAGCAGCCGGAGGTAAGTATTTTAATGACCTGTTATAACAGGGAGGATTATATTGCAGAAGCGATAGAAAGTGTGCTTGCTTCAACCTATAAAGATTTTGAATTAATTATATCAGATGATGCTTCAACAGATAAAACGCCCGATATTATATATGGATATGCCAGTAAAGACAACAGGGTAAAAGTGTTTGTGAATGAGAAAAATTTAGGTGATTATTTCAACAGGAACAAAGCAGCATCTTATGCCAGCGGAAAATATCTTAAATACTTAGATTCAGATGATGTAATCTATTCTCATGGACTTGCAGTATTTGTTGAGAGTATGGAACAATTTCCGGAAGCAGCATTTGGTTTATCGGCTCCACGTGATCCAATGGTGCCGTATCCTGTATGTATTTCGCCGAAGCAAATTTATCTTGAACATTTTTCGGGATATACTCATTTTTTCAGGGCGCCTGGCTCCAGTATTATCAGGAGAGATGTTTTTGAAAAGACTGGAGGTTTTTCGGGGAAAAGATGGATAGGAGATACGGAATTGTGGTTAAAGCTGGCAGCACATTACAATATGGTAAAAATACATGCTGATCTGTATTGGTCACGCCCTCATCCGCAGCAGGAAGGGAGTATGTTTAAAACAGAGACTCTGCGTGCAGGAGAAAAAATTCTTGAAGAGTATCTACAGCATCCTGATTGCCCGCTTAACCACGAGGAAATAAAATCAGTTAACACAAAATTGAAAAGGCGGAAGCTGAAAGAAAAATTATTGAATACATTGTTTTATCAAAAGAATAATTAAAAAACAACAATATGACGTTTGATGTTAAAGATTACTGGAACAGCAGGCTAAACAAAGATTTTAATTTAAAAGGAGTCGGCTATATTACATTTTCCAGATTCTATAATAAATGGCTGTATAAAACAAAGGTTTTTTTTCTGAACAAAATAATAAGAGAAAACGGGATCGGCCTAAAGCAAAAAGAAGTATTGGATATTGGATGCGGCACCGGCTTTTTTGTTGAGTATTATAAGCATTCGGGAGCAAAGATTACAGGAGTGGATATAACGGAGATCAGTGTAAAACAACTCACAGAAAAATATCCTGAGTTTAATTTTTATTGCCTGGATATTTCGGCAGGTAAGCTTGACAAGAAGTTTGATGTTGTAAATATGTGGGATGTTATTTATCACCAGGTTGATGAAGCTGCTTTTGAACAATCGATTTCGAATATATCCAAAATGTGTAAGCCGGGTACAATTTTTATTACGACTGATACATTTGGGCATAATAAGGTACGCCAGGTAAGTAAACATGTTGTTTTCAGGCCTATTGGAAGTTATACTGCACTGATGGAGAGATTGGGATTCAGGCTGGTAAAAATTTACCCGCTGTATCGTTGGATGAACCGGCCGTATCCATGGGGTACAAAGATTACCAATATTATGGCACCGTTTCTTTATCTTCTTGATATAGTAAATAAAAGAATTGATAAAAACAATATTTCGGTTGCGGTATGGGTTTTTGCGGATAATATTCAGATATGAAAGTTTTAATTGCGGTTGATACAATTCCTTACACTTCAGAAACATTTGTACTTAATCATATAAAAGGATTAATTGATGCCGGAATTGAAGTGAAAATTTGTGCTTTTAATAAGCCTTCGGATCAAAAAATTCACCCGGTATTTAACGAGTATAATTTAAACGGGATTATTACATACAAACCTGTGTTACCTGCCGGTTTAATTAGCAGAATTTTTAAAGGTATCGGGATTTTTCTGAAAAGTGCAGTGGTTTACCCTGCTGCGGCCTTTCGTAGTATCAATTTCTTTAAATATGGAGTGAACGCCATTAAGCTTATTTATCTCTATGAAATGTCGGTTTTTGTAAGTAAGGAAAAGTTTGATGTTGTACACTGTCATTTCGGGACAATGGCCAAAAAAGTTGCATTTTACCAGGATTGGGGCATTTTGCCTTATCCCCTCATCACTACTTTTCACGGATATGATATTGATACGCCTTCTATCAGGGCCGACAAGTTATTTTATGAGGGAGTCAAAAGAAGAGGATGTTTGTTTTTTGTTAACTCATCTTATACAAAACACCGGGTTACGGAGCTGGGATTTGATGTAAATAAAATTGTAACAGCACCTGTTTCACTTGACACATCATTTTTCAAAAAAAAAGCAGTTTCTGCACAGAGAGATGAGATACGAACACTGATTACGGTTGCAAGACTCGTAGAATTTAAAGGGATAGAATATTGTATAAGGGCGCTTAAATCAGTAAGCGACAGTACAGCTATTGAGTTTAAATATATTATAATTGGAGATGGCCCTTTAAGAAATGACCTGGAGCTTTTAACTGTTGAATCGGGCCTTTCATCCAAAATTGAGTTTGCAGGCAGTATGGATCAGGCTGAAATAAGGGATAATTTAGATAAAGCAGATGTTTTTCTTTTAACTGGTGTTAAATCATCGGATGGCAGGCAGGAGAACCAGGGTTTAGTTATTCAAGAGGCACAGTCAATGGAATTACCTGTAATTGTTTCAGATATAGGAGGAGTGAGTGAAGGTATTATAGATGGTGAAACAGGTTTTCTGACTGAAGAAAGGAATGTTGAGCAAATAGCAGAAAAAATTAAACTGCTTCTCACAAACGAAGAGTTAAGAGTACGTATGGGAAAAAGGGGAAGAACGCTTGCAGAAAGCAAATACAGTATTGAGTATATTACTGGGATATTGAAAGAAAATTATGAAAGAGTTATACAGAAATGAGTTTATTCATTTGCGTTTTTTATTTTAAAATAGTTTTTTTTGTCTAAAACGGTTCTATTTACATATGATTATGAACTTTTCTTAGGCAGCAAAAGCGGGACTGTAGAAAGTTGTTTATTTAAGCCTACTGAAAAAATACTGAAAGCTCATAATTTTTTTTCAGTAAAGGCTGTTTTTTTTGTAGATACACTTTTTTTGTGGCGTTTAAAATCTGAAAGTTCAAATGTGAAAAGAGCGGCGGAAGAATATGATTTGATTGTATCGCAACTTCAAAGAGCCGTTAAAGCAGGGCACTATATTTTTCCGCATATTCATGCGCATTGGCTTGATGCGGTTTACCAGCCTGAAACAGGAGAATGGGATTTAAGTAATATCAGATATTATAGGTTTACTTCACTGCCTGTTTTGGAACAGAACAGGGTATTTGATCTGTCTATTCATATCATCAAGGAAATTACTGCTCCTGTTACAGAAGAGTATATGATTGATTCCTATCGGGCAGGCGGGTGGAGTATCCAACCTTTTTCACGATTCAGAGACCAATTTATCAGGCATAATATCAAGTACGAGTTTAGTGTTATTCCCGGGAAAAAAGTGGTTAGCGAAGCCCATGTGTATGATTTTACAGAAGCCCCGCAAAAAAATTATTATTTTTTTGAAGATGAAGTAACCAAAGAAAATCCATCGGGCAGGTTTACAGAATTTACCATTTCGACAGTTTACACTTCCCACTATATCAGATGGATATATTTCAAATTATCCGGGTTAAAGCAAAGGCTTGGATTGAACAACTCATATGGTGATGGCAGTGTTATCAGTGTCAATGTTACGGAGGAAGCGGATGTGTTAAACAATCACCAGTATTGTTGGGTTGCTTCAATGGAAGGTCTGAACTTTGTAACTTTTGTTTTATTTGGATGGCAATTTATCAGCCGGTCTTATTTTCAGTTTATCTCACATCCAAAACTTGTTAATGTTACAGGGGTAATGTGGCTAAAACTCTGGTTTTTATTTCTGAAAATTTTCAGGATAAATACGGATTTCAGAAAAGCAGTCTGATGTGTATTTCCGATACATTGGTTTAAGAAATTAATATAATAAAGATAAATGAGAGTTCTGGTTACAGGAGCAACAGGTTTTATAGGGAACCATCTATGTTCATTATTGTCGGAAGAAGGTTATGATATACTGGCCTTGGTACGACCCGGGAGTGATATAAAACACTTACAAAGTCTTCCAAATTTAGAATTTGTTTTTGGAGATATCAATACTCCGGATAGTCTGGTAATTAAGGGGGACTTTCCTTCCATTTGCTTTCATCTTGCCGCAGACTGGGGTAAACTGGATCCTGACGTTGATAAAAAATTTATCCGTTTTTTGATTAATAGTGGATTAAAAAAAATTGTTTTCTACAGTAGTGTATGTGCTGCAGGACTCGATATTGCCGCCATGCCCCTTGATGAAGAGGATATTCCACAGTTTATTGATACTGATTTTTATGGGAAATACAAATATGCAGTAGAGCAATTTATTATATCATTGAAAAGAAGCAATGAACTTGATGGGGTTATTTTACGCCCGACATTAGTGTATGGCCCCGGTGATACTACAAATATTTTCAGTTTGATTAAGGCTGTACGTCTTCAGCGGTTAAGTCTTTGGGAAGATGGGAAAAGAATTATTGCTCCATGTTATGTAAAAAATCTTAACAGAGCTGCTTTGCTTGCTGCTACAGGTAATACATTTAAAGAATTTATTTACAATATTGCAGATGGCGAAAATCTCAGTACATGGTATGTAACAAAAACTATTGCTGAAAAAATGGGTGTTAAGCATCAATATTCAAACCATTCGGTTTTGTTTGGCAAGAAAAAAGGTTTTTTAATGTTTGTCTTAAACCGGTTTGGGTTTGCAAATTCCTTTGCCACTCATTTTGCATTCAACAGTTGGACGAGAAGTTATGATGTGTATTTAAAAAGGTTATATGAGGCTGCGGATCGTGATATGTTTACATCATTTGAAGAAGCTATTGAAGAAACGTTATTATGGTATTATCAAAAAAACAGAATTTAAGGAATGAAGTATTGTAATAAAGCGCAACTTATCTGTTTAACTGCATTAACAAAAACTCAACTGGGGATAGTGTATGAAAATGTAAAAAAAGATTATCCTATAATTGAAATATATTGCAGTGACAAAGAAAGTGAAATTTTTGACTGGGCTATTGAGAATAACCTGCCTTGTAAGTTTTTTTGCCGGAAGGAGTTAATCGTATTTATAACTCCTAATCCTGATATAAAATTATTACTACCGGAAAATTTTGCTGATAAGACCGAGACTGATGTTTTCTTCTTGTTAGAAGCCGGTATTTCAAAGGACGGCTATTTGCTGGGTGCCATTTATAATCTTACCCGGATACTTGGTAAAAAGTCAATAACTGAATATGATTTCCCTGATTATGCATTAGAGATGTTTTTTTATTTCCGCAAAGAAATCTGCTATGTTTTTACCAATCATACTTCATATATGAAGGGGAATGCATGGTCTGTGGATTATAACCTTATTAAATTACTGCGAGTAAAATCTAACAGAATTTACAGCAGATTTTACGAGTTTTTAATTGCCCCGCCAATTCCTGAAACAAGCGAAAATATAAAAATAAGCCTCAAAGAATCAAGCGAAAAACTTTACAGAAGTTGTTATGTTGTTTTTTTATTTGCAGACAATGTATTGTTTTTTGGTCGTAAAATTTCAGGTGCTTTTATTATTTTATATACTATGATCTCATTTAAGCTTAAAAGAAAATTTAAGAAATAGCTTTATGCAAACAAAGAAGTTAAGATTGGCGGTTGTTGGCTGTGGTGCTATTTTCCATAATAATCATTTGCCGGCATTAAGGAAATCAACTGATTGGGAAATAGCATTTTTGGTAGATAATGATCATAAAAGAATAAGAAAAGTTGCCAAAGATCTTTTTTGTGGCTTCTCTGATAAACCAGAAGATATTCCTGACAATATTGATGCCTGTTTGATAGCTACTCCCAATTTTTTACATGCTCAACAAAGCATTTTGTTACTTAACAAAGGCTTTCATGTAATATGTGAAAAGCCTATGGCATTAAATATGCAGGAAGCTGAAAGTATTAAGGAGTGTGCAGAAAAAAAAGGCAAATATTTTTTTATTGTACACCAGAAAAGATTTCAGCCGAATTTCATTTTTTTCAAACAAAAATACCTGCTGAAGGAAAAAATGAAATCTGTTGATTTGTCATTAGGGAATGAATTTGGCTGGGTATCCCGAACGAATTTTTATCATTCACCGGAAAAGGCAGGTGGCGGTGTTTTTATTGATCTTGGTGTGCATTTACTGGATATCCTGGTTTCAATGACAGATAGTATAGATATCAATGAAATTGTTTTCAGTGCTCCTGTTTTAACCAATCCTGTTATTGATACTGCGGCTACCTGTTTTGGTGTGTTGGATAATACCGTTCCTTTTTCGTTACGGGTAAGCCGACTTGCAGAATTAAATAATTCTGTACGAATTTGTTTTGAGAATACTGAATATGAGTTTTCTTTAGATAATCCAAATAGTTTGTCGGTTCAGTGTGTTGAGAATGCTAATAATAAAAAAATTGATTTCGAAACAGGTGAGAATGCAGATCCTTTTTATTTATTCTGGCAAAATGTTGCGAACGTAATTTTAAACAGGCAGATTACAGTTAGACCTTCAATGATTGAAGACGGTTTGAAGGTGATGAGATGTATAGAAAAAGCGAGGGATACAGGTCGGCTATTACTAATATAAAACAACAATGACTCCTGTTTTTTTTATTGCTTTTGAATTTCCGCCTGCTAATAACGGCGGAGTTTTCAGGCCTTTAAGTTTTGCCAGATATCTTCCCGAATTTGGGATAAAGCCTATTGTATTCACTTTATCTCCTGATTCAATACCAATGTTTTTCGGGAAAGACATCAGGGATTACAACATAGGAAAAGAAGTACACAGTGAGACAGAGGTAATTTATATCCCCATCAAAAAAATGCCTAAAAAGAGTAAATTGATGAGGTTTTTTGAAATAAGTGACAGGGATACAGATATATGGGAAAGAGCTTTGGAAAAAGTGTTACTACAGTTAAAAGAAAAGTATAAACCTGAAGCAATTATTGTTACTGCCCCTCCATTTACTATGGCAGTTTTTGGGAGAAGAATGGCGAGGAAATTAGGACTTCCCTTAATCTTAGATATGAGAGATGCTTGGACTTATTGGAATATGTCTCCTTACAGAACATGGATGCATTATTATTTTACAAAACGGAAAGAGCGGAGCTGTTTTAAAGCTGCGTCGGCAATCATTGCTACTTCTCAACAAACGATTGATGACTTTATACAACTGCATCCTGATGTTTCACCCGGAAAATTTCATTTGGTTACAAATGGGTATGATAAAGAGATAACACATGCTGAAATTAGTATTTCTGGCAGAGAGAAATACTTAATCGGCTATATCGGAGGATTTTATTATGATCCTGAAGGCAGGAGGCTTATGTTTTCAAAGTGGTGGCAAAAAAAGCCACAGCAATGGCTTCACTATGTTCCAAGAAAAGAAGACTGGCTTTACCGGTCGCCGTATTTTGTTTTTAAAACGTTTTCCGAATTAAAAAAAATAAATCCGGAAATGTTCAGCAGAATAGAGCTTCGTTTTATCGGGCATAAGCCGGAGTGGTTTGATGTTATGGTAGAGGAAGCCGGATTGACTGAAAATGTAAAACATTCTGGGGTTGTATCCCATAAAGATTCGCTTGCGTTTCAGCAACATTGTGATTTGTTGCTGATCACATCTTCCAAGGTAATTGGAGGTAACGACTATAGTATTGCTGGTAAAACATTTGAGTATATATCTACACAAAAACCAATTCTTTCGTTTGTTTGTGATGGTGCACAGAAAGATTTGCTAAAAAAAACAGGGTTGGCGGTTTTATGTGATCCGGATACTGCGAAAGATAATGCAATAAAGATCGGGAAAGTGCTTGAAGGTGAAATTCAATTAAATCCTGACAGTGTTTACATCAATAGTTTAACGAGAAAACGACAAACGTTCTTATTGGCAGAGGTAATTAAAAAAGTACTAAATCATAAATCCACATGAGTGAAACAAAAAAATTGATTTATATAATTGTAGGCACCCGCCCGAACTTTATAAAAGTTACCCGGTTTAAAGAAGTTGGGACAATTTATAAAAATATAGAGATTAAAATTATTCATACTGGACAACATTTTGATGATAAAATGTCAAAGGTTTTTTTTGCGCAATTTGGCTTACAGCCAGATAAAATTATTGACCTGAAATCCACCACAGCAAATTCTCAAATTGCTGAGATTATGATGCGGCTGGAAGAAATTTTCATCTCTGACAGACCCGATTGTGTAATGGTGGTAGGTGATGTTAATTCGACCCTTGCCGGAGCATTAACAGCAAATAAAATGGGAATAAGATTAGTGCATCTTGAAAGTGGGTTAAGAAGTTGCGACAGGACAATGCCGGAAGAAGTAAACAGGATTATTACCGATCAGTTAGCTGATGATTTATTTGTTACTGAACAGAGCGGTGTCAATAATCTTCTGAAAGAAGGGAAGGATTATGGGCAAATTCACTTTGTGGGGAATACAATGATTGATACGATGTTTGCTTTTGATAAGCAGATAGATCAAAATGATATTTTAGAAAAACTAGCAATACGGTCACATGAATTTGTTTTAATGACCATGCACCGGCCTGCTACAGTTGATAATAAAGAAGGGCTGGAGAAGCTTTTTCAATTATTAAGGAAGATTAATATAAAGCACAAGATTATTTTTCCAATTCATCCAAGAACACAAAAAAACATTTTCAGGTTTGAACTTAACAAAGAACTCGAAAATATTGAAAATCTTGTGATGACTGAGCCTTTGGACTATTTTGCCTTTCAGAAATTAATTAAAGAAAGTGTTTATATCGTGACCGACAGTGGCGGAATACAGGAAGAGGCTACTCAGCGGGGAGTGCCGTGCTTAACATTAAGACCTAATACAGAAAGACCAGTAACTATTACTGCCGGAACAAATTCCCTGATTCCTTTTGAAATTGAGAAAGTTCTGAATTATGTTAAAATGATTGAAGAAGGCAGATACAAAAAAGGGACTATTCCTGAATTATGGGATGGCAAAGCAACAGAAAGAGTATTGGAAGTTATAGCTCAGCGTTTCGTGGAGAGAAGTAGTTGATTTTATGATAGTGTTAATTAGTGCATATAATTTTTGCAGGTATGCTTTTTTTCAAGAGAATAAAAAAATTAAATAATCATGTGAGTATAACCGCAACGATTAGAATCATTACCTTAAATCTATTTTAACTCATGACTCGTAATCTATCATCATTATACTTTGAGTATCAAAGTTACTAATCACAAAAATCTGGATTGTATTTGCCAATGGTAAAAAAAATCTGCATTATCTCTGATTTACATCTTTCATCTAACCCAAGGGTATGGAAAGAAGCCAATACACTTGCTTATGCAGGATATGATGTTGTGATCCTTACGATATGGACCTCCGCAGAAAAAAGGGAAAGGGATGTGGAAATATTGCAGAATTCTTCTATAGTGTATAAGGCGGCGCTGAATCTTATACAAGGTGAAATACTGGAAATAAAACGGTTCCTGTTGCGTTTAAGGAGCAGGCTTTCTCGTGAGATCAAAAGATGGATAGGTATTGAATCGGCTTGGTGTTTAGGTTATGCGCCAGGAATAATGCTAAGGGCTGCGTTTGCAGAAAAGGCTGATTTGTACATTGCTCATACTGAATTTGGAATTGTAATTGGAAAAGAGCTGATTCTTAAAGGTGCAAAGGTTGCTTATGATATTGAAGACTGGTACAGCAAAGATTACCTTGTACCTGAGCGCCCGGTGAAGCTCTTGCAATTGCTGGAGGGATTTGCATTAAAAAACGGGGTTTATTGTTCCTGTCCTTCGCATTCAATGGCAGAAGCTTTGGCAAAGACCTATCCATCCGGTAAAAAAACCGAAGTACTTTATAACGGTTTTTCGCAAAAGGAAAATGCAGATGTAAAAAGTATTCAATCAGGCAGCCGGTCATTGGTTTGGTTTTCGCAGACGATTGGGGAAGGAAGAGGACTTGAAACAGTTATCAAAGCAATAAGCAGACTTAGTCAAAAAACAGTACTGCATTTAATTGGCGAATCTGTAAAAGGATATGATGAACAATTAAAACTACAGTTTCCGTTTGAGAAAGGGCATGAACTGATTATTCATCCACCCGTAAAGCACTATGAACTTGTTTCGGTTTTGTCAAAGTTTTCTATTGGTCTTGCAATCGAGAATCAATATCCTGAAAGTAGAAACCAGACTGTTACGAATAAAATTCTGCAATATCTACAGGCAGGTATTAAAATTCTGGCAACTGACACAAAGGGGCAGTCTGAAGTAGCGAATTATTTTCCTGGTTCCATCGCCATTGTACCTGTAAATGACCAGGAAAATTGGGCTGAGCAGATTGAAAAGCTTTTTTCTCTACCACAGATCAACCGTGCTGAACAACTAAACAAGTTTAATGAATTGTTTTCATGGGAAGCACAGGAACAAAAATTACTTCAACTGGTTAATACTGCTATTAATGACTAAACGTATTCCACCTGTTGTAATGCTGCATCATGTAAGTGATGATCCTTCACATGAATCGCTTAAGCCCTACAGCATCAGTCATCAAAGTTTTTTACAATTACTTGACTATTTAGAAGAGCACAGTTATCAAACAGTTACGTTTGCTGATCTTGTTCACAACAGCAGTATTTTGATGCTAAAGCAGAAAAAAGTGATTCTCAGTTTTGATGACTGCCCTAAACATTTGTTTGCTTTTGCCTTGCCAGAGTTACAGAAAAGGAAAATGAAAGCTGTGTTTTATATGCCAACGGCTCATATTGGCGGATATAATGAGTGGGATGCAGCAGAAGGAAGAGAACAGGTTGCATTGATGAATGAAACTGACCTGAAAGAATTGTGCAGGATAGGGATGGAAGTGGGAGCACATTCACATCACCATATCAGGCTGAAGGAAGCTGATGTGTCAATTGTACAGAATGAGGTGGCAACCAGTAAGAAAATCCTCGAAGAGATTACCGGTGAAACCGTATGTTCCTTTGCATATCCTTTCGGCTCTGTACCTGCAGGGTATCAACAAATTCTTTCTTCGGCCGGGTATTCTTATGCCAGCAGTATTTATCATCCATTTGAAAATGAATTTGCTTTGAGGAGGTTTATTTATCATGACGGAGATACATCAGAAACATTGTACAGAAAGTTGTCTTTTTTTTATAAATACTTCCGCAAACTGACAGACCCGTTTAAAACTTATTAATCTGCACCGAGTCCTAATCATATCGCCACACTTTCCGCCTGTTAATGCACCTGATATGCAGCGTGTGCGTATGAGCCTGCCCTATTATAAAGAAATGGGATGGGAAGCTGAAGTGATTTGTGTGGATGAAAGATATACCGAAGGGTTTAAAGATATGTTGCTGAATGAAACAATACCTTCAGAAATAACTGTACACAGGGTGAAAGCACTTTCTGCCAGCATCACAAGAAAAATTGGATTGGGAAGCCTATCTCTTCGCTCATATTACCATTTTAAACAAAAAGGAACAGCATTACTGAAGCAGAAAAAATTTGATCTTGTTTTTTTCAGTACATCGATGTTTCATGTGTGTGCATTAGGAGGATACTGGAAGAAAAAATTTGGAATTCCTTTTATTATTGACATGCAGGATCCATGGAGAAATGATTTTTATTTAAATAAGCCTGCCTCTGAAAGGCCACCCAAGTTTATTGTCGCTTATACGATTAATAAATGGATGGAGGCTTATACCATGCCATATGTTGATGGGCTAATGTCGGTATCGCAGGGGTATATTGATGAGTTAAGAAGACGATATCCCGTTCTTCATCATGTTCCTGCTTCGGTTATTCCCTTTGGAAGCTCAGAAAAAGATTACGAGCTGGTACAGAAAAAAAATATTGCACCTGAAGTAATCCATAAACATGAAGGAAAAATTAATGTTGTGTATGTTGGAGCAGTTACAAAGTTTTTTCTTCCATTGCTGGAAGCTTTTTTTAAAGCATTTCATCAATCAGGAATTGATAAAGAGAAATATCATTTTTATTTTATCGGAACAAATTATGCCGCAGGTTCAAAAGAAAAGCCGGTTGAACAGGTTGCGGCAAGCTGCGGAATGGAGGGAAATGTAACAGAGATACCAGACCGTATTTCGTATTTCTCTGCACTTTCCACTTTGATTCACAGCGACATCTTGTTTATTCCCGGATCAACAGATACAGATTATAATGCTTCCAAAGTGTATAACAATATTTTGTCAGGTCGTCCCGTATTTTCTGTTTTTCATGAGAGAAGCCTTGTTAAGAAAGTAATAGAAGAAAGCAATGCGGGTATTGTTGTGGCTGTGAATGAAAAAGATGATGTTCAAAGCATGGCGAAAAAGATTGCAGAAAGGCTGCCGGAATTCGAACATCTTGCTGCGGTTCCAAGGGTAGCGATTAATCAACAGATAACTGACGCATTCAGCAGCAAAACGATGACAATAAAGCAGGTTGAATTATTTAAACGAATAGTTTCTTGAAGCGTCTGGCTATTATAACCACACATCCTATTCAGTATAATGCTCCGCTGTTTCGGTTGCTGACTGAACGTGGAAACATACAGTTAAAAGTATTTTATACATGGGGTCAGTCGAAGGAAGAAGTCTTTGATGCAAAATTCGGAAAGAAACGAAGCTGGGATATTCCTTTACTGGATGGTTACGAATATGTTTTTGTTAAGAATATATCAGCTTACCCGGATTCAAACCGCTTTTTGGGTGTTATTAACACAGGATTGGAAAAAGAGCTGGATAATTTTCTTCCCGATGCTATACTTGTTTACCGGTGGAGCGTTTACAGCCACCTGAAACTAATGCAATTTATTCATGGCCCCCGTTTGTTTTTCAGGGGTGATTCACATCTGCAGAATTCCCATGGTTTCAAGCAATTTTTTAAACAACTGTTTCTTCGATTGGTGTACAGGAAGGTAAGCTGTGCTTTTTATGTAGGGAGTTATAATAAAGCTTATTATCAGCAATGCGGGTTTGAAGAACATCAATTAGTCTCTGCGCCACACGCTGTTGATAATGGCAGGTTTATGAATGATGACGGCGAGCAGGAGCAAAAAGCAAGTGAGGAACGGAAAGCGCTCCAGATACCAGAGGATGGAATTGTTTTTTTATATGCCGGAAAATTTTATGCATTAAAGCAATTATATCTCCTGATCAATGCATTTAAAAAATTAAATGGTGATCATTACCGTCTTCTTCTTTATGGAAATGGTGAACAGGAAAATGAACTAAAAGAGCTGGCGAAGAATGATAAGCGGATTGTTTTTAGTCCCTTCAAAAATCAAAGCGACATGCCACTTGTGTACAGAACAGGCGATGTGTTTGTATTGCCCAGTAAAAGTGAAACATGGGGATTATCAGTTAATGAAGCCATGGCCTGTGGCCGGCCCGCCATTGTAAGCAGGCAGTGTGGTTGTGCACCAGAATTAATTATTGAAGGCAAAACAGGGTTTAGTTTTGAAGCGGGAAATGAATATGAATTAATGCAGTGCATGCAGCAGTTTAAAAAGCGAACTGACTCAACGCAAATGCGTGAACAAATACTGCATCATATTCATCAGTTTTCGTTGGAAAAAGTAGCGGAGGTAATTGAGAAGGAATCAGAAAGTTCAAGTCATGATGTATAATGTTGGAAATAACAGATTTATTGTATTGCTTTCATGAAGATTGCACAACTTACATTTACCAGGTTTTTAGCGGCAATTGCGATTGTGATTTTTCACTTTCATAAAGATGTTTTCCCCTTTTCATTAAAGGGAGTTAAAGAACTTACCGGCTTTCTTAATGTGCTGGTTTCTTATTTTTTTGTGCTTTCCGGATTTATTCTTACAATTAACACAGGAGAAAAACTGAACCTGAAGAAATTTTATTTTAACCGTTTTTCACGGATTTATCCTGTTTATCTTTTTGCTTTGTTGTTTACACTGCTGCTGATACTGGGGATAAGACCCCTGAGTTTTTCGTGGGATTTCCACCGGGTTTTGTTATCCTTTTTTTTAGTGCAGTCCTGGAATTCGAATTATGCCTTGGCACTTAATTATCCTGCCTGGTCTTTATCAGCAGAAGCATTTTTTTACCTACTTTTTCCCTTTGTATATCTTGGTTTGCAACGAGTCAGTTTTCGTTGGAAAATATTGCTGGTTGTTTTTTTCTGGCTGCTGATGCAGGTGTTGTTTGTAAGCCTGGCATATGCCAGACAGTCATTTGTTTTATATAATCCTGTTTTTCATTTATCAACCTTCCTAATAGGTATTTTAGGTGGATTATTTTACCGTGAAAGGAAGCCATGGCTGATGGCTCATTACCGGAAGGCTGTTCACCTGTTGGTTTTTACAACACTGGTGCTTTTGTTTTTGATACTGACAGAGAATAAATTATTCCAAATGGTTTACCACAATGGTATACTGGCACCGGTATTTATGCTGAGCATTTTTATTGTGGCCGAGAGCAGGAACGGGCTGATCAGTTGGTTTGGCCTGCGGAAGCCTGAATACCTTGGTGAGATCAGTTATGGCATTTATATTCTACAGGTACCGGTTTACCGGTTACTGACACAAACAACGAATCTGAAGTCAGCAATGTCGGCTTCAGGATTCTTCTTCAGTTATGTATTTGTATTGCTTGTTATTTCTATTTTCAGTTATGAACTCATAGAACGGCCGAGCCGTTTGTTTTTAAGGAGAACATTTTTTCCATAAGTTCAATTTTTTATTACACATGCTATACGAGTGACTTATAACATGAAAAAACTGGCTATTATAACAAGTCACCCGATTCAGTATAATGCTCCACTGTTCCGTTTGCTAACTGCAAGAGGGAACATCAGGCTAAAGGTATTTTATACATGGGGGCAGACAAAAACAGGGCTTGTATATGATCCTGATTTTCAGAAGGAATTCCAATGGGATATTCCTTTACAAGAGGGATATGAGAAAGAATTTATTGAGAATATCTCACCCAACCCATCGGCAGGTAATTTTAAAGGGATTGATAATAAAGACCTGATTGAACGGATTGATGCTTATAACCCTGACGCTCTGCTGGTTTATGGCTGGAGTTTTAGAAGTCACTTAAAAGCCATCCGCTTCTTTAAGGGGAAAAGGAAAATCATTTTCAGGGGGGACTCCACACTGCTCGATGAACCAACGGGTTTTTCCATTAAGAAAACGGCCAGAAGAATTTTCCTGAAGTGGGTTTACCGGTATATTGATATTGCACTCTATACCGGTGAAGCAAACAGGCAGTATTTCCTGAAGCATGGATTATCCGAAACGCAATTAATATATGCACCTCATGCTATTGAAAATGAACGGTTTTTTGATATAGATGCAGAATATGTAACCCGTGCCAAGGCCTGGAGAAAGCAATTGAATATTTCAGATTATGAACTTGTTTTTTTATTTGCAGGCAAACTTGAGTCAAAAAAAGATCCGTTATTGCTGTTTGATGCTTTTAAGGAAATAAATGCACAGCATATGCATTTGATATTTGCAGGAAATGGGGTACTTGAGCTGGAACTGAAGCAAAGGGCGAAGGATGATGAGCGTGTACATTTTCTTGACTTTCAGAATCAGCAGTCGATGCCAGTTGTTTACCGTTTGGCAGATGTATTTGTTTTGCCATCAAAAGGGCCAGGAGAAACATGGGGATTATCGATTAATGAAGCGATGGCCTGTGGCAAACCTGTTATTGTAAGTGATAAATGCGGTGGTGCATCTGACTTAGTTCAAGGAAACGGGATCATTTTTTCGTCGGGCAAGAAAGAGGAACTAAAAAAAGCTATGTTATATTTTGCTGATAATCCAGCGGAACGGGAAAAAATGAGCAGTATGAGTTTAAAACAAATTGCCGGGTTTTCGATTTCAGAAATTGCAAACAGTATTGAGAACATTGTATGAAACCGTCAAAGATTTTTTCTATAACAGCGGGCTTGCTGGTTAGCTTTATTGTATCCGTTTCGAGTGGATTGCGTATAGAAGAAGTGATTTCGCTTGGATTGTTTGTTTATTTTTTGCTGAATTTTATTGATTCAATCGGCAAGTCGTACAATATGCTTGATATCCCGATTTTGCTGGCGTTGTTCCAGTGTTTGTTAATGCCCGCCATTGTTTTTAATGTGTATAATGATGACGCATTAGTTATTGCCCTGAAATATGACATGAGTGTGAGCGCAGATGTGTATTATAGTTATATGTTCCCGGCTGTGCTGGCATTGATTGCGGGAATAAAAATTGTAGATATTACCAGACGGTCGTACAGTGAGAGGTTTGTAACTGCCGTAACCGAGTCAAGAAGGTATTTGACCGGGAAGGGTAATATAGGGATTGTTCTGATCATTATAGGGTTTGTTGCCGGCATTATGCAGGTATTTGTGCCGGGCGATCTGCAGTATGTTGCTTACCTTATGGGAAAGCTGCTGTATGTTGGGGTTTTGTACACCTATTTATCTGATGCGAAAAATAAAAAATGGTATTTAATCGGGGGATTGTTGGCTGTACTTGCCAGTTCACTTGCCCAGGGAATGTTTGGTGAATTGATTTATATGAGTGCATTATCGGTCATGCTGATTTTACTTGGAAAAAGAGTTGCTAATACGTTAAAATATAGTCTTGCTACAACAGGAATTGTTTTTATTCTGATTCTGCAAAGTATTAAAAGTGATTACCGGGATGTTGCATGGTTTGGTAAAACACAGCAAAGTAATACTGAAGCCTTTTTTTCACTTTTTGCTGACCGATTTGTAAACCCGGACCGTTTTTTTAAATGGACGACCATGTTCCCGACAGTAAACAGGTTTAACCAGGGAATGATTGTTGGGAAGGTAATGGCTTATATACCGCAAAGCGCACCATATGCAGATGGAGAAACGATTTTTACAGCATTGGCCGCTTCTTTTGTTCCTCGTATATTATGGCCCGATAAGCCAATATCTGGCGGGCAATATAATATGGAACGGTTTACCGGCTATATAATCAAGGGTTACAGTATGAATATAAGCCCAATGGGGGAAGCCTATGGTAATTATGGTGTACAGGGTGGAATTATTTTCATGTTCTTTTATGGCTTATTTTTCTCTGTTGCCCTTCTGTTGCTACTTCGTTTTATTAAAGACAGGCCAACATTACTTCTCTGGTTTCCTGTGCTATTTCTTAACTCAATACAAATAGAAACTGATATTCTGATGTGTGTGAATTCACTTATCAAAAATCTTCTTTTTATCTGGTTCTGTTACTGGGCGGCCGACAGGTTCTTACGGTTGAAGCTTTGATGTTTTGAACCTGTAGCGGTGGTTTTTTTAGTCGTTCGTTTTATCAATATTTTTTTGAAACGCATTCTCATTTTTTACGATCATTTTTATCCTTCCTATAAAGCTGGCGGGCCAACACAGTCTGTTGTAAACATGGTGCGGCAACTGTACAATGAATATGAACTGTATATTGTGTGTAAACCGCATGAAATGGGGGCTACTTCAATATTGGATGGGATTGAAGTAAACAAGTGGAATGATTGGGAAGGGAAGGCAACGGTTTTTTACTGGCAATATGGATTTCAGCAAAGGCATTGGTTAAAGCAATTATTGTTTGATTTATTGCCTGATGTAATTTATATCAATGGTATTTATTCATTGTATTTTAATCAGCTTCCATTATGGTATGCGTCGCAACTGAAGAAAAAAAATCCCGGCATGTCGATTGTGCTTTCGGCAAGAGGAATGCTTCACCCCGGTGCCTTGACGCAAAAGGCGTTTAAGAAAAAAATCTATCTCAACATGTTCCGTTTGTTGGGTTTTCAGCACAAGATTGTATGGCATGCCACCGATGCGCAGGAAGAAACATTTATCAGGCAGCAAATAGGTAACGATGTAGTTGTAAAACAGGCGGCTAATTTTCCCAATAAGATGCAGCCGACTACAGGTCCGGAAAAAAAACCTGGACAGTTAATCATGGGTACTGTTGCACTGATCAGCCCAATGAAAAATCACCTGGAAGTGTTACAGGCATTGAAAAGAGTAAAAGCGAAAGTTGAATGGAATATTTTTGGCCCGGTAAAAGATGGTTTCTATTGGAATAAATGTGAAGAGATGATTGCAACATTGCCCGATCATATTCAGGTGAACTATCACGGCGAAAATCCTCCGCACTCCTTGGCAAAAGCGCTTGGTACATTTCAGCTCTTTATTATGCCCAGCAAGAGTGAAAATTTTGGTCATGCCATTGTAGAAGCTCTCAGTGCAGGTAAGCCGGTTATTACCTCAACCACCACTCCTTTTTCTGATCTTGAACAATACCAATGCGGTTATTCTGTCCATCCTGCTCAGTTGCAGGATGAGTTAGTAAAAAGTATTGAGTTGTTTGCTGGCATGGGTGCTGAAGCGTTTGCTGATGCTTCAGCAAACGCAGTAAATTATATCAACCAGATGATTGATGTGTCGTTATTGAAAAAACAATATCATTCCATTTTCGATCAGTAGATTTGCGCCATGCCGGTTCAATTAAACAGATATGATAATTCGTGGTATAAAACAGGGCGATCAGCTTTTGTGCGGATGTTATGGTTGCTGACAAGTTCCCTGTTTGTGCAATGCAACTGGCATCCTGTTTCATTTTTGCGTGTTTTGCTTTTACGTTTGTTTGGTGCAAAAATCGGCAAAGGTGTAATGATAAAACCTGGCGTGCAGGTAAAATATCCCTGGTTACTTACGGTTGGCAATTATACCTGGATTGGGGAGCATGTGTGGATTGATAATCTTACAAAAGTTGAAATAGGTAACCATGTTTGTATTTCGCAGGGAGCGTACCTTTTAACAGGTAACCACGATTACAAAAAAACAACTTTTGATTTAATGGTAAAAGGCATTGTGCTGGAAGACGGGGTATGGATAGGAGCAAAAGGAATTGTATGTCCCGGAATCCGTTGCTGTTCGCATTCCGTATTGGCGGCAGGTTCTGTTGCAACGAAAGATTTATCTGCATATATGATTTACAGCGGAAATCCTGCTATGCCCTTGAAGGAACGGGTTATGGAGAAAGCATAATGCGAAATGCTAAATGTATAAGGCAATGCGTAATGCGGACAAGAAACAGATATTTATTAAGAGTGCAATAACCGTTTGGTGAAAATTTCCATTATCACAGTCGTCTATAACAGGGAGCGAACAATTGAGCGAGCCATACAATCTGTTCTTTCGCAATCTTACTCCGATATTGAATATATTATCGTGGATGGCTTGTCGAAAGATAACACCATGTCGATTGTGCAGCAATACAAAGACCGGATTCATCATATTATTTGCGAAAAAGACAATGGGATTTATGATGCTTTGAACAAAGGAATTAAAACAGCAACAGGTGATGTGGTTGGGATTCTGCATGCAGATGATGAATTTGCATCGGAACATGTGGTGGAGAATATTGCACAGCAATTGAAAAATAATCCACAAACAGATGCTGTTTATGGCGATGTAGGTTTTGTAAAAGAAGAAACGCCCGATAAAATTGTGCGGTATTATTCTTCAGCTATTTTTAAACCTCGGTTAATTGAGTGGGGATTTATTCCTGCACATCCTACTTTTTTCTGTTATAAAAAATTTTTTGAGCAGTATGGTTTTTACCGGACTGATCTTGCAATTGCTGCTGATTTTGATCTGCTTGCCCGGTTCATCCGGAAGCATCATATTAAAATAACCTATCTGCCCGAAATGCTGGTGAAAATGAATCTTGGAGGAAAAAGCACAAGCGGTATTAAAAGCACTATTAAAATTAACAGGGAACTGAAACAGATATTAAAAGAACAACGGCTTTCTTCAAGCTACTTTAAACTATATGCAAGGTATTTTATAAAAATACAGGAATACTGGAAGAGGAGAAAGTGATAATTAGCAGGTGTTAAGTTGTAAGTAGTAAAACAAACATTCTATAAACATTCACGCAACACATGAAAAAAGCATTAATTACAGGTGTTACAGGTCAGGATGGCGCATACCTTTCTGATCTTTTACTGAAAAAAGGGTATGAAGTCCATGGTATCAAACGCAGAAGCTCTTTGTTCAACACCGACCGTATTGATCATTTGTATGAAGATCCACATGTCAATAACCGGCATTTTGTGCTGCATTATGGCGATTTAACCGACAGTGCTAATCTCATCCGCATTATCCAGGAAGTGCAGCCCGATGAAATTTATAACCTTGGGGCAATGAGTCATGTAAAAGTAAGTTTTGATACACCTGAATATACTGCTAACACCGATGCAGTTGGAACACTTCGCATACTTGAAGCTGTTCGATTACTCGGTCTTACAGAAAAAACAAGAGTTTACCAGGCCTCTACTTCAGAATTATATGGCTTGGTGCATGAAGTACCACAATCTGAAACAACACCATTTTATCCACGTTCGCCTTATGCTGTAGCAAAAATGTATGGCTTCTGGATAACGGTGAATTACCGTGAAGCATATAACATGTACGCCTGCAATGGTATTTTGTTTAATCATGAATCACCTTTACGTGGTGAAACTTTTGTTACAAGAAAAATTACCCGTGCTGTTGCAAAAATTGCAATGGGCATGCAGGATAAACTCTGGCTTGGTAATTTAAACGCCAAACGTGATTGGGGACATGCAAAAGATTATGTGGAAGCAATGTGGCTGATGCTGCAACAGGAAAAAGCAGAAGATTTTGTTATTGCCACAGGTGTTACAACAGAGGTACGTGAATTTGTACGCATGGCTTTTGCTGAACTTGGAATTGAAGTTGAATTTAGGGGTGAACAGGAAAATGAAAAAGGGTTTGTGAAATCATGCAGTAACCCTGATTACCAGATAGCTGAGGGAACAGAAGTTGTTGCCGTTGATCCACGTTATTACCGTCCTACAGAAGTGGACCTGTTAATAGGAAATCCAACAAAAGCAAAAACAAAATTGGGCTGGAAACCGAAGTACGATCTGAATGGATTAGTGAAAGAAATGGTGGCTGCCGATATTGAATTGTTTAAAAAAGAAAAATTGCTGAAGGATAGCGGATTTAAAATTAAAAACCAGTTTGAGTAATGGAAAAACATTCAAAAATATATGTAGCCGGTCATAACGGAATGGTTGGCTCAGCAATTGTGCGCAAGCTCAACAGTGAGGGCTTTACCAATCTGATCCTTCGCAGTTCAAAAGAACTTGATCTGCGCAACCAGCAGGCCACAGCCGATTTTTTTGAAAAGGAAAAACCGGAATATGTGTTTGTTGCAGCAGCAAAGGTTGGTGGTATTATTGCCAACAATACATATCGTGGTCAGTTTCTTTATGAAAACCTGATGATTCAGAATAATACTATTCACTCGGCTTATGTAACCGGTGTAAAAAAATTATTGTTCCTTGGTTCGTCCTGCATCTATCCAAAATTTGCCGAGCAGCCAATTAAAGAAGAGTATTTACTAACAGGCACACTGGAATCAACAAACGAACCTTATGCCATTGCAAAAATTGCAGGTTTAAAAATGTGCGAAGCATACCGCAGCCAGTACGGGTGTAATTTTATTTCCGTTATGCCTACTAATCTTTATGGGCCTAACGATAATTATGATCTTCAGAATTCGCATGTGTTACCTGCGTTGCTCAGGAAGATGATGACAGCGAAGCAAAATAATGATGCTGCTGTTGAAATATGGGGAACTGGTAAACCATTACGTGAATTTCTGCATGTGGATGATCTTGCAAGCGCCTGTTTCTTTATTATGCAAAACTATGATGGAACAGACTGGCTGAATATTGGTGTTGGCGAAGACATTTCAATCAAAGGCCTTGCTGAATTAATTAAAGATGTAGTTGGATACGAAGGTGAATTGAAATTTAATACAGATAAGCCGGACGGAACACCACGAAAACTGCTTGATGTTTCAAAGCTGAGTTCCTTAGGGTGGAAGGCTTCCATTACTTTACGTGAAGGTATTGAACAGGTATATGAAGAAATAAAGCAAAAAGGGTTTGGCAGTTGAGATGAGGTTGAGGCGTTTAGAGGTTTAGGTGTTTTGTGGGTTTAAATAGCAGATCATGTTTGGATTATTTAAGAAAAGAAAAGACGAGGTAAAAAACGAACCGGTAAAAATTGATTACAGCGGTATAGGTGTTGATATGCACTCGCACCTGTTGCCGGGTATTGATGATGGTTCGCCCGACGCACCAACATCGGTTAATTACATTAAAAAAATGATGGAACTGGGGTATAAAAAATTCATCACAACCCCGCATGTTTATACCGATTTATACCCAAATACACGGGAAACTATTCTTGCAGCACACCAGCGTTTAACGGAAGAATTAGCAAAGGAACAGATTGATGTGGAGGTAGTGGCTGCTGCCGAATATTTTATGGATGATTTATTTTCAGACCGTCTGAAAAAAAATGAACCACTGCTTACACTTCATAAAAACTGGGTGCTGGTTGAAATTTCTTTTATGAGTCCGCCACCCGATCTTGATACTCTTCTGTTTGAACTTATTATGAATGGATACCAGCCTGTACTGGCGCATCCTGAACGATATAATTATTATCATAGTAAACGACAGGAATACAACCGGTTTAAAGACAAGGGATGCCTGTTACAAACCAATCTTCTTTCTTTAGGTGGTTATTATGGAAGAAGTGTACAGGATGCGGCACGTTATCTTGTGGATGAAAAATTAATTGATCTGATCGGAACAGATCTTCATCATGAACGTCACCTTGACGCATTGCAACATCCATTGTTGTTTGCAGAGGTGCAGCAGGTGTTGCAAACCAATAACATTCTTAATTCTGCTTTATAACCTTTGAATAAACCAAGGCTTTTAGTTTTATTAAACCGTCTTGCTGTAGGCGGACCTGCAACTGATCTGCTCAGTGTATTAAATGGGCTGAGCGATCGGTTTACTATTTTACTTGTTGCAGGTGAGCCAATGCCCGATGAAGAGCCTGCTGATTTTCTGTTAGAACAATACAAGGGATTTGAAACAAAGAAAATTTATTTTCTCCGCCGCTCTGTAATTCCTGTAAATGATATAAAAGCTTATTACCAGATTAAACAGATTATTCAGGACTTTAAACCCGATATTGTTCATACACATGGTGCAAAGCCAGGTGTGCTTGGAAGATGGGCTGCACATAAGCTGAATGTTCCCGTTATTCTTCATACATTTCACGGCCATGTTTTTCATTCCTATTTTAACAGGTTTGTTTCAAAACAGATTGTTGCATTAGAACGTAAACTGGCAAAAATTTCATCGGCAGTTATTGCTATCAATCAAAAGCTGAAAGATGAACTGATACATATTTATAAGGTTGCTCCTGCTTCAAAAGTAAAACTGATCAGAATTGGTGTGGAAACAGAACGGTTTCCTGATGTAAATGGAGAAAGGCGCAACCATTTCAGAGCTGAGTTTTATTTAAAAGAAAGCACAATTGCTATTGGTATTGCAGGCAGATTAGTTCCTGTAAAGAACCATTCATTTTTTATTGAGGTTGCAGAAAGTGTACTGAAGCAATCAAACAACCAGCAACTGAAATTTTTTATTGTGGGCGATGGTACTGAAAAAGCATTTTTAGTACGGCTGCTGAATGAAAAAAAACTTGCTCATACACAGTCGGGCGTTTTATACAATCCATCAGCACCTTTTGTGTTTACATCGTGGCGGAAAGATATGGATTGTGTGTATGCGGGTCTCGATTTGGTTTTACTTACATCACTTAATGAAGGCACACCGGTTTCGGTAATGGAAGCTATGTCATCGGCAAAGCCGGTTGTTTCAACCAATGTTGGTGGTGTAGCCGAGTTGATTGAAAACGGTACGACAGGTTTTATATGTAACAGTGTTGAAGAGATGTCAAAAACAGTTTTGCAACTGGTTGCATTGCCTGAACTGTGTAAACAAACCGGTGTTGCTGCATCATCATTTGCTCATACGCATTTATCAAAGCAAACTGAAATTACGGAACTGAGTAATTTTTATTCTGCATTACTCGCTGCTGAAAACGGGTAAAAAGAAAATAATCTGCTGCTTTTGTGAACTTTTTTACACAGTGTTTGTCATATCAGGAAGAATAAACAGGGATGGATAAGTTTACAATTAAAGACCTTGAAAATTTAAGCGGCATCAAAGCCCATACAATACGGATATGGGAGCAGCGGTATTCGTTCCTGAAACCTCAACGTACCACAACCAACATCCGTTACTACAGCAGTGAAGAACTGAAAATGCTTCTCACAATTTCCCTGTTGAATAAATACGGGTACAAGATTTCGCATATCGACCGGATGAGCAAGGAAGATTTGCGGGCAAAAACACTTACGCTTCCGGGCAGTGAGGCGCAGCAGCAACGAATTGTAAATGAACTTATCCGAAGCCTGGTTGATCTTAATATGGTTGTTTTTGAACAGGTGCTCGATCAGTATATTGCAGTACGAGGAATTGAAAAAACCATTACACAAATTATTTTTCCTTTTCTGGAACGCATTGGGATATTATGGTTAACCGATCATATTAATCCGGCACAGGAGCATCTCACCACAAACATCATCAGGCAAAAACTGATTGTGGGAATTGATAAAATTCAACCAGCATTTTCATTAAACAGCCGTGTGCTGTTATTTCTGCCTGAGAATGAACATCATGAACTGGGTTTACTGTTTATGCACTATCTGCTGAAGAGCAGGGGAGCGAAAGTGATTTATCTTGGCGCAAACGTTCCTATGAGGGATCTTGAATTAGTGGTCAGTCTTAAAAAGCCCGATTTTGTTTACACACATCTTACCACAGTAATAAAGGAATTTAATTTCGATAAATTTATCAGCACGCTTAAAGCAAAACTACCTTCTTCCCGGATTTTTATTTCCGGGTTGCTTACACAAACATTTACACGTAAAACAATGCCATCTAATATCCGCTTCCTGAAATCGCTTGCTGAAGTACATGAGTTTATCAGCGGTCTGAAATAGTTGTTATACTAAAGGCTCATCCTCACCTGCCCAGGTTTTCCTGTATTCTTCTTTCCATTCGTGTTTCCAGCGTCGGTGACTCCACAAATAATTTGCCGGTCGTTTGCGGATGGAGTCTTCTATTCTTTTAACTAATACTTTCGTTAACTCTCCTTCGTTATAATCATTTGGCCTCGTAGTTATTACTTCCATCTCGTACCTGTAATAGCCTCTTTTTACTTTATAAAAGTCAGCATAAACTACTACTGTGTTATTTCGTTTCGATCCTGTTTCGGGGCCTTTAACAAAAGGTGCGGGTTTGGTAAAGAAATTTGTCCAGAATGCATTTTGCGGCCTGCCTGGATTCTGATCTCCCACAAGAATCAAAACATACTGTTCTTTTAAATATTGCTGTACCTGGTTTTTAAAATCGGGAGCCGGTATAAGAATGGTTTTTGTTTTGCTTCTTAGCTCCTTAACCACCTTATCAACAGGTTTGTTTTTTAGTGGCATATAAACTACAATGAAAGGTATTTTACATACTGAACTCAAACCAAGGTTAGCTATTTCCCAGTTAAAAAAATGACCTGTTACAAGCTGTATACTTTGATTTTTCCCATAAAACTGGTTCACAACTTCAGGATTACCTGTAAACCTTTTTAGAATTTCTTTCTCATTCCACGATAACAATTTGATCATTTCAATAAACGTATCGCAGAAGTTGTGATAAAATTCTTTGAGAATCTGTTCTTTTTCTTTCTCTGTTTTTTCTGGAAAAGCAATCTGCAAATTTCCCATCACCACATTTTTCCTGTATTTGAATACATATACCAACAGAAAATAAACAAAATCGCTCAGTAAATACAATATCCGCAACGGCAGAAAAGATAATAGCCTGAGAAAACCGTAAACGATATAATACATTTTGTATGGTTTAAATGCAGCAGATTATTATAATACAATATTCTGTAACAGATCACTCTTATCCGGGTAATCAGTATTGAAATGCAACCCACGGCTTTCTTTACGGAAAGACGCTGCTTTTGTGATTAAATACCCAACTGTAGTCATATTTCTCAACTCCATCATCTGTGGTGAAATGATGGTGCTGCGGTACAGGTTTTCTGTTTCTTCCCACAACAAATCCAAACGGCGCATAGCTCTTGCCAGACGGATATCATTACGAACGATACCAACATAATCACTCATTACCTGTTGCAATTCTTTTAAGCTTTGTGTAATAAGGATCATTTCTTTTGGATAGCTGGTACCTTTTACTTTCCATTCAGGAAACTGCGGATGCTCAGCAATGCTTTTTATTTTTTCCACTCCATCCATATAACAACGGTGGGCAAACACCATTGCTTCAAGTAATGAATTACTGGCTAAACGGTTGGCACCATGTAAACCGCTACTTGCACATTCTCCGGCAGTATATAAGTTTTTAATCGATGTTCTTCCCCATTCATCTGCTTTAATACCACCACAACTGTAATGTGCTGCAGGTGCAACAGGAATCATATCTTTTGAAATATCAATACCAAGTCCTTTACATTTTTCATAAATGTTAGGGAAGTGGTGAATGAATTTTTCAAGATCCATATGCCTGCAATCGAGCCATACATGTTCGGTACCATTGATCTTCATTTCACTATCGATGGCTCTTGCAACAATATCACGGGGAGCAAGATCTTTGCGCTCATCATAACGCTCCATGAATGCTTCGCCTTTTTGATTGCGGAGAATACCGCCATCGCCACGAACAGCTTCTGTAATTAAAAAAGCCTGGCCTTTTTGTCCGGCGAGATATAATGCAGTTGGGTGAAACTGGATGAACTCCATATTTTCAATTCTTCCTTTTGCACGATATACCATGGCCACACCATCACCACTTGCAATAGAAGGATTGGTGGTTGTACGATATACCTGGCCGTTGCCACCTGTTGCCAGCATGGTTATTTTTGACTGGATGATTTCGATCTGGTTGGTTTCAAGGTTCAGTGCATACACACCATAACACTGAATATCGGGTGTTGATTTGGTAACAAGATAACCAAGGTGATGTTGTGTGATAAGATCAACTACAAAATAATGATTGACATATTGAATGTTTTTGCTTTGCCTGATTGTTTCAAGCAATGCACGTTCCATTTCAGCACCTGTAACATCTTTGTGATGAAGAATGCGGTGTTCGCTGTGGCCGCCTTCTCTTCCCAACGCATAATCGCCGTCTTTTTCTTTATCAAATCTTGCACCCCATTCAATAATTTCATTTACCCGCAGCGTTCCTTCCTTAACTACAATATCCACTACTTCTTTATTGCATAAACCGTCACCAGCAATCAACGTATCTTCAATGTGCTTGGCAAAACTGTCGTGTTCAGGATCGTGAACAACTGCAATACCACCTTGTGCATACTTGGTATTGGTCTCATCGGTTTGCGATTTGGTAACGATGAGTACATTTTTATCAGGACAGGCCTGTGCTACTTTAATAGCGTATGTTAAACCGGCAATACCCGAACCTATAACCAGAAAATCTGTTTGCATAATAAGTCAAAAGTTAAAAATCAAAAGTGAAACGAGGAAACAAAACCAGTTCGTTTATTCTTTTTCCACCCAGGCTTCATTTTCTTTGAGTAATTGTATGAGTTCGTTAACGGCTACCTCACTGTCGATATTCCGTTTAACGATTTCTTTTCCTTTATACAGGGTGATTTTTCCCGGGCCGCTTCCTACATAACCAAAATCTGCATCAGCCATTTCGCCGGGGCCATTTACGATACAACCCATGATGGCAATTTTCACACCTTTTAAATGATGGGTAACCGAACGGATTTTTGCTGTGGTTTCCTGCAGATCAAACAAGGTTCTTCCGCAGCTTGGGCAGGAAATGTATTCTGTTTTTGAAATGCGTGTACGTGTTGCCTGTAAAATACTGAAGGCAGTATTGTTGATGAACTGCTCAGGCGTTTGACTGGTTACATAATTTCTGCCACCTGTATTTTGATTGTATGCTGCAGCCACTTCATAACTCTTACTGCTCATGCCAAGTGAAATACCATCACCAAAACCATCCAGCAGCAATGCGCCACATTCAGTTGAATAATGAATGAGATGTTCATCGGCTGTTTGCCAGTTACTATCGGTCATTAAGATAACCGGGTTCTGGATATTCCTGTTCATCAGTTCAATCATCATCCTGCGCACACTCTGCATAGCATTTTTGTTGGTGCTGCTTAAACACAACACAACAGTTGGATCATTTGCAACTGCTTCCAGGAATGTATAATCGTTGATAGGTGTTTCATCATTATAGCAATCAATCATTACAAAATTGATGAGATTACTTTTTGCATCTGCTTCAGCAAAGCCACTATCCATGAAAATGGGGAAGTAGGAACCGGCCGAAGCTGTTGCCTGCGTTTCCTTCCATGTTTCAGGAAATACAATCACTTTTAATGTGCCGGGTAATTCAAAATCCAATTTCTGATGAGCAGTGAAAATATAGTCAGCAGCCATATCGCCAATCGTCCACTTGTCGGTTGTTTCATCATATTTATAACCTACACGTTCAAGCTCAGCAGTTGTGATTTTGTTCAGCTTGCTTAAATCGGCAACAACAACAGGTACCTGTTTGCCACCAATATTATTTACGGCAAATGTTTCCCTGCGTTTGTAAGCGTTGGGATCGTAACTGATTTTATCAACAGCAGGAACATTGCTTTTTACCTGTGCATCATTATCCTGGTAACGTTTCACCAGGTCTTTACAAACAGGGATTTCAAATTCAGGATCTTCGGTTAAGCTTACACGTATAGTATCACCAATTCCATCTTCAAGCAACGTGCCGATACCTGCTGCACTTTTTACACGACCATCTTCACCATCGCCCGCTTCAGTAACACCGAGGTGCAGCGGGTAAGCTTCGTTAAATTCACCGAGCATGTGCTGAATGAGTAAACGGTAAGCCTGAACCATTACCTGCGGATTACTGCTTTTCATACTCAGCACAATGTTGTGATAACTTTCAGCACGGGCAATGCGCAGAAATTCCATGGCACTTTCCACCATACCAATAGCTGTATCGCCATAACGGCTCATGATACGATCGCTGAGTGAACCATGATTAGTACCAATACGCATGGCCGTTCCGTATTCCTTGCAGATTTTCACTAATGGAGTAAAACGTTCACGGATGCGGTCGATTTCTTCATTGTATTCAGCATCGGTATAATCAATCTGCTCAAATTTTTTCTTATCAACATAGTTGCCGGGGTTCACCCTTACTTTTTCTATAATCCTTGCTGCCACTTCTGCCGCATTGGGAGTAAAATGAATATCGGCTACAAGCGGCACATTGTATCCTCTTCGCTTTAATTCATTTTTAATGTTGAGTAAATTTTCTGCTTCTTTTTTGGAAGGGGCGGTGATGCGGACCATTTCAGCACCTGCTTCAATACAGCGGATGGTTTGTTCAACAGTGGCAATGGTGTCCATAGTATCCGTTGTAGTCATCGTTTGCACACGTATGGGATGAAGATTGCCTAAAGACAGATCGCCGATTTTCACCTCTTTTGTCACCAATCGCTGATAGCCAGTTAAAGAAGGAGTATATAAAAGCATGATTTGAAAATTTGAAAATTCGTCAATTTGAAAATAACCAGTAAACTACTGACTCGTCCGATGGCAAATTTAACAAAGAAACAGCTCTATGGTTTAGGATTAGATTGTAATCGGGAAATTAATTTCTAATCTTCAACTTGATGCATTCCTGAATTAATTACCAGTCTTTTTGCGGCTGGGATGGCGCATTGGTTTTCTTGCGCATTTTTTCCTGCAATTGTTTCTCTTTTTCTTCCAATGCTTTCAGGTATTGCTCTGCCTGCTTTTTATTGAGCTTGCTCTGCTGGGGTTTAGGTGGAGGTGGTTCCTGCTGTTTCTTTTCTTTGGGCTGCTCTTTTGGCTTTTGTTTTTTCTGATCGGGTTGTTTTTGTTTTCGAGCATTCAGGGCAAGCTGCAGGTTCTTCCTGATCTCGGCATCATCAGTTGTTAAGCGCAGCGCAGCTTTATATGTTTCAATAGCTTTGTTAAGCTGGTTGGCTTTATGATACAGCACAGCTTTGTTGTAAAGCGCTTTTGCTTTCATTTCAGGTGTGGAAGCAAGAACGGCTGCTTCATCAAATGCTTTGATAGCATCTTCGTTCTTTTCCTGTTTGTATAAAGAATTGCCCAGGTTGAATTGTGCTTCGGGCGAAGGTTTTTTGGCTAATGATTTTCTGTACAGTTCTTCAGCCTTGTTAAATTTTTCTTCTTTATACAACCGGTTACCGAGAATGATTTCACCGTTTTGTGCGAAGGATGCAGCAAGCGATAATGAACACAATATCGTTAATAAAAATTTCATGCTGTTTTTTTTCGTTCACTGATGAATAGTTCAATAACCAGTAACAGGAATGCTGCAACCAGGAACCAGATGAAATAATTATTATAACTGGCATTGCTTACATTATCTTCCAGCCCCTTTTTATCGAGCTGGTTAATAATACCTGTAACATCTTTAATCATAGCATCGTTGTTCTGAAGATTGCCATACAAACCTCCGTTTGCTGCTGCCATTTGCTGCAATAAAGCCTCATTGAGTTTTGATACAACTGTATTTCCTTCCTGGTCTTTTTTAAATTCTTTTGTTTCTGCATCCATGATGGGAGAACCTTCAGGAGTGCCGAGCCCGATTGCAATGAGCAAAATGCCTTTTTGCTTTAATTGTTTGGCAATGCTTACGGCCGATTCATCATGATCTTCTCCATCAGTAATGAGTATAACGACTTTATAGCGTTTGTCCTGCTGCGGAAAACTTTCAGAAGCTAACCGTAAAGCTTCACCAATAACGGTACCCTGTGTTGGAACCGCATCGGGTGCGGCGGATTGTACAAACATATCAGCAGCTCCCTGATCGGTCGTTAGTGGCATGGGTAAATATGCTTTGCCTGCAAACCACACCAGCCCAATCCTGTCATCGGGCAGCCGGTTAAGCAGTTTGCTGATGAATTGTTTTGATTTATCAAGACGGGTTGGCTTAATATCATCTGCAAGCATGCTTTTGCTTACATCCATAGCTATAATGATATCTCTTCCTTTGCGGTTCACATTTTCACTTTTACCAAGCGAACGGAAATTGGCTGCACCCAAAGCTGTCAATGCCATGGCTGCAAGAATGAGATAAAATTTTAGTGAGAATTTTTTAGCTGAATGGCCGGAACTGATGAGATTAATCAGCTGTTCATCACCCAGCTTCTTTTTTGTTTTGCGTTTCCAGCGCCGGTTAAAGAGATACAGCAATACTGCTGGTATCAATAACACCAGTAATAACAAATATTCTATGTGGGCAAATGAAAACAAATAGTTTTTTCTGTTAGTATGAGATAATTTTTGCAATAACCGCCGTCAGGGTTTTGTTTTAAAACAAAATTTACGCCAGTTTATTGTTTCTTCATTTCCCAGTTTCCTGTTTCTACAAACAACTGGCTTTCTTCAACTACATCATGCACATAATATTCAATTTCCCAGATGCCACGGAAACACTCTTCTTCAACAATGTATTCGCCTGAATAATGAATGGGCGGATGTTCTGTGTTCTCATTATACACTAATTCTCCTTCTTCATTATGACTGTAGAAAAAAGGGTATTGTAAAACAAAACTAATAAACTCGTCATCAATAAACCCGTTAAAGGTTGCAGGTTCATTCATGATTTCAGATGTTTCTTCATCAGTAAAACTTCCGCTGATTTCTCCTGTAGAAGATGAAAGCTGCAAGCTGAAGTTGATGGTTTTCTCAATTTGCTCTTCTTCCATTTTGCCAACTTTTCGTGTTGAAAATCCACTCCAGCTTCCGTTTAAATAATCATCTGTTAACTCTGCCATACAATTTATTTTTTCCCTTTCATGAAGTCATAATGCGATAAAATGTCTTTCAACAGCAGTATTCTGTTATTAATAAGATCATTTGCTTTATCATTTGTCTGCACCAGCAGAACAAAAAAATACGGATGCCTGTTTTCTTCAATCCAGCCGGTAACCCAGGCTGTATTGATACCGTTTATAAAGCCGGTATAGCCGGTTTTATGATACAGTTTATACAAGCTGTTATCTTCCCGCAGCATCACTTTCCGTACAATTTCCTGTGTGCGTTTCTGAAAAGGCAGTTTATCGAAATACAAACGTTTCACAAGACCCAGTTCTTCATCAGGCGAAATTTGTAATGTATTGTTGAGCCAGAACGAATCAATTGGTCCGCTGATATTCATGTTGCCATATTTCAAGGAATCGATCCAGAACTGCATGGTATCTCTTCCAATACGCCTTGCTACTTCCTGGTAATAAGGAACTGATGAAAATTTGAACGCCTGTTCCATAGTTAAATCCTGGTTCCATTCTTTGATGGGGCGTTCCTGTCCATCCCATTTGATAATCATTTTTTCATCAACAATTTTACCCGTTTCAATCCCGATTAATGAGTTAACGATTTTGAAAGTGGATGCAGGACAATAACGTTTTTTATAAGCAGCCGAATCGTAAATGGTAAACGAGCCATCGGCATTATCGTACAACGCAAATGTTCCGGTTAGTTTGTATTTATCGAAATAAGGTTTAAGATCATTGTCAATTTTAATATTGTTCACTTTGCAGGAAGCCAGCAGTACAATTACAAACGCACCAAAGAATAAACGCATAAAAAAAGTTTGAGCAAAAGTAATGTGAGAAACTGAATGCTTAAAGAAAACTATCCGGCTCATAGCCTGAGTGTATCAACCGACAGGGCATAAACAGAAAAGAAACCATAACCATTGGTGATATTGCTTACCACATTCACGGGTTCGGCTAAAGGATTTCCATTTACGTCATCGTACAGGTTAACAGATTTGATGTAATTGAAATGATCTTCATGAATATGCATCAGCTCAAGCCAGGGTTTTACAGGTTTATGTGTAAGCGGATCGTCCGTCGGGTTCAGGTCGTATGTGTTTACATAAAATACAATTGTTTTTTCTTTGCCGTTAAATGTTTCATCTTTTACCAGCAGTTTGTTTCCTGAAAAGCAGTGATCGGTATCAAAAGGGCTTGTAAGACCGGTACGTTCAACCACGTTGTCGTTGGTATTAACACAGCTAAAACCACCCTGCAATGAACGGAAACGAAAGAGATAAAAATCGGTAGTTGGCAAATCGGTAAAGGTTACATCAACTTCGCTTTGTAAAACACCATCTGAACTTGTTCTTACATCTTTTTTAATCACGATTTTTGAAGGCTTTATATAAGCGGGCATATAACTGTACCCATATGCAGTTGTAAAACCCGGCGCAGAAACTTCAACTTTATAAGAGGAGTCGAATTTTGTACGTTTTTTGGAAGAAACATACCGCACATTTATACTGTCCCATTTCAATGTGTCAATTGTTTTACTGTTTTCTTTTATAACTACAAGTGCATTTTTTACCAGGTACCTGTTTTCTGCTGAACTGTATGAAACAGCTTCGGTAACAGGTAAGCTTTTTGAAACATAAGCAAAGAATAAACGGTTCTGTGGCCATTGTGCATTGATTACAAGCCTGGATGTTTCTTCAGGCACATTTATTTCAATTGTCCGTTCGCAGGAAAAAAGCAGTGAAAGAATGAATATAGCTGTTATCTGTTTCATTTCTTAAAACTTAAATTGGTAGCTGATGCTTGGTATAACAGGGAACAGTGTAATTTTTGTAAATACATTCCTTTGTGTTTGTGTGGCCGGGTCGTACTCTGTATCTCTGTAAATATAAAAAGCATTCAGCCGATTGTACACATTGTAGATATTCACCAGCCATGCCCGTTCGTAATGTTTTTTTTGTTTCGTCCACTTTAAGCCAATATCCATGCGGTGATAAGCCGGCATACGAAAACTGTTGCGGTTGGTATATACTTCAATTTCTCTTCCCGACGCATCGGTATAAACTGCAACAGGCAGGGTAGTTGCCACTCCTGTACCAAACACCCAATCGGCGCTTAACTGAAACCGTTTATTGAACTGGTGTATAATTGCCAGTTTAATATCGTGGCGGCGATCGTATTTATAAGGAAATGCTTTACCACCATTGAGGTTATCAAACTGGCGGTCGGTACGGCTTAATGTATAGCCTATCAGGCCATTTGTTTTTCCTTTTTTCTTCTGAACAAAAAATTCAGTCCCATAACTTTTTCCTTTACCACTTTCCACCATCTGTTCCCAGTTATCGAATGTATTGAGGAAGGATGCGCCTTCACTGTACTCAATTACATTCTTCATGGATTTATAATAAGCTTCCACACTTACTTCGTAATCATTTTTATAATTCCATGCCCAGCCAACAGCCACCTGCCTGCAATATTGCGGCGGAACAGATGATGTTGCCGGCACCCAAAGATCAGTTGGCAAGCCAATGCCGCTGTTGGTAAGCAGGTGAATAAACTGGGTCATCTGCACATACGAAGCTTTAATGCTCATGTCTTTTGTTAACAGAAATCTTGCCGACAAACGTGGCTGCAGACTGTTATAATTTCTTTCCTGTATCAGAAAAGAAGAAAAGTGAATACCTGCATTCAGTTTTAAGCGGGCTGTGATTTTAATATCATCTTCCACATAGGCATCATATTCATGCGATGTAAGAAAGCTTCGTTTAAGCAGAGTGTCGATATTGTATGACTGGCTGTTTAGTTTTGAATGAAATGCCCCAGGGCTGTAATTGTGCCAGGTAATTCCTCCCCCTGCTTTGATGAAATGATTGGCAGTTGGCAAAAAATCAAAATCAATTTTTGAACTGATGTCGTTAATGCCGGAATAATAACGTTGCAATGCGCTTTCAGTGGTATTGTTGCTAAGCCAGCGTTCATTGCTGAACAGGTCGAATTTATAACGGGTGTAGTTGATGGTTGCATTGCTGAAAAGTCTGCGGCTGAATTCATGATTCCATCTTACCACTCCAGTTGCATTTCCCCATTGAATACCACTTTTATATTCGTTTCCGGATTCACTGCTGCCAAAGGCATTTTCATTTGAACTGAATTTGTCGTTACCAAAATACCCGCTCAGGTATAAATGATCTTTTTCCGTAATAAAGATATTGGCCTTGGCATTGAGATCATAAAAGAAATAACCAACATCAAGCTCATTGTTGTTTTGTTTACGGATGATGGGACGCATAAACAGATCGGCATAGGTTCTGCGCCCACTTATCATAAAAGATGATTTGCCTTTTTTGATAGGGCCTTCCAATGTAAGTCTGCTGGCAATTAAACCAATTCCGCCTTCGCCATGAAACTCCTGGTTATTTCCTTCTTTCATCCTGATATCAATCACGGATGAAAGTCTTCCGCCATAACGTGCAGGGAAACCACCTTTCATCACATCCACACTGCTTACAGCATCGGCATTAAACACACTGAAAAAGCCAAACAGGTGCGATGCGTTGTAAACGGGTACACCATCCAGCAAAATTAAATTCTGATCCACCCCGCCACCTCTTACATAAATACCATTGCTTCCTTCAGTACCCGCCTGTACACCGGGTAAAAGCTGGATGGCTTTGAGTACATCAGCTTCACCTAAAAAAGCAGGAATATTTTTGATGAATACAGGAGGTACACTCACCGTACTCATCTGTGTTGTTTTATGAATCTCACTTTTGCGTTTACCGGTAACAACTACTTCATCGAGTGTTTTCAATTGTTCCAGTACAGCCGTGATGCGTTTTGATACATTTCCTTTTAATGTAATACTGAATGTATTGTAACCAACATACGAAATAAGCAGGGAAACAGAATCATTGTTTGCAGGTACAGTCAACGAAAAAAAACCGTAAGCATTGGAGGTAGTTCCGCTACCTGATGAGTGAAGAATACTTGCGCCAAGCAACCGTTCGCCACTTGCTTTATCGGTAATATAACCGCTGATGGTTACACGTTGTGCAACGGTTTTATTACTGGTGCTGCCAATTACAATCAGCAGCACCAGTAACAGTATTGGCTTTGGTAAGAACGGAATTTGTTTGATGGTTGAGAGGATTTTATTTTAACACCCCCAGCTCTTTACCTACTTTGGTAAAGGCAGCAATGGCTTTATCTAAATGTTGCCGTTCGTGCGCAGCACTTAACTGCACCCGTATTCTTGCCTGGCCTTTTGCAACAACGGGGAAGAAGAAGCCAATTACATAAATGCCTTCCTCTAAAAGTCGTGCAGCAAATGTTTGGGCAACAACTGCATCGTACAGCATGATGGGTACAATTGGATGATCGCCGGGTTTAATATCAAAACCGGCTTCTGTCATTTTTGTACGGAAGTATTTTGTGTTTTCTTCCAGTTTATCACGCAGTTCAGTTGTTTCGCTTAATAAATCCATTACCACAATGGAAGCACCAACAATGCTTGGAGCAAGTGTGTTGCTGAACAGGTATGGCCTTGAACGCTGGCGCAACATTTCAATTACTTCTTTTCTGCCGCTGGTGAAACCGCCGCTGGCACCACCTAATGCTTTGCCCAGTGTACCGGTAATAATATCAATTTTGCCCATTACGCCACGGTATTCATGTGTACCTCTTCCTGTTTTGCCAATAAAGCCGCTGGAGTGGCACTCGTCCACCATAATAGCCGCATCATATTTTTCGGCCAGCTCCACAATTTTATCCAATTGTGCAATGGTGCCATCCATGCTGAAACTTCCATCAGTTACAATAATGCGGTTGCGGGCACCTGCGGCTTCTTTCAGCTTTGCTTCAAGATCGGCCATATTATTATGTTCATAGCGGTAGCGCTGTGCTTTACACAAGCGAACACCATCAATAATACTTGCATGGTTCAGTGCGTCGCTGATGATGGCATCGTCTTCATTAAACAACGGCTCAAACACGCCGCCATTGGCATCAAAAGCTGCTGCATAAAGAATGGTATCTTCTGTTCCCAGGAATTTTGAAATTTTAGCTTCCAGTTCTTTGTGAATGTCCTGTGTACCGCAAATGAAACGCACACTGCTCATGCCATAACCACGGTGATCGATATATTTTTTTGCCGCTTCAATTACTTTGGGGTGCGATGACAGGCCGAGATAGTTATTGGCGCAGAAATTCAATACAATTTTTCCATTCACTTTTATTTCGGGCCCTTGTGAGCTTTCTATAATCCGTTCAGTTTTAAAAAGGCCGCTGGTTTTAATCTCCTCCAGTTCTGTTGCAATCCGTTGAATTAATTTCTCGTTCATATAAGCATATTTTGAAGAACAAAAATAGGAGGAAATTACCGGCACTGATCTGTTAAAAAACTTGCTGCAGGGCTGCCTGCACAAAAACTAAGGTTGCATTGTAACTTTTTATCTGTTATCTTCGTCCGATTGTAAAACAGGTGAGTTATGAGAAAACAATACTTGCTTATTGCAGCTATATTTGTTATGACAGTTTCTGTCTGCGTTTATCTGTTTGCAACACCTGTTTACAATACAAAAACTGCCATGTCTCCAAAGTGCAGCAAAACCTGCGAAAGCAAACCCTCTCCGCAAACAGGCTTTTTTATCTTCGACTCTTTTAACGGGAATCTCTGATTTTTTTTAAAATACTGTAACTTTTTATTTTGTTGTCCGTAATAGGGAGGACTGACATTTAACATTACGGATTACTGACTGAATTATGACTGCCCGGGAATATAACGACTGTGTAACAAAATATGCTGATAATGTGTATCGCTTCATCCTCAAAAACCTGGGACATGAAGAAGATGCCCGTGACGTGGTGCAGAGTGCATTTGAGAAACTCTGGATCAACAGGGACAATGTGGAGCATGAACGCAGTAAATCGTACCTGTTTACCATAGCTTATAACCAGATGATTGACCATATACGCAAGCATAAAAGAGTAAGCCTGAAAGAGGAGTTTAAAGAAGAGGCGAGGATACAGGACAAACCGCAGAATAATATGAAGAAAATACTGGAAGAAGCTTTATCCCGCTTGAGTGAAACAGCTAAAAGCCTGGTATTGCTGAAAGACTATGAAGGTTATAGTTACGAAGAGATAGGACAGATTACCGGACTGAATGAAAGCCAGGTTAAAGTGTATCTTCACAGGGCAAGGCTTCAGTTAAAAAATTATTTAGTAAGTATTGAAAATGTAATGTAGGATATAGTTCATGTATAATGGTTCATAGCCGATGGCTTTTCTATGAACCATGAACTATCAACCATCAACAATTTTAAAATGAATATCAATCGCCATAATTACGAAGAGTTTTTCCTGCTGTATGTTGACAATGAGTTGACAACAGGGCAGCGGAAAATTGTTGAAGCATTTGTGGCCGCTAATCCCGACCTGAAAGATGAATTCAACCTGCTTCAGCAAACCACGATGAATGATGAGCAGAAATTAGACAGTGCCTTCATTACCTCTTTATTAAAGCCGGTGGATGAAGAGCGAGCTGTAACACCGGAGCAGCTTTTATTGTATATAGATAATGAACTGGATGCAGAAAAGAAATACTTTGTTGAAAACGAATTGGCTGCTAACAACGATTTACAAACCGATTTAAACTGGCTGAAGTTAAGCAAAGCGCAGGCTGATGAAACTGTTCAGTTCCCTGATAAATCTTTATTGTACAAACAGGAGCAACCTGCTAAAATATTTTCAATTGGTTCCGTTGCTCAGCGATGGGCTGCCGCTGCGGCCGTAATTGTATTGCTTGCTGGTGCCTTTTGGTTAATGAACAATAATAACAGGCAACAGCAATCATCAGGAGCAATTGCGCAAAAGCCAACCGGCAATGAAACAAAAATAAATAATACAGTTACCCGGGGTGCTACTAACAACAACCAGGTTGCTGACACGGATGAACCACAGGTACAGAATACGAATGTAGCTTCAATCGTATCAAATACAAAAGTGCGGCAGCCGAAAATTCAACTGAAGAAAGCCGTGGTTGTGAGCCAGCCTGTTCCATCACAAACAGATAATAACACTCCATCTCAACCAAATACAAATGGTTCATTGGCAGTAAATGATCATCCTGCGGATCCGCAAAAAAATTCTTCCAATACAAGTAACCCAACACCATCTTCATACGTACCACAACAAACAAATACAGTAAACAATGTTACTTATGCTTCTTACAACAATGATGATAACACAGCCAATGATGATAATGTGTTTCTGAACGAAGATCGTCAGCGGCGCAGCGGTTTAAAAGCATTTGTTAAGAAAGCAAAAAGGATGATTGAACGAAAAACCGGTATTCAGTCAAACGATTCCGAAGTACGTTTTGCTTTATTTGCAGTAAACGCACAATAAAAAATAAGCACATTGATTTTATGGAGATCACATGTGGTAAACAAAAAAATTAAGCACATGAAACAACTACTGTTTTTTTCTGTCGGCCTTTTTATCTGTTTTTCGGGAATGGCACAGGCCGATACTTCAAAACCACAAAGCGCCGATACAATTAAAATCGGCAGCATGATTATCATCAAAAAGCACGACGGTAACGAAAAGACTAAAGACAAGGAAGATAAAGATGAGGACGAAGGCGTGAATGTTGAAATCAGGAAACGCAAAGAGTACAAAAAATCAAACATTAGCACCAACTGGCTGATTGTTGATCTTGGTTTTTCCAATGTAAACGACCAAACCAATTACAGCTCTACAGCAGCACAAACTTTTTTCCCCGGCGGCACAAAAGATTTAATGGGTCTCCGTAACGGTAAATCAATTAATGTGAATGTATGGTTTTTTATGCAGCGTATAAATCTTATTCAGCATGCGGTAAATCTTAAGTACGGGCTTGGAATTGAGCTCAACAACTACCACTATGAAAACAGCATACGTTACCATACCGATCCGCAGGTAGGAATTACTTTGGATAATGTGAAGTACAGCAAAAACAAACTTGCGGCCGATTACATTACCATGCCGGTCATGCTCAACTTTAATCTTGCTCCCAAACGCAAAAAATCATACGGCTTCAGTGCAGGAGTAAGCGCCGGCTACCTGTATTCAGCAAGGCAAAAGCTGAAAAGCGATACATACGGTAAAGAAAAAATCAAAAACGATTTTAATCTTGAACCGTGGAAGCTGGCAGCAGTGGGCGAATTAAATCTCGGAGTGATTAATCTTTACGGCAGCTACGCATTAAACAATCTGCATAAAAACGGGTTAGAGCAAACACCTTACAACTTTGGTATCAGGCTCAGCAGTTGGTAAAAATTGCAGCCTTGGTTTTCAACCGCTTTCTCAACAGGAAGCGGTTTTTTGTGCTGCATGATCTTATTCTTAACATGCAACTCATGCGGTATTTTCATAATCTTGTATAAAACTAAAAATAAACGATATGTCTTACAAAGTAATTGACATCGAAGGAATCGGTCCCACGTATGCAGCCAAGCTGGGCGTGCAGGGAATTAATACAACCGACGATCTGCTTGAAAAAGGCGGTACTAAAAAAGGAAGGGTGGCCATTGCTGAAGCAACAGCTATTCCTGAAAGCTTAATTCTTACATGGGTTGACCATTCCGATCTGCATCGTATTAAAGGGGTTGCCGGTCAGTTCAGCGAACTGCTCGAAGCTGCCGGTGTTGATACCGTAAAAGAATTTGCAACACGTAATGCTGAAAATCTTTTTGCAAAGCTTACTGAAACAAACGAAAAGTTCGGGTTAAGCGGCCGGGTGCCTTCACTGGATGCTCTTACCGGAATGATAGCCGAGGCAAAAACACTGGAACAAAAAGTTTTTCACTAAGAATAGTTCCGTTTTTATGCAAGCCGCTTTACTGTAAGCGGCTTTTTTATTTTCATTTTTATGAAGAGTTTGTTAATTGATTTAGGACAATAAAATATGGTATTATTTTTCGTCGTTAATGGTGTACTGTTGAAAACAATCATTGAATGAAAAGCCAGTCTTCCTTTTTTATTTTCAGCTCCACACTCATGTTAATCCTGAGTGGTTTTACATTACTTCAAAGCAGAAGTAAATCATCTTTCAAACATCTTCATAAAAAAAACGCAGCTTATTACAGGGTTGAAATTGATAAAAGCAGGTACGAATTAAAAGTATATGATGAAGATGGCTGGTTAATGACCTTTCCCGTAGTATTTGGCACCAGCGATATGACGGATAAGATGATGGAGGGCGACCGCCAGACACCCGAAGGCGATTACCATATCATTGCCAAAAAAATTCATGCAGAGTGGGGGCCTTTTTTACTCCTCGATTATCCCACAAAAACCGATATAGAAAAATTCAACGAACGTAAAATACGTGGGCTGATCCCCGCCGGTGCAAAACCCGGTGGCGGAATTGGCATTCATGCCACACGGTTAAACGAAGACCGTTTTGTTGATTATTACTACAACTGGACACTTGGCTGCATTTCCACCAAACGGGAATATGCAAGAGAACTTTATAATCTCTTACCCGTTGGTACCGAGGTTGTAATTATACATTAAAAAATATACCGTTTGCAGGGTATATGATTTGCAGGGGCTAAAAGGTTTCTTTGGTTTTAAATAAACACATCATGAAACCAACGTTTTTTTTAACCCTTTTATTACTTGCTGCTTTTGCTGCCACAAAAGCGCAAAAGCTGTCAAAAGAAGCCACATACGAAATATCCAAAAAGGCAAACAAGGGATATATGTACGAGCCGGCAATTGATGAAACAAAAAACCAGCTATCCCTCACATTTGTTACAAAGGCCACCAGCCGCACAGCAAAATTTGAAACCTACAATTTTGATCTTGATTTTAATTTCAAAGGCATGAATGAATCGGAAGTGCCAATGGAAAAAGTAAAAGGCTATAAGGCCGATAAAGGTGATGAGTACGAAGTGGAAGGAGTAACTGTTGAGCAGAACCTTGTTGGCACACTCATCCTTAAACGGAAAATTTACAAATACAAATGGAACTGGTTCTGGGGAGGCTACGACAGGAAAACCTCGTTTGGCGAAAAAATAAAACCAAAAACCGAAGATGGTGGTAAACTTAGCCACGTAACACATGTTGAGCAGCCCAACGGCGATATTATGATTGTTGCAGGCAATAAAGGTACGGGCATGGGAAATGTTCTCAGCATGACAACTGAGTTTCATATTGTTCGTTTCGATCATACACTAACACAGTTGAGCGATAATGTGCTGAAATTCGATTACCCCCAAATTGCTGTTTCTGCAAGCTCGGACGATGATGATGAGGAAGATGATGATGAAAATGATAATCAGAAAGATTTGCTGGTGGTATTTGCCCCAATGGAAATTAAAGGCGCAAAAAAATCGGCCGATCCTGATGCAACCAATTACACATTTGTGCGCATTGCAGCCGATGGTACAGTAAAGGAGCGTGTTCCGTTTAAATCAAAAACAGGTGTGTTTAACGGCGATATGATTGTTGAAAGCGGCAGCGATATTTATATTCTTGGCGCTACCGGCGAAAAGGACGATCAGTATTTCAACGAAAAATTTGCTGCACCGCTGGGTATGAGAGATGATGAAATTGAAAAATTCAAAGCCAAAGGATTCCAGGTTGTAAAAATTTCAAACGGCAAAGCGGTTTATGCCACCATCACCACACTTGATGATTTTGAAAATAAAGCACAGGCTCCTCCCGGGCAAAAAAAGAAACCCGAATATACCGGCCGTAAGTTTAAAGTGGCTACAATTAAACTAATGCCTAATGGCGATATTCTGCTTGCAGGCCAGAAATATACAAAGGCTAAAAACGGGGGGCATACCGTAAAGTTTGGAGGTTTTGGCTCTTTAGGCGGTGGCGGTAATAATGGCGGCCCCACCTATGGCGATATTATTATGATGCACTTTGGCAATGAAGGAAGTTTAAAAGCAGCGTATGGTGTACGCAGGGAAGAAAACAGTAAAGATGCCAACGTATCGCCCAATAACCAGATGATATGGCCCGGCTCCGATGGTAAAATTTACTGGTGTATTATGGAAATGAATGGCTGGCGTGAAGAAAAAGAACTGGGCGAAAGCAAATACAAATACCTCATGTATCCAAGTGTTGCTGCAGTTGATATACTCAACGCAAAAATTGGCGAGTTTGTACAGTTTGGCCAGGGCAAAACCGATTACTTTGTTAACAACAAATACCCCATCATGACGCTGAAAGGAAATACCGAATTGTTTTTCCTTGGCGAAACAAAAAGCGGCAAAACATTATGGTTTGGTAAAATGCCTTTGAATTAATCATTAAACCTTCGCACAAAAAAGAGCCCCGACCATGTGTCGGGTTTTTTTTGATGCAATTATGTAGCAGGGTTTAGTGCAATAATTAAGCTTTGGTTGTGTCACTCACTTGTACGTTCTGTAATACTGTTCATCAAAAAATAACTTTAATGATTTAGAGGTAAATTGATTGCGCATTTCGGTTGGTGAAGACATCAGCCATTAAGAAAAGGCATAAACTTCTACGCTTTGATGCAGATTGCTTCGGCACAAGGCGGCAGCACACAAAGCCAACTCTCCTCGAAAAGACGGAGCGATGGCGTTTTTCTTACGAAGAATGATTACCCGGGTGACCGTCATTTCTGAGGAACGAAACAATCTGTATTGTTACGAAGGAAATAGAATGGGGCTTTCATTTTTCAAATACTCAATACAATCGGGGAAGATTTGAACGGCAACCAGTGATCCGCAAAATACAGGCGGAACACTGGAACCAATGAGATGATTTTCTTCTCAGCCACGTTTTCCAACAATGGCGTAACATCTATTTACCAGTGATAATAATCTCTTTGTCTTTCAAAGCCTGCAGTATATTACTTACATAATGTGTTTTTGGGAAAGCAGTTTCAGAAAGGTACACCCGATACCAATATCCAATGTTTGAATTGCCTTCCCTTTTGAGCTTAGTAACGATGAGCCGTTTCCCTTCCAGCAGCGCATCTCTTACCAAGTCATTTTCACGGCTCTGTTCATTATCAGCATAACTGTTCTTCAGTTCTGCATCTTTGAAAAGCCAACTGCGCCAGTGAAATGGACTTTGAAACCCAACCCAATGATACCATCCGTTTTCAGCTGAACCTTTTCCAACTGTTAGCAGTTGTCCTTTTGTTATAATGATTTTGTTACTGCAAAAAAGTGTATCACCAGAAAACTTACATTTTGTATCCAAGTTGTTTGTTGTATCCAGGTTGTTTGCTTTTACCTGCCCATAAACAGAAAAAAAACTTAATGAGAAAAAAAGCACTGAAAATATTTTTAATTGATAGTGCATAAAGCGTTTCATTGATTTAATATTTAGTTATACTACTGAAGGATGCTTGTTCTTCGCAACGTCTCTCGCAGAGGACGTTACGTTATTCTTGCCTCACAATTCCTTAGTTAAATCTATATCCATCAATTTTTCATATCCTGTAACTTCATAAATACCCTGCTCACCTGTTAAATAAAACTTTGCCGAACTAAGTACATAATCAACTGGACTACTGCAAAACTGATAAAATACAACTTATCATTATCAGCAAATTTATGTTTCCTGCTCATAAAACTAAACTAAGAAACAATTATAGAAGGCCAGGGTGGGATTAAAATTAGACTACGCCTTTGTTGGCATCCCTGCCAACAAAATAACTTCACACAGTTAAAACTCATGCAACCTGCCGCACCTAACCCGCACAAGTAATTCCTTCAGCAATTCACCACTTTGCACAAATGCACAATCAGGGCGTTTTTCCGAAAACCATGCTGGATATTGGTTTTCGGGGCCCTTTTTCTTTCTTTTTGGGCAAGTGTTCACATCCCGACCTAAGGGTCGGGGCAAAAAGAAAAAGAGAACTACGTTACTATCGGGGTTTTGTTTATTCTAAAGTTTTCCGTTTTTGATTTCTTCCACAACTCCGGGATCGAGGAGCGTGGTAATATCGCCAAGGTTTTCGGTTTCGCCTTCGGCAATCTTTCGCAAAATGCGGCGCATAATTTTTCCGCTTCTTGTTTTTGGTAGTCCGCTTACAAACTGAATTTTATCGGGCTTTGCAATTGGCCCGATGACTCTTGTTACTGTTTGCAATATATCGGCTCTTGTTAAATTTTCATCTACATGTATATGCTCGTAAATCACATACGCATAAATGCCCTGGCCTTTTACATCGTGCGGGTAACCAACCACTGCACTTTCAATTACACCTGCGTGCATGTTAATGGCATTTTCCACTTCGGCTGTACCAATGCGGTGGCCGCTTACGTTCAATACATCATCCACCCTTCCGGTAATGCGGAAATTGCCATCGGCATCTTTCATTGCACCATCGCCAGTGAAGTAAAGATTTTCGTACGATGAGAAGTAATTTAAACGGCAACGTTCATGATCGCCATAAGTAGTACGTAATATTCCGGGCCACGGAGCTTTAATGCAGAGGTTTCCTTTGAGCAAACCGTTTTCATCCCGTTCTGTTACTTCGTGCCCGTTTTCATCAACAAGGATTGGTTGCACGCCCGGCATGGGTAAAGTAGCCCAGCTTGGTTTATCGGGGGTAACGCCTGCAAGGCTGGTAATGAGTATGCCACCTGTTTCGGTTTGCCACCAGGTATCAACAACAGGGCAACGTTTTTGCCCTATGTTTTCGTGGTACCAATGCCATGCTTCTTCATTAATAGGTTCGCCAACTGTACCGAGTACTTTTAATGTTGAAAGTTTTTTTCCTTTGAGCGGATCGAGACCAAAGCCCATTAAACTGCGGATGGCTGTTGGTGCAGTGTAGAGAATATTTACTTCATGGCGGTCAACAATATCCCAGAACCTGCCGGCATCGGGCCAGGTGGGAATACCTTCATACATTACTGATGTGGCACCCATACTTAACGGGCCGTAAATGATATAGCTGTGGCCGGTTATCCAGCCAATATCAGCCGTGCAGAAATGTACATCGCCTTTGTTGTACTGGAACGCATTCACGAATGTGTAACCCGTCCATACCATGTAGCCACCACAGGTATGCACCACGCCTTTTGGCTTGCCGGTACTGCCCGATGTGTAGAGAATAAACAACGGGTCTTCTGCATCCATCTCTTCAGCCGGGAATGAAACCACACCATTTTTTTCTACCTGGTGCTCTGCGTGTTCCATTTCATCTTCCCACCACACATCTCTTCCTTTAATCATTGAAACGGGAGTACGTGTGCGGGTATAAACAATAACTTTTTTAACTGTTCTGTTTCCAATTAATGCATCATCAATAATGCTTTTAAGCGGAATATCTTTTCCTCCACGGTAAGCACCATCGCAGGTAACAATAAACTCTGCCTGTGCATCATACAACCTGTCGGCAATGCTTTGTGCTGAGAAGCCTCCAAAGATTACACTGTGTATGGCACCAATTCTTGCACAACCAAGCACCGCATACGCAAGCTCGGGAACCATGCCCATGTAAATACAAACACGATCGCCCTTTTTAACACCATTATTTATAAGCACCTGTGCAAACTGGCATACACGTTTGTGCAGCCGGTTATAGGTTACAACACGTACACGGTCTTCAGGATTATTAGGCTCCCAGATAATGGCTGGTTTATCGCCCATTTCGGCCAAATGCCTGTCGATACAATTTTCTGTAATATTAAGTTTAGCGCCTTTGAACCATTCAACTTTAGGCTCTTTAAAATTCCAGTCAAGAACCTTGTCCCATTTTTTTCTCCATTGAAAATTTTCAGCAACATTTCCCCAGAATTCTTCGGGTTGGTCAATACTTTTTTGATAATCTTCTTTGTACTGTTCGAATGATTTGATTTGAAAAGGATAAGACATGGCAAACGTTTTCTTTTCGTAAAAGTAACTAACTAAAAAAGCAAGGTAAAGATTAAATTGCTAATTAAGTATATTTATGCTAAGAAAGTATATCTGCTTATTTAACTTCCATTTATGAAACAGATTGCCTGCCCCAAATGCAAAAGTGAAGCAGTGGTAAAAAGCGGTGTTGTTAAAGGACGACAGCGTTTCCGCTGCAAAGACTGCAACTATTTTTTTACAGTTTTGAAAGATGGTAAAAACATTGATCCGTACTATGTAATAAAAGCCCTGCAGTTATACATTGAGGGTGTAACGTTCAGAGAAATTGAACGCATACTTGGCATCAGCCATGTATCGGTAATGAACTGGGTAAGGAAGTACAATGTAAAAGCGCCTGAAAATTATGAGTACCGCCCAACATACAAAGTTTTAAACCACGCAGAGTTACAGGATTTCTTTAAAGAAAAAGAAGCATTGAAAAGTGCCGGTTGTATGATTACCGAACTGGGCGATAAATTTATGCTGATAAAGTGGGAACGCTTTCGCAAAAATTCAATGTAAAAATATACCTGTTAGCAAAGCTATATACACCATGTAACTACAGCCGTAAACAATTTTGAAATTGGGGGTGATATTTTTTTCATCACCCAAAACGATTGCCATGTTTAAACAATTGCTTGCCGCAGTTTTTACTTTTGCTTTTGTTCAACTGCAGGCACAGGAAAAACAAAATACTCCTGTGGATCACAGTTATAAACCTATGATGATAAAGCTGGATGATAAAGGGCAAAAATTTATCCGCTTTATTACCTGGCACCAGATATGGGCTTCCTATACCAATAACAATCCGGGTACAGTTGATATTAACGGAAATGTACAAAAGAATAATGCCGATCTTTCCATACGACGTTCAAGAGTTTTAATACAGGCGCAGATTTCTCCACGTTTTATGATTGTATCTCATTTCGGAATAAACAATCAGAGTTTTGCTAATGGCGGCAGTGCAGGCACATTAGGTACAGGTGCAAGTGCAACAGGGCAGGGCGGTAAAAGGCCGCAGATTTACATACATGATGCGTGGACGGAATTTGCAATAAAGCCGGGCAAACTGCATGTTGGTGCAGGCCTGCATTACTGGAATGGTGTATCAAGATTTTCGAGCCACAGTACTTTAAATTTCATGACTGCTGATGCGCCCATTTTTAACTGGTTTAATATTGATGCAACCGATCAGTTTGCAAGGCAACTGGGGATTTATGCAAAAGGCCAGTTAGGCAGGTTTGATTATCGTGTGCATTTGAATAAGCCATTTGCATTTGGATCAGCATTATCAGCCATTACATCTCCTGTTGCCTCCAATGTGCTGAACGAAAACTGGTCAACAGGAGGTTATTTCAATTATATGTTCAGAGATAAGGAAAGCAATGTGTTACCTTATTTCGTGGGAACATATCTCGGTGCCAAAAAAGTATTTAATATAGGTGCAGGCTGGTACAGCCATAAAGGAGCAACAGCAAGCAAAGCTTCATCAACAGCTTCTGTTGTGCAGCATACACAGAAAAATTTTGGTTTGGATGTATATCTTGATATGCCACTGAATAAGAAAAAAGGGACTGCTTTTAATTTATACAGTGTTTTATATAAGTATGATTTTGGACCAAATTATTTACGTAACATTGGAATATTAAACCTGCACGCATCTGTACAGGCTCTTACTTCAAATCCTGATGCAAGCTGGGCAGGCGGAGGCAATCTTCAACCAACCATTGGTACCGGCGAAATATGGTACACACAGGCAGGTTATTTATTGCCTAAACTAAAGAACGGTACTGCTTTTATGCCATTTGCCACATTCACATATAAAAATTTTGAGCGCATTGGTAAAGCCTCGGGTCAGTATGATCTTGGTATGAATTATTTCATTAACGGCCACAATGCAAAAATTACTTTGCAGTACAGCAACAGACCGGTTTATAAAACAGTTTCGGGTAACCCGGAACGTAATGGCAGTAAAGGCCAGTTGATATTACAAACCCAGATTTTCCTTTAATTTTTATTACAGTTTTTGAACGAAAAAAACTATTTCATTATTCAAATAAACAACCATCATGCAACAAGATCAATTTGAAAGTAAAAAAAATATGAGCTTCATTATCGGAGCATCATCGGTAGGTACACTCATTGAGTGGTACGACTTTTACATTTTTGGTATGTTAGCAACCATTATTTCCAAACAGTTCTTTCCTCCCGACTCAGGATCATCGGCCCTATTAAGTACACTGGCCATTTTTGCAGCGGGCTTTTTAGTTCGTCCGTTCGGAGCCTTGGTATTTGGACGATTGGGTGATATCATCGGAAGAAAATATACTTTTCTTTTAACCCTGATATTAATGGGCGGAAGCACTTTTGCCATTGGTTTGGTGCCGGGCTTTACTTCTATTGGTTGGGCAGCACCATTAATTGTATTGGCTTTGCGTTTAATACAAGGTCTTGCACTTGGTGGTGAGTATGGAGGTGCAGCAACTTATGTGGCGGAACATGCACATGCCAATCGCCGTGGTTTCTGGACAAGCTGGATACAAACTACAGCAACACTTGGTTTATTTATATCACTTGGCATCATCATTCTCGTCAGAGATTTTCAGGGAGTTGATAAATTCAGTGCAGAGTGGGGAGGATGGCGTTATCCGTTCTGGATTTCAGCTTTGCTTGTTATTATCTCCATCATCATTCGTATGCGTATGAATGAATCGCCATTGTTTGCCAAATTAAAAGCGGAGAAAAAAACATCAGTGAATCCTATTAAAGAAAGCTTTGGACATAAAGCCAACTTTAAAATGGTGTTGCTGGCATTGTTTGGTGCAACAATGGGCCAGGGTGTTGTTTGGTACACCGGCCAGTTTTATGCGCAATCGTTTATAGAAAATGTTTGTAAGGTAAATTTTATCGATTCAAGAAATGTATTGCTCGTTGCTATTTTGTTTGCAACACCATTCTTTGTTGTATTTGCATCATTAAGTGATAAGATTGGAAGAAAATGGATTATGCTTACAGGCATGTTACTGGGTATTATTTCTTATCGCCCCATTTTTCAAACGTTTCGTGATTTAACTAATCCTGCCAACAGAACAGAGTTACTTGATGTATCTAAAACTAAAGTAACCACTTCAGCGGCAACAGATGCAAAAGCAAAAAACAAATTACTTGTTACTACAACATATGATTCATTGTACACCGATGGGGCAAAATACACATATAAAAAAGTTGATACAGTTGCGCTTGAGGCCGATTACAGCGGAACAACTGCTTCAGTAGGTATTGTAGTTGCAGGAAAAGATTCGTCTCAAAAGGCAGATACACTTGTTTCAAAAGTAAAAGCAATTGCCGACGCTTCACTTGCTGATGGTGTAACATTTGTACAGGGCGTTTTAAAGAGTGGTAAAACAGCAGTTGCAGAAAAAGAACTTGACCGGGGCACATTCTGGAAAATTGTTGGGTTGATTTTTATTCTGATCATTTTTGTAACGCTTGTATATGGGCCAATTGCAGCATTTTTAGTTGAATTGTTTCCAACCAAAATACGTTATACATCTATGTCGCTCCCTTACCATGTGGGTAATGGCATTTTCGGTGGTCTCGTACCTTTCCTTGGTACATTGATTGTAGAAATGACAAAGTCATCTTCCAACCCGAATGGTGATCCGCTGGCCGGTTTGTGGTACCCGATTGGGGTTGCTGCAGTGTGTTTTGTAATTGGTGCTATTTACCTGAAAGATCATGTGGCAGAAGATGTGCTGAATTAATTGCCTGTAATTGTATAAAATGACAATTGATAAAATCTTAAATTAAAATAACATGAATAATATAAAAAAAGTTCTCGGCATCGTCTGGATGACATTAGCACCAATTCTCATGGTTTGGTTAGTTATGCAGGCTGTGAGTAAAATTAATGCAGCATCTGAAGCAACCCGAAGCAATGTAATGCTGCAGTGGGTGATTATCTTAATTGTATTTGCGCCTATTTTGTTGGGCTTGTTGATTTTTGGCTTTTATGCTCTGAAAGGTGAGTATGCTCATTTGCCTGAAGATAGCAAAGAGGTTGAAACCGATTACGAAGAAGCTCCGCTTTAAGCAATATCCTAATACTATCAGGGCGTTTAAAATCCTGTATTTTCCTGATGATTTTTGCAGGGTAACAGAGTTTAGTTAATTTAACATGGTTAACGGCTTTGTTACCTTTTTTTATGTACGAAAAAAACAAACGGCAGAAATTCAGTTTCATTGCCATACTGTTATTTCTGTTACTGAGTTTTCCTATTTTATCTGCTGCCAATAAGATTGCTTTTTGGTTAGGGCTGCCATTACTTTTTGTTTATCTGTTTATTGTTTGGGCAGGTGCTATTCTTTTACTTTTTTTTACTGCAGAATCAAATCAGGAGGGAAAAAAGAAAAATGAATAACTGGCTTGTCATCATATCTGCATTAGTGTACCTCGGTATTTTATTTGGTGTGGCTTATTTTGCCGAGTATAAATACAAAAAAGGGAAGAGCCTTATCAACAACCCCTATGCTTATGCACTTTCTCTGGCGGTTTATTGTACTGCATGGACGTATTATGGAAGTGTTGGTAGAGCCACAACCAATGGCGCCGATTTTTTGGTTTATTATCTTGGTCCCACTATTATGTGTGCTTTGTATTGGCCCGTGTTGAGGAAAATAATCCGTATTTGTAAAACCCAGCGTATTAACAGCTTAGCCGATTTTATTTCCACCCGTTATGGAAAAAATTTTACACTTGGAATTATTGTGGCGGTTTTTTGTGTGGCAGGTGTTATTCCTTACATAGCTCTGCAGTTGAAAGCAATTTCAACCAGCTTCAGTATTTTAACGAGCTCTGTTTCTTCTTCTGAAGTTGGTTTCTGGCAGGACAATACTTTTTACTTTACCATTCTCATTGTTGTTTTTATTATCCTGTTCGGCACAAGATCGGTTGATGCTTCTGAAAAGCATGAAGGACTTGTTGCTGCCATTGCCTTTGAATCAATTGTAAAATTGATTGCATTTATTGTGGCTGGAGTATTTATCACCTGGTTTATTTTCGATGGATTTGGCGACATTTTTTCCCGGGCTGAAAAAATAAGCGAACTAAAAAAACTGTTTGTAATAGGAGGAAATACTTCTTATTCCAGTTGGACATCTTTGTTAGTGCTTTCCATGTTATCAGTTATATTTCTGCCAAGGCAGTTCCAGGTAAGTGTAGTGGAGAATATTCAGGAAGCACATGTAAAAAAAGCGGTATGGTTATTTCCGCTTTATCTTTTTATCATCAACATATTTGTATTGCCTGTTGCATTTGGTGGTAAGCTGAGCTTTGGCGCAGGCGTTGACCCTGATACTTATGTGCTTGCCTTGCCTTTACATCACCAGCAGTATTTACTCGGGCTGTTTATTTTTATAGGCGGTTTTTCTGCTGCCAGCAGTATGATTATTGTTGAAACAATAGCTCTTGCAACAATGTTAAGCAACAGTCTTGCGCTGCCTGTATTGTTTTCATCAACCGGATTTAAAGCTTCGGCAAAATCAGTTCGCCAAACAATTCTTAATACAAGACGGTTGAGCATTATACTGATTTTGTTTCTTGCATATCTCTATGATAAAACAGTAGCGCAGCATTTTACTTTGGTTTCAATTGGTCTTATTTCCTTTGCTGCCGTGGCACAGTTTGCTCCTTCGGTTATTGGTGGAATTTTCTGGAAAGGGGCTTCAAAGAATGGAGCAGTTGCGGGATTAGTGATAGGATTTGTAACCTGGTTTTTTACGTTGGTGGTTCCTTCTATGGTTAGTGCCGGCCTTGTGAGTGAAAATATTCTGCACAACGGTTTATTTGGAATTACATGGTTAAAGCCTTTTGCATTGTTTGGTCTTGATGGTCTCGACTCTATATCGCATGGTTTTTTCTGGAGTTTGTTTTTTAATTGTTGTGCTTATTTTTTTGTGTCGGTTTATTCAGTAAAAAAAGCACAGGAAATATACCAGGCCGAAATTTTTGTTGATATTTTCAAACATTCATCAATCCAGGAAAATAATGCAATCTGGAAAGGCACAGCCGATTTATCAGCACTTAATTCACTGCTTGAGAATTTTATGGGAAAAGAGAAGGCCGGAAAAGTGTTGTTGAATTTTGCAACCCGTTATAAAATTCCTGTTGATGCAAAGCGGGCCGATCCTCGTATTGTTGCCTTTGCAGAAAAAGTGCTGGGCGGTGTAATTGGTTCTGCATCGGCACGTATTATGGTGAGCAGTGTTACAAAAGAAGAAGAACTGAAAATTGATGAAGTGATTCATATCCTTCGTGAATCACAGCAAATGATGGAGCTGAATAAAGAACTACGGCGAAAATCGGCTGAGCTGCAACGGGCAACAGATCAGTTAACATCAGTTAATGAACAACTGAAGAACATGGATGTAATGAAAGATGAATTTCTTTACACTGTTACTCATGAACTGCGTACGCCATTAACATCCATCAGGGCTATGGCTGAAATTGTGCATGATAATCCTGATATTCCTGATGAGCAGAAGCAAAAATTCTTGTCCGGTATTATAAAAGAAACCGAACGGCTCAGTCATCTTATAACGCAGGTATTAAATCTTGAACGTTATGAAAGCGGAAGGCAGAAATTAAACGCATCTTCTGTGTTGCTGAATGTTTTGATTGATGATTCAGTTGAAAGTTTGGAAGCACTGGCACATGAAAAAAATATCCGTATCGTTAAACAACTTCCCGATTCGATGTTTATTGTTCAGTGCGATGCTCCGCTGATACAACAGGTGCTGAATAATCTTTTGTCCAACGCAATTAAGTTTGTTGAACCGGAAAAAGGAGTGATAAAAATTTCATTGCATCAGAATGCAGATGGTATGCAGATATGGGTTGAGGATAATGGGAAAGGTATTTCAAAAGAGCTGCATGAGCTGATATTTGACAAGTTTTTCCAGGCAAAAAATCAAACATTAAAAAAACCCCAGGGAAGCGGATTAGGGCTTGCTATCTGCAAAAAAATCATTGAAATGCACGGAGGTAAAATATGGGTTGAAAGTGAAGAAGATAAAGGTTCACGGTTTATCTTTACGCTGCCATCTGATTAATAAAAAGCTATGCAGAAAATTCTTGTTGTTGATGATGATCCATATATACTGATGTCATTAGAGTTCCTGATGAAGAAAGATGGCTATGAAGTAAAGGTTGCCCGCAATGGCACTGAAGCTCTTGAGCTTATTAACATTGAAATGCCCTCACTCGTTTTACTCGATATTATGATGCCGGATGTGGATGGCTATGCTATCTGCAAATACATTAAAGAAACAAAGCGGCTGAAAGATATTAAGGTCGTTTTTCTCAGTGCAAAAAGTAAAGAAAGTGATATACAGAAAGGATATGATCTTGGGGCATCACTCTACATTACCAAGCCTTTCAGTACCCGTGAACTGATGAAGCAGGTTAAAGGTCTTATGGCATCCTGACCGGTACATTTTCTGCATTTTTTTTGCTAATTGAGTATAGTTTCAATGGTTCTGCACTTTATGTGAAGTAACTTGTAAACAAAGTTTAACAACGATTATGAGTTACAAAGCCATATATGAAAAAAGCATTTCGCAGAAAGAGCTTTTCTGGAAAGAGCAAGCTCAAAAATTAGACTGGCATAAACAGCCGTCAGTTATTCTCTCTCAAAACGAAAAAGGATTTTACCGTTGGTTTGAAGATGGTGAAATCAATACATCTTATCTGTGCCTCGATTATCATGTAAAGAACGGAAGAGGCGATCAGACAGCATTGATTTATGATTCGCCGGTTGCTCATACTGTGGAAAAATATACGTATGCAGAGTTAACAACTGCTGTTGCAAAATTTGCAGGAGGTCTTCAACGGCTTGGAATTGGTAAAGGCGATACGGTAATCATTTACATGCCAATGATTCCTGAAGCCATTATTGCCATGCTTGCATGTGCACGTATTGGCGCAATTCATTCAGTGGTGTTTGGTGGTTTTGCTCCGCACGAACTGGCTATGCGTATTGATGATTCACATCCCAAAGCAGTGATCTCCGCATCTTACGGCATTGAATTCGACCGCATTATTCCGTACAAACCTATGGTTGACCAGGGAATTGCAGAATCGGTTCACAAACCGCTGCATAAAATTTATTTTCAGCGCAAGAAAAATTATGACGAACTCAATGGGATTGATGAATATGATTTTAATGATTTAATGAAAGGGAAGCCGGTTGATTGTGTGCCGGTACAATCAATTGATCCCTTATATATTCTTTACACTTCAGGCACAACCGGAAAACCAAAAGGAATCATCAGGGATCATGGTGGTTATGCAACTGCATTAAAGTTCAGCATGGATCATATTTATAATGTTCATGCAGGTGATGTTTTCTGGGCAGCAAGCGATGTAGGCTGGGTGGTTGGTCATTCATATATTGTATATGGCCCATTACTGCATGGTTGCACCACTATTTTGTATGAAGGGAAACCAATCCGTACTCCCGATGCAGGCGCTTTCTGGAGAGTAATTAGTGAGTACAACGTAAAAGTAATGTTTACCGCACCCACTGCTATCCGTGCAATTAAAAAAGAAGACCATGAGGGCGATTTGCTGAAGAAGTACGACCTGACTTGTTTAAAACATTTATTTCTTGCAGGCGAACGTTGCGATCCTCCTACTTATTACTGGATTAAAGACTTGCTGAACATTCCTGTAATCGATCACTGGTGGCAAACAGAAACAGGCTGGCCTATGGTTGGTATTATGATGGGTGTTGAACAACTGGAACCAAAAGCAGGATCGGCGGGTTTGCCGGTGTGCGGTTATGATATTCATATTTTGTCGGATGATGGTGTTGAATTAGGAAACAGCAAAGAAGGATACATTGCGGCAAAACTTCCATTGCCTCCCGGATGTTTGCCAACATTATGGCGGAATGATGATCGTTTTGTAGCGGGTTATCTGCAACATTTTCCCGGTTATTATCAAACAGGAGATGGTGGTTATAAAGATGAGGATGGATATGTGTACATCATGGGTCGTGTGGATGATGTAATCAATGTCAGCGGCCATCGGTTAAGTACCGGTGAAATGGAAGAACTGGTTGCATCACATCCTGCAGTTGCAGAATGTGCGGTGATGGGTATTGCAGATGAACTGCGTGGCCAGCGCCCCATTGCATTAGTTGTGCTGAAAGATGGGAAACAATTGGATGAGTTGACGCTTGAAGACGACCTTGTGCATTTAATAAGGGAAAAGATCGGCGCTATTGCCTATTTCAGAAATGCAGCAATCGTAAAACGGCTTCCAAAAACAAGGAGTGGAAAAATATTGCGAAAAACCATGCGGAAAATTGCTGATGGTGTTGCTTTCGATGTTCCATCAACAATTGATGATCCCGGTATTCTTGATGAAATCAAACAAAAACTTTCCGACCGTAAACTGGGCATGGCATTTGAAAATCAGCTACAGCAGTAAATATCTGCAAAAAGCAATACCGTATGCAGCGTATAATGTGCTGTGATGGTCTTAACATTGAAAGAACTATAACCTGCTCTATTGGTTAGTTCGATGTCTGTTCATATGGTTGGTTTTTTATTAAGCCCTTGTTATTAAGCAGGGGCTTCATTTTTTATGTAAGGCATTATTATTTACTTTTAATGCTTTGAATTTAACTGATGAAGAAAAAAGTCTTCAGATTTTGCTTTGCTTGTTTATTGTTTAGTCTTATCTCATTTGGCAGCAATGCACAGTGTTCAGGGAATGTTTTGTTTAAAGAAGATTTTGGTGGAAATTCTTCCGTAGCCCCCTCGGGGCCACGCCTGCCTTCAGGGATCACAACTTATACCTTTGATTCGCTTAGCCTGGTAAATGATGGTGAATATGGCATTCGCAGGTCAACTGCTGATATTGCAACTGGAGGTAAGCAGTTCGGTGTTTGGCATATTGGTAATGATCATTCGGGATCAGGATATATGATGGTGGTAAATGCTGATTATACAGCGGGAAAATTTTATGAAACATCTGTCAATAATTTATGTTCAGGATCAAAGCTTTATTTCTCAGCATGGATTGCTAATCTAATGCCCTTGGGGGGTACCAGCCCGCTTGATCCCATTTTGAAATTTGAAATAGCGAGTGCAGCTACAGGAAATGTACTGGCAAACTTTTTTACTAATACAGTTCCGAGGTACAGCACATTTACATGGACACAGTATGGGTTTTATTTTACGCTCCCTTCCGGTGAATCATCCGTAATACTTCGTATTTATAATAATCAGGTTGGAGGAATGGGTAATGATCTTTGTTTAGATGATATTGAGTTTACATTGTGTGGCCCTGCAATGTCGCCTGTGGTGACAGGACTTTATTCCAATACAAACGATGTATGTGTAGGAGGAAATATCAATATTGCCGGTAATGTGGAGCAGGGATATTACAGCAACCAGGTATATCAATGGCAGTTTAAAAGTGCAACAGGTAACTGGACAGATATTCCCGGTGAAACAACCTCTTTTCTGTCGCTCAAAAATGTTCAGTTGAGCAACAGCGGCACATACAGGTTGCTTGTTGCAGAGAATGGCCTCATTAACTCAAATAACTGCCGCTCAGTTTCACCTCTTATTCCTGTAAATGTATATGCGCCTGTTGCACCGGTATTGCAGGCACAGCAACCGATTTGTGAACAGGATACATTAAATATTTTAACAACCACTAACTCCTTACAATATACATGGCAACATAATTTAACAACTCTGTCTGCAAATACCAGTCAGCTTATTATACCAAACGCATCTACAACTGATGGTGGAATTTATACATTGAATGTTATTACATCGGGAGGTTGCAGCAGCTCTTCAACAATAACAATGGTTGTTCAGCAGAATTTATTACAGCGGATGCTTCCGTATAATACATTACTGTGCAATGCTGCAACACTTGATGTTGATGTACAACAGGCGACCGCCACTTCTTATTTGTGGAATGATGGCAATATTTCACCACAACGAACTTTATCTGATGCCGGTACATATACTCTGCTTACTGGCGATGGGGTTTGTAACCGAACAGACAGTTTTATTATAACAAGAAACTATACGCCAACAGTAAATCTTGGTAATGATACAACGCTTTGTTATTACGAGCCTGTTACGCTGATTGCAACAAATCCGATTGCTGAATCTTATTTATGGAGTAATAGCAGTACTGATAGTGTGATTACAGTTACAAATGCCGGGACTTATTCTGTAACTGTTGGCAACAAATGCGGAACGTCAACCGACGACAAAATAATTGTTTACCAGGATTGTGCCGATCAGATTTTTGTGCCCAATGCGTTTACACCAAACAATGACGGGCTGAATGATGTGCTGAAAGCAAAAGCATATTTCAGAATTGAGGAATTTTCATTCAATCTCTACAACCGCTGGGGGCAGAAAATATTTTTCAGTGATTCGCTTTTTAATGGCTGGGATGGAAAATATAAAGGTCTGGATTCTGAACAAGGGAATTATATCTGGACAATTCAATACAAACGCAACGGTAAAATATATCATCAAAAAGGAACGGTTTTATTACTGCACTGACAGGAAGGCTGTCAACTAAATTTCCTCTATTTTTGAGCAAACGCATTTGTATGTCTATTGATGTGAAAAATCTGGTTAAGATTTATGGTGAGCAGAAAGCTGTAAATAATATTTCTTTCAAAGTAAATAAAGGAGAGATTGTTGGCTTTCTTGGTCCGAACGGAGCAGGTAAGAGTACAACCATGAAAATGATTACCGGTTATTTGCAGCCGAGTGATGGCGATGCTTTGGTTTGTGATGTAAATGTGAAAGCAGATCCCTTGCATACCAAGCAGAAAATTGGCTACCTGCCCGAAAGTAATTCGCTGTACTATGAAATGTATGTAAAAGAATACCTGGAGTTTATTGCAGAAGTACATAAAGTTGAAAATAAAAAAGAAAAGATCAGTCGGGTTATTCAGCAGGTGGGATTAACCCCCGAAGCCCATAAAAAAATCGGGCAGCTTTCTAAGGGTTACAAACAAAGAGTTGGACTTGCAGCAGCATTAATACACGATCCGGAAGTGTTGATTTTAGATGAACCGACATCGGGACTTGATCCCAACCAGATTATTGAAATACGCAATGTGATTAAAGAATTAGGAAAAAACAAAACTGTACTTTTCTCATCTCACATAATGCAGGAAGTGCAGGCTGTTTGCGACAGGGTGATCATCATTAACAAAGGAACAATTGTAGCTGATGATCTACTTTCAAATTTGTTAAAAAAAGTTCATGCCGGATCAGTAACTCTTACAATTAAAGAGGACGTGGAAGAATCAATCTTTGATGAAATTCAAAATATCAACCGAATTGATCGAACAACATGGAATTTTAAAACAGATAATCCAGAACAGCTTAAAAAGAATCTTATTAAAATAAGTTTAGAAAAAAACCTGAATATACTTTCCTTAACAGGTGATTTAAATAGCTTGGAAGATGTGTTCAGGAATTTAACGCAGAACCAAAGCTGATAGATGTCTGCTCACCCAAAGGGTGACTGACATCGTTTAGTTATTGAGTCCTAATTCCAAAATCAATTTATTTGACACTGCTTGATATGTATCTGTATATAATGTGCATTCATTTAAATCCAATAATTTAAAAGCTGTTCCTTGGTTACACAAAGTTCCATTTCTGTACTTAAGGAAATCTTTTAATGAAGAATACACCCAGTATTCAGGTTTGCATACCAATTCTGCTTTCCATGGATTTTGATGAATATAATGGAATACATTTCTTCCCTCAGTCAGAATTTCTTTAGCTTTTGTTTTTTGCTGAAATAAATTTCCGGTTCTGGTATAAATATGATTATAAGATTTGCTGTACAGCTAAGCAGATTTTTAATCGCATTTTGTAATACTTGTAATTGCAATCCTCCTACTTTATGTACTTCCACACTTTTTGTTGTAGTATTTACAAGAAGATGAAAATGATTTGGCATTAAACACCAGCATAGAATTTCACAGTTTTCACTTAAGTGTTTACGTATCATGGCCAGAAATTTCAAATAATCCTCATGCGATTTGAAAAGTACTTCCTTGTTTATACTTCTGTTGTAAATATGGTAAAGTGTGTGTTCTTTAAAGGTCATGCTTGTGTTTAAATCAAGTATCGTTTTTGTTTTGTTTATCTGATGCCAGTCACCTTACAGGTGAACAGACATCAAGTAAAAAATCTTCTTCCGATTTTCATCAGCACCCATCCTATTACAAGCACCATCACAATTGCAATGGTAATTGGTATTACAAAGCTTAAGGCTGTTCCGCCAATAGCGGCAGCATTCTCCCCGGTTGCAACAATGCCATTTCCCATTCCTGCTGTTGTTTTGGAAGAGGCCAATCTGAGTAGTCCCGTCCCTGCCTGTACAGTTCCGGCTGCACCTCCACCGGCAATAATGGCTAAAATCCACTTCAGCATCGGGTCAAATTCCGAAACAGGTAAAAATGACGCAGCAAGTACAGTACCTGCTCCAATGGCAAGTGGAGTGGCAATAGTATCAAGCAGATTGTCAACAAAAGGGATATAATAAGCAGCAATTTCAAGCACGGCTGCAACAGCAAAACAAATAATAGCGGGCAAAGTACCAATCCATTGCATATCGGTAGGAACATTGTACCAATGCAGGTAAGCTGCCAGCGATGCCCCGGCCATTGGAATAAAGACCCTGAAACCACAACAAGCACTCAATGCAATGCCCATAGCTACGGAAGTAAGCAGATGTGTATCCATACAATTGTTAGTTACTGACTAAAAATAACCAATTCCCTGATATGAGTACTTTGTTCCTCCCCGTTAATGTCTTTTCTTTGCACCGAAATTTCAAAGTCAGAAAAAAGAAGCAAAGTCCCGTATAAATTTAGACAGAAGCTATCAAACGGTGAACAGGTTTCTTTCCTTCACGACTCAGCATTTAAAAATTACAAACAAAAGATTATGAGTTTTATCGCAGACATCCATGCAAGACAAATTCTCGACAGCCGTGGTAATCCAACAGTTGAAGTTGATGTAATAACTGAAAATGGCATTGTGGGCCGTGCAGCGGTTCCAAGTGGTGCTTCAACAGGTAAGCATGAAGCTGTTGAGCTTCGTGATGGCGACAAGAGTAAATTTCTTGGTCGTGGTGTGTTAAAAGCCGTTAATAATGTGAACGACATTATTGCAGACCAGTTAATTGGTATTGATGTAACACGCCAGGCATATATTGATGCTCTTCTTATTAAAATTGATGGTTCTGAAAATAAAGGAAATCTTGGTGCTAATGCTACTTTGGCTGTAAGTATGGCAGTTGCCAAAGCTGCTGCTGAAGAAGTTGATCTGCCTCTTTTCCGTTACCTCGGTGGTGTTAACAGCACAGTATTACCAATGCCTTTAATGAACATCATGAACGGCGGTGTACATGCTGATAACAAAATCGATTTTCAGGAATTTATGATTATCCCTGTTGGCGCTCCTACTTTCAGCGAAGGTTTACGCTGGGGTGTTGAAGTATTCCACAACCTGAAATCTGTATTAAAGAAAAAAGGTTACAGTACTAACGTAGGTGATGAAGGTGGTTTTGCTCCTGAAATTCAGAGCAACGAAGAAGCAATTGAAACTGTACTGGAAGCTATTTCTGCTGCAGGTTACAAACCAGGCGAACAAATTGCAATTGCAATGGATGCTGCATCAAGCGAAATGTACGACGATGCAACTGGTACTTATAAATTCTACAAGAGCAATCCCGGTAAAGTAATCACCAGCGATGAAATGGTGGCTTACTGGACAGAATGGGTAAACAAATATCCAATTGTTTCTATTGAAGATGGTATGGCTGAAGATGATTGGGCAGGCTGGAAAAAATTAACTGAAGCTATTGGCAGCAAATGCCAGTTAGTAGGGGATGATCTGTTTGTTACCAATGTGAAACGTTTGAAAGAAGGTATTGATAAAGGAATTGGCAACAGTATCCTCATTAAAGTAAACCAGATTGGTACTGTAACAGAAACCATCAATGCAGTACAAATGGCACAAAATGCAGGTTATACTTCTATTATGAGTCACAGAAGTGGCGAAACTGAAGATACTACAATTGCTGATCTGGCAGTTGCTCTTAACTGCGGACAAATTAAAACAGGTTCTGCTTCACGTACCGACCGTATGGCGAAATACAACCAGTTGATCCGCATTGAAGAAGCTCTTGGTGAAAATGCAATTTACCCCAGCGGTAAAATCAAATTCGGAAAATAATTAACCCGGATTATATTGCCGGTGACCGAAATAATGTAATTTTATTTTGGTCACCGGTTTTTTATTAACTGAATTCAATGAGTTTACTAACCCGCATTCCGGCTATTATTAAAAACAAGTATCTCCTCACCATTATTGGTTTTGGCGTATGGATGTTTTTTTTCGACCGTAATGATGTGGTTACACAAATCAGCCGGTTTAAAAAGCTGGCAGAGCTGAAATCAAACACCACTTATTACGATCAGAAGATTGAGGCTGCTAAAGCCGAGTTAAAAAAGAGAGAAACCGACCCCTCAGCCTATGAGAGAATTGCCAGGGAAAAATACTATATGAAGAAGGACAATGAAGATATTTTCCTGTTCGATCAATAAAAATTCCTCTTCAGCACAATACAAGTTTGCCAACAGCGTTTCTATAACATAGCATTCTTTTAAATAAGCCATAAAAGGAATGCCGGATAAGTTCTTTTGACGGATATTATGCGAATAGCATTACTCAAAGGAATGAACATAAAAATCCATGTGAAAAGCCTTAAACAATTAAAAGGATTGCTTATGGCAAATAATTTTACTCCAGAAGATTTGATACAATATCTCTATAAGGAAACAACGCCGGAAGAAACAGCAGCTATAGAAAAAGCAATGGCAGAAGACTGGACGCTCCGTGAAAAATTTGAGGTAATAAAAAGAGCTGCTAAACAGCTCACAAAATTAACATTATCACCCCGTACAGAATCGGTTTTGAATGTGCTGAAATATGCACAGAAAGGAATTGTTGAGAAACAATCATTGAACTGATTTATTTTCGCTGTCATTTCTATTTAAGTAAATGACTATTAAAGAACGTTATCAGGCTGTTATTGATTACTTTTCTGTGCATGCACCCGATGCCGAAACGGAACTGATGTATGATAATCCGTTTCAGTTGCTTGTTGCTGTTATACTTTCAGCACAGTGTACTGATAAACGGGTAAATATTACCACTCCTTCCATTTTTGAAAAATATCCCGATGCTCAATCGATGAGCAAAGCTTCATTTGAAGAATTGTTTCCGTTAATCAAAAGTATTTCCTACCCCAACAACAAAACCAAACATTTAATTGGCATGGCACAAAAGCTGATGAATGAATTTGGTGGCGAAGTGCCGTTAACGGTTGAGCAGTTAGTAACGTTGCCGGGAGTGGGAAGAAAAACAGCAAACGTTATCACATCTGTTGTTGATGAACAGCCAAATATGGCGGTTGATACGCATGTGTTTCGGGTAAGTAAACGCATTGGGTTGGTAAAGCAATCTGCATCAACACCATTAGCTGTTGAAAAGGAACTCATCAAACATTTCCCGACTGAGTTAATTCATAAAGCACATCACTGGCTTATTCTGCACGGACGTTACGTATGTGTTGCCCGCAACCCCAAATGCAGGGAATGTGGACTGCAGCATTGCTGTAAATATTTTGAGAAATTGACGTGATGTACTATAACAAAAAACTCCTTCACAGCAATGAAGGAGTTTTTTGTTATCATAAAAAATTTGCTTACAAATACTTACCAATCTCTTCAACCAGTTCACCTTTTGTAATAGGTACACCTTTTATTTTGTTATAACCTTTGGCATCAACAAAAAACATGTCACGGATAATTTTAATCAGTTGACCGTTGTTGATTTCTGGTATCAGGATGGTTTCGAAATTCCTGATGATGCTTTCGAGGTTTTTTGGAAAAGGACGTATATAGCGCAGATGTGCATGCGAAACGGATTTTCCTTTTGCCTGTAATTCAGCACATGCGCTTTTGATAGCCCCATAAGTACTACCCCAGCCAAGCACCAGTACTTTTCCTTTTTCCTCACCGCTGTCTAATTTCTGTTCAGGAATATAATCAGCAATTTTATCAATCTTTGCTGCCCTTAATTTCACCATTACCTGGTGGTTATCGTTATCGTAACTTACGTTACCGGTAACATCCTGTTTTTCCAAACCACCAATACGGTGTTCTAAGCCCGGTGTTCCGGGAATAGCCCAGGGACGAACTAATTTATCATCACGTTTGTAAGGCAGGTATTTATCTTCACCATCACCTAAGCCTGTTTTAAAATCTACTTTTATAGGAGCCAGATCATCACTTTTAGGAAACTTCCAGGGTTCAGCTCCATTAGCAATGTAACCATCACTCAAAAGCATTACAGGAGTCATGTGTTGAACGGCGATCCGTGCAGCTTCGTAGGCCACTTCAAAACAATCGGCTGGCGTGGAAGCTGAAATTACTGGCATTGGCGATTCGCCATTTCGGCCGTAGTAAGCCTGCATCAGGTCGCTTTGTTCGGTTTTAGTAGGCAAACCTGTTGAAGGTCCACCACGCTGAATATTCACAATTATTAGTGGAAGCTCAAGCATTACTGCCAATCCCATTGCTTCGCCTTTCAATGCAATACCGGGGCCGCTGCTGGTTGTTACTGCCAATGAACCTCCATAGGCAGCGCCAATTGCTGATGTAATACCTGCAATTTCATCTTCGGCCTGGAAGGTTTTAACGCCAAAGGTTTTATAGAGAGAAAGGTCCTGTAAAATGTCTGTTGCCGGAGTAATTGGATATGATCCAAGAAATAAGGGCAAACCGCTTTTTTGCGAAGCTGCCACCAAACCATAGCTGATTGCCTGATTGCCCATTACCGAACGGTAAACACCCGGTTCCATCCTGGCTTTTGCAACTGTGTAAGTGGTGGTAAACGTTTCTGTTGTATCGCCATAATTAAAACCAGCCTGCAAAACACGCAGGTTACCTTCAAGGACTTCGGGCTTTTTGCCAAATTTACTTTTCAGGAAGTTGATGGTATTATCCATGCTGCGGTTGTACATCCAGTAAAGAAACCCGAGTACAAACATGTTTTTTGCACGATCTTTTTCTTTCATTCCCAATGAAACATCTTTCAATGCTTCACGGGTGAGCTTGGTAACATCAATTTTAATAACATCATAGTTTGTGAGGCTATTATCTTCCAACGGATGTATTCCTTCGGGATAATTGGCGAGACGAAGATTTTTTGTATCAAAGCCATCTGTATTGGCAATGATTTTTCCACCTTTTTTTAAAGACTTCAGATTGGCTTTTAAAGCAGCTGCGTTCATTGCCACCAGCACATCGCATTCATCGCCGGGAGTAAACACGCTGTCGCTGCTGAAGCGTAGTTGAAATCCGCTTACGCCTGCAAGTGTACCCTGAGGTGCACGTATTTCGGCAGGGAAATCGGGAAAGGTTGCAAGATCCATTCCCATTAAAGCAGTATTGTTTGTAAACTGGCTGCCGGTAAGTTGCATACCATCGCCACTATCACCGGCAAATTTGATGACTACATCGTTAAGTACTTCCTGTTTCCTTTTCATAGCGTTGCAAAGTTAAGCGGTTCTGGCTTTGAAACACGAATGTATATACCAATCTTGCAGGTTTTCTTCTTAAAAAGCATGGTTGAAACAGGTGTTGATTTTGTTTTAACAGCAATGCCGGATTGATGATAACTTTACATATAAAAAAATACAACTATGGTAAATCATAAACACATTGCCACTTTTTTGCTGGGCGCTGCTGCAGGTTATGCTTTGTTTAAATACAACAGTATGACAGATGAAGAAAAGGAAAAGATGTTTGCCGATTTAAAACAAAAGGCAAACAACCTGAAAGATGAGGCAGAAAAAGCTGCCGATAAAGCCGGGGAATATTTTGATGAGCTGAAGACAAAAGGCGCTGAAAATATGAAAGACTATATGAGCGAGGCTGAAAGTTTTTTCAACGATTTGTTTAAGAAAAACGCCAAGCCAGGTAACGATACAAATGCTGTGTAATCGATCTTTCAATTAAAGTGTATTTTGATTTACATATTCTTTAACGAATAAAATTTGCATACGGTATTGCGGCAGATTTATCTTCAATGTAAAATCAAAATCACTTTAATTTTTTATGAAATCAACTACTGCATCGTCTGACGACGATGAGGGTGAGCAAGAACAATCCCCCAACATTATCCTTCACTCATTATTCATTCTTTTTTTTACGGGTTGTTATCAAAGCACTGGCGATACAGCAAATATGGCCCGGCATGTTTCTATTGATCCCGGTAAAACAAAACCAGCAGTCACTTCTTCTCCCAAGAAAAAGAAAAAAACCATTTACTTAACATTTGATGATGGTCCAAACAAAGGCACAAGACATGTACTACAGGTTTTAACTGAAGAGCAGGTGCCCGCAGGCTTTTTTGTTGTAGGTGAACATGTTTATGGCAGCAGGGATCAACAGGCAACATGGGATAGCCTTCAGCAAAATAAATGGGTTGAAATTTATAACCACAGTTACACGCATGCACTACACAATCACTTTGAAAAATTTTATGCAAATGACAGTATAGTTGTCAGTGACTTTCAGCGTTGCAGCGATTCATTGCATTTGAATAATAAACTGGTGCGAATGCCTGGGCGAAATACCTGGCGAATGTCAACAGTTAATGCGACTGATATTGTAAAAAGCAAAGCTGCATCCGATTCGTTATACAACGAAGGTTTTGTTGTGGTGGGATGGGATGTGGAATGGCGCTTTAATGATTCATTGAAGCTGAAACAAACAAGTGATGAAATGATCAATGAAATTGACAGTGTTCTTTTAAACAATCAAACAAAAACTCCTGATCATGTGGTATTGCTTACGCATGATCAACTGTTCAAAGATTCGGCAGAAATTTCATTATTGCAAAAATTTATCCGTCGTATTAAGTCAAGTGATGAATACAGGATTGAGTTTGTAAGTAAATATCCCGGAGCTGTTCATTAATTAAAAGTTTTCATTTATAAAATGAGGCTTTATCAAAAGTCTTTTTGTTTCACACAAAGCTCACAACGAGGAAGAAGTTCACAAAGAAAACCAAACCGTTGTGTGTTTTGTATTCTTTGTTGTGTGAAATTTTCTTTTGAGACAGCCTCTTTAAAAAAAAGAAAATCAATATTTAAAAGAATTGAAAATTTTGTTGGCAGTTGTTTCAAATGCGTCCCGTTCATCTTCCTTACATACATAGGTAAGTATATAAGCTTTGCCGTTTACAAGAGCAAAAAGCTGCTTAATCTGTATTTCATAATCCACATCGCCATACTTGCCTTTGTAAATTATCTGGTAAGCCCTGCTTCCGTTACGGTTAAAATACATAGACGAAACCTCCCTGTAGTTTTTTACCAGTTCTTTCACCGCATCAACATTTGTTTTTACATAGCTTTCGATTGTTGTGCCTGAACTTAACTGTTCGATCTGGAGATTAACGTTCTGAAAAAACTTATCGTTTGATCCTTCTGATGGGGATGTGATTTTAATAACTGCATTATCGGGGTGATCGTTAAAAGTCCAGTCTTCAGGGTAGCCAATTGTGAAACGGCCCTCGGAGTCGCTGTATTTTTTTAATTCACCACTTGAACCGTAGGTTGTGGTTGTATTTGTATTCCCTCCTATAGTTGTATTGGTGTTATTGTTTGGTTTGTTGTTGCCGCCTGTGGCAGGTTCGTTTACAGGAACCCTTGCAGGCTGAGCCATTAATGCTACCGTAAGTAATACACAGGAAAGGGTTAAGATTAACTGCTTCATAATTTTATTTATATCGGTAATAAAAATACGAACTAGTTTTTCAAAATTCAACGAAAACAGTTGGGCAGAGTAAAAAATACCGTCTTGCACGGATATACAGGTTCGTGTTCGAACATCTGCAGATTTTGTAAAATGAGAAAAAAGTTTAGCTTTGCTGCCTTATACTCCCGCATATGAAGCTCTGAGTTGTTTTTTGACTGATTTTTTTATTGCAACAGTTTCACTGTTGCTGTGCTTCACATTTTAATTTCTACAATTTTATTTATGGCGACAGATAATACCAAACCAACAAGGGGGATTTATTTTTTTGATTTATTGCGAACGGCGCTTAACGGCGAGGAACGGGATTATACACAGGGAAGTATTAAGAAAGCCGTTTTTTTACTTGCAATACCTATGATTCTTGAACTAAGCCTTGAGAGTGTGTTTGCAGTAGTGGATATGTTTTTTGTTGGAAAGCTTGGCCCCAATGCAATTGCAACGGTGGGACTTACCGAATCGGTTGTTACAATTGTTTACTCTGTGGCAATTGGGTTAAGTACTGCAGCCACCGCTATTGTTGCACGGCGTGTGGGCGAAAAACATAACGAAGCTGCTGCCCGTGCCGGTGCGCAATCAATTACTTTAGCTGTTGTTGTTGCTGCATTGGTAAGCATTGCGGGAGTTGTTTTTGCAGAGGATATACTAAGGCTGATGGGGGCGGCTCCGGAAGTGATCAGCGATGGAACCATTTTTACCCGCATTATGCTGGGAGGGAGTGTGGTGATTATGCTGCTGTTTCTTATTAATGGAATTTTTCGTGGTGCCGGTGATGCTGCTATGGCAATGAAAAGTTTATGGCTGGCCAGCTTAACCAATATTATTCTTTGCCCGATTCTTATTCATTTTATGGGATTAAAGGGCGCTGCTATTGCCACAGTAATTGGCCGAAGTGCGGGGGTGGCTTATCAAACATTTCATTTGCTGAAGGGAGATGGTATTCTGCAAATAAAGACTCAATACTTTACGCCGGAAATTAAACTCATAAAATCGTTGATTGCTGTTGCATGGCCAGCTACGTTACAGTTTATTATAGCCAGCGGTAGCTGGATTATACTTGCAAGGCTGGTGGCTGAAACAGGTGGTACAACGGCATCGGCCGGGTACCAGATTGCAATAAGGAATGTGGTGTTTTTTATTTTGCCTGCATGGGGTTTAAGTAATGCGGCGGCAACATTGGTTGGACAAAATCTTGGTGCCAAACAACTGCACCGGGCAGAACAGAGTGTATTGCTTACAGCAAAGTACAACGCCATTTTTATGGGCTTTGTGATGTTGCTGTTCCTGTTGTTTGCTTCTCCCATCATCAGCATTTTTACCAACGAAAAAGAGGTGATTGCTTATGGTGCCAAAGCTTTGCAGATTATTGGTGCCGGTTATATTTTTTACGGTATTGGAATGGTGATGACACAGGCATTGAATGGTGCTGGCGATACAAGAACACCTACGATTATTAACCTTGTATGTTTCTGGGTGTTCCAGGTTCCGTTTGCATATTTGCTTGCTGAAGGGTTGAACTTAAAATCAACCGGTGCATTTATTGCTATACCTGTTGCTGAAACACTGATTGCTTTAACAGCATGGTACTTCTTTAAAAAAGGGAAGTGGAAAGAGGTGCAGATATAAAAAGAAGCCGCCTGGAAAGTAAGTATTTGTTTCGCATAAATCCGCAAAGAATACGCTGTGACAATGAAAACTTGAAAATTAATACTGTTCAGAATCGTTGTTTCATTGTGTGACACAGGCTTTTCAGGCAGCCTCTTAAAAATTTAAACTTATTGCACATTTGCTGAATGCTGCAAATACATTCTTCGCTTAACTTAAGGTGTTATTTTATTTGGCAGGCGTAAAATGTTTAAAAAAGCAATCATATTAAAATTTACCTGAAAAAAATTGTTTAAAATAAAAAACCGGCTGTTGCCGGTTTATAAGAATGTGGGTACTAATTACTGATATGTTTGGCTTTTCATTTTCAGAAACTAAAACGTAGTCCCGCCTGCATTCCAAGAGTGCCACGTTTGGTTTGTGTTGGTGTGTTTTTATTAATTGTATTTAATCCCAGACTTGCTTCCGGCATAACAAAAACAGATAAATTGTTGCTGGCAAAATACTCTGCTCCTGCGCCAAACATAGCAGAGAAATTAACTGGCCGTAAACCTTGTACTGCTACAGTTGATTGTGTTTTTGTGCCACTGTTTTCTGTTACAATAGCCTGTACATTTCCGTTGGTAAGAATATTTATATCTATTGCAGCGATGGCGTTGAATGCAAAACGGTTTTGTTTGTATATATACTTCATTCCAACAGGAACGGAAACATAGGTAAGTGAATTAACCGATTGCAGAGCTTTAATACTATCACCATAAGCCGGTGTTGTACCAGATTTGGTAGATACGAACGCATACCCGGCAGTACAATTTATTTTATACTTCATGTCGCCACCTGGAGGAGGATTTTGCCCTGGCCTGTCGGGGACAGGACGGGCATACAGGTTGCGTGGAAGAATAGTTGATGTGGTTTTTGAAATACCAATACCGGTTAAAGCTGCCCAATGTTTGCTGAACTGGTAGGCAAACTGCAATCCATAATTATACGATTGTTTAATTTTTTCGCCCTGAACAATTGCATCACGTCTGTCTTCACGTTGAATAACTTTACCCTCAGACACTTTGTTGGTTACATACTCGGGACTGTAAAATGCAGCAATTGAAAAAACAGGTTTAAATTTCTTTGTTTTTATCAACGGCATTGTAGTAATCGTAACGTCGGCAAATGGATTTGACATCCGTGATTCATCAATCCGGACAGCAGATGAGGAAAGCCAATTTTTTGCTGTTAAAGTTGAAGCCTGGCTTGTTTTAGCAAGTATAAATTCTGTTGTGGCTTGTGGAAGAACAGTTACATTGTTGCCTTTAACAACAGCAGAATTTGTTTTTGGAATAATTGTTTGTTTTACTGCAATGGTGCTTTCTCTCTGTTCTTTCAGAAGTTTATCTGTAACTGTTTTTATTTTTTTACCGGCGTTCTGTTCTGTTGGTTTGCTGGATATGGAATTCTGTTGTTCAGACAATGCAACATCAGTATTCTTCAATGAAGGTTTTGTAATTTCCTGCTTTTGTGCTGGTAAAGAGCCTGGGCTATTAATGGTTGTAACTGAAGCCTCTTTATTATTTTGCCCGTTAGTTTTTTCCTCAGAAACTTTTATTTCTGATGGAGAGCCGGAATTGCCGACTTGTTCGGGCTGATTTTGTTCTTTAATAACAGGCTGTTTGTGGTTGGATACTACAGCAGAATCTGTAGCAACAGCCGGGGCGGATGTTCTTTTACTTTTTATTAGTAATGTCATCGCAAAACTTACAGTTAACAGGGCCATTGCTGCAACGGCATATTTGGCAATTCTGTATTTATACCTTGTTAAGGATACTTCACGTTTGTCAAGCTGTTGGTCAATGTTGCTCCACACATTATCGGATGGTGGATCGGTATATCCCTCAATTCCGTCTTTAAATAACTGATCTATATTGTGTAGATGTTTATCCATGCTATATCTGGTTTGGTTTGGCAATGATGTTACTTCTTAAAACGGCCGATTGCAGAATTTTCCTTGCATCAGAAAGGTTAGATTTGGATGTACCTTCAGATATTCCAAGAAACTCTGCAATTTCCCTGTGTTTCATTCCTTCAAATACATACAAGTTAAACACAGCCTTGTACATGGGAGGGAGGGTTTGTACCATTTTAATTAATTCTTTTGCATCCAGGTCGGCATATACAATATTGGTTTCTGCAGGTTCTTCTTTGGTTTGTTCAAGCGTTATAATGGGTGTAAGATGAGATCGGCTTCTTAGTTTCTGTAACGAACAGTTAACCATAATTCTTCTCACCCATCCTTCAAAAGAACCCTCTCCCCTGAACTGGTGTATTGACTTGAACACCTGTAAAAAACCTTCCTGAAGAACTTCCTCTGCCTCCTCCCTGTTCCTGCTGTAACGTAAACACACAACCATCATTGCGGGTGAGAGACGACGATACAACTGGCTCTGACAATTCCTGTCGGCCTTAATACATCCCTGTATTAGCTGTTGTAGTGACTCCACCTGAAGCAATGGGTTTTTAAGTATATGATAGACTAAATTATTAAAAGGGTTGGGTCAGAATATTTTTTTTGCAACATTTTCTTCCATGTAAGTGATTTGCCAATAATCAGCGTTTTTGAAGCGTAACCCAACCATTTTTTCTTGTAACCTCATCTTTATTACTATTAAGGTTAAAAAAAGTACATCTCTCTGACGTTATCCTGAAGCAGTAAAAAATGATAACGAATCAGAAAGCGGGCTAATTCTTTAGTCCGCTTCTTTTTTTATTAATACTTCAAAATCTGTGGTGTAGCTTGTTGCCGTAACAAGTTTTGTTTAATTTCGGTTTCGATTGCTATAATGAAGGAGTATCAAACATACAACAACCGGATACTTTTAGATTTGCTTGCTGAAAGCGATGAACATGCTTTTACTGAACTTTACAACAGGTATTGGCAAAGGTTATTTACCATAGCCTATAACAGGCTCAGGGAGGTTCAGGTTGCTGAAGATATTGTTCATGATATATTTGCTTCGCTTTGGGCCGGAAGGGAAAAGAATGAAATTAAATCTCTTGAAAATTACCTGGCAACGGCTGTAAAGTATATGGTGTTGTCGAAAATTAAAGCAAAATCAAAAGCCCGTCTTTTTAGTAAAGACTTAGAGGAAACACAGGTATTTGAAATGCCTGTAGAAAACTCACTTCATTATAAACGCATCCTTGAAATTGTAAAAAACGAAGTAGAATGCCTGCCCGAAAAATGCCGGTTGATTTTTAAATACAGCCGAAATGAAGGAATGCCTGTAAAACAAATTGCACAAAAGCTTAATCTATCCCCCAAAACGGTTGAAAATCAGCTCGGTAAAGCCATTAAACAGTTAAAACTGGCAACCAGAACAGTTCTGCAAATATTTATTTAATTCTTCAGAAACTCTTTTTTGAAAAAAGTTTAAGCCGCACGTAGGGGATTTATCTCTTTCTGTACACTTATATATTGATATGCAAATTCCAGAAAACATACTGGCACTGATAGAAAAGTACCAAAAAGGTCAACTTACTGTAGCTGAAAAACAAACTTTAGATGAATGGTATCATTCTTTTGAAGACAGTGTTGCAGAAGTTCATACCAATGAAGAAATGTCCGAACAAATGCTGTACGAGCGCATTAAAGGCCGCCTGCTTGTAACAATTGATAATGGTAAAGAAGCTGAACCGGTTAAAACATCCCAGCGTAAAACATATTTAGCTGTTGCAGCTACTATCGTTTTCCTTACTTTATTTTCAACAGGGGCATATTACCTTCTTTTTTCCAATCATTCGACCAGAGAACTTGCAAAACAGGACAAACAGGTTCAGAAAACAACAGCACCCATCATCCCTGGTGGCAATAAAGCAATACTTACGCTGGCCGATGGATCGACTGTTATTTTAGACAGCACTGACAATGGTATAATCAGCGAACAGGGTAATATAAAAGTGAAGAAACTGAAAAACGGTTTGCTTGCGTATGAGATTAACGGAAAGTTTATTACTGAAAACGACGAATTGTTTTATAATACAATTTCCACTCCCCGTGGAGGTCAATACCAGATTACATTATCTGATGGTACAAATGTTTGGTTAAATGCAGCATCGTCTATTCGCTTTCCTGTTGTGTTTGTTGGCAAAGAAAGGAAGGTTGAAATTACCGGTGAGGCTTACATGGAAGTGGCGAAAAATAAAGAAAAGCCTTTTAAAGTAAAAGCAGGCTTATCTGATATTGAAGTGCTCGGAACTCATTTTAACGTGAATGCGTATGATGATGAAGCAAGTATTAAAACAACATTGCTTGAAGGAGCTGTAAAAATATCAGCAGGAGAGAACAATCAGTCAATAAAATATTTAAGGCCGGGACAGCAATCAAGTGTAAATAAAAACGGCAGTGTCGCAGTTATGAATAATGCTGATGTTGAAGAAGCTGTTGCATGGAAAAACGGGCTTTTTATTTTCAAGAGCACCGATGTTAAAACAATTATGCGGCAAATTTCGAGATGGTATAATGTAGATGTTGAATACAGGGGCAATGTTAATCTTCACTTTACAGGACAGCTTACCCGCAATGAAGATGTAAAAGAAGTGTTTGAAAAGATTGCTTTAACCGATGAAGTACATTTTAAAATTGACGGACGACGAATTATTGTTTCACCCTAAAAATAAAGCCATGAAAATGTTAACGATTTGCTTTTTCTTTTGGTTGGGTAAAGATGGGTAGCCAGGAACATTAAAATATTCAGAAAAAAACCGGATTCCGTTGCAGCGGAACCCGGGGACTGTCTGAGTATAGTAATAATCAAATCTGTTCAGGGACTGCTTATTATTTAACCCAAACAATACAAATTTATGTATTTAAATGTTCTTTCTAAATCCGGGACAAGACCGTCTGGATTTTTAACCAAAACTTTTCGGATTATGAAACTTGTAACAGTTTTAATAATCGTTGCTTCGCTACAGGTAAGTGCCAGAACTTACTCTCAAAAGATTACAATACAGGAAAATAATATTTCACTTGAAAAAGTATTTTCAGAAATCCGCAAGCAAACAGGATATAACTTTCTGTATGCCGATGAAATGCTTACACAAACAAAAAACGTATCAATCAACATCAAAAAAGGCAGTATAGAAGATGTGCTTGATGTTTGCCTGAAAGATCAGCAACTTACGTACAGCATTGCAGACAGGACCATTGTTATCAAAAGAAAACAAACTCCGCCTATAGTTGTAATTCCACCGGCACCTGAGGTTTTAGCTTTTGAAATAAAAGGAAGAGTTACTGATGAAAAGGGAACTCCTGTTCCGGGTGTAAGTGTTGTGAACGTAAGAACAAAGGCCGGAACAACTACTGATGGTAATGGTAATTTCTCTCTCCAGGCTGAAAATAATGATGTCATCACATTTACTTATATCGGCAAAATTTCGCAAAGTGTGAAAGTATCTGCAGGTAAAAGAGATTATGCAATTGTAATGTCAGATTCTTTCCAGGAAATGCAGAATGTAGTGGTTACAGCATTGGGTATTAAACGTTCAGAAAAAGCACTGGGCTATTCTGTACAAAAAATTTCAGGTGATAATATTCAGAAGGTTTCAGGTCTTGATGTAGCTACATCATTAACGGGTAAAATAGCAGGTATGCTGGTTAAAAACTCTCCCGATTTTGCAGCTATTCCTGATCTTACTATCCGTGGTGAAAAACCATTGATTGTTATTGATGGAATCGCTTATCAAAATAAAACATTGGGCGATATTTCTTCTGAAGATATTGAGTCAATCAGCGTATTAAAAGGTGCAACTGCTTCGGCTTTGTATGGTTTTCGTGGAGCAAATGGTGCTATTTTAATTACAACTAAAAATGGAAGCTCAACAAAAGCAGGGATCACTGTTGATTTTACAACCAATACAATGTTTACTGCAGGATTTCTTGCCATTCCTGAAAAACAGGGAGTATATGGCCGGGGTGGCAGTGGTGTTTATTCGCTTAACTCAGATGCTTCTTGGGGTGGAAAAATGGATGGTTCAAATCAAAATCAATGGGATCCAATTACAAAAACATTTACAGTACGGCCTTATTTACCTGTTGGTATGAACAATTTTAGAAATTTTCTGGAACAGGGATATGTTACCAATAATAATGTAAATGTTGGGTATCATAAGGATAATGTATCACTCAGGAATTCTTTTAACTGGGTAGAAAATAAGGGACGTTATCCCAATGCCAAGCTTCAAAAATATACATACTCTTTTGGTGCCGATCTTAACCTGGATAAATTTAAAATGAGTACAAATTTATCTTATGCGAGAAAGGCTTCTAAAAATATTGGATCCAATGGTTATACATCTTACGATCCAATGTACAGCATTTTAATCTGGTCACCTTCTGATTGGGATCTTAGTCTTTATAAAAATAATTACTGGATTAAACCCGGTGAAATTCAAAACAACCATTTTGGATTAACGGGAACTACAATTGACAGCTACGCCGGTAGTTCGGAAAACAATCCTTATTTCGACCGTTACGAAAAAACAAATGAAATTTCCAGAGACATTTTCAATGCCGATTTAACTATGAGTTACCAGTTAACAGGCTGGCTTAAAGCCACTCTTCGTTCAGGCGTTGATTTTTATAAAGAAACCGGACAGTTAAGATCTTCATGGGGTTCTTATCTTTCTTCAGGTAACACAGGTGTTCCTGGTGCTGATTACAGTGGTTGGAATGGAGGAAGAAAAGGACAGTATAATATTGGAGTAAGTAATGGTTTCAGTAACAATACCGACTTGTTGCTTTCTGGTGACCGGAAAATAAAAGATTTTACTGTTGAATATCTTGCCGGGGGAACAATTTTCTATAGAAGGGACGATAATATGAATGCCAGTACACAAGGTGGTATTTCTGTTCCCGGATTTTTCTCTATCAAGGCATCAATTAACTCTGCCCAGGTATCGCAGAGTACTTACGCTCAACAGGTAAACTCTGTATTTGGACGTGCAGCAGTTTCCTGGAAGAGAATGCTGTTTTTAGAAGCAACAGGACGTAACGACTGGAGCTCTACATTGGCAAAATCACAACGTTCATATTTTTATCCATCAGTAGCAGGAAGTTTTATTGCTTCAGAATTATTACCTCAAACAAAAGGTTGGCTTGATTTATTAAAACTCAGAAGCTCATGGACAATGTCGAAAAGACCTGCTTCTATTTATGAAATCAACAGCAGTTATTCAATCAGTGCTGCTACATGGGGCGCATTAAACGGAGCAGGTGTTCCAAGTAATTTATATTCTCCAACAATTGCCCCAACCAGTTATGAAACTTATGAGCAGGGCTTACAGGCGATGTTTCTTAAAAACAGGTTGATGATGGATGTATCTTACTATACGAAAAGAACATTCGATCGCATTACAACTGTAGGTTTAACATCGGCATCAGGATATAGTGGTCTTGTTACCAATTTTAAAGAAGAAATAACCCGCCGTGGTTGGGAAATAATTTTGAATGGCACACCGCTAAAAAATAAAGAGTGGCAATTGGATTTGGGACTTAACTGGACAACTTTTGCCAGTTACTATACCAAGTTAGATTCTGTTTATTCTGCTAAAAAACCCTGGGTTGCAGTAGGAAAACGTGCTGATCATTTCATCAGCAGAGATTTTCAGCGTGATCCGCAAGGGAATATTATACATAACACAAGTGGTCTTCCAATTACGTATGGATACGATCAGTTGTTTGGGTATTCTGATCCAAAATTTATCTGGGGTGTTAACGCCAATTTAAAATATAAAAACTTCAGTTTCTTCGTTTCGTTTGATGGTGTAAATGGTGGTATTACAAATACAAGAACAGAAAGCTATATGTGGCAGGCAGGCGTTCATCCTGAAAGTATTTCACCTGAAAGGGAAATGGATGTAATTGCAGCAGGTATTTATTATGGAGCAGGTGGTGGTGCAGCTGGTAATGCAGCATTAGCTGCGGCAGGTAAAACTTTGACGAACTATGTTGGTCAGGGAGTGATTGTAACTTCAGGTTCTGCTACTTATGATGCTGTAGGTAATATTGTCACTGACACACGTGTATACGGAAAAAACACCACGGCAACCACATATAAGCAATATATGATTGCTTTGCATAACAGCAGTGCATGGGGTGGCAATGGCAGCATTGCAGATACTTATTCCAAAACATTTTTCAAACTGCGTGAAATTTCTTTGACATACGATGTGCCGGTTAAACTGTTACACAAAGTTGCAAAAGCAGCTTCTATAAGTTTTATCGGGCAAAACGTATTTCTGAAAGCGAAACAGTTTAAATATTCTGATCCCGATGGTGGTAATGAAGATTTTGCAGATCCATCAACAAGGTACCTCGGCTTCAAACTTAATTTCACCTTCTAAAAACTGCAGCAATGAAAAAAATATATTATATACTGCTTGCAATGGCTGCCATTACTGTTGCAGGCTCATGTAGCAAATTTGATAAGTTAAATACCAACCCGGATGTACCAACATCTGTTTCGCCTGATATGCTGGCCACAACGGTATTAAAAAGTACATACCGTTTCTGGAATCCAAATCCAACAGATTGGGCAACTGCTCAACTATTAGGTAAGCATTGTACAAATCTTACAAATACAGCTAATCCTTATCAATACTACTCTTCTTACTATCCTTATGGATCGTTTGGTGGTGCTCAGAATTTAACAGCACTCAAAAGAATGGTTGAATTTGCGAAAGGAAATCCGCAACTTCCTTCTTATGAAGGGCTGGCTTTATTTTTAAAAGCATCGTATGGGTTTAGTGCTACGTTGGATATGGGTGATATTCCTTATTCTGAAGCAGGTAAAGCTGAAGAAGGGATTACACAACCCAAATATGATAAGCAGGCAGATGTATTTGCAGCCATTTTAAATGATTTGAAAACAGCAGAAGCGAAGTTTGCTGAAGGCAAAAACTTTAATGGTGATATTCTGTCGTATGCTGGAAATGCCACAAAATGGCGCAGGCTTTGCAATGCTATGCAGTTAAGAGTATTGCAAACCATCAGTAAAAAAATAACTGCTGCACAGAAAGCCCGCTTTGCTGAAATTGTAGCTTCAGGAAATTTATTATCAGGGAATGCTGATGTTTTTCAATTGCCCTATCTCGATAATTCCAATGCAACCTATCCTTTTTACAATGGAGAAGGCACAAGGGTAAACTTAGCAATTTCAAAGCTGATGGTTGATGCATTGAGAAACGTAAATGACCGCAGGTTGTTTTACTTTGCTGAACCAGCAGCTTATAAAATTACAGGCGGCTTGCTTGATAATGATTTCGCAGCTTATGAAGGAGCGCCTACAGAATTATCTCCTAATCAGCTTGATCTTAACAGGGCAGCTGGCAAGTATTCTTTGATTAATAAACGTTATGCATCATCAGCATCAAGGATTGGCGATCCATATCTTTTCTTCTCTTATGCTGAACAATGTTTCATTCTTGCTGAAGCAGCCGAAGAAGGATGGATTACCGGTGGAACTGCAACTGCACAATCTTATTATGAAGCAGGTGTAAAAGCACAACTTGCTTACTACAAAGATTTAAGTACTGTGACACAGGCAAACCTTCACGGAATGGCAATCACTCAATCGTATATTGATAACTATTTCACAGGTGAAGCTGCATACAAAACAGGAGGAACAAATACAGATCGTCTGCAGCAGATATGGATGCAACGTTATTTTATTGATTTCTTCCAGGGAGGTGGTATGTCGTACAGAAATTATCTGCGTACAGGCTATCCTGTCTTCCCGATTGATCCCGCTACTTCTTTAAATTCGGCAGCACCAACAATGGCTCCTAAACGCAATATGTACCCCACTGATGAATTAACAAAAAATCCAGTGAACTATAAACAAGCTGTTGCAGATCAGTTTGGCGGATTTGATGAAGTGAACAAAACCCCATGGTGGTTACAGTAAGCAGGCAGTGACTATTCATATGACAGTTCATCCCCGGTACAAATGTACCGGGGACAGAACTTTATAAGGTACAATCAGGAATTACAAAAAATCTTCTAATAGTTTGTTCGCATGAAACATTTTTTTCTGGTGAGTTTGTCATTCATATTATTACAGTCAATTTTTTCACAGACCAAAAATTGGAAACTTGTTTGGCATGATGAATTTAGTTACTCAGGTATTCCTTCTTCACAGAAATGGAATTTTGATACAGTTGGTAACAAATCCGGCTGGGGAAACAATGAAGCTCAATGGTACACTTATAAAAACAGTAAGAACGCTGGTGTAAGTAACGGAACATTAAAAATTACAGCAATTAAAGAAGATATTTCCGGGAAGAAATATTCATCTGCCAGGCTGTACACAAAAAATAAAATTTACTGGAAGTACGGGCGCATTGAAGTAAAAGCAAAACTTCCTGCAGGTAAAGGAACCTGGCCAGCTATCTGGATGCTTGGAAAAAATATTGATTCAGCAGGATGGCCTCAATGTGGTGAAATTGATATTATGGAACATGTTGGTTATATGAAAGACAGCATTTTTGGTTCATTGCATTCTGAAACATATAATCATGTAAGGGGAACGCAGAAAACAAAGGGAATATTTATTAATGACCCGTATTCACAATTTCATGTTTATTCAATTGAATGGACTCCCGATAAAATTGATTTTCTCCTTGATGGAAAAGTTTATTACACTGGGTTAAATGAACATCGTACTGTAAAAGAATGGCCTTTTGATCAGCCGTTTTTTCTTATTCTGAATTTAGCAATTGGTGGCAATTGGGGAGGCAAATACGGAACAGATGATTCCATCTTTCCTGCAACAATGGAAGTTGATTACGTAAGAATATATCAGAAATAAAATTTTGGCAATTGTTAAATTGTATAGTTCCTTTAAACGATAAAACGTTTTAATCTTATATAATCATGCGTACACTTTTACTGCTCCAGTTTTTATTGTTTTCTTTTATTGGGTATGCCCAGGATATTAAAGTAATGACTTATAACATCCGTCTCGATGTGAAGTCAGATGGAGCAAATATGTGGTCTGAACGGAAAGATTTTTTTACCGGTCAGTTGAAGTTTTATGAACCGGATGTGTTTGGTATTCAGGAAGGATTACCCAACCAGGTAATTGATATTGCATCTGCATTGCCCGAGTATAAATATGTAAGTACAGGAAGAGATGGCAATAAACAGGGCGAAGCTTCATCCATTTTTTATAAAAAGAGCAGGTTTGATTTGAAGAAATCAGGTACGTTCTGGTTGTCAGAAACTCCCGATGTTATTTCAAAAGGATGGGATGCCGCACTGAACAGAATATGCACGTATGTTCTTTTGTATGATAAACTCAATAAAAAATATTTCTGGATGTTCAACACACACCTCGATCATGTGGGCGAGGTTGCCCGTACAAAAAGTCTTGAACTGATTGTTTCAAAAATAAACTCACTGAACAAACAAAAGTATCCGGTAGTGCTTACAGGCGATTTTAATACTGAACCAACAGAGCCAAGAATTCAGTCATTAAAACAAAAGATGATTGATACAAGAGAAGCTTCTGTGCAGAAACCATTTGGTCCTTCAGGAACATTTAATGGATTTAAACATGATGAGCCTGTTGTGAAACTGATTGATTACATTTTTATTTCAAAGAACAGTGATTGGATTGTAAATAAATATGCAGTATTGTCTGATTCAAAAGATTTGCATTATCCATCAGATCATTTGCCTGTTTTTGTTCAGCTTAATCTGAAAAAGGAATGAGTTATATAAAAAGTATTCATTTTTATACCAAGAGGGAATGAATATTTTTTGGCAAATTCTATGTGGCAACTAAAAAGCAATTAAAAAACTCATGAAAAAATGTTTTATCGTTTTAATGTTACTGCAAAGCCTTTACAGTTTACACTTAACTGCACAGGTAATAAATTTATCAAAGGATGCGAAGTTTAAGTTTGGTGATAACCCGGAATGGGCTAACACTGCTTTTAACGATGCTGATTGGGAGAGCCTGCAATTAGGAAAAGGTTTTGTTCACGATTCATCGTATGGCTGGTACCGGATAAGAATTGTTATTCCTGCCGGCATGAAAACCACGAATGGGAAAGGACTAAAACTGCGGATTGGTAAAATAGACGATGTTGATCAAACTTATTTCAATGGAAACCTAATTGGGGAAACCGGCTCTTTTCCGCCCGGCTTTATTACTCAATGGGAAAAACAACGGGTATATACCATTCCTGAAAACGTAATAAACTGGGATAAGGAAAATATTATTGCAGTGCGGATTTATAATTTAATTGGCGGTATGGGTATATGGGATGGGCCGTATAACATTGAGCCCATTGGATGGATTGATGAAGTAAGTATCAGTCACACAATTACCGAAACTTCAAAAAACAGGTTTAGCTCAAAAATTACATTCTTAAACAAAAGCAATAATGCTTTCAGCGGAACAATTAAATACTGGATTGCAGATAAGGCGAATAGTAAAATATTGTTTACTGAAACAAAAAATATACAACTTCGGCCAAAAGCCGGTGATGAAGCTGTTATTTCTTTTTCTGAATTTGCAGATTTAAACAGGAATGTGTTTAATGTAGGTTACCAGGTAAATGACAATAACAGTAAACTTTATCTTAAAAAAGAACAATTATTTATTGCAACCAATTACCTAGAAATTCCGGTTAGAGCAGAAATACAGCCGCTGATAAAAAATAAAGTTCAACTTAAATTCAGCAGTATTGCTTTTGAAAATGAAAAATACAATGGTTATTTAGGCGAACGCTTTACACAAAATTTGGAACAGCGTTTATTAAAAGTTGATGAGTTTGGTTTGATCGGTTCTTATCTTGATCGTCCCGGAATTCACCCTTGGGCAGGCGAGCATGTGGGCAAGTATCTTGAAACAGCATGCAACACTTGGAAGCTGACGCATAATCCGGCTTTAAAAAAGCAAATGGACAGATTGATGTATGAATTGATCAATACACAAAAAGAAGATGGTTACCTGGGAACTTATACTCCTGATCAATACTGGACAAGCTGGGATGTATGGAGTCATAAATACAACCTGCATGGATTGCTGGCTTATTATAAAATAACTGGTTATAAACCTGCCTTGGAAACCTGTAAAAAAATGGGGGATCTTCTATGCAGAACATTTGGGAAAAAAGCAGGGCAAAAAGATATTCTTACAGCAGGAGAGCATGCTGGTATGGCGGCTACAAGTGTACTTGACGCAATGGTTGAGTTATATAAATACACAGCCGATAAAAAGTACCTGGATTTTTGTTATTACATATTAGATGCATGGGATCAGGATAATGGCCCAAAAGTAGTCAGTGCAATTCTTGCAACAGGTAAAGTAAAAAATGTAGGTAATGGTAAAGCGTATGAAATGCTTTCTAATTATGTGGGTTTAATAAAACTGTATCAGGTAACGGGTGATGAAAAAATGCTGAAAGCAGTTGAAATGGCCTGGCAGGATGTGGTGAATACACAGTTATACATTACAGGCACCTCCAGTTCGCATGAACATTTTCAGATCGATGATTATTTACCTGCCGGTGCTGCAGATAATATGGGCGAGGGGTGTGTAACTACTACATGGATTCAACTGAATCAGAATTTATTTGCATTAACAGGAGATATAAAATATTTAAACCAGCTTGAAAAATCAGTGTACAATCATTTGCTGGCTGCTGAAAATCCACAAACAGGTTGTGTAAGTTATTACACGCCATTAATGAATAAAAAACCGTTCACCTGTTTTATAACCTGTTGCCAATCGAGTGTGCCAAGAGGCATTGCATTGGTGCCCAACTTTACTTTTGGAAATATTAGTAACGTGCCGACTGTTTTGTTTTACGAGCCTGCCGTTTACAAGGAAAAGATTTTTACAGTTGGTAAAAAAAGTATTGATGTTGCTTTTAATCTTGCTGGAAATTTCCCTGAAAGCGGCCAAATGGTTTTATCAGTTACCTGTTCAGGACCTGGTGTTTTTCCAATAGCATTAAGAGTGCCTACCTGGTGTACAAATTATACAGCTAAGATTGGAGATAAATTATATACAGGAACAGCCGATCAATTTGTAACAATCAGCAGAAACTGGAAAACGGGTGATAAAGTAATCATTGGCTTTGATATGCCGGTTAAACTTCTATCAGGCGGTAAAAGTTACCCGGGGCAAGTTGCTTTGCAACGGGGTCCGCAAATACTGGCTGTGGATGGTGCTTTAAATTCTGCTGCAATAAATGATCTTGTTACAAATTCAAAAACTGTAATACCGGTTGATAATCTCAATCTTGTAAATGAATCAAAAATATTACCGAATAACTGGTTTGGGAAACAGGCTTATTCTTTAACCATGTTGAATAATAATGAAAAAATTATTATGGTGCCATTTGCAGAAGCCAGTCAAACCGAAGGCGAAATGAAAGTTTGGTTGCCACTGCAAATAAAAAATTAATGAGATGAAAAGAAATGTAACGCTGTTTTTATTGCTGTGTTTAAGTATGTTTTCTTTCGCACAAAAAAAACAAGAAAAGTCGATAAGCTTTTTACATACAGCCGGGCAGGATATTGTAAATGAAACCGGACAAAAGATATTTTTAAAAGGTGTTGGCTTGGGCAATTGGTTGTTGCCAGAAGGATATATGTGGAAATTTGGTGAGTATGGAGATCGTCCCCGGAAAATAGAAAAAATTGTTTCAGACCTGATTGGTAAAGAAAAAGCAGCAGCTTTCTGGAAAACATTCAGGCAAAATTATATTACTGAAGCTGATGTTAAACGCATTGCTGAACTTGGATTTAATTCTGTAAGGCCGGCATTAAATTCGAGATTATTTTTAACTGAAGATGAAAATCCGGTTTACGTTGAAGAGGGATTTCAATTAATTGACTCATTAGTTAGGTGGTGCAAAAAATACAACCTGTATGTAATTCTTGATATGCATGCTGCACCAGGTGGACAAACAGGTGCAAATATTGATGACAGTCGCAATGATATTCCGGAGCTTTTTCTTGAAAAAAAATACCAGGATCAGTTGGTTGATCTCTGGGTTAAGCTTGCGCAGAAATATAAAGACGAACCTGTTGTTGCAGCGTATGATTTATTAAATGAACCGTTGCCCATCAATACCGGATCAGCCGATAAATACAAACATTTGCTGGAGCCGCTTTATAAACGTATTACTGCTGCAATACGCACTGTTGATCAGAAACACATGATAACACTGGAAGGATTTAATTGGTCGAACGATTGGTCACTTTTTACAAAACCTTTTGATAACAATGTATTTTACCAGTTTCATTACTATTGCTGGAACAGACCCGATCATCTGAATGGGATTGATAATTTTTTGCAAAAGAGAAATGAATTGAACACTCCAATCTGGGTTGGAGAAACAGGTGAAAAAGGAAATACAATTTATTGGGCTACAGCGCAATTATTTCAGGCAAAGAATATTGGTTTTTCTTTCTGGCCCTGGAAAAAAATGGATACACAGAATACGCCTTATTCAATTAATAAGCCGGGCAATTGGGATTTGATTGCTGAATACAGCAAGGGAGGTGCAAAACCCGATGCTGAACTTGCTGAAAAAATATTCAAAGAATTACTGGAGAACATAAAAATTTCCAACTGTAAGTATTTCGATGATGTTTGCAATGCTGTTTTAACAAGAGTTCCTGCAAAGATTGAAGCAGAGAATTACGGGCATGAGGGATTCAACCGTTCTTATTTTGTTGTTGACACTGTAAGTAAATCGAAGTTTTACAGAACGGCTGAGCCAGTTAAGATAAATCTTGACAGCAAAGAAAAAGAACAGTTCTGGTCTGAGCAGTCAATCGAACTTCAGCAATCTGAATGGGTGGTTTATAGTTTTGAAAGTTTAACTTCAAAAAAATACCATCTCACACTAAGAGCATCTTCGGTTACAGGACAGGCGAAACTCACAGTTAAAATCAATGGAAAAAAAGTGAGCATTGATATGTCCAACACTACATTTAGTGAAATAGGAATAGGAGATTATAAACTGAAAAAAGGAAGAAACACAATTAAAATACTTTCTAACAAAAATGCTGTGAACGTTGATTGGATAAGTTGTAACTGATTAAATTAACGGAAGTGAGTACAAGCAAAATAATTGTTATCGGCAGTTCTAATACAGACATGGTTGTAAAATCGTCTGTGCTTCCAAAACCCGGCGAAACAATATTGGGTGGAACTTTCTTAATGAATGCAGGAGGCAAAGGTGCAAACCAGGCTGTTGCTGCTGCAAGATTAGGTGGTGAGGTTTTGCTGGTTGCAAAAGTTGGCAATGATATTTTTGGGAAGCAGAGTATTGATGGATTTAAAAAAGAAAAAATCAATATTGATTTTGTTTTTGTTGATGAAACAACTCCTTCAGGAACCGCTTTAATTATGGTGAATGAAGAAGGAGAGAATTGTATTGTAGTTGCACCCGGTGCAAATGCCCAGCTTTTGCCTGTCGATATTGCTCAGGTTAAAACTATTTCTGAAGCAGAAATTATTTTAGTGCAGCTGGAAATCCCCATGGAAACAATTGCAGCAGTGATGAAAATTGCCATAGCAAATAAACGGAAGGTTATTATTAATCCCGCACCTGCACAAACGTTACAGGATGAATTACTGAATGGTTTATTCCTGATTACTCCCAATGAAACTGAAGCAGGGTTACTTACAAACATAAACGTAAAAGATGAAGAAACAGCATCACAGGCTGCTGCAGTTTTTTTAAGTAAGGGAGTTGAGAATGTGATTATCACTTTAGGAAAACAGGGAGCATACTTTCAAAATAACGAGATGCAATTTAAAACGGGTGCTCCTGTTGTAAAAGCAGTGGATACAACAGTTGCTGGTGATACATTCAGTGCTGCAATTGCTGTTGCTGTTACAGAAAGGATGGAATGGAAACAGGCTGTTCAATTTGCTGTAAAAGCTGCTTCCATTTCTGTAACAAGAATGGGAGCACAGGCATCAGTTCCTTACAGACATGAGATGGATTGATCATTTAATCGTCATACTAAAACCTGACAAATGTTTATTGTAGAAAATTACAGCTTAGCAATTGCTCTTTGTGTAGTAACCATGTTATGCTGGGGTTCATGGGCCAATACAACAAAGCTTACAACCAAAACCTGGCGCTTTGAGCTTCTGTACTGGGATTATGGCTTTGGTATTTTACTCACCACTTTAATACTTGCCTTTACATTAGGAAGTAATGGAACAGAAGGCAGAGCGTTTATCGACGATATAAAGCAAGCAGACAACAGTAGTTTTTTATCTGCTTTTGCAGGTGGTGTAATCTTTAACCTGTCAAACATTTTATTGGTTGCGGCTATTGGTATTGCAGGCATGTCAGTAGCATTTCCTGTTGGCATTGGTATTGCATTGGTGCTTGGTGTAATTGTAAATTATATATCAAACCCGCAGGGAAATCCTGTATTGATATTCGGTGGTGTTGCATTAATTACTCTTGCCATTATTCTGAATGCAAGAGCATATCAACGGTTACAGACGAGTACAGAAGGAGCTGTTTCTAAAAAAGGATTAATCCTGTCTGTTGTCAGTGGATGTTTAATGGGTTTGTTTTATAAATATGTTGCTGATTCAATGGTTACTGATTTTAGTTCACCTCAGGCAGGGGAATTAACTCCTTATACAGCACTTGTATTTTTTGCCATCGGTGTTGTCATCAGCAGTTTGGTTTTTAATACGTTTCAAATGAAGCGTCCCTTTGCCGGATCACCGGTTTCTTTCAGCACTTATTTTAATGGGAAATTGAAAGATCATCTTGTAGGAGTTTTGGGTGGTACTATCTGGTGTGTGGGAATGTCGTTAAGTATTATTGCATCAGGTAAAGCTGGTCCCGCTGTATCTTACGGGTTGGGCCAGGGTGCAACTGTTGTTGCTGCACTTTGGGGTATTTATGTATGGAAGGAATTTGACAAGGCACCAAAAGGAACAAAACCATTGCTGAACATTATGCTGCTGTTATATATAGCAGGATTGGCAATGATTATACTTTCTAAATAATTATGTTTGCCGGCATGAATAAGAATATATCTCTGCTGATTTATTTGCTGTATTCAGTATTTTGTTTTGATATCGCTTTTGCTCAGGTAAACGACCCTGTATGGGATAACACAAAAAATAAATCATGGGGAACGGAATTTGAACAGGTGCAGATTATTTCTTCTGCTGATGGAGAAATACAAAAAGCATGGTATCATCAATCTGCAAAAACATTTCCTCAGCCATTGATTATTTCTTTGCACACATGGAGCGGTGATTATAACCAGGAAGATCCGTTAACAAAAGAAATACTGCTTCGTGACTGTAATTATATTCATCCTGATTTCAGGGGACCAAACAATAATCCAAGTGCTTGTGGCAGTGATTTAGTGATTTCAGATATGGAAGATGCGATTTTGTTTGCGGTTAAACGGGGAAATGTTGATACAAACAATGTGCACATTATCGGCGTATCAGGTGGGGGTTATGCAACTCTGCTTGCTTATTTAAAATTAAACTATCCTGTTAAGAGTTTTAATGCATGGGCTCCCATCAGCAACCTCAGTGATTGGTATTGGGAATCAAAAGGAAGAAATGCAAAATATGCAACCGATGTTGAACATGTTGCAATGAAGAATGGGAAAATGGATTGGAGTGAACTGGATAAAAGATCACCTATAAAACTTTCTGTGCCTGCAGAAAAAAGAAAAAATTCAGTGCTTAATATTTATGAAGGTGTTCATGATGGTTACACTGGCTCAGTACCTATCAGTCATTCCATTTTATTTTATAACAAGGTGGCTGCTGCAATATTTCCAAATAAAAAAGAAAACGTTGTGGCTGACAGTATAATTCGTTCTCTGATCACCAAACGAATAAATCCATCTGCTGATACATTGCATAAACTGAATAACAGGGTCATTCATTTGCTTAAACAATTACCCGGACTTAGTTTAACTATTTTTGAAGGCACACATGAAATGCTGGTTTCGCCTGCGCTTGTTTTGCCGCCCATTGATGAAAACAAAAATGAGCAACAGTTAAACATATTTACAATTGGCGATTCAAACGGAGCTTTTGAGTTTGGCTGGCCGCAGCAAATGACTAAACTGCTTCCTTATTCAACAGTTATCAACAAATCTATTTCCGGTAATACAATTGGATTTGATAACCTTGATCAGCCAAGGCTAAACACACTCACTAACATCAACTTCTATTTGGATAGTGCTTACAGCAAACTGCCTGCTAATACTGAACTGGATTACATTATCATTAACATCGGAACAAACGATACAAAAACTATTTTTAATGACAGGCAAAAAGAAGTTGTTGCAAACATGACAGCCCTGTTGCAGAAGATTAATGCTTACCTGAACGAACATCATAAAAAGCAACCACATATCTGCATTATTTCACCATCACCAATGGATGAAGCAAAAATTGACAAGGTTAAATATGGCGGAGGTGATTTGCGCATTCAGAAAAATAATAAGCTGTTTAAAAAAATTGCAAATGCAAATGCTGTGAATTTTTTAAATACGTACGACCTGCTTAAAAATAATTTCTCAGCTAAAACAACAGATGGAATTCACCTGAATGAAAAAGCACAGTTTGAACTTGCAACTTATATTCTCAGCTATATTAATTCAACTCAGCGAAAATGAGAATCTACTTTTTTGTATTAGTAATACTTATCGTAACTGCGTCATCAAATTTGTCAGCACAAAGCAAAAAGTATTTAAACCGAAAGGCTGTTGATACAAATCTTGTGTTGCCGCTGGCATGGGCTTTTGGTGTTCTTTATGGAGGATATACCAATCAGCAGGAAACTATTAGCCGCATTGAACAAATAAAAAAACATAACTACCCGGTTGATGCTTACTGGATTGATTCGTGGTTTTGGAGTTATGCTGATAAAGGTACCGGTCCCAAAAAGTATATCGACTTTAATGCAGACACTGTGGCTTATCCAAATCGGAAAAAAATGTGGAAGTATTTGCAGGATAATCATATCAAAGGTGGTTTCTGGATCTGGGATTGTATTCTTGAAAAAGGTAATGAAAAAGCATTTAATGATTTCAAGAAAAAGGGATTCTTTTCAAGTATTTATCTCAATACCAATTCGTGGCATAACGGAAGCAGAAGTACAGCAATGTTTCAAAATGGTAAAGAAGAAAAAGGAACACAATGCGGAAACATTGATTTTAATAACCCAGATGCTGTAAACTATTTTAAACAGCAGATGAAACATTTCTTTGAAGAAGGTGCTGATTTTATAAAGATAGACCGCACTGCAGATATCAACACATGCAAGGCAATGTTTGAAATGAGCCAGCAATTTGGAAAAGAAACAAATGGCCGGGGCTTTTTATTGTCGCATAGTTTTGATGCAGATAACGAAGAATACAAACGCTATCCAGCTAAATGGACAGATGATACAAGAAGTGACTGGACAATAGAAAAACCTTTGATTGATTTTAATTCATGGGTTCCTTTTATTGCTTTCAAAGAAAACATCGCCATGTTTACTGACCCCGTCAAAAAAACAAGTGCAATTCCTTTCTTAACAAATGATCTTGGTGGTTTTGACATGGGCAAAACACAAAAGCCCGATGAAGAACTTTATATACGTTGGATGCAATTCTCTATGTTCAACCCAATCACTGAAGTTTTTTCGCAGCCTGAAAATCCAACCTTCAATCTTGCATGGATGTATTCGGAAAGGGCAGATAGTGTTTTCAGAAACTATGCACATTGGCGGATGCAGTTGTTTCCATACATCTACAGTTATGCATTGCGCAGCCGTATTGAAGGAAAACACATGCTTGGGAAATTTCCGCAACATATTTATCAATATACATTTGGTGATGAAATGCTTCTTGCTCCTGTTTATGAAAAAAATAGAGTTACACAAAACGTTTATCTGCCAGATGGTAAATGGACGAACTACTGGACAGGAGAAATAAAAAGCGGTAATCAATTTTATACTGTTGAAGCTCCGGTTGAACAGATTCCTTTATTTGTGAAACTGGGATCAATTATACCAATGCGTAGTTACGCATCGTCTGTTGAAAAAGGAAATAACAATACACTTACGCTCAGTATATATCCTGGTGCCGATGGTTTGTTTAATTTACTGGAAGATGATGGAACAAGCAATGATTACCTGGAAGAAATTTATGCATCAACAATACTTACTCTCAGCGATAATGGAAATAAATCTGTGCTTACAATTCATCCTGTTGCAGGTTATTACAAAGGAATGAACAAGCAGAGAAAATGGAAATTAAATGTTCATTGCACTAAGTATCCAAGGCAATTAAAACTGAATGACAGAGTGATTAAATTCAGTTATGATCAGTTAAAAAAAATACTTGCAGCAGAAACAACTGCGCTTCCTGTTAAACAACTGAAAAGGTTTGAAATTCAGTATTAAGCAGTGAAACTTCAAAAAAACTTTCTACTGCCCGGCATTTCAATTGTACAGAAGCCTAATTTTATAAAATATACAGCAGGATATGAAAGCAAACGAAGGGAAACCCTTTATAACTGCAGACAATATACAATGGGAAACAGTTGATAATGGTGTGCAACGCAAAATACTTGGCTTTGATTCAGAGATAATGATGGTGTGTGTAAAGTTTGAACAGGGTGCAACCGGTTCGCTTCATCATCACGTACACAGGCAGAATACATACGTAGCTGGCGGAAGTTTTGAAGTAACAATTGACGGTAAGAAAAAAATATTAAGGGAAGGCGATTGCTTTTTTGTAGCTCCTGATCTTATACATGGCGTGCTGGCATTGGAAAAAGGAGTACTTGTGGATGTATTTACACCTTGCAGAGAAGAGTTCTTAAAGTAGCTAAAAAGGGAGGTACTCTTGTACGTATGGTTGTTTTCTTGTCATTGGTTCTGAAAATCTTTCAATGAAAAAGCACCTGCAATAGCAGATGCTTTCAGTTGTTAAACAAAAAAACTTATTGTGCCAGCCCAATCTGCTTCATAAATGATTGGTTGTCCCAGAACAGGTATTCTTCGCTCATCTTTCCGTCTGATCCCCAATGACCAATTGTAACCATTGAAAGTTTGAATTTTTTGCCGGTAGGAGGAATTGTTTTTCCATTGCCAATGGGCATCGGTTGCGAAAATGTTCCTTCCATTTCACCAATTACTGCAGTCCAGTCGCCATTACCAAAACGAACAGGATGATTTTTAATTTTTGTATCAGGTGCAAAAACAAACATTGGTTTCAGCAAATCAATATGCTGTGGATTTAAGCCAGTGCTTGTGCTTCCATCGGGATAATAAACTTTGATATTATCGGCGTGGCTGATATTAAACTGATCCCATTTTTGCCCGCTGTAAAAATCAAAATCAAGTGAATCGAAACGAATCAGTCGTTCTTTTGTTAATTTCTCTGCTGATTCATACTCATCCACTTTTTTCTGTAACTCATCCACTTTTGCCTGAAGGCCCGACGAAGTTCCGTTTCCTGAACAGGAAACAAGGAAAAGAATAGCAGCACTTGTCACAGCCAGTAATAACAACCGGCTCATGACAGAAATTTTTTGTGTCATAATGTGAAATATTTAAAGTTAAAAATAAAACGTACTATATAATGGCAGGTGCTTATATTGGTTCAATATTCAGCAATCAAAAACAGTATGAGTAGTATTTTTTTAAGGCTTGTTGTTTTTGCTATTTGTATCAAAAACAGATTTTATTTTCATTAAAATTCATTCGGAAGAGAACTAACCAACTTTTACTGAAGTCATTGTCAACGAGCCGCCAATGGCTTTGTCATTGAAGAATGAAACAGGTTCCTTTTCGTTTTTTAAACCAAGCGTATATAACAATGGCAGGTAATGTTCAGGGGTTGGAATTGAAAGCAGGGCTTCCTTTCCCAATGCGCCGTAGTTGATTAATTGTTTGTGGTTGTTATTTCCAATCAGTTCCTTGAATTTACTGTTCATGTGCAAAGCCCAGTCATAACCGTATTCCGGTGCATCAAGTTTATCCCATGCAACCATACGCAGGTTATGCACCATGTTTCCGCTGCCAAGAATCAGTATTCCTTTTTTTCTTAAGCTATATAATTCTTTTGCAAGGTTGTAATGCCATTGAGGATCTTTTGTGTAATCAATGCTCAACTGCAAAACAGGAATATCTGCTTTAGGATACATATGCCGTACAACAGTCCATGCTCCATGATCCAGTCCCCAATCATGATTCAGTTCAACATTAGCAGAATGAAGCAATGAAGAAGTTTCTTTTGCAAGAGCAGGGTTGCCAGGGGCCGGGTATTGCACTTCGTATAACTCTCTTGGAAATCCGCCAAAGTCATGAATGGTTTGAGGAAAGTCCATGGCTGTTATGCGTGTGCCTTTTGTAAACCAGTGAGCAGATACAACAAGCACAGCTTTAGGCGTAGGAATTTCTTTCGCTATTGATGCCCACCGTTTGCTGAATTCATTATCCTCAATACCATTCATAGGCGAACCATGCCCGATGAAAAGAACCGGCATTAACTGATCCTGTTCTTTCAGATCATCAGTAAAACGATTAAATGCTGCTAAACCTGTCATACCTGCTGCTCCTGTTAATAATGTTGTTATAAACTGTTTCCGTTGCATATAAACAACTTTTTACGGTTTAATATGCTACAGTAAATCTTTCACGGATATGTTGCGGATGTTCAATTTCATCCACAATGGCAATAGCCATATCTTCTGCTGAAATAACACTCCTGTTGTTTTCATCAAATACAGGATTTTCCAAACCTTTACGATAGTTGCCTTTTCTTACGCCCGATGTACCATGGTGCATTTCAATTGCCGGACTTAGGAACGTCCATTCCAATTCTTTTTCTTCTTTAATTATATTCAGATAATCTCTTGCTGCCAGTGCGCCTGGTTTCCATTCTGCCGGGAATTGTGGCGTATCAACCAACTGCAATCCATCTGCAACATACAAACTTCCTGCGCCACCTACAACAAGCAGGCGCTTAACCCCCGATTTTTTAACCGCCGCCTGTATTGCTTTTGATCCAGCCAGAAAATCATTATACAGGTCAGGATTTGTCCATCCTGCATTATATGCACTAATTACCGCATCATTTCCTTTTATTGCATTGATTAATTCTTCCTCATTTGTTGCATCTGCTTTAACCACCTGTACTAAATCAGAGCTTTGTAATTTCTCTGTATTGCGTGAAATGGCAGTTACATAGTGTTTTCTGCTTACTAATTCATTTAAAATAATGTTGCCAACAAAACCTGTGGCTCCAATTAATGCTATTTTCATTTTAGTTGATATTTTATGAACGGTTTGTGTAAACGGCCGATAATGCTTTTTTCTGAATCAATGAATCAATTGAATATCTTCCGCTACCGGTAAAAAATAAAATCACATACAGTAAAAGAAAATGCAACGCCGGCTCCTTTTTAATAAACGGATCAGCACTGTGAATCATTAATACTGCCACCAGCATCGTAATCGCTAATGGAATTACTGCAAGTCTTGTTCCCAGACCGAATAATATAAACAATGAACAAAATACTTCAGCAAAAACAGTTAAGCCTAATGAAACTGCCGGGCTTAATCCAAACAATCCGGGAAACTGCACCGGGCCATCAGAAAATAACCCGGCGAGTTTTGGAATGCCATGTGTAAGCATTAAAGCTGCTGCTGCAACCCTTGTAATTAAAATAGCTGCATCCACACTTTTAGTACTTACCTGTACATCAAATAACTTTTTCATGTGATAATTTGTTGTTGTTTTTGATTGCCCATAATATATCCATAAAAATTATCATCGCTTTTGGTATAAATCAGCTCGATAATTTTTATGAATATTTCATGTTTTTTACAATTGCTTTTTTTTAAAATTATTGCGCAAACTCACCATCGGCCTTAATACGCACTTCATCACTCACCATCGGAGCAGGGAATTTGGGGCCAACACCAAAGTCTGAACGTTTGATGGTGCCGGTTAACTGAAATCCTGCTGTTTGTTTTTTACTCATTGGGTTTTCAACAACTCCCCTGTAAACAAGATTCATTGTAACCTGTTTTGTTACACCGTGAATGCTTAAATCGCCTGTAAGTTTGTATGTATTTTTTCCTGCTTTTGTTAACGAAGTGCTTTTGAAACTCAGTTCGGGATATTTTTCTGCATCAAAGAAATCTGCACTTTTCAAATGGTCGTTTCTCATTTGAACACGGGTATCAATTGAAGCAACTTTTGCAGTTAATGTAAATACAGCATCGCTGAAATCGGGTTTTGCTGATTGAACAGTAACATCAAAATCATTGAATGTGCCGCTTACATCAGATACACCAAGGTGTGTAACTGTAAATGCCAGTTGCGAATGCGCTTTGTCGTTTTTCCAGATTGATACTGTAGTAAATGCTGTTGCTAAAAAGAACAGGGATAAAATGATTGCCGTTTTTTTCATTGTTGTTTTTTTTGATTGATTATAAATGGTGAATTAATTGTGTAAGATTTTCCAGCCTGCATGCCAGTTGTAATTGTATTTCATGGTAAGCTGTATAAGCAGCAGTTGCATGTTTTCCAACGTTTGGCTTACTTTTAACGGGCCGGCTACAATTGGATTAAAACCTGCAGAACGAACCAGCTCTTCAACAACAGTTAATGCTGTTGCGTGATCGCCTGCAATAAACGCATCGGTTTGTTTGCCATCAATAAGCGGTTGTACAAAATTGACTGCATAAGTTGTGTTAAATGCCTTTATTACTTTTGAATCGGGCAATATTTTCTGCAACTCTTCACCTGCACTTGTGCCGGGCAGTGTTACAAGCCCGTCGAAAGTTTCATTTAGCGGGTTAGAAATACTGATGACAATTTTTTGCCGTGCAACGTCTTCAATTTTTTTCGCTATTTCTGCTTCTGCCTGGTAAGGAACTGCAAGAATGATAATGTCTGCTTCCCAGCTTGCATCAACAGGGCAACCTGTTCCTTCCACTTCTATAGCTGCGTTTTTGCTTTTAATTTCTTCGGCAACTAACTGCGCTTTTTGCTGATTGGAAGAAAACAGTAACAAACGGTTCTCTTCTTTTGCAAGAGCTTTTGCGATCGCCTGCCCCATATTGCCTGCTGCTCCAATAATTGCGATTGTTTGTTTTACATGCATATCTTTTAATTTGATAATGCAAAACTACCTTCACAATAAGGGTGGCTCCAATGACATGTGATAAGAAATTCCATTGACAAATGTCAACGGGGTCAGCGGGTCATTTGTTTACGTATGCGGCTGAGCGTTTCGGGAGTAATGCCAAGATAAGATGCAATTAAATGCTGGGGAACCCTGTTTAAACAGGTGGAATACTGGTTTAAAAACCGGGAGTACTTTTCTTCGGCAGTTAAACCAATTGTTCCTTCAATGCGACGTTGTAGTGCTACATAAGCATTTTGTAAAATAAGACGTGTATAGGTTTCGTATTGGGGAATGTTTTTTAAAAGATAATCATGTTGTTCATGATCAAGCAACAGCAATTCTGAGTCTTCCAGAGCTTCAATGTTTAAATTTGAAGGTTCTTTTGTAAAAAAGCTGTAGAGATCAGAAATCCACCATCCTTCAAAAGCAAACTGTATTACACGCTGTGTTCCTTTTGCATCGGTTGAATACGAATAAAGCGACCCCTTTTCAACAAAAGCTAAACGGTTACAAACATCACCTTCCTGAAGCAGAAATTGTTTTTTTCTGATTTTTTTGGGTGTAAAATAGTGTTTGCATAATTGCAGTTCTTCTTCTGTTGCCGGTACCTTATCCTGTATGCTTTTGATCAGTTGCTCAAACATAACGTGTTATAAAACATCAAAAGTACAGCTTTGATGCTGTAGAAATAAAATAGAAATCGGGGCAATTGTAAATACTTTCGGGGCTATTTTTTCGTTTAGGCTGAATTGTAAACTGTTTATACTATCTGATTTTTTTGACTATGACAAAAACCATAAAGAATCTCATTAAAATAATTGTCTTATTTCTTGCATTTTATCCTGTATTTGTTTCAGCACAGAACTTTCATCTTTCTTTTGGCGCAGGTCTTGCAAACTATCAGGGCGATTTAAAGCAAAACAGTTTTTCAATGAAGCAGATGCGGTTTGTTGGAAGCATTGGTGCCAGGTACGATTTGTCGGAACATTTTTTACTCCGCACAAATCTCAGCCTCGGATCATTAAGGGCTGATGATAGCAAAAATAAAGACCAGTTTTTAAAGAACCGTAACCTTAGTTTCCGGTCAAAGTTGTTTGAATGGGAATTTGGCGGGCAGTATAATATTTTTAATCTCAACTATAAATGGTGGACTCCTTATGTGTTTGCCGGAGTTTCGGTTTTTCATTTTGATCCAACTGCTCTTGATAATGCAGGCAACCTTGTTAAACTTCAGCCATTAAGTACAGAAGGGCAGGGATTCATACAGGGAAGGAAGGCTTATAAACGAACTCAGCTTGCTGTGCCGTTTGGAATTGGAGCTGAATATTTATTAAATGAAGATTTGCGGTTAGGGTTGGAAATTGGTTACCGCAAAACGTTTACCGATTATATTGATGATGTAAGTACACGATATGTAGATGAAGCAACGTTGCTGGCAACAAAAGGGCAACTTGCAGTTGATATGGCTTACAGAGGTTCGGGTTCATATCCTGCAGCCGGTACGGTGAGAGGAAGTGAAAAAAATAAAGATGCGTATATCTTTATACAACTGAAGCTGATATGGCGGCCTTTTGTTGATTGGTACCAGCGTACTTCAGGATTACCATCAATGAAAAAACAGAAAAAAGTTGGTTGCCCGGGAACAAGGGTTGATGGTTTTTGATTTTCCTGATTTTACACCAATAAATAACTGACGGAAATTATTGGTCAGATCGGAAGGAGGATTTACTTTTTCAAAAAAGTTTTTTATGAAAAAGACCATAGCTCTCCTTTTAACACTTTTTATTACCTGTAACATTTATGCGCAGGATTTCACTTCACTTGCAGATGTTAACATTACAACCGCTGAACAATGCCGTACATATGATAGCAAAGCATTGGAAGCTGCAAACTATATTCTTACCACAGCAATTGACGGAACAAATAATAACAGGTTTGGAGCAATGTCGTTCCTTATAAAATGGATGACTGCTACTCCTGATTATACATTTGAACTTGGAGGGGCAGTTGCAAAAATGGGAAAGAAAGATGATTTTCTTTTGGCGGTTTATATGTCAGCAATGGTAAAATTCTGCATGGAAAATAAAGACAAAGCAAAAGATAAAAAAGAAGTTGAGTTAGCGGCAATGCATGCACTCGCTGTATATGCTGCTAATGAGGCAAACAACGTAAAGCTTGATAAAGATTTAAAGAAATTGATTGCAGCAGATAAAGAAGGTAAATTAAAAGAGTACCTGAAGTTGTAGGATTATTTCAACAACATCCGCAGTTTCTCATACAAAACCACATTCATTAAAATGAGGAGCATGCCGTAAAAAGTATCTTCAACAGGAATGTTATGCATGGGCCATGGTAAAAAAGAAAATATACGGATGCCCATATTTTCAGCATCATTGTATTGTACTACGGGCAAGGCTGTTAAAAATCCGTTCACAATAAAAAAAGGAATCAGGCAAATGGCATAAGCGATTAAAAATAAAACAAGATTAAAACTGCCGAACCATTTCCTGAAAATCAGAAACAATAAAAGAAATGCAGCATTAAAAAGAAAAGTTGTAGCTGTATAGTATTTATCTGAATGAATGAGCCCCGATGAAAGAAATAAAATCAGCAGAAAAAGCGTAATGGCTTTGTTTGCCTGCAGATGCGTAAGCTTTGGAAAATATATTTTTATACACTCATATACGAATACACAGCAGTAAGGAACCGTAACAAAAAACAGTATTTCTTCAACCGGAAGCGATCCGATCTTAAAACCTGTAATATAGTTTTCATTAAAACTCCATACGCCTATTCGTGTAAACAGTTCATCCCATACAAGAAAGAAAAGTGCAGGGATAAGCATGGCAGGAAAAACATATTTCCACTTTTTGTAAAAATGAACTTTACTGTCAAAGCTTAACAACAGTGGGCCGGTAATTGCAGCAGCGTGAATGAGGAAATAAGTATAATGCGTATTCAATGCAGTTATTTAATGTTGGGGTTAAGCTGTTTTTCCTTTCGCACTTTTTCCCAATATTTTTTATGAACCAGCAACATGCCAAAACTTTCTCCATCCTCTTTGTCAATATGTTTGTGGTGCATTTTATGTGCCCAGCGTATAGCTCTTACATAAGTACTGTTCCAGCGACTGAAAACTTTAAAGCGCTGATGAATAATAATATCATGTACAATGAAATAAGCAAGGCCATACATTGCAATACCAGCCCCAATACTTACAACCCAATACACATGGTTCATTAATCCAAGCATAATGCAAAGCCAGCTTGGTGTGGCAAAAATCAGAAAAAAAGCATCGTTTTTTTCAAACAGATGGCCACGGGGCTGATGATGATCTTCATGCAGATACCACAAAAATCCGTGCATTACAAATTTGTGTGTAAGCCATGTTACAGCCTCCATTAAAATGAAAACTGCAATGGCAAGAAGAATATATAAAAAGGTCATCATAGCACAGTTCTTAAAATAAGGAAAAACAAAAACTGAATTAGTAACAGATTCACTGCAAATTTGTTCTGTTTGCCGAAAGAAAAAAGGCGAAAAAGAATCATCAGCACTATGCTAACGCCGAGCCAGCTAAAATAATTAAACACAGGAATAGTTTCGTTTGTCCATTTCCACCAGTTGAGTTCAACTGCAACAGGTTCCATAATCCAATCGAAAAAAGTTGCCAGTAATGCACTATCAAGAATTACTGCAACAAGCCCTACATTGCTACGGTAAGGCTGATCGTCTTCTTTAAGCTTATTCCACAAATGGTTAAGCAGCATTTGTACACTAACTCCGCAGCAATACATAATAATGAACCAGTTGAGACCAATAATAACCGGAACATTTTTCCACTGCGGCCCCATTGCCGGTAAGTATTCGTAGCTGCCGAACAAAAGATGATAATTAACGCCTGCATACTCAACAGTAAAGCCGGTAACAACGCAAATGAGTAAAAAAATGAAAAATGACCAATTTTTTTCCTGTTGGGTATAAACAATTAACCCGGCTGATAAAAGAAGATTGTAAGGTGTGAGAGATGAAAACAGTTCCCTGTTATAGAATAACATACCTGTTAATCCTATTGCATGAAAAAATAAAGCAATAAGGCTGGCAAAGTTTTGTCTGGCAATGGATGAATCTGAAATCAATACAGAATTATTAGCAATTAGAAAGATAATTTGTTTTTACTGGTTTTGCTTCATTGCATCATGTTCTTTCAGCCACTCTTCCAGCAGGGGGAAAGCAATTTTAAACCATGCTGTATATTCCTGTGATTTGTTTATAATAGCTTCTTTTATCTGCTGCATGGATTTGTAACATACATCGCTTACTTCATCTTTATTCAGGTGCATTTCGCCTTCATAAAATCCAATAAACACATGGTCATACTCATGCTCTGTTAAGCCATTATCAAACGAAGCTTTGTAAGTGAAATGAAACGCTTTTTTGATAAATGTAGTAAACCCCAGTTCTTCTTTCAGTCTTCGTAAGGCAGCCTGTTCAACAGTTTCGCCGGGCATGGGATGACTACAGCAGGCGTTTGTCCATAACGAAGGACTGTGATATTTTGAAGCAGCTCTGCGCTGTAAAAGCATATTTCCGTTGTGATCAAACAAAAAAATACTGAAAGCACGATGAAGCAATGCTTTTTCATGTGCTTCCATTTTTTCCATGAAACCGATTTCCTCATCCTGTTCGTTTACAAGTACAACTTCCTGCATGCCCAAATTTAGGTAATTGTTACATGAGGTTGAACTGATTGGTTAAACTTGCACGAAGCACAATCATTATTTTATGATAATCGGGGATGCGGATACGCTCATGGAGAATACGTGTTGGTTGCGTACGCTTTATTTTCTTAAACAGAGATTGATAATATTTATAAGCTACATACACGCCAAATCGTGCTTTAACAGGAATGTGCAGAATACTTTTATATGCAGCGTCAAAGTCGTTTTGTATATCGGCTTCAATTTGTTTTTTATCAGCATAACTGAAGTTGCGGAAGTTGAGACCTGGAAAATAAGTGCGTTCCATCAGTTCATAATCAGCTTTTATATCACGCAGAAAATTCACTTTCTGAAAGGCTGCACCCAAAGCTCTTGCACCAGATTTAAGTTCATTGAATTTCTTCTGATCTCCATTTACAAAAACATACAGGCACATCAACCCCACAACTTCGGCACTGCCGTAAATGTATTCGGTATAGCTGCTGCTGTTGTATTGTTTTTTTTCAAGATCCATTTCCATACTGTTGAAAAAAGCATGAATCAGTTCATGATCAATCTTATACTGGTTAACTGTTAACTGGAAGCTGTGAATAACCGGGTTCAGGCTAATGCCTCGTTGAATGGCATTAAATGTTTCGTTTCTGAATTCATGGATGAGATTAGATTTGTCGTATTCATGAAACGTATCAACAATTTCATCTGCAAAACGAACAAGACCGTAAATATTGTAAACGGGCTGTCGCAAATCTTTGTGCAACAAGCGTATGGCTGATGAAAAGGACGTACTGTAACGTTCAGTTGTGTTCTGGCTGCACAACTGACATACTTCATGGAAGATGCCGATCATACTTTTGCTTTGTTTTTGGTTGATGTTTTGAATTGTTTCTCTATTAATGTTGCTACCACTTCACCACTTATAAGGCTTGGCGGCACACCCGGCCCCGGAACAGTAAGCTGACCTGTATAATACAGGTTGCTGATTTTTTTACTGCGGCAGGCAGGTTTTAAAACAGATGTTTGCATTAAAGTGTTCGCTAACCCGTATGCATTTCCTTTAAATGCATTGTAATCAGTTACAAAATCACTTACTGCATACGACTTTTTATAAACAATATGATCTGTAATTGGTTCACCAATTCGTTGTTCAAAGCGTTTAATTATTTGTTTGAAATATTTTTCTCTTAAAATTTCATTATCATTTTTCAATCCAGCAGCAACAGGAATAAGAAAAAATAAATTTTCATGACCATCGGGAGCACCACCGGGGTCGGTTGCTGTTGTCATACTTACATAAAACAGCGGGTCAGAAGGCCATTGAGGATTTGTATAGATTTCACTTCCATGCTTTTCAAAAGCGGTATCAAAAAACAGAGAATGATGTGGTACCTGTTTCAGTTTTTTATTGATGCCGACATAATAGAGCAGGCAGGATGGTGCCATTGTCCTGTTATCCCAATATTCATCCGAATAACTTCTGTCGGCATTATTGAGCAACTTTGTTTCGGTAAAATGATAATCTGCCCCACTAATAATTACATCTGCTTCAAAAAACTTTCCATTGCTGAATACGCCGGTTGCTTTATTATTGAATGTTTCAATATGTTCAACATCATATTCAAACAAAAAGTTTACGCCAAGCTCTTTTGCCAGACTAAACATTCCTTCAACAATTTTATACATTCCGCCAACAGGATACCAGGTCCCAAGCTTAACATCGGCATAATTCATTAAGCTGTAAAGTGCCGGAATTTTTTGAGGTAGTGCCCCGAGAAATAAAACGGGGAACTCCATTAATTGTCTGAGTTTTGAATCTTTAAAGTGTTTCTGTACATGCTCCTTGATTGATGTAAACACATCTAACCTGAAAACACCTTTCAGGAAATCAACATCAATAAATTCTTTTAATGATTGCCCTGGCTTATGTACAAGTTTGTTCATTCCAACTTCATACTTGTATGCAGCTTCTTCTATGAAATGGTCAAGTTTTGCAGCACTTCCAGCTTCAATTTTTTCAAATAACTCTTTTAGTACATCATATGATGCAGGTATATCCATTACATCATTTTCAAAATAAACTCTGTATGATGGATCAAGACGTTTTAGTTCGTAATAATCACTTACTTTTTTCCCAAATTGCTGAAAGTAGCGTTCAAATACATCGGGCATCCAGTACCAGCTTGGGCCCATATCAAACACAAATCCATTGGCTTCCATTTTTCTTGCACGTCCGCCTGGAATTGGATGTTTTTCAAGTACAGTAACATTCCAGCCTGCTTTTGCAAGAAAGGAAGCTGCCGACATGCCGGCAAAACCGCTGCCTATAATAATTGCTGATTTCTGCATTGGAATTTAAAGGCGACTTAATTGTTCTTTTAAAAGTTTGCGTGCAAAATGAATCCGGCTCTTAATTGTGCCCAACGGCTCATTGAGCAAATGGGCAATTTCATGGTATTTAAAACCTTCGAAATAAAGCGTAAAGGGTATTTTAAAAATATCAGGCAAATCATGAATCGCTGCCTGAATTTCTTTCAGGTTCAGATTTGTTTCTGCATCATTCGCTACTGTTGGCTGCTGGTAATTAAGAAGAAAATCGTTGGCTGTTGAATCGAAAATTGTTTGCTGCTTGGCTTTGCGGCGGTAATTATTGATAAATATATTCCGCATAATCGTGTAAAGCCATGCTTTTACGTTTGTGCCAACATGATACTTTTCTTTGTTGGCAAGTGCCCTGTATAATGTTTCCTGCAAAAGATCTTTTGCAGTTTCATTGTCCCGGGTTAATGTAAAAGCAAATGGTTTTAAGAAATCAGTATTGCTTACAATCATCTGGTTGAATTCAATGGCCGACATAAAAAAGTGTTTAATTTTTTATACAATAAAGTTAAACATAATTTTAGCGTATTGTATATTCCGTTGAAGAGATAAGAGGTTTGCAGCGTCGAAAAATTAAACAAAAAACACCTGGATATATTAAATACAGGTGTTTTTTATAAAAAGAAGAATTTGCTATTTGGCGGCAGATGGTTTTACTAGTTCAATTTTCTGTTCTTCAATTTTTTTAAAACCTCCAAGAACATTACGCAGATTATGAAATCCCTGACGTTTTAAAATTGATGCTGCTATAACGCTTCTGTAACCTGCTGCGCAATGAATGTATAGATTGTCCCGGTCTTCAATATTGGTGATAAGAGCAGGGTCGTTAATATCTGCCAATGGCAGGTTTACTGCATCTTTAACATGTGATTCTTGAAATTCTGTTTCTTTTCGTACATCTACAACCACCAGATTATTGTCATGCGGAAGATCCATAGCCAGTTCATCTGCTTCAACATCAATAATCATATCAATTGATTCGCCTGCAGCAGCCCATGTATCATATCCTCCCTGAAGAATACCCCTTACATTATTAAGACCTGCCTTTCCAAGGCGTTGAATAGTTTCATCTTCCTTTCCGTCTTCACAAACAATTAAAATGTTTTCGTCAGTAGGCAGTACAGTGCTCGCCCATTCTTCAAACCGGCCTTCGAGCCCTATGCTAATCGAGCCAGGAATAAAACCTTGTGTGAAAACAGTTGCGTTTCGTGTGTCAAGTATAAACGTTTTTTCCTGTTTAGCAAGAGATTTAAAGTCGTCAATAGTTAATGCTGTCATTGATTTTTCTTTGGCACAAAAATACACCTCCTGAATAAGAATTCCGGTGATATATAATTTCAAAAACAGTTCTTAACTGAGAAGATCGGAAACGAATTTTTTAATTTCTTCCAGCCGTTCATAATTAACGGAATACCAGATAAATTTTCCTTCTCTTGTAGTTTTAACGATGTTGCTTCTGCGGAGTATTGCAAGATGTTGTGAAGCAACAGATTGTTCAAGCCTTAGTTTTACATAGATTTCTGTGACGGTAATACGTCCTGTTTCATTGATTAACTCAATGATTTGCTGTCGGAGCTTGTGGTTGAGGGAGCGTAAAATAAGTGCGGCCTTTTTTACTGCTAAATAGTCAACCTCCAATGGTGCTCCGTTCTCCTTTTTTTTAACGATAGTAGCCATTTTGAGCAGGTTTTATAGTTGTGATTTGGGTAAAAAATTTTAATTGAAGTTAGAACAATAAGAAAATGAATAATAGTTATAGAAGACAATCTTTATTTATTAAATACGGAATGAAAGTCTTTTATATATTCTGGCGAAGAATATGCAAGAGATGCAAACGAATTGTCATGAAATTGTTTAAAAACGTCTGTTATCATGTGCGATGCATCCCATTTTACATCAGGAAAATATGCGTGAGGGTTTTTGCAGATTGTTTTCCATTTATCGGCACCACTGCCAAAGAAAAACATATCGTGATCAGATAAAAAATCTGCAAAAGAATCTTCTGAAAGTATCAAAGCCTGGTTTGAAATTTTTTCGTCCATTCCGGCTGTATATAATGCTGTAAAAACTTCCATTCGTCTCGCATCAATCATTGGGCACAATAAAATATTTTGCCTCGCAGGTAAGGTTTGTTCAAGTATAGTAACTGCTGCCCGTGCCATTACTTTTGTTGTGGAAATTGTAATCAGCGGTTTGTTTAATGCGTAGCATAACCCTTTAGCCGAAGCAAAACCTACTCTTAATCCAGTATATGAACCGGGGCCTGAAGTAACTGCAATTGCATCAAGATCCGTTAAACGATAGCCAGATTCTTCTGCAATATTCAGGATGGCGGGTTGAAGAAAAGACGCATGATCTTTTTGATTTTCGTTTGATGTAAGGCGTAGAAGTTCCATTTCTTTTGCAAGTGCAACAGACGCATATGTAGTGGACGTATCGATGCAAAGAATGAGTGCCATTAAATGAAAATTCAGAATTTACTGGTATGAAAAAGGTTATCAGTACGCTTGCAAAAATACAGTGAACTGATTGCTTGTGATTTTCTTAAGTGAAAAAACTAAGTTTGTAATTAATATGGAAAAGAAAATTATACAAACAAATAATGCCCCGGCACCTATTGGCCCATACAGTCAGGCTGTTGCGGCAGGTAATTTATTATTCGTTTCAGGCCAGGTTTGTATTGACCCGCAAACAGGCGAATTGAATAATACTGATGTGAAAGCAGAAGCACATCAGGTAATGAAAAACCTGCACGCAATTTTATCGCAGGCGGGTTTAAGCTTTAATCATGTGGTTAAAACCACTATTTTCCTGAGTGATATGAACCTTTTTGCAGAAGTAAATGAAATTTACGGGTCATATTTTACCGGAACATTTCCTGCCAGGGAAACAGTTGCTGTTAAAGGGTTACCCAAAAATGTAAATGTGGAAATAAGTGTTATTGCGGCTTATTAATTAAAGTTTAATCTCCTCTTCATGTTCATCAAAGAAGTGGTATTCTGTAAGATGATAAGAAGTGTTTGATCTGACTTTAATTTTTTGCCTGTACTTCCAGCTCCATTTCATGCGTTTAGAAAAAATGCCTTTACGCAGGTATGCTTCCATAATAGGATGTACAGCAATGGTAAGTCCCTTATGTTTTTGCATGATGAGGTAACTGAGATTCTTTTCAATTTCATCTTCCAAAATTAATGTGGATGAAACTTTTCCAGTACCATTACAACTTGGACAAACTTCCTGCGTATTGATGTTTACTTCGGGCTTCATACGTTGGCGGGTAATCTGCATGAGGCCGAATTTTGATATGGGAAGTATGGCATGTTTAGCTCTGTCGGCTTTCATCAGCTCTTCCATTGCATCGGCCAGCTTGCGTTTATTATCCGGCAATTTCATATCAATAAAGTCAACAACAATAATTCCACCTATATCTCTCAGTCTTAACTGCCTGGCAATTTCCTCAGCAGCTTCAAGGTTTGTTTGCAGCGCATTTTCTTCCTGGTTAGCGCTTACACTTTTGTACCCGCTGTTTACATCAATAACGTGCAATGCTTCGGTATGCTCAATAATCAGGTAAGCTCCGCTTGCTAAGTTTACAGTTTTTCCAAAAGAGCCTTTTACCTGTTTGGTTACACCAAAGCTGTCAAATATTGGTGAACCGTTCTGGTAGAAGTTAACAATGTCAATTTTATCAGGAGCAATTTTCTGAATATAATTTCTTGCATCGTTGTAAATGTGTTTATCATTCACAACAATTTTATTGAAATCAGCATTCAGCAAATCACGAAGAATGCTGGTTGTTTTATCTGTTTCGCCAAGAATTTTTGCAGGAGGAGCGGCGTTTTTCAGGTTTTGCTGAATTTGTTTCCACTGATTCATGAGGTTGTTGAGGTCTTCATGAAGTTCAGCCGTGTTTTTTCCTTCAGCAGCAGTTCTTACAATAACGCCAAAATTTTTTGTTTTAATGGCTTCAACAATCTTCTGGAGTCTTTTTCTTTCATCGCTGGAATGAATCTTGCGGCTTACTGCAACAATGTCATTAAAAGGGGTAAGTACAACAAAGCGCCCCGGTAAAGATATTTCGCAACTTAAACGTGGGCCCTTTGCAGCTATTGGTTCTTTGAGAATCTGTATTAGAATATTCGGTTTGCCGGTGAGAACTTCACCTATTTTCCCTGTTTTAATGATTTCAGGCTCAGTTTGAAATTTGGAGAAATCAAATACTTCCTCACTTTTGTCGCTTATCGACTGGGATGTGAACTTGAGTATTGAACGTACGTATGGACTGAGATCTGTATAGTGAAGAAACCCGTCTTTTTCAAAACCAACATCCACAAATGCAGCATTCATACCCGGCACAAGCTTTTTTACTTTTCCCAGGTATAAATCACCTACGGTAAAACTTGCATCATGACTTTCCTGATGCAGTTCCACAAGTTTCTTGTCTTCTAATAAAGCTATTTCCACTCCGTTTGGAGCGGCGTTGATGATCAGTTCCTTATTCACCCGAAATGTCTTTTAAATTGTACAATCCTTACTTCACCTGATCTCAGGAAGGAATAATAAGCCAATTGCAGCATGATATACAAGCAGGCATAAAATTATAGCAACGGCCATAGCGAAACAGAGTCCCGTTTATGCGGGACTCCGTTCAATATAGAAGATTATTTCTTGTTCTTCTTATGACGGTTCTTTCTAAGACGTTTTTTACGCTTATGCGTCGCAATTTTATGACGCTTTCTCTTTTTTCCGCAAGGCATGTTTAATACGTTTTACGTTCGTTAAAAAATATGTTTACAACTCTTTTATTCGTTGTTCAATCTGGTTCAGCATTTCAGGGTTGCTTTTGAATTTCTTCTTAGCCTCCAGTGCTTTTACGGTTTGTAAAAACTGCTGATACCATTTTTTTGCATTTGCTTTATCGCCGCTTTGTTCATACGCATCAGCCAATCTCAGAATTGCTTCCAGATTTTCAGGCTGTATTTGAACAACTTTTTCAAAACGTTCAGTAGCTTTTGACCACTGGCCGCTTGTTAAAGCCCCTACTCCGAGCATGTAATTGGCAAAAACATCATTAGGGTTCTTAACAAGAACTTCCCTGATAAGCCCAATACCTTTCATTGGAGGTTCATTGTCGGCAGCGCCAAAAAAATAAGTGCTGCCAAGACCAACCTTTGTTGAATCATTGTCGGGGTTCAGCTTTAAAGCAATTTCAAACAACTCCTTTGCTTCTTTTGCCATCCATACTTTCAGAGGCTGTTCCTCTGTAGTCTGAAGTTCGCTTAAAAACAAATGGGCAGCAAAGGTGAGATTTTTCTCTGACTTTTCCAACTTGGCTGCTTCTGCAAGATATTTGGCGTATGGAACAAAATTTTTAGCTGAATCTTTCCAGAACTCTGCAAGCTGATGGTAAACATGAACCTGCTGATTTTTCACATCTCCTCTCACAACGGAATTTTCCCATCCTGTAATTTTTTTTAGCTGCGAAGCTGTGAGTTGTTTTTTTGCAATGCTTAATAAGGACTCAAAATCAGTACTTTGTGCAGCAGCAGGGGGCATTGCCTGAGCGGAATGCTCATGGTCCGAATGATTGTCTTTTTTGTTTGGCGATCTTCTTCCAAAAAAAAATAAAAGAAAAACTGCTGTTACAGCAGCAGTAATATAAATAAGTTGTTGCCTGTTCACTTTTGAAAATTGAACTGCAAAACTAAAGGATGGTATTGATTAAAAACTGAAAATAACGGAATTAACTTCCTTTATACCTCGATTTAACCTCCTGAACAAACTCTTTAGCGGGTTTAAAGGCAGGAATATAATGTTCAGGGATATGAACAGCGGTATTTCGCTTAATATTTCGGCCAATTTTTGCTGCCCTTTTTTTGGTAATAAAGCTTCCAAATCCACGGATGTAAATGTTTTGTCCGGCAGATAAGGAGTCTTTTACCTCCTTGAACATTGTTTCGAGAGCAACAAGCACATCCACTTTGGGAATTCCTGTTTTCTCTGATATTTGGTTGACAAGATCAGCTTTTCTCATTCTGAAAAATTTTGAAGTTTTGATTAGTAACTCTAAGATCATGAATAAAATTCAGAAAAGGAAATATATTGGTAAAAATTCTTTTAGTAACTGGTTGATTATGAGTTAAAAGTGATCCATCTGTCGGAATTTTCCTATTTCTGTTGGCAGCTTTCTTTAAAACTGCTTTTTTTGTTATGAAAATGGATCAAAGAAAATATTTCAGGAAAAAGCTGCTTTTCTGGCATAAAACAATCAATAACCGGCAGTTGCCCTGGAAAGGCGAAAAGGATGTTTACAGGATATGGCTCAGTGAAATTATTCTTCAGCAAACAAGGGCAGAACAGGGGCTGAAGTATTACGAGCGGTTTTTGAAAAAATATCCAACTATCGGGAAGCTGGCAAACGCACCTCTTGAGGAAGTTTATAAATTATGGGAAGGGCTTGGTTATTATAATCGCTGTAGAAATCTGCATGCAACTGCCCGTAAAATTGTTTTTGAACTTGATGGCGTATTTCCACAAACATTTGAATCTATCCTTGATCTGAAAGGAATTGGCCCTTATACCGCAGCAGCTATTTCTTCGTTTGCTTATGATCTGCCATATGCTGTTGTTGATGGAAATGTTTTTCGTGTATTAAGTCGTTTTTTTGGAATAAGTACACCAACTGACACTGTAAAGGGTAAACGTGAATTTCAGTATTTAGCACAGGAATGTCTTGATATAAAAAAATCATCTGTTTATAACCAGGCTATTATGGATTTTGGAGCAACGGTTTGTAAACCTGATGTGCCTTTATGTAATTCCTGTTTATTGAAGGAGAAATGTGTTGCATTTAATGAAGATATTATTGACGAACTGCCTTTGAAAGAAAAAAGAACGAAACTACGGAGCCGGTGGTTTGTTTTTTATATAATTAAGCAAGGCAACAAATTCGCCATACAAAAACGGGAGGAAAAAGATGTTTGGGCCAATTTGTACCAGTTTCCAAATACAGAATGTAAAAATGAAAAGGAATGGCAACGGCAAATAAAGAACAATACATCGGCATGGTTAAACAGCAATAATCTTGAAATTATTTACAGATCAATATCGGCAAGGGCTTTCCGCCAGCAGTTAAGTCATCAAACTATTTTTGCCAGGGCAGTCTTGGCAGAGACAAAAACGTTTGGTGAAAAGAACCTCCAATGGGAGTGGAAAACGATTAATGAGATAAGAAAACTGCCATTTCCTAAAATCATCAATGATTTGCTGAAAGAAGAAACGGCCGAATTATTTATGCTGAATGATGCTACAGTTAAGCAAAACACGTAATTTAGAAGAGACAACTGTTTGGTTTTATCATTTCATCTGAAAAATTATTCGTATGAGAGGAGTTAACCGTGTAATGCTTATCGGAAATCTGGGTAAGGATCCGGATATTCAGATACTCGAAGGAAATATTGCAGTAGCAAAATTTCCTCTTGCAACTACTGAAACATTTAAAGACCGCACAGGAAAATTAGTGAGCCAGACTGAATGGCATACTGTAGTGTTGTGGCGTGGCTTGGCCGAACTTGCACAGAAATATCTTCATAAGGGGAGTCTTGTATATATTGAAGGGCGCTTAAAAACAAGGAGCTGGGAAGATAAGGAAGGTGTAAAAAAATATGCAACAGAAGTTGTGGGCGATAACCTGATTATGCTTGATAAGCGAGCTGAAGGAAGTAGCAGGGCTGATATTTCAGATAATCTTACTAATTATCCCGGCGATGATCTTCCGCCAATTGGTGAGCCAAATGAAGACCTGCCTTTTTAGGAAATATCCCTGCTATTCCTATTTTTGCTTTGTGAAGCAGGTATTGTTCATTTAATCTTTTTGTTTTGGATTATCACCAGTTTATTAATTCGTTTCTAAATATAACTAAACCCGTTTTGCTGGCAATAAACAGCCAGGGGCTTACTCTTACAGTGATTATTTTTATTGTTTTGCTTTTCTTTTCGTTTCTTGTTAGTGGTGCGCAGGTGGCTTTTTTTTCGTTGCGGTATAAAGATCTCAACATGATTAAAACAAGAACCGAACCTGCTGCAAAACGTGTTATAAAATTACTTGAGGAGCCCAAAGTATTATTTGCAAGTTTACTGGCAGCTAATATTATTTTTAATCTCTGCATTGTTTTCTTTTCAAATTTTTTAATTGACAATGCACTTGCATTGCAGCATAAATTATTCTGGGTTGAGTTTATTTTAAAAGCGGCAGCAATTTCTTCATTGATATTACTGTTCTCAGAAATACTTCCTAAAGTATGGGCTTCGCAAAACAATGTGTTCTTTGCTTTTTTTGCAAGCTGGTGGGTCGATTCAATTGTTTACCCCATCTTTAAATCAACAGGAGAATGGCTTGCAGGATATACATATAGCATTGAGAAAAAGATGGAAAAATATCAAACAAGCGCTTCCAAAGCCGAAGAACTTGATTATGCTATTGACCTGATGAGTGAGGAAGAAGCTACTGATGAAGAAAAACAAATACTGAAAGGTATTCAGAATTTCAGCAATATTACTGTTAAACAGATCATGCGTTCAAGACTTGATGTCAGCGGCATTGAAGTAGCCAGCAGTTTTACCGATCTGGTTAATCGTATTCAGGAACTGCATTACAGCCGTCTTCCTGTTTATAAAAGTAACCTTGATGAAGTTGTAGGCATTATCCAAACAAAAGATATTTTACCACACCTCAACGAAAATGCAGAGTTTCACTGGCAACAATTGATGCGTACACCATTTTTTGTTCCCGAACAAAAGCTGATTGATGATCTGCTGAAAGAGTTTCAGCAAAAAAGAATTCATTTTGCAGTTGTAGTAGATGAATTTGGCGGCACCAGCGGAATTGTTACAATGGAAGATGTGGTGGAAGAAATTATTGGTGAAATTAAGGATGAGTTTGATGATGAAGAAACCATCAATAAAAAAATTGATGACCGCAACTATATTTTCGAGGGCAAAACAATGATTCATGAAATTTGCCGTACAATGAGTTTGCCGGCAGATACTTTTGACAGTGTAAAAGGAGAAAGTGAGTCATTGGCAGGCCTTGTGCTTGAGGTTGCAGAACGGTTGCCGAGAGTAAACGATGTTGTTGAAGCAGGCGATTTTCAGTTTACAGTACTTGAAGTAAGCCGAAACAGAATTGAAAAAGTAAAAGTGACGATTAAACCGGTCTTTGATTAAAATTTTATGAAACAACATTTTCGTTTTTTTTATTTTCTGCTTTTCGCTTTTTACTTCATTGCCTGTAATTCGGATCCACGCCCACGACCCAAAGGGTATTTTCAGATTGATTTCCCGGAGAAAAAATATATATTGTTTGATGAACCAGGTTTTCCTTACACATTTGAATACCCGGTTTATGGAAAAGTTGTAAGAGATACTACATTCTTTGATGAGAAACCCGAGAACCCTTTCTGGATCAATCTCGATTTTCCTGATTTTGGCGGAAGAATTTATATCAGCTATAAAACAATTGGCAGCAATAAATTTGAAACATTGGTTGAAGATGCTTTTAAAATGACCAGCAAGCACAGTCTTAAAGCAACTTCTATTGATGAAATACCTGTTAAAGGTGGTCCTGGTGTTACAGGTTTTGTGTTTGATGTGGGCGGCAATGCTGCAACAGGAAAACAGTTTTTTGTAACCGACAGTACTAAGCATTTTTTACGTGGTGCTTTATATTTTGATGCAACTCCAAATTACGATTCCATTAAACCGGTTGATCAGTTTTTGTATAAAGACATGCAGCACCTGATTGAAACTTTGAAGTGGAGGAATTAATTTATGCCCGAATTATTTCTGATTACACGATCAGAATGGCAATTGAAAAATTGAACAAGTCTTTGTTGATGCCGGTTAATAACCAACGCAGCCTATCTTTGCAGCATGATTGAGATAGATAATATTTTCATTAGTGATGAAGTGGTGGAAGAACAATTCGTTTGTGATTTAAACAAATGCAAAGGTGGTTGTTGTGTTGATGGTGATGCCGGTGCTCCTTTAACGGATGATGAACTGAAACAAGTTAATGAAGCATATCCTTTCGTTAAACATTTGCTCACAAAAGAAGGAGTGTATGTTGTTGAGCAGGAAGGGAAATACCTGTACGACCGTGAATTTGGCTGGGTTACTCCAACCATCAGCAATGGGATGTGTGCATACGGACTTGTGGATGAAAAGGGAATTGTAAAATGTGCGTTTGAGCAGGTGTACAACGAAGGGAAAATCGGCTGGAAGAAACCCGTTTCCTGCCACCTCTATCCAATCAAGATTACAAAAAGCAAAAATACCAATCAGCAATATGTAAACTATGAACCGAGGAATCCCATGTGCAACCCCGGTTGTGGACTTGGCAAGCAATTGAAAGTACCCGTTTATGTTTTTCTGAAAGAATCCATCATCCGTAAATACGGAGAAGAGTTTTATGAAGTGCTTTCACAAATTGCAGAAACCTATTATTCTTCAGATTCAAACAAGTAACTTTAGATCATGAGTCAAGCCGCCGATAAGTTTATCGCAAAAAGTACAATTAAGGCTGCCGACCTGGAACACAGGCGAACAATCAATTTTAATATTAGCAAGTACAAATCAAAAGTTCCAGAAGGAATGCAGCAGTTTTCTCAGTTGCCCACTGCAAGAGAACGTGCTAAGAACGTGAAGTGGCGTGCAATTGAAACCCTGGATCAACAACTCGAAGAATTTGAACTGCAGTTTACACGCCGTGGCGGTAAAGTAATCTGGGCTGAGGATGCAAAACAGGCATGCAATGAAATTTTAAAAATCTGCGAAGCAAAAAATTGTAAAACTCTTGTAAAGAGCAAGAGTATGGTTACTGAAGAAATTAAGCTGAATGAATTTTTAGGTGAACATAAAATTGAAAGTGTTGAAACAGATTTGGGCGAATATATTCAGCAATTAGATGAAGAGCCGCCTTACCATATTGTAACACCTGCCATGCACAAAAGCAAAGAGGATGTTGCAAAACTTTTTTCAAATAAACTGGGCACTGATCCGAAAGCAACTCCTGAAGAGTTAACGCTGATTGCACGAAAAATTCTGCGTGAAAAATATGTGCAGGCAGAAGTTGGCGTTACCGGTGCTAATTTTATTTTAGCTGATGTTGGTGGTGTTGCTGTTACAGAAAATGAAGGCAACGCAAGACTCAGTTGTGCTTTTCCCAAAACACATATTGTAATTGTTGGCATTGAAAAAATGTTACCAAGTATCAGTGATCTTGGTTTGTTCTGGCCGCTGCTTGCAACTTTTGGAACAGGTCAGTATGTAACAGTTTATAACAATATTGTTCTTGGTCCGAAACAAGCCGGTGAAGCAGATGGTCCTGAAGAAATGTATGTAATATTACTTGATAACGGTCGTACGAATTTGCTGAAGAATCCTGCAGTTCGTGAAGCATTGTATTGCATACGTTGCGGAGCGTGTTTAAATGCTTGTCCTGTTTACAAAAATATTGGTGGGCATAGTTACGGAACAACTTATAGTGGTCCTATAGGAAAAGTAATTACTCCGCATTTAAGAGGTATGGAAGAGTTTAAACATCTCAGTTTTGCATCTTCTTTATGTGGTAACTGTACGGAAGTTTGCCCGGTGAGAATTAATTTACATGAGCTGTTATTAGAAAACCGTCATGAAGCAGTTGAACAAGGCTATTCATCTTTTGGTGAGCGTGTTGCATGGAAAATATGGAAACAGGCATGCCTCAACCGCAAAATGATGAACATGGGCAACAGTAAAATCAAAAACTGGATGGTTAGTAATTTTGGAAAAGAATGGACGAGGCATCGTGGTAATCTGAATTTCCCTGAAAAAACATTCAACCAGTTGTGGCGTGAAAAGAATGGCAAGTAATTTCTTCAATGCTTATTTATACACCCAACATAACATCACGTTTCAGGTATATTCTTGATTATTTCAATGAAAAATTGTTGTGGCAGGCTGAGCTAACAGATGATCCGGAATATTTTGCTTCGTATAAAAATCAAAAACTGAATTATTCGGATGAACGGATTGATGCTGCTGAATTTTACATCAAGTCATCAGGATTGCTGCATGAAACCGGTTTACGCAAACAGTTTATCGAATGCTTTGAATGGAATGATGTAAAAGCATTTTACCAAAGTGATGATGATTTTGGTTTTGATATTTTCTCCGCCGTCTTTTACCTTATTACACGTTACGAAGAATATCTTGAACATGAACCCGATGAGTATGGCAGGTATGCACACTGGAATTCATTGGCATGGAAAGAAGGGTTTATGCATCAGCCGGTAGTTGATATCTGGATGCAAAAGTTTGCAAAACAACTGCACAAAAAGTTTTCAATTTTCAATTTTCAGTTTTCAGTTTTTCGCTTTCTTCCCACTTACGATATTGACATTGCCTGGAGTTATAAGCATAAAGGTTTCTGGCGAAGTATTACTGCATCAATAAGGCAGCCCAAAACAATTTCACAACGTTTAAAAGTTTTACGAGGAAAAGAAAAAGATCCGTTTGACAGCTACGAATGGATGAATGAACTGCACAGCAAACATGAACTGAAGCCAGTTTATTTTTTCCTGCTTGCAGAAGAAAACAGCAGGTATGATAAAAATATTCTGCCCAAACAAAAGGCATTGCAACAGTTGGTTTATTCAACTTCTCAGCAGTATTCAGTCGGGTTGCATCCTTCAACAAAAAGCAATGTGATAAAAGAACTGCTGGTGAAAGAAAAACAAACTCTTGAAACGATCAGTAAAAAGAAAATTACACAAACACGCTATCATTATATTTTATTTCATCTGCCACATTCTTACCGTGAATTGATCAATGCAGGTTTTACTGATGATTACAGCATGGGCTATGGTGCGGTAAACGGCTTTCGTGCATCTACCTCTCATTCTTTCTTGTGGTACGATCTGGAGAAAGAAGAATCGACTTTATTACGTATTCATCCTTTTGCGTTCATGGAAGCAAATTCGTTTTACGAATTGCAGCAAACGGCACAAGAGGCTTTGAATGAAATGATGCATTTATGTAATGAAGTAAAAAAAGTAAACGGGACATTCATCTCCATCTTTCATAATCATTTTTTCGGAACTGATCCGATGTTTAAAGGCTGGAAGGAAATGTATGAAGAGTTTTTGAATGTAACTGCGCCTATGGCTGAACCACTAAGTAACGAAAGCGCTAAGTAACACGAATGGGATAATCTCAAAAAATTATTTCATTAACATTTATATTATGTGTAGTTACCCTTTGGGTGAACAGACTTATGCAATTATCCTATTTATCCTGTAAATCTCACAAATCCCGGTTCAGACTTCATTCTTCGAGCTTTCCAGCATCTGCATCAATGTATTCATTTCGGGCTCGCTTAAATATCTCCATTTGCCTGTTGGAAGATTTCCCAATTGTATGTGCATGATGCGGATGCGTCTGAGGCTGATTACTTCATAGCCAAACACTTCGCACATGCGGCGTATCTGCCTGTTCAATCCTTGCGTAAGAATAATGGAAAATGTTTTGCCGCTCAGTTGCCGAACTTTACAAGGAAGAGTAGTGGTGTTGAGTATATGAACTCCCTTGCTCATTTTTGCAGCAAAGTCTGGAGTGAGTTTTTTGTTGACGGTAACAATGTATTCTTTTTCGTGTTCGTTACCTGCACGTAAAATTTTATTAACGATATCGCCATTGTTGGTTAGAAAAATCAATCCTTCTGAATCTTTATCTAATCTTCCAATTGGGAAAATGCGTTTGGGATGATTGATGTAACGGATAATATTCGTTCTGTCTTTTTCATCAGTTGTTGAAGTAATGTTCAGCGGCTTATTGAAAGCCATAATGAACAGATCGTTCTTTGCTGAACGTTTTACTTTCAGCAATTCATCATCAATATAAATTTTATCAGATGGAGAAACTCTTGTGCCTGCAAGAGCAATGTTGCCATTAACAGCAACACGAGCCTGGTCAATCAGCTTATCTGCTTCACGTCGTGAACAGTAACCAGTGGCACTGATGTATTTATTTAAACTGATTCTTTCTTCCTGCTGCATCGATGTAAATGTAAAATGAATTAATTATCCAGCGCTTCTCTTTGTTCATCGGCTGTTCTGCGGAATGCTTTATTAACAAGATAAACGCCAAGCAACGTAATCAAACCGCCAACAACCAGTGTTATCGTTAATCGTTCATCAAAAATCCATGAACCAAGTAATACTGCAACAACAGGATTAATGTAGGCATAAATACTGGCCTGTTCCGTTGGAAGATTCTGTAATGCATATAAATAGGAAATAAAAGCAATGATGGAACCGAATATTACAAGATAGCCAATTGCTAACCACGCATTAACCGGTATTTCAGTAAAAGGAACAAAATTTTTATTGAATGATGAAACGCTTAACAATGTTATTCCTGCAATCACCATTTGTATTCCTAATCCAAAGTAGGGATTAAATTCAGATGCGTGTTTTTTTGTGTAGAGTGAACCAAATGCCCATGTCCATGTTGCAGTCAATGAAATCAAAACACCAAAACGAAAGCCAGGGTTGAAAAAATCCTGCAGGTGTTCATAAAAAATCACACATACTCCTGCGAAGCCTGTCATTAATCCAAGAACAGCTTTTGAAGGAATTTTTTCTTTTGGTGAAAACAAGCTGATAATAACTATCCAAAGAGGAAAGATAGCGCTGATGATTGCTCCAAGTCCCGATGAAATATATTTCAATCCCCAGGTGCTGAACCCATTGCTGAAAATAAAATTGAGTGCAGATAAAATCAGAATAGGAAGAATATCTTTTCGCTTTGGCCAGCTTGCGCCTTTTAATACAAAAAAGATGATGTAAAATGTTCCGCCAAGCAACTGACGTAAGCCTGCAAGTTGTATTGCAGGCATGTGTTTTACACCTTCTTTTGAAGCAAGCCAGGTGGTACCCCATAAAAAGCAAACTACAGCCAGCGCAAAAATTGCTTTTGCTCTTGTTCCTTTTTGTCTGATGGTTAAAGGATTCAGTACCGATAAATTTTTAATTGTATCAGTAGAAGCTGTAATTGTTTTTTTGAGATATTTTTTTGGCATTAGTGTTTAAAGTGTCTCATTCCTGTTATCACCATTGCAAGATTATTTTGCTTGCAATATTCAATGGAATCGTTATCACGTATTGATCCGCCGGGCTGAATATATGCTGCAATGCCTGCTGCATGACCTAACTGCACACAATCATTAAACGGAAAGAAAGCGTCGCTTGCCATTACTGCACCATTCAGATCAAAATTAAATTGCTTTGCTTTTTCAACTGCCTGGCGAAGCGAATCAATGCGGCTTGTTTGTCCGCAGCCTTTACCAACCAGTTGTTTGTTTTTAATTAAGGCGATAGCGTTTGATTTTAAATGCTTGCATACAATATTTGCAAATTTCAAATCACCTTTTTCAGCATCGGTTGTTTCCCTACCACCGGTTTCTTTCCACTCAGTATAGTTTCCTTCATCAGTTCCCTGCACAAGTACACCATTGAGTAATGATTTGAATTGTTCTTTTGTATTTGGTTGTTGTTTTAACTGTAGAAGAATGCGGTTCTTCTTTGATTTTAAAACAGCCAATGCTTCTTCAGAGAAAGATGGTGCAATCAACACTTCAAAGAAAATTTCATTGATTGCATCAGCAGTTGCTTTATCAATTTCGCCATTGCAAACCAACACACCACCAAAAGCACTTTCAGGATCACCGGCAAGTGCAGCATCCCAGCTTTCTTTAACTGTTGAGCGTTGTGCAACACCGCACACATTGGTATGCTTGATAATAGCAAATGTTGTACCTCCTTCCTCTGAAGGGGTACTTTGAAACTCTCCGATTAATTGTACCGCAGCATCAACATCAACCAGGTTGTTATAGCTTAATTCTTTTCCGTTAAGTTGTGTAAACAGTTCATCAAGGTTGCCAAAGAAACGTGCATTCTGATGTGGGTTTTCGCCATAACGCATAATTTTTTCTTCTTTGTTGAAAGGAGTTTCAACTACCGATTGATGGAAGTAATTACTGATTGCAGTATCATAAGCAGTACATACATCAAAGGCTTTTATTGCAAAAGAACGACGTTGCTCATAATTTGTTTCACCATTCTGGCTGCGCAGAATTTCTTCGAGTACTGCATATTCTTTTTTTGCTGCAAGTACAACCACATCTTTATGGTTTTTTGCTGCAGCACGGATCATGGATGGTCCGCCAATATCAATTTTTTCAATAATTGCTTTTTCCTTTTCTTCATCTCCGCCTTGAAAGGTGGAGCTATTCACCGTTTGCACGGTTTCTTCAAACGGGTATAAGTCAACAATTACCAGGTCAATTTCCGGAATGTTAAATTGCTTCATTTCGCTTACATGCTGTTCATCATCTCTTTTACCAAGAATGCCGCCAAAAACAGAAGGATGTAAGGTTTTAACCCGGCCACCAAGAATGGAAGGGTAGGTAGTGAGTTGTTCAACAGGTACAACTGGCACGCCAAGTTTTTCAATAAACTGTTGAGTTCCCCCGGTTGAATAAATGGTTACATTTTGTTCATTAAGAAGTTTAATTAAAGAGTCAAGGCCATCTTTGTAAAAAACAGAGATGAGCGCAGATTGAATTTTTTTCATGATAATTAATAAAGGAAAGTAAACTGTAAATGCTAAAGAGCAGCAAAGATACGCCTCTATAAATTCATTACAAAAGCTCCCTGCTCATTTGTGCTGAAGGCGTTGATTCCGAAACGGGTACAATCTTTTTTCCAGAGAGCTACTTTCCATTGCGGATTGGAGCTGTCGAAAATGATTTGCTTACAATCAATTGTTTTTATGAAATTACTGATGTAGAGTTTTGGATTTTTTGAAACAATTACAACATCGGCAATGATTTTTGGCTGAGTTGAATCGTACTGATAGTTTGTATTGATCAGAAGAATTTTTTTCTGATGAATTGTAAAAATATTGCTTTGAAAAGCAGGTGATATTTTAGGAGAATGATAAGTACGGTAGAATATTCTTGATGGTTTAAGATGAAAGTTGCGCAAAAACCCATCCTGAAGTAAAACTGAATCACCGATAAAATAATAATCTGAACCAATCATCAGGTCAATGGCCCTGTGTTGAGAAAGGTTGTACACCACAAGTTTCTTTTGCTGACTGGTTTTGTAAATTTCATAGGACTGAAGGCAAAAAAACAGGCAAAGAAAACCGATGCTCCATTTTGCAGCTTTTCTCTCTTTTTTCAATAATCTTATTGCAGTAGCAGCAATAAAAAGGTAAAGAGTGATTGTTTGTAGTGGCGTATGCATAATTCCATCTGTTACAGCAAATGAAAAATGATCTGTCCAGATGATAAACTGGTTCATCCATTTGAGCAAATAACTTAAAGCAAAACCTGTCCAGTTTGAAATGATAGGAATAAAAGAAGCACTCATCAGCAATATTTCTCCAAATAAAATAATACTACTTAAAGGAACTGCAACAAAGTTGGTGATGAAGAACAAATTAGGCGACTGATGAAAATGATACATTGCCAGAGGCAATGTTAATATTTGTGCAGATAACGTAACTGCATTCAGTTGCCAGGCTTTGTCTAAAAATTTATTTTCAAATGAAACCCAGTTGTAGATTGGCTTCATAAATAAAACTATACTTAGCACTGCTGCATACGAAAGCTGAAAACCTACATCCCACAGGAAAAACGGATTGTAACACAAAAGCACAAATGCAGAGGCTGCAAGACTGTTGTAGATATTTCCCTTGCGGCCAATCAGTTCTCCTCCGGCTATAAAAGAAAACATTACTGCTGAACGAAGCACTGAAGCACCTGCACCTGTAAGCAAACTGAATATCCATAAAAAGGCTACGGCAAGCACAGGCTTCAGCCATTTGATGCGTTTTATTTTATCAAGCGGTGTTAAAAGAATAAGCAGTAACCAGTAAATCAGTCCAAGATGTAAACCGCTGATGGCAATAATATGTACAACACCTGTATTACTGTATGCTTGTACAAGATCCCTGTCGAGATCATCTCTGTAGCCAATCAACAATGCTTCTGCAACACTAGTTTCCTGATCGCCACGAATATTTTTTCGCAGCGTTTGTAAAACATAATCTCTCACTTTATACATGTTGCTCCAGAAGAAATTTTGCTTTGTTTCTTTCAATAGAACATATTCATTCTTATTTAAAAAAATCTGGTGAGTTATGCCGTTAAACAATGCGTATCGTTTGTAATCAAATCCACCCGGGTTTCCTGCATTTTTTATTTCCTGCAAGGGTTTGTTGATGGCAAGGGTATTTCCATACTGAAGTGGTGGAGGAATACTGTCTTTATGAAAGTAAAGAATTAAATTACCCTTGGCCTTGTTTGTTTTACCGTTATGTTCAACAGAAATAAATTCAGCAAGTGCCTTGTATGTTTTTTGTCTTTCAGTTAAAGGTTCAAGCAAACGGATTTGAACAACATCTCCCGGTTTATAATTTACTCCAATCCATTGTGGGTGATGATTGTTTAATTTCAGCCATACGAGTAAAACTCCAAATGTGAAGCAAATGATGGTAATACTAATGCCCGGCATCCAACTGTAAACAAATTTTTTTTGGTGCTTAACAATGCTGAAAAGAATTTGGAAAGGGATAGAAAGTAAGAAAAGAATTACTGCTGTTTCCCATCCCGACAAAAAATACCAACTGCAAATAATTCCACCTGCAAACGGAATAACGTATCGGAGGAAGGGGATGTTTTTCCAGATGGGAATCATGTTAGCATTGTTTGTTGTAAAATAAGCATCCTTTCTCAGAATTTAATCACTGATGTAAATAAAAAAAATCCCGGTATAGCCGGGATTTGATATTCAAAAAAAATTGTAAATATTATTTACTCAAATACATACTTCTGTCTTTATATAACTGACGGAAGTATGGATCACGCAGATTTTTTATAAACCTGATTGCTTCGCCTGTGCTTTTCATTTCGGGCCCCAGTTCTTTGTTTACGTTGGGGAATTTGTTGAAACTGAAAACCGGCTCTTTAATTGCATAACCGTCCAGCTTCTTTTCAAATTTAAAATCAGTCAGTTTGTTAACACCCAGCATTACTTTGGTTGCAATGTTGAGATAAGGAATCTGGTATGCTTTAGCAATAAACGGAGTTGTTCTTGATGCTCTTGGGTTTGCTTCAATTACATATACCTCTCCCCCCTTAATTGCAAACTGAATATTGATTAAGCCACGAATATCCAAGGCTTGTGCAATGCGTTTTGCATAATCTTCCATCTTGGCTACAATGAGCGGTGAAAGATTAAACTCAGGGAGCATTGCATGGCTATCGCCACTATGAATACCTGCCGGTTCAATGTGCTCCATAACGCCCATTACGTGGAAATTTTCGCCATCAAAAATGGCATCAATTTCAGCTTCCTGGCAACGGTCAAGGAAATGGTCGATCAGGATTTTATTGCCGGGTAAATGTTTCAACAAACTCAATACTGCTTTTTCAAGTTCGGTTTCGTTTATGACGATACGCATCCTTTGACCTCCCAACACGTAGCTCGGGCGAACAAGCACCGGGTATCCAACTTCTTTTGCCACTTCAATGGCATCGTCTGTGCTGTATGCAGTGCCATATTTGGGATAAGGAATTTCTAATTCTTTAAGCAAATCACTGAAACGGCCACGGTCTTCAGCTATATCCATACTGTCGAACGAAGTGCCGATTATTCGGATGCCTCTTTCATGAAGGCGTTTTGAAAGCTTCAGGGCTGTTTGACCTCCCAATTGAACGATGATACCATAAGGCTGTTCCAGTTCAATAATTTCCCAGAGATGCTCCCAGTTTACCGGTTCAAAATACAGCTTGTCGGCCATATCAAAGTCGGTGCTAACTGTTTCAGGGTTACAATTAACCATAATTGCTTCATATCCGCATTCTTTAATGGCGAGAAGGCCATGAACACAGCAGTAATCGAACTCAATACCCTGACCAATACGGTTGGGGCCACTGCCTAAAACAATTACTTTCTTACGTTGAGATGGGATAGATTCGTTGTGGAGGATCGTATTTGCCATTGCGGTGCAAAGGTAGGTTTCTGCAAAAATTTTGGGCCATTTTTTTGAGTAAAATTTTGTAAGAAAGAAGGGATAATAAATCTAAGTAGTAAACCTACTTTTTGATTCTGAACATATTTATTCCATTTGTACTTATTACCGGGCGAGGATGAATTAACGGCATAAGCTGAGGTTTGAGGTATAGTGTGGCAGGGGTTAGCAGAATGTAATCAGGGTGATACTTCATAATAAGATATTCTCTTTCTTTACGTGTAGCTTTTTGAGAAAAGAAGTGTATAACCTGTTTTCGACGCTCCTCTGCATCATTTACCCAATAAATAGGATAGATTGTAGCTACTAACTTTCCACCATATGAAGGAACAAAGAGACCGGTTTGGATATCTGTTAATATTACAGCCGATCTATCTTTAAACAAAGGTCCCAAAAATGATAGTTCGTTTGCTGTCTCAGAATGGCTAAGTTTCTGAAATGTTATCGAGTCTGGAATTGATTGTTTATTAGTTGTAAGATAATTTGAGAATTCTTTTTTTGATTGATGTAGATATGGAAGTGCAAGTAGAAAGATAAGTATATACCAGATTTTGTTTGATTTATTCGACTGTATTAATCTTTTCACCAATAAGAGATCGCATAAAATTACAATAAAAGCAATCATTCGGCCAAATCCATACAAGTTTGTATAATAGCCCAAAGCATAGAGAGTAAACAAAATTGATAAAACAGTTAACCAAGCCCACTCTTTTACGACAAATCCGTTGCGTGTAAACAACAAATGTACTGGCAATAATATTATCGGAATTATTTTCCAAAGTATATTATTATAAAGCTCAAAACTATCCAAATGAAATTTGTTGTCTTCCCCGGCGTATTTTAATAATGAGTAAAAAGAATAATACGGCCATAATCCAGCGAGCAATAGTGCAAGTATTACAGAGAAGAATATTAATAGAATATTTTTATAAAGTGAATCTTTGTTGATGCTTTGTTGTTGCAAATTGATCAGAAAAACATATAAAACAAGACATACAGCAAGAATAAATGTCAAGGGATGGCAAAGAATTATTATAGAAAGTAGTAAGACAACTAAAATATATAAGATGATTTGTTTTTTTGTTTTGTTAGGGAAGCAGATGATTTTTTCCGTTACAGATGCAACAAAAATTGAGCAACTAAAAGCAAAAGTAGAAGGATAAGCAAGAGTTAATATTAAGGATCGGAAATGAAAAAATGAGCTAAAAAGCGGTGCCTTTAAACCCCAGAAAAAAAGGATGAGTAATAATAATAATAAAAAAGCTTTTAATGTAGCTTCACTTTGAACAATAAATAACTTTGTCAAACGATAAATAGCGATTAGAAAGAGTGACAAGTTAATTATCATCATTATATTTAAAATAAAGTCAATAGAGAACCCTGTTGTATATGTAATAAAACCCAATAAAACCATGTAGGGCGAAAAGAATGCGTGCGGAACCGGTACATCAAGAATTGGGTTTTCAGGATGAAAAGGATGTATGGACAATTCTCTTAAAATTGCTTTGTGTTCCCAATAATCGCCAGACCAAGGTGCATTTTTGATAAGTGCAATCTGCAATAGAAATAATAGGCCACAAAAAGCAAACGTTGCAAAAAGCCAGATATTAGAATATTCTTTTGCCTTCAATTGATTTTTTAATTTTTAATTTCCGGAAGTATATAACTAAAGATAGCTTCTGCAATTTTTCTGTTAAATAAAGGAGAGTAATGTAATTCGTCTGCAAAGGGGAGCCCTTTTTCATCATAGAGTAAATTGCCAAGGAAGCAAAACTTTTTTGACGTATCTGCAATTTTTTCCATTTCAGGGTAAATAAGAGAAAATTGAGGACGATCTGTCTGGTCACAGACTGGGTCTTCTTTACGATTCGTATAGAGATAATATGGAACAGGCTGTAAAAAGAAATATGTTTTAATATTATAAGATACTGCGATTTTTTTTATTTGTTGTTGGGTAAGTAGGTACTGATATTTTAATTGTTGAGAAAAACTAAACAAAGAATCTGATGAAGGCTGATGTAAACTGTAGTCAAAAGAATATTCAAGTTGCAATGGGTGATTAATAAATTCAGGCCCATTAAAAATTGTTTGATAATAATGGTCAAGCATTGGTTTTCTAAAACGTGCAGCATTGATAGATAAGAAATCATTAAGACCATCAAAAAAAATTGCTATATCTGGAGTTTGGTTACTTTGTATTAAATGGAAAAAAAGCATAAACTCTTGGTAACTGAAATAAGTAGGCACTCCATAGTTATAAACCTTTATTTTTTTTTGTATTCCTTTCTTTTTAAGTATTTCTACAAAATACGAAGGAATTGTTTCATTATCGGTAACGCTTACACCAAACACTGTAGAACCTCCAAAGAAAAATACACGAAGCGCTTGGTCTTTGCTTCGAATGTTGCTATCGGGAATAGATTTTCGTACGAAATTAGACACATTGACGTATTTACCTTTTACATCTGTTGATTTATACATTAACCATGGAGTATATTCAAACTTTAAGGCATTTTGGGTTTCTGTTATAATTGATTCTGCATTTTTTGGTGTTATCCCTGGGTGTAATCGTATTTCCTGACTCAATTTTTCATCTGTTTTGTTAACTCTTTCGATGTTTTGTTTTACAATTTTGAATAATGAAATAACAGCCAAAGAGCTTTGTCTGTTTCTATGATAATAAATAACACAGGAAACAGCTTCGGCAATAAAAAATATTGCAATGAACATAATTAGCAAATACAACATTTTTTTTTTAAAAGAAACAGTATAAGCCACTGATTCGTTTTCTTTTTGTTTTTTCATGATTATTTACCAGGGGTTTTTAAGATGTTTTGGATTATAAAGTATGCTCCTTTTTTGAAAGGATGTTAAAATATTCTTATTACCAGTAAAATTATTTTTTGATGAAAATTTTTTGAGTAAGGCTATAGGAGTTAATATTAAGAAAAAAATTACGCTAAGTAAAAAGTAGCTGTTTATCCTACCAAGTGTTTTTGAAAATAAGGCCCATTTCAGGTGAATAAATTCTCCAAAAGAAGCGTTTAAAAAACCAATTATTGCAATAAGAACAGGGATGCACAACCATTTTTTACTTAAAAGGAAAGCAAAAAACAAAAAGCCTAAAGCAATTACAACTAATGATGTATGACGTGGGAGCCATTTCATTTCAGAACAGGGAATAAATAAATGGCGCAACTGCTGTGCTTCCACCAAAAATAAGAAGAGTTCCTAATAAGAGCATGACAATAATAATTGGGATCAGCCACCATTTTTTTCGCTCTTTTAAAAAAGCCCACATATCTTTTATAAATTCAAGCATACTCAATAAATTAATCAGTTAATAAATTATTTTTCCAAATATCGCTTTCTTCCCATAAAGGTTGTTCTTTTTTGTATAGTAGAAAATTTTCAATTACAAGATAATCCATTTCTGTTCGCATAAAACATTGATAGGCTTCCTGGGGCGTGCATACAACTGGTTCGCCACGTACATTAAAGCTTGTGTTTATCAAAACTGAGCAACCGGTTAATTCTTTGAATGAAGAAATCATTTTATAAAATGCACCGTTTGTTTCTTTGTGAACGGTTTGGATACGGGCCGAATAATCAATATGTGTAACAGCGGGAATGCTGCTTTTCTGAAAATAAAGTTTTTCGTTAATCGTTTGCTGATAATAATTTTCCGGGACAGGATTTAGTAATTCCTTTTTTACCTGCTGCACCAGCAACATATAGGGAGATGCAGTTTTTAAGTCGAAATATTTATCAGCATCTTCAGCGAGAACCGCCGGAGCAAATGGTCTGAAACCTTCCCTGAATTTTATTTTCAGATTTAGTTTTTTCTGCATTTCAGGATTTCTGGCATCAGCAATAATACTTCTGTTGCCTAATGCCCTTGGCCCGAACTCCATTTTGCCTTGAAACCACCCCACTACATTGCCTTCATTTAATAAAGAGGAAGTGGTATGATATAGCTTTTCGCAATCTTCGTAATGCTCATACTTTGCATTAAAAGATTGAAGAACAGTTTTTATTTCCTCATCTGCAAAAGCAGGACCGAGGTAGGAACCTTTCATCTCATCAGCATTGGCCGAATACTTTCTTTCTTTTTCAAAATAAATACAATGAGAAGCTAATGCTGCTCCTAATGCTCCACCTGCATCACCGGCAGCAGGTTGTACAAATATCTGATCGAAGATTTGTTCATTTTGCAATTTTCCGTTGGCAACACAGTTTAAAGCAACCCCTCCTGCCAGACAAAGATTTTTACTTCCTGTTATTTCCTGTGCATGCCTGGCAAGTTTTATTACAATTTCTTCTGTTACCTGCTGAATGGCAAGTGCAAGATTACAATGATGTTGCTGTAATTCTTCTTCTTCGTTTCTGCGTTTAAATCCAAAAAGTTTATAGAAATGGCGGTCTTTTACCATCCTCAGGCCAACAGCATAATTGAAATATTTCTGATCGAGAAAAACCGAGCCATCCTCATAAATAGTAATCAGCTTTGTTTTAATCGCATTCATAAAATCCTTTGTTTGTGCAGATGACGGGTCGCCATAAGGTGCAAGTCCCATCAGCTTATATTCGCCACTGTTTACTTTAAAACCTAAATAATACGTAAAAGCCGAATAAAGCAAGCCTACTGAGTTTGGAAAGTTGAGTTGCTTCAAAATTTCAATCTTGTTCCCACTTCCTTTGCAGATGGTTGTTGTAGCCCATTCTCCAACTCCGTCAATTGTAACGACTGCGGCTTCGTGAAATGGCGAAGGGTAGAATGCAGATGCTGCATGGCTGAGATGGTGTTCAGGAAATAGCAGCTTCAACTTCTTTTTGTTGAAGTGCTGTATTTTATTCAGCTCATCTCTGATGACTTTTTTCAGAAATAATTTTTCATTCAGCCATACAGGCATTGCCATTAAGAATGATGCAAAACCTTTTGGTGCAAAGTTGTAGTAAGTTTCGAGCAAACGTTCAAACTTAAGCAATGGCTTATCATAAAAAACCACCGCATCAAGCTGATCGATTGTTACAGCAGCCTCCTTTAAACAATAGGTAACTGCATGTGATGGGAAACCGGCATCATGTTTCTTTCTGCTGAAACGCTCTTCCTGTGCAGCAGCAATGATTTCGCCATCTTTAATAATGGCTGCTGCGGAGTCGTGGTAAAAAGCAGAAATGCCGAGAATGTACATATATGCAAAGTAAATGTTTTCAACAAAACAGAGTGTAGCCAGTTTTATGCTGGCTAATGAATTATTTTCAATAATTCATTACTTAAAATGTCTGCAACTTTTACAGCACCGGTTTTATTGTAATGAATAAAATCATAAAAAAAAACTGTATTTTTTGGCATCAATTCGGCTAAATCAATGACAGATGCCTGATTTGCAAACGAGCGAACTTTGTTGTTGTATTCTTCCATTATTTTTTGCTGCAGAATATTGTTCCGCACCTTTTCGTCAGTGACAATATATTTTGTACCCATCCTTATTCCCGTTGCCGGATCAATATACGACCCATATAAAGATGGCTGCGTAAGTAAAACAGGTGTTATGTTGTTTTCTTTACAAAGTGTAATCATTTCCTGAAGCCTGTTCCCATAACTGCTTACAAAATCTTTTTGCAGTGTAACCTGATTTTTTACAAAAGCTTTGGCAAGCGTTGTATCAGGGAGATGTACAAAGTCGATATCTTTATGAATCAACCCTTTTTTATATGCATTTTTAATAGCATAAAGCTGAAAGACTGTACTTCCGATTTCTGTTTTATTCAGAATAGATTTGAAAAATTGCTTTGCTGAAGTAAAATGAATTTTATTTTCATTCATTAAATCAAAGCTTTCCGGTTTGCTTGTTTCTACATCGTTTATACCTGTTAAAAGCAAAATATATTTTGGTTTAAGTTTAACAATATATTCTTTGAGGAGCAGTAAATGGCCAAATGTTGAATGGCCATCAATACCTGCATTATTTACCCAGATGTCTGGAATGGAATCTTTCAGCTTTTCGCCAAGAAGAAAAGGCCATGTTGTACTGTCACTTAAAAAACGGCATTCTGTTGTACTACCTCCAATGCAAATGATGGAATTCAGTTTAGAAATACTATCAGCAGGCTCAGGTCCACGAAATCCTAATGAGTTTCTTGAATAATGAATTTGCGGATCAAGTTGTTTGATCCACTTGTTTTCAAAAACAGTTTTTTGATTTGCTGGTAAAATCAATTTGCCATGCTTGGTGAAGTTGCTGAACGGATTATAAATACGCAGAATAATTTCGCAAAGCAGTAGTGCTACAAACAAGCCAAACAACAGCGCTTTGAAATTCTTAATCATATAATGAAGTTATCTAAATAAAATTTTCTAAAAAGAAAAAGCACCGGTTTATACCAGTGCTTCTATCTTCTTTATTTTGAATTCTGTTTATTAATTATTCAAACGTACTGTAAAAATAAGGTGTCTTGGCTTCAAACTCTGCGCTGCAGGTATCTACCATTTTGTAAACCCTGGTAATGCCCCATTGTTTTCTCTTTTCGTACAAATCATCTTCGCTTGCATCTTCTTTCATGATGCGGCAAATCTGCTCATCGCCAAAGCCCATGCGTTTTGCATCGGTAAGTAATTCTTTGGTTAATGTAGTCATATCATGTTTCGCCAGTTCTTTTTCCATATTTACAATATCCTGTATCTGGTAAATGAACCAACGGTCAATTTTTGTTGCTTCCACAATGGTCTTCACACTCACACCAGCCATCAACGCATCTTTAATACGGAAAATGCGGTCCCACTTCGGAATTTTAATATACTCAATCAGTTCTTCAGCATGTTTCATGCTTTGTCCGTAATAACCAAGACCAACTGCATTGTTCTCCAGACTCTGACAAGCTTTCTGAACTGCTTCAGTAAAGCTGCGGCCAATGGCCATTACCTCACCAACACTCTTCATCTGCAAACCAAGCCTGTCATCTGCACCTTTGAACTTATCAAAATTCCAACGTGGCATTTTGACGATTACGTAGTCAAGTGCCGGTTCAAAATAGGCTGAGGTTGTTTGTGTGATCTGATTTTTCAGTTCATCCAATGTATAACCAATAGCCAGTTTGGCGGCTACTTTTGCAATGGGGTAACCGGTTGCTTTACTTGCTAATGCCGATGAACGGCTTACACGGGGATTAATTTCAACTGAAATAATTTCTTCGTTTTCAGGATTGAGGGCAAACTGCACATTACAACCACCGGCAAAATTTCCAAGACTACGCATCATTTTAATGGCCATGTTACGCATGTTCTGGAAAGCCGTATCGCTGAGGGTCATGGCAGGAGCAACAGTAATACTATCGCCGGTATGCACACCCATCGGGTCGAAGTTTTCAACCGTACAAATAATCACCACATTATCATTCTTATCACGCAGCAGCTCCAGTTCATATTCCTTCCAGCCCAGCAATGCTTTTTCAACCAATACTTCATGAATAGGACTTGCCTGCAAACCTCTTTCAAGAGCAGCATCCAGTTCATCTTTGGAATTGACAAAACCACCACCGGTTCCACCCAATGTAAATGAAGGACGGATTACCAGCGGCACACCAATTTCCTGTGCAAATTCTTTCCCTTCCAGCAATGAATTAGCGACTCTTGAAGGAGCCACGCCCACACCAATCTGGATCATTAACTGGCGGAATTTTTCCCTGTCTTCAGCAGTGTCAATGGCTTTTACATCTACACCAATCATTCGCACACCATATTTTTCCCAAATGCCCAATTCATCCGCTTCTTTACAAAGGTTGAGGGCTGTTTGTCCGCCCATGGTAGGCAGCACAGCATCAATCTGGTTTTCTTCCAGTATCTGCTCAATACTTTCAACAGTTAAGGGAAGCAGGTAAACACGGTCAGCCATCATTGGATCGGTCATAATGGTGGCGGGGTTACTGTTGATAAGGATTACTTTAATTCCTTCTTCACGCAAACTTCTGGCTGCTTGTGAACCAGAATAGTCAAATTCGCAGGCCTGGCCAATAATAATCGGGCCGCTTCCTACTATCAGTACACTGTGTATCGAATTGTCTTTCGGCATGGGGAGAATTTGGCTGCAAAAGTATTGGATTGAGAGCGATTTTGAATGCCTTTTTTTGGTAACAGACGTTAGTGCTTCTTTCAACTGCATTGGCGTCGCACTCTTGTACTTTTTAGAAATAATTCAGCAATACACCGGTCATTTGTAATCAGCTCATTATTAGAAACTAATCATCAGCTTACAACATCTTCTTTATTTTTGCTGTATGTTGAAATACTTTTTTACATTTTGTTTTTCACTTTTCATTTTTCATTGCACACATGCCCAGGTTTTTACTGAGCATAATTATCCAACGAATTATTTCCGTTATCCGTTGGATATTCCGTTAAAACTCAATGCCAATTTTGGTGAAATGCGTCCCAACCATTTTCACATGGGGCTCGACCTCTTTACTGAACGCAGGGTAAACCTTCCTGTGTATGTTCCGGCCGATGGGTGGATTTCAAAAGTAAAGGTTGATCCGGCAGGTTTTGGTAATGCTATTTATGTCAGTCATCCCAATGGATATACAACATTGTACTGCCACATGAATACATTTCCAACACAGGTATTGCAGGCAATGAAAGAAGGTCAGTATGAAAAACAAAGCTGGAAAGGTGATGTGGAGTTTAAAAAAAATCAGTTTCCTGTTAAGAAAGGACAGTTTCTTGCATACAGCGGAAACACGGGTGCATCAGCAGGGCCGCATGTGCATTACGAAATAAGACGAAGTAATGATGATGCCTGTCTCAACCCGTTGTTGTTTTATAAAATTTATGATGTAACACCTCCCGATATTACAAGGCTTGCTGTGTACGACCGCAGCAAGAGTACTTACGAGCAAACGCCACGCATTCTTTCATTAACAAAAGCAGCAGGTGCATATTCCATTGCCGGCGGATCAATGGCGGTGAATACAGATGTTGTAAGCTTTGCTATTGTTGCAACCGATCGTGTAACAGGGGTGGCGAATAACAATGGAATTTTTGAAGCTGTTGTTTATTTAGATGAAACACCCATCAGCGGTTTTCAGATTGACGGGTTTGATTACATACAAACAAGGTATGAAAATGCGCATATCGATTACCGCATCAAGGCAAATGGCGGATCATTTTTTCAGCACCTTTCACCATTACCCGGCGACAGGTTACCCATCTACTATAAAAAAGGTGATGGTCTGGTTCATTTAGATGATACAGCAACACATGAAATAAAAATTGTGGTGAAGGATGCAAACAGCAATGCATCTGTTCTTCATTTCAATATTAAACGTTCAGCAACAGTGCCTGCAGCAATTAATATGCAAAAAGACAGCAGGTATATGCTTCCCAACCAGATTAATGTGTTTGAACGGGATGATGTGCAGATGGTAAGTACTGAAAAAAGTTTTTATGATGCATTCCGTTTTGTGTACAATTATAAAACAAGTGCAACAGCCTATTCTAATGTGCATGTAATGCATACGCCTCTTATCCCTGTTCAGGATTCAATGGTGTTCCGTATTAAACCAAACAGAGAAGTTCCTGCAAGTGGCCGTAACCGTGTGGTGATGATTAAAACAGCAAAGGGTAAAACAATTGTTGAACGTGCAACATTAGTGAAAGGTTGGTACGAAGCTAAGTTCAGGGAGTTTGGCGAGTTGTGGCTTGAAGTGGATGAAGTGCCTCCAACCATTGGTGTTGCAGGTGTTGCAGATGGTGGAACTGTGGGAGCAGGTACATCAATAACCTGTACAGTGAGTGATAATAAAAAAGCAATTCACAGTTTCAGGGCAGAATTGGATGGAGACTGGTTAATGTTTGCCGGGCTTGGCCCGGTTTACAGGTACAGTGTTGATGAACATTGTGCTCCTGGTGAACATGAGTTGCGATTGGTTGCTGAAGATGAAGCAGGAAATACAACAGAAAGAATTATCAGGTTTACGAGAAAATAATTTTTATTAAAAATGATCCAAGTACGAGCTTTAAACGTACCAGCACTTAAGAACATGGCAACAAAAAAGCAACCCTTTAAAAACTATACAACCAAATTAAAAGCTGGCGATAAAGCGCCTGCTTTTAAAGGTGTTGACCAGGATGGTAAAAAAATATCTTCGACTGAATTCAAGGGTAAAAAAATTATTCTTTATTTCTATCCGCATGATTTAACTGCAAGTTGCACCATACAGGCCTGTAACCTGAGGGATAATTATGCAGCATTAAAGAAAATGGGGTTTGAAATTATTGGTGTAAGTGAAGATGCAGTGGAAAAGCACAAAAAATTTGAAGCAAAAAATAATCTACCCTTCCGTTTAATTGCCGATGAAAAGCATGAAGTAATTCATGCGTACGATGTGTGGGGCAAAAAACAGTTTATGGGAAAGATATTTGATGGTTTGGTGCGCACCACTTTTATCATCAATGAAAAAGGAATTATTGAGCAAATTATTCTTCGCCCCAATACAAAAAATCACACTGCGCAGATAATGGAATTGCTAAATAATAAACCGAGAATTGCAAAGTGAATTACCGCATTAAAGAAAAATCTTTTCTTGCTTTTATTGCTGCAAAAAAATTAAAAGCAAAACAGGTTGCAATGGTAATTGGTAAAACCATTCATTTACATAATACCAGCGAAGAAGAATTTCTAAATAACAGGCGATGGTTTAAGCACGAACTTGCCCATATTGAGCAATACAAGAAATATGGGTTGCTGAAATTTCTGTTCCTGTATTTGTGGTACAGTATTAAATATGGGTATTACAACAATCCGTTTGAAGTGGAGGCAAGAAAAGCAGAAGAATAAAAACTAATATTCGTCATCAGGCAGTTGTTTGTCTTTTTTTATCGCATCGATTTCATTTAGAATCCATTGCCCTGAAAATCCACTTGATTTGTGTCGTAAATATGCTTCTTCAAGTGTTTTTATTGCATCTTCTTTTTTACCTATTTTGAGCAAAACTTTTGCTTTATCCTCTAATAAATTTGGAGAGGAGGTTAATTCAATCGCTCTGTTAAGCCATAATAAAGGCTTTTCGAGTTTAGTAGAGTCGTCCGACAGGTATCGAGCAAACCTTGCCATCTCTCTGAGTTCATTAGCAACAACTAATGCTGCAGGAACAAAGCTGACACTTTCTTTTTGTATTGTCAATGCTTGCAATGAGTTGGTGTCTTCTTTATTAAGAACTGGTGAATGAAGCACTTTTTCTTTTTGTTTGGTGTCGATTTTATTAATAGAATCTTTTGTTATTGACATCAGGTATTTTTGAACAAAAACATCGCTTAAAGCAAAAAAACTGTTAGAATCTTTTGTTCCAAAATAATAGTAAAGCATTTGTTTTTCTTTCGCCTTTTGTGCAATTACAAAGTTGCTCTCATAGGTTTTATAAGTGAAATTAGAAACTCTTATTGCATATTTTAGGTCTTTGTTTTTTATTGCTTTTTGCCGGGAGTAAACAATAATCTCCTGATTAATTGTGATTCTTTCTGGTAAAGGCATTGAATTCCAAACTTCAGAAAATAATTTTCCATCTTTTCTTATAATACTGTCTGTATATGACCCAATTAATGGCGCAGTTTTTATAAGCAATAATATGTTTTCTTTTGTTTTAATATTATCTGGCACAAGTGTCTTAATAAATTCTTCAGTCAGTGTGTCACATCTTCTTTTGTTGGTACACCTTATTTTTATAAATTCTGTTAAAAAGTTACTATCCTTTTCTCCATTTAAATATCGCTTTTCGTATTCGTTAAGCAGATCAAGATTTTTTCTCTTTTCCAGAATACTTTTCATTTCAAGGATATATTTCTGTCCCCAGGATGTGGTTTGTGTAAATTTTTCAATGAGTTGCCCGTTGTTATCAAAAAACAATGAGCCAAATTCTATTTTATACTTGCCTGATAATTCCTGCCAATCCTTATCGCCTGGTTTTAATAAGATTGGTACAAAATATTTTTCTGCTACTTCCTGAACACCCGGGGCTGAGAGACCTTTGCTTCCCACTTCATTGCATTGCATGCAAGTGACACTTTGAAGCTGAACTAAAACCAACTTGTTTTTCCTTTCTGCTTTTTTAAGTGCTTGTTTAAAGGTTAAAGATTCAAAATAATCTTGTGCGAAAGAAGTGGTTGCAAAAAGTAAGAGGAGAAGATGTAAGAAGATTTTTTTCATGGTGTTGCGAATATAAGCAAGGCGATTCAATTCCCAATCGCCCTGCTTATAAGTTTAATAACATAGTTACTGTCCCTGTGCCAAACTGTAAGCTTTCTTATCGCCCCATGAATTTAATAATTCAAATGAGCAGATTTTGAAATTACCACTCATGCTTACATACAGCCCAATTACATCCTGCTGGTTCAGCGGGTAATTGTCAATTGTTTCAAAACGAACATTATACTGGTTCACAAGATTGGTATAAACCGATCCTGTTGGCCAAACCTGTGTGCCACGGTTGCTGATATTTACAAGATTGAATTTAACACCTGCATGACGTTTACATTTCTCTGCAATTTCATTGGGCTGTTCATCGCTTTCAATAAACAAATCAACACCAACAATTACTTCATCTTCACTTTCTTTAGAAACCATCATCGAGTTTAACTCAAGTTTCAGCGGAGTAGGGGTGCCGGGTTTGTTAGGAATAATTTCTTTTGCGCCTTGTTTAGGCTGTTTGCCAAAATTGCTGATGATAGCTTCTGCAAACTGTGTTGTATTTACAGATGGAGTTGATCTGTCGCCAAAATCACCGGTATGTACTCCGCTTTCGAGTGTATATAGTAATGCGTTTTCTATAACTGCAGCATTTTCTGTTAACCCTACATGGCGAAGCATTGCAATACCGCTCAACAACAATGCAGTTGGGTTGGCAATATTTTTTCCTGCAATATCAGGTGCAGTTCCATGTACCGCTTCAAAAATTGAAATATGATCGCCAATGTTTGCACTTGGTGCAAAACCCAGGCCCCCAACCAGTCCTGCACAAAGATCGCTCACAATATCGCCCTGCAGATTGGTTAACACAACCACATCAAAAGTGTCAGGTCTTGTTACAAGCTTCATGCAGAGATCATCAACAATTATATCATCGGCTTTCAGCTCGGGATATTCTTTGGCTACTTCGTAAAAACATTCAAGAAACAAACCATCGGTAATCTTCATGATGTTTGCTTTATGACCACAGGTAATGCGCCTTGCATTTTTTTGTTTCGCCATTTCAAAAGCATAACGGATCACCTGCATACTTCCAGGGCGTGTAATGAAGCGGCGGCTCAACGCCACATCATGTGTAAGCATGTGTTCAATACCACCATAAGTATCTTCAATATTTTCACGAACAACAGTAACATCTATTGGAATACCAGCTTTGCTGAAAACAGTATCTACACCATGTAAAGTTTGAAAAGCCCGTTTATTTGCATAAGTATTCCAGGTTTTGCGTGCAGTAACATTAATACTTTTAACGCCTTTTCCTTTGGGAGTTTCCATTGGTCCTTTAAAAAGCAGTCCCAGTTCTTCAATGCTTTGTTTTGCTTCGGGTGTCATTCCATTATTAAACCCTTTGTCAAAAACCCATTTACCCATTTCCACCATTTCATATTCAAGCGGAACATTGTTGGCGTTAAAAATGCTTAATACTGCATCCATTATTTCCGGACCAATACCATCGCCTTTTGCTACTGCTATTTTCATGATTTGTTATGTTGATTACTGCTTTAACTCTGAGTAGCAAAGGTACTATTCGTTAAGCATCGGCAGCAGACTGGTTTGCTAATAAGGTATATTTTTTATAATAGCCATTCTATTTCACCAAAATCAAAGTTTTCTTTTATTTCGGAGCCGGTTACAAGCTCCCCGTTCATGTTTACTTCGTTAATGAGTGTTTCAAATTTCCTTCGTCCTTTTTTTAGCTTTACTGTTTGGTTACGTTTATACAGATGTTTATTGTATTGCAGGTGAATTTTACCGAACCCCTGCTTTTGCAATCCGGAAACGGTTTTTATTAGTTCGGTGAATAATTCCTGTGCAAACTCCTTTACATTAATTTGCCTTCCGGTTATTTGTTTGATGGAAACAGGGTTGGGCAAAATACCAAAGTCGGTTTGGTTAACATTAACTCCAATTCCAATTATTGCCCATTGCCATTGTGTGCTTCTTATCACATTTTCAACGAGAATGCCGCATGCCTTTCTGTCACGCCAGTAAATGTCATTCGCCCATTTAATTTTTGTTTCATCGCCTGTGAGTTTGCTGATTGTATGATGTACAGCTACGGCTGTGGCTGCAAGTAGCTGAAAGTTTTGTGCCGGCAGTAGGAATGATGGCTGAATAATGATTGAAAAACTGAGGTTGGCCCCGGCTTCGGTTTCCCACATTTTTCCTCTTTGCCCTTTGCCATCGGTTTGGCGGTGTGCAAATACAACTGTGCCATGTTGTGCCACTCCTTCATGTATCAGCCTCATGGCATAGTTGTTGGTGCTGTCAACACTGTCTAATTCAATCCAGTGGGTATTTGATTTTTTAGGGAGCAAGGTTAATGAAGATTGTTTAATTTTGGACAAATTGAAAAAAGTAAAACGCTTTGACTTTTCGTCATTGCAAAAAAACAGATTTATTCATTAAACAAGCAAGCGATTGAGTACATTATCTCTGTTAACTTCACAAAGCAAAGAAACAAAGGCTATTTCCCGCATTAACCGAAACAGTAAGTTGTTTAAAACTATCCTGAATGCAATACTGGAAAAAAAAGGTGAAAATACCGTAAGTCTTGATTTGCGGAAGATACCTGAAGCAGTAGCCGATTTTTTTATTATATGCGAAGCTACCAGTACCACTCAGGTAAGGGCCATAGCCGATAATATAGAAGTGAAAGTGAGGGAATTATGTAATGAAGCGCCCTACCGTCATGAAGGAATGAATGCGCTGCAATGGGTTTTGGTTGATTATGTAAACGTAGTTGTACATATCTTTCAGCCCGAAACAAGGAAGTTTTACCGGCTTGAAGAAATGTGGAGCGATGCAGCCACTGCCGGTCATGAATAATTTTTTTAATTGTTAAAAGTTTCAGTAAAAATTTAACGAGCTTGTCTGAAACAATTAACCACTAATTTGTAATACTATCAAAAACCTGTAAACAGGTACAAAAAAAGATGAGTTTGAATCAAGGAAATATGCCTGAAAACAGCGGCGATAAAAGAGATCCCCGCAAAACATTCCGTTTTAATATATACTGGTTGTATGCTTTTATTGCTATTGTATTGATCGGATTTAATCTGTTCCGTGGCTTTTCACCCGATCCGGTGAACACTTCCCGTGAAGTGTTTATGGATAGCTTATTGAAGAAAGGTTATGTGAAGAGTTATTTAGTCATTAAAAATAAAGGTGTTGTAAGGGTTACTCTTAAAGATGAAGCGGTTAATGATCCGTTTGTAAAAAAACTGATGGCTTCTGAAACAAGAGTAAAAGCCGATGCCAAAAAAGTTCCGCTTTTTGAATTCTCTGTTCCCGATGTCAGAAATTTTGATGAACAGATGCAGGAGTTTTTTAAGAACAACCCAACAATTGTTCGTCCTGATTCTGATGCAAAAGATGAAGAAAACTGGTTTGGGCCTTTTGTAAGTCTGCTGTTGCCAATACTTGTGCTGGTAGGTTTATGGATTTTGCTGATGCGTAAAATGAACAGTGGCGGTGGAGCAGGTCCCGGCGGCGGCGGTATTTTTAATATTGGTAAATCAAGGGCGCAGTTGTTTGAAAAAGGAACTAAAGTAAATGTTACATTTCAGGATGTAGCCGGATTAGATGAGGCTAAAGTTGAAGTAATGGAAATTGTTGACTTCCTCAAAAATCCCAAAAAATATACGGCGCTTGGTGGTAAAATTCCAAAAGGCGCATTGCTGGTAGGCCCTCCGGGAACTGGTAAAACATTGCTTGCAAAAGCAATGGCTGGTGAAGCACAAGTGCCTTTCTTCAGCATAAGTGGTTCTGATTTTGTGGAACTGTTTGTAGGTGTGGGCGCAAGTCGTGTGAGAGATCTGTTTAAACAGGCAAGGGAAAAAGCACCATGTATTATTTTTATTGATGAAATTGATGCTATTGGCCGTGCCCGTGGAAGAAATGCAATTGTAAGTAATGATGAAAGAGAAAATACATTAAACCAGTTGCTGGTTGAAATGGATGGTTTTGGTGGTGATACAGGCATAATTATCCTAGCAGCCACCAACCGGCCGGATGTATTAGACTCTGCGTTATTACGTCCGGGACGTTTTGATCGCCAGATTTCTATTGACCGTCCCGATGTGAAAGGTCGTGAACAGATATTTAAAGTACATCTGAAACCAATCAAGGTTTCTGAAACACTCGATATACATAAACTGGCTGAACAAACCCCTGGTTTTGCAGGTGCTGATATTGCAAATGTTTGTAATGAAGCTGCGCTGATTGCTGCAAGAAAAGGAAAAGCAGCCGTTGATATGAGCGACTTTCAGGATGCAATTGATCGTGTAATTGGGGGGTTGGAAAAGAAAAATAAACTCATCAGCCCCGAAGAGAAAGAAATTATTGCCTACCACGAAGCTGGTCATGCAATTTGCGGATGGTTCCTTGAGCATGCTTACCCGCTGCTGAAAGTGACTATTGTGCCGAGAGGAACGGCAGCGTTGGGTTATGCCCAATATACTCCAAAGGAACAATACCTGTATAACACTGAACAACTGAACGATCAGATTTGTATGACGCTTGGAGGCCGTGCCAGTGAAGATATTTTCTTTGGTAAAATTTCAACAGGTGCAAGTAACGATCTTCAGCAGATTACAAGGATTGCTTACTCTATGATTACTGTTTACGGTATGAATGATAAGTTGGGTAATATCAGTTATTACGACCCGACACAGGAACAGACTTTTACAAAACCTTACAGCGAACAAACCGCTGAAATGATTGATAACGAAGTACGCAAGCTGATTGATGAAGCTTATCTGCGCACGAAAGCTTTATTGACTGAGAAGAAAGAAGAAGTGGAGAAATTAGCGAAGGCTTTGCTTGAAAAAGAAGTGTTGTTTCAAAGTGATGTGGAAGAGCTGATTGGAAAACGACCATTTGAACATAAAAAGCTGCTCGATGAAGATGGAAATGAAATTCCGCACAATGCACATCCTGCAAGTGAAATCAACAATCCTCAAATTGATAAAATCTGAGTATGACTGTTTCTCCTTCAAAAGAAAACATTCTTAAAAAAATACGACAGGCACTGAGTCATCCGGTGCCTGTTCCTTTTCCTAACAGCGAAGGCAACAACAGCGTTTTTCAACCACCTGTTGATGACATGGCTGTTTTGTTTGCACAGGAATTTACCAAACTACAGGGAAAGTTTGTGTTTTGTGCCGATGAAGATGATCTTTCGCAACAATTACTTGAACTGGCCGCAACAAGAAACTGGACAAAAATTGTTTGCCGTGAACAGAAACTGCAAACAGCTTTACATCAACATAAATTTCCTGTAACATTTTATGATCACCTTGCCGATTGTGATGTTAGCATTACAACATGCGAAGCATTGGTCAGTCGTACGGGCACAATGGTATTAAGCACTGCCAATGAAAGTGGCCGCACAACAAGCGTGTATGCACCTGTGCATATATGCGTTGCATACACTAGCCAGTTGGTGTACGATCTCAAAGATGCATTGCAGCAACTCAAAGAAAAATACAACGGGCAACTTCCTTCCTTCATCACATTTGCAACAGGCCCAAGCCGCACGGCTGATATTGAAAAAACATTGGTTGTAGGGGTACATGGTCCCAAAGAAGTGTTTGTGTTTTTGGTAGAAGAAGCAAACTTATAACATCACAAACTGAAAAAATTTTAACGTTGATATTCTTTTTTTCTCTGTTACCCGCAGTGTAACTTTAATCTATGAACAGTTCACCACAATTCCTGTTTGTTTATGGCAGCTTGCGGAAAGGTTTTCCCGGAACAGCTTTTCATTACATTACTCCTTACTTTAGTTTTGAAGCTGATGCAAAGGTGAAAGGCAATTTGTATGATCTGGGTGAATATCCGGCTGCTGTTCCAACAACAGAAAATCACTTTATTATTGGTGAATTATACAAGGCAAACTCTGATGAAGAGTTTAACTGGGCTATCAGCCAGTTAGATGATTACGAAGGAGTTCATCCCGAAGAAGGAGAGGAGCAATTATATTACCGGGAATTAACAGCAGTGTATGCAAATGACAAGGAATACACCGCCTGGATATACTGGTATAAAAAAGATTTGACCGGTATGCCCCGTGTTGAAAGTGGTGATGTGATGGAGTATGCACGCAGGAAAAATCATTTGTAAAAGAAAAGAAAAAAGTAAATTTGGATAATGAATCCTACCAGAACATATAGAATTTTGCTTCGAAAGGAAGATGGCAATGTTTATACGGTAATTGTACCTGCATTACCCGGATGCATTACTTATGGGGAAACTATTGAAGAGGCAATAGAAATGGCAAAAGAGGCTATTGAAGGATATATCGAAGTTTTGAAGGAAGAGGGGGAGCCTGTTCCTGACGATTCAGAAACATTTGAATATTCGCTACAATTATCTGCGTAGTATAAAAAACTTAAAAGGGATGCAATTTTACTTTTAAACCTTTCCAACGATTTATTTTTATTCCAGTTTTGAATTATGAATACAAGCCCCAAACACTTAATTAAATTACTGGAGTCAAAAGGATATGTATTAAAGCGCATTTCTGGCAGTCATCATATATACTTTCATCCAAATTTACGAAAGGCTGTTGTTGTTCCTGTTCATGGAAATAAAGATATTCCTTTGGGAACGTTTCGAAGTATTTTAAAACAAACAGGTATTTCAAAAGACGAAATTTAATTCATGCAAATTCCTCCCGGCAAAAAAATATATTTTCTTTCTGACTTTCATTTGGGTGCCCCCAATTATGAAAAAAGTCTTGTTCGGGAAAAAAAAATCGTTCAGTTTTTAAACGAAATCAAAGATGATGCTGCAATGATTTTCATTGTGGGTGATATGTTTGATTTCTGGTATGAATACCGCACCGTGGTACCCAAAGGTTTTGTACGCCTGCTTGGAAAATTAGCAGAGATAACGGATGCTGGTATTCCCATTCATTTTTTTGTTGGTAATCATGATATGTGGATGAAAGATTACCTGCAAACCGAACTGGCCATCCCGGTTTATTTTGAACCAAAAGAATTTGAGTTTAACGGTAAACAGTTTTTAATTGGTCATGGCGATGGGTTAGGCCCTGGCGATCATGGTTATAAAATGCTCAAGAAAATTTTCCGAAATCCGGTTTGCCAATGGTTGTTTGGAATACTTCCACCTGCAGTTGGCATGGGACTTGCAAATTATTTAAGCCGCCGAAGCCGTGCTCAAACAGGAGCAACTGAAGAAATATTTTTAGGCGAAGACAAAGAATGGCTCATCACTTACTGTAAAGAGGTACAGCGGAAAAAGAATTATGATTTTTTTGTGTTTGGCCACCGCCATTTGCCCATTGATTTTCGTTTTACTGATAAAAGCCAATACATCAATCTTGGCGACTGGATACGATACTTCAGCTTTGCTGCGTTTGATGGTGAACAATTGGAATTGAAATATTACCGTAATTGAAATATTCATTCTTCATACTGATATTATTTTTTGTACAAACTGTTTTTGCACAGGACTCTCTTTACCACCAGGTAAAAACTCTTGAAGGAGATTATATTGATTTTACGGTAGATAATCTTGGGAATTTTTACCTGCTCACAAAGAACAACCAGCTCAAAAAATTAAACAGCAACGGCGATTCTGTTGCTGTATTTAATGATGTGCGTCGTTACGGTAAGTTGTATTCAATTGAAGTAACAAATCCATTGAAACTGTTGCTTTATTACAAAAGCTTTTCTACTGTTGTTGTACTTGATCGGTTTTTGAATAATGTAAACAGTATTGATCTGAGAAAACAGAATATTTTTCAGGCCAAAGCTATCGCACAGAGTTACGATAACAATGTGTGGGTATATGATGAGCAGAATAATAAACTGAAGAAAATTGCTGAAGATGGAACGATTCTAAGTGAAACAGTTGATTTCAGGAATATTTTTGATGAAGTGCCTTCGCCCACACAGATATTTGATCAGGATGGATTTGTTTATCTCTATGATCCTGAAAAAGGAATTTATGTATTTGATATTTACGGGTCGTTCAAAACAAAAATTTCCTATCTCGGTTTAACTGATCTGACAGTTGTTGGCAAAACAGTGATAGCAATTGAACAGCAGCAAATTATTGCTTATACCACTGGAACATTAACAGAAAACAGAATGCCTTTGCCTGCGCAAGTGGGTGTTCGGCAGAAAGCAGTTATACGTCCCGGTCATTTATATGTGCTGCAGAACGGGAATATTCTTCATTTTACATTTTAGGGTTTGATTAAGGGCATAGGTTTTATTTTTGCATATGCCACAATTTTTAAACCGCATTGTTTTAGATAATCCTGTTGTAAGTTATTTATGGATAGCTGCCATAACATCTGCGTTGTTTTTTTTGAAAAGAATTGTTTCAAGAGTTATTTGCAATTTGTTATATGGATTATTTCCTGGAGCAAAAAAATATCTTAACCGGGAACAATTTGTTTCATTGGTTCTTGCTCCGATGGAATGGCTTATTCTGGCGATTGTCATCATCTTTTCGTTAGACAAGCTGAACTATCCTGCTGTTCTTGATTTTGAGCTATATAAGGTTAGTGCTAAAGATATTGCTGATGGCGCAGGTAAGTTTATAATTATTGTTGTTTTTATCCGGTTTCTCATCAGGCAAATTGATTTTCTCGCAATCATTTTTGAAACAAAAGCTAATGAAACACCTGACCAGACCGATAATCAACTGGTGGTTTTCTTTAAAGATTTTTTTAAAGCCGTACTGAACATTGTAGGCATCATTATGCTTGCCAGGTTTGTATTTCATTTCAATGTTTCAAATCTCATAACAGGGTTAAGTATTGTTACTGCGGCAATTGCCCTGGCAACAAAGGAAAGCATGGAAAATCTTATTGCTTCTTTTATCATATTTTTTGATAAACCTTATACTATTGGTGATTTTGTAAAAGTGGAATCAGTTTCCGGAACTGTAGAGCGGATAGGGTTAAGAAGTACAAGAATAAGAACAGAGCAAAAAACTTTTGTAACTGTGCCGAACAAAAAAATGGTTGACAGTATTCTTGATAATATTACGCACCGTACACAACGAAAAGCCGAAATTAAGCTGGAAGTGAGTGTGCGTACAAACCCTGAACAGTTGCAGAAGCTTACACAAAAAGCGGAGCAATTAATTCAGCAACATGAAGCAATACAAAATGGAACGGCATTTGTTTCTGATATTGGTCTTAAATCAATTGCTGTGCAGGTTGATTATTTTACTGGTGTAATTGACATGAATGAGTTTAACCAGTTAAAGCAGACGATGAATATTGAACTGCTGAATATTCTCAAAACCCTGGAAATAGAACTGGCAGGAAGTGTATTGAATGATTAGTGCATTATTTCGCTTTTTCAAGTATTTCAGCAAGTTCCTGGTCGTACATACCATATTTGCCATATTCCAGCACACGGCCAATTTCCTTCCCTTCCTTCATTACAATAATTGTTGGAACATTCGTAATGTTCAAAGCTTTGCTTAAGGAGCCAAGAGATTGTTTTTTACGGTCAACACCAACAATGGTTAAACGGTCGTAAGAGAATTGAACCTGGTCGAGCAGTTTTAATAATTCAGGGAGCACCACATGCGAATCTTCGCACCATGTGCCAATAAAAACAAGCAGTTGAATGGAATCTTTTACTGCTGTTAAATTAGCCACACAGGTTGCGTTGGGTTTGTACCAACTGAAATCATTTTTCATCCATGAAAAAGCGGTATCGCTGAGTAATATTTCCCGGCTGATGACACCCTTCAATGTTTTTTCACCATTCTTCGGGTCTTTTGATACTTCGTATTGTACCTGTGCGATGGAAGTATGTGCAACTAAGATGGTTATTACAAGGGTGCTGAATAATTTTTTCATTGAATAATGTTTAACGGATTACAGATCGGCTTTTATGGAAAGCAGAAAAGCTTTTAACTGCTGAAGACTTTGAACAAGTTCAAAACGTTTATCTGTTTCTTCACTGTTGTTTTTGATATAGTCTTTAGCTGCTTCGATGCTGTATTTTTTAATGCGGAGAAGATAATAAATGAGGTGTAGTTTTTTAATATCACCGGCATTGTAAAATCTGTCGCCTTTTTTGTTTTTTCTTGGTTTAATGATGCTGAATTCTGATTCCCAAAAACGCAGTGATGACGGGTTTAGCTTAAACAGATCACTTACTTCACTAATGCTGTAATATAGTTTTTTGCTCAGTTCTTCGTCGGTTGGTAATTCAATCATCTCAGCTTCTGAAGCTGCTTCTTTCAGATTCTTTCTGCCACGTTTTTGTTTGGGTTTTGCCGGTCTGCCCGATGGTTTTCTGCCACGCTTTTTCACAACCGTTTCCACCGGTTTGGATTGATTTGGAGTTTCGTCAAAATCAAATGCTATTTGTGAAAGTGCTGACATGAATAACAAAAGTAATAAATAGACGGCAGCCTGTACCAATCAGTTGGCAGTAATTAAACGAAGAAAAGTTAAAAGTAAAAAGTCGGAAAGAAAATACATTCGTGCATTCGTGGCATTTTTCACACAAAGTGCAAAGGAGCAAAGCTGCAAAGAAAACAGCCGGGAAGATGAAAAGATGTGAAGTGTGTTTCGCAGCCCACCTGTTGCAATCAATAAAGCTTTTAAAAAACAGGAAACCCAACTTCAAACCTCAAACTTCAAACTGTTTTAATCAAAACTCTGATTACCTGTTGCAGCCATTTTCAGCATACGGTCAAATTGCTCAGGTGTAAGATCATTATAGAAGAAATAAATCGGGTCAACAGGTGTGCCGTTTTTGTGTACTTCGTAATGGCAGTGAGGCCCAGTACTTTTCCCGGTGCTTCCCACCCAGCCAATCACTTCTCCACGGTTTACTTTTTGTCCCTGCCTTACTTTTACCCGTACCATGTGGCCGTACAATGTTTCATAGTTATAACCATGATTAATCACCACATGGTTGCCATAACCATTGCCTGTATTGCCGGCAAGTGTTACAACTCCATCGGCAGTTGCATAAATTGGTGTTCCCTGTGGTGCGGCAAAATCAAGCCCTGCATGCATTTTTGTGGTTTTATATACCGGGTCAATACGGTAACCAAAACCCGATGCCATGCGGGAAAGATCTTTATTGCTTACAGGCTGTATTGCCGGAGTGGCAGCAAGCAATGCTTCTTTATTTTTTACCATTCCTTCAATAGCTGTGAACGAAACCGTTTGTGCATAAAGCCTGTTGCGGAGTTGGTTTATTTGCTGGATAATGGAAGAGTTGAGTTCGTTTTCCGACATGCTGGCAACCAGCTTGTCTTCTTCCTGTTTTTCCATCATTTTTGCACGGGCACTGTCGGGGATTGGACTTGCTTCAAATATTGAACGGTAAACCTGGTTATCTCTTTTTTCAATTTCGTGCAACTGGTTGTCCATGCGTTTAAGTTCGGCATTGAGAATTCCGTAGCTGTCTTTTAAACGGCTGTTTTCATTCACCAGTTTCTTTTCATTGGCTGAAGGGAAGTATCGGTATGACACCTGCATAAACAAAAACCCTGCAACTGATACAGCTGCAAGAAAGCTGAAGACACGAAGCAGCTTTACACGCAATGGTGTAACCAGCTTTTCGTATCGCAATGTATTGGTATTATAGAAATACTTGATTTTCTTCATATGGACATTACGGCGTGCATAGGTTTGGCTTACCTTTGCTTCCCGTTACGGGAAGTTTACAAAGATAGGAGAGTAATATCTTCAAAAATCAATCCAAATAAAGGTTTGTTATGATGACTGCAGCCGCAATACGACAGCAATTTTTAGATTTTTTTGCTTCCAAAAAGCACCAGATTGTACCATCGGCACCAATTGTGGTAAAGAACGATCCAACCCTGTTGTTCACCAATGCGGGAATGAATCAGTTCAAAGACTATTTTCTTGGGAACAAAAAACCAGAAAGCACTCGTATTGCCGATACGCAGAAATGTCTTCGTGTAAGCGGTAAGCATAACGACCTGGAAGAAGTGGGTGTTGATACCTATCACCACACCATGTTTGAAATGCTGGGCAACTGGAGCTTTGGCGATTATTTTAAAGCCGAAGCAATTGCCTGGAGCTGGGAACTTCTTGCTGATGTTTACGGTATTCCCAAAGACCGGTTGTACGTAACCGTTTTTGAAGGTGATGCAAAAGAAAATCTTCCCAAAGATGAAGAGGCCTGGAACGAATGGAAAAAACATATCAGTGAAGACCGCATTTTACTTGGAAAGAAAAAAGATAATTTTTGGGAAATGGGCGATACCGGTCCCTGCGGCCCCTGTACTGAAATTCATGTTGATTGCAGAACTGATGATGAGCGAAAAGCAGTTGATGGAAAAACTTTGGTGAATAATGATCATCCGCAGGTAATTGAAATCTGGAATAATGTGTTCATTCAGTTTAACCGGTTAAAAGACGGAACACTTGAACAGCTTCCTGCCAAACATGTTGATACCGGTATGGGCTTTGAACGTTTGGTGCGTGTACTGCAGAACAAACAAAGCAATTACGATACCGATGTATTTACAGGAACCATTGCAGCGGTTGAACAAATCGTCAGCAAAAAATATACTGCTGGTGATGATAAGGAAAGCATTGCATTTCGTGTACTGGCCGATCATATCCGTGCTATCTGTTTCACCATTGCCGATGGACAGTTGCCAAGTAATACCGGTGCAGGATATGTGATCCGTCGTATTTTAAGAAGAGCCGTTCGTTATTATTATTCATACCTCAATTATAAACATCCGCTGCTGCACCAGATAGTGCCTGTTCTTGCAGCACAGTTTGAACATGTGTTTCCTGAATTAAAAGCACAGGAAGCATTTGTGCAAAAAGTGGTGAAGGAAGAAGAAGAAGCTTTTCTGCGTACACTTGAAAAAGGAATTCGGATTTTCTATAATTATGTTCGAAATGATGATGCAGTTGTTGTAGCAGAAAATGTAGATGAAATTACTCAAATATGGGATGAAAAATTTCAGGACAGGCAATTTCGAAATGAAAAAACTATCTCTGGACGTTTTGCATTTAAGCTTAATGATACTTATGGTTTCCCAATCGATTTGACAGCTTTAATGGCAAGAGAAATTGATTGGAGAGTTGATAATGCTGGTTTTGAAAAAGAAATGCAGCAGCAGAAGGAACGTAGTCGTGCTGCAACAGCAATTGATACAGAAGACTGGGTGGAAGTAATTGCTGATAACACAGTACAGTTTGTTGGTTATGATACAACGGTTGCCGATAGTCGTGTCATCAAATACCGTAAAGTAAATATCAAAGGCAAAGAAGCCTGCCAGGTGGTACTGGATAAAACTCCTTTTTATGCAGAGAGTGGCGGACAGGTTGGCGATACAGGTATATTGAGTTTTGAAGGCGAAGAGATGCCTGTGAGAGATACAAAAAAAGAAAATGATCTCATCATCCATTTCATTGATCATCTGCCGGTAAATATTTCGGCACATGTATCTGCAAGAGTTGATGCTGACAGGAGAAAGAAAATTACTGTGCATCACTCAGCCACACACTTAATGCATACAGCTTTACGCCAGGTTCTGGGTACACATGTTGCACAAAAAGGAAGTTTGAATACCGAAGAACAGTTACGTTTCGATTTCAGTCATTTTTCAAAAGTGAATGATGATGAATTGGCAGCTGTTGAAAAAATTGTGAATGAAAAAATCCGCCAGAATATTCCTGTTGTGATTAAGGAAATGAAAAAAGATGATGCAGTTGCAATGGGTGCAATGGCATTGTTTGGTGAAAAGTATGGCGATACTGTTCGGGTTGTAATTATGGATCCTGCATACAGTGTTGAACTTTGTGGTGGTACTCATGTTGGGCATACAGGTGAGTTGGGTTTGTTTAAAATAAAAAGTGAAGGTGCCGTAGCTGCAGGTGTAAGAAGAATTGAAGCTGTGTGTGGCGCTGCTGCTGAACAACTGGTGAATGATCAATCTGCATTGCTTGATTCAATCCGTGAGCAATTAAAAAATCCAAAAGATGTTGGTAAGGCAATTGAAAACCTGCAGGCAGAAAATAATGAGCTGAAGAAAAAACTGGAAAAACTGGAAGCAAAACATTTGGCAGCACTGCGGAATGAATTGCTCACAAAAGAAGAAATCATCAACGGTACAAGTTTTATTGGTGAAATAGTGGAAGTATCATCGGCTGATGCACTGAAGAAAATTTGTTTTGATTTAAAAGCAAGTCTCACTGATTATGCAGCAGTGCTTTGTGCAACTATTGATGGTAAAGCATTTGTTGCAGTTGGTATGAGTGATTCAGTTGCTGCTGCAAAAAATCTTGATGCAGGAAAAATCATTAAAGAACATGTAGCTCCATTAATTAAAGGTGGCGGTGGTGGACAAAAAACACTTGCAACTGCAGGTGGGCAGGAAACCAGCAACCTGCAGGCCGTTATTGATAAGGTGAAGGGGTTGTTGTAATAGCCTTTCACACATCGAAGGCAAAATAGCACAACTTTTTTTTGTTCTTTGTTCCTTTGTATCCTTTGCGACTTTGTGTGAAACCTGCTTAACTTTTCATCTATGCAAATCATTTTTGAAACTCCACGTCTTTACCTGCGTCGGTTTACTGATGCGGATGCTTCACTTGTGCTTTACCTCAACAGTTTTCCGGAAGTGGTAAAGTATGTTCACGAACCGGTACATACAAGTGAGGAGTTTTCAAAAAGTATTTTGGTTGAGCATATTCTGCCTCAATATTCTTTATACAATCTTGGCCGCCTGGCTGTTCATCTCAAAAAAAACAATGAATTTATTGGTTGGTGCGGGTTAAAATTCTTACCTGAAATAAACGAAATTGACCTCGGCTACCGCTATGTTCCTTCTTCGTGGGGAAAGGGTTTTGCAACAGAAGCTGCTGTTCATACACTTGATTATGGCTTCAATCATCTTCAGTTTAACGAAATCATAGGCAGAGCCCATGTAGAAAATCTGGCCTCTATAAGTGTTCTAAAAAAAATAGGAATGACTTATCTGAAAACAGATACTGCTGACCAATACCCGGTTGAAATATATCATTCCCTCAACCCAAATGTTTAGAATTTCATAAAATCTCCGAAATATTTCGTAAATAAGAAAACTTTCGTACTTTGCTTTAAATTTAAAACAAGCATTGTATGAAACGATTTTCAATCTATGTACTCGCATGTATTGCATTTACTCAGTTTCCGGTCATCAATACATCTGCCCAAACAGAGCAGAAAGAAAAAAAGGAAAAATCGGAGAAGCAGGAAATCATCATCCGAAAAAAAGGAAACAAAAAAGAAAAAACAACCATTGTTATTGAGGGCGATAAGGTTACTGTAAACGGTAAGCCGGTTGAAAAGGGCGATAAGGATATTATTGTTGAAAAGTTCGACGGCAATGAAATGATTATGCATATGCCAAAAATGCCCGGGCAGAAGATGTTCAGGTTTGATCAGAATATGAACTGGAACAGCGATGATTTTATGAAAGATTTTCACTTCGATTTTAAAGAAGGTGCATTATTGGGAGTTGTTACAAAAGAAAACGACAAAGGTGTTGAAGTGGCAGAAGTGCAAAAAGAATCGGCTGCGGAAAAAGCCGGTTTGCAAAAAGGAGATGTCATTACCAAAGTTGGTGAACAGAAAATTGAAAACCCCGGCGATCTTGTAAAAGCAATTACTGAAAAGAAACCAAAGGATGAAGTTGAAATTACATATTTGCGCAATGGAAAAGAAAGCAAGGTGAAAACACAATTAGGCGAAAACAGGTTGCGCCAGGAGATTCAACACAAAATGGAACTAAAGCAAAAAGAGTTGATGAACAGGCAAAAAGAGTTACAGGAAAGGCAGTTTGAATTCCAGTTTAAACAGCCATTTATGCAACAATTTGATGGCCCAATGATGATGTGGCAGCAAAAAGGCCCGCAACTGGGTGCTACTATCCAGGATACGGAAGAAGGAAATGGTGTGAAAGTTTTGGACACAGACAAAGACTCGCCTGCTGAAAAAAATGGTTTACTGAAAGATGATATCATTACAGAAATCAACGGCAAAAAAGTTACCAATGTAGCTGAGGCAAGAGAGGCTCTTCACCAGAAAACCGAAAACAATGCATGGAATCTGAAAGTAGTACGTGCAGGCAAAACAGTGAATATGGAAATCAAAATCCCCAAAAAACTCAATAAAGCCGATTTATAGTCTTTTTCATTCATGTTCAGAAGGTTGTCTTAAAAGAAGGTTTCACACAACGATACAAAGAATACAAAGCACACAACGCAGGAATTTTCTTTGTGCTCTCCGTCTTCGTTGTGAGTTTTGTGTGAAACAAACAGACTTTTAAGGCAACCTCTTTTTTTGTGAACTGTATCACAAATGCTTCGGGCTAAAAAGGATATTTTTGCAGCTTCCCAACCCTAACAAACAGGGAAATTGAATATGTCGAACTATAGCGATAAATATGAAGCGGTGATTGGTCTTGAAGTGCATGCTCAGCTTTTAACCAAAAGTAAGTTGTTTTGTGGCGATGATGCCAGTTTTGGTGCAGAGCCCAATATGCATGTTAGTCCAATTACACTTGCTCACCCCGGAACATTACCCAAGCTGAACAAAGAAGCCATTGAACTGGCTGTACGTATGGGATTAGCCTGTGATTGTGAAATTGAACGTAAAAACTATTTTGCACGTAAGCACTATTTCTACCCCGATCTTCCCAAAGGATACCAGCTTTCGCAACACACAACGCCTGTTTGTGTTGGTGGATTTGTAAAAATCAAAACAGCCGATGGTGAAAAAAATGTTCAGCTCAACAGGATACACATGGAAGAAGATGCAGGCAAGAGCATGCACGATCAGCATGATTTATATTCTGTAGTTGATTACAACCGGGCTGGTGTTCCTTTGATTGAAATTGTTACTGAACCTGACCTGCACAGTGGCGATGAAGCTGCAGCCTATTTTACCGAGATACGTAAACTGGTGCGTACGCTCAATGTGTGCGATGGAAATATGGATGAAGGAAGTTTGCGTTGCGATGCAAATATTTCCATTCGTTTAAAAGGTGATCCAAAGCTGGGAACAAAAGCTGAAATCAAAAACCTGAACTCAATCCGTTTCCTGAAAAAAGCAATTGATTTTGAAGTAATGCGGATGATTGAAATAAAAGAAAAAGGTGAAAATGTAATTCAGCAAACAAGAGGTTTTAATCCTGAAACAGAAACAACATTTGCAATCCGTACAAAAGAAGATGCAGATGATTACCGTTACATGGCCGATCCTGATTTGCCTCCGTTTATTATTACAGATGATTTTATTGCTGCTATTAAAGCTGACTTACCTGAATTATCTGAGCAAAAGAAACAACGTTTCATCAATCAATATGCGTTACCGGAATATGATGCTGTTTTGTTGACAGATGATAAAGAAACAGCCGATTATTTTGAAGAAGCAGCAAAACATACAACATCATTCAAGCAAATTGCTAACTGGTTATTAGGTCCGGTAAAGTCGGTGATGAATGAAGAAGGAATTGAAATAAGTGAACTGAAGTTAACACCTGCAGCACTTGCATCAATTATTCAGTTAGTGGAAGAAGGAAAGGTGAGCCACACTATTGCAACACAAAAGCTACTGCCTGCAATGCTGAAAAATAACGGTGTTTCAGCTTTGGAACTTGCACAGCAATTAAACCTACTGCAGGAACGGAATGAAGATGCTTTGCAGTTATTGGTTGATGAAGTACTTTCTGCAATGCCTGATAAAGTAACAGAATATAAAAAAGGAAAGAAAGGATTGATTGGTTTGTTTGTGGGAGAAGTAATGAAAAAATCAAAAGGCAAGGCCGATCCGAAATTGCTGAATCAACTTGTCACTGAAAAATTATCAAAATAAAAACAAGGGTCAATTACAAAGAGACTAAGTGTACTATTATCAAAACAAAAAAGATCAGATGAAGAAACTATGGATTGCAGCAGTTGTTGTACTTACAGTTACAGCCTGCAAAAACAGCAGCAATAAAAATTTTACTGTAACTGGAGATATTAAAAATGCACCTGCCACGGTTGTATATCTGGAGCAGATTTCGTTCGATAACATGCCTCCACAGGTTATTGACAGCGTTACATTAAAGGATGGAAAATTTACATTGAAAGGGAAGTCGGCCGAAGAATCGCTGTTGCAATTGCGTTTTCCGCAAGTTGAAAAAAGCCCTTTGTATTTTGTAATTAATGATAAATCAAATATAGCTTTAAATGCCGACTGGAATGATGTTCGTAATATAAAATACAGCGGATCGCCGGCAACACAACGCCTGCAAAGTTTTGTTGATTCGCTTTCTGCTGTGCAGCAAAAACTTTATGCCATCCAGGCCGAAGTTCAGTCGGGTACAGAAGGAGATAGCTTGAAGGTGGTAAAGCAGCAGGAAATGACCAATATTGTTAATTCGTTTAAGGGCTATGTTAAAAACATTGCGGAAAATGATGAAAGCCCCATGGTGAGCATGTTTGCTATTACCATTAATGCGGGTAATGATGTGGCTGAAAATGAAAAGATGTTAAACAGTTTGGAAAAACGTTTTCCCAAGCATGCGGGAATTAAAGCTATTGTAAAACAATTTCGTGAAAGTTTAAGCAAATCACAACAGCAGCAGCAACCACAAAGTGGAGTAGCAATAGGATCGGTAGCACCGGATATTACAATGCCTGATGTAAACGGAAAAAATTTTTCGCTCAGCAGTTTAAAAGGAAAATATGTGTTGGTTGATTTCTGGGCAAGCTGGTGCGGCCCCTGTCGTGCAGAAAATCCAAATGTTGTAGCAGCATTTAATAAATTTAAAAATAAAAATTTCACCATACTTGGCGTATCGTTGGATAAAACAAAAGATGCCTGGTTAAAAGCTATTAAAGAAGATGGACTTATCTGGAATCACATAAGCGATTTAAAGTACTGGGAAAGTGAAGCGGTTTCTTTGTACGGTTTCCAGGGTATTCCTTACAACGTACTGATTGATCCTTCAGGAAAAATTATTGCAGATAATTTAAGAGGTGAGGATTTGGAGAGAAAGTTAAGTGAAGTGTTGCAGTAAAAGAGAAGTAAGTAAATAAAAAACCGCATCTGTTTATGATGCGGTTTTTTTATGTCGTGCGGCTATTTTTTACCTTGCTACAGTTGTAACTTGATTAGCATAGTAATTTGCTCCTGAAGTTTTGAAATATAAAGTATACTTGAGTGTAAAAGTTTGATCGCAGGAAGAGAATGTTCCGGCGGTCGTTCCTTTTATCCAAAGATCAGCAGGGCCGTAGAACACCTGATCCGGTATAGTAGCAGTAAAGGATGCAGGATTACTCCAGTCAAGATTTACTGTAGTAGATGTCGGTGCTCCTAAATCCCATAAATTAGTTACTACTACAGAGCCGCTGGTTGCCCCACCTGAAAGGGGGGTAGTCACTGTCATTGGATAAGGGCCATAACTGCCATTATCAATACAGCGTGTATAATTTCCGGCAAGTGCTAATAAATCGACATCGCAATATTTACGCAGTATTAACCGGTACATATCTTTTCTGGGTGTGATATAGGGGTTTGCCCAAATATCATCCGAATTGACAATTTGTATTAGTACGGTATCTTTTCTGCTTGATTGCGGATACCCTGAGAACAGTCCTGCAAAACGTAATGTATCGACAGCTTTTCCTGCCGGAATGATTAAAGTTGCGGGAGAATTATATTGAGTTCCTGCAACAGCGTTATTTGATGTATATGTAAATTTAACAGTTCTGTCTTTTGACGCAACATTAGTAACTCCTATTGGAAGTTTGTAAGGATCATTTGTACTCTTAATATAATAAGTAGTAATCGAGTCTGCTAATGTTAAAGTATTAAACCTTGCATATGCTCCTGGGTCAATCGGGCTCTTGTCAATAACAACATTTCCTTTCTGGCACGATGTAATTAGCAAGAGTGAGATGGCTGATAGAATAAAATTTTTATATTTCATTAGACGAATATTAAAGGTTATCATTATAAATTCTGGTCTGCTGGAGTCATTGAAGTATTATTATCTAATTCTCTTTGAGGAATTCTCATTAAAAACCTTGGATCTTCAGGGCTGGTTGTATATAAACCAGGATTAAAATTCGGAGAACCATGATTGCCAGCACCAGTCGGTCGGTTTAAGCCTTGATTCAAACGTTTAATATCAATCAAAGAAAATCCTTCACCCCAAAGCTCAATTCTTCTTTGCAATAATATTTCTGTTAACAACCCTGCTCCACTAAAGGCTGAAGCACTATAAGCAGGATATCTTGCTTTTACAAGAGTTTCCAATGCAGTCCTTGCCCCCGGATCATTTCCTTGTCGGTTCAAAGCTTCTGCTTCAATGAGATACATTTCGCTTGATCTCATGTATGAATAATCTGCTGCCCAAGAACCAGCGACAGGTACTTGTAATTTCAGTTGATTATAATCTGGATTGGAGGTTGTTCCTGTGCCGGGAGTTTGAAAAACAGATTTTCTTATATCACCTGTGTTTATTTGGTCGTATAAACTCTTTGTGATTTTCTTTTGTCCACCCAAAGCTGCATAACCTCCTGTTCTTATATCCATATGAGAATAAAAAGAAGCATAAATTGTTGCTTGGTCACTAGGAATTTTAGAGCCCCACATGCACTCTGAGGCAGCAATGTCAGAAAACGCAGTAGTTGCAGTATATTGACCTGTAGTCATCAGTGTGTATCCCTGACGGGCTTTATTTGCATATGTGGCAGCAGTTGTCCAATCTTCCATTAATAAAGCTACCCTTGCTCTGAATCCTTGTATAACAGAAATGTCAACATTGGTTTTTGCCGCTCTGGTTTTACCTGTCAATAAAGTTTCTGCGGCTGTTAAATCAGAAATAATTTGGGTATAAACATCACTCACTTTCCCTCTTGGTTTCCCTTCAGTTGTAGGAACTGTATATATAGGTACCCCTGGTTTTGATTCATTGCCTTTATAAGTTTGCTGAAATAAATTAACCAGATAATAATAACAATATGCTCTGAGTCCTAAGGCTTGTCCTTTAATGATATCCTTTTGAGACTGAGTGGCATCTTTAACAACATCAACATTGTTAATTAAAACATTTGCCTGTTTTATTAAATCATAATAAAAATACCATGCATTATAGCTTTGACGGTTATCAACAGCGGTTGCCCATTCGGTATAGTTATAATCACTGTTAAACCAACCATACCCCTGGCTATGTACAACCATATCGTTACCCATTAAATCCATCGCAAGATCAAATGCCTTTTGCCCGAAGTTATCATGCCTTGTATTACCGCCTGTTCCGGATGCAAATTGCTCCTTTACAGCTCCATCAAGAGCCGCATAAACAGAGTTAACTTTACTTAAAAGTGCTTGTAATTCAGCTGCATTACTCGGTTGCGTTTCCAGGTAAGTTTTCTTACATCCAATTGCAAGAAAAACCAACGTCGGCAAAATGAATAAAAGAATTTTTTTCATATTTAAATATTTCGTTGTTATTATTTAAAATTTACAGTTGCTCCCAATGTCATTGTTCTGAATGGCGTATAGGTTGCATCTGCAGTCCCGGTAAAAGAACGTTGGGGATCAGAGCCTTTTTTTGCTGTCCATAAATAAGCATTATCAACACTTACAAAAAATTGTCCACCACCTAGTTTAAGTAAGTTGTTTAAATTCTTTGAAAAATTATATGATAACGTAATGTTCTTAATGTTTAGCCATGAACCATCTATTAACCATCTTGACGATGCGCCGTCATTATTGGAAATAGAATATTGCAGCCTTGGAACGTTTGTAACATCGCCAGGTTTTTGCCATCTGTTAAGTATATCAGTACTCCAGGATGTACCTGGTGATCCTCTGTGCATAATACCTGCGTAATTTCCATCATAAAATTTTCCGCCATAAGAAAATATTGTAAGAATAGAAAGGTCAAAGCTTTTATAACTGAAAGTATTGGTAACCCCACCTGATATTTTGGGCAGTGCTGAACCGAAATTGTGTAAGGAATTAGTTGTAGTTACCTGACTATATTGATTTGTAATGACACTGTTGATAACTTTCCCATCAGCATCTTTAATGTCTCTGTAATAAAGAGCATCACCTGTTGAAGCATCTACACCTGCAAATTCTGGAAGCCAGAAGTCATAAATACCTCCTCCAACAACTAGTTTTTTTGTGCCAGAAATAATTCCATTCTTTGTTTGGTTTGGAGGAAGTTTGGTTATTGTGTTTTTGAAATGTGTAAGATTAACATCTGCTTTCCATCTGAAATTATGCTGTTTAATTACTAAATAACCCAACTGCAATTCAACACCAACATTTTTCATTTCTCCAATATTCTGATAAACTGATGCAGTGCCAGTTGAAATAGGCAAAGGAACATCAAACAACAAGTTCGCAGATTTTCTATTAAACCATTCAAATGTACCCGTTAAACGGTTATTTAAAAAACCAAAATCAACCCCGAAATTTAATACAGAGTTTGTTTCCCATTGTAAATCGGTATTAGCAACCCTACTTGGGTTAGGAGGTATATAACCACCTGATCCATTAGCATTATAATAATCTTTATAGGAATAATAAAGAGGATTGCCATTTGCATCAAATAAGCCTTCATTTCCTTGTTCGCCATAGCTGGCTCTTAACTTCAGATCACTAAGCCACTTGATGTTTTTCATAAAACTTTCACTAATTAATCTCCATCCTGCGCCAACTGAGTAAAATGTACCCCACCTTGCATTTGGACTAAACCTTGAAGATCCGTCTGTTCTGTAACTTGCAGATAATAGATATTTACTATCAAAATCGTAGTTGATATTAGCAAAATAACTTTCAATTCTTAAGTTATCTTCATATGAAGTTGGCGGATAGGTTGACGTTGCTCCATTATCTAACTCTGTATAGCCTGGAAAAATAAATCCAGATTTGTAAGCTGCCAGATAATTGTATTTGTAGAGGTAATTTTCATGCCCAACTAATGCACGTACATTATTTTTCTTAAAATCTTTTGTATATGACAATACTTCGTTTCCTGTAAGAGAGAATGTTCTTCCATTTGACTTTGTTGATCTTCCTCCGTCAGAGCCCCCTGTTGTACTTGGCGCTGCGTCCCCATACTGGTTATTCTGATATGAGGTGCCATTGCTATTATAAATAGTTGTTCCCAAAGTGCCTTTTAATGATAATTCTTTAGTGAATTTTATTTCACCATAAATATTGCCTGTGCCATTAAAATCTTTTGAAGACCTGTTGTCAAGAGCCAATGTAGCCGCATCGTTAGAGCGACCTGCATAAGGACGAGTGCCCATTTGTGTAGGAATTCCAAAATCGAAAACGGGATTACCTAAACTGTCTTTTACAAGTGCACCAGTTGTTAAATTGTGTTGGTAAACAGGGTAAATTGGCCCCATTTGTCTGGTGTAATAAAATGGATTTGTTGTAGATGTACCACCGCTTGGGACAAATCTGTTATTGATAAATGCTCCATCGACTGCAATTCCTGTACCGAACCATTTAGTTGGATTGGCGTTCACGTTCATGCGAGCATTATATCTTTCATAACCAGAGTATTTTACTATCCCTTCTTCGTTAAGGTACCCGGCAGATATATAATAATCGGCACCCTCTCCACCACCTGAAACACTCATATTAGCTCTGCTGCGTTTTGCAATTCTAAACATTGCATCTTCCCATGATTCGTTCCAAAGCAAAGTTGCGTTAGAGTTAAGTTTGCCGGATGTGGGATCAACCAATGTATTTCCTGGAACATTATAGGCATTATAAACAAGACCACTGCTGCTGGTTAAAACATTTGAAGCGTTAATCCCAGCTTGACTTGGTGTATTTCCTTGGGCAACATAATTGTTTCTATATGCCTCCCAGAATAATTCATAGTATTCTTTAGGTCCAACACGATTATACTCCGGAATTAGACGATCCATGAAACCCTGAGATACGTTAAAGGTCAATTTAGGTGTACCTTTTTTCCCCTTTTTTGTGGTAATCATAATTACACCGTTCGCAGCTCTTGAACCATATAGAGCGGCAGCTGCTGCATCTTTTAAAACAGTTACGGTTTCAATGTCCTCAGTTGGGATCGCTTCAATTGAACCGTCGTATGGGATACCATTTACAACATAGAGAGGCGCACTTGTTGCATTTACAGATCCAATACCTCTTATACGAATTGCAGCACCTGAGCCTGGTTGCCCTCCACCATTAGTCGAAATAATGCCAGGAATAACACCGTCTAATGCTTTTGATACAGAAGTGACTTGCTGCTTTTGTAAAACCTCAGAAGTTATAGTATTTTCAGCGCCTGTAAAAGCTTTCTTTTTTACAGTACCATAAGGAACTGTAACCACAATTGTTTCTAGCGAGGATGCCTGAGATGTCATTCTGATATTAAATACAGTTTGATTCCCAATTGACAATTCCTCAGTAGCCATATTTACATACGAAAACACTAAAACTTTGGCATTTGAAGGTAATGAGAGGGCGAACGTACCGTCACTTTTTGTATTAGTGCCAATTGTTGTTCCTTTTACTAAAACTGAAACTCCGCCTAATGGAGAGCCATCTTTCTCATCTGTTACTTTTCCTGTAACAGTTTTGTTCTGTGCTAATGCTTGTAAAGTGCTTAATAACACAACGAACATAAATACAAGTTTTCTCATACTCGTTTGGGTTTATAAATAATCAATAAAATTACTCTTAGGTCATTTAACGTAGATGCAGCAAAATGTCGTTGGTTGATTGTTTGGGTAGAAAGAGTTAATTGTGCCTCAAAAAGCGGCATTAACAACAAAAATAGCTGTGATATTGTTAAAAAGCTGAATATTAGACATTTTTTTTGAGAAAAAGCTGCGTAATATGTCTTCATTTACCCAAATTAAAAAGCTGTCGGATTTTTCCGACAGCTTTTTAACCTCAAAGGCTTAATGTTATTAGTTATCAGTACATAATTTATTTAAAGAAAGCTCTGAAGACGAGATTGGCCAGATATATCCTACATCTGATGAAGTTTTTGATTGCGCCGTACCTTTTGCCGGAATAGTTTGTAATAACCTCAGCAAATCGGTATTTCTCAAGCCTTCACCTAAAAATTCAATTCTTCTTTCTTTCAGAATAGCATTAATCAAGTCAGTGGGTGTAGCAAAGCTTGCAACAGTAAATGTTGTTGTAACATCAGATCTGTTGCGTATTGCATTTAGTATTGCCACGGACTGTGCATCAACAGTATTAGTTGAACGCACTTTAGCCTCAGCAAGACTTAACAATACTTCTGCGTAACGTATAACCGGTACATAATCTGTATATGGCGAACCTATGGCATATTTGTAATTCAAATATGGTTTTCCCGAGCTTGTGGAAATGAATGTTCTTCTTTTGTCTGTCGATAACCAGCCTGCATCAGCAATAATGCCGCTGGGATTCAAAGAATATTCGCCATTGCCGGTTACTTTAGCGTAATAATATCCCAACTGATTTTGAGTGCCCGGGTTATCCCCTGTCGTAGAAGTCATTGGCATTGAGAGAATTGATTCAGTGGTAGTATAAGGCGTTTTGAATACGTTTGTTATATCTGCCTGCAAGGCATGAGTAACGCCGGTAGATGCAGTAAAAGGTGCAGTAGCAGAAACAATTTTGTTTGCTTCTGTTATTACGTTTGGATATTGCTGCATTGTTAGATACACTCTTGTTTTTAAGGCAATTGCCGTATTCCGATGGCCTCTGGTAGTATTATTATACGCTGAAGAATAGCTCAACGGTAAACCAGTCTCTGCATCATTTAAATCCTTAATGATTTGAGTATAGACTTCGGCAACTGTACTCCTTGCTAAATCCGAATGGCCTTCATTTGTAATTCCTGACAGTCTTAATGGAACACCAGGCTTGCTGCCATTTCCATCTGCATAAGGTCTTGCATAATATTGCAATAAACTATAGTAAGAGATGGCTCTTACTAATTTTGCCTCAGCTATATAATTTGCAGACAAAGTTGCTCCAACAATGTTAGATCCCCCTGCTGCCATTTGGTCAAGAAAGATATTGCAAAGATTAATTGTTGCGTATGCCTGAGCCCAAAGTCCAACAACTGCTGTAGCACTGTTTGTTGGGTTCAGATTCCAGACATCTGAACCAGTTACAAGATTTGAGGTTTGATTAAGAAAATCCTCTCCTCTAATATCTCCATATATTACATAGCGTCCTCCGTATAAATTTCCACCTTTTAATGAAGCATAAAGTGATAATAGTTGTCCTTGAATTCTTGAGGCATTGCTAAACGAAGAAATGTCTCTGATCGACGTTTGTGGAGTGGGAGTGAGAGAATCTCGTTTACAGGAAAAAAAGAGTCCTGAACCCAACGTCGCAATGAAAAAATATTTAATGTATGAATATCTCATTTTAAAACAATTTTTAAGATTAAAAACTAACATTCAATCCAATTAGGAATGTCCTTGCATTTGCAGCAGTATTTCTGTCAATACCTTGCGATGTTGTTGCGTTTCCATTTGAAGATACTTCAGGATCAGGGCCTGGGTATTTGGTTGCAATCCCCAGGTTTTGTCCGCTGATGTACATTCTTATGTTACTGACTTTTAACCTTTCGATGGCGGATTTAGGAAGAGAATAACCCAAAGAAATATTTTTCAGCTTAAGAAAATCACCCTTAAAAACATTAATATCAAGCGGCATTGAAGACCCGTTTGAAACATTATCATTAAAAACCGGTTTTGCATATTTTTTGTTCATATCTCCCTTTGCACTCCATGCATCTGTAAACACATCTGTTGAGTTATTCCACCAGCGCTGATCGTGAAGCCCCGCATTACTTCCATAATAAACATAAAAGCCTGTTTGGTAGGTCAACATTACATTCAGATCGAAGCTTTTGTACCGAAAGTTATTTTCCCAACCGCCATATTGTTTAGGTAATGTATTTGCATACATTACACCATCTGCAGCCTGGGTAATTGAAGTGCCGCCTGTCGGACTTACATACTTTACAGTTCCATCAGCTTTAGTTGAATAATTATAAGTTCCACTTGCTGCATAATATTGGTAATAAACATTCTGACCTGCTGAGTTCACAAAAACTCTTTTACCGGTTTCGGGGTCCACTCCATTTGTACGAACTACCCAAAGATAACCCAATGAATAACCTGGCATTGTCTGACTGATGGTCTCAAGACTTGAGGTTGATGTTTGGATTGACGGTAATGATGGGTCTAAGGAAGTGACCATATTTTTATTAAAAGTTACATTAAATGAAGAAGTCCAGGTAAAATCCTTTTTCTGAACAGGTGTGGCAGTTACGGAAATTTCAAAACCTTTATTATACATCGATCCTACATTTATTGGGGGATTTGAAGGAAGTCCTACTGAAGGAGCTTGTGGTAAATAAAGGATTAAGCCATCAATGTTGTTTTTGTAATAGGTAAACTCACCCGAAAGTCTGTTTTTAAACATTCCAAACTGGAATCCAATGTCTGTTTTTTTACTTGTTTCCCACTTAAGATTAGGATTGCCTACCTGGGCATATGTGAGTGTATAAGTACCACCGTATAAACCAGAGTTAAAAAGGTTATATGGAGCGAAATCATTAATGCCTCCAATATTTCCTACTTTACCGTAACTACCCCTTAACTTGAAATTGGTGAATAAATTATTAATTCCAAGTGATGTCCAGAAACTTTCTTTTGATAATTCCCATCCTGCTGATACTCCCCAGAAAACTCCTTTTTTCTGGGCAAGGGCAGAGTACTCATCCTGCCGAATATTCCCACTTAAAAAATACTTATCTCCATAATTGTAGGTTATGCGGCCAAAGCTTGATAATAAATAATTTTCACCCTTAAAAAGATCAGCAGGGTTATTAGTTGTAAAACCTGCTTGTATTACATTGTAATCCAAATCAGAAACTCCTTGCCTTTGTAAGCCATAGCCGGATGAAGTTCTTGTTTGTTGCTCATTACCTATCAGGACGTTCAGATTGTGATTCTCGAAAAGTGTTTTTTCAAATTGCATTGTATTCGTCCATAAGGAAGTTTTATATTTATCAGCACCAGCCCATGCATAACCATTATAACTGTAGCCATCTCCGCTAACAGGTGTCCAGAAAATATCATTATCCACTAATAGATAATCAATGCCATAAGCAGTACGAATTGTCAGCCAGTCAAACGGTTTAAGTTGTGCATATGCGTTTGAAACTATTCGGTTGTTTTCGCTGTTGGAACGATTAAGATCTATACTTACTACTGGATTATAGTAAGAGAGATTAGATGTTCCTGTAATATTTGAGCTTCCAATTGCTGCGCCATTAACGTTATATGAGCCATCATTTTTATAGGGAGAAACGATGGGAGGCAATACAAACTGCAGGCGACCTAAGCCCCCTGTATTAAATGCAGCGCCGCTTAATGAACCTGAAGTGGTTGCTGCAAGATTTTTCTCATTTGAGTAAGAAATTTTTCCTCCTATTGAGAAATATTTGTTTATTCTGCTATCGATGTTAAAGAGTGTATTAATTCTCTTAAAGTCATTTTTCTTAATAATCCCTTGTTGATCTGTGTAGCCTGCTGAGAAGTAATAACTGGTGCTTTCGCTTCCACCTGATACATTCACATTATGACTATGAGAAATGCCCTGACGATAAACATAGTCAGACCATTTTGTATCAACGGGGTTACCGTTTGCATCAGTAACCTTACTGAATGTCCATGCAGAAGCTGATGGATTATTTGCTACTGCTTGTGTTTTGAATTTGATATACTGATCTGCATTCATAACCTCAGGAAGTCTGTAAGCATTGGAAAAACTTAACCAGCCATTATATGACACTTTCGCTTTTCCGGTTTTACCTTTTTTTGTTGTGATAAAAACAACTCCATTAGCAGCCCGGCTTCCGTAAATTGCTGTTGCTGCTGCATCTTTTGCAATGTCAATGCTTTCTATATCGTTAGGATTAATATTTGCAAGAGCATTGCCTGCGGCTGAAGTTGAACTGAAGTCTCCGGTATATGAAGGAACTCCATCTACAATAATCAGTGGATAAGAACTTAGTGAAATTGAGTTTGTTCCTCGTATGCGGAATACAGGGGGAGAATTAAGCACACCATTTGGAACTGTTATTTGAACACCAGTTGAACGACCAGCCAATGCCTGATCGAAAGTTTGAACTGGCTTGTCGGCTGTTGCAGCTCCTTTTACAGTTGCCAGACTCCCTGTAAGTTCTTTTTTCTTTTGTACACCATATCCAACTACAACCACTTCCTGTAAGCTTTTGTCTTTAGATACTAATTTTACGTTGTAACCGGTCCTTGAATCAACCGGTACTTCAATTGATTCGTAGTTTACCAGGGAAATAATCAGTGTTTTTGCTGTTGTGGGAACTGTTAGCCTGAATAAACCGTCAGCATCTGTAGCCGTTCCGATTGTAGTTCCTTTTACTGTTATAGAAACACCGGATAATGGTGTCCCGTCTTTGTCGTCTGTCACCTTTCCGGTAACAACTTTGCTTTGTGCATACATGGTTATGGCACACAAAAGCATAGAAAACATAATAAGAAGTCTTCTCATTGCAGTTTTGATTTAGTTATAAAATATACAGTTGTCTCAGCAGGCGTAATTCAGGTAGCCACAAGCATTCGTAGAAAAAAATAAAAAATATCAGAATCACCTAAGTTAAGGGGAAACAGATACATTTAATTAAATACAGACAATTTTTTATACGTATTGCTGCATGTTTATCTGTTTTAGTTATAATTAAGCCTGTTTTGGTTTCCTGGCTGTTGTTAAAAGCATAACTGGCAATAGAATAAGGTTGGTAATCATGGCAACAAGCAATGTAAGTGATGTAAGCCAGCCAAGAGCCTGCGTTCCGCCAAAACCGGAGAAACAAAAAATAACAAAACCTGCAACCAATACCAGTGACGTATAAATAATGCTGATACCCGTATGACGGATGGTTTGTTTTACGGTTTCCCGGATATCATGATTGTGTAAAGGGAGTTCCTGTTTGTAATTGATGAGGAAACGGATAGTTACATCGATTGCAATGCCCAGTGCCACGCTGAAAACCAATACAGTACTTGGTTTCAGGGGTACGCCTGCCCATCCCATTACGCCTGCTGTAATCACTAATGGAACTACATTGGGAACGAGGGAACAGAATAATATTCTGAAAGAACGGAACAAATAAAGCATACATAAGGCAATGAGTAAAAAAGCCCAGAAAATGCTTTCTTTTAAGCCATTAATAATAAATCTGGAGCCTTCCACAAAAATCACACTCGTTCCTGTAAGCTGAATATTTGCTGATTTTTTTAATCGGGAAGAGTCAATACTTTCTACAGGCGTATTTTTATTGATTGTTTTTGAATATTCAAGGCTGTCAGCATTAAATATTTCTTCGGCTCTTTCCTGAACCTGTGCAAGAATTTTAGGCAAGCTATCGCTTCCAACATCGGCCATATTCACACTTATTCTTGCCCGTTGCTTATCACGATCAACAAAATTGCCAACTAGCTTTACAAAGTTATTATTCTTGTTGTTAGGGTTCGTTGTGTCGGTTTTCATTTGCAGGTATGGTGCAAGAAAAGCAAGATCAAATTCATTAGGAACGGCATACATATTACTGTCGTTATCGTAATATGCCTGGCGTGCAAATTTCAAACCTTCAGTTATAGCCAGAGCCTTCCCGATTTCCGGCCTGTTCTCAAGGTATTGTACCAACGAGTCAATACGGTTCAGGTTGCCGATATTCCGTACAGCACCTTGTTTTTTTCTTGTATCAACTACAATTTCAAGAGGCATAACACCGGAAAAATGTTTTTCAAAAAATTTCAGATCAGTATAAAGCTTGTCATTTTTCGGAAGGTCATCAACAATATAGCCCACGCTTTTAAGTTGTAAAATTCCAATAAAAGCAACTGCTAAGAGAAGTGCTGTAGCTGAATAGGTATATTTTGGATGATTAAAAACCCAGTCTTCAATACGTATAATCCACCTGTTAAGCCGTTCATTTTCTAAATAACGTACGTGGCGTTGCTTTGGTGCAGGTAAATAGCTTAATAGTGTTGGGATAACTATAAAAGAAATGATGAAAAGAGCCATGATGTTTATGCCTGCTACAATGCCAAATTCTCTTAAAATCTGGCTTTTTGTTAAAGCAAATACCGCAAAGCCAATTGCGGCAGCAATGTTGCAGAATAAAGTAACCACACCCATGCGGCCAATCATATTCACAAGCGAATTGTGCTTATCGCCACTCTTTTTATATTCAGTATGAAACTTATTTAAAAAATAAATACAATTGGGAATGCCAATTACAACCATCAATGGCGGAATAAGGGCATTGAGGATGGTAATTTTATATCCAAACAATACCATTGTTGCAAGGCTCCAGATTACTCCCATAATAACAACCAGCATACTCAGCAACGTAGCGCTTACTGAACGGAAGAAAAACAGCAGTATAATTGCTGATAATAGAACTGAGCCCAGCAAAAACAATTTTAATTCGTTGGCAATACGGGTACTCATTTCTGTGCGAACATGTGGTAACCCGCTGATGTGTACATCTATCTTTTCGTCTTTTCCAAACTGTTCAGCCAGTTTTACAACTCCTCCCACAGAAGCATCTCTTTTCTTGGTGTTAAGCACAACCTTATTGATGTGTACTGCCATCATGTAAACCTGCGATGAAGGATTGTACAACAAATTCTTATAAAAAGGCAGGTTTTCAAAGTTGCGCCGACAGCTATCTAATTCTTCCTGGGTTTGGATGTTTTCAGGAAAAACGGGCATTGCTTTTAGTTTTTCGCCGGCTGAGTCTTTTACAAGCATTATTGATGAGCTGACGCTGAGTACATCTTCAACTCCATAAACTTTCTTAAATTCTTTTTGAAGTGCAGCAAATTTTTTAAAGAAAGCTAACTGGTATAAATCTTTTTTTTCAAAACCTATTACCAGCATATTGCCGTCTTCTCCAAATCGTTGTTTAAAAGCTTCGTATTCTAAGTACTTAGGATGATCGATTGGAATTGCCTTGGCAAAATCATAACTTCTTTGCACTTTGATTGCAAAGTAACCCATTACACCTGTAGCAAGAAGAACAGCAATTAATAGAGGAAGCCTGTTGCGCAAAACCCATTTACCCAGTTGATACCACATGCGATTCAGATACGTTTTAATAAGAAAACCAAGGCAAAGAAACGCTATTCCGCCTGAAATGCGTTAAAAAATTCACTGTGAACTAAAAGCTGTTAAATTTGAAACATGATGAAAAAGAGTTGTTTTTTCCTTTTTATTTGTTTGTTTGCTGTTTTACAATTGAAAGCACAGTTACAGCCAATTGGCCAGTGGCGTGAACATACTGACTATCATTCCGGTCTGAAAGTAACAATGTCAGGCACTCATGTTTATACAGGAACAAAATTCGGGGCTTATTCTGTAAGCAGGGATGAGGGAGAAATTGAAAGGTTGAGCAAGGTAACAGGGCTTCATGATATTGGTATCAGCAGCATACGTTATAACACATCTTCCGATAAATTAGTAATTGCGTATAACAACAGCAATCTGGATGTTATTTACCGTAATGATATTATCAATATTCCCGCAATTATGCGTAGCAATGTCAGCGGCGATAAAACCATTTATGATATTACGTTTGTAAACGACAAAGCATATCTCAGTTGCGGACTTGGTGTTATTGTAGCCGATCTTTCAAAACATGAAATCAGCAATACATGGCTCATTGGCAGTAATGGAGCAAATGTTAAGGTGAACGGTTTTGCTGCTGATGCTACACGTTTTTTTGCTGCAACTGCAGAAGGATTAAAAGTTGCCAATCAAAATGCAGGCAACCTGAACGATTATCGTAACTGGGCTTTGGTAAGTGGGTCTAACGGTTTGCCTGCCGGAGAAATAAAACAGGTAATGGTTATTGGTAGTAATGTAATTGCACAGTATAACAGCTCTCTTTACCTGTTAAACAGTAATACGTGGCAACTTCTATATTATGATGACTGGAGTTGGGAAAATGTCAATTCATCCGATGGTTCAATTATGATTTGTGAAGGAAAAAATTCCTGGAATGAAAGGCGTGTAATTGTGTTGAATGTAAATGGCACGGTCAGTCTTTCAGTTCAAAACAACAACGAGATCAGTCATCCTATGCAGGCAGTAAAAAGCGGTAGTGAAATCTGGATTGCAGATTATGACAAGGGTCTTGTGAAAGCAGAAGGAAATCTGTTTGACCGTTATGCTGTTAATTCACCCTATGGTAATCTGGATGGCGAAATGCTCTTTCACAACAATACTTTATATGTAGCCGGCGGAAGTATTAATTATGCATGGAATTATAAAAACAATCCAACAGGCTTTTTTTCTTTCTCAAATAATGAATGGAAGGATTATAACCGCAGCAATCTTTCGTGGATGGATACTGTATATGATATTATAACGATTGCTGTTGATCCGAGGAATAACCTGGTTTACGCCGGTTCATTTGGCGGAGGCTTGATTGAATATGAAAGCAGCACGAAATATAAAATCTATAAACAGAATTTTCTGAACGTAACTGTTGGCGACCCCAACAGCTATCGTGTTGGTGGACTTGCTTTCGATTCCGATAATAACTTATGGATCAGCAATTTTGGAGGTGCCAATAATTTTGTGGTTAAAAAGGCAGATGGGGGTTGGAAGGACTTAAAAGTGCCTTTCCATATTGTAGATAATATGGTTGGACAAATTGTGGTTGATGATGCCAATCAAAAATGGATTCAGGTGCCACAGGGAAATGGATTATATTGTTTTAACCATGGGGCTTCAATTGATAATACCGGTGATGATCAATGGAAATGGTTGCAGACGGGAAAGGGCAATGGAAATTTGCCCGATAACGCTGTAAACTGTATGGTGAAAGATAAGGATGGTTTTATATGGCTTGGTACTGATAAAGGAATTGGAATTATTCAATGCCCGGGCGAAGTATTTACATCAAATGGTTGTGAAGCATACCAGCCAATTGTGCAGCAGGATAATTTTGCCGGCTATTTATTTCAGAACGAAGAGGTTAAAGCATTGGCCGTTGATGGGGCCAACCGCAAGTGGGTTGGCTCACATAATGGTGTTTGGCTTATAAGTGCTGATGGTGAAAAAATAATCGAACGTTTTACTGCCGAAAACAGCCCGCTGCTGAGTAATGAAATTATCCGCATTGCCATCGATCCTAAAACAGGCGAAGTGTTCTTTTCAACATTCAATGGCATTTGCAGTTACCGAAGTACAGCAACTGAAGCCTCTGAAAACGACAGCAAAGTATTGGTTTTTCCAAGTCCTGTTCCATCAGGTTATGAAGGAACAATCGGTATTCGTGGTTTACCTGAAAATGCTGTTGTAAAAATTACAGAGTTAAGCGGCAGGTTGGTTTATCAAACGAGATCATTGGGCGGACAAGCTGTATGGAACGGAAGAGATTACCGTAATCAACGGGTATCAAGTGGCGTATATCTTGTGTTTGCTAAAATTGAAACAGGTCCTGAAAAGCAGGTAGGAAAAATTGTGTTCATTAAATAGGTTGTTTTAATGAGTAATGTGCTGCATAAAACAAAATCTGTTGTGCTGCGTACTGTTAAGTATGGTGAAACGAGTTTAATTGTTTCAGCTTATACCGAGTTGTACGGATTACAGAGTTACATTGTTCAGGGCGTTCGTGCAACATCCAAAAAAGGTACAGCCAAAGCCAATTACTTTCAGCCCGGCTCCATTCTTGAACTGGTGGTTTATCACCAGGAAATGAAAAACCTGCAACGTATCAAAGAATTTAAATGGAGCTATTTGTATGAGCAGGTGTTTGCCGATATAATAAAAAACAGCGTATTGCTTTTTATGGTAGAGATGTTGCAGAAGTGTATTAAAGAACCCGAAAACAATCCCGATCTTTTTTATTTTATTGAAGACGCATTGATGCAGTTAGACAAAGCTGATGATGCAGTTACAGCAAACTTCCCCATTTATTTTGCATTGCATCTTACTGGTTTTTTTGGTTTCCAGCTAAATACAGAAGGAGCTGAACAACGGTCAATACTTGATTTGCAGGAAGGAAGTTTTGTAAAAGAATATCCGCAGCATGTGTATTATGTTGACGGTAAATCTGCTGAATTGTTTCGTGAATTATTAAAAGTAATGCAGCCTCCTGAACTTACTGAAGTTCCAATGAATTATCTGCAACGCAGACAAATACTTGAAGCAATTGAAATGTATTACCTGTTGCACGTACCTGAATTTTCAAAACTGAAAAGTTTGCCTGTACTGCAGCAGATTATGGAGCCGTAGGTTTTAACACAGAGAAATAATGAAGAGAGAGATGAGAAACACAGAGGTTTATTCAAAACATTCATCTATCAGATAATTCGTTTTGATTCACTCAAATCATCATTGAGCAAAACAACTCCCGGCTTTTTCCCTTTTTCAAAACTACCCAGACTGGAATCCCATTGCAATGCTTTTGCTCCGTTGATAGTTGCCATTTGCAAAGCTTGTTCTGTTGTAACTTTTGTGTGCTGAAATAATGATTCCATTTCTTTTGCTATGCTGAGTTGCCAATTGCTGCTGTAACTGTCAGTTCCCAAAACAATATGGCAATTATGTTTAAGCAAAAGATCAACTGGAGGTGTTTTGTTTTCAATGTAAAGGTTGGCATTAATACACAGGCAATAAACAAGATTTATTCCTGCAGAAGCTGCGTATTCGTTTGCCCAGATAATTTCTTCTTCTGTTGTTGCTGTATTATGAACAAGAAAAATTGTTTGCCCTTGATTGAAATATGGAAGATAAGAACGAAGGGTACTTTTCCCTGTAACAGGTAATGGCGAGCCTTCCATTCCAAAAGTATGGAATAGCTTTAAAAAATCACCTTTGCCTGTTTCGTATAAAACATTTTCTGCAGGATGTTCCTGGTTATGTATTGAAATAATTTGCCCGGCAGTTGCTTGATTGATCAATTGAAATGTTTTAGGCGAAATACTGTATGGAGCATGCGGAACCAATGATGTACGATGTGGTCTTTCAGAAATACGAAGCGATGATTCTATTTGTTCAGCTATCTTTTTAAACTCAGCAATTCGTTCATCCGCTTTTTCATCCCTGAAGCAAAGCACTTCTACAAAAGTCTGCCAGTAAATACTGCTTTTGCTTTTTACAAAAGCAGTATCGGCAGTATTGCCAATATCGCCCACGGCAACAATACCGTTATCGAGCATTTCTTTTTCTGCTTTTACAATTTCATGCTGAATGGTTGCAGCATCAAAACCTCGTTTGGTTACAACCGAACATAAAAAATCGATTAAGCCGGTATGCGGTGGAATAACATTTTTTAAGTGGCTCAGTTCTAAATGGCAATGACAGTTTATTAATCCGGGTGATAGTATGCCATTAAAATATTCAATATCATCACCGGCTTCATTACCCGGTACAATATCCTGTATTGTACCATCAGCAGTAGCAATAAGCACCGCATCTTCATTTCTGAAATCGTAACCATCAAACAACCGGACTGCCTTGAATTTCCTGTACTGCATGAATTAAAACTTTAAATTTGCCGCTCAAACGTAAAATAAATTTTTCATCCTTTTAGTTACAAACATGATGATCGAAAAATTTATTGAAGTTCCCCTTGACCAAAATCAACAATAAATCACAAGGGAAATTTAAGATTTAAACATCCTTTTGGGTAACGGAGATTTTATGCTGGATAAATTAGAAGCAATAAAAGCAAGATTTGATGAAGTTGGTGTAGCACTTACCAACCCTGAAATTGTTGGCAACAACCAGAAGTTTTCTGCGCTGAGTAAAGAATACCGCAGCCTGGAAAAAGTTGTGCATGCTCAGAAAGATTATTTGGAAGTGCTGAATGATGTGGAAAGTTACAGGGATGCTTTAAACGGAAGTGATGAGGAGCTTCGTGAACTTGCTAAAGAAGAACTGCCGTTGCTTGAAGAAAAAAAGGAACAGCTTGAAAAACACATCAGGCAATTACTCATTCCCAAAGATCCGCAGGATGATAAGAATGTGATTATGGAAGTGCGTGCCGGTACAGGTGGTGATGAAGCTAGTTTATTTGCCGGCGATTTGTTACGCATGTATATTAAATTTTGCGAACGGCGTGGTTGGAAAACAGCTATTCTCAGTGAAAGTGAAGGAACCGTTGGTGGTTACAAAGAAGTACAGCTTGAGGTTACAGGTGATGATGTGTATGGCACCTTAAAGTTTGAAAGTGGTGTTCATCGGGTGCAGCGTGTGCCTCAAACAGAAACAAGCGGTCGAGTACACACAAGTGCGGCCACTGTTGCAGTAATGCCCGAAGCAGAGGAAATTGATTTTGAATTAAGAGAAAGTGATGTAAAAATGGAAACCGCACGAAGTGGAGGGGCAGGTGGTCAGAACGTAAACAAAGTTGAAACGAAAGTAATGCTAACGCATATTCCTACGGGTACAGTTGTTATTTGCCAAACAGAGCGTACTCAGCTTGCCAACAGGGAAAAAGCTATGCAGATGTTACGCACCCGTTTGTATGAAGAACAGGTACGTAAACAGGAAGAAGAAATTGCCCGCCAACGCAAAAGCCTTGTTAGCACCGGCGACCGCTCAGCAAAAATCAGAACCTACAACTTTCCACAAGGCCGTGTAACAGATCATCGGATTGGCCTTACACTTTACAACCTTGATGCTGTGCTCAATGGCGAAATTGAAGAGTTGATAGATGCACTTCAATTTGCAGAAAATGCTGAGAAATTAACCCAACAATAAGTAAAAACACTTATTTTCTAAGGAAACTCTATTGACACTTGTTAGAATTATGCAACCATTTTTGAAACAAATGAGTTGTTAAGCATCCTTAAAAATTCATTCCTTCTCTAATTTTACTCTTGAAAAACCAAGGTAATTGAACAGTTGGTTAAAAACAGCGGTTCAATTATTAAATATCCATATCTAAATCCAATATCAATGAAAAGGTTAATCCTTTATGCAGTATTACTGCTTGTGTTTGTTTCCTGTAAGAAGCAAGATTCTGTACAATCCACTTTAACAAATCAACAAACAAATCTTAATCAGGTTCAGGTAAAACTTGAAAAATGTGATTTTCTTAAAGGTGTTTACAACGGTGTCAGAAGGGGGGAATTAAATGACCCGTCAACACTTGGTTTACGTGGAAAAGATACCGATAAAGATGGCGTTCCTGATACAAAAGATAATTGCCCTTTATCTTACAACCCCGATCAGGCAGATGCGGATAAAGATGGTATAGGAGATGCCTGCGAAGCTTCAACGGTTACCACTTTGACTTCTGTTTCAGTAACTGCATCTTCATGGGTTGTTTATCTTGATTTTGACGGGCAAACTGTTAACTCGCCCTACTGGAACAGCGGCATTCCGATCATTTGTACTCCATCCGGATTTACAGCCACCGAAATTGCAAATATTGTTACAGAAGTGAAAAGCGATTTTGCTGTATTCGCCAACATTATCATTACAACAGATTCAACAGTTTACTTGTCGGTTCTGCCTGCTAAAAGGCAACGCATTATCATAACTGAAAACAATTCCTGGTATCCGGGTGCAGGGGGTGTTTCTTATATTGGCAGCTTTGGCTGGGGTTTAGACATTCCTGGTTTTGTATTCTCGAAAGCATTGGGTTATAATCAAAAATATAACTGGGAGGCAACCTCTCATGAAACAGGACATACCTTGGGTTTATATCACCAATCCTCATACGATTCAAATTGTAACTTCCTTGCCGAATATAATCCTGGTGGTAATGGAGAAGCCCCGATTATGGGCGTATCTTATTACCAGCCTGTTGGCAAATGGTGGACTGGCAAAACCTCAATGGGCTGTTCTTCATTACAGGATGATGCAAAAGCAATTGCAGCTAAAGTAAAATAGGGTGTAATAAAAAATTGTTTATCAGTAACAAACAGGCATCATTTTAAAACGATACTAAAAATTGCCGGTAATGTAAGTAAGCGTGGCATGGTTTTAGAAAGATGTAAGTTAGTGAGACAAAAAAGGCTTTTAGAAATCTTTAACAGAAGAAGAGCAAACCAAAAAGCATGTTTAGCGTCTCATATTATATAAGTTCTTTAAAGCAGTCAATTTTCTCATAAGCAGTTAGTTTTGGTTTACGGTCTCCCGATTTTTCGGGAGACCCTATTTTAAGTTTTTGGCTTATGAAAACGTTTGCACAAAGAATTAACAAAGCATTGCTTCTTTTTAAAAAAATAATAAACGAGCTTTGCACAATAATGTTAAATACAATTTTTTCTCATAAGCAGTTAGTTTTGGTTTCGACCCCGGTTTCTACCGGGGTTTGTTTTTTATTACAAACACTGAAATACCTGTAAATGAACCAACTGCATCGGCAACCATATCCCACACGTCAAAATCCCGGCCTGTATATAACTGCACATATTCCATTGCAATTCCAAAAGCGACAGTAAGAAAAAAAACGAGAATAACCTTTTTTTTAAATTTAAACTGCCCCTGGTACTTCTTTTTAAGATAAACAGTCCATAAAAAAGATAAAACTGCAAAAAGCAGGATATGAACAATTTTATCAAGCTGGCTCACTGAAAGCTTGCGCTCATGCGGAAAAAACGACATGGGCATTGCCAGTAAAATAAAAACAAAAACCGACCATAATATGGCCGGCCATTTTGTTGAAAGATATTGTTGAAAGGGAATCTTCATTATTCAACTGAGGATGCATAAGCTGCTGCGTCCATCAATGCTTCTATATCGGCAGGGTTATTAACAGTCATTTTAATCATCCATCCTTCACCATAAGGGTCATTGTTTACGGCTTCGGGCTTATCGTTCAGCGAACTGTTTACTTCGGTAATTGTGCCGGCAACCGGCAAAAACAAATCACTCACAGTTTTAACTGCTTCAACTGTACCAAAAATTTCTTCAGCATTCAGCAGTTTGCCAACAGTGTTAATATCAACATATACAATATCGCCCAGCTCCCTTTGTGCAAAATCAGTAATACCAATAGTTGCAACATTGCCTTCGAGGCTTATCCATTCGTGATCTTTTGTATAACGGAGATTTTCTGGAAAATTCATGATTGTTTGTTTTAATTTGAGCGCTGCTAAATTGAATGATTTCTATGAATCAGAAAAATAAAAATTTCTTTTTCAATCGCATTTTAATAATACGTATATCTTCTTTTGGCCGGTCATATTGGTCTCTTTCAACATTTGCAATTCGGTCAACCACCCCTATTCCCTTTACCACTTCGCCAAAAATGGTATAATTCCGGTCAAGATGCGGAGCGCCACCAATGGTTTTGTATATTTTTCTCTGGTATGGCGGTATTCTTCTTCCACCCAGTCTCTTTACTTCAACAATGTCCAATGAACTGTCGGTAAACGTTTTTCCCTGAACAATGTAAAACTGGCAACTGCTGCTTGCTTTTGCAGGATTGTTATCCCGTGCTGCAGCCAATACTCCTCTTTTGTGAAAAAGCGAAGTGTCAAACTCGGCCGGTATAGTATAATTCAGCCCACCTTCTCCATATCTTGCCCCTGCCACCGATTTTTTTGTGTCGGGGTCGCCTGCCTGAATCATAAAATCTTTAATAACACGGTGAAATAAAATACTGTCGTAAAAGTGTTGTTTCACCAGTTTGATAAAGTTATCCCGGTGTTTGGGAGTTTTATCACTCAGCAACACCACAATGGTTCCTTTAGTGGTTACAATTTTTACTTTTCTTTTTTTGGCTTCTGCAGATGTAAGCAGAAATAAAAAAGAAATAAACAGGATGAGTTGTTTCATGTGATTGTTTTTTTGAGCCACGAAGGTTGGAAGAGTTACAAAGAAAAAAAGAATGGTTGATGAAGAAGCCGGGGGTAAATATTTTTTTGCCACTGAAGCACAGGAAGTTTTCATAAAAAAGGGGGATTTTTTACATCTTATCCTATTTCCGTTGCAAAGTAAGCTGTGCCGGAAAGACGAAGAGTTCAGAAGTATTTCCCTCTATGTTCTCAGTGTCTTTGTGTTGAAAATAATCTGTGTTTATCTGCGTAATCTGTGAGCAATCTTTTTCAAAACCCGCTCTGCTCAAAATACAGCAACACATGATCTTTAATAAAATCTTCCTGTTCTTTTAAGCTTATGGCTGGCATTGCTTTCAGTTGTTTAAAATGTGGCCATCCTTCATCATCAGTTTGTTCAAATTCAAAATAACCGCTTTGTGAGAGAAGTGAGCAAACGGCTACATGAATTAAATCCTGCTTTTGTTCCTTGGTATATTTTTCACGTATTTGCCCAAACTCCTGGATGCCGATCAGGAAAAGTACCGCTTCCAGATCGGGCTTTTTACCAAACCGTTCAATTAGTTTTTCTTCCAGCTTCATCCACCGTACAAATAAATCATTGCCTGCATCCATAAAAGCAAAGATAAATGAGAAAAAACGTGATGATTCAAAAACAATGAATATCATCTCCTCTAAATTTCCAAACTCCGCAGAGCTATGCAAATGATCTCCGATCATTTCAAAACTAAAAGTCAACCGCTTTTTGCAAAAACTGAAAAATCAGGGAGACTTTGCAGAGCAGTAACAGAATCGTAACAGTTATGTAACAGTAGTGTAACAGCGTGGAGACAGATACCAGCTCTCCCGGTACCCTTTACTTCTATAATATTACAATCATGCAGGGTTGCCAACCTTTCAAAGGTTGGCAACCCTTATAACAATCGGTTTTCATCTGCTTAATCAGCAGCATCAGCGTTTCTATTACCTGTAGCCGGCAACCGATATCTCTTCTTCGGCCTCATTTTTGCAAACAAGCCAATGTTTTTTATACTTAACCGTTTATAAAATGATTTTCCCTGATCAAAACGGGATTGTATTTTCACGACCTAAACAGACATAACATGTTAAAAACCGCTGAGGATATAAAAGTTCTGAATGATAAAATTCAATATGCCGGTTCCTTTTTAGACAGGTTAAGGGCAGAAGTTGGTAAAGTACTTGTTGGGCAGCAATACATGGTTGACCGGCTGCTGGTGGGTTTGCTCGGTAATGGCCATATTTTACTGGAAGGGGTACCCGGACTTGCCAAAACCCTTACCATAAAAACGCTTTCGCAGGCAATTAATGCAAAGTTCAGCCGCATCCAGTTTACTCCCGATATGCTGCCTGCTGATGTAATTGGCACTATGATTTACAACCAGCAACGCAATGAATTTTTTGTACGGCGTGGCCCCATCTTCGCCAATTTTGTTCTGGCCGATGAAATTAACCGGGCTCCGGCAAAAGTGCAGAGTGCTTTGCTCGAAGCCATGCAGGAGCGTCAGGTAACTATTGGAGAAAACACATATAAGCTTGAAGAACCTTTTCTTGTGCTTGCAACACAAAACCCGCTGGAGCAGGAGGGAACTTATCCGCTTCCTGAAGCACAACAGGATCGTTTTATGCTGAAGGTGGTGATTGATTATCCCAAAAAAGAAGAGGAGCAATTAATCATTCGGCAGAATACGCAACAGAATGCGGCGGCATCAATCAATCCGGTTGTGTCAATAAAAGAAGTGATGGATGCAAGAGATCTTGCACGAACCATTTATATGGACGAAAAAATTGAAAATTATATTCTGGATATTGTATTTGCTACCCGCAAACCCGACCAGGTTGGATTAGGCAGTCTTAAATCGTTGATTGCTTACGGTGGATCGCCAAGGGCATCAATCAACATGGCGCTTGCAGCAAAATCAGTGGCCTTTATTCAAAAAAGAGGATATGTTATTCCGGAAGATGTACGGGTAATTGCGGCTGATGTGCTGCGCCATCGTATTGGACTCACTTACGAAGCCGAAGCCGAAAATGTTTCGGTTGAAGAAATTATTAAACAGGTGCTGAATACGGTGAAGGTGCCGTAGAGTTACGTTGTTAGTTGATTGATGACCGTTGACCGGTTACCTTCAAATTTTAAGCTATGACGAAATACCAATCGTTAGATGTCTGGAAAGTTTCAATGGAATTAGTAAAAGAAGTGTATGCTATGACCAAAGAATATCCGGAGGAAGAAATATACGGACTAACTTCTCAAACAAGACAGTCTGCTGTTTCTGTTCCTTCAAACATTGCTGAGGGGATAGGGCGACAGTACAAAAAAGATACACTTCAGTTTCTGCATATTGCAAGAGGCTCTTTGTATGAATTGGGAACGCAGTTAAATATTGCATTGATGGTTGAGATTATAACAAACGAAAATCTGCAAAAAATATCTGCATTACTTGAAAAAGCATTGCAATTATTAAATGGATATATAAACTATATTGAAAAAGCGACTTTAAAATAAGGATGATCCACGGCCAACAACCATCGGTCATCTGTCAACTATGTTAACTACTGAAGAAATATTAAAAAAAGTACGTGTACTTGAAATTAAAAGCAAGCGGCTCACCAATCACATGTTTACCGGCGAGTATCATTCTGCTTTTAAAGGTCAGGGTATGAGCTATAAAGAAGTAAGGGAATACCAACCAGGAGATGATGTACGGTTTATCGACTGGAATGTGAGTGCCCGTTATGCCCATCCTTACAGCAAGGTTTTTGAAGAAGAACGGGAACTGAGCGTTTTTTTAATGATTGATAACAGTGCAAGCGTAAGCTTTGGAACGCATTTTCAGCGCAAAAAAGATCTGATTACTGAAATAACCGCAGTGCTTGCTTTTTCTGCAGTAAATAACAACGATAAAGTAGGGGCTATTTTATTTGGCGATAAAGTAAAGAAGTTTATTGCTCCCAAAAAAGCAAAGCAGCACACATTGTATATTGTTCGTGAAATGCTTACAAATGATGCTGTTTCAAAACAAACAAATTATACTGATGCTTTCAGAATGTTTAATAACCTGAACCGGAGGAGAAGTATTTGTTTTTTAATCAGTGATTTTTTAGGAAATGGTTTTGAAGATGCCTTGCGTGTAGCAGCAAAAAAACATGATGTGATCGGGATTAAAATTTACGATCAGCTTGATATGCAGTTGCCGGATATTGGCCCTTTGCAGGTTGTTGATGCTGAAACCGGAGAACAGCGACTGATTGAAACATCCAATCCAAAAGTGAGGTTTGAGTATGAAAAGGATTTTCACCGTCATAATGATTATGTAAAAGATGTTTTCCGTAAAGCCGGGGCCGATTTGTTGCACATGCGTGCTGGCGATGATTATGTAAAAGTGTTACAGAAATTTTTTATTAACAGGAGCAGATGAATAGAAAGGAATTAGTAATATGGTTGATTTGTTTTTTTATTGGCATTACATCGTATGCCCAGATAACTCCTGTTGTTACAAGTGATAAAGAAAAAATACTGATAGGCGAACCGTTGAAATTAACACTTGAACTGCGGGCCATTGAACGTAATGCAGAAATAAAGTGGGTTATTCCTGATTCAATTCCTCATTTTGAATACTTCAGTTACGATACAGCCGATATACTGAAACGTGAAATAACCATCAGCAGTTATGATAGCGGAGTCTGGTCAATTGATAATATTGCTGTCATTGTTCCTTCCAACGTAAATGGCAAACCTCAGTTGCTGAAATTTCCACCAACAGAAATAAGCGTTGAGTATGATACCACAGGTAGTCGGCTGATGAACGATATAAAGCCGGTTATAGAAGTGGATTCATTGCAAAACTGGATTGGTTATATTGTTGCTGCCTTTGCTTTTATAAGCCTTGTTATTTTGATTATATTGTTCAGGAATTGGAAGGCAAAGAAAATGCAGCAGATAGCGAAGGATGATGCGGTTTCACCGCTTGAGGATTTTGAGCGTACAATTATAAGACTTAAGAAAGCAGATTGGGCCGATCAAGTTCAGCAAAAACAGAACTTCAGCGAACTATCGCAGGCTGTTAAAAAATATTTTGAACGAAAACTGCATCAGCCTTTTTCAAAACTCACTACCGATGAATTTGTGCTGGAACTGAAACTTTATTTATCGAGTGAACAATCCATCAATCTGGCACAGGTTTTACGATTAACGGATGCTGTAAAGTTCGCCCGCTTTACAGCATCTGAACAGGATTGTATGAATGCTTTGAAGGAAACTGAAGTTATCATTACCCATACCGATAAACAGATTGCTGAAGATGCTTAATGAATGGTACCAACATATCAGTTTTGCTTATCCATACCTGTTGTGGTCATTACTCTTGTTGCCGGTTTTGATTGTTTGGTATGTGTTGAAAAATACGCAAAACTCATCTGCGGTAACAGTTTCAACACTTGGCATTTACCGTAAATGGGCATCATCACGCAATATATTGCGGCATGTGCCTTTTTTACTCCGTTTACTTGCAATTGCATTGTTGATAATTGCAATTGCAAGGCCGCAATCAAGAAGTAACCAGGAGAGAATAGAAGGAGAAGGAATTGACATTGTTCTTTGTCTTGATGTGAGTGGCACAATGAGCGGAACTGATTTTGCTCCCACAAGGCTTGAAGCGGCTAAGCAGGTGGCAATTGAATTTGTGAATGAACGCAAAACCGACAGAATAGGGCTGGTGATTTTTGGGGGAGAATCATTTACACAATGCCCGCTTACAAACGATTATGCAATGCTTATTTCACAAATAAAAGCAGTGAGTAATGTAAACGGAATTCTTGATCCCGATAAAACTGCCATTGGTTCAGGGCTTGCAACAAGTGTTGAACGGTTAAAGCGGGTAAAAACAAAGAGCAAAGTCATTATACTATTAACAGATGGTGAAAATAATGCAGGTTTAATTGATCCCAACACAGCCAAAGAGCTGGCGAAGTATTATAGAATAAAAGTTTATACCATTGGAGTTAGCCCGTTTACCAACGGGCATGCAATTAATGAAGACATGCTCAAAAGCATTGCATCCGAAACGGGAGCATTGTATTTCAGGGCAACCGATAATGCAAGTTTGTCTTTTATTTACAGCCAGATTGATAAGCTGGAGAAAACGAAAGTTGAAACCAGCAGTTTTGCCCGTTATGCCGAACAGTTTTATCCATTTGCAATTGCCGCAATCGTGTTGATGTTAATTGAAGTTTGGTTAAGGTATAAAGTGTTGAAAAAATTCCCATAGTTATTACGATGGATTGGCGCCAGTGTTAAGACGTTGTGATGTTAGTAACCTTTTCCTACATAGCCAATCTGTTTAATCATTAAATCTTCGTACAGACTATTTTCTTTTCTTTGCATTTGCATGAAAGCATTGATATATAAATCAACCGGAAGCTGGTACACTGTAAAAACAGTGGATGGGAAAGTTGTGCAGTCAAGAATAAAAGGAAAGTTCAAGGTTGATGATATTACTTCCACAAACCCCATTGCCGTGGGCGATGAAGTGGAACTTGAATTTGAAACCGATGCAAACGGTAAGGATACAAATGCGGTGATTACAGAAATTCATGAACGGCGCAATTACATTAACCGGCAAAGTCCACACCGCAAATACCAGCATCATATTGTTGGAGCAAACCTTGACCAGAGTATGTTGTTTGCAACATTGAGAGAGCCCCGCACTTCACAGGGATTTATTGATCGTTTCCTCATTGCTTCAGAAGCCTATCATATACCCGGCATTATTGTTTTCAATAAGTCGGATGTGTACCGCAGCAAGGAAATGGAACAATACCGGGAGTGGAAGGATATGTATGAAGCAATCGGGTATAAAGTGTTCCTGATTTCAATGGAAAAGAACGAAGGATTAGGAGAAGTGGTAAATGTGCTGAAAGATAAAGTAACGTTGATAAGTGGGCATTCAGGAGTTGGCAAATCAACTTTTATTAATGCCGTTTTGCCGGAATTGCAATTAAGAACTGAAGAAATAAGCGGATGGAGTGGTAAGGGAATGCACACTACAACTTTTGCTGAGATGTTTGATTTGCCGTTTGGCGGAAAAATTATTGATACACCCGGCGTAAAAGAATTCGGGCTTGTTGATATAACCAAACAGGAATTGTCGCACTATTTTCCCGAAATGCGTGTGCTGATTAATGATTGCCAGTTTAATAATTGCTTACACCTTGAAGAACCCGGATGTGCGGTAAAGGCAGCCGTATCAACAGAAAAAATACACCCCCTCCGCTATATCAGCTATTGCGGAATACTGGCTACAATTGAAGAAAAGAATTATTAAGTAAAGATTGTTTCATTACACCTGCTCAGGATCTGCGTCTTTTAAAGCATCTACCAGTTCGGTTATAGCATCATTTTCAAAATGGTTGCTTTTTTCTTCCAGCGAAGGGAAAACAGAAACGCCATTAAAGATGTTAAAGCTGAGAGTAAGAGCAGTTCCTTTATACAGGAAATCCCAATAAAGTGCCTCAAAGTCATCGAGTTTTTTAGTAAATGAAATTTTCAGCCTGTCGGCAAGTAAATCTGCCCAGTGCAGAAAATTTTCATAACTGGCCTCTTCGTCAAGAACGGCCTCGTTATATCCTCCGTGGTGTCGTACTGTGGGGTTCATAGTGGTGATTTTTTTGGTGATATTGATTTCTGTTAGTATCCTTTTATTAACTGTTGAAACGTTTGGCTTTTTTTACTTTTTCGCCACCCAGAATTTTTTCTGCACCTACATTTTTTCCATTGCTTGGACATCCCTCTTTTGGTGTACGGCGAAATACATTACAACTCAATAACAGAGACAACATGAAGAGAAAAAAAGTTGCTTTGGTTAATGCTTTCATGTGAAAAAGTTTATTCATTTGGATATTGCTCAATCTTTATACCGGTTTATTGTTTTTCTGTTAATACATCTTTAAACCATCCTGAATATTTTAAATAATTATTGGCAATTCTGTCTATTTCGCCGTGGATCAGTTCTTCACTTATATCTTTCACTTTCTTAGCCGGCACTCCGGCATAAATTGTTCCTGCTTCAACAACCGTGCCCTCAAGTACCACGGCACCCGCTGCAATAATTGAATTACTGTGTACAACCGTATTGTCCATAACTATTGCTCCCATTCCTATCAGCACATTATCATGCAGTGTGCAGCCATGAACAATGGCATTATGGCCTATGCTTACATTATTACCAACGATTGTTTTCGTTTTTTGGTATGTGGCATGCAAAATTGCCCCGTCCTGGATGTTTACTTTATTGCCAAGTCTTATGCTGTTTACATCGCCTCTTACAACGGCATTGAACCAGAAACTACAGTTGTTGCCGCAAATAACATCCCCTACAATAGTAGCATTGGGAGCTATAAAACAATTTTCGCCAAACTTTGGCGAAATACCTTCTACAGGAAGAATAACAGGCATGAGGTACATTGATTGATTCAGCACAAATTTCGCAATGTTTTTGCGGGTTGCATAATAATTGAATCAGAATATTTTCTTTTAACATGCAAGGGAATCAGTCTTTTTCCGAAACTCCTTTGCAATTACTTTTGCATGTATGACACAGCGGGAACTTTTTTTAAAACATGTGGCTCAAACTTCGCCGGCACCACTGGCTCTTGAAATTGAAAAAGCTGAGGGATGCAGGCTGTATGATGTTTCCGGAAAGGAATATATTGATCTGATTGCCGGTGTTAGTGTTTGTAATATAGGCCACAGGCATCCGAAAGTAATTGAAGCGGTTCATCAGCAACTCGCTCAGTACATGCACCTGCTGGTGTATGGCGAGTTTGTGCAAAGTCCGCAGGTGCAATATGCAAAACTGCTTACCGATTATCTTCCTTCAACCCTTAACTCTGTGTACTTTACCAATTCAGGTGCAGAAGCTGTTGAAGGTGCTATGAAACTGGCAAAACGTGTAACAGGCCGTGCCGGAATTGTTGCATTTAAGAACAGCTATCATGGAAGTACACACGGGGCTTTGAGTATTATTGGCGATGAATACTGGCGCACTGCTTACAGGCCTTTGCTGCCTGGTGTAGAGCATGCTGTATATAATTCGTTTGCAGATCTTGAACTGATTACATCCGGCACAGCCTGCGTAATTGCTGAAACAGTGCAGGCCGAAGCAGGTGTAATTGCTCCGCAAAAAGAGTGGATCAGTGCTTTGCGAAAGCGATGTACCCAAACCGGAACACTGTTGGTGCTGGATGAAATACAATGCGGGTTTGGCCGCAATGGTTCGCTTTGGGCTTTTGAACAGTTTAATATTGTTCCTGATATTCTGCTGTTGGGTAAAGCGCTTGGTGGAGGTATGCCGCTCGGAGCCTTTATAGCCGATAGGAATTTAATGTGGAAACTCACGGAGAACCCTGTGCTGGGCCATATTACAACATTTGGCGGTCACCCGGTTTGCTGCGCAGCAGGTATGGCTGCCATGAAGGTTTTGCTGGAAGAAAATCTGGTTGATGCGGTTGCTGAAAAGCAACAACTGTTTTTATCATTGCTCCATCACCCCAAAATAAAAGCAGTACGCTCTGTTGGCTTAATGATGGCCATTGAGTTTGATAGTTTTGAAACCAATAAAGAAATCATTGATCGTTGTATTGAAAAAGGAGTGCTGACAGATTGGTTTTTGTTTGGGGCAAATTGTATGCGGATTGTTCCTCCGCTTACAATATCAAAAAAAGAAATAAAAACCGCAGTTGCAATAATAATTTCAAGTATTGAATGAATCGAACTTAATTATGTACTTTTTTATAAAGCATATCAATGAAAAAAATTACCACCGCTTTAGCTTCCTTTGTGTGTTTGCTTTTTTGTTTGTTTCAATTCCAAATTTCTTTTTCTCAGGTAAATCAACAAGCAAATAAATATCCTGCAACTTTATTGTGGAGAATTACAGGGAATGGATTGAGTAAACCCTCTTACCTGTTTGGTACTATGCATTTAACAGATAAAAGATTGTTCTTTTTTGGCGACTCTTTGTATAAGGCAATTGAACAAACGGAAGGTTTTGCAATTGAAATTAATCCCGATGAAATGTCAACTCAGTTAATTCAGTCATTCACAAAAGAAGATAATAGTGGTTACATTAAAGATTCTGTGAATAAAGAAGATTACGAACGTATAAAAAAAACACTTCAGAAAAAGTACGGATTTAATATTGATCGATTAACAAAACGGCAGGTTTACTTAGCTCGAAATGAGTGGATGAAAGAAATGAGGAAGGATGACGATATGTACACATTTATGGATGCATGGCTTTACAATATTGCCAGGCAGTTAGGTAAATGGACAGGTGGAATTGAGGATATCAACGATCAGTTACGGTTAATTGAAAAAAATGAAGCTGACTATAATTTTGAAGATTTACTGATCAGTAAAAAAGTAATGCAGGGTGGTTTAAACCAGATTGTGGAAATGTATTTGTCACAGGATCTGCAATCAATCGACCGCTTTTTTAATTCAAACATAAAAAACAAGAGAGAGGAATGGCTTACCAGTCGTAATTTAAAAATGGTGCAACGCATTGATAGCATTATGAAACTACGTACAGGTTTTTTTGCAATTGGAGCAGCGCATCTGGCAGGTGATGATGGAGTTATTCAATTGCTGCAAAAAAAAGGTTTTCATGTTGAACCCGTTTTTTCTTCAAAAAAAATTTCGCCCGATGATTATAAAATCCAGTCGCCGGTAATGAAATGGCAGCGGTTTGCTCCTGCTGATAGTTTGTATGCTGTTTCTTTCCCTTCAAAATCTGCAACCATGTTTGCGGCAGGAAATGTGCTCAAAATGGAGATGTGTATTGATATTCCAACGGCAACCTATTACATTACCACATCAATACCCAATATACGGAAAGATGAAAGTAAAGAAAAGCTGGTTGATGAAATGCTGAAGGGATTTACCAAAGGTGGGAAAGTGCTTAGCCGTAAATCGTTTAATGATGGTGTTGATGCGGGAACTGAACTGCTGGTTGAGCGTGAAGGTTTTATGCGTGTAAGAATTTTTACAAAAGGCAATTATGCCTTTATGGTTATTGCAGGGCATGGAACAAAGAAAGAAATGATTACAGGTGAAATGAGCGATTCTTTCTTTTCTTCATTTTCAGTGAATGAGAAAAATCTTCATCAGACAGAAGGATTAAAAACTTACACTAATGAAGAAGATGGTTACAGTATTCTGCTTCCGCAGTTGCCAGATAATGTTAAAACAGAAACAGATGTAAATGGCTGGCGTTCGAAATCTTATGGTGTGTTCGATATGAAGAACGGTATTTATTTTATGGTGATGGTACGAAGTACTGATGCCGGGTTTTACCTGAATGGAGATTCTAATTATTTCAGTTTGCAGCGCTCTAACTGGAAGGCAATGACGGATGAAATAAAAGAAGAAAAATATTATAATCTTGGTGAGTTTCCTGCAATGCAGTACGATTTCGTAATCAAGAATAATAAAGAAAAAGCATTAGGCAAAACAATAACAATTAACAGAGGAAACCGTACTTACCTTTTACTGGCTATTATTCCGCTTGGCACCAATGCCGACCAAGCTGTAAATGTTTTCTTCAATTCATTTCAGTTAACTGATTATAAAAAGGCAAACTGGAAAACAGTGTCATCGCCTGATGGTGTTTATTCTGCTTATGTTCCTGCGCCAGTTAAATTCCATTACAAGAGTACTGCTGCAGAAACAAAAGACAGTTCATATACTTATGTGGCGTACGACTCGCTTACTGCTGTTTCTTATGAGTTAACCAAAGTGAGTTTTGTTGATTATTACAATGCAGCGAGTGACAGTGCAGTATTTTACGATGCTCTTGCAACACAAATTGAAGCAACAGATTCTGTTATCAACACAAAATACCTGAGTAATGGAAATGATAAAGCACAGGAAGTGACACTGCGTTTAAAAGATAACCAGAACTTACGCCGAATGCGGTTGATACTTCATGGAGATACAATGTATATTGCTTATGCTTTCCTTCACCCTGCTTTGATTAATACTGCAGAAGTGAACCGCTATTTTGACGAATTGAGAATACTAACTCCGGGCATAGCTACAACTATTTTCAGTAAGAAAACTAATGAATTACTGAGCGACCTTACTTCGGGGGACTCGATACGGTTTGCAAAAGCTGCTGACCGGATTGATAAAGTTGAGTTCACAAAAGAAGACCTACCATTGCTGAAGGATGCAATAATGAAACAATATGATTATGCAGAAAGGGGCTACTATGATGGAATTTATAATTCAATAGCTGATGTTATTGCCGAGTTGAAAGACTCAACAATTGTTTCTTTTGTAAAGAAAAAATATTTTTCACCTAATCTTGATAACGAAGCACAAAAGATTGCCTTGCTTAGGTTGCTTGCAGTTACAAAAACAAAAGAAAGTTTTCTGGCAATGAAGGATTTGCTGATTTCGGAACCACCTTATACCGATTATCTCTACCCGTTACAATCACAGTTAACCGATTCATTACAGCTTACGAGAATCCTTTTTCCGGAAGTAATGCTGTTGAGCAAGGATAGCTTGTTCATCGGGTTTACTGCAATACTTGCAAACAATCTTCTTGACAGCAGCTATATAACAACAGCGTCAATTAAAGAATATGAAATATACTTCAAGAACGCTGTGAAAAAAATAATCAACGAGGTTATGGATGACCCGGAGGATTACGACTACAGCATTACCAAAGTAGCCCAATTACTGGCTCGTTTTAACTCGGAAGAAGGGAATGCTGTTCTTCAGAAGTTAATTTTAAAAAAGAAAGCGTATATCAATAACATAGTAATACCTGAACTGTTAAATAACAAGCAGGTTGTTCCAAAAGAGTTAATCAGTTCTCTGGCTACTGATAAAGAAACCCGGTATTCGTTTTATTACAGGTTACAACAAAAAGGGCTAACTTCTTTTTTCCCTGTAAAGTATGCAAGCCAGAAATTTATTGCAGAATCAGATGTGTATAATATGGCAAATGACGAAGATTCTGTAGAAGAAGTTGTTTATTTAACTTCAAAGCTTGTAAACTTCAACAAAGAACAAAAACGATTTTTCCTATACAAAGTAAAAGTAGGTGATAGTTGGTATCTTGGCATTTCAGGAGGATATGAAATGGATGAAAAGAATCTGCTGATAAAAGATGGAAATGATATAGGTGGTGTTTATTGGGAGGAAGAATACAGTTCTAAAAAAGTGGATGATTTTTTTGATAAATGGATAAGCGAAGCAGAAGAATAAACCAATGTTAAAAAAAGACCTGTGAAGTGTAAACGTTTCACAGGTCTTTTTATATAAAGCAGTTCATTGAAAATTAAAACTGCAATCTGAAACTTCCAAATGCACCAAAGCGTTTGTACAATTGGTCGGGCATGGGCAAAGGCAATACTCTCCACACCAGGTCAATCCTTATCATTCTTAAAATATTATCTACACCTGTACCCAGTTCAAGGTAAGTTTTTCCTTTCAGCGTTTGAAACTGGTGGCCATTTTCAAATACAGTTCCAACCTGGTTCAGGTTTTTATTGGCATCACTCAAACTTCCCCATAGTGCTTTTGCTGTCCAGAACTGGCGGAATTTTAGTTTCCTTGTAGGTGTAAACCAGCGGAACATTCCATTCCCTATATTATGCTCAAGGTTAATGCCTGCATACTGATCGCTCAGATATTCGAATCTGTTCATTAAACTAAAAGCATATTTATCGTAGTAATACATTTCATTTCCGGGATGCACTTCAAGTAACGGGAAGGGAAGGGTGCCATATATTTTTCCTGCATACACATTGTAATATAATTCACCGTAATTAGCAATCTTCTGGTAGTCGTGTACCGAAGCAGAAATTTTATGATACTGATAGTTGCTTTTTAAAAATCCCGGGACTCCTCTTGCATATTTTATTTCGGCAATAGGATAAGGGCTTCCGAGGCTTGTTCTTAAGAAAGTTCCCTCAAGAAACCGTTCGAGATAGGCAAACCTTATTTTAAAAGCCATTTCCATGTTGTTCAGCGCATCTCCTGTACCATCAGCATAAATACTTTTGGGTGGAAGTGAACGAACCGGATCGAACTGTTTTCTTGTAGCTGCAATTTCAAATGTAAAACCACTGTTGGTTTCTTTTGAGAATTCAATGCGCTGCTGTTCAACTTTTAAATATTTACTGGGGACTTCCTGTTTCCTTGCAGCTAATGCAAAAATGTTATCAGAACCTACTTCATCATAGTACACCTGCCCGTTATCATAATCATTAGCATAAGAAATATAAAGTTTGGTGCGGGGATGCTTGGTAAATAGTTTGGTAATTTCTCCTCTGCCCTTGAATTTGTTATCCTTAAAACCATACGCAACATAACCACGCAACCACCATGTTTTACTGAAGTTGGTACTCGTACCAAGATCAAGCCTTGTTCTGAAGCCTTCTACAACATTTGCACTGATGGCATTAAACCAGGGGCCATATTCAAGGCTTCCAAATGCCCTGTAGCCGGTTGCTATAAAACTGATTGCATTACTGTACCGTTTAAATAATGGCATGCTTTGTAATGTGTCAATCATGTTATAAATAGCCTGCTCATTTTTTTCAAGACCTTCATGTCTTGATTCTGTCCAGTATTTTTCAGGCTGTTCGGTAGAACCGGGAAGCAATACAGTTTCCTCAAGTTTTTTGTTTTTCCGGAGTGTTTCCCAAACAAGGCCTGAGTTGACCATTACGTTTTTGTATGTGGTTGTTTTTCGGCCTGTAACACCAAACTTTTGTTTGCCTATTGCAGAAACATCAATAATGAATTTATCTTTCGACAGAAACCAGGTTGTATCGTTAATGAGTTTGTATTCCTGCACAATACTCAGCTTATCTACATAGTTTACATTCGCTTCTTTTGACAAACGCAGATTCATTTTCTGTACGGCAAATGTGGTATCATGAATCCAGCAATCCCCATCAAATGTATTTTCTCCTTTATGCTTTGGCGTAAAAACAAGGTGAAAGAAACGTTTGCCGCCAATGTATTGTGTATCTGTCAGCCGGTAGTTATAAAACGCATCTCCATTATCACTTATCGGGCTTATGAAGCGTTTATCAAATATCGGAATGTAGTTATTGTAAACATTTATGTTCTGATCCATTCCGCCAAGCAGTTTCTGCACGCTTTCATTTTTTAAACCCGATGTACGGCTGGCTTTTATTTCTTCACGTCGTTTTAAAGGGTCTTTCTGAAAATAATAATCCGATATGGTTTCAGTTAAAAATACCGGGAGAAAAGGTTTTTCTTCACTTGTTGTATCAATCGTTTGGTCAATAACAAAACCAAATGGTCGCAACGGACGGATATTCTTAAACTTTTCTTTATTAAACTTGTTTAAATCAACCTCGAGTTTGTTATACAATTCATAACCAAAATTGTCAAAACGGTAGCGGTCGTTATGTGCCTTTTGTTTCACCACTTTTCTCCATAAAATCCACCCCCTGCTGTATTTTGATTTTACTACTACTTCTTTTTCCAGGCTTCCCCGTTCGAGATTAATAGTAACAAAAATGGTATCATGCCTGGTAATTGCAATAGCCTGGGCAAGCGCTTTATAACCTACATAAGTAACCAGTAAAGTATCAGTTGAATTTAAATGAGACAGATGGAAAACAAATCCGCCTGCTGAATCGCTCAATTTACCAAATCCGGAACTTTTAAGGATTACAGATGCGAAGGGAATTGGCTCATCGGAATGAGAGTCCTTAACAACACCACTGATTATTTTTGTTTGTGCGAAAGCTGACACCTGCAATACCACAAAACACCAGAATAAAACGACGAACTTCATCAGGTTGAATAAACTTTTTTAAAAAAGGTAAAATTACAGAATCCTGTTTGCAACAGATGTGTTTGTTTTCTATCTCCGTTGGCTCAACTAATAAGTTTCTGTTAAAAAAATAACGAAAGATTTTTGGAAATAATGAAAAAGATATTTTTACTTTGTAAATCAAAGTGCTTTTTATGATTCAGGAAAATCAACCTTTAGAAACATTACAGGATATAAAATCAATAATGAACCGCAGCAGCAGATTTATCAGCTTGAGTGGTTTAAGTGGTGTGTCTGCCGGTATATGTGCTTTGGTTGGTGCATGGTTTGCATACGGCGTTATTCACCGCAGTGGCGGGGTTGCTTATCACCTTGAGCGGGATTATCAAAATGATTACAGAGGTTTTGGCGTTTCATTGCTCAAATCGTTAATGGGAAGCGCTTTATTCTGGATTGCTGTACTGACATTTATTTCAGCATTTTGCTTTGCTTTCGTCTTCACTTATTTTCGCAGCCGTAAAGAGCGGATCCCAATCTGGGGAGTTTCGGCTCGCCGATTAACATGGAATGTATTATTACCGATGATTGTTGGAGGAATTTTTTTATTGAAGCTGATTGAAGCAGGAGTGTTTGGGTTAATTGCACCCGGCTGCTTAATTTTTTATGGAATTGCGTTGGTGAATGGTAGCAAGTTTACATTAGGCGAAATACGTTATCTCGGCTATGCCATTATTATTCTTGGTTTGATCAATTGCTGGTTTCAGGGGGCTGGTATTTATTTCTGGGCGCTTGGTTTTGGTGTGTTTCATATTGTATATGGGATTATGATGTGGACCAAATATGAACGTAATTAAGCAAACGAATCAGTAACTGGGGTATGAAAAATCCGATAGAACAATTACAAAAAGTTTTTGACAGCAGGGTGAGGCTGGGCATTATGAGCGCACTGCTTGTTAATGAGCAGGTAAGCTTTACTGAACTGAAGGAGCTTATACAGGTTACCGATGGCAACCTTGCAAGCCATTTAAAAGCATTAGAGGAAAACGGTTTCATTAAAGTAAATAAAGGATTCATTGGTCGTAAAACAAATACAACGTACAGTGTTACTAAAGCCGGTGATAAGGCTTTTCGTTTGCATCTTGACGCATTGGAGCAAATGATCAAACAAACAAACAGGTAATTTTTTTATATCTAAACTTTGAAATACAAAGCACTTTTAAAAATGTCAATATGAATACAAATCAAATTCAGACTCAGGCTCAGTCGTTCTGGGGCCGTTACGGAATTTTTGTAAAATCAATCCTGGTTGGTTTTTTAATTCTCGTATTGCTTATACCAACTGCATTCATCCAGGAACTTGTTCGTGAAAGGCAGCAAAGACAGGATGAGGTTATAAACGAAGTAAGTTCAAAATGGGCATCGGAACAAACCGTTACGGGTCCATTTTTAGTTATTCCTTATAATGAAGTAAGAAAAGATGAAAAAGGTCGGACGTATACCGTAAAACAACAGATTCATTATTTGCCGGATATGCTTGAAATAGATGGAAAACTTTTTCCTGAAATACGTCACCGCAGCATTTTTAAAATAGTACTTTATAAATCTGATCTTGTTGTAAAAGGAAAATTCTTACCTGTTCCATTACAATCAATCGGTATTGATCCTTCAGCAGTTTTGTGGAATGAAATACGTTTATGTGTAGCCATTTCAGATAACAGGGGTATTGATGAACAATTACAGGTAAACTGGAACGGTGCATCCGTTGATATGGATCCGGGTGTTCCTTCAACCGATATTTCTTCATCAGGTGTTAATGCACTTGTACACAACGGAGCAGATTTGAAAGATAAAGAGCAAACCTTTCAGTTACGGATTAAATTGAAAGGTTCGGAGCGATTATATTTTACACCTGTTGGTAAAAAAACAACTGTACAATTGCAGTCAAACTGGACACAGCCTGCGTTTGATGGAAAGTTTCTCCCTTCGCAAACACCAACCATTACCAATGACGGGTTTAAAGCAAACTGGACAATACTACATTTTACAAGAGATATTCCTCAAATATGGACTGATCAGAAAGTGAAGGTTGAAGACAATGCATTTGGTGTTCAGTTATTACAGGGCGTTGACTCGTACAGCAAAACCATGCGTGCAGTAAAATATGCTTTGTTGTTTATTGCACTTACATTCTGTTTGTTCTTTTTTATTGAAGTGCTGAAAAAGAAAAGTGTACATCCGCTTCAATATGTATTGGTAGGTTTGGCACTTTGTATTTTTTATATACTGTTGTTGTCTGTTTCTGAATATATCCGTTTTGATTTTGCTTATTTAATTGCATCCATTGCCACAATCGGGTTAATTACATTTTATATAAACAGTGTGTTTAAAAACACAACAGTATCTGCAGCGTTATTTTCTTTCCTCTCTGCACTTTACGGATTTATTTATATACTCATTCAGTTGCAGGATGGCGCATTGTTGTTTGGAAGCATTGGTTTATTTGTTCTGCTTGCAGTTGTAATGTATTACTCACGTAAAGTTGATTGGTATGGAACGAAAGTAATATCAACCGAAACAGACGAAACAACTATTAATGAAAACCAATAAGAAACACTTTATGAAAGTAAAGATGATTTTGCCTGCGCTGACCGAAGCAGAAAGCCCTTACTGGAGACCAATAAAGTATTCTTTGTTTCCTCCGCTTGGTCTTGCAACATTGGCTGCATTTTTATCTCCTGATGATGAAATTGATTTGCAGGATCAACATGTGGAGCAACTGAATCTGAATGACAATCCTGATCTTGTTTTGATACAGGTTTATATAACCAATGCGTACAGAGCGTACAAACTTGCAGATTATTACAGGAAAAAAGGAGCGTATGTTTTGCTTGGTGGTTTACATGTAACATCTCTGCCGGATGAAGCTTTGCCGCATGCTGATTCAATATTCGTTGGTCCCGCAGAAGAATCATTTCCACGATTTCTGAGTGATTTCAGAAAAGGAAAACCGCAGAAAGTATATCAATCTATTGAACGGACATTGGCTACATTACCACCAGTTCGAAGGGATCTGATAAAACGTAACAAGTATCTTGTTCCCAATTCAATTGTAGTAACAAGAGGTTGTCCACATCATTGTGATTTTTGTTATAAAGATGCTTTTTTCAAAGGTGGGAAATCTTTTTATACGCAGCAAACAGACGCAGCTTTATCCGAAATTGCCCGATTGCCTGGCAGGCATTTATATTTTCTTGATGACCATTTGCTTGGAAATATACGTTTTGCCGAAAGTTTGTTTGAAGGCATGAAAGGTATGAACAGAGTATTTCAAGGAGCTGCAACAATTGATTCAATTTTACGAGGCGATCTTATAGAGAAAGCGGCGGAAGCTGGTTTGCGAAGTGTATTTGTAGGCTTTGAAACTTTTTCCCAGGAAAATTTAAAGCAAAGCAACAAAAGGCAAAACCTTGAACGGGATTATGAAAAAGCTGTGAACCGTTTACACTCACTTGGAATAATGATTAACGGAAGTTTCGTGTTTGGGTTGGATGATGATGATAAAGATGTTTTTAAACGTACGGTTGATTGGGGTATAAAGCATTCATTAACTACTGCTACTTATCATATACTCACGCCATATCCCGGAACCAGGCTTTACCAGGAAATGGAACGACAGAACAGGATTGTTACACGTAACTGGGATTTGTATGATACAAGAAATGTTGTTTATAAAACAACGTTGCTTTCTGCCGAAGAACTGAAAGCCGGGTATGACTGGGCATACAAAGAATTTTACAGATGGAGTAATATACTTGAGTCCAGCCTGAATCATGATTCAGCAAAACATGCGTTGAAACATTTCTTTTATACAGGTGGGTGGAAAAAATTTGAACCCTTGTGGAATTTCATAATCAAAACAAGAGGATTGAATTACATGTTGCCGTTGCTTGAAGCTATTCTGTCTAAAGTAAGTAGCAGCAAAAAGAATCCCGGTGCAGAAATTGTTTCGGAAGTAGAAGATTACTCCAGCCTTTTAAATCCTGGATGATTCATAAAACTCAAATATTATAACAATGAAATCATTTCAATATGCAGCATCTGGTATTCTTTCTGCTTTGCGAAGCGAACCTAACCTTCGTTTTCATGTGGCAATAGCAGTTGTTGTGAGTGTTGCCGGTTATTTTTTACATCTCTCGGCTATGGAATGGATTGCTCTGGTATTGTGTGTTGTATTAGTGCTTGGTTTTGAGGTGTTGAATACAGCCATTGAAGCATTGTGCAATCATGTAACGGAAGAAATACATCCTGCCATTAAGAAAGTGAAAGATATTTCTGCTGCTGCAGTATTAATAGTAAGTGGAGGAAGCGCAATAACAGGGCTTATTATTTTTTTACCAAAAATCATTGAACTAATTTGATATGAAGAGGATTCTTATTTATTCAGTTGGATTTGCATTGCTGTTGTTTGCCTTTCGTGTTGCTTATTCAGGCACACTGTTTTTTTCCTTTATTCCGTGGAATTTGTTTCTTGCATGGCTGCCGTTGTTTTTCAGCAGTAAAATCAAAAAGCCTAGGATAAACTTTCATAATTCAGTCTTCTTTGTTCTTTGGCTGTTGTTTTTTCCAAATTCACCTTACATGATTACTGATCTGTTTCATCTTGAACAGCGTGAAGGTATTCCAATGTATTTTGATTTGATTCTTTTATTCACTGCAGCATGGAACGCATTGCTGATGGGATTGCTTTCGTTCAGAAACATTGAAGCATGGTTATTAAAAATGTACAACGCACTAGTAGTGAGAGTAATTTCTGTTGTTTGCTTTTTGTTGTGCGGTTTTGGTATTTACCTGGGCAGGTATCTGCGATTCAACAGTTGGCATGTTATTACACAGCCATTTGATTTGCTGAAAGAAATAGTAATACGCCTTATTCATCCGTTTCAACACCCGGGCACATGGGCAGTTACGATTTTATTTTCAGTATTGATGATGATTGTGTATGAAACATTGAAGCGGCTTGCAATGTACAATTCAACAGTTAAAAAAATGTAGTTATGGATGTTTTTTTATTGTTGTTGTTTTTTCTGCTTGTAACTCCTTTTGTTTCTTCAGTAATTTATTTTTTCCGTTTTCTTGTTTTTGAAGAAGAGAGCAAATCTGTTTTCTTCAGGATTACTGAGTTCTTGAGTATAGTGGTTATTCCGGTCTTTTTTTTAATTTCTTTTGATTTTGGAAAGAGTAATGATTGTTGCGGTGACAGTGCAGTTTTTTCACCTGGTCACAGGTTGATTATTTATGTTCTAATCTTTTTATATATGCTTGCATATCTCATTTCAATGTTCAGAAAAAATCTTTTTCCTCCTTTTCTTGAACTTTTACTGAATCTCTTTTTGATTGCCGGCATTGTTTTGAATATCAATTTATGTATTCATTTAAATGGCGATGAGTTTGGAATACTGCTATGGTTGCCCGGAAATATGCCGGTTATTCTTCTTATTACAATAAAACTGATAGCACATCACAAAATGATACTTGCTGAAACTGAGGAGAATGTAATTGCTACAGATTCTTTTACTGAATATGTAAGTTTATGGATATTAAAACTTAATCCTTTTTTAAAATACCCGGTCCTTCTTGTTTTGTTAATTCCTGTCGTTCTTTTGTTACCACTTTGTCTTTTGGTATTTGGCCAAAAGCCCGATTCAGTTATCAGAGCTTTTACAGATACATATAAACATGGGTTTTCTAAACTTGATTACCAATGTGATAATGTTAATTGTGGCGGACACTTTCTTTGTTCAGTCGGCGCAAATGGTCATAAGTCAGTTGTAAAACCAGTGAGATATGGTGAGCGCAATGGTCGAAAAATAATCTGCACACGACAATTACTTATATCAAATGCTTTTGAAGAACTGATTTCAGAAAGACTCCCATCTGCACATCACTTTATTCGTCAGCGATACAATGTAGTTGGAAACATGGTTCATCGTTATTATAAAGTGTTCAGTGTAAAATTTGTGTCGGATGTGGTTTATATTTTGATGAAGCCATTGGAATGGTTTTTCCTTTTAATTCTATATTCTTTTGATTCTAAACCTGAAAACAGAATTGCCAGGCAATATCTAAGCAAAATGATCAATATCAAATTGAACAAAAACTAAAAATCATTTCAATGCTTTGAGAATAATTTCAGCCGTTGTTAACCTGTAAACATTAAAGAAGCTGCTCGGTACCGAGCAGCTTCTTTAATGTTGCTTAAAAATCAAATCCAACCGAAACATACAACTTAGGTTTTCCTTTAAAGAAACCATCCATTGGCCATCCCGCATCAAAGCGAACAAAATACCCAAGTAATGTGCTTCTTGCTCCAAATCCGTAACCACCGACAAACGGACCAATGCCAGGAGCTTTAATAGCAATTGACAATGGATTTCCATCTTCACTGTAAGTAATTGTGGGGCGACCAATTTTATTGTAACGTCCGTTCCATGCACTACCCAGATCAATAAATTGGATCAACTGGAAGTTTCGCAGAAAAGCATTATTCACCGGCCGGTTCATTAAAGTTGCTAAAACCGGCAAACGTAATTCACTGTTAATAACAATATTGTTGTTGCCATTAGCTACGTTCTGTGTAAAACCTCGCAGGTTTACTGCAAGTGCTTCATAAACATAACTTGCATCATCTGCGGGGCGGTTTTGCGTATTAAAATATCTCTCTTTGGTTACACCATTTTTGGTTACTTCATTTGAGCCGAACATTAACCATCCATCCGTACCACCGAGGTAATAAATAATTTTATTCGTTCCCCACGAAAAATCACCTGCAGCACGTACTGCCCAAATGAAATTGCGGTAAATTTTTAAATAATGGCGGAAGTCAAATCCGGTGTTGTAGGTTAAGTTGCCTGCAGAATCAACATAACTTTCTGTCCATGCTTTATAACGTAATCCTTTCCAGATGTTACTTGCAGGGTTAATAGTGTTATCATGAACAAATTCGAGCCGGGCAAAAAAGAAGTTGCTTTTTTGATCTGCTATACCAAGCGATTGCTCAAGACCTGGATAAAAAATTCCATTATATCTGTCGGCAGATTTAAACACATATTTATCAAACCGAACACCTGAATAAAGCCGCAGACTCTGCACTTCGTTAAATGGATAACTGATGCCAGCCTGGTAAATAGTACTGATACCCCGTACAGTTATAGGAAGCCCGCTATTTGTGCCGTAAGTCTGTCCCGATCTGTACATGCTTAAATTCCAGTCAAGTCGTTTTCTTAAATTGTCAAACCTCATGTACACTTCATTATCACGCAAATTATAGTTTACCCTGAACGCACCTGTGAACTTGTAATCTTCCATTAACTCCATTACACCAACTTTTGTCATTGCGTTTAATACATTGCCGTTGCCGGGAGTTATTGGCCCTGTTGCGCCTGTATATGGCTGAAAACGGTTTATAAGAAATACTCCGTTTGATGCAAAGTTGGTTGTAACATTATCGGCATAGAACTTTTTCGTGTATGGGAATACCCGCATTCTGTTCAGTATATCATTCCGGTTGGGCACCTTTGTACCAATCAGTTTTGCACCCGTAGTTGAGGAATCGGTTTTAAATTCACTTTCAAAAAAATCAGTAGCTGGTGGTTCGGCCTGAGTTTTTACACTGTCTTGTATATCGGTTCGCTGCTGTGTGTTTTCTCCTGCAATTTTATCTAAACGTGTCGATCTTTTTATGTATTCTGTTGGCCGTGCATTTACATTCCGCTTACGCAATGTGTTTTCATCAACTTTCAGTTTGTACAGGAATTTGAATTCGCCCTGGCGGTTAACTTCTGTTACCTGTCCATTATCGCCGGCAATACGTGTTTCAAGCACACTGCTTTGGTAGTTAGTAATAGGGAATGTGTATGAACTGTCGTCGGTTACCCGGAATGTATAGATTGAATCTGGCTCACTTTTGTTCCATGCCTGCAGAGTGGAATCGAGTTCTTTTATTTCAGGGTTGCGTAATAATTCATCACCAACCTTAAATATCGTATCTAAACCGGCAGCTTTTGTACGGAAGAAGCCAGCCCACCTGTTACCAATTCCGTTTTCATCACTGATGAATGTAAAGTGATTGGTGTTGTATTGCGATGGGTAACGGGCGTTACCATACTTAATATTACTGAGTTGGGAAATCTGTTTAAATTCAGATTTGTTCCAGTTGTCAACAAGAAAAATATTATAACGGTTCTTAGGCAACACTGTATCGCCGGTTGGAGCATCGGCAGTAGGCCGGTTACTTGAAAAGATAATGCCTGTTTTATTAGGGAAGGCTACAAAGCTTGCGTCGAGATCATCATACACATCATTGGTAACCTGTTCAAGCTTCTGCTTATCTATTTTGTAAACAAAAATGTCGCTTTGCCCTCCTTTTACTGCACTCATCACCAGTGTGTTCGGATCAAGCATGTACTGCATATCATTTACCTGCTCAAACGGCAGCTCAGTATTTTTTACTGTTTTAATACGGCGGAAGGCATCGTAAACGCTTAATAACACTTTTCCTTTTTCCCAAACAATCATTGCAATGCGTGTTCCTTTCGGATCCCATGCCAGCAGTGGATAATTGGGATTTGGTTTTTCTTCCAGGTTTCTTACGCCACTTTTCCAAAGCACTTTTTCAGAAATAAAGTTTTCATTGAGGATAACCCTTGTTTGTCCTTTTTTGTATTCTACTACAGCATACGTAAAGCTTTTCGGGTTGGGGTTTGCCTGAAAACGGAAATAATCAGTTTTTCCAATTTCTTTCGGAACTGTTAAACGGCCACTTGGCACATTACGGCGTGCACGGATGTCTTTATAATACTTGTCACGCTCGTAAGTCATAAAATCTTTTAGAACTTCCTTGAGTTTCTTTTTGGCGATTGTTGTTGTAGCCCTGTTCACATTTTTGTAAATGCGGCTCAGGTACAACAGGTAGGTTACATTTTCTTTCTTGTATTTTTCTTCAATATAATACCAGAAAGCATGGCCTGCAAGGTCGGGCTGCTCGTAAGCAAACTGGTAAAAGTTTTTGTAATCATAACCACCAATCATGGCACTTTTAAGATCGTTATCAAGCTTTGTGCTCCAGTTTTCGGCAGCATAGGCAATGTAACCATCCGTCATCCATTTGGGCAGGTCAAGTAATGCCTGATTTTGTGCAAACTCGCCAAGATCATCGCCAAACAACATGGTTTCAACCAGTACTTTGGCAATGCCTTCCCTGATTTGGCGGCGGAGGTCGTTATGATCGCCATTGTAGTAAATAATCATTTTATTATTTACCAGCTTGGTTAAACCTCCGGCATTTGTATAATCGAGGCCGATACCAATATTTGACTGCTTGTAATCGTTGAAATTATTATAGAGTACAACATTTATTCGGCGTTGAATACTGTATTCGATAAATTCTTCCAGTGAGGGTAGTTCTTCTTCTGCAACCTGAGTGGCAAATTTTGCAAGTTCAAGGCCATTTTGTGTATAATGTACATTGAAATTGGGACTCTGATAAAAGCTCCAGGTAAACTTTGTATGTTGTACACGATTTTTTCCAAATTCAACTGCATTTACCTGTGCAGATGAATTTTCGGGAAAAAATAACCAGGTTATAATTGCAGAAAAAACCAGCTTCAAAATACCCTTCTGTTGAATTCGCATAATTTCGTATTGATATGTTGTGTTATAACGGTTATCTAAAAGTACAAAAATCAGTTTATGTTCTCTGTTAAAGCTTTTACTTTCAATCCTGTTCAGGAAAATACCTACATCCTGTATAACGAAAAAGGTCATGCAATCATTATAGATCCCGGATGTTATTTTGAAGAAGAACGGGAGCAAATCCTTTCCTTTCTTCAACAGCATAAACTGGAACTTAAATTTTTACTTAACACACACTGCCACCTCGATCATGTGTTTGGTAACAAATGGATTCATGAAACCTTTGGTTTGCTGCTTCACATCCATCCAAACGAAAAACAAGTTCTTGATTTTGCACCATCAAGCGGTTTAATGTGGAACCTGCCCTTTGACAATTATGATGCAGAAATTATTTATTTGGATGGGACGGATCGCATTTTCCTAGATGAGGATGATTTGAAAATTCTGAACGCTCCCGGTCATTCTCCTGGCCATGTTTGTTTTTACAGCCAAAAGCAGGGATTTGTAATTGGGGGCGATGTGCTGTTCAGGCAAAGTATTGGCCGTACTGATTTACCGGGTGGCAATTACGAAACACTCATCAACAGTATCCGTACCGAACTGTTTCCCTTGCCTGATGATACAATTGTTTACAGTGGTCATGGTCCATCAACCACTATCGGTTACGAAAAGCGGAATAATCCTTACCTGCAATAAAGAAAGTTTCAGGAAATAAACCTGCCGATGTAAGGCATTTTCTGTAGTTCCTTTCGTTCAACTCTTGCTACAAATAGGGCAAAAAATGAAAGTAAAATTGTGCCGCTGAATACGCTGAACCAGAGTGGCGGATAGAAATGAGTTATTGTTCTGTGAATAAGAACTATAATGCTTACTAAAACGAGATAAGCAATCAGCTTTTTCTTTGCATACGGTACAGGATAATATTTCTGGCCGAGAGAATAACTTGTAATCATCATAAACAAGTAACAGGTAAATGTGGCAACTGCGGCACCCCAGTAATGAAACTTCGGTATCAGCAATATGTTTATTACGATTGTTAATAGTGCACCTCCAATGGTTATTGCTGCGCCGTATAAATTTTTATTGGTAAGCTTATACCAAATGCTGAGGTTGTAATAAATGCCAAGAAAAATATTGCCCATTGCCAGCAGCAATACAACGTTCATGCCTTCGCCCCATGCTTTTGATTTAAGGGTAATGATCCATTTCAGTACATCGAGGTAAAGACCAATAAACAGAAACATAAAACAGCATGCAAGAACAAAAAACTTCATGATGCGTGCATAAGTTTTAGGTGCATCTTCATTTTTTGACTGGCTGAAGAAAAACGGCTCAGCAGCCATGCGGAAAGCCTGGATCATGATGGTGATGAGAACAGCTATTCGGTAAATATTTGCGAATACCCCTAACTGGTGTTTGGCTTCTTCCTTTGGCAAATCAACTACATGCTGATATACAAGCCGGCTCAGCATGTCGTTCACCATGCCTCCCAGGCCAACAATAATGAGCGGATAGCTGTACTGCATTACTTCCTTCCAGAGCTTCAGGTCAAAATCAAAGTGAATTTCCTTCCATTCTTTCCATAATAATAAATAAGTAAGAATGCTTCCACACAGTCCGCCGATAAGATAATAGCCAATGCCAATTTTTTCATCATAAAAAGCGGCAATAAAACTATTTGGATGGCTGTGCGAATATGATGGGAAAAATCCCAGAAACAGGAATACGAGAAACATATTCAGTGCAATACCTGCAACCTGAACAAAAGCATATTTTTTTGGCCTGTTTTCCTGCCGAAGTCTTGCAAAAGGTAATGTGCTGAGTGTATCAAAAAACAGAATTCCCAGCATGTAAAGAATATATTCAGGATGCTCATTTAAATCGGCAGCGTTAGCAATGGCTGGTTTTAAAAAATAAAGAGCAAGCGTAAAAATAATCGTAGTAAAAAGTATGGAAAGACTAAGTGTGTTATAAAGTTTAACCCTGTCTTTTTCAGTTGAAAAACGGAAGTAAGCGGTTTCAACACCATATGTAAATATGACGTTGAGAAAAGGGATCATGGCATATACCTGCGTTAAGTCGGCTGTAACTGCCGGGCGTGCAAATAAAAACGGCAACGCCATGTTCAGGATATATCCTAAAAATCTCCTCGCAATGGTAGGAATACCATACCAAAGCGTTTGTCCTGCTAATTTTTTAACACTGCTCAATAAGCGAAATTAAGGTTCTTCAAAAATATTTTCTTTATGTTTTTCATAAGTGCAACCATTTTCTACACTTTGTTATCTTAAATGGCAGTTTGGTTTAAATAAACCAAACTGTAATAAATACTGCTTAATTTTATAATGCAACCTGAGGTTACAATTTCTATTTTAAAAAATTATACAATGAAAAAGGTCATTTTTTTACTCACTGTTTTATTTCTCTTTTTGTTTAACGTAAAGGCTCAGAATTTTGGAGAGCTTGAATGGCAAAAGAAAAAAATTCCGGCAGTTATTACTGAAGTGCCACAATCGGCTTCGGTAACAGAAGATGCTATTAAGCAAAAACTCAGCCAGCTCGGCTATAATGGAAAAGAAACAAAAGGTATTTATGTTTACAAAGGTATCCGCATCCCCGATATCAGCGAAGAAACATTTGATGTGCTGGTGAGTATTGATCGCAAAAGCCGGAAAGAAAAAGATGCAAGTGTTGTTTACTTTGCTATTTCAAGAGGATATGAAAATTATGTAAAAGCTGATGATGATCCGGTTCTTATTTCAAAGATCAAGCAATACTGCCTCAATTTTCTTCCCTGGGCTGAAGCACAGGCACTGGAAGTTGATATAAAAAGTCAGGAAGATAAAGTGAAATCCACTGAGAAAAAGCTCCAGGATTACCAGGATGATTCAGAAAGTCTTCAAAAGAAACTAAAGAAAGTGCAGGATGATATTGAAGAAAATAAAAAGAACATTGAAAAGCAAAAAACTGAAGTTGAAAACCAGCGTAAAGCATTGGAAATATTAAAAGGCAAGCGTAAAAGCTAACGCATTTAAAAATAAAAAATCCCGGTCAGTAACCGGGATTTTTTTATTAATAATCACCGGGTTTTATTTTTTGGCGTGATTGTTTTTGTTCTGATTGTTTCTTTTTAAAATCCAGTCTTTTTTCTTTCGATGCTTTGGAAGGTTTAGTAGCAATTCTTGCTTTTTTAGGAGTAAGTGCAGTTGATACAAGTTGATTCATTTTTCTTATTACTTCCTGCTTATTCTCCTGCTGGCTGCGATGCACCTGGCTTTTTACCATTAAAGCCGATTCTTTATTGATACGGTTGCTTAGTTTCTCCAGTAAGGTTTGTTTCTGCTGTTCGGCAATAAGTAAAGATGCGGGAATATTCCAATAGCCCATTACCATGGTTTCAACCTTGTTTACATTCTGGCCCCCGGCACCACCACTTCGTGCAGTCAGGTATTGTATTTCGCTGCTGATATCTATCACCATTGTTTATGTAAGCTTTGTATTTTCGGGAATTGAAATTAAATCAAATTATAGTATGCGTTTAGTTATTCAGCGAACTTCTCATGCTTCAGTAAAAGTTAATGGACAAATTACCGGCCAGATTCAAAAAGGGTTACTTGCGCTGGTTGGGATAGAAGATGCAGATACAAGCGAGGACATTGAATGGTTAAGTAACAAAATCGTAAACCTCCGAATTTTTGATGATGAAAATGGAGTAATGAATCTGTCGCTGAAAGATGTGGATGGTGATCTGTTAATTGTAAGCCAGTTTACCTTGCATGCTTCAACTAAAAAGGGAAACAGACCTTCTTATATTAAAGCAAGCAAGCCTGATATTGCAATTCCGTTGTACGAAAAAATGAAAACACAACTGGCAACTGATCTGGGCAAACATATTCATGCAGGAATTTTTGGAGCCGATATGAAAGTGGAACTGCTGAACGATGGCCCGGTGACAATAGTGATTGATACAAAGAATAAAGAATAGTTTTATTACACGAATTATTACGAATTACACTAATTATGGCTGACCTTATTTTAAAAGAAGAAGCATATCAGGTTGTTGGAATCTGCATGAATATTCACAGGGTTCTTGGTATGGGTCTGAAGGAAATAAATTATAAAGATGCAATGGAAATGGATTTTCGTGAAGCGGGCATTTCTTATGAACGTGAAAAGAAATTCATTGTTCGGTATAAGGGAAAAATTCTTCAAAACCCTTACTACGCCGATTTCCTGGTTTTTGATTCAATGATTGTTGAAGTAAAATCTGTTTCATCATTAACCGAAGCTCATATGGCTCAGGCATTAAGTTATCTTGCGGTGTCAGAAATGAAGCTGGCCCTGTTAATTAATTTTGGGGAACGTTCCTTGGTATGGAAAAGGATTGTATTGTAATTAATTCGTGTAATTCGCAAAAATTCGTGTTATTATGACTATAAAGCATGCACAGCAACAGGTTGATGACTGGATTAAAACCGTTGGCGTTCGGTATTTTAATGAACTCACCAATCTGGGGATTTTAATGGAAGAAGTAGGGGAACTATCAAGATTGATGGTTCGTAAATATGGCGAGCAGTCATTCAAAGAAAGCGATAAAGGCAGGGAACTGGGCGATGAAATGGCAGATGTTCTTTGGGTATTGATATGCCTTGCAAACCAAACCGGTGTTGACCTGACAGATGCCCTGCAAAAGAATTTTGAGAAGAAAAATAACCGGGATTCAAACCGGCATAAAGGGAACAAAAAACTGAAATGAGCGAATACTGGTAATCTATTCTATTAGTATATAACACCTATCTTTGCCGCACTTTTTTAAAAAATGCAAAATGGCGATTGATAATCTTTTTGGAAATATCATTTCACACTCAAAAGAATACGGTTATATTTTTCAATCATCTGAAATTTATGATGGGTTAAGTGCTGTTTATGATTACGGTCAGTATGGGGCACAGCTCAAAAAAAACATCCGTGATTTCTGGTGGAAGAGTATGACCCAGCTTCATGAAAATATTGTGGGTATTGATGCTGCCATCTTTATGCATCCAACTACCTGGAAGGCCAGTGGTCACGTTGATAATTTCAGCGATCCGATGATTGATAATAAAGACAGTAAAAAGCGTTACCGTGTTGACCATTTGATTGAAACCTATGCTGAAACCCTGTCTGAGCCTGAAGCTGCAGCTTTGATTGCAAAAATGGAACAGTTACTTGCTGCCGATGATTTTACCGGCATTAAGCAACTCATTGATGAAAATAAAATTAAATGCAGCATCAGTGGTACTGCTAACTGGACTGATGTTCGCCAGTTTAACCTCATGTTCTCAACAGAGTTTGGCGCTGTATCAAGCGATAATCCTGAAGATAATATTGTATATCTGCGCCCGGAAACAGCGCAGGGTATTTTTGTAAATTTCCTGAACGTGCAAAAAAGCGGCCGTATGAAAATACCGTTTGGCATTGCACAAACCGGCAAGGCATTCCGTAACGAAATCGTTGCAAGGCAGTTCATTTTCCGCATGCGTGAATTTGAGCAAATGGAAATGCAGTTCTTTGTTCGCCCTGGTACCGAACTTGACTGGTATGCACATTGGAAAGAAACTAGAATGAAGTGGCACCAGGAACTTGGATTACCTGCAGATAAACTTCGTTTTCACGATCATACCAAACTGGCACACTATGCCAATGCAGCGGTGGATGTGGAATACAATTTCCCATTTGGCTGGAAGGAATTAGAAGGTATTCACTCAAGAACTGATTATGATCTCCGTCGCCACCAGGAGTTCAGCAAAAAGAAAATGCAGTATTTTGATACGGAAATCAACCAAAACTATATTCCTTACGTGGTTGAAACTTCAGTTGGTCTTGATCGTTTGTTCCTCACCATTCTCAGCAATTCTTACCATGAAGAGCAGGTTCCAACTGCAGAAGAAGGAAAGATGGATACACGAACTGTGTTGCGGATACCGGCCAAAGTTGCACCCGTTAAACTGGCGGTACTACCGTTAGTCAAAAAGGAAGGATTGCCTGAAATAGCAAAGGAGCTTGTAAGAGAGTGCCGCCAGTCGTTCCATTGTCAGTACGATGAAAAAGACAGTATTGGTAAACGCTACCGCAGGCAGGATGCAATAGGAACACCATTCTGTGTAACCGTTGACCACCAGACTAAAGAGGATGGCATGGTTACAATCAGGAACCGGGATACTTTAATTCAAGAGAGGATTCCTGTATCCGGAGTAAAGGATTTTGTAAATAAATCAGTTGCATAATTGAACTAAGTGAATTATTTTGCCAATTAATATGGAAATTTGATCTGTGGTTGTCTTTTTTAAGGCTGCAGGCTATTTTTAAACGGCAATCTAAATAATTGTAAAACAAAATATACCGACGAAATGATCCCTACACTTACCAACTTAACCCTTGAAATCCATATTGTGCTTTTTGCAGGTTTGATGCTGCTGGCAATCCTTTCTGGATTACTGGTTGGACGCCGCCAGATGAAGAAAAAAGAAAAGCGAATTCTTGAGCTGGAAAATGAAATGCTCGCCTCTCACAAAGAGATTCTAAAATATGCAATGACGAACAAACAACTCACCGATACACTTGAAAAAGCAAAAATCCCCTTCCCCGTTACACGTATTGACGAAGAAGAGGATGAAAAAGTTCGCAAAATACCTTTAGGAAAAATCGGTTAATCAAGTTTTATACCCCGCTATTTTTTATTGTTCCTTCGGAATACTACTATAAGGGAAACCTGTATGCTATGGCATTGGTAGCATTTTGTATTGCAAACTGAAATGGATAATTCCAGTCGGTTCTGCTTGTGAAACGTGTACTCCACACTGTATATCCACTCCTGATGAGCGCACAGCTTACAAACATATCACTGGTTCTTGCGGCACCATAAGGTAATGGAAGTTTAGGAATAGTTTGCCTTACAATGCCGCCAATAACATCAATTCCCATTGCCACCTCATCGCTGAGAATATGGTTTTGCACTACTCTGGCCGATAAAACTGCATCAACCCCTAAGATTCGTCCCATTTCTGCCGGGTCCATCTGCCAGCAAGCAGAATCAGTTAAACCTTTTTCCTGTAAAATTTTATTTGTTGTTTCAAGGCTCAAAAATTTAACCTGGGAATATCTTCTCAGTTTAGAATCGTTGAATTGAGCAAGATCAACATACAAAGCCTGGTTTAAAAACCGGGTGTTTTGCTGAATAATTTGTTGCAACTGTTCCGGTGTAAATTTTTTGGGAATGTTACCGGTAACTTCTAATTGAGCTGGGAGAATGGCGATGGTTTTAATATTCATGCGGTCAACCCGCTCCATCATTCTGCGCCTTGCGCAGGAAGCAGTTAAAAGAAATAAAGAAGCTAAGAGTAAAATTTGTTTCATAAGCTCGGTTTTACGGATTAAAAAGCAATATTGCCATTATTGCCTGTTCAATGTAAATGCCAAACGTTTGAATTGTCATGCAATTGTCTATTCTTTACAAATAACTTAACAAAACTCAGGTAAAACTACTTGATTAGACGAATGGTTAAAGGGTAACGGTACAAAATATCATCATTTGCCTTAATTGCCGCTATGATGCAGAAAATAATCGATGCTGCCCATACTGCAAAGAATATAAAAATACCTACAAGCACAAGCATTAACACAACACTAATAATGTAATATATTACAAATGTTATCTGAAAGTTTAATGCTTCTTTTGTGTGCTCTGCTACATAAGGAGAGTCGTCTTTTTTAAGTATGTAGATAATAAGTGCAGGTATAAACCAAAAGAAAATGGAAAGTACATGGCAAAGAATTGCAAGCGTTCTTTCATCGCTGCTAACGTTGGCGTATTTTACTTCTGCAATGGTTGAAGAGTTTTGATTCTGTTCCATAAAAAATTGGGGGAAATAAAAAATGATCGGTTCTTTTACTTGTATCCTTTCCTAAAGATAATTGTTTAACTGCAGGAAAGGAACCCTTGTCACAAAATCTGCGATCCCTTTATTTCCCCCGGAACATGATATTTATTGAATACCCTGCATTGCGCCTTGTGTTCCTTCGGTTTCTGATTTCATGTTCTTGCGTTTAAACAATGACATATCCATTTTGCCGAATTTATAACTCAGGTTCAGTCGTATCATTGGGGCATCATTTATTCTGCTGCTGTTTTGAATGTAATATGTACTCGCTGAATATTGCTCCATTTTTCTTGTTCTGAACAGATCATTTACGCTCAATGTAACAGTTGCAGCTTTGCTTTTAAAGAAGCTCTTTGAAAGCGCCAGATCAATACCGTAGTTAGCTTTAATATATCCTTGTGCTGCACTTTGAGTAGCACCGGGAGGAGGTCCGCCGAAACCACTTGTTTGGTTAACAGGCAGGTTTGTTTTTGACTGGTACGAACCTGAAAGCTGAATTTTGAAATTTGAAGGCAAGGTAAAGTTGTTATTTACTTTTGCAAACCAGCTCCACATTGCTGCCTGTGAGCTGCCTGTGATATTATCTGAATTTATTTTAGCATTGTAAACATTTAGGTTTGAATTCAGATCCCACCACTTTGTTACCGTGTTTTGTGATGTTATTTCAAAACCGTATGATTGAGATGATTCGGCATTGCCATATGTGCTGATTGGACGTTTAACATCGTTAACTGTTATTGTATCAAGATAACGGGTAATGAGATTCGTTGAATATTTATAATACACTGATCCCATAATTGTATTTCCGCCGGCAAATGTTTTTGAATAAGAAGCTTCAACAGAGTTTGTGAATTCAGGCTTCAGGTTGGCATTGCCTCTTGTCCAGTTTGTCTGGTCGGTTGAATCGATAAACGGAATTACCTGCATAAAAAATGGCCGGTTAATCCTCCTCGTAAAGCTCAACTGAACTTCCTGTTGATTATTCAGCTTCTGGCTTAGAAATAATGACGGGAAAAGACTGATTGGGTATTTGTTGCTGAATGTTTGTTTTGTATCAACAAGCTCACCTGTGTATTCGGAACTTTCGGCTCTTAACCCTACCTGGTAACCAAATTTGTTGATCGTATTTGAAAATGAAGCATAGGCTGCATAAACATTATCCTTGCTTTTATAATTGTTATTGGAAGATTGTGTAAGGATATAAGCACCTGTTAATTCGTTATAGTAATAGTTATCCTGCATGTTGCTCATGTTCCTGATCTGTACTCTTGCACCTGCCTCGATCTTTGCTTTTTCAGTAATTGGTTTTACGTAATCTGTTTGAACTGTAATGAATTTATTTGTGCCACTGCCAAGTACCTGTTGCTGTACAACACCTGTTCTTGTGCCTCCATCCATTGTATAGATTCCTGTATTATAAGTTGCCGTACTGTTGTTTTTACCGGAAAACAAGTTGAAATCAGCGGTTAATTCTTCGCCTTTTTTGGGGAACAAATATTTTAGTCCTCCCTGTAATCCATTTGCGTTAAATACCCTGCTTGTAGCGGTTGTACGCTTGCTGTAACTGATATACTGGCCGGTGCTAAAAGCGCTGTCGGTATAAAGTATATCATTCGGGCTGAACTCGCCATGAACTTTAATTGCAGAAAGTGAAAGTGTAAGATTGTTTGTTGCAAAATAATCAACACCAGCACGACCGAATAAAAAACCGCCATTCATTCTTGTAGTTCCATTCTGATTAATAAGAACCGAGGGCGATGATAGTAAACTTGTAATATCAGTTGAACTGGTATTTCTATTTTTCATCTGGTTGCCGAACGTGCTTAATGAAAAATTAATTTTATTCTGACGGATGTTTAAACTGGCTCCTCCATTTACACCACCTCTTTTGTCAACACCAGCATTAATATTTCCATTATAACCATTCTTTTTATTTTTTTTGAGAACAATGTTTAAAATGCCTGCATTTCCACCCGATGCGTCATATTTAGCAGATGGGTTTGTAATCACCTCAATACTTTCAATAGCATCAGCAGGTATCTGATCGAGCGTAAGTGTAGTAGGTCTTCCGTCAATATAAATCTGGGGAGAGGCATTTCGCAAAGTAACATTACCGTCAATGTCAACATTTACAGAAGGCACATTTTTTATTACATCAACTGCAGTACCTCCCGTACTTACGATATTCTGATCTACATTGAAAACTTTTTTGTCAATGTCCATTTTTAAGCGCCCTTTTGTGCTGGTTACAATAATTTCAGATAATTGTTTTACCTCTTTTATTAATTCGATTTTTCCAAGATTTTTTTCAAACATGGACGACATATCTGTTCCCGATGACGAAGCTGTTGAAGGCGATGCTCCATTCTTAATATCTGAAGAAGGCTCCATTTTTGGCAGAAAGGATATTTCTTTTGTAAAAGCGGCAAAGCCGGTTGCCGTAATGTTAATGCTGAGTGTATTTGCCACTGGTAAATCTTCAAAGCTGAATTCGCCGTTGGCTGAAGTTACTTCGCCTTTATACAATATGCTTTTTGATTTCTTTGTTACAGTATCAAACTTATTCTGAAGTATTAATACGGATGCTCCGGAAACCCCTTTGCCTGAACTATCAACTACTTTGCCATAAATATGCCCGATGTTTTGCGAAGCGCCACCTTTCATATCTGCACCCGGCATCTGTGCATAAATTGAGTTCATTGAAAAAATGACTGCAATAATTACTAATACTTTCTTCATAAAATTAATTATGATGTAAAAGTAAAATCACCAAATCTGTCTTTTCAGCAAATGAGACGAGAGCAGGATATGTTGCGACGAAATCTGAATTCTGTTAATGAAATGTTGTTGTAAAATGCCTGATGCCCAGCAATGAATTATTCAATATGCCCGATAATACCAAACAATTTTTCTTTATACATATCACTTAATGGCAATTCTGCATTGTTTAAGAAAACACTACCCCGCCTTATGGAAGTAATGGCTGCAACAGAAACAATGTATGATTTATGTATGCGTACAAATTGAGCTGAAGGAAGTTGTTCTTCTAATGTTTTAAGGCTTATTCTTGTAATGACAGGCTTTGATGAACTTTTGAGATGAATTTTAATATAGTCTTTCAACCCTTCTATATAAATAATATCTGCTTTTTCAACTTTGTATAAACCATAATCGGCATTCACAAAAAAATAATCGCTTTGAACAGTTTCTTTCCCCTGGTTTTGTTTTAACTGATAAATTTCATTGGCTTTATTGCAAGCCTGGATGAAACGTTTCAGTTCTACCGGTTTCAGTAAATAATCAACTACATTAAGATTGTAACCTTCCAGTGCATATTTTTCATATGCGGTGATGAGGATAAACATGCATTGAACAGGACAACTTTGAATAAACTGCAGACCGTTTAATCCCGGCATTTGAATATCAACAAAAACAAGATCAACAGGCTGATCCTGCATAATCTTTAATGCTTCGAGCGGGTTGGAGCAGGAAGCAACCAATTGCAGGTAGGGAACTTTTTTAATGTTATCCTCCAGCAGCTCAAGTGCCAGTTCTTCATCATCAATTGCAATGCATCGTAACATTAATGAAGTTTTAATTGAAGTGATACAGTAAACCAGCCCTCATCTTCTTTTATAAATAACTCATGTTGTTGATTGTATAATAAATTTAAACGTCTTTTTACATTGTTTAACCCAATTCCAGAGGTTTTATCTTTTGGCTCGTTTTCTGATTCTGTGTTGTATTTATTTTTTACACTGAAAAAAAGCTGGTCATTTTCTGTTCTTAGATCAATATCAATCTGTGCATCTTTTATCATTCCTACACCATGCTTAAATGCGTTTTCAACAAAAGGGATCAAAAGCATTGGCTCAATTGTGTAAGGTGTTGCCACATGTGGAAGATTACAGTTAATGCGAATCATTTTTCCAAATCGGAGCTGCTGCAGATCAATATAGCTCTGCAGGTATTCAATTTCTTTTTCAAGCAACACTTTGTTTTCATCTGTTTCGTACAGCATATAACGAAGCAGCGATGAAAGCTTGATAAGCGAAGGTTCAAGAATGTCCGATTTTTTCCTTGCAAGAGCCACCATATTGTTCAGGATATTGAACATAAAATGCGGACTGATTTGTGAACGTAGAAACAACAATTCTGTTTTCAGATTTTCAGTTTGCTGAAGTTGTTTTTCGCTTTCTTCTGTTATGCGGTCTTTGATGATACGGTAGGCTGTACCAGCTAAAATGATAAATATAAATACCGGCAGGTTAAAAGCAATAAAGTTTAATGCCCTGTATTGTGCTGTTTTAAAAAACAGTGTAAAAAAAAGTCCGTCGGCAATCCATAAAAGAAAAAAAGAGCCAAGTACAATGATTAAATATTGAGAATACTTTTTTTTATTAAAGAAGGCCGGGATAAGAACATTGGAATTAAAATAAAACAGGGCAATCCAAAACAGGTTTTTCAATAAATGAAACAGATAAACAGAATATTCTTCGGGTTTGTGTACCTGACCTTTGCCCGAATCGGCAATAGGTTTGAGTATAAAAGGCGAAGCAATAAATAACGACCAGAACAAAAGATGGAGGCCACCTGTAATCCATTTGTTCATATGCCATTTACTGTTACTTTGCATAACAACAAAGTAATCACTAATTTCTTTTATGAGAAGTATTTTATAGACGAAATGAAGAAATTCGTCTGCAAAACTTTATTTATCAGATAGCTACACTACAGACTTTGAAGTTTCAGCTAATGCAGTTTTATACATTCTGTCGAGAATACGAAGCAGTTGTTCCATTGATTTTACATCTTCAATCACCAGCATAAACAGTTTGCCTGTTTGTTTTAACCTTGCTTTGTTCATTGAAGTTTGAATAAACTGAAGGATATTCTGAAACAGTTGTGATTCAAAATAAGGAGAATCCGGGTTGCTGATAAAATAACAACGCAGGGTTTCATTTTTCAGCGTCATTTTTTCAAAGCCCAGTTCAACAGCCAGTTTGCGGCAACGTACTGTTATAAACAAATCTTCAACCTGCTGTGGAATGGGTCCGAAGCGGTCAATCATCTCAGTGTGAAAATTAGTTAGTTCTTCTTCCGATTCACAATTATCCAATCTTGTATATAAACTTAAACGTTCTCCAATGCTTTCAACATACGCATCAGGAATCAGTATTTCAAGATCGGTATCAATTACACAATCTTTTACATAATCTTCCTGCTGTTGAATTTCTTCTTTAAACAGTTCCCTGAATTTGGTGCGCTTCAGTTCACGGATGGCTTCATCAAGTACCTTCTGGTACATTTCAAAACCAATCTCTGCCATGAAACCACTTTGCTCACCACCAAGCATATTTCCTGCACCACGAATATCAAGGTCTCTCATGGCAATCTGGAAACCACTTCCCAATTCACTATGTTGTTCCAGTGTTTGTAAACGTTTTCTTGAATCATTAGGCAATGTACTCATTGGCGGTGCAAGTAGGTAGCAGAAAGCTTTTTTGTTACTGCGGCCAACACGCCCCCTTAACTGGTGCAGATCGCTTAAGCCAAACTGGTGAGCGTTGTTAACGATAATTGTATTAACGTTCGGAATATCAACTCCGCTTTCAACAATGTTTGTACAAACTAGTACATCGTATTTTTTATCGATGAAATCAAATATACGTTCTTCCAGTTCATGACCTTCCATTTGCCCGTGAGCAAAACCAATGCTAAGATCAGGACAAAGACGCTGAATGATAGCAGCCATTTCTGCCAAGCCAGCAATGCGATTGTGAATGAAGAATACCTGTCCGCCACGTTCTGTTTCAAAGTAAACAGCGTCACGGATAAAATCTTCCTGGAATACCTGCACTTCTGTTTGAATTGGCTGACGGTTGGGAGGAGGAGTGTTGATGATGCTCAGATCTCTTGCACCCATCAAGCTGAACTGCAATGTGCGTGGAATAGGTGTGGCCGTTAGTGTAAGTGAATCAACATTGGTTTTAAGTGTTTTGATTTTTTCTTTATGTCCAACACCAAACTTCTGTTCTTCATCCACCACCAGCAAACCAAGATCTTTGAACTTCACATCTTTTGCAAGCAAAGCATGTGTGCCCACAATAATATCAATCTTGCCTTCTTCTAACTTTTTATATGTTTCTTTTTTCTCTTTGGCCGATTTAAAACGGTTCACATAATCAACTGTAACAGGAAATTCTTTTAATCTTTCGCTGAATGTTTTGTAATGCTGATATGCAAGAATGGTTGTTGGAACCATAATGGCAGCCTGCTTGCCATCACACACAGTTTTGAAAGCAGCACGCACTGCTATTTCTGTTTTGCCGAAACCAACATCACCGCAAACAAGACGGTCCATTGGTGCCGGTGCTTCCATATCTTTCTTTACATCGGCAGTAGCTTTGCTTTGATCGGGCGTGTCTTCATACATGAATGAAGCTTCCAGTTCTGTTTGCAGGTAACTGTCGGGTGTATGAGGAAATCCTTCCTGTGCTTTTCGTTGTGCGTAAAGCTGAATAAGATCAAATGCAATTTCCTTAACCTTCGTTTTGGTTTTTTCCTTCAGTCGTTGCCATGCATCACTACCAAGTTTATTAATCTTAGGAACACTTCCTTCTTTGCCTGTGTACTTGGAAATTTTATGAAGTGAGTTGATGTTGACGTATAAAATATCACTGTCTTTATAAATCAATCTCACAGCTTCCTGCAGCACACTATTCACTTCAATTTTTTGCAAACCACTATATGTTCCAACTCCATGATCAATGTGCGTAACATAATCGCCGGGTTGTAATTCTTTTAATGCCCGTATGGTTAAAGCCTTGCTTTTGTTATAGGCCTGTTTGACTTTGTATTTATGATAACGCTGAAAAATTTCATGATCGGTATAGCAAAGAACTTTTAAATCTTCATCAATAAATCCTTCATGAATGGAAAGAGAAACAGGTGTAAAAACTATTTCAGCTTTCAGGTCGTCAAAAATGCTGTGAAGCCGTTCAAGCTGTTTTGAATTTTCAGCAAAGATGAACAGATCAAAACCTTTTGCTGCATGAACTTTTAAATCTTTAATCAACAGCTCAAACTGGCGGTTAAATGCCGGTTGATGTTTGCTGTGATAAACAATTTCTTTTTGATTAACTGCATCAACTGTTTCAAGCAAATGCGGTTCATACCCAAATTCTACAATGTGATGTTTTTGAATCTGTTCTTCAACTATTGCAGTACTGATAAAATCATTCAGGCTAAGATCAACTTTTTCCAACCGGTCTTCATCATCATCTTTTTTGTTGGTTGGAGATATCTGCAGAAACTGTTCAAGATCTTCTTCCATTGTGAGCATACGCTCTTTTACAATATCAAAATCTTTTATCCAGACAATTGTATTTTCCGGAAGAAAATCAAACAGCGATACTTTTTCTCCGCTTTCAAATTGTGTTTCTACATTTGGAATAATGCTTACCTGTGCCAGCCTTCTTTCACTCAACTGAGTCTCAGGGTCAAAAATGCGGATGCTGTCAACATCATTTCCAAATAACTCAATACGGTATGGCTTTTCATTGCCGAAAGAATATATATCAAGGATACCGCCACGTAATGCAAACTGCCCCGGCTGGTAAACAAAATCTGTACGTTCAAAACCAAGATCAACCAAAAAGCCCATCATGTTGTCAACATCCAGCGTATCATTTGTTTTAATCAGCAGCATATTGCCCTGCAGTTTTTTGGGCAATACCACTTTTTCAAACAAGGCATCGGGGTAAGTAACAATAGCGCCCACACGCTGACCTGTTGGCATTGAAAATTTCGTCAATGCTTCAGTTCGCAACATTACATGCGAAGAATTAAGCAAGCGGAAATTTTTTGGATGCTTAAATGATGATGGGAAATAAAACAGGTTTAGTTCCCTGGTAATATTTTCAAGTGAATTATGAAAATAGGCTGCTTCTTCAGCATCATTTAGGATATAAATATGGTTGAATTGTTCTAACGATGCATGATTAAAAACAGATGCTGCAACAAACTGCGAAGCACTACCTGCCAGGTTTTTCAGGTAAATGCGCTGAGGCTGGGCAAAAGAAAGCCTGTCCGCCAGTTGAAAAAGGCGGGGATCGTCAACAAATTTCTTCTGCAACAATTCAAAATTCACGGGATGCAAAGATAAGAACTGAGCGGCGATTTTATGATTTGTTGTTACCGGTTCAGTTGATTCTTCCTTTTAAATTCAGGTTTTTATAGTTATTTTTGAATGTAATCCTGATCCGGTAAAACCGTCAAATATGACCCATTCAAATCAAACAGGAACAAATAACCATACCAGTTCCTTTCTTTTCATGAAGCATTTATTAGTTCGGAGAAAAAAATCTCTGCTTGCGATTTTGTTATTGAGTTTTAGTGTAACGCTTACTGCTCAAAAAACAGTTTCCAACCTGCGTTTAAAATCAGGAACTGTTGCTGTTAAAGGAAATATGACAGCAGAGCTTGTAAACCAGGAATTCAAAAAGGGAAGGTTTGCCGGTACAACCTATACTTTACTCGTTTTTGAAAAACCATTAACGCTTGGTCAGCAGCAACAACTGAAATCCATTGGAGTTGAATTATTGTCTTACCTGCCCGATAATTGTTACCAGGTTCGCATGAAACAGGTTCCTGCTTTGGCACAACTTTACCAATTAGGGGTGAGGGCAACGATGAATATGCCGGGATCGCTGAAATTAGGTGAAGAGCTCAAAGAACAAGTGAATGCAAATGTTTCTGATGCGCCATTGCTGACCAATCTGCAATTATTACCGGGCGTTAAGTGGAATGATGTTCAACCTATGCTTACATTTTATGGAGTAACGCTAAACAAAGCTGATTTTCTTAATCAGGGATTGGCACAGGTAATGGTGCCCGGCAACAGAATCGCATCATTAAGTGAATTGCCGTTTATAGCTTATATCAACATATCGCATTTAAAACCTGAACCGTTGAATCAACGTGAGCGGGGAATGTTTGGATTAACAAATCTTACCAGTAGTGAAGTGGCAGGAAGGAACTTAAGTGGTCAAAATATTGCCATTGGTATTGGGGATAATTCTGACCCGATGCATCTTGATTTAGATAAAGATGTAATTAACCGAAATCCTTCTTATGTGCCAATAAATCATGGGAGAATGGTTGCAGGAACTGTTGGTGGAGATGGTATAGTTGAAGAAAGGTATACAGGAGTTGCACCTCAAAGTTTGCTGATAACAGAATATTTCGATTATATTCTTACAAAATCCAGTCTTTATTTTTCTGATTATAATATGACTGTTACTAATAACTCGTATTACACAGGTTTGGCAAATTGTCCTGGCAACAGTGCTTATAACGAGTTGAGTACTTACATAGACGAGCAGATGAATAACAATTCTTACCTTCAGCATATTTTTGCAGCTGGAAACGATGGTACAAAAACATGTTCATTATTCCCAACTTCTTTTGCAACTATTAAAAGTGGCTACCAGGTTGGGAAAAATTCACTTGATGTAGGTGATTATTCCATTTCAGCAGATAATCTGAATACATCTTCTAGCAGAGGCCCTGTTTCTGATGGCAGAACAAAGCCCGAAATAGTTGCATCCGGTTCTCAGATTACAACAAGCTATTACAATAATACATACTCAAATGGGTGGGGTACAAGTCATTCAGCTCCTTTTGTTACTGGTGTTTGGGCTTTATTAACCGAACGTTATAAACAATTGAATTCAGGCGCACAACCTAAATCAGCATTAATAAAAGCAATTATCTGTAATAGTGGTGATGACAAAGGCAACCCCGGTCCTGATTATGGTTTTGGTTTTGGATTAATTAATCCTCGTAAATCAGTTGAAGCAATTGAACAAAATCATTATTTCTCAGGAACAATTTCAACCGGAGGGAATATTACTCAACCGGTTACTGTTCCGGCAGGTACAAAACAAGTGAAAGTAATGCTTTACTGGCACGATAAGGAAGGTTCTCCACTTTCATTAAACGCTTTGGTTAATGATCTTGATTTAACAGTTACGGATGGATCAACAACATATCAGCCATGGATTTTAAATTCAACTCCGGCAGGTGTTAACAGTAATGCAACAAGGGGAGCTGACCATATTAATAATATCGAACAGGTAACAATTGATAATCCGGGAACGAGCATTAACGTGCAGGTTAATGGCTATAATATTCCCTACGGTGCTCAGGAATATTTTGTTGTTTATGAATTCCTGAAGGATGAAATTGTACTTGAACACCCTTATGGTGGAGAACGGTTTTCTCCAGGTCAGGAAGAGGTAATTCGCTGGAATGCTTCAGATAACAGCACCAACACATTTACCCTCGAATATTCAATTGATGATGGAGCAACATGGAAACTTATCAGCAACAGTCTCCCATCAACTCAAAATTATTATCGTTGGTTATATATTCCTTCTGATCCAACAAATAAAGGAAAAGTAAGAATTACAAGAAATGGAACCGGCACATCGGCAACTTCTCCCGGCAACTTTACTATTTTGTTACAACCCGTTTTGTCTGCAACAGTTCCATGCGAAGGATATGTTGATTTATCGTGGGCTGCCGTTCCGAGTGCCACAGATTATGAAGTAATGCAGTTGGTAAATGGTGCGTTTGCATCTCTTGGTACAACCGTCGGGACAACTTATCGTGTGAGTAGCCTGGATAAAACCCAGACATATTGGTTTACCGTTCGTGCCCGGATGACGGATTCGCTTGGTATGCGGGCTACTGCAAAAAGTATTGTACCCTCGCTGTCAACTCCCTGTTCAGCTACCGATTTTAATAATGATTTGAAGGTTGATGCACTGGTTGCCCCTGCAAACGGGAGATTAAATACCAGCTCACAACTTTCATCTTCACAACAAATAGCAGTACGTATAAAAAATCTTGATGATGCTGCCACTTCAGGAAGTTATGATATTTCATATCAGGTTAATGGAGGCGCTATTATTACAGAATCGTCATCTGTTGTAATTGCTGCAGCAGGTACTGTTGATTATACATTTACATTACCGGTTGACATGTCGGCACCTGGATCATATTCTGTTCGTGTATTTGTAAAGCAAGCAGGCGATTTGCAAACAGCAAATGATGAACAAACATACACAGTTATTCATGCCGATAATCAACCTGTTGTTTTGCCTTATGCCGAAACATTTGAATCGACAGGAACAGGAGAACTTAAGACAAGCACATTCGCAATTGCTAATGCTGACAGATTTGATTTTTCAACCGCAAATTCAAACGGGAGGTTAAGAACATTCATCAATACCGGTGTTGCAATTAATGGTAACAAGTCCGCAACACTTGATGCGACAAATTTTACAGGTGTGTTTTCGGATAATCATTTAACCGGAACAATAAATCTCAGTAACTACACCTCAGCTCAAAATCTCCGCTTTGATTTTAAGTTTAAAAATTTTGGACAGTTGAAACAGCCTTCATCTGGTGTTTGGATGAGAGGAAGTGATGTTTCCCCCTGGGTGCAGATTTATGATCTGACTGCAAACCAAGGCAGGCTTGGAGAGACGAAACAGGTCTCTTATAACATTAATGATCTGGGGCAGCCTGTTACTTCAAGTTTTCAGATTCGTTTTGATCAACAAGGAGCAGCATCGGCTAACAATGCATCTTACGCTGCCGATGTTACAGATATGGATGATGGTTTTGCATTTGATGATATTCGTGTTATTGCTGCAACAAATGATGTAATGCTTACCGCAATTACTTCACCTGTTAAGTTCGATTGCTCTCCCGGTAATAAAGCTATCACAATCCACATAAAAAACACAACTGCTTCTTCATTTACAAATGTTCCTGTTTATTACCGAATTAATGAAGGAGCTCCGGTTTCAGAAACAATTGCCGTATTAAATGCAAATAGTGAGTTGGATTATACGTTTACAGCACAGGCGGATTTTTCAATTCCAAGAGCCTACATTATTGATGCTTGGGTAAAGCAAAGTGGCGATGATTATCCATTAAATGACAGTGTTACCAATAATCTTGTATATGTAACTCCAACTATTAATTCATTTCCTTACCTGGAGCGGTTTGAAACTTCAAACGACAACTGGTTTACTGATACGTTAAGTTATAGTAGCTGGCAATGGGGAGCACCTGCAAAATCAATCATTAGCAGAAGTGCAAATGGAAGTAATGGATGGTTTACCAGCCTGTACAGTACATATAAATCAAATGAAGAATCATTTCTCTATTCACCTTGCTTTAATCTCAGCAGTTTAACACAGCCTGTTCTGAGTTTCAGTCATATTTTTAAACAGGAAGATAATTGTGATTGTGATTATTCCTCGCTTGAATATAGCACTGATAACGGAACTACCTGGCAGCGATTAACAGCATCAAATGCAACAAACTGGTTTGATAATACATTAAACCAAACGTGGAAAATCAGTAAGCAATACTGGCATGTTGCAAGTACTGAAGTGCCAAACGCAGCTTCAATACGGTTTAGATTTTTATTATCAAGTGATGCTGCAACTGAATATGAAGGCATTGGTATTGACGATATTCACATATTTGATAAAGCAACTGTTTACACAGGTTCAGATCAGACAAACATAAATCAGAATGTAAGCGGAAATAACTGGATTGATTTTACAAGCGGCGGTAAGTTGATAGCATCTGTTAATCCACTGGGACAGGATTTGGGCGGCACAGACGTAAGTGTGTACTTTAATACAACCGGAACAGTCCGTTATATCAATAATCAATATTATCTCGATAGAAATATTGTAATCAGGCCAACAAATACACCTGCGGATAGTGTGCTCGTTCGTTTTTATTTTACAGATCAGGAGGCGCTTGCTCTTATGCAGGCAACCGGATGTACTGGTTGTTCTACCATTAAAGATGCGTTTCTTGCGGGGGTGTCGAAGTTCAGCGGTAATGTATCAAACGAAAATGGAACGGTTGCTGATAATGTAGCAGGCGTTTACTACTTCATTACTCCTGAAAATACAGATATTGTTCCTTTTAATAACGGGTATTATGCCGAGTTTAAAGTGAAAACATTTTCTGAATTCTGGATAAATAGCGGGGGAATAAATAGTAACCAGGCATTGCCTGTTACTTTACTGAGTTTCGCAGGAACAATGAATGGAGGCAATGTTGATCTGAAATGGCAAACAACCAGTGAAGTGAATGTTGACCGGTTTGAAATTGAAAGGAAAACAGATTTGTCTTCGGCATTTGTTTCAATTGCTTCTGTTGATGCAATAAACAGTTTGGCTACCAATAACTACACTTATACTGACAAAAACGTAACTGAATACGGAAACAGGTTCTATTACCGGTTAAAGATGGTTGATAAGGATGGCAAATCAACTTATTCCAATATTGTTTCATTTGCTGCCGATAATCAGTCGCTGTTTATCAAAGGTGTTTACCTGCAATCGAAAAAGTCTGTTCTGATTGAAAAAGGGAATTACCCGGGAATAAGCACTATGAATATTCGTGTTATTAATAGTGTAGGTACTGTTGTTCTGAATAAGAATACTAGTTACACCAATACAGTTCTCAACCTGCAAACCCTTACAAGTGGTGTTTATATGATTTCAATTCAGGATCAATCGGGCACTGAAAAGTATGTTCAGAAGCTGTTAATTGATTAACAGTGTACATAAAAAAACAGGCTATCAATTTAGTAGGATAGCCTGTTTTTTATTTGAAAGGAATTACCAACCTTTTTTTGCTGTTCCTGCTTCAATTGCAGCAAGTGCTTTTGCTTCACCTAATAATGCAGTGAGCTTATTTCCCTTACCATCATCACCTTTAACGATGTAACCGCCTTTTGCTGTGCGTTCTACAACTGCATTCAGGATGGGAACATTCTTTTCTTTTGTTTTTACATTATACGCTGTTAATTGCATAGTCTGTTATTTTTTGTTAGAAATAATAGCTTTATTGCCTTAATTGGAAAAGCTAAAGTACAGATTTCCGATTTAAGCCTCAGAAATACCTTTCCACAGTCGTTACTCATTGAAAATCAATAAAAAAAGCGACTTGTAAAGCCGCTTTGTATCATTTTCGTTTCCTTATGCGTCAATTTTAGCGTATTTGGCGTGGGTTTCAATAAACTCTCTTCTTGGCCCTACTTCATCGCCCATCAGCATACTAAACACGCTGTCGGCTTCGGCGGCGCTTTCAATTGTTACCTGTTTCAGGGAGCGTGTTGCCGGGTTCATGGTTGTATCCCAAAGCTGGTTGGCATTCATTTCACCCAAACCTTTATAGCGTTGAACTCCAACACTATCTTCCTTTCCGGCACCGAATTTTGTTACGAGCGCTTTACGTTGTTCTTCGGTCCAGGCATACGATTGGTCTTTGCCTTTCTTTACTAAATAAAGCGGCGGCTGAGCAATATATATATAGCCTTGCTCAACTAATTCTTTCATGTAGCGGAAGAAGAAGGTAAGTAACAATGTGGCAATATGGCTTCCATCCACATCGGCATCAGTCATGATGATTATTTTGTGATAACGGAGTTTGCTGATGTCAAGTGCTTTCGGATCTTCAGAAGTACCAACTTTTACACCCAGTGCTGTAAACATGTTCCTGATCTCTTCATTATCGTAAATTTTATGCTCCATTGCTTTTTCCACGTTCAGGATTTTACCACGAAGCGGAAGAATAGCCTGGAAACTGCGGTCACGACCTTGCTTGGCTGTACCACCGGCAGAATCACCCTCAACCAGGTACATTTCGCAACGTTCAGGATCACGATCGGAGCAGTCGGCCAGTTTTCCGGGCAAACCGCCACCACTTAATACGGTTTTACGCTGTACTAATTCACGGGCTTTGCGTGCTGCTGCACGGGCCTGTGCGGCAAGTATTATTTTCTGAACTACGTTCTTGGCATCTTTTGGATTTTCTTCGAGGTATGCTTCTAATGTACGGCCAACAGTACTTTCAACAATACCGCTTACTTCACTGTTTCCGAGTTTGGTTTTTGTTTGTCCTTCAAATTGTGGCTCCGGAACTTTTACGGAAACAATGGCAGTTAATCCTTCACGGAAATCATCTCCTTCAACATCAACTTTCGCTTTTTCAAACAAACCTTCTTTTTTCCCGTAAGAAGTGAACACTCTTGTAATTGCACGGCGGAAACCGGTTACATGCGTGCCACCTTCAATGGTATTGATGTTGTTAACGTAGGAGAAAATGTGTTCGTTATAAGAGTCGTTGTACACCATGGCCACTTCAACTGCAACATTGGTTTCATCATCACGACCTTCCATAAGAATAACATTCGGAAGCAGCGAATTTCGCTTCCCGTTTTTATCAATCAGTTCAACAAATTCAACAATACCGCCTTCGCTATAAAACGTTTTAGTGTATGTTTCTCCTGTTTCTTCGTTCTTCTCTCTCAGGTCATTCAGCGTTATGCTGATACCTTTGTTGAGAAATGATAATTCACGCAGGCGTGTTTCAAGTATTTCCTTTTTATAAACCTGTACTGTAAAAATGGATGTATCGGGCCAGAAATGTGTTCTTGTTCCGGTTTTATCACTTGTGCCAATTTCACGAACGGCGTACTGAGGAATGCCTATGTGATATTCCTGTTCAAAGATTTTACCTTCACGCTGTACGGTTACATGCAATTTGGTTGAAAGTGCATTAACGCAACTCACACCCACACCATGCAAACCACCTGATACTTTATAAGAACCTTTATCAAATTTACCACCGGCATGGAGCACCGTCATAACCACTTCAAGGGCTGAACGTTTTTCTTTGGTGTGCATGGCAGTGGGAATACCACGGCCGTCGTCCTCAACACTGATACTGTTATCTTCATGAATGGTTACTGTGATATTTTTACAATAACCAGCCAATGCCTCATCAATAGAGTTGTCAACAACTTCATAAACGAGGTGATGTAAACCTTTTTCACTGATATCGCCTATATACATGGCGGGACGTTTACGTACCGCTTCCAAACCTTCTAAAACCTGTATGCTGTCTGCGCCGTAACTTGCATTTTGTGCTGCTGCGCTTAGTGCCTGATCCTGCAAATCTGTACTCATAAAAATCTTCTCAAAAACCTGTTTTTGTGAGGGAAAAATATATTCGGGCAAATGTACAAAAAAGGCTTGGGATGAGGTGTTTTTTAACCGTTGTTTTTACCCCGAAAAAATCCACAAAAAAGGCTGTTTCAGTTTCCTTTTTTGATTGCTGACGAGAACAGGACAGGTCGCCAAAGAATATGACCGAACTCTTGCAAATTACTATTTCGCCAGCCACTTTTTAAAAGTAAATTTGCAGTTCATGCCACAACTGAACGATATATTAACGCTGTCGCATCACCATCCACTCATGATTCATGAAATGGAACTGGTGTTTGAATTGGAAAAGGAGATACCGGGTTCGGTTCAGTATAGTATTCAACGCTATAAGTTAGCAGACAAATTGAGTATGGACGATGTTGGCATGCTGGCTTACAATTACAAGCCAAAACATACAAAAGATAACAGTATTGAACTTCGGTTCTGTATATCGGGGAATAAATACTGCACATTTGAGGGTTGCACGAACAGCATCTGCAAAAAAATTTCGGCTGAATGCAGAGAACCCATCTCTACTTTTGATGTATTCAGTTTCAGGTATTCTGCTTCTTACCTTAAACAATTTGTAAAAGGGAAAACTGTTGAAACAAAAAGCGACCAGTTGATTTCTTTTCAGCAAAAAGAATCTTTTTATACTGTTGTTAATCTTTGTAACCGTACAAAAACAGTTCTTGATAATCTTTTACGAAACGATTATAACGATACCCTGGAAAACATATTTATCAATAGCCAGCTTCAGACCTTGCTGCTTTTTGGACTGGAGTGTTTGGTTGAAGATAAACAGGAAGAGGTTTTTGCGTGTAAGTTCCTTTCAAATGAAGCCGATCGTGAAAAAATAATGCAGGCGAGAGAAGTGCTGCTTCTGCGTCTTGGTGATCCTATTACAATTAAAGAGTTGAGCAGAAAGGTTGGAACAAATGAATGTTACCTGAAAAAAGGTTTCAAGGAAATGTTTGGTACAACCGTATTTGACTTTTACCAGGGCCAGCGAATGGAACATGCCAAATATCTTTTGTATGAAAAAGGACTGAGTGTAACAGAAGTAAGCGCCATTCTTGGTTACTCATCCATCTCACATTTTTCTACAGCATTTAAAAAACATACAGGGCTGAAACCTTGCGAACTGTTATTCCGGTAAACAGTTTTCCCGATTCTGTAAATCGTATTTTCTTTTTCCGTAAACCATTTTTTTATTGATGCTGGAAATTTGCAGCAGAAAAAAAACTGCAAATATGAACCGTGTTATTCTTACGTCAATTATCATTTTATATACACTAACCTTATCAGCACAAAACTTATCTGAGCAAAAACAGGTTACGGCAACCAATCCATCGCTTCCTGATCTTGCTACTGTTTTAAAAGGAGTTGTTCGCACAAGCGATGGTAAACCTGCTGCTAATGTGAATGTGATTTTAAAAGACAGCAAATTTGCAACCACCACCAGTGAACTGGGCGAATATTATTTTTACAACCTTCCCGAAGGCAGATATACAATTGTTGTTTCATTCACTGGCTTAAAAACTGTGCAATCGGAATTTGAACTGAGGAAGGGAGAAGTAAAACAATACGATTTTACACTTTATGAAAACCAACAGCAATTAGAAGAAATTGTAATCAAAGCTTTCAACAACATTAACACAAAAGCAGTTGCTGTTGGCAAAATGAATATCAAACCAATGGATTTGCCCCAGGCCATTGCTTCTGTTAACGAAACTGTTATTAAAGAGCAGCAGGCACAGCGTTTGAGTGATGTGGTGAAAAATGTAAATGGTGTTTATCTGGGCACGGCAAGAGCAAGTACGCAGGAAAGTTTTTATGCAAGAGGATACAGTTTTTCATCTACTAACATGTTTAAGAATGGTTCGAGGGTAAACTCAGGTGTAATGCCCGAAGTAAGTTCGCTCGAAACAGTGGAAATATTAAAAGGCGGCGCTGCTGTTTTATATGGTAATGTATCGCCGGGTGGTGTATTGAATATGGTTACAAAAAAACCAAAGTTTACTTTTGGTGGTGAAGTAAGCATGCGTGCAGGTAGTTTTGATTTGTGGAAACCGAACATTGATATTTATGGCCCACTCAATAAAAAAATAGCTTACAGATTTAACGGAACATTTGAATCAGCAAACAGTTATCGTGATCAGGTTTCATCAACCCGATATTATATTAATCCTTCTTTCCTGTTTAAACTTGGAAACAAAACCGAATTAATTGTAGAAGGCGATTATCTCAAACATGATTTCACTCCTGACTTTGGAATTGGTTCGTTAGACAATACAAAAATTCCCGATGTGCCTCGTTCAAGATTTATGGGAACATCATGGCAATATAATGTTACGCAGCAGGCAACTGCATCCGCAACTTTGAAACATGTATTCAATAACGACTGGCAATTAAACAGTGTAATTTCTTACCAGGATTTTGATCGGGATTATTATTCGGTTGAACGTATTCAGGCAAAAGCAAACGGTGATTGGGGAAGGCCACTTGGTCGTGTTGATACAAAAGAAAAATATTATACAGCACAAGTAAACCTGAACGGGAAATTCACTACAGGTAAAGTTGAGCATAACATGCTGGCAGGTGTTGATGCCGATCATTATCTTACCGAAACTTACAATTATGATATTCAGGGAAAGATTTACGACAGCATTAATATTCTGAACCCATTCAAATTTGTACAACGTACCGATATTCCTGTTGCAACGAAAATCACTTTCGTTGAAACTCCTGTTAACAGGGTGGGCGTGTATGTGCAGGATCTCATTAATATAACTTCTAAAATAAAATTACTGGCAGGTATTCGCTGGTCAATGCAGGAAACGGTTCCACCAACAACTACTTACTTACTGAAAGATTCTGTTGCAAAAGGAATTATACAAAGTGACAATGCATTTTCTCCAAGAGTTGGAATTCTGTACAGGATGAAACCAAACGTTTCTTTCTTTGCCAGCTATTCTAATTCGTTTGCAATTAATACAGGTCTTGATGTGTATAATAATGTGTTACCTCCATCAATTATAGATCAATTTGAAGTGGGTGTAAAGAATATATTCCTGAAGGGAAAACTTACAGTGAATGTAACAGCGTATAAAATCATTAACAGTAACCTTGCGCAAACTGCACAGTTCGACAAAGATGGTAACCCAAACAGTAACAGCAGCCTGAAAGAATTATCGGGACAAACAACAAGCAATGGTGTTGAACTGGATGTTACATCAAACCCTGTAAAAGGATTAACAGTACTAGCAGGATACAGTTACAATGATATGCGTTATACTCGTACTCCTGATAAGATCGGCAGTTATATTGAAGGCGACCGTTTGGTGAATACGCCTGCACACACTGCAAATGCAAGTACATTTTATACAATCAGCAAAGGAAGTTTAACAGGTTTGAAATTTGGAGCGGCTGTTTTTTATGTAGGTAAACGTTTTGGTGGATGGAATAATACAGTTGGTCAGTCACAGAATTATTCACGCATGATTCCGGTAAGTGCATTTACAACCGTTGATGTTACTGCAGGGTATAACTGGAAAAAGTTTTCATTACTTGCAAAAGTTTCTAATCTCGCCAACGTGCTGAACTATTATGTGCATGAAAATTACAGCATCAATCCAATACCACCACGAAGCTTTGTAGCAACATTGTCATACAGGTTTTAAAAAAGGGGTAGAAAATGCGGTTGAAATTTCAACCGCATTTTCTTATTGAATCAGTTTAAACGATTAAATAATTTCCTGCAGACTTTCTTTTGTTGCCTGGATTGTTTTATCTAAATCTTCTTTTGTTAATGCATTATTGAGGAACCAGCTTTCAAATGCAGATGGTGGCAAATACACGCCACGCTTCAGCATTGCATGAAAATAGTTCTTGAATAATTCATTATTGGCTGAGGCTGCTGCTGCAAAATCAACAACCGGGTGATCGCTGAAATGAATGCTGATCATTGAACCGAATTGATTAATCACATAAGGTTGTCCCCAGGCTTTGAGTACATCATTTAGCCCATCTCTCAGGTAAATAGTTTTTTCTTCCAGTTCTTTATAAATCGATGTATTGCTTTTTAATTCACTTAACAGCGTATAACCAGCAATCATAGCAATAGGATTGCCGCTTAATGTACCAGCCTGGTAAACATTTCCAAGCGGAGCAATGTGCTGCATGATTTCTTTTTTACCACCAAAAGCACCCACAGGCATTCCTCCACCGATCACTTTTCCGTAAGTAACAAGATCGGCTTTGATGTTTAATTTTTCCTGTGCACCGCCGGGAGCTAAACGGAAACCTGTCATCACTTCATCAAAGATGAATACAATGCCTTCTTCATCGCAAAGCTTTCTTAACCCTTCATGAAAACCGGGCTGAGGTAAAATGCAACCCATGTTTCCTGCAATTGGTTCAACAATGATTGCAGCAATTTCATTTTTATTTTCTTCCACTAATTTCTTCACTGCATCCAGATCATTGTAAGCTGCAGTTAAAGTATCATTTGCAACTCCTGCAGTTACACCGGGAACTGTTTGTATATTAAACGTAGCCACGCCACTTCCTGCTTTTACCAAAAACGAATCGGCATGACCATGATAGTTTCCTTCAAACTTGATGATTTTATTTCTTCCAGTATAACCTCTTGCCAAACGGATTGCACTCATGCAGGCTTCCGTGCCACTGCTCACCATACGAATCAAATCAACATTCGGTACCATGCTGATAATAAGTTCAGCCATTTCAATTTCCAGTTCTGTTGGTACGCCAAACGAAGTTGAATCGAGTGCTTTTTCCTGAATAGCTTTTACAACAGGTTCGTAGGCATGCCCAAGAATCATTGGTCCCCAGGAAGCAATGTAATCGATGTATTGATTGCCATCTGCATCATACATGTAAGCACCTTTTGCACTCTTCATAAACAGTGGAGTACCACCTACGCTTTTAAATGCACGTACAGGAGAGTTTACACCGCCGGGAATACTTTTCTGGGCCCTTTCAAATAGTTGTTTGCTTTTTTCGTACATCGTATTTTGTTTTGCCACGAAGGCACTAAGACAGAAAGCAGCACAAAGGGAAAATGCCTTCGTGCCTTTGCGTCTTAGCCGCCAATTATTCTAATAAAATCTTTCGCAAAATATGTTGCTATCAAATCTGCACCTGCACGTTTTATAGAAGTCAACACTTCAAGAATTGCTTTGTCTTCATTAATCCATCCTTTTGCAGCAGCAGCTTTAATCATTGCATATTCACCGCTGATGTTGTATGCGCTAACAGGAACAGTTACTGCATTCTTTACATCACGGATAATATCGAGATAACTCAACGCAGGTTTCACCATAACAATATCAGCTCCTTCTTCTACATCCATCAACGTTTCTTTAATGGCTTCGGTACGGTTGCAGTAATCCATCTGGTATGTTTTCTTATCTCCAAAACCGGGCGCACTATCCAATGCGTCACGGAACGGTCCGTAAAAACAGGAAGCATATTTTGCACTGTAACTCATGATACCCACATTCACGAAATTATTTTCTTCCAGACCTTTCCTTATTGCACCAATGCGTCCATCCATCATGTCACTTGGTGCAACCATATCAGCACCTGCTTCTGCATGACTGATACTCATTTTCACCAATGCTTCCACCGTTTCATCATTTACAATTTGTCCGTCTTTCACAATTCCATCATGACCATAAGATGAATAAGGATCAAGAGCAACATCTGTCATTACATACATTCCCGGCACAGCTTCTTTAATTGCTTTAATGCTGCGTTGCATCAGTCCGTCTTTATTCCACGCTTCTTTGCCGGTATTATCTTTCAGTTCATCTTTTGATTTTACAAAGAGCAACACACTTTTCAAACCCATGCTCCAGAGTTCTTTCACTTCATTAACAGTAATGTCTAAACTGTTACGGTAGTAACCGGGCATCGAAGCAATTTCTGTTTTTACATGCTCGCCTTCATCAATAAAAAGCGGAACGATAAAATCGTTGGGTGTAAGAATTGTTTCTGCAACCATTGAACGAATGGCTTCAGATTGACGGGTGATCCTGTTTCTTCTTTGTAAATACATAACGTATAATTTGAGTTCAGTTTATTTGTATTTTTCTGTTTTCTCATCAGCAGTCATATCGCTTTCACCTCTTATCTGCAGCTGCACACTTAAAATCCATTCATTACAATGCTGCTGGTATAAATATTCATTTACCGCATTAATTACTTTCATCACTTCATCATACGTTCCTTCCACCACTGTTGCAAATGCACCTACTTCATGTTTGATGGTACTATGTTTGATGATTTCAATTGCTTCATCTACCCAGATGTAAGGATGCTTGTCATTTACAATTGGCAGTAGCTGTAATGATGCGTTGACAATGTATTGATGCATGGCTATATTATTTAATTACTGTGATATTCTTTAACTGCTTCAACAAAAGCTTTTGCATGATCAACCGGAACATTGGGCGTAATGCCATGACCCAAATTGGCAATGTAGCGTTGAGTGCCAAAAGCATCGATCATTTCTTTTACTGCTTTCTTAATTTCAGGAATGGGTGCCAGCAATTTTGCCGGATCAAAATTACCTTGTATGGTGATTTTATTTTGTGTCAGTTCTCTTGCAAACTGCGGAGTAATACACCAATCAATACCAACACCACTTGCTGCACTTTCGCTGATATCTTTCAACGCATACCAGCTTCCTTTGGGGAACAGGATAACAGGTGCATCCTCTTTTAATGCTTCTGCAATCTGGAATAAATAAGGTTGAGCAAACGCTTTAAAATCTGCAGGACTTAATGAACCGGCCCAACTGTCAAACACCTGCACCGTATCAGCACCTGCTTTTACCTGTTGCTTTAAATAAGCAATGGTTATGTCAGTAATCTTTTGCAGCAACTGATGTGCTAACAATGGCTGTGTGTATGCAAACTGTTTTGCTTTATCCCAGGTTTTACTTCCTTTACCTTCAACCATATAACAAAGAATGGTCCATGGTGCGCCTGCAAAACCAATCAACGGTACACGACCGTTCAATTCTTTTTTTGTTAATGCCAATGCATCATACACATACTTCAAACTTTCTTCTGCACCAGTTGTAATTAGTGCATCAATATCATTTTGCGTTTTGATTGTTTTTGGAAGTGATGGTCCTTTGCCTTCCTCCATTAGCACTTCAACACCCATTGCCTGTGGTATCACTAAAATATCGCTGAAAATAATTGCTGCATCAACACCAACCTGGTCAACAGGTTGTAAGGTAATTTCAGTTGCAAGTTCAGGAGTCTGGCAACGTGTAAAGAAATCATACTTCTCTCTCAGCTTAATATAGTCGGGTAAATACCTTCCTGCCTGGCGCATCATCCATACAGGTGGGCGTTCAACTGTTTCTCCTTTGAGTGCTCTTAGTAAAAGATCGTTCTTAAGTTCTGTCATGTTTGTGAATTGTGAATGGTTAATGGTAAATTGTCAATGGTGAATTTTACAACTACAACATATTCACCTTTCTCAATTCACTATTCACCAAAATGTTCCATCATCGTTCTGAACAGGTTTTCTTTTCCCGGCTCACTGCTGATGATAATTTGGTTGGTTGTATATTTTTTTATTGCAGCAGCAGTAGTTAAACCAATTGCAAACAAAATTGTTTGCGCACTTACTGTATTTGTTTGAAAAAAGCTATCAACTGCACTGGGGCTGAAAAATAAAATTCCATCATAATTTTTTTCAACCTTATTTGGAATGACAATTGTTTCGTACACCACAATCTCATTTATACCAATACCGCTGTTTTTTAAAATAGAAGGAAGTTCCTCCCTGCGCTGATTGCCACAGAAGAAAATCACTTCATCAGTATCGCTTTCTTTTACTATAAGCTCAGCCAGTTCGGCTGCTGAATTAGCTGTGCCAGCAACTGAATGTTCACCAAAATTTTCAATAATGAGTTGTTTAGTGGCATTGCCTATGCAATAAATATCCCAATATGGTTGTTGTCCATTCTGCCAGGCAGAAACTGCATGAACAGCATTCATACTTGTAAAAACAACAGTTGCAGTTTGCAGGTAAGCTTCTTTAATTTCCTGCTGTACTTCTACCGACTGTACAGCTTCTGTTTCAATAAAAGAAATTTCATCAACAATAACGCCTGCCTCTTTTGCTTCAGTAATTAATGGCGGGTTTAATACTCTTGTTGATAATATGCTTTTCCTATTCTTCTGCATCCGGAATACTTTCTGCTATTTCTTTTCCTCCTTTTGCTAAAATCTGTTCTGCTGCAAATTTTCCAAGACCGGAAGCTTCCCAAACGGGCATCTTAATCTCAAACTCAACTTTCTGTTGTCCATCCGGCGATAAAATATTTCCTTTAAAATGAACATCTTCCGCTTCCATGTTTGCATACCCGCTGATTGGGGTTGTACATCCGCCAAGTAATGTTCTTAAAAAATCACGTTCAATTTTTGTGCAGAACGCAGTATCCGCATCATTAAAACTGATGCAGGCTTCCCGTATTTCTGAATCTTCTGAACGGCATACAACCATAATGGCTCCTTGTGCCGGAGCAGGTAACATCCAGTCGAGCTCAATTGAATTTTCAGGAATCAGGTCAAGGCGTTCCAAACCTGCAACTGCAAAGAGAGCAGCATCCCAGTTTTCATCATTCAGTTTTTGTAAACGTGTATTGATGTTTCCACGAAGATTTTCTATTATCGATGCAGGATAACGGTTGAGCCATTGTGCTTTACGACGAATACTGCTTGTTGCTACAACAAGTGATGATTTTTCATTGATGAGTGCTGTCCACTCACTTTTGGCATATCCAAGCCTGTTAAATATTACTGCAAGTTCATCTTTAACAACTAAAAGATCTTTTACAGATCCTCTTTTAAGAACGGCTGCCTGCACTATTCCTTCGGGCAATTGTGTCGGCACATCTTTCATTGAATGAACAGCAATGTCAATTTTGTTGTTCAGTAAAGCTGCATCAAGGCTTCTTGTAAAGATGCCCTGAACGCCCATTTCATACAAAGGCGTTTTTAAATCAATATCGCCTTCACTTTTTATATGCACCAATTCAGCTTTGTAGCCATTTTTCTGCAACAAATCTTTTACTTGCGTCGCCTGCCATATAGCGAGCTGACTTTCTCTTGTTCCGATCCTGATTATTTTTGCCATTTTTTTAGTTCGTACCAGTAGCGATAAATTCATTGATGGCTTCAATATAATAACATCCTTTCTGGTTCTGTTCTTTCATTTTTGTAGCCATACCATTAATTACACGCTGGATCTTTTCGTCGGTACTGATCCTGGAGTTATGATGATGCTGCAAAGTTATATATAATGGCGAAGTATGGATTTCTTTTAGCTTGGTTTTTACAGCTTTTAATACCGGAACATGTTTACGCATCTGGTGCCATTCCAGAAATTCAGCACAATGTTCAGCTATAATTTCTTTGGCTTTTGGTACTTCGGTTTCACGTTTTGCAAGTGTATCATCTTTCATTTTCGACAACTCATCCACATTCACCAATGTGATACCTGATAAATCTGCCACCGTTTTTTCAACATTATGTGGTATGGATAAATCAAAGATGAGTTTATCTGTCTGGTTTTTCAGGTGCGAATAAAGTATAGTTGGTTCAACAGAGTTCGTTGCAACTAAAATAATATCTGATGCCGTAATTTGCTCTGCCAGTTGTTCAATAGGTGCCGATTGAAGATGCAGTTCTTCTGCAAGAGCAGTTGCTTTTTCTTCAGTACGGTTAATGAGAGTAATGTTTTTTGTATCGAGATAATCCACTAAATTTTTACAGGTATTGCGTCCGAATTTTCCTGTACCAAGTAACAGTATTTTTTTGTTTTTGATATTTGTTACATGTGTACGTATATATTGCACTGCAGCAAAAGAAACCGAAACTGTACCATCGCTAAGCGTGGTGTTGTTCTTAATGGCTTTTGATGATTGCAGCATGCAGTTAATAAGGCGTTCAGTAAAAGCATGAATCATTTCATGTTGCTTGGCAACTTTTACTGCTTGTTTTATTTGGCCTACAATTTCGTAATCGCCAAGAATTTGCGAATCAAGTCCACCGCCAACATGAAACAAATGTTCAACCGCTGCCAATCCTTTTTTTACATACGAAAGTTTATGGAAAGTTTCTGCCGATCCTTCTGTTTGAGAGCAGATGAGTTCAACTAACTGTTCTGCGTTTTCAGCAAAGCCATACACTTCGGTACGGTTGCAGGTTGAAACAATAAAAAGTTCGTTAATTGAATAAGCTGGCGCAAGTTCAAGAACTGAAATATACTGCTCATTGTTTAATGCAAATTGTCCTCTGATGGTTGCATCGGTTTTTTTATAATTGATGCCTGCAATAAAAAAATTTGATATGTCTTTTGTTCCTGTTTTGTGCATTTTTCTCGTTCAAAAACTAACCGGGCAAATTTACTTTTATAACGGGCAAGTACCCAAATTGTGTGTCATTACTCTGTCATATTCAATGCTGATAAAAATTCTGATAACGACTGTTAATAATCATGTAACAGGGTGTTAAAAAAATATCGAAACTGTTCCGTTTTTACATAAGCCTGTGAATTGCTTTGCTGTAAAGCGTTTTAGCTGATGTTATAATTTCAGGCCTGAAAAAAAATGATGACTGTGAAAATATGATTCATATTCACTGACTGCAAAAAGGTTAGGCAGGATAGTTTAAAAATGAACTTTTCTTTTACTTAACGGTTACTTTTGCAGGCAAATAAAATCTGCCGTTAATTACACATGAAGCGTGGTATTGTTTTAATGAATCTTGGCTCACCCGATTCTACGGACGTAAAAGATGTTCGCCGTTACTTAAATGAATTTTTAATGGATGAACGTGTAATTGATATGCCTTTTATTACAAGGTTCTTTTTGGTAAGAGGAATAATATCGCCGTTCAGGGCTCCTAAATCGGCAGAGGCATATAAAACCATCTGGACAAAAGAAGGATCGCCTTTGATTGAATTAACACGTCAGCTACGTTCTGCTCTACAGCAACAGGTTGATGAGCCGGTTGCAATAGCCATGCGTTATGGGAACCCTTCCATGAAAACTGCTTTTGATGAATTGCTGGAAAAAGAGCCGGAGCTGGAAGAGGTTGTGGCAGTGCCGCTTTACCCGCATTATGCCATGTCATCGTATGAAACAGCAGTTGAACATGCAAAAGAAGTTCATAAGAAAGTAGGATATACGTTTCAATTAAATTTCATTAAGCCTTACTATAATAATACAGATTATATTGAAGCATTAGCTGAAAGTATAAAACCTTACCTGCAACAGGAATATGATCATATTCTTTTCAGTTATCATGGAGTTCCTGAGCGTCATATTCATAAAGGCGATGTAACAGGGAATCATTGTCTGAAGGCGAATAATTGCTGCGAAGTTGATTCGCCTGCACATGCACAATGTTATCGCCACCAGTGTTTGGTTACAACAAAACTGGTTGCAGAAAAACTGGGTATTGGTGCAGATAAATACAGTTTTTCATTTCAATCAAGATTGGGCCGTGATGAGTGGCTGAAACCTTATACAGTTAAACGTTTTGAAGAATTGCCGGGCGAGGGAAAGAAAAAAACACTGGTTGCTTGTCCTGCATTTGTGAGTGATTGTCTTGAAACACTGGAAGAAATTGCAGAACAGGGAAAGGAAACGTTTTTGCATGCAGGTGGCGAATCCTTTACAATGATACCCTGCTTAAATGTTCATCCTTTATGGGTGAAAGCTTTGGCAAGTTGGGTGAGAAAGTGAATGTTCAATAGTGATTGGGGAATATTGAGTACTGCTGTTATTTAACCATAGACAATAAACTACAAACGATAAACCATAAATTTAATGTATCTCTATCTTAAAGCTATTCATATCATTTTTGTAGTAACTTGGTTTGCCGGTTTGTTCTACTTTCCCCGATTATTTATTTATAATATTGAAGCAGGTGAAAAACCAGAACCAGTAAGGTCTGCTTTGCGTGAACAATTCAATTTAATGATGAAACGCCTTTGGTACGGCATCACCTGGCCTTCGGCTATATTAACACTCATCTTCGGAACATGGGTAATGTTTTCAAGCGGTTATGCGTATATTTTGTTTGAAGAGGGAGGGAGATGGATGCTTATCAAAGTAATTTTTGTAATTGGTTTATATCTCTATCATTTATCGCTGCACAAAATATTTAAGCAACAGATCAACGGTGTTTTTAAATATACTTCCCAGCAAATCCGTATCTGGAACGAAGTGGCAACTATTTTCCTGGTAACAATTGTAATGCTCGTTGTGGTAAAACAAAACCTCAGTGCATTGTGGGGTTTGATAGGATTACTGCTTTTCATTGTTTTGCTTATGAGTGCCATTAAAATCTATAAACTCATCCGTACAAAAAAGTAACAGAATAACAGCAGTACCTAATTGCAGAATTTGATGGCTGGTTATTTGTTTTCATGTGATGATTTGTTGTTTCCTTTAATTGCCACATAGTATATCCATAAAAATTATGTTCGCTTTTGGTAAAAATTAGCAAGCTAATTTTTATGGATATTTCATTCAATATTCATTAGTTTTAGCTTCTAAACAATAACCATACAAATGAAGAAAGTATTTTTATTTGCCGTTGTACTTGCTATTATAATTGTGTCCTGTGCTCGCAAATCAGTTCCTCAGACTTCAACAGGTACAGATGCAGTAACAGAAGTAAAAGCGCCTGTTGTTGAAGTAACAAAGTTTGAAACTTCTGTAAAATCATTAATTACTACAAAGTGTGGTCCTTGCCATGTTCCTTCTGCAGGAGGTAAAAAAGTAGCGCTTGATAATTTACAGGATGCTCAGAAATGGGCGGATGAAATTGTAAAACGCATTCAGATGAATCCAGGCGACAGAGGTTATATGCCATTCAAGAATCCCAAACTTTCTGACGAAGAAATTGCCGTGTTTAAGAAATGGGTGAAAGACGGGATGAATTAATAATTGAAAGTTGAAAATGGAAAGTGGTGACAGGTATTGTTCACTTTCCATTTTCCATTCTCCATTTTCAACTCAAATAGCTTTACTAAACTGCGGTTTATTATTCTGTTCCCTGTTTCGCTGAATGTACAAATCAAACGCACTGCAGATATTGCGGATAAAATGGCGGCCCTTTGCAGTAACATTCACTTCCTGTTCATTCCATTCAACCAGTTCATCTGCTTCTAATTTTTTCAATTCGGGAAAGCTGTATTCTTTCAATGTTTCTTTGTCTTCTTCTCTGAAACTTGTTTTACCCCTGCAACTGATGTCGAGAATATATTTGCGGAAATGAACATCTTCATCATTCAGCAAATAACCTCTGAAAAGCGGCAGTTCATTTTTCTGGATGGCTTCGTAATATTCGTGAATTGATTTTTTGTTTTGAGCAAATGCAATTCCAATATCGCTGATGCTTGAAACACCAAGTCCCAGCAGTATGGCTGTGTTTTGCGTTGTGTAACCCATGAAATTCCGGTGAAGCGTTCCGTTATTCCATGCTTTGTACAGTTCATCATTCTGCAATGCAAAATGATCCATACCAATATCGGTATAGCCTGCACCCGTCAGCGACTCTTTTCCTTTCAGGTATAACTTCAGCTTGTCATCAGGTGAGGGCAGATCGTTCTCATCAAACAAACGCTGGCCACGGCTTGTCCATGGCACATGCGCATAACTGTAAAATGCAATCCGGTCGGGTTGAAGTTCCAGTACCTGTTCAAATGTTTTGGTAATGGTTTCCAGTGTTTGTTTGGGTAAACCATAAATAAGGTCATAGTTCACCGATTCATAACCAATTTCTCTTGCTTCAGCAGTTGCTCTTCCTACATTTTCCAATGGCTGAATTCGGTTGATGATGCGTTGCACTTCAGGATCATTATCCTGCACGCCATAACTTACACGGTGGAAACCAAGATCATAAAGTGTTTGCAGGTGTTCACGGGTTGTATTGTTGGGATGGCCTTCCACACTAAACTCATGCTGCGGGTGGACAACTGAACGATCAAAAATATAATTGATAAAACGCTTGAGATTTGCAGGCGAAAAGAACGTAGGTGTACCACCACCGAGGTGCATTTCCCTGATCACCGGTTTTTCATGAAACAGCGACAGGTACATGTCAAACTCTTTTTCAATAATTGCCAGATACTCATCTTCCACATCATGATTTGTGGTGATTTTTTTATTACATCCACAATACGTACAAAGCGATTCGCAAAAGGGCAGGTGAATATACAGGCTGATACCTTCCTTGCTGTTATGAATACGGAACTGCTGTTGAAGCAACTCCTTAAAACGGGTAACATCAATCCCTTCTTTCCACACAGGTACAGTGGGATAGCTGGTGTACCTCGGTACGGGCAGATTGTATTTTTCCACCAAGTTTTTATCAATAAAACCGTTCATGGCTGCAAAGGTGCAGGGTTTTACAGTTTGAAAAGGCTGATTTTAAAATGCTGACAGAATATTTACTTTTCTGAAATGGTGTTTCTTTTGTAAATACATGCTAAACATACTTATAAAATGTACTTTTTTATGTCAATAAAACCTTCGTTTCGTGAGCCAATAAAATTGAAGATGATATTTGAATGAACTCCTGACAATTTTATGTTTTATGGATGTCAAAGAAAATACTTTTATTATTCTCAATATCAAACGCCAGCAAACTTATTGTTGTAACATCTGAATTAACTATTCCTAAAACTTCTAAACTCAGTGAAGTTCCACCTTGTATTGGATATGCTGTTCCTCTTCCTATTAGAGAAAATGATTTAGGTATTTCAAAGTTTATGGCATATGTATTTATGTCATAGTTGGTTTTTAATATAATCAGGTTTTGAAATGTGTTCAGTTCAACTGTTTCGTTATAACATTTCCAAATACCATCAAAATTGAGTAATATTTCGTTCTTGTCAAATAGCCGCTCTGCCATTTTTCTAATAAAAAGTTGTTCACGTTGAGCATTATTTTGATACAGTTCAACTTTTTCTTGTTCGTCCTTTTCTTTCTTGGCTATATCGTTTAAAGAAGTCCAAACATTTTCATGGATGTTCTCATTATTTTTTATCTTGTTTAGTATTTCTTTTGCTTCTTCAAAAAAGCCTTGTTGAATATATTTTGTTGCAATATTAGCAGCTGCAAGGGAATTTCCTAAATCTAGAGACTTTTTATAGTTTCTCATTGCCCTGTTGGGTAGATTTAGACGACTATATGCTACACCAAGATTGTTATACCCATATTCAGACTTACCATTTAATCTTACAAGTTCTTCATAATGAAGCATACTTAGTTTTGTCAAGCCTTGGGTTCTACTATCGTAGCTATCTGCATAAGCATAAGCTACATCGAAAATTAGACTTGTATCATTAGGGTTTAATGAAAGAGCCATCTCTAAAGCTATACTTTTGAGTAACCATTTTTTTTCTTTGTCGTATAGATTTGCAAGACTTTTAAAAATTCTTGATTTACTTAGACTGTCTTGTAATTCTTCTTTAACATATTTTAGATAATTGAATGCAGCTTCTTTGTCCGAATTACTATAATGTACCAGACTAATTTCATTTGCTACATCAACCCTATCGGTATCAGTTTCACTACACTTATATGATTCTTTATACTTGAGTAACGCCATTTGGTAATTCTTTGCTTGTTTATAACAATCTCCAGAAAATCTATAAGCAAGATATAATGAGCGCTTGTTGTGTAATTTTGGAATTTTATTTTCAAGTTCTTTTAATGAATCGTTGTTTCCGGTAAAATACTTGTGTAATAAAAAGTATAATTCGTTTTGTTCTTTTTTTATGGGATCAGGAGTAGCTAATTGCATTTTTTCGAATAGGGCATTAGCTTCTGATGTTTTTTGATCACGTAAAGCTAGATAGACATCATAAAAATCAGGGTCTTTTTTTTCGATTTGCTCAGTTTCTGTATTGTTAATATTTGGAGGTTCTGAATTGATGAGAATTTTTTCTTCATTTGGTGTCTCATCAATTTTTTTTTCAAAATTAAATTCCCCTATAGGAGTTTTACCAGAAACCTTATTTAACCCAGATAAAAAAACACCAATAGCTTTCCATTTTAGAATAATAAATAAAACAAAAAAAAGTGATAGAAGAAATGGCCAAGTGCTCCCTATCGCCTTAATAACTTCAACTGTACGGTCAGGATTTTGTAGTGTTTGCAACAAGTGAATATCCATAAGTGAATTTTGTAATTCTAATATATGACTTTATTTTTTTAGAATGATTTGATATGTTGATAGTAAAGTATACATTAACTCAGGGAAGACTTCTCTGCCCTTCCCCTTCTCGCAGGTGATCAGGATCACACGAAATGGGTCAATCTTGCCCAGATAGAGTCTCGTTTTACTAACAAACTTCGCAGAATTATACAACTGATCTCTGATCATTTCGATGAAAAAGTCAGAAACTTTTTTGACATAAATCCGCAATACTAGGGCTTGCACAAACTTTACAGTTATCCTCACTCCAATCACTTCCAAAATATCCTACCTTTGCAACCTTTAAAAATCAAGACAGGAGCGAACTATGAGCGTTAAGTACAGAGAATTTTCGCAGTTGAACTTACCCTCCATTGAACAGGAAATACTGGCCAAGTGGGATGCTGAACAGGCTTTTGAAAAAAGTATTGAAGTGCGTGAAGGTGCCCAACCTTTTGTGTTTTACGAAGGTCCGCCCAGCGCCAACGGTATGCCCGGCATTCACCACGTTATTTCCCGCACACTTAAAGATCTCGTTTGCCGCTACAAAACCATGAAAGGTTTTAAGGTTAGCCGCAAAGGCGGATGGGATACACATGGTTTGCCCATTGAGTTAGGTGTAGAAAAAGAACTCGGCATAACGAAAGAAGACATCGGCACAAAAATTTCGGTAGAAGAATACAACCGGAAATGCCGTGAAGCCGTACTTCGCTACAAAGACAAATGGGACGATATTACAAAGAAGATGGGTTATTGGGTTGATCTCAACGATCCCTACATCACATTCAAAAACGAATACATTGAAACACTCTGGTGGTTACTCAAGCAGTTATACAACAAAGGGCTTTTGTACCAAAGCGTCAGCATTCAGCCATATTCTCCTGCTGCAGGTACAGGTTTAAGTTCGCATGAATTAAACCAGCCCGGCACTTACAAGGATGTAAAGGATACTTCGGCTGTTGCCATGTTTAAAGCAGTGAAGAATGAAAGAAGTCAGTTTTTGTTTGATGCGGCCAAAAGCGAAGAGGTTTTCTTCCTCGCATGGACAACCACTCCTTGGACTCTTCCTTCAAACCTTGGCCTAACTGTTGGCGCAAATATCGATTATGTGCTGGTAAAAACATTTAATCCATACAGTGGCAAACCTTGTGCAGTTGTATTGGCAAAAGCATTGCTGCATAAATATTTTCCTGAGCACCTCGATGAGTTTCAGGAAGGCGGCGCTTTATACGATGCAATCAATAACTGGTTCAACCACGATAGCGATGAATTTCTCATTGGTAACAATGCCGAACTGAAAGCTGCTTTTGATGCACAGCTCAAAAAGAAACAACTTCCATACAAAATCGTTGCTTCATTTAAAGGGTCTGATATTGAAGAATGCCGTTACGAGCAACTGATGCCTTATGAAGCAAACAAAGAAACCGGTGGCGATTCGTTCCGTGTAATTACAGGCGATTTTGTAACTACTGAAGATGGTACCGGTATTGTACATACAGCTCCTGCTTTTGGTGCAGACGATTATAAAGTTGGAAAGAAATTCGGCATTGGCATTTTAACCATGGTTGATCGTGAAGGAAAGTTTGTGGATGGCATGGGAGAGTTCAGCAACCGTTATGTAAAAAATTACAAAGACGATCCGAATTACGAAGATGTAAACGTTGACATCTCTGTTAAACTCAAAAAAGAAAACAGGGCATTCAAAGTTGAGAAATACGAACATAGCTATCCGCATTGCTGGAGAACTGATAAACCTGTTCTTTATTATCCGCTGGATGCATGGTTCATCAAAACAACAGCCATCAAAGACAGGATGGTTGAGTTAAATAAAACCATCAACTGGAAACCAAAATCAACCGGCGAAGGCCGCTTTGGTAACTGGCTGGAGAATATGGTTGACTGGAACCTCAGTCGTTCACGTTTCTGGGGCACACCGCTTCCGGTTTGGAGAACAGAAGATGGAACAGAAGAAATCTGCATTGGTACAATTGAGGAACTGAAAGCCGAAGCTGAAAAGGCTGATAAATTGTTAGGGACTAACAACTCACGCCTCACGTCTCACGACTTGGATTTGCACAAACCTTATGTTGATGAATATGTGTTGGTAAGCAATAGCGGCAAACCAATGAAGCGTGTGCCAGATCTCATTGATGTTTGGTTTGATAGTGGTGCAATGCCTTATGCACAATGGGGCTTGGACTATGAAAAGGTGAAGAAAGGAGAGAAGTATCCGTTTAAACTTCCTGCAGGCGTTGAAAAATTTGAAGACTTATATCCTGCAAGTTTTATTTGCGAAGGTGTTGACCAGACAAGAGGATGGTTCTACACATTACATTCAATTGCTTCCTTGGTTTATGATAGTGTTGCTTACAAAACTGTGGTGAGTAATGGGTTGGTGCTTGATAAAGCAGGCAACAAAATGAGTAAGCGTTTGGGTAATGTGGTTGATCCCTTTGAAACCATTGGAAAATTTGGAGCCGACGCTACACGTTGGTATCTCATCACCAATGCATCGCCATGGGATAATCTCAAGTTTGATATTGAAGGCATCAAAGAAGTGCAACGCAAGTTCTTTGGTACATTGTACAATACCTACCAGTTTTTTGCTTTGTATGCAAATGTGGATGGATTCCATTTTGCAGAGCCCGATATTCCGCTGGAAGAACGCCCTGAAATTGATCGTTGGATTTTGTCTTCACTGCACACATTAATCAAAGAAGTGAATGCAGCAATGGACGATTATGAACCAACACAGGCTGGTCGTTTAATTGAAGAATTTGTTGATGAGCACCTCAGCAACTGGTATGTACGTCTTTGCCGTCGCCGTTTCTGGAAAGGCGAATACGAACAGGATAAAATCAGTGCTTACCAAACATTGTACGAGTGCATTGAAACTGTGGTACGCTTAATGGCACCTGTTTCTCCGTTCTTCAGTGATGCCTTGTTCCGCAATCTCAACGAGGCTACCAAACACTTTCAGGCACAATCTGTACACCATGTTGATTTTCCTGTTGCAAATGAAACATACATTGATAAAGCGCTCGAAGAAAGAATGCAACTGGCGCAGGATGCATCATCGCTGGTGCTTTCATTGCGCAAGAAGGTAAACATCAAGGTTCGGCAGCCTTTGCAAAGAGTGATGATCCCGGTTCTCAGCGCATCAATGAAAGAGCAGTTTGTAAAAGTGGAAGATATTATCATGAGTGAAGTAAATGTCAAGGAAATTGAATACCTCACCCCCGATAATTCATTCATCAAAAAGAAAATCAAACCCAACTTCGTAGCGCTGGGCAAAAAACTTGGGCCAAAGATGAAAGCAGTTTCAGCAGCTCTTGCTCAGTTTACCCAGGAACAGATTAACCAGTTTGAAAAAGAAACTGTTTATAACCTGTTGGTTGAGAATGAAACCGTTCCTTTATATTTGACAGATGTTGAAATTTTGAGCGAAGATGTACCCGGGTGGATGGTAACAAATAAAGGAGCTGTTACTGTAGCCCTCGATGTAACGGTTACCCCGCAACTTCTGAACGAAGGCAATGCACGGGAAATCGTTAACCGTATCCAGAAAATCCGCAAAGAGAGCGGATTTGATTTGACCGACAGAATTGCTGTTCAGGTATCAGATAATGAAACCCTCAGCCCTTCTATCACTCAATTTAAATCCTATATTTGCGCCGAAATTTTGGCAGATGATCTTGACCTGGTGCCCAACCTTGGCAATGGTACCGATGTTGAGGTTAATGACATAACGATCAAAATTAATGTATCAAAAAAAGGAGGATAAAGAATGGCAACTAAAAAGAAAGCAGCAAAACCTGCTCCTAAAAAGGCCTCAAAGCCTGCTCCTAAACCTGCCCGACCAACCGGCGGGAAACCGGCAAAACCTGCTGCAAAATCTGCCCGTCCCTCTGGCAGCAAGCCAGCTCCTAAACCTGCTGCCAAAAAAGCAGGTAAAGCGGTTGCAAAACCTGTAGCAAAACCTGCTCCTAAAAAAGCAGCAAAGCCTGCTCCTAAACCAGCCCCTAAACCTGCTCCCAAAAAAGCAGGCAAAGCGGTTGCAAAACCTGTTTCAAAAACAATTGTAAAGAAATCAGAAGTGAAGAAACCCGAAGCAAAAAAAACAGCGCCTGCAACCAAACCTGAAGTTCACGGCGCCATTAAACCAACCGTTAAACAAGCAATTAAAGATTTGAAAAAAGAAGCTAAAAAACCGGCTCCCGCCAAAGAAGTTAAACCAATCAAAACATCGGTTTCAACTTCTGTACGTTACCAGCCCGATTTTACAAAATCTGTACTCGACAAAGTGGAAGCTGAAAAACCACAAGGCCCTTTGGTAAGATACAGCGATGCAGAACTGGTTGAATTTAGAGAGCTCATTCAGCGCAAACTCGAATCTGCTAAAAAAGAACTCACTTATCTGCAGGGGTTAATTACCCGTAAAGATGATATGGGAGGCGATGGCGATGAAGGCCGTTATATGACAATGGAAGATGGCAGCGTAAGTATGGAACGTGAACAACTCAGCCAGATGGCCAGCCGTCAGATCACATACATCGATCACCTCGAAAAAGCATTGATGCGTATCGAAAACAAAACCTACGGTATCTGCCGTGTTACAGGTAAATTAATCGATAAAGCCCGTCTGCGTGCAGTTCCTCATGCCACATTAAGCATGGAAGCAAAAACAGGTACCGTAAAAGGTCCACAACCTGCTGGCGAATAAATAAAAATTAAAACCAAAATAGAAATCCCGCACAATTGCGGGATTTTTTTTATGCCTTATACCCCGGTTCTTCACGCCTTCAGCCACCAATCAAAGCCTTTTTTAGCCGGGATTGAATCCAAAACCCACCCTTCCCTGCCACTTCAGCATAAAAACAGCATCAAAACACATTAAATAGCCATTTTCATCTTGACATTGAACTATAATTGCCTGTCATTAAAGATTGAATTCCTGGCAATGAAGTTTGATTGCGTGACATTGAAGATTGAATGTGTGACAATGGAATTTGATTTCTTAACAATGAAGTTTGTCTGTATGACATTGCAGTGTGAATGCCTGACATTTAAAAATGTAGATGTGACATTGAAAAAAATCAATGCGTCAAAGCATTGTAAACTGTCGTCAGGTCAGTTCGTTCCTGCCGCAATTAATCATAAACATTCCGAAAGCCGTCGCATCTCAGCCGCATCGCACAGCAATACATAAATTACCCGTAAAGTAGTATTGACATAGCCATCCGTACACCATAATTTCACCACCAGTTTAATTGCAAAACCAAAAACACTTACGTCAATGCAGCGCAAAACAGAAGCAAAGCTCAACATGTACCATGCAGTAGCAAACCATTGTAACAATAACACATCAATCACATCCACTATTCCCGCCTTTCATAACGCAGTAACTCTTTTCAATACAAAAATCAATTCTCTCCTTAATGCAGTTCGCTCACATGCACAGGTGCTTTCAGGCATCGCTGCCGATAAACTGCAAGCCAAAACCACATTAGCTCGTCAGGCAGCCGATATAGCTGCAGCCGTATTTGCGTATGCAGCTTCCATTAATAATTACACACTCAAGGAGCAGGTAAACTTCAGCGTCCGTAAAATAATTCGTACCAAAGATGAGTTGGTAGCCAGCCTCTGTTTCAATATTCACTCAGCCGCTTCCACACACGTAGCAGCACTGGCATCTTACGGCATTACACCAGCCAAGCTCGCCGGGTTCAGTAATACAATTAGCAATTACACATCTATGGTTTCTTTGCCACGTAATGCAGTAAGTTTAAGAGTAGCATATAAAAAAGAAATCGACACATTAATCCGCCAAACCGATCAGTTGCTCAAAAACCAGCTCGATAAACTGTCGCTCCAGTTCAAAACATCTCACCCAGGGTTCTATTACGCATACAAAAGCAATCGTATCATTATCGATCCCGCAGGTTCAGGAGCACAAACCAAAAACAAAACAATTGATGAACTAAATCAGGAAGAAATAAACCGGAGATAGATGAATCCTGGAAAAAAAATACTCATTGCCTTAACCGGCAATACGCATTTCCTTAAAACAAAAAATCCCTTCGGCAGAAGGGATTTTAAAATATTTAAAGTTGAACCTTGATTAATAGTCTCTGCTATAACCGCCGCCGCCACCTTTGTAGCCGCCGCCGCCACCACCACGATAGCCGCCACCGCCGCCACCTTTACGGAAGCCGCCACCGCCGCCTCCACCGAAACTGCGTTTTTTAAATCCGCCGTCATCTTTTTTAGGTTGAGCTTCATTCACTACAATCTTGCGTCCCTGAACATCTGTATCGTTCAGTTGGCTGATTGCAGCCTGGGCTTCTTCCGCATTCTCCATTTCCACAAAGGCAAATCCCTTGCTGCGTCCGGAGAACTTGTCAGTTAAAATCTTGGCAGAGCTAACTGTGCCAAATTGTTCAAATAATGCAGCGAGGTCTTCGTTTGTCATAGACCAGGCCAGGTTTCCTACGTAAATGTTCACAAGAAAAAAATTAAAAACAAAAAATTATGAACCAGGAAAAGCAACTGATAACCGCAGGAAACTCATCAGTAAGAAAAGCACCAAAAGGATCAGAAAGCATGAGCTGAATTCACATTAACATAGTAAAGATAATGATTTTGGCCAAAGTTCCGCCTCTTTCTGAGAAATCCTGAAACAAGGCAAAAACACACTGCTTTCAGTCGGAAGTTTGTTGCCGCAAATAGCTATTTTTGGCTAAACTGAGCATCCATGCACGTTGTAATCGTCAACCCTTCTGTCATACCAGCTTTTAAGTACGGAGGTACCGAAAGAGTCATCTGGTATTTGGGAAAAGAACTTGTGAAAAAAGGGCATCAGGTAACCTTTCTTGTTAATGCGGGTTCTTCTTGCAATTTTGCTAATGTAATTCCGATTGATGCTTCACGTAAAATAGCAGAGCAGATTCCAGGTAATGCCGATTTTGTTCATTTTAATATTACTCCCGATGCACCTGTTTCAGTTCCTTACCTGGTTACATTGCATGGCAATGTGAATGAACAGAAACAACTCGATGCAAACACCGTATTCATTTCAAAAAATCATGCTGAGCGATATGGTTCATCTGTCTTTGTTCATAACGGCCTCGACTGGAATGATTATGGTATTCCTGATTTGAATAATACACGTAAAGCATTTCATTTTATTGGCAAAGCAGCATGGCGTGTAAAAAATGTAAAGGGCGCAATTCGTGTAATTGATTTAACAAACAAAGAACGGTTGATGGTTTTAGGTGGTAACCGGCTGAACATTAGCATGGGCTTCAGGTTTACAACAAGCCTGCGTACAAAATTTTACGGAATGGTTGGAGGTGAAGAAAAAAACAAACTGGTAAACTCATCAAAGGGATTAATATTCCCTGTGTTATGGCACGAACCATTCGGACTTGCATTGATTGAGAGTTTATATTTTGGTTGTCCTGTTTTTGCTACACCTTATGGTTCTGTTCCTGAAATAGTAACAAAGGATTATGGCTTTCTTTCAAACAATGCTTCATCATTAGCTGAGGCAGTAGAAAATGCAGAAAATTATTCACGCAGGCAATGTCATGAATATGCAGTTGAACAATTTAATTCACAAAAGATGGCAGAATCATATCTCAAACTATATGAAAAAATATTAGATGGAGAAATGCTGAACAGTACAGCCCCAATGCTGAAACAGCCACAATTACAAAAGTTTCTTGACTGGAATCCTTAATCTTCAATTACCTTACTTCCTGCATATCAACCAGCTTTTTGTAGAAGCCGTTTAATTTCACCAGTTCATCATGTGTGCCACGCTCAACAATATGTCCATTCTGCAAAACAAGTATTTCGTCTGCATGGCGAATGGTCGATAAACGATGTGCAATAACAAGAGTAGTACGGTCCTTCATTAAATGATTAATTGCATCCTGTACCAGCCGTTCACTTTCTGTATCTAATGACGAAGTGGCTTCATCAAGAATTAATATCGGCGGGTTTTTTAAAACAGCTCTGGCAATTGTTACACGCTGGCGTTCGCCTCCGCTCAGTTTACTTCCCCTGTCGCCAATGTTTTCATCATACCCATTTTCTTTTTGAGTAATGAAATGATGTGCATTTGCAATTTTTGCCGCAGTTTCAATTTCATCTTTTGTTGCATCAGGTTTGCTTAGTGCAATATTGGCTGCAATAGTATCATTAAACAAAATTGGCTCCTGTGTAACTATTCCCATTTGTTTACGCAAACTTTCAAGCGAATAATCTTTGATATTAATTCCGTCAATAAAAATTTCACCACCGCTTACATCATGAAATCTCGGAACAAGATCAGCTAATGTTGATTTACCCGATCCGCTTGATCCAACCAACGCAACTGTTTTCCCTTTAGATAGTGTAAAGCTGATGTTTTCAAGAACGGTTGTATCGTAATAAGCAAATGAAACATTTCTGAATTCAATACTCTTATCAAACGAATCAATCGTTACAGGATTCTCTTTTTCAGTAATTACATCCGGCGTACTTAATATTGTTTCAATACGCTCAATAGCCGATGCACCTCTTTTGGTATTATAATAAGCAGATGAAAGGGCCTTTGCCGGATTAATAATTTGCGAGAAGAATAAAATATAGGTTATAAAACTTTCAGGAGTAAGTCCGCCGGCATTATTGCCCAAAATCATTTTTCCTCCAAACCATAAAACACCACTTAAAACAAGTACACCCAGAAATTCTGATAATGGTGAAGCCATATCATTCCGGAAATTGATTTTGTTTCGTAAATGATTTACTTCACGGTTTGTTGTATGAAACTTTAAACCCATCAGTTTTTCTGCACCAAAAGCTTTAATTACTCTTATGCCTGATAATGTTTCATCAAGAATAGAAAGAACAACGCCGTTTTTTTCAAGCGCAATTGTGGATTGTTTTTTTAGCGAACGGCTTACCCTGCCAATTACAAACCCTGTTGCCGGTAAAAAAATCAGCAGAAACAAGGATAGCTTTGGACTGATGATAACCATCATAACCAGGTACAATAAAATAGTAAGAGGCTCTCTGATGAGCACAACAAGCACTGAAAGAACACTCCATTCAATTTCTGCTGCATCATTGCTCATGCGTGACATAAGATCGCCCTTGCGCTGATCGGTAAAAAAACCAACCGGAAGTTTGAGTATCTTATCATATAAATCGCCTCTTAATTTTGTCATTACACCATTTCGCATGGGTGTTAAAACTCTGAAGGAGAGATAAAGAAAAACATTTTTAAACAGGATGGCAACGATAATAATTCCGCAAATAAATGCCAGGGCGGCTTCTTTTCCTTTTGATGTAATAAGGTTGCTGATGATGTATTTCAGGTTTCCCAGAATGGCTTCGGCCGAAAGTGCGAATTCGGGTTTTATTGTTACCGGAGCTTCTTTTCCAAACAACAGTTGAAGAAAAGGTGCCAGCATTGCCAGCGAAACCATGGAAAATGCAATGGACAGAATAATAAAGAAGAAATAAGAAATAATATTTCCTTTATAAACTCTGAGATATTTGAAGATGCGGTTAAACTGTTTCAAGAGTTGGTTTTTTAATTCTTTGGTTTGTTTCTTTTCCGTTTTATAACATGAAAATAGTTTGCTGAAAAAGGAGCTGGCTTTCGATTATTGCTTATTTCATGTCTTAAACGCCGCAAAGTAACTACTTTTACAGCGTTTAATTGTTGCAGATATGTTAGAAGGTAAACGTCAGAAACAGGTAGCCGGTGTTATTAACGAAGAATTGACCGTCATTTTCAGAAAATTAGGACTGAGTATGATTGATGGGGCATTGGTATCCATCGCTTCAGTAAAAGTAACCCCCGATTTGCTCGAGGCCAGGATTTACCTGAGTATTTTCCAGGCAAAAGACAATGCAGCCGTTTTTAAAAAAGTAGAAGAAAAAGCATTTGAAATTAAGCGGGAACTGGCATCTAAATTAAAACATCAGTTACGCCGCATTCCTGAAATAAAATATTACCCCGACGATACACTCGATCATGTGTTCAGAATGGAAGAGTTGTTTAAGCAAATTGAGGAAGAGAAAAAAACAGATAATAAAGAAGAGTAATTGATTAGCTGAACAGAAATTTCAAATGATAAACTTCAAACAATAAACTTCTTGAATTTTCTCTTTGCCTGGCGATATTTCAAATCAAAAAAATCAACCAATGCAATTAATATTATTGCCTGGGTAACAGTTGCAGCTATGGCTGTAGGTACTGCGGCAATTGTAATTGTACTGAGTATTTTTAATGGGTTTGAAGACCTGGTTAAATCACTGTATTCCTCATTTTATCCCGACATACGAATTTCTTCTGCACAACAGAAAGTAATGATGCTTGATTCTGCAACCATCAGAAAAATATCACTGCTTCAGAATGTGGAAGCAATCAGCATGATTGTTGAAGAAAATGTGCATTTGCAGAATGGCGATTATCGTACAAATGCAGTTGTAATGGGTGTTGACGATGCATTTACAAAAGTAAGTGGCGTTGCACAAAAAGTGGATCATGGAAAATACGAAACCGGTACGGCTGAAACACCGGCTCTGGTGCTTGGTAGTGGAGTTGAAAGTGCATTAAGTTTACTGAGTGACAGAGCAATTTCACCCGTTACGGCTTATTTGCCTAAAAAAGGAGTTGCTGCAACCTCAAATCCCCTTGATGCAATCAGCACAATTAATCTTCAGCCAAGAGGTTCTTTTTCTATTCAGCAGGATTTTGATAATAAATATGTTATTACAAATATTGATATTATCAGGGAAATGCTTGGGCTTGGGCAGAATGAATATACTTCTGCTGCAATAAAACTCAGGAGTCCTGCATCTGAAAAAACGGTACTACTTCAGCTAAAACAACTATTAGGAAACGACTATCTGATTGAGAACCGTTATCAGCAAAACCGGTCGTTGTTCGCAGTAATGCAAATGGAAAGGTGGGCTATTTATGGTATTCTCTGTTTAATTTTAATTATTGCTGCTTTTAACATGATTGGTGCGCTTACCATGCTGGTGCTGGAGAAAGAACAGGATATACAAATATTGCAGGCAATGGGTGCAGGAAAACAATTCATCAGAAAAATTTTCTTAACTGAAGGAGTGTTACTTGCATTTGCAGGAACATTGTTCGGGATTATAATTGCCTTGGTTTTTTGCTATCTGCAGGTTACGTTTAAACTTATACCATTACAGGGCTCATTTATTATTGATTATTATCCGGTAAAGATTTCGGTTATTGATATTTTACTTGTAATAGCAACCGTTTTTGTAATTGCATTACTTGCATCCTGGATACCATCAGTAAAAGCTGCCGGAAGAAATATTTCTTTAAGGGCGCAATAAGCAGCAATACAAGAAAGTTATTTTAATAAAATCAGTGCAGTGTTTAAACATTAAACTTGCATGTAAAATTTAAAATTAGATTCAAAAAATACGATTGCAGGTAATGAGTGATTATTTAATAAAGCAAATAGAATTTAAGATGTGATATTTATGGAATACTTTTTTGCATCTGTTTTTGTTGCTTGTTTTTCAGTGAGTTGTAATAAATGATTAAATTGGGATTCAAATTTAGTTTGGAAGAGAACTGCTAATTATTAATATCTTTTCTTTTTTGGTTCGATAATTGAGCTATTGCAAAATATTTTTATTCTGAGGGAGCTTTTTTATTGTTTCAGGAGTCTATTAATGAAGAAATAATGAACGGGGACAAAAAAGTGGTTGGATAGAGGTTTTTTATAATCTAATTTTGACCATCGTTCGTATTTAGCAATAATTATAAAATCGACTGCATGGATCACCTCTTAATTGGATCAGTAATTTCTTTTCTTGTTACATTTTCTGCAATACCCATTATTATCAGGGTGGCTGAAATGAAACATTTGTTTGATCTTCCTGATGACAGGAAAATACATGCTACTCCGGTTCCTTCTCTCGGTGGCATAGGGATATTTGCAGGTTTTATTATGGCTTTTCTTATTACAGCCCCTTCCGGAGTTGCCGAAATGCAATACCTCGCAGCAGCTTTTCTGGTGGTCTTTTTTCTTGGCATGAAGGACGATATTGTGGTGCTTACTCCTTTCAAAAAGTTCCTTGGACAATTACTGGCATCGTTAATTATTGTTTATAAAGGTGGTATTTTAATTGATAGTATGTATGGTTTTATGGGCTTGGGTAAAATGCCTTTATATCTTAGTGTTGCTTTTACTTTTTTAACTATTGTTGTTATTACCAATTCTTTTAATCTGATTGATGGTGTTGACGGCCTTGCAGGGTCTCTTGGTTTGTTTACAACATTTGCATTTGGTTTTTATTTTTTATTGGCAAACCAGCTTTTTTATTCTGTTTTGGCATTTAGTATGATGGGGGCTTTGGTGGCTTTTTTAATCTACAATGTTTCACCAGCTAAAATCTTTATGGGCGATACCGGCTCTTTGCTGCTGGGTTTTGTAAACGCCGTTTTAGTTATTAAATTTATTCAGATAGCATCTGTTCCTACAGCCACAATTTATTTACCTGCAGCACCGGCAATTGGGTTTGCTATCTTATTTGTTCCCCTTTTTGATACGCTCAGAATTTTTGCTTACAGAATACTTTCAAGGCGTTCGCCTTTCAGCCCCGACAGGAATCATGTACATCATCTTTTACTTGACCTCGGGTTCAGTCATAATATGGTTACTTTTCTCGCAGCAGTTTTCAATATGCTTATTGCGGCTGCAATCATTATCGGGCGAAACCTGAATATTACTTTTTTACTGTTAGGACTTATCAGTGTTGGGTTTTCAGCAATAAGCCTGCTTATCTTTTCAAGCAGGGCTAACAGGAAGAGGTTAATTGAAGTTTCACTGAATATATTGAAAGGCGAAGAAAAGGATTCTAAAGTCATTCCCATCAAGAAAGTGGTCACAGCAGTAAAAGAGCCGGAAGAAATAGCCAAATAATTTCTGTTTCATTACCACTTTAAGTTAACCAACAATTTCGTTAGGTTTGCAGTTCAACAATAAATAACAGTATGTCAGACGATCTTTTATTGATTATGGATGATGCGGAAGATCACATGAAAAAGGCTATTCAGCATCTGGAAGTTGAATTGGTAAAAATCAGGGCAGGAAGAGCCAACCCAAATATGCTTGATGGCATTGTGGTTGATTATTACGGAGCTCCTACTCCAATAAGCCAGGTTGGCAATATTACCGCCACCGATGCCAGAACAATAACCATACAGCCTTGGGAAAAAAATATGCTCCATCCTATTGAACGGGCAATCATCAACTCAAATATCGGGTTAGCACCTCAGAACGATGGAACACTCATCCGGCTTTTTCTTCCGCCGCTAACAGAGGAAAGAAGAAAAGAACTTGTAAAAAGGGTAAATGGAGAAGGTGAGCATACAAAAGTTGCAGTAAGAAATATCAGGAGAGATGCAATTGAAGCAATCAAAAAACTACAGAAAGAAGGCTTGAGTGAAGATGCAGCAAAAGATGCGGAAAAGGATATGCAGGTATTAACCGATAAGTATGCCGCATTAATTGATAAACATCTTTCAGCTAAGGAAAAAGAAATTATGGCTGTGTAGGATGCTGTTGAAATATTTAAAAAGGGATGCAATTGCATCCCTTTTTTATTGTTTGTTTGCCAGGTAAACCCCCGATAGAATGATTAATAATCCAATCATTTGTAATAGAGAAATTGTTTCACCTGCAAGTAGCCCCCAAAGTACTGCTACAAAAGGAACTCCATATGTTACCATTGATGAAAAAAGCACTCCTGCTCTTTTTAATAAAACATAAAACAGTATTGTTGCAATTGCAGTTCCGAAAACACCCAAAATAGACGATGCTCCTGTTGAGGTTAAAAAACTGATTTCAGTAAATGAATAATGAAAAAAACCTGTAAAATATAATACAACTAATGATGGCGGAATAAGAAAAATAAATGCAACCGATGCAAGATGAATAGAGCTGATGTGCCGTAACCGGTGGCTGATGATATTTACATTAATTCCGTAACAGAAAGTAGCAACGAGTATAAGAAAGGCATAAAAGAAATTACTTTCAGCAGAACTGCTGTGCTTCGCAAAAAAAAGAAAAAGCATGCCTGAAAATCCTATTAGTACTCCAACAACTTTTTTCCAAGGGATAACTGATCTGAAAAAAACAGCACCAACAATAATAACAAAAAGAGGGGTTAACGCATTCAGCATACCTGCAAGCGCACTGTCAATTTTAGTTTCAGCTATGCAAAACAGAATTGCAGGAATAAAACTACCAAGAACGCCGGTGAGTATGGCAAGGCCAATATCTTTTCCATTCATTTGTTTTAAAGCCTGGGCAGAAAAGGGAACTAAAACAATCCCCGCACTAAGCATTCTTATTGCTGCTACTTCATAAGCTGAAAGTACTTTCAGCCCTTCCTTCATTAATATAAACGAGCTGCCCCATATAAAACAAAGAGCAGTGAACAGCAGCCAGTTGGTAAATTTTGAATTCATAAAGTCGCAAAATTGAACATAATTAGCGGATTACAAAGAACAACTTTATATTTGGTAAAATACTTTTTATGGCTAACGTAAAACTTTCTTCTATAAGTACCCGTGCGCCAAAGGGTTTCAACAAAGAAAAAATTAAAGCCAGAACTGCAAAAATGCTGCTGGAGCTTGATGAACTTCAAAACCTGTTAATTGCAGAAAACAAGCATGCTCTCCTGGTTATAATACAGGGTATGGATGCAAGTGGTAAAGATGGGGCAGTTCGTAATGTGTTCGGCTCTTTAAATCCATTGGGAGTTTCTGTAAAATCGTACAAAGCACCAACTGCCGAAGAATTATCGCATGATTTTTTGTGGCGCATTCATGCAAATGCACCTGCCAAAGGGATGATAAAAATTTTTAACCGCAGCCAGTACGAAGATGTACTGATTACAAGGGTGCATGGCTGGTGTGATGACGAAACTGCAAAGAAAAGGATGGATGCTATTAATGATTTTGAAGAGTTACTTACACAGCATAATAACACACATATCCTTAAATTTTACCTGCATATATCACAAAAAGAGCAGCAGGAACGTTTAAACGAGCGGTTGCATGATCCGAGGAAAATGTGGAAATACAACGAAAATGATTTTGCCGAAGCAAAGCTTTGGAAAAAATATATGAATTATTACGAAGAGTGTTTTAATACCTGTAATAAAATTCTCTGGCAAATTATTCCAAGCGATCAGAACTGGTATAAAGAATATCTTATTGCAAGTGAAGTGCTTTCAGTTTTGAAAAAACTGAAGATGCAGTACCCCGGCATAAAAAAATAAAGTTTGAAAATGGATAATTTTTTTTAAGATTTGCAATACTGCGTTTTTAATAACCTTCTCGTCAAATAAAGAAATTCATTTTTCACTAAAAAAACAATAACATGGGAATGCTAAAGGAATTTAAAGACTTTGCCATGAAAGGCAATTTGGTAGATATGGCAATTGCTTTTGTAATGGGTGGCGCTTTTGGAAAAGTTGTTTCAGCTTTTATTGACGGGCTTATAATGCCACTTGTCGGGATGATCCAGGGAAAAGATTTCAGCAACTTGTACTTCGGGCTTACGGAAAAAACAAAAGAAGCCGCTGCTGCAGGTGTGTCGCTGGATAAAGCGAAAGAACTGGGTGCTGTGTTTGCTTACGGAAAATTTTTATCGGTAACAATTGAATTTTTAATTATTGCTTTAGTTATGTTCTTTGTTGTAAAGGCAATGAACAAAATGAAGAAAGATGTGCCTGCAGAAGCTCCGCCAACACCAGAAGATGTAGTGTTGCTTCGTGAGATAAGGGATTCGTTGAAGAAATAAAATTATCAGAATCAGAAAAGCGGCAGCAGGTAAACTGTTGCCGCTTTTTATTAGTATGTTGCAACGCCTCAATTTTATTTATCGTCTTGGTTGCAGCATTAAAAGCTTAAATAATCGTTTATGAAAAAGGTTTATTTAACCATTGGAATATTGGCTTCTGTTTTTGGCGTAATGGCACAGGATGCAGATGTGCAGAAAATGAAAAATGAAACAAAAAGAGATGTAAAAAAGGATGAAAAGCAACCTGAAGGATGGACCAAAGGAGGTGTGTTTAACCTCAACCTCAGCCAGGGCGCAAGCCGTAACTGGGCAGCAGGTGCAGAGAAATCTTCTTTCTCCATCAATACCTTGGTTAACACATTTGCCTATTACAAAAAAGGAAAAAATGCGTGGGATAATGTGTTAAATCTTCAATATGGTTTAGTAAATACAACCAGCCTTGGTACAAGAAAAAATGATGACCGGATTGATTTACTTACCCGTTATGGCTATCAGCTAAAAAATCCAAAATGGTATATCACTGCGTTGGGAAATGTACGCACACAGTTCACAGATGGTTTTGTTTATACAGAAACAACAAAAACATTGAATTCGTCTTTTTTTGCACCAGCTTATGTTTTGTTATCGCCGGGTATTATGTACAAGCCAAATGCAACATTTGATGTGTTTTTATCACCTGTTACCGGACGTTGGACGGTTGTGAATGATTCAAACAAAAAACTGAGATCGCTTTATGGTTTTAGTGATACTACTAAATCTGTACAAAGCGAATTTGGGGCATTTTTGACTGCAAACTTTAAAAAAGAAATTCTGAAAAATGTAAACTATACTTCACGCCTTGATTTGTTCAGTAACTATAAAAAGCAGCCCCAGAATATTGATGTGTACTGGAGTAATATTATTGGCATGAAGGTGAATAAATACATTGGTGTTACCTATAATCTTGATCTTTTATACGATCATGATGTAAAAAATCCAAAAACCGGCGGGTTAATGGGTACACAACTTAAATCTTTGTTGGGAGTAGGTTTTACAGCCACTTTTTAATCGGGCATAGTTCCCTACATTTGCAAGTCCCGGCCAATACGACCGGGACTTGTTCATAAATATGGCCGCACAAACAGAATCATATCAAATTAAACTACCGCAGTTTGAAGGTCCTTTTGACCTGCTGCTTTTCTTTATTGAGCGTGATGAGCTGGATATTTACAATATTCCAATCACCAGGATCATTAAAGACTTTATGGATTTTATTCATCAAAGTGAGCAACTGAATATTGAACTTTCGAGTGAGTTTATTCTGTTCATTTCAACCCTGATGCGTATTAAGGCAAAAATGCTTTTGCCAAGAAAAGAACTTGATGATCAGGGTAATGAAATAGATCCACGTCAGGAATTGGTTGATAAAATTCTTGAATACAAGCGGTTTAAAGAAGCGAGTTTGCAAATGGCAGAGATGGAGGCCATGCGAATGCTGATGATGAAGCGTGGAAACATTGCAAAAGAACTGGCATCAATTGGTGAAGAGGCGGGCGAGGGTACAGAAATCCAGACCATTACCATGTTTAAGCTGATGAAGATGTTTGAAAAGGTAATGAAGAAACATCATGATCGTTTAAACAAGCCGGTACACACTGTTGTGCAATATAATTACACAATGGAAGGTAGCCGTGAATATATGCTTGAAACGGTGAAGCAGGAAAAAACAATGGCTTTTGAAAAGCTGTTTGATATATGTGAAAACCGTATTCACGCCCTCTTTCTTTTTCTTTCATTACTGGAATTGTCACAACAGCAATACATGACTATTCTTGTTGGCGAAGGGAAAAATAATTTTATAGTTGAATGGAATGAAAGCAGACCACCTGAAGCCGATGCAGTGATTGTATAAAAAAAACAGCAGATTTACCGATTTCTTTTTTTTAAAGCTTTTAAAATTTATGCCTTCATTGTAACTGTTACACCCATCATTTCTCTCACTGTTTTTACAATGCCGTTTGTATCGATCCCAATTTCTTCATATAACTGTTTAGGTGTGCCATGTTCTACAAGTCTGTCGGGGATGCCCATTATTTTTACACTGGCTCTATAGTTGTGTTGTGCCATAAATTCAAGAATAGCACTTCCAAATCCCCCAACTACAGTACCGTCTTCAATAGTTACAATCTTCTCAAATTTTGAAAATACTTCATGCAATAATTCTTCATCAATTGGCTTTGCAAAACGCATATCGTAATGAGCTGGATTTATGCCATCATTTTTCAGTTCACGAATTGCACTTGCAGCAAAATTTCCCGGATGACCAAATGAAAGAATGGCAATACCTTCACCATCTTTCAGTTTTCTTCCTTTACCCATTTCAATTTCTTTCATCTCTGTTTTCCACTCGGGCATTACACCTTCGCCTCTTGGATAACGGATAGAAATTGGAAGCTTATGCGAATCAAGCTGAGCTGTGTACATCATATTACGCAACTCGGCTTCGTTCATTGGGGCAGCAACAATCATATTGGGAATGCAGCGCATGTAAGCAATATCATAACATCCGTGATGTGTAGGCCCGTCTTCACCAACCAACCCGCCACGATCTAAACAGAAAACAACTGGAAGTTTTTGAATTGCCACATCATGTATCACCATGTCGTAAGCCCTTTGCATAAAGGATGAATAAATGTTGCAAAACACTTTCATTCCCTGAGTAGCCATACCTGCACTGAGTGTAACAGCATGTTGTTCGCAAATGCCCACATCAAATGTGCGGTGCGGCATTTGATCCATCATAAACTTCAGTGATGATCCGCTGAGCATGGCCGGAGTAACGCCAACAATTTTCTCATTCTGCTCAGCCAGTTCAATCATTGTGTGGCCAAAAACATCTTGGTACTTTGGCGGTTGGGGCGTATCAAATTTCTTTTTATGAATTTCACCTGTAACCTTATCAAACAAACCTGGCGCATGCCATTTTGTTTGATCCTGTTCGGCCAGTTCATATCCCTTTCCTTTCACTGTTACAATGTGCAGCAGTTTTGGTCCGGGAATATTTTTAAGATCTTTTAATGTATCAACAAGTTTAGTGATGTTATGCCCGTCAATTGGACCGAAATAACGAAGCTTCAGTGCTTCAAACAAGTTACTGTTTTTATTTACAAAGCCTTTAATACTATGTTCGAGTTTGCTGGCCATTTCCCTTGTAAATGTTTTGCCAACGGGAAGTTTGCCCAGCGCATTCCATACATCATCTTTTATTCTGTTGTATGTAGGGGAGGTTGTGATGTCGGTTAAGTATTCTCTTAATGCGCCCACATTTGGATCAATGCTCATGCAGTTATCATTCAGAATAATCAGCACATCACTGTCGGCTACACCTGCATGGTTCATTGCTTCAAAAGCCAAACCCGCTGTCATGGCACCATCGCCTATTACTGCAATAGATTTTCTGTTTTCTCCCTTAATTTTTGCTGCAACAGCCATGCCTAATGCTGCTGAAATGGAAGTAGATGAATGGCCAACTCCAAAAGTATCATATTCACTTTCACTGCGCTTAGGAAATCCGCTTACACCATTGTATTTGCGGTTGGTATGAAACCGATCTCTGCGTCCGGTTAAAATTTTATGACCGTATGCCTGGTGCCCTACATCCCAAACTAATTGATCGTAAGGGGTGTTGTACACATAATGCAGAGCAACAGAAAGTTCCACCACACCTAAGCTGGCACCAAAATGACCGCCATGAACGCTCACTACATCAATGATATACTGACGAAGTTCATCGCATACTTGTGGTAACTGATCCATTGACAGTTCTTTCAGATCTGAAGGTGAATCAATTTTGCTGAGAAGCTGACCAGCTTTAATCTCCATAAGCTTTTTTTATTAGGAAGCTGTAAAGGTAAACAACTTCGTTTCAATGACAGTAAAATGACTTATTTTAACAAATAAAAGCGTTTATTGTTTACTGAACAAATGAATATTTAAACCAACCATTTACCTCATTTTTTTGCCCTTTGTAATTTTGGGCAGCTATACCGTTTTTTAAGAGGTAGATTTGTAATGAACATGCGCAGAAGACTGAACAAAATATCGGCTTACTGGTGGTGCCAGGTCATTGGCTGGGGTGGTAACACCCTTATGAATTTCTTTTTTGCCTGGACGTATAACAGGGAAATTAATTCATCTTTCATTATCCGGTCGCTTATTATTGCTTTGCTCGGTATTTTGTTTACTCATTTTATGCGCTGGGTATTGCTGAAATTAAATGTGTTGCAAAAAACAATTGAGAGGCAGATACTTTATTTTATTGGCATTACTGCTGGTATTTCTCTTTTATATTCTTTCTCCTCCTTGTCGCTTATACGAAGTATGAACCTGTTTACTGTTGAACAGAAAGTTTACAGTTTTTCGAGATTACTTGTGGGTTCAACCATTAATGCTTTTGTTACATTACTGGTGTGGAACCTCGTTTATTTTATTGTGCATTATGTACAACGGGTTCAGAAGCAGCAAATGGACGCTTTGCAGATGCAGAGTGTAGTGAAGGAACTGGAACTTAAAACAATTAAAGCACATATTAATCCGCACTTTATTTTTAATTCGCTGAACGGAATACGGGCATTGGTGGATGAAAATCCTGCACATGCACGAAGAGCAATTACTGAACTTAGTAATATTCTCCGCAGCAGCATGCAGGTAGAAAAGCTTGAAACAGTTCCTTTTGAAAAAGAACTGGCTTTGGTAAAAGATTATCTTGCCCTTGAACAGATGCGGTTTGAAGAGCGGCTGAAAGTAAATTTTGATATTGATGAGGACACGCTCGATCAGCCTGTGCCTCCAATGATGCTTCAAACTTTGGTGGAAAATGCAATTAAACACGGCATCAGCAAAAATGTTGAAGGAGGTGTAATTCAGATTGTTTCAAAATTCAGCAACGATCATCATGAACTGATTATCCGAAATACGGGCCATTTAAACGGCAATTTTAATCCGGAGGGATTTGGCATTGCCAGCACACAAAACAGGCTTAAGCTGATGTTTGGTAACGATGCTGAGTTTTCAATTACTGACGTTAATGGAAACGAAGTGGAGGCAAAAATTACGATGCCTGTAGAAATTTAATTTTGGTGAGGGAAAATATTTCTTTGTTTTATAAAAAAGAAGATATGAACAAGAGAGCAATTATTATTGATGATGAAAGACTGGCGAGAAATGAACTGAAAAAGCTGCTGTCAGATTTTCCGGAAATAGAAGTCATTGATGAAGCTTCAAATGTAGATGAAGGTTTGCAGAAAATTGAAGTACATAACCCGGATTTGATTTTTCTTGATATTCAGATGCCGGGCAAAACAGGTTTTGATTTGTTAAGCGAGTTAGACCGTACTCCTGAGGTTATTTTCACTACTGCCTATGATGAATACGCACTGAAGGCATTTGAAGTAAACGCACTGGATTATCTGCTGAAACCAATTGAACCCAAGCGGCTTGCAGACGCTTTGCATAAACTGGAAGAAGAAGAGAAGGATAACGGGGAAGGCGAACCGGTAAATGTAAACCGCAGTTTACTTAATGAAAACGACCAGGTTTTTGTGAAAGACGGAGAGCGTTGCTGGTTTGTAAAACTAAGCGATATACGTTTGTTTGAAAGTGTAGGTAACTATGCAAAAGTTTATTTTGGGCCAAACAAACCACTTATTTTAAAATCGTTGAATGCACTGGAGGAGCGTTTGGATGAAAAAGTATTTTTCCGTGCTAATCGTAAACATATCGTGAACCTGCGCATGATTGAAAAAGTGGAACCTTATTTTAACGGAGGTTTATTACTTGAAATTCATGGTGGTGATAAAATAGAAGTAAGCCGCCGACAGGCAGTGAAGTTTAAAGAGATGATGAGCCTGTAGAGATTGAAGAATTTGGAAGTAAGATTTTAGATTGATAGTTCCCGTTTGGTTAGATGCCAAGCGGGAATTTTTGTATACTAGGGTGAGTTTATCAAAAAAAGCTTGTAGCTGGTCAAATGTTGCAGAATATTCATTGCTTTAAATTAAGTATATGCCATATTTCAGAAAAAAATGGCAGCAGAAGTAACTACAGAACTTAAAATACCCGATTTATGGTATGATTTCTACGCAAGGCTTATACCTGGTTTAATTTTTATTGCAGCGTTTCGTTATTACAGTTTAGGATATACGCATGAACCATCAGGTACAGAATTAATCATTTTGATAATTGCCGCTTATGTTATAGGAGTTATTGTAAATCCGATTTCAACTTGGTTGGTTTCAAAAATCTATTACTGTGTAAACCCTTTAAAAAATGAAGAAGACCTTGTTTTAAAAAATTGGGTAGAAGATGTTCAAAAAAGGATAGGAAGAGAATCAAGGGACTCACTGATACTTAGCAAAATGCATGGAGAGATTAATTTATTTGCACAGTTGTTTGTATTAACACTGATATTTTTGGCTCAACATATAACAAAAGCTATTCCGGGGTTTAATTACGAGGGTAGATGTGATTTTAGATTATTCCATTACATTGGTTTATCTGTTTTTGCAATTTTCTTTTTTTGGGCAGCATATTCTGTTGCAAAGCGGCAATTTGGTAGAGCCGAAAAATACGCTTTGCTGTTCAATTACAGACACATTACCACTGCATTAAAAAAATGTAATGATAGCTCAACAAGTAAAAACTGGATGAAGAATTTAATTGAATTTTTATGCTGTCTCTTTTGCTTCAATAATTTATGTAAAAAATCTACCCCAAAAAACAACTAATAGCTCATGAAAGTAAAAATTTACCTGATACTTCTGGTTGTTATAAACTTGCATACTTATGCCCAGATATCCTATACCGATAAACAATACCGCATTCAGCACTGGCTTCATCAACATAAAGTTTACGACAGTACTACGCAGGTGCATTATGTATTTCATCCATTGCCGGCTAACAGAGACAGCTTAGGTGTGGCACAGCAGGAAAAGGTTTTTTATGCCGCACCCGATAAAATTCTGGTATATCTCAATAATAAAAACGACAGTTTACTATTAACCCAGTATGGTATTACTATAGGCAAAAAAGTTGCTGTTGATGTTTATGAAATAGAAACACAAACCCCGTTTGCAACTAAAAAGCAAGTAGAGAAAATAACGAAAAAGAATATTGCTGTATTTGCATATTGGACTTTTACAAATTGTGAGATATTGAACGATTCACAAAATGGAAACTTAGTTCATTTATTCGATGGTATTTGGACTGTGTATGGAATTTTCGATGCACCAACACACGATATTGACAGTGTAATGAACTGGCGTAACATGCACATCAATTACTCCAACAGTAATCCGGCGGTTGTAGTAAATATTCTTGATGGAGGAATTAATGAAACCAATCCCGATTTTCAGGGGAGGCTTATATGGAAATGGAATATGACAAATAATTCCGCTAATCTGGTAGCTACAAATCACGGATCTTCAGTTACGGGCCTTGCTGCCGCAACGGCTAATAATAATTACGGCGGGGTGGGGTTATGGGATGGGCCTGTAAGAATGTTTCAGACAAGTGCAGATGGTATTACAATCAATGTAGCACATTTGTATGTTGCAATGGATTCGTTAATCAGTTTGGTTAATCTTTACCCCAATCAACGGCAAATCAATAATTTTTCATTTGGAAGTGGTAACGATCCGGTTTTCAGAGCCAAGCTCAACCAGTTGTACAACCACAATAACCGCAAGGGATGTTTTTTTCAGGCCGGTTCCGGCAATTCAGGTACAGAAGTTAGCTGGCCTGCCCGCTGGTATGAATGTACGGGATGGGGTGCAACAAATAGTATTACTTATCCCAAAGCAATATGGTCAAGCTCAAATTTTGGTGACAGTCTGGATTTTGTAAACGATGGCCAAAATGTAAAAGGTATGCAGGCCGATGGAAGTTTTGCAACAATCAATGGCACTTCTTTTTCCACTCCTTTAGGTACAGGAACAGTTGCAAATATAGTTGCATTAGATACCAGCTTTACCAATGATGATGTAAGAGAAATATTAAAAGAAGGAGCAAAGGATTTAGGTGTAACCGGCTTTGATCCTGTTTATGGATGGGGCTGGGCACGTACCGGGGTGTCGTTAAAAATAGCTTGTGTACGGCATGTGCCCACAACTTTTGATGCAGGCGGTAATGTAAACTATACTTATACATTTACACCCAAATATTATAACCGTTCTTTTCTTACAAACCGCAAATGTTATTACCCCAATGGTTCACCGGTTCCTGCTGTAACAAACCCCGATGGTACAGTAAGTTTTACTGTGATTTTAAATCCATCCAATGGTTTTACAGCAACTAATAACATGCTTCGTTATGAGTTTGCCAATAATGGATGTGTTACTACCATTTACACAAAACCATTTTCCATTATGAATCTGGGTGGTACAACTGCTATTCGTGACCCTCAAAATCCATCCATGCTCATTCGTATAGCACCCAATCCTGCCAGTCATATAATTCAACTATCGGGATTCTCGTTTTCCAAAAACTACAGTTATTCACTTGCCGATCAAACAGGTCGGGTATTACTAACAGGAATAATCAGTCAAACTTCCTCCAAACAAATAGCCGTTCAAAATTTGCCGCAGGGAGTTTATTTGTTTCGCTTGTTTGGAATGCAGCAGAAAAAGCTGATAGGTACAGAGAAGATAGTTATTCTTCGTTAAAGACGAAAGTTTAAAAATGAAGTTGCTGATATGGGAACAACCAAATAAACGGCCGTTGCTAACAATCAACTGTAAGGATGCTTAATTTTAATTCATGAAGCATGTGCTCACTTTTTTCTTTCTCTTTCTACTTAATTACGGTGGTGCTCAACCATTGAGTGGGGAAGTGAGTACTAACTACACCTATCGCCATTTCACCATTGCAGACGGCCTGCCGCAAATACAGATTACTTATCTGTTTTGCGACAGTAAAGGATTTGTATGGGTGGGCACCAAATTTGGACTTGCACGTTGGGATGGTAAGCAGTTTAAGGTGTTTACGCCTAAAGAAGGTGCTGCCGGCCGCCAGGTGGTGCAGGTAGCAGAAACACAGGAGGGAGATATATTAGTGGCATGGTACGGTAACTCTTTTAATATTATCCGGGGTGATGTGATTCAAACGGTTGCACTCCCACCCCATTGGAATGCCAATGCCGTTGCATTCCTGCTTCCATCGGCAGAAAAGGGTAAAATATTTGTTTCGGTTAACGCTTTTTCCGATGATAAATATCTCAGGCAATCTGTTGTTGCAGTGTATAATCTGCACACCCGCCGCTATGAACGGGAAGTGTGGCTACATAAATGGATGATAACCGATATCACTCCAGACGGGCATATCCTTGCAATAGATTATAAACCAACCGGCGAAATAGGTCCTCAGTTTTACCTGTATCATTTTAATAAACTGGTAGATGTGCAGCCAACTCCCGAACGCTTTACCGGGTTCAGTTACAGCAGCTATCCCAAGGCTTCTTTTTTTGCAGGTAATTTTTTTTCGAAGCTCTATGAAATTGATCTTTCACAAAAGCTCATCCGTTTCAGGCCCCGCTCAACAGGGTTGTCTGAACTTCTCGACATACAACATGCTCAACATGCTTTTTTTACAGGCAATAATAAATGCATTTATCAAAATCTTCAACAGGAGATTGTTGAAACCACAATGCAGCAATCCACGGTGCTGGCAAAACTGCCATTATCCAACTTTAAACTGTTTGATAAAGAAGGAAACCTATGGATTGCAACTGAAAACGGGTTGTATTGTTTTTATCAAAGGGCCATGCAGGAATATAAACTGAACGTACAACCGGGAGCTACAGATGCGGTTTGGAGTTTGGCAAAAACAAGGGAAGGAAACTTCTTTTATGCCAGTTACGAGCATGGTTTTTTTGAAAGTAGAGCTGATATCAAAAGCTGGAAAAGGTGTACACAGGTTGACAAAACAGCAGCTAATGATCTTATGCGAAAAGGAGCGTACGGAACATTGGCTTTGCAGAACGGAGCAGTAATACTGGCTGCCGCTGGTGGTTTTTATTATCTCAACAAAGGTGTTCTAAAGCAATACAACCTCTATGGTAAAGGAGCCGATATGTTTGCAGCATGGGAAGATACCAAAACACACAAAGTACTCATCAGTAAATATAACTGGTTGTTTGAACTGGATATTGCCACACTAAAGCTTGATACGGTATTGAAACTCCCCTATAAGGATTTACATTCTGTACTTCATATTACTGCAGATTCACAAGGCCAACCGATTCTTTCCGGAGCAGGAACTTCTTTGATCAGAATCAACAATCAATGGCAGCCTGTACCGGGGGCGGAGCAAATAAATGCTATCAGTTCCTGCATGGATTCATGGAACGGTTTATTGTTGGGGCATGCACAAAAACTTACGCTTGTGCGAAATGGAACCGCTCATGTAATGCAACAGTTTCCCGGCAGGCAACTGGTATTGTCGCTCACAACATGGAACAGGAAATGGCTGGTAATTGGCGGGGGATTTGAAATTATATTTCTTGATCTGGAAGAATTTTATAAAACAGGTAAGGAATATTACCGTCGGTTTGATGCAGGCAGTGGTTTTATTACAACTGAAGGCGGTCAAAATTCTTTTCTACATGATTCAGATGGCAGTATCTGGTGGCCCTGCAGCGATAAAATAATCCGTTTCTGGCCGGAAAAATTATTGGCGCAAACAACTATAATAAATGCACCTGTTATTTTTTCCATTAAAGCAATTAATGTAAATGACAGTAGTATTATACTGACAGATACAGGAAATAGTGGAATTTTCAGAGTAAATAAGTTGTTTAGAAATTTTTGGTTTGAATTTGGAACGGCAGCCATGAGCAATTATGATAATTTGGTTTACCGCTACCGTTTGAAAGAAGTGGATACAAACTGGAGTCAGCCGTCTGCAATTGCAGACGCTGTATATAATCATTTGCAGCCGGGTACTTATACATTTCAGGTTCAAAGTTCAACCGATGCGGTTAAGTGGAGCACAATAACTTCATCTTCACCAATCACCATAATGGCATGGTGGTATGAGACAGTGATATTTAAACTGGTAATTATATTGTTTAGTATTACTGTTGTTGTATTTATCACCAGGATGCTGATGCTCCGAAAACGAAAAGAAACAGAACGTTTAAAACTTATGAATGAGTTGCAATTAAAGGCTATCCGAAGCAAAGCTATTCCTCATTTCAGCGGTAACGCTTTTGCAAACATTGATTATTATATTGAGAAAGGTGATACAGGAAATGCGTCAAAATATTTAGCCATTTTAAGCCGGTTGCATAACATTACACTTGCTGACAGTGATAGGTCAGCACGCACACTCGACGAGGAATTAGTTTATTTAAAACTATACCTCGATATGGAAAAGCTACGGTTTGAAGATAGGATTAATTATAGATTTGATATTGCTGAAGGTGTTGACAAACAGGTGATGGTGCCGAATATGATTTTGCATACTTATGCCGAAAATGCCATCAAACATGGCCTGAAAAATAAAAAAGGTAATGGTTGTATTACAATTTCAATATATAGAGAAAATAATGGCACATGGCTGAAAGTATCAGATAATGGAATTGGCCGAAAACAATCATTATTGTATAACAAAGAAAGTACGAAACAAGGTTTGGCTATTTTGAACAGACAAATAGAGTTGTACAATCAGTCAAATCATCAAAAAATAAAACAACTTATAGACGATTTGTACACGAAAGATGGAATTTCATCAGGTACAACTTTTTCTGTTTATATTCCCGAAGGTTATTCATTCAATGTTTAAAATCAGGCAACATATTACCAGAAAATAACAATGCTGCAATAGTTATGAAAACAATCAGAACAATCATTATTGAAGATGAGTTTAAACCAAGAGAAGCATTAAAAAGCAAACTTGAAAAACACCCTGAAATTGATATTGTGGCAATGTGTGAAAATACTGAAGATGGTTTTGAGAAAATTGTTGTACTAAAACCTGATCTGCTTTTTCTCGACATTGAAATGCCCGGCAAAACAGGAATTGAACTTCTTGAACTGTTAAAAAAAGCCGGGATCACTTTAAAAGTGATTATTACAACTGCTTATAATAAGAGTGATTATTACAGAAAGGCAATGTATCTGTCAACGATTGATTTTCTGATAAAGCCGGTTATTGCCGAAGAACTGACAGATGCATTGGAAAGAGTAAAAGAACGAATAAGAGAAGAAGTAGTAGTAAGTGATGTTGAACGGCTGTCATTATTGAACAGTTCTTCTTTTCAGTTAGAGTTTTCCTGCATAGTTGGAACGCTGTTTTTGCGAACAGAACAGATTGTATATATAAAAGCAGAAGGCAATTACTCACGAATATTTTTGAATGATGGCAAAAATGAACTTATAACCGAAAGTATGAAGCGTCTGGAAGAAAAATTTGTGAATACTTCTGTTTTGAGAGTTGACAGAAGCCATTTTATCAATAAATTTTATGTGCAAAAAATTGTAACATCTTCAAACCGTTGCTATTTTCTTTCATCAGTAAACCTGATGCCAATTGAATTGAATGAAACCGGTGTAAGAAATATACAGAAGCTATAAAGTAGTATCATTCCCCGGCAATTTGATTGTTTTTAATTTCATCTGCGCAAAGTAAGGATGTTCTGGATTTACAATTAATTCCTGACGAAGCGGATGAATTAATACATCCATATCTTCCAATGGAATTGCACCAAGCAGCACTTCATTGTTACCAGGTAACACCATTGCCCTGCAGGTTGTGGCCCTGTTCTTAAAGCGAAGTTCAACGGGTGCTACAACGTCACATTGCACAATTTCGCCGTTTGCAAGCTGGGCTTTTCTTTTTTCTACTACCGGTAATTGTAATTGTTCCTGTATGTTTTCATTTATGCAAAGCATATAGCTGCCTGTATCAACGAGTGCTGTTACTTTCATTCGTTTTACCTCGTCTTCACCAATAATACGACGACGGGCCATTTCCACATCTCCTCCGTTTATGAGTTCAATTTCTGCATACACTAATCCCATAACAAGTTTTTTCTAAAATTACAAAATATTGTTTGTTGAATGCAAAGCCGGAAGGTTTCCGAAATTTAAACGGAAGCTACACTTTCACCGGCACGCTATGAATAGCTGCGGCCATTTCTTTAATCAGCGCTGCATCTTTTTCAATGGCATTGCCAATTACAATCACATCGGCTCCTGCTTTACAGTTGAGGTATGCTTTTTCAGGAGTTGTAATACCACCGCCAATGATAAGAGGAATTTCTATATGGCTTGCCACGCTTTCAATCATGCTTTCGGTAATAGGACGTTTGGCACCACTGCCCGCATCCATATAAATTACTTTCATTCCCAGCATTTCTCCCGCCATTGCTGTGCATACAGCTATTTCGTTTTTATCAGAAGGGAGAGGGGTGGCATTGCTGATGTATGAAACTGTGGTTGGTGCGCCGCCATCTACAACCATATATCCGGTAGAAATTATTTCAAGTCCGCTTTGTTTAACAACAGGGGCAGAAATTACATGCTGACCAATGAGCAGTTCCGGATTGCGGCCAGAGATGAGCGATAGGTATAACAGTCCATCGGCGTATTTTGTAATCTGTGAGGGACTTCCCGGAAAGAGAATGACCGGGATATTGCATGAAGTTTTTATCTGCTGAACTACTTCATCAAGATTGTTTGATACAACCAGGCTGCCTCCAACCAGAAAAAAATCAACTCCGGAATCCGTAGCCAGTTTTACCAGGTGGTCGGCAGAATGTACAGATATTTTATCCGGATCAATTAGTACGGCAAATGATTTCCTTCCGCTCTGTTTCCTTTCCTGTAATTGTGTATAGATGTATTGCTTCATCCAGTAATCAAGATTGCTGCAAAAATGCAAAAAAATAGTTAGTGTCGGGCATATATGGCTGTTTTTGTTTTTATATACCCGGGTTTGTTTTCTGAAATGGATACTCTTTGGTTTTCGCTTGTAATATAACGTTAGCCATATTTTCGGTTGCTAACGCTTTGAAATGCCACGCAGGCAAGGGTAAGGGAATTTTTATCACCTGAGCAAGATTTTTTTAAAGTTACGCACATTTTGTGTGCGTAAAAATGTGCGTAAAACAGAAAGTGCGGACTGGATTGGATTTTCGTTTGATTTCCACAGACTGTTAATATTTAGCATGTGCAACATATCGAATGAAAAAATATTTTCGTACTCTTTTCTGTTAACGATTTCTTAACCCAACTAACCAATAAACAGAGCAATTATGGCCGGCAAAAAGCAACAAATAAAAGGGCTGAAATTCAGCCGCAGGTTTACGAAAGAAGGTGTTTCGCCTTTTGACCTGTTTGATTATGATTACCGTACTTCCATCATCCGCAATCCGTCGGGTGAGGTTGTATTTGAAATGAATAATGTGGAAGTTCCATCGCATTGGAGCCAGATTGCAACCGACATTATTGCTCAGAAGTATTTCCGTAAGGCAGGGGTGCCTCAGTCCGATGGTTCTACAGGCAGAGAAACATCATCCAAACAAGTAGCTCACCGTATGGCTAATTGCTGGAAAGTGTGGGGCGAACGTTATGGTTATTTTGCAAGTGCAAAAGATGCAGATGTTTTTTATGACGAGTTGGTTTACAGCATTCTCAACCAGGTTTGCGTACCTAACAGTCCGCAATGGTTTAATACCGGTTTATATGAAAGCTATGGTATAAAAGGAAAGCCACAAGGGCACTATTTTGTTGATGCTAAAGACGGCGAGTTGAAAAAATCAACTTCGGCTTACGAACGTCCTCAGCCACATGCCTGCTTTATATTAAGTGTGAACGATGATTTGGTGAATGAAGGTGGTATTATGGATTTGTGGGTTCGTGAAGCACGCATCTTTAAATATGGCTCAGGAGTTGGTACAAACTTCTCCGGCATTCGTGGCGAAGGCGAAAAGCTCAGCGGTGGCGGTACATCAAGCGGTTTAATGAGCTTTCTTAAAATAGGTGATCGTGCTGCAGGGGCAATCAAGAGCGGTGGTACAACCCGCCGAGCTGCAAAAATGGTATGTCTTGATCTCGATCATCCTGAAATCATGGAGTTCATCAACTGGAAAGTTGAAGAAGAAAAGAAAGTAGGCGCATTAATTGCCGCAGGTTACTCTCATGATTATGAAGGTGAAGCTTACCGTACAGTAAGCGGACAAAACAGCAACAACTCCGTTCGTATTCCTAACGAATTCTTTGAGAAATTAGAAAAAGGTGAAGACTGGGAACTGAAAGCAAGAACAGATGGCCGCACCATGAAAAAGATTCCTTCGCAGGAAGTGTGGAACCAGATTGCTTATGCCGCCTGGCGTTGTGCTGATCCCGGTACGCAATACGATACTACTATTAATGAATGGCATACTTCGCCTAAAGGTGGACGCATCAACGCATCGAACCCCTGCAGCGAATACATGTTCCTTGACAACACAGCATGTAACCTTGCAAGTGTAAACCTGCGCCGTTTGTTTGATGAAACAACTCAAACATTTGATGTGGAAGGTTTTGAATACATCTGCCGTTTATGGACGGTTGTTCTTGAAGTATCTGTTCTGATGGCTCAGTTTCCTTCTAAAGATGTGGCTCAGCTTTCTTACGATTACAGAACTCTTGGTTTGGGATATGCCAACCTTGGTTCTATGCTGATGGTAATGGGCATTCCTTATGATAGCGAAGAGGCTCGTGGAATTGCTGGTGCTATTTCCGCAATCATGACCGGTATTTCTTACAAAACATCAGCAGAAATGGCTGAATTCCTTGGCGCATTTCCCCGTTACAATGAAAATGCAGAAGATATGTTACGTGTAATGCGTAACCACCGTGCTGCTGCTTATGATGCTGATGAAGCGTATGTAGGTCTCAGCATCAAGCCACAGGGAATTAAAGCACAATATTGCCCCGATTACCTGCTGAAGAGTGCCTGCAAAAGCTGGGACGATGCAGTGGCAATGGGTGAAAAATATGGTTACCGCAATGCACAAACAACCGTAATTGCTCCTACCGGAACAATTGGCCTGGTGATGGATTGTGATACAACCGGTGTTGAACCTGATTTTGCATTGGTGAAGTTTAAAAAACTCAGCGGCGGCGGTTATTTTAAAATCATCAACCAGTCTGTGCCTGCTGCATTAGTTAAACTTGGTTATAATGGTAAGGAAATTGATGGTATTGTAAAATACGCTGTTGGCGCTGCATCTTTAAATGGCGCACCGCATATCAATCCTCAATCGTTAAGCGAAAAAGGATTTATTGCAGAAGAAATCAAGAAACTGGATGCTTCCATGGCATCGGCTTTTGAAATTGGATTTGTATTTAACCGTTTCACCTTGGGTGAGGAGTGTTTGCAGCGTCTTGGTTTTACTCCCGAACAATACAACGATTTTGAGTGGAGCCTGCTTGAAGCATTAGGATTTACTGATGATCAGATTGCGGAAGCAAATGATTATATCTGCGGTACAATGACGATAGAAGGTGCTCCTTATCTGAAACAGGAACATTATTCCGTGTTTGATTGTGCCAATAAAAACGGCAAAAAAGGGCAGCGTTATATTCATCACAGCGGCCACATTAAAATGATGGCTGCGGCACAACCCTTCCTGAGCGGTGCTATTTCAAAAACCATCAATCTTCCTAATGAAGCAAAAGTGGATGAAATAGCAGAAGCTTATTTAATGAGCTGGAAGCTTGGATTGAAAGCCTGTGCATTGTATCGTGATGGTTCTAAATTATCGCAGCCATTAAGCACAAAAGGATCTGAAAAGAAAAAGAAAGAAGCAGTTGAGGCCGAAGCAGAAGAGATTGTAACTGAAAGCCCGATTGTGGATATGGGTAAACTTACCGTATCAGAGTTGCTGGAAGAACTCAACAAACGTGTACAATCATCACCCGATACAAAACTGAAGCGTGAACTTGCACGTATTGTTGAACGCAGAACATTGCCGGCAAAACGCAGAGGCTTTACGCAAAAAGCAAAAATAAACGGACAAACACTTTTCCTCCGTACCGGTGAGTACAGCGATGGAACTGTTGGTGAAATTTTTGTTGATCTTGCAAAAGAAGGTAGCACCCTCCGCAGCTTAATGAACAGTTTTGCAATTGCCGTATCGGTAGGTTTGCAATATGGTGTTCCATTGGAAGAATTTGTAGAGAAGTTTGTGTTCACTAAGTTTGAACCAAGCGGTATGGTTGACCATCCGAACATTAAAACAACAACTTCCATTGTTGATTTTGTATTCCGTTGCCTGGCTTACGAATACCTGGGACGTACAGATTTAGTTCATGTGCTGGATAAACCCGAACTGAACAATACGGGAACTGATGACTGGGATGATATACCAACCGGCCTGGAGTACGAAAAGAAAACACCGGAATTAAGCGATGTGAGAGTAGTTGGTGTTGCTGCTACTTCATCTGCTCAGCCTCAAAAAACGCAACGTAGTTCTTCAGGTGGAACAATGAAAGTTGAAAGCAGTCTTGATGCAGTAAACATGGCCGCCAAAAGTATGCAAAGCGATGCACCTGCTTGTAATACGTGCGGACATATCACCATCAGAAGTGGTACTTGCTACAAGTGTTTGAACTGTGGTAACAGCATGGGTTGCAGCTAAGAAATATTTTTATTTCCTTAAAGGTTCTCAATAGTGAAGCCCCGACCGTAGCGTTGGGGCTTTTTTATGTTTCATTGGTGTGTTGTTTTTTAGCATAAGTGCGATTGATAAAGTGGCTGTAGATACCGATTTGGACGCTGCACGCTGTAATTTAGGCAGTGTAAGCTGCAATTTGGGCAGTGCATGACACGATTTGGGAGCTGTATGACTTGATTTGGGAGCTGCACGATACGATTTGGAGACTGTAGATACCGATTTGGACGCTGCACGCTGTAATTTAGGCAGTGTAAGCTGCAATTTAGGCAGTGCATGACCCGATTTGGACGCTGCACGACACGGTTTAAGTGGTTGAAATGTAGGTTTTTACGCTGTAAATAACCGTTTATTGCCTAAAAAACATGAATTATGGGGGTGTACAAATTATTTTATAAGTGCTTGTTGAAATTACAAGTGTATCTTAGGTGCCGTAGTTTGGTTTTTGTTGGTCAGGCGACCAACAAAGGCGTAGTAATAATACAACCATCAAAAACATTATAAACCAAATAAAAACTAAAAATGAAAAAATCACTGATTCTGCTGATGGCATGTACAGTAGCCATTGCATCATGTAAGAAAGACAGCCAAAGTACTTCCAATACCAGTTCAAAAACCAGCTTACTTACAAAAGCATCCTGGAAAATGAGCAGCTACGGAGTTGATGTGAATATGGATGGTGTATTAACAGGTTCAGAAAATGAAACACAGTCGTGTGCCCTTGACGATACTTATACTTTTACAACAGCAGGCGCTGCTGCATATAACCCGGGTACATTAAAATGCGGTTCAGAAACTTCTTTTACCACCACCTGGCAGTTTTACCTGAGTGAAACTAAAATGGATTTTTTGGGAGATTCGTATGATATAAGCGAACTCACAGAAACCCGGCTGGTACTGAAGCATGTGGGCCCTGCAAGTGTAGCCATGCGGATTTTAGTGAAGTAACAATTTAAAAACACAAAACCTTTTGAATACTGACGTGCCATTGTAAAATTAACTCTTTGGCCAGTGCTCTGCTGTATTTTCGGATCACTTGATGTCATTCAGATACATCCCAATTATATCGGGTAGTTGAAAAACAAAAGCTGAGCATTTGTACAAAAAGGAAACAAGATTACAGCAAGAGTTATGCGTTTGAAGTTTCCAATATAATCGGAGCAGGTATTTTTGGCAACGATCCTGTGGAACAATGGTGCCAGTGGGTTTTTTATACATGTGTTGTTGGTGAAAACAAACAACAACGGAGTGGATTTTTTTGCTGCATAGAATTACCAGCCGCACAAGCGAGCGTGGCAACAAAAGCTTAATAATTGCAATGGTGCCTGCAACATAAATTGTATTTAAAACAATCCACCCCGAACCTCCTGCATTACGGACAGGCTCTCGCAGGAAAGGAGAAAATTCTGTGATGGTATAGACAGTTTATTTTAAGTATTATCGGTAAAAACAATCGTAATTATACAAAGTGGTTTTGCTAAAAATGAATATTCTTCAGCAGAACACGCTTGATTTTTTTGATTTGATGTTTAAACTGTTGTTTACTTGTGTTGAATGATATAGTTTCAAACTTCAAAAATCCGTACCGTATGAGGAAAACAATCACTTACTTAATAGTTGTAGTAAGTATCCTTTATCTGACAGGCTGCTCAAGAGCGTTAACGCCTTATGAGGCAGCGAATGGAAACCATCACAGCAGACGATGTATGCCAATCAGGTAAAAATAGTAAACCCCGGTGCTGAGGCCGGGGTTATTTTTTTGTTTATTTCTCCAATTACAGAAAGCAAAAGGCCCCGCCTGAAAACAGGCAAGGCCGACATGCAAACCGTTTTTTAAAACGGCTGTTATTTATTAACTGCTCACCAGTCCTGTTTTCTTCAGCAATTTCCTGTTACGACGGTTGTGCATGAATTTGTATTCGATGGCATACATTACGGGTAGAATGAGTAATGTAAGAATGGTTGAAGTAACGAGCCCTCCAATTACAACTCTTGCCAAAGGTTTTTGTGTTTCGCTTCCAATGCCTGTTGCAATTGCTGCGGGTAATAAACCAATTGCTGCCATTAACGCCGTCATTACAACAGGGCGCACACGACTGATGACTCCTTTTTTAATTGCTTCATCCAGCGCCATTCCGCCATCTAAATTTTTACGGAACACACTAATGAGGATTACACCATTCTGAATACATACGCCAAACAATGCAATAAACCCAATGCCTGCACTGATACTGAAGTTCATGCCTGTAACATGCAGTGCAAGAATACCGCCGATTAATGCAAACGGTACGTTGAGGATGGTTAACAATGCATCTTTAATATTTCCGAATGTGATAAATAGAATGAGGAAGATAACGAGCAGACAAATGGGTACAACTTTGGCTAATGTATTGTTGGCTCTTTGCTGGTTTTCGAATTCGCCGTTCCATGTTGCTTTGTAACCCTGCGGGAGATGGACAGCCGCATTTACTTTTTGCTGTGCTTCGGCAATGGTGCTACCCAAATCCCGTTCACGAACAGAGAATTTAACGGCAATGTACCGCATGTTGTTATCACGATAAATAAATGCCGGGCCGGTTAATGTTTGCATGGTTGCAATTTCTTTGAGCGGAATTTTTGCACCGTCATCGGTTGGTACCATAATCTGTTCAATAGCATCCTGGGTGCTGCGGTAATCTTTCTGATAACGCACCCTGATGTCAAACTTACGTTCGCCTTCATATAATTCTGATGCTGCTTTGCCGCCGATAGCCATTTCAATGGCTGCATTTGCATCGACTGTGTTTACACCATACATGGCCATCTTTTGCTGATCGAGCTGAATACGGAATTCGGGCTGACCAAGGTTTTTCAAAATACCAAGATCTTCAATTCCTTTTACTCCTTCAAGGTTGTGCAATACTTGTTTTGATAAACTGTCTAATGTTTGAAAATCGGGTCCGAAAATTTTTACTGCAAGTGCAGCATTCACACCGGCTACAGCTTCTTCCACATTATCACGGATAGGTTGTGAGTAGTTTAACACCAACCCGGGAATTACATTGAGCTTCTTATCCATTTCATCAATCAGTTCATCTTCTGTAATTCCTCTCTTCCATTCTTTTTTTGGTTTGAGATCAACCTGTATCTGCACATTAAAGAAACCTTTTGGATCAGTACCATCGTTTGTACGCCCAATCTGCGACAGTACCTGTTTTACTTCAGGGAAAGATGAAAGTGTTGCAATCATTTTCTGCGATACACTGTCTGCTTCGTTTAATGATACGCTCATGGGCAGTTCTGCTTCAACCCACAATGCACCCTCATTAAGTTCAGGTAAAAATTCTGTACCCAGAAGTTTGGCCGAGAAGAATGTAACAATCATTACAGCCAATGCGATTAGTACACTTTTTTTCTGGTTATTATAAACAATGTTTAAAAGTTTGCTGATGGAGTTTTCAAAGAAGCTTACAATTACATTGTGTTTTTCACGTACATTTTTTCTAAGTAAAATACTTGACAGTGCGGGCACAAGGGTTAATGTAAACAACAAGGCACCCAGCAGAGCAAAGCCCAATGTATATGCAAGCGGTGAAAACATTTTTCCTTCCACCTTCTGAAATGAGAAGATGGGTACAAGACAGGTGAGTATAATGATTTTGGAAAAGAAAATAGCTTTACCCATTTCTGTTCCTGTTGTTTTAAACAAACCGAGCTTGGCCAGTTTGTTAAACTTTTCCATACCCACTTCCCTTGCCCGCATATCAAGCGCCACAAATAATCCTTCCACCATAACGACTGCACCATCGATGATAATACCAAAGTCAATTGCTCCCATTGATAAGAGGTTTGCACTCATGCCCTTTAAACGCATGAGCATAAATGCAAACAATAACGATAATGGAATGATGATGGCAACTGTTACTGTTGTACGCCAATCGGCCATAAAAATCAACACAATAACAGTTACAAGTACAATACCTTCAAACAAATTGTGCAGCACCGTTTCCTGTGCAAAATCCATCAGGTTTGTACGGTCGTAAAACGTATCAATCTTTACATCTTTTGGCAAAACATTTTCATTGAGATCTTTTACTTTTTCACGAACACGATCCAGCACTTCGCTTGGGTTTTCGCCTTTACGCATCACAATAATTCCTTCAATTACATCGGGCTGGTTCATATCTCTTGAAACCTTTCCCAGCCTTGGTTTGCCGCTTTCAACAACATCAGCCACATTACCTACAAGCAATGGAACTCCGTTCTTTTTATCAATGAAAATGTTTTTAATGTCATCAATATTTCGCAGCACACCAATTCCTCTTACTACATAACTCTGACCGTTCCGTTCAATTACATCGCCACCAACATTGATATTACTTTTTGCTATGGCATTGTAAATATCAAGCGATGAAAGATTGTATTTAGTAAGCATTTCAGGGTTCACACTTACTTCAAATACTTTTTCTTCGCCACCAAAACTGTTTACATCGGCAACGCCGGGCACACTTTTAAACGCCCGGTCGAGCACCCAATCCTGGATGGTTGTTAATTCACGAATGCTTTTTGTATTGCTCTTTAATGTATAGCGATAGATTTCACCTGTTGGTCCGTAAGGCGGCTGCACATCTGGTTTTACGCCATCAGGTAAATCGGCATTGCCTAAGCGGCTGAGTACCTGCTGGCGTGCAAATGCATCATCCACATCATCATCAAAAATGATACGGATATAGCAAAGACCAAATGCAGATGTTGTGCGCAGATTTGCTTTTTTCTGCACACTGTTCAGTGATACTTCAAGCGGGATGGTTACAAATTTTTCAACTTCTTCCGCACTACGGCCGGGCCATTGTGCAATGATGACGATTTGTGTGTTGGTTACATCCGGAAATGTTTCAACGGGTGTGTTTTTATAACTGATGAATCCGATTACAGCCAGTATAGCCGTCATAAAAAATACAAAATAGCGATGGCGGAGGCTGAAATGGATAATGCTTTTTATAATCCTGTTCATAAGAATGATTGATAAATTAACTGGTTGCCCGGATGTTTATTTCTCCATTAATTTTCTGTAAACCAGAATCTGGTTTTGTGTAATGATCTTTTCTCCTTCTGTTATTCCGCCTGAAATAAAACTGTAAGCCGGAGTTGTTTTGCTGATTGAAATTTCCTGCACCTTTACATCGTTCCGGCTTTTGAATATGACCACATAATTTTTCCCATTTTCACTTATGACAGCCGATGCCGGAACAGCCAGTTGTTTTTTCCCATCAAGGTGTGTAATTAATACATTGGCAAACATTTCCGGTTTTAATAATCCACCCTGGTTCTGCAAAACAATTTTCACTTTCATCACTTTTGTAACAGGATCAAGTACCTGGTTTACTTTGTCAACTTTTCCAATGAAAACGGTATCGGGGTAAGCCAATGTTGTTACTCTTGCTTCATAACCGGTTTTTACCTTTGCCACATCTGTTTCATACACGTTTGCCCAAATCCATACATCGTTAATATCTCCAATGGTAAACATGTTGCTGTTGTTATCATTGCGGATGAAATTGCCGGGGTTGATTAATTTTTCTACAACATAACCGCTGCGTGGAGCAGTTACAACGTATGTTCCGTTTGCAGATGTACGACCCCCACCGTTGATCTGTATCTGTTGTTTTATTTTACCTGCATTTGCTATTGCTTTATTGTAATTCTCTTTTGCTTCAATAAATTCTTTTTCGCTTGCAATGCCGTTTTTGAAAAGATGTTCAGCATTTTCCATGCTGCGTTTTGCAATAGCTACATCATTGCCTGCAACTGCCAGATCGGAATAGTTACCTGCAATATCAGCGCTTTTAATTGTTGCTAAAACCTGCCCGGTATGCACATAGTCGCCGGTGCTTACATTGGTTGCAAGTACCTGTCCGCTGCTGAAGGGATATACTTTCACCACTTTATTTTCATCAAAGCTTACTTCACCATTCAGCTTTACTTCTTCATCAACAGGGCGTATTTGTACTGAATCAATTTTCAGCAACTGCATGGTGCTGTCGCTGATGATGGGTTGTTTGGGATCGGCTGCTGTTTTGTTTTCATTGTTTTTGCAGGCCGAAAAAAACAAGGCTGCGGTAATAACCGGGAAAAAATATATTGACTTGTTCATAGTTAATGATTAAAGAGTAACGATGTTTTGATTGATGGTATAATTAAGTTCAGCGGCTGCATTGCGCTGGTTATTGATCTGCGACAGTTGAGCCATTCTTGTTTCTTTCCATGAATCAAAGAAGTCGATGAACTCAATAAGACTTACCTGTCTTTTTTTGTAACTGTCGATCATGTTACGGAGCAGGAAATCATAATTGCTTTGAAAAGAAGTGTTACTGTCGCTGAGAAAATCGGTAGTAGTGATTAATTTTTGCCAGGCATTAAATACATCATTGTTTACTTGTTGCTCAGATTGCTTTACAACCACATCAGCCTGTTTAATACTTGTTTGTGCTGCGCTGATGTTGCCTTTGTTCCTGTTGAATAAAGGCAATGGCAATGAAATGGCAAGGCCATAATAATTGGGTGTATAACTGTTTAATCTGTCGTACTCAACACCAACTGTAAGATCAGGAACAACCAGTGATTTCTGGTAAGAGAGATTGTGTTGCTGCAATAACAGTTGCTTTCTTGCAAGGTTCAAGTCAGGACGGCTGATCAATGCACTGTCCTGCAATGAACCAATGCTTAGTTGTTTTATAGATAAAGGGTTGATTTTTTCTCCTGCATCAGCGATGATCCATACACCGTGGCTGAGTTGCAGCATCGTTCTGATTTCATTTTGCAAATCCTGCTGCTGGCGGATGTTATCGGTATAATCACTTTGCAGTGAAAACAGCAAAGCTTTAATACGCACATTATCTTTTTGCGATACATCGCCAATCTTCAGCATTTCATCCATTCCTGCTACTAAAGTTTGCAGGTTCATCATTTCACTTTTGTAAATAGATGCGATGTTTTGCAGTTGGTTCAGGTTATTCAGATCGGTTGTAAGGATATACTTCAGGTTGCGCATTACATCAGTAAACTGTGCTTCGGCTGTAAGCACATTATCCTGCGAAAGCTGGATCAGTTTGTTTCGTTTACCTGCAGTGCGTATCACCTGTTGTAACTGAATATAAACCTCACCATATGGAACACCATTCACTTTTGTATGACGGAAAATTTTTCCATCATATAAAGTCTGATCAGTTGACAAAGTTGGATTATCCCAAACCTTTGCCTGTTGAACAAGTGCTTTATTAATTTCAACATTATACTGGCTGGCTAAAAGAGTAAGATTTTTTTGCAGGAAAATTTCTTCTGCCTGCTGAACTGTTAGCTTTAGCGTATCACTATTTGTTTGTGCCCTTGATAAACCGGGACTAATAATAGTGACCAGCAGAAAAATACAGGACATAAGTTTCCCTGTTTGTTTGTATTGCATGTCGTTTACTTTTGAACAATGTAAAAATGGGAGGTTGTTGAAAAGTTTAGGAGGTGCTTTCGCTGAACAGGCAAAAACTATCGGCAGGAGCTATTTATGTTTTAAAGGATTATTTTCAACATTCATTGCCAAAGAATCTGAAAGTGTCATTCATTTTCATTCAGTAACTTCGTTCTAATTTATTATCCCGGATTACCTGTGTATTCATCTTTCTTCTTTATAAAAAAAAGTTTTTTTTCTTTATGTGTTTGCCTGTGCCTGTTGAAGGCTGGCAAGGCACAGGAAATTACAATTGATTCACTTCAGCAAATTCTGAATAAAAGCCTGCAATATGCCATTGCACATCAGCAACAGGAAAATTCTGTAAGCTGTTTTGAAGGCGAATGGCCTTCTGTTATGAAGTTGACTGTAAAGTTTGCTTACCTTGGAAAAGCAAAAGAACAGGCAGATGCAAATTGTTTTACTGTTGCAAATATGCACAATGAGCTGGCAGAAATTTATCTCAGCGATTCTGTAAAATATGCTTTGCTTAAACCTGTTATAACAAAAGCATACCTGGCATTGAATTATTATAAAAACGGAAATGGTTATAATTTCTGGCGTTTATATCCGGTTCATTTTTCATTCCGGAAATTGGATACAACTGTTTTACTTCGACAGCCAATGACTTATCCATTATCCACAAAATTTATTAAAAAGGCTGCTAATGTTGTTAATGATGCAGATGATTCTTCACTTGGCTATTATGCCACCTTGTTGCAGCAACAGCTTAATGGAGAAGTGACAGTATTGCCATTGTTCAAATCTGTATATCCGTGGATTGATGAAAACAGAAGGTATCTGCACTGGTATAATTACAGAAACAAAGACAAAAGGAATACAGGTGCATTTATGACATGGATGGGGCAGGAGGCCCGGGTGAAATACACGAGTATGTTTAATACACTTTTTCAGAATCTTACTTTTTTTGCGCCTTTCAGTAAATGTTATCCTGTGTTTAATAAGCCCTATATTCCGTATGGCACGAACGATGTTGATGCTGTGGTAAATGCAAATGTTTTATTTGCATTGGCAAAAGCAAAACAAACCGACAGCAACCGTATAATTTATAATGCTGCATCATTCATAACAAAAAAAATAAAGCAGAATAATTTTAACAGAGCTACTATTTATTACCCCAACCGTTTTCATTTGCATGTAGCCACTGCACGAGCATATGCTGCGGGAGTTGAACAGTTGGGCGATGCTGTTGATCTGCTGGTTGCAGATATTAAAAAGCATCAGAAAAAAAACGGCTCATTTACAAGTGCTGAAAGATTAAACAAAGGTGATAAAGTACAGTCAACGGTAAATGTTTTATACGCATTGCTTGCGTTGGGCAATACAAAAAAATATGCAACATCAGGGGTAATAAACAATGCATTCAGTTACCTGCTTACACAGGTTAAGACTGATAATGAAGGATTTTATTACTGGAAAGGTGGTGTTTTTTTCAGTGGAGGAACAGTCGTTAAAAATTTTCTTCATTTCAAAAGTGATGCTTATACAACTGTGATGATGAGCAAGTGTTTATTGATGATGATTGATCTGAAAAAGAACGGGGTGTTGTAAGATTATTTTTTCCTTCTGTTGTAGCCTTTTTCATCGTAAGGCTGCAGTTCTTCAAGAAATAATTGCTCTAACTGTTTTGTTTGTTTTGCAAGATCAATGAGTTGGTCGTCTTTCTGATCGATTTCTGAAATAATTTCGTAAACAAAATTATCCTCACCCAAAAGGTTCCAGTCTTTCTGCAATTCTTCGTTGGGATGGCTGCCAAATTTCAGTTGTGTTTTATGGCGGTTCCAAATAGCGTTGAGGTTTGTACTGCTTTCAATATATATTTTTCCATTGCTGATATTCCTTATCTGAAAAACCCCGGCAGGGAATTTCATTTGTTTGTATGCTTCTTTTAAATCTTTTTTTGTTTGCATATTGTTGTTTATCTGAATCGAAAATCTGCTTTCACTCCAACCTGGGCGTAGTATTTCTGTAAAATGTTTTTGATATTGCTTTGAGCCCTTTGCAGTAATGTTTTATCGTTTGCTAAACTGCCCATCGATTTTTTGTATAAAATAGACTGTGCACTTTTTAAATCCTGCAATGAAGCCGACATAAATAATCCGGCCTGATTCATGGTCGTAAGTTGATCCAGCTCCAGTTGAAGACTTTGCAGTTTGCAGCCGGGTAATTGTATCAGTACAGAATCACGGCTAATTTTTTTAATGCGGTAAACCGTGTCGTTCATGTTTATTCCGTATTTAGCTCTGTAAGGAACCGACACTTGTAAAGTGTTTTCAAAAAAATAATTTTTTACTTTACTGAAATAACTGTTTTCCTGATCGGCATTTGAAAGAATAATTTTTTGTGTGCCAGTAACTTCAAGTGATGACATCTCTGCAATTTCTTTTACCATTTCCACATTCTGAATGAGCGTTGTTACGGTTGAAGATGAACCGTTGTGTTTTCCAATAAAATAAGCGGCTGTAATTAGTATAGCAGCCAATAGAACAGTTAAGAATGTATATTTCATATTGTGCATTATCACGCAATGAAATTACAACTATTCAGATTATTCAAATTGCTGTTTAATGTAAAGTGTAAATTAAAAATCCCGTCATTGGTTTGTAACGGGATTTGATTTCGTTTGTTTATTAATTCTTTTTTGCCGGGAGTTTCCTTGATTTTTCATCAAGTACTACTATTTTTCCGTTTACTACTTTTGCGTCATCTACAACGGCAACGGAATCAGTTACACCGCTTTTGGTAGTTGTAACCTGTTTGTACCACATGGTTACCCATTCTTCCTTTTTATCTTTTGAAATGACGGATTCGTAATCGCCCATTGTAATTTTTATACTTGCAATACTGTTTCTGTAACCGGTTAACATGGCACGCAAACTGTCTTTTGAAATTTTCTGATCGAAATTGTCGAAACTCCATGTTACAGAATCGGCAAAGTAAGATAATGATCCTTCCACATCTCCATCTTCAAAGGCTTTCAACGATTTCAATACCAGTTCAAGATTTTTCTGACTGCCCCTGTCCCAATTATCCGGACCATGATCGGAAGGAAGATAAGCATACTCTGCTTTTTCCTCAGGGGTAGTAGTTGTGGTTTCTTTGGATTCGTTAGAACCAGTGTTGTTACATGCCATAAAAAAAACGGCACTAACAAGAATGAACAACTTTTTCATTTTACAATTTTAGTTGGTTATTAATCAGGCAATTGCTGTTAAACAACTTGCCGGTGAACATTGCCCCGGGTTATTCGGACGATTCAAATGGGTTACGAAGGGTGGAATTGATAAGGTATAGTAAGATAATGCTTTTATACAGAAATCAAAATAGCTGCGGTATTTGATCTCTTAAGAGAAAGTAAACACATGATCAATAAAGGCAATCCATATTGCTTAAAAATCATTGTTAAGTAAAACAGCGGCTTCTTTGTTAAAAGCATGTTTGGTTACGTGGGGATTGTTGCTCACAAAAAAACGGTAAAGCCAGGCCGCATGTTCTGCTGCATAATCAACACCAATGCGCTTTGAAACCATTGTTTCAAACGAAGTGAAACCATCATCAGCCACATACAATTCACGGCTCAGCAAACTCAACCCACTGTGCTGTGTGGTAATTCCGAGTGCTTTGCTTACATTGCCCGGCCCACGCCCAACTGCTGCATCAAATTTTTGCTTACCAAAACGCTGCAGCATAACCGGAGTTCCTTCCAGTGGTTCAATGCCACGTATCAGCACCGCATCGGGCTTATCCTGTACATTACAAACAACATTAAACAAGTGGTGTATGCCGTAACACAGGTACACATACGAGATGCCGCCTTGGCTAAACATTACTTCCGTTCGGTTAGTTCTCCTGTACCCGTAAGCATGTGATGCTTTATCGGTAACTCCGGCATAAGCTTCTGTTTCAACAATGCGTGCGGCAGTGTATTGGCCGTTGAATTGAGTAACCAAAATTTTGCCCAGCAGCTCACGGGCAATTAGTGCCACATCATCCCTTAAATAAAAATCCTTACCGAGCTTTTGCATTTTGTTGTATTTTGCTTATCCGCCTGTAGATGCACCGTATTTTTTAACTTGAAAACTTATATCCATTGCTGAAAGAACTGGTCATAGCCATACAATCATACTTTAAAGCGCATCAGTTTATTGTGCGTCACAAGTTATGGAAATGGATTTTTATTCCGGGCTTCATTTATATGCTCATGTTTATGGGCGGCATGTGGCTGTTCTGGCATTCAAGCGGAACATTTATTGAATGGTTGTTTGATTCTGTAGGATTGAAAAAATGGCTTGATGCCATGAATAACAGTTTCCTGAATTATCTCATCATTACAGGAACGATTATGTTCAGGCTCATCTTACTCTTCTTTTATTTTTCACTGTTTAAGTTTCTGTTCCTTATTGTTGGTTCGCCCTTGTTTGCTTACCTGAGCGAAAAAACTGAAAGCATCATTGAAGGAAAAGAATACCCGTTCAGTTTTAAACAATTGATGATTGATATCTGGAGAGGTATCCGTCTTGCACTTCGCAACACGTTATGGCAAACCGTTTACACCATCAGCCTGCTTATTTTATCAATGGTTCCGCTTGCCGGTTGGATCAGTCCGTTGATTGCTTTTATGGTTGAATGTTATTACTACGGGTTCTCCATGCTCGATTACAGTACTGAGCGGCATAAACTTTCTCCATCGCAAAGCATTGCTTTCATCAGTAACAGAAAAGGGTTAGCTATTGGAAACGGCATGGTGTTTTTTGCTATGCACCTTGTGCCCTTTATTGGATGGGTGCTTGCTCCGGCTTATGCGGTTATTGCAGCTACGCTTAGTTTATATCATCAAAACGAAAACCCCTGATGGCTGTTGTTTACTTAATACCTGCACCGCTGGAAGATGAAACACTTGATTGTATTCCGGCTTATGTACTGGATGCAGTAAAACAATGCAAGGTGCTGTTTGTAGAAAATGAACGCACTGCAAGAAGATATTTAAAGAAACTGGATAAAGAAATTGTGATTGGTGATTTTGAATGGTTTGTGATTCATAAAGCCGAAGCTGAAGTAAAGCAGCAGTTTATTCAGAAGCTGAAGGAGGGAAATACAATTGGCATCATCAGCGAAGCTGGTTGCCCGGGTATTGCTGATCCAGGACAGTTATTGATTGAAGCTGCACATAAACATCATGCAAGCATCAAACCATTGGTTGGACCAAGCTCTATTTTACTTGCATTGATGGGAAGCGGAATGAATGGTCAGCAGTTTTCATTTGCCGGCTACTTGCCCATTGATGAACAGCAACGTAAAAGAAAACTTCACCAGCTCGAAGAAATTTCAGCAAAGCAGCAAAGCACACAGGTGTTTATTGAAACACCATACAGGAATAATCAGATGCTTGAAACAATCATTAAAAACTGTAAGCCTCAAACAAGGATTTGTGTTGCCGCCAATCTTACTTCAGCCAATCAGCTCATTGAAACAAAAACTGTTGCTGAATGGAAAATAAAAAAACCGGATCTGCATAAACAGCCGGTTATATTTTGTTTGATGGGTTAGAAATTAAATTATTGATCTTCCAACTTTACACTATCAACAATGAACGGTGTTTCGCCACGCCAGGGCAACGTTCCATTCTTATTACTGTAGTGAACGGTTACCATTCGCCCCTGGAGTTTCTCCATTTGCGTTGCAACAGATTTATCCGAAACTGAAAACAGGAATTTTTCGCTTGCAAGCGCAACGTTTGCATTGCTTCTTATACTACTCAAAATCATTTCCCCTTCATAGGTTTTGAAAATAGTTCCTTTGTAAGAGAATTTTTGCAACAAGCCGCTGCGGTATCCATTGCTGTATGTGAAAAAATATTTCCAGTAAACAAACCCTGCCAGTGCCAGAATAATGACAGTAGTAAAGATGGTCAAGAATTTTCGCATGGTTAAAATTTATGCTGCTAATGTACTTACAATTTCTTTTTAAAGAAGCTGAAAACTGTCTCCGTCGAATAAACCAAGATCACTGAGTTTTAAATGGGGAATAACAAGCAGGCCCATAAACGATAAAGTCATAAATGGAGCCGCTAACCCGGAACCGAGATTTTTGGCAGCCTTATCAATGTCGCTGTATGCTTCTGCCACTTTATACCCGTCTTCGTTACTCATTAAACCACCCACGGGCAGGGGCAATATTTTCCCAAAATCATCGTCAACAACACTTACGCCGCCTTTTGCTTTTATTACAAGATTTACAGCTTTGCTTAAACTTTCTGCATCAACACCAACAGCAATAATGTTATGACTGTCGTGGGCTACAGATGATGCAATGGCTCCTTTTTTAAAACCAAAATTCTTTACAAACGATTTGGCAACCGGGGCGTTGTTATACCTGTTTACCACCACCATGTACAAATAGTCGTTTTCAGTATTGCTGTGGATGTATCCATCATTGATGTTGAAATCAGAAATAGGACGGATGATTTTATTGGTGATGAGCTGACCGTCCAGCGCTTCAATAATCTGTACCTGTTCAATATTTTCATGGTCATGATGACCAAAACGATTGAGTTTGTATTCAAACTCTTCCACAGGCTTTTCAGAACAGTCAAAATGGTTGATAAGTGAAGCTTTCTTTGTCGTTACGAGCGATACCCCGTTTTCAGCAACCAATTCACCATTGATATATGTTTGAAGAACGGAAAAGTTTTCAAGGTCTTTTACCACAATAAAATCAGCAGTATCACCTTCACGCAGCAAGCCCACATCAAGTTTATAATGAAGTACAGGATTAATACAGGCAGCCTGTAGAACGTTAAAGCCATTAATTCCTTTTTTCATTGCTCTTGCGCAAAGCTGGTTAATATGGCCTTCAACCAAACTGTCGGGGTGTTTATCATCGCTGCAGAACATCATCATGTCGGGGTATTCATCAACCAGTTCAATCAATGCCTCAAAGTTTTTGGCAGCACTTCCTTCACGAATAAGAATTTTCATTCCATGCTTCAGTTTGTCCAACGCTTCTTCTTTCGTAAAACATTCATGATCGGTTGAAATCCCTGCATCAATATACTGGTCAGAAAGGGGAGGTCTTAACCCCGGTGCATGCCCATCAACAGGTTTGCCCAGTTCATGTGCTGCTTTAATTTTTTTCATCACTTCGGGGTCGCCATGTAATACACCCGGGAAATTCATCATTTCGCTCAGGTATTTGATCTCATCTTTCTGCAACAGTTTTTTTACATCATCTGCATTTAATGTTGCACCGGCAGTTTCAAACGTTGTGGCAGGCACACAGCTTGGCGCACCGAAATTGAATTTAAACGGAACCGTTTTGCCATTCTCAATCATATAATCAACGCCTGCCATGCCACAAACATTGGCAATTTCGTGGGGGTCGCTTACGGTTGCAACTGTTCCGTGTACAACTGCAAGCCGTGCAAATTCCGAAGGTACAAGCATGGAGCTCTCAATATGTACATGCGAATCAATGAAACCGGGAAGAATAAAACCGGCACCGGGAACTGTTTGCTCACTGGTTTGGCGAATGGCGGTTATTTTTCCGTTTTCAACTTCAACTTCGCCATAAAAAATCCGTTTTGAGAAAATATTGACAATATTTCCTGCAACTGTAAAGCTTCGCATAACATCTATTGTTTAAAAATTTCTATCAAGGGTTCAAGTTAAGGGATGGAAGGATAATATTAATCAGGAAAGCCATATAAATTTGAAGATGGATATTAAAATTGTTAGCTGGTGCAGGAATGGTTATAAAAAGCGTCATTCATTTAAATCAAAAAAATCATTTATGATATGCTCAGGAAAAATATTTATGCTTTAGCGTACCGGAAGTATAAACCGGTAACGAATATTTTTTTTGCAGAGCATATTAGATGGTATTAAAAAACAGTAAAAACGACACAATGAAAAGGCTATTTTTTCTTGCCCTTGCAGTTTTTGCAGTAATGGGCACAAAAGCACAAACCGCTGATGATATTATCAACAAGTACATAGAGGCAATGGGAGGGAAGGCAAAACTGCTTTCAATAAAAAGTGTTTATATGGAAGGTACAAGCGTTATGCAGAATGGCGCTGAAATAACACAAAAGATATGGAAGGTTGATGGGAAACTGATGCGGAGGGAAATAAGCTCTGCAATGTTTAATATGGTTTCTCTTGTAACCGATAAAGAAGGCTGGAACATGAACCAGCGTACCAATGGTAATTTTGAACCGATGCCTGCTGAAATGCTGGCAACAGCACAGCTTGAAATGGATTGTGCAGGGCCATTGGTTGATTATGCTGCCAAAGGCCATAAAGTGGAATTACTGGGGAAAGAAGATGTGGATGGAACCGAGTGCTGGAAATTAAAACTTACACTGAAAACAGGGAAAGACATTACCTACTATTTTGATCCGAAAACTTATTATATCTTTCGCACTGTAACTGTTGGCGGTTTTGGCGGCCGTGGTGGTGGTCAGGGTGGTAATATGGAAATGAAAACGGATTATTCGGAATACAAAAAAACAGATGATGGTTATGTATTCGCTTTAAAGGTAACAATTGTTGGCAGAGGCGGTGGATTGTTCTTCGAAAAAATTGAAGTAAATAAACCGGTTGACGAAAAAGTGTACAAACCACAGGCTTTGTAACATTTGCCCGTTAACAGAGACGAATAAATAAAAACAAAACATACATGAAAAAAGCAAAATTCCTTTCTTTTTTAATTGCAGCGTTCTTCAGCTTATCTTTTGTAAAAGCACAAACTGCCGATGAAATTGCAGCTAAATATGTGGATGCAATTGGTGGAGCCGAAAACTGGAAAAAAGTAAACAGTATGGTGCAAACAGGATCGATGTCTGTTCAGGGCGCTGATGTTTCTGTTGTAAGAACTGTTTTACACAACAAAGGATCAAGACAGGATATTTCACTGATGGGGATGAACGGATATACGATTATCACTACTACAGAAGGATGGAACTTTATGCCTTTCCAGGGCCAAACTGCACCTGAAGCAATGACGGCAGATGATCTGAAAGAATCACAGGATGAACTGGATGCACAGGGAAGTCTTCTTGATTATAAAGCAAAGGGTCATAGTGTTGAACTGCTTGGTAAAGAAGATGTGGACGGGACTGACTGTTATAAATTAAAATTAACATTAAAAAGCGGACGTGTTGAAACAATGTTTATTGATGCAAAAACTTTTTTATTAGTGAAGGTTATTACAGTACGAAAGGCTAATGGTCAGGAAATGGAGTTTGCCACAACTTTCAGTAATTATCAGAAATTACCGGAAGGAATTATTATTCCAATGAGTATTTCTGTGCCATTAGGCCCAGGCTTCAGTGCAGATTTCTCCGTTACAAAAGTGGAAGTGAATAAAGCAATTGATGAATCAATTTTCAAACCTGCTAAATAATTTTTTCTTTATATCTTGAAACCCCGGTTAACCCCACCGGGGTTTTTCTTTCACCAAACAGTAAATGCCAATGAAAAAGATTTTATCATTACTGCTTGCATTAGTGCCCACAGCAACATTTCTTCCAGCACAAATCACTTCTTCCACATTTGGAATGATGGAAGCCCGCCATCTTGGCCCCGGTACAATGAGTGGCCGTATTACCGATATTAAAGGTGTGGAATCCGATGGAGGCAAAACCATTTACATTGGTACTGCCGGTGGCGGTATCTGGAAAACAACCAATGCAGGAGCGTCATTCAAACCAATTTTTGATAAGTATGTTCAAAGTATTGGAGCAATTGCGGTTGACCAAAAAAATCCAAAGATTCTTTATGTTGGTACAGGTGAAAGCAATATGCGTAACTCTGTTTCTATAGGAGATGGTATGTATAAATCAACTGATGGAGGTGATAACTGGACAAAGATTGGTCTCGATAGTACCGAGCATATTTCAAAAATAATTGTTGATCCGGCCAACTCATCTGTTATTTATGTGACAGCACCTGGTGCATTGTGGAGCGATAGTAAACATCGTGGTTTATATAAATCAACTGATGCTGGTAAAACATGGGAAAAGATTTTATTCATCAGTGAAAAAGCAGGAGTAGCCGATGTTGAAATTGATCCTGGCAACTCAAATATTCTTTACGCAACGTCGTGGGAGTTTCGCCGTTATCCGTATGCATTCAACAGCGGTGGTAGCGGAAGCGGTATATACAAATCAACTGATGCTGGAAAAACATGGAAAGAATTAACCAACGGGTTGCCCAAAAAACCTTTCGGTCGTGTAGCTATCGCTTTGGCTCCATCAGCGCCACAAAATCTCTGGGCAATTGTTGAAAGTGAAAATACCGGTTTGTATATTTCTTCAGATGCAGGAGAAACATGGAAGCAGCAAAGTGCAACAAGCAACATCGTTTCACGACCATTTTATTTTTCAACACTTGAAGTAGATCCCAAGGATCCCAAACGGGTTTATCGTCCTGCAACAGGTTTTTCTTATTCAAGTGATGGTGGATATTCTTTTGCAGATGCAAGTAACGATGGTGGATGGGTACATAGCGATATGCATGCTTTATGGATTAATCCTGCAAACACCAATCTTATGTATGTTGGAACAGATGGCGGTGTTTACTTTAGTCTGGATCGTGGGGCAACATGGAAGTTCTGCAACAATCTTCCTGTTGGGCAGTTTTATCATGTTAGTGCAGATACACAGGAGCCATACCGTATTTACGGAGGCTTGCAGGATAACGGTAGCTGGGTTGCGCCCAGTGCTTTTCCCGGCGGTGTGTTGAATGGTAACTGGCAGGCCATAATGGGTGGTGATGGTTTTTGGGTACAACCCGATGCAACCGATCCTGATTTTGCTTATGCAGAATACCAGGGAGGAAACATGTCGAGGATTAATATAAAAAAGGGAACAAGTGTATTTATTCAGCCACAAGCTGCAGCAGGTGATGAAAAACTCCGTTACAACTGGAACACTCCAATTGTAACCGGTTCAAAAAATATAGCAAACTTATATGCAGGTGCTCAATACCTGTACAAGAGCACCGATCATGGTGCAAGCTGGACAAAAATTTCGCCTGATCTTACAACGAATGATAAACGCAAACAGGAACAGGAAAAAAGTGGTGGTTTGAGTATGGATGTTACCAGTGCAGAAAATCATTGCACCATCTTCACCATTTCCGAATCGCCTCTTGATGAAAATATGGTTTGGGTTGGTACAGATGATGGTAACCTGCAATTCACAACTGATGCAGGTAAAACATGGACAAACGTTGCAGCTAATTATGCAACGGCAGGTATTCCAAAGCAAACATGGGTAAGCAGTATTGAGCCTTCAAAGTATGATAAGAATACAGTGTATGCAACATTTGATAATCACATGTACGGCGATCATCAGACTTATATTGCAGTGAGTAATGATATGGGCAAAACATGGATGAAATTTGAGAGCAAAGAGTTTACAGGTTTTGCGCATAAAATAAAAGAAGATGTGGTGAATAAAAACCTGTTGTTTGCGGGAACAGAAATGGGTTTGTTTGCAAGTGTTGATGGCGGTAAAGAATGGTTCAGGATGAAAAACAATATTCCATGGTATAGCCTTGTTCGTGATATTAAAATTCAGGAAGAAACAAACGATCTGCTGCTGGCTACACATGGCAGAGGAATTATTATTGTTGAAAATATTTCGCCCATGCGTACCATTACACCTGAAGTGGCAAATAATGATGTTGTTTTGTTGAACGATAAACCTGTTACGCTTACAATGGGCAAATACTCCGGTCAGTTCCCAAATGCAAGCGGCGATTGGAATGGCGGAGTTTCTTCAGTAATAACACCAATTCAGTATTACATGAAAGAAAGAGCAAATACAATTCAGATGGAGGTTTACGATAAAAATGGCAAACTGCTGCAAAAATTATCACCAAGCAACAGGAAGGGTTATAATAAAGTTGTATGGAACCAGCGCATTGCACCACCAAAAACTGCAAAAGGTGGTAACCAGGTGGAAATGGCTGCATTTTCGGCACCACAGGTTTTGCCGGGCGATTATGTGATTAAAATGAAAGTGAATGGCAAAGAATATTCTCAAACCATTAAACTGCTGCATGATGAAAAAAACAAGGAGTTTACAATTCAGGACCGGGAATTGCAATACAAAACAGGAATGGAGCTTTATGAAATGAATGAACGTCTTGCAAAACTGGTTGACAGTATTAATGTAACACAAACATTGCTGAAGAAGAACATCGATTCTGCTTCAAACAAGAAAACAAAAACATTGCTGCAGGATTACTGGAATAAACTGGAAGAGTTCCGTTTAACGCTTGTGCCTCCAATGATGAAGGGCACCGGCGATCTGAAACGTTTACGTAGCGATATCAGCGAAGTTTATGGTGCAGTTGTTGGACAGGAAGCAAGACCAAGCAATCTTCAGTTGCAAAGAGCGGAAGTATTAAAAACAGAACTGGCAAAAGCTGAACAGAAGAATGAAGAACTGAAACAACAGTTTGAGAAAAAAGTAATGGAAGCAATTGCAAAAGAGAAAATGAAAAAGGCAGAAGTGAAGCGAACGAAGGATAAATAAGTTTAAAACCCTGTCAGCCGTTTTCAACACTGGCAGCGGTTTAACAGAGAAATTCTATTTTAAAAAATACCTGAACAATAAAGAAGCCGGTCAGCATTGACGGGCTTCTTTATTTTAATTCATCCATTTTTTTATATTCTGGTAGTCGAGAAAATAAATCAACTTAATGGAAAGATTATTGTTCTGATCGGATTGCCATGTATCGCCTAAGTTTTTAAAATAATCACGTTCAATCACTTTGCTTGATGTATAGATATTGTTTTTCCAAACAACGTTCAGGAAACTGCCAGGTGCAAACTCCCATGTATAAACCATATCAATGTTAAAGAAATTTACATTCTGATTGTCGTTAAATGCCGTTGGGTCTTTTGTAACCTGGCCGTTGTTTTCAAGCTTAAAAAATTCTTTGTTGTCAACATAGCTCAGGTAATGCCTCATACGGAAAGTAATTCCCATTTTATTGGTAAAGCTGTATTTAACGTTTAGAATGTTGTCAAACGTATTGCGTTTCCGGCGGGCAAAAATTACATTATCTGTTAACGTATCTCTTTTTGTATAACCAATGTTGTTTACCTGTGGCATCCATTCAACCGATTGAGTAATGGTCAGTTTCTTATTCACCCTGTAACTTTGTTTTAAACTGATGTCAAACGATGAACTGCCGTAGAAATTAAGATAATTGCGTCCAAACAATTCAGCATAGAATGAATATCTTTTTGCCTCGTTGCTGTTAATCCATACGTCGTAAGAAATACTTCCTTTGCGTTGAAAATAGTAGCCACTTTTTCTTGGTTCGTAAAAATCATTTTCATTTGTTCTTGCTCCAATTAATCCGCCAACCCACCAGAGTTTCTTTGTTTGTGCATTAAAGTTTACATTCATGTTGGCCATTTGGTATTTCTCACTTACACCTGTTACAGGAGCATATAGCTGACTGATAAACCCGTTAAAATTGAGCCGCATCTGGTTGTGCCATTTTTTTGGCTCAATCCAGCTATAACCGGCCCAAACACCATGATTGATGTAATTGTTGTTTGTGAAATATGCAAGATCCTGGTTTGTATATTTCTTGTCCATCAGTTCCTGGTAAACATTAAAATTGAACTTGCCACTTACTTTTCCGAAATAAAAATTATGATTATAGCCTACATCTGTTTTTCCGTTGGTTGTGGTGCCGTACAACTGGCTTACTGCAATTTTTCCGCCAATATTCCAGGTGTTGCTTTTATCGTTTAAATCAAATAACCCTGCAGTAACATTTGCATCGTAATCTGTTCCTGAACGCATCACATTTGTATTAATGAGTGTAACACTTGAATTGTGTTTCATTGCCTGGTCAAGAACAAATACGTTGTAGTTGGTAAGCGGATCGTTTAAAAATTTCCTGCTCTCTTTTGTATTGAGATTTTCGATCTGTGCATATTGGGTTTGTGTAATGGCATTTAAAAAACCAATGCCTAATTTTTTTTGTGTACGACCTGAAATTTTTGTGGCATTGATTAGTTTTGATTGAGATGGATTTTTCAGCATCTGCTCATCTGCACCAACAGCATTTATTGCATCATAATAGTGAAACGGTGTTCCGCCAATTCGTCTTGAATAAAACAAGCCTCCTTTGCTGAACAATTCAGTTCCTTCGGTAAAAAATGGCCTGTATTCGTTATACTGTACTTCAAATGGCGAAAGGTTTAGCACCTGGTTATCACTTTGTACCTGGCCAAAATCAGGAATTAATGTTGCATCAAGTGTAAATGCCTGGTTTAAGCCATATTTCAGATCAAGACCTCCATTTAGCAGCGTTGTAGTGTTTTTTACACCCGGTTGGTTAACCGGGTAGTTATTTGCATATACCGAAAAATAGGGCGACAGTTGTAAACGCACAGGCGGCTTAATGTCTGCTATTCCGGTCCAGTAACCTTCCTGTGTTAAAAAACCATTTACATTCGGATCAATAGGATTCCAGGTGTTTTGCTGTCCTGTTTTTTGCCTGCGGCGTGTCATGTTAATTCCCCAGTCCTGTATATTGTTTTTGCCAAAGCGGATGGCGCTGTACGGAATAAACATTTCAAAACTCCATCCGTTGTCATGAATAACCGCACCACTTTTCCATACAGCATTCCATGAAAAATCCTCATTGCTGCCATTGCTATTAACCGGCGACATTTTTGAATCCCATTGTTCATTGAGAGGTGTTACAAAATACTCAAAACCGTTTAAGTGATCTTTATAGGTGTCGATGATAATGCCGATATAATCGTTCGTTCCAAAGCCATCTCTTTTCCCAATCAGCTCGGTTGTTATACTGTCTTTGCTTCTTTCATAACAGTAACCCCCGAAATAAAATCCTTCGTTATCGTACATTAAATAGGTCACTGTTTTTGTTTCATCATCATCTGGTCTTCCAACTTTTGGGCGAAACTCAATATAATTTGTTGCAATAGCAGCATCACGCCACGCACTGTCGTTCAGCAAACCATCAATCTTTACTTTATGCGTTGTGCGTTTTGCAGGAAGGCTTCTTGGCTCCGCTTTTTCTTTTTTAAATTCCGTTTTATTGGTTTGTGCATGCAATGAAGTTGCAGCAAAAAAAGTTATTAAAGCAAAAAGCGTTAGTCGTTTCATTTTTGCGAACAGGTTTTTGGTTAATACGAAGCGAAAGCTAAAAAGGTTACCGTTCAACAAAGAAAAATATGGACTGATGGGATACCATTCATCCGTTTTACTCCATGTGAGTTTTGTTGTTTAAACAATTAGCTGACAGATGGTAAAATGAAAGGATGAGCAGCAGTTAGATTCAAAAAAAATAATTGTTCAAACGACATGCCGTTTTGAATTGCTGTACTTATAAAGAAATGACAAATTATATAAAAGGGTCATGCGGTTTAAATGAAAATGAGTCCATTCATCAAAATGAAGAAATCAATTCTGCAAAGCAACTCATTCCTTCGTACTTTTCAACTACAAATTGACTGACATGAGAAGACTGTTATTTCTTTCCTGCACATTGTGCATAGTATCTGTTTCGTTCGCTCAGAAAAAAAACGTGGCTGTTCCTGTAGCTGCGAATGGCGATGAGCTTATTTACAATTCATTAAAGTACCGTTCCATTGGGCCATACCGTGGTGGAAGAAGCGGTGCAGTAACCGGCAGTTTTAAAAGTAAAACCACTTTTTACATGGGTGCCACAGGTGGTGGTGTGTGGAAAACAAGCGATGGTGGTAGTAACTGGAAAAACATCAGCGACAAATATTTTGGTGGCAGCATTGGTGTAGTTGCAGTTGCTCCATCCGATGAAAATATTATTTATGTAGGCGAAGGCGAAAACACCATGCGTGGAAATGTAAGTGAAGGTTTGGGGGGCATGTGGCGCAGTGATGATGGTGGAAGAACATGGAAGAATTTTGGGTTGAAAGATGGCCGTCACATCATACGTGTTGTGATTCATCCCCGCAATCCCGATGTGGTGTGGGTGGCCGTAATGGGGCATTTGTTTGGCCCCAACGAAGAACGTGGTGTGTACAAAACAACCGATGGCGGTAAAACATGGAAACGCACTTTGTTTGTTAATAATCAAACAGGTGCATCTGATTTGGTGATGGAGCCGGGTAATCCTTCTGTACTGTATGCAGGTACATGGCGGGTGATTCGCACACCACATAGTTTAGAAAGTGGTGGCGAAGGAAGTGGTTTGTATAAGTCAGTTGACGGAGGTGAAACTTGGACAAATGTTTCAGCAAAAAAAGGGTTACCAAAAGGAGTGTGGGGAATTGTGGGTGTTGCTTTTGCGCCTTCATCACCCGAACGTATTTATGCTTTGGTTGAAAATGCCAATGGCGGCTTGTTCCGCAGCGATGATGCCGGCGAAACCTGGCAACTCATGAGCAGTGATAACAACATCCGCCAGCGTGCATGGTATTACAGTAAAGTATTTGTTGATCCAAAGAATCCGGATGTGGTGTATTGCCCCAACGTAAATTTCATGCGCAGCAGGGATGGAGGAAAAACATTCCAAAGTTTAAGAACACCGCATGGCGATCATCATGATTTATGGATTGATCCTGAAAACGGTGATCGTATGATTGTTGCTGATGATGGTGGCGCACAGGTTAGCTTTGACGGAGGTAACAACTGGAGTACTTATTACAATCAACCCACTGCACAGTTTTACAGAGTATCAACTGATAACAGTTTTCCTTACCGCATTCTTGCAGCACAACAGGACAATTCAACCGTACGGATAAAAAGCAGAACAACCGGTGCCGGAATTACAGAACAGGATTGGGAATCAACAGCAGGAGCGGAGAGTGGTTATGTGGTTGCTGATCCAAATAATCCTGATATTGTTTATGGTGGTAACTATGGTGGTTATTTATCACGCCTCGATCATAAAACAGGAGAGAATAGGGCTATCACTGTTTGGCCCGATAACCCGATGGGTGCCGGCGCTGATATACAGAAATATCGCTTTCAATGGAACTTCCCCGTTTTCTTTTCACCCAACAACCCAAAGAAGTTGTATTGCGCAGGAAACGTTTTGTTTGCAACAGAAGATGAAGGACAAACATGGACAGCTCTTTCGCCCGATTTAACCACCAATGATAAATCAAAACAAAAATCAAGCGGCGGACCAATTACACAGGATAACACAAGTGTTGAATATTACTGCACCATCTTCACAGCAACTGAAAGTTTTATTGAAAAAGATGTACTGTGGACCGGTAGCGATGATGGTTTGATTTATGTAAGTAAAGATGGTGGTAAAAACTGGGAAAATGTAACGCCCAAAGATGCACCTAAGTTAATGATGTGGAATTGTGTGGATGTTGATCCGTTTAAAAAAGGAACTGCTTATTTCGCTGGAACAAGATACAAACTGGATGATTATACTCCTTATGTTTATAAAACAGAAGACTATGGTAAAACATGGAAGCTGATTACAACCGGCATTAATAAAATGCATTTCACAAGAGCTATCCGTGCCGATCATAAACGTGCAGGGTTATTATACGCAGGTACTGAATTTGGGATGTACATTTCATTTGATGCAGGTGAAAGCTGGAAATCTTTTCAACTTAATATGCCAGTTGTACCAGTTACAGATATGACCATTAAAGAAAATGATCTCATCATTACAACACAGGGCAGGGGTATTTATATACTGGATGATTTAACAGTGTTGCAGCAATTGAAAAATGATATTGCAGCAAAAAAATTGTTTGTGTTTGATGTTAATCCGGCATGGCGAATGCAGGTGAATCCGTATGCTGCACGTTTTGGTACACCAAAAAATGTTGGTGAAAATCCAACAGGTGGTGCCGTGATAAAATTTTATGCCAAAGAAGTAACAGACAGTACCAAAGCTTCTGTAACGATCATGGATAAAAACAAAAAGTCAATCAAAACATTTGCAGTTGATGGAAAAGATAAACTGGACGTAAAAAAGGGACTAAATGTTTTTTCTTGGGATATGCAGTATCCTCCTGCAGAGCCAAGTGAAGAAATGATTTTGTGGAATGGCGCTCCCGGTTCAATCACTGCACCTCCCGGCAATTATTTTGCAAAGCTGAAAGTTGGAAATGACTCGGCTGAAATTCCGGTTACAATTAAGGCTGACCCGAATTACAAAATGACGCAGGCTGAGTATGATGAGCAATTCAATTTTGTATTAACAGTTCAAAGTAAATTCAACGAAATACAAAAAGCAATCAAAGATATCCGCACACTACGTACACAGATCAACGACTTCGTCTCAAGACAGGGAAAAGATTGTCCAAAAGAAATCAAAGACATGTCAGCAGAAATTATCAAAGACATTACTGCAATTGAAGAAACCTTGTACCAGACAAAATCAAAAAGCGGGCAGGATCCGTTAAACTATCCTATTCGTTTAAATGATAAGCTGAGCGGTGTGTTTGATGTGGCCAACAGCGGATTTAATCCGCCAAGCAAACAGGTAAAAGAAGTGTATGCAGAATTAAGCTCGCAAGCCGATGTGCAGTTAAACAAGCTGAAAAAAATTGTGACAGAAGATGTGCCGAAGTTTAACCAGCTTATCCGTGAAAAAAGTTTGCCGGTTATTGGTATAAAATAACTCTCATTCATTTAATCAGAAGCCCGCTGTAAATTTTGCAGCGGGTTTTCTTGTTTCTAAAGCATAAAAAAATCCCCCGCATAATTGCAGGGGATTTTTATGAAGACTAAATCTTTAATCAGAATTACTCTCCCTGAGCAGCTTCACCACCTTCTTGTCTTCTGGGAGCCATAGGACGGCGTTGGTAGTTACCACCACTGCGCTGTTTGAATCGAGCCCTGCGGGCTTCTTCTCTTTTCTTCGCTTCAGCAGCTTCATGCTCAGTGTGCCAAACCTGGAATTTTTCCATTGCAACAGCCTGATCGAATAAACCAAGGCTAACACCACGTAAGAGGTGTTTCAGGTACAATACACCTTTTTGCGAAAGGATTTTGCGAACTGTATCAGTTGGCTGTGCTCCTTTGTGCAACCATTCCAAAGCTTTCTGACGATCAATCTGGATCACAGCAGGCTCTGTAACAGGGTTGTAAGTACCAATTTTCTGAATGAATTTTCCATCTCTGGGCGCTCTTGCATCTGCCACTACGATGAAATAGAAGGGTCTTTTCTTTGACCCGTGTCTCTGCAGTCGGATTTTAACTGGCATCGTAAATTAAAATTTAAATGCGTGAATAAATAAAGGTTATTTAAATAGAGCGACAAATTTAAACCCAAATGGGCAAAATTCCAACCTAAGAAAAATATAATTTTACCGGCGGCCAAAACCGGGCATCATCCGGCCTCCCATTGGCATTTTATTCATCATGCTCATCATCTGCTTCATTTGCTCAAATTGCTTCATAAAAGCATTTACATCTGCAATATCTTTTCCACAGCCTTTAGCAATACGTTTGCGGCGGTTTTGATCAATCAGGTCAGGGTTTGCCCTTTCCTGCGGTGTCATTGAGTTAATGATGGCCTCCACACCTTTAAACGCATCATCACTGATCTCAATATCTTTCATGGCCTTGCCCATACCGGGTATCATGCCCATCAGATCCTTGAGGTTACCCATTTTCTTTATTTGTTGCAGTTGTTGTTTAAAATCTTCAAAATCAAACTGATTTTTGCGGATTTTCTTCTCCAGCTTTTTAGCTTCTTCTTCATCAAATTGCGCCTGCGCTTTTTCAACGAGCGACGTAATATCACCCATTCCAAGGATACGCTGCGCCATACGGTCGGGGTAAAACACATCCAGTGTTTCCATTTTTTCGCCACTGCTTACAAACTTGATGGGTTTGTTAACCGTGTATTTAATGGAAAGCGCCGCACCACCCCTTGTATCGCCATCTAATTTTGTTAATACAACGCCTGAAAAATTAAGCCTGTCGTTAAATGCTTTGGCAGTATTTACAGCATCCTGTCCCGTCATGCTATCCACCACAAACAAAATTTCGTTCGGGTTTACTGCATTTTTTATATTGGCAACTTCGGTCATCAGCACTTCATCAATGGCTAAACGACCGGCGGTATCAATAATAACAACATTCTTGTTTTTGGTTTTTGCTTCTTTGATGGCATTTTGTACAATAGCAACCGCATCTTTATTTTCCCGCTCGCTGTACACATCCACACCAATTTGCCCACCAAGAACAGTTAACTGGTCAATAGCCGCAGGGCGGTAAATATCTGCTGCCACCAGCAACGGACTTTTTCCCTTTTTACTCTTTAGATAATTGGCCAATTTTCCGCTGAAAGTGGTTTTACCACTACCTTGTAAACCGGCAATCAAGATCACAGCAGGGGCTCCTTTTACATCCAATTCGGCTTCGGTGCCCCCCATTAAAGCAGTCAGTTCATCCTGCACAATTTTTACCATCTGCTGGCCAGGATTCACTGCCAGCAACACTTTTGAACCAAGAGCCTTGTCTTTCACCGTGTCAGTAAATTCCTTGGCAATCTTGTAGTTCACATCCGCATCAACCAGTGCACGGCGAATGTCTTTTACCGTTGCTGCAATATTCAGCTCGGTAATACGGCCTTCACCTTTAATATTCTTAAATGCACTTTCTAAACGTTCACTTAAATTCTGAAACATAATCCGCTTTGTTTGGGGCAGCAAATGTAAGAAAAGATGGGCAAGCTTTGGCTACCAGCCATTGTGCTTCTGGTAGCCTCCAACGGCAATGCCACTTTCAGGGTTCGGTTTTTCAATTTAGCTGATTGAGTAGCCATATAAAGCCTCTAAGTTGCGCAAATAGAGATAATTTTGAGATGAATGCGTGGAAAATTGTCAGGTTTTATGAGATGTATTTTCGCAGTCAATAAAATCAATTTTGTTGAAGCGGAATGCTCTTTATAAATATCAGCGAAAGTTTGCAAGTGGTTGAAGAAAAAGACCGGGAGCAGCGGTAGCTGCGTAGGTATTTTTCCTGTGCAGGTGGCATTGCGACCTTTCGGTCACTTGTATGTGGTCGGGGGGGATTTCTGAAAGAAATCGTGTCAGACCCGCAGGAAAGTGGGCGCAAGGTCTGACTTGTCAGACTGCTAACACCCCCGCCTGCCATAAACAACTTGTTGTGCGCTGCTTTTTTAATATATACTTGGTATTAATCTTTTAGTTCGTTTTTGGTAGTCAATATATTTGTCACCTAATTGCTCAATCATAAATTTCTCTTCTGTCTTTATTCGATAAATGTATCCAATTAATACAGAAATCATCATTGATAATATCGAAATCCAATTTGACAATGATACTGTAATCCCAAGAAAAATAATCAATTGCCCTAAATATCCAGGATGTCTGATTACTTTATATAATCCAGTCTCTATTAACTCATGGTTCTCAATTTTTGTCACTGTATATGTAAATTGTTGTTTTAGGGTCAGGATTGAATTTATTCTTATTATTAATCCTGATATTGCTATGACTGCTCCAATTATAAAAAGCATATTCCAATGGTAAATACGACCAGTTTTTGTAGAAGCTATGTAAAATGAAAGAGAATATCCAATCGCAATAAAAAGCGTGAGAATCCAAATACTTAATCTGTCCCCTTTTTTAACAATATTTCTTTTGCGTATTTGTTTAACACTCATAAAGATTTCAAAAAATCCATATAAATAGGTGAAAGAAAGAATCATTATCAATTTGATATTCATTTTTATCAGGTTTTTGTTAAAGTTGCGTACAACGTTATAGGCTTTGTGCAGTTTGGGAAATAATCAACTGTCCGCCCGTAACTAAAGTTAAATTTATAACTAAAAGCCGATGTTTAGAACTACTACCCGGCAGAATTACGTCCGCCAAATATGAAGCTGGGATATACACTGCCGATGATTGCTTCAACGTCATATGCCGATTGCACAAAACCTTTTGTTGTGCGTTCGCTTTTCTTTGTTATTTGTCTTTAAAAGTATGTAGAATATATTCTGATTGGTCGGGTGAAGCATAAGTAAGCTGTATTGATGGAGCTTTACCCAAAGTCAAAATAACCGAGCTAAAAGTAAAACTTGATTTTCCATTTTTATAATCTCGGCAAACAGGATTTTGTAAATCGTCCTTTGAGCGAAGTGCCTCTTTAATTATATTGTCTGAAATACTATTTGCAGGAAGATTTAGCCTGTCCTTTAATGAGGCAAATCGTTTCAAACTATTAACATTTAAAAATTTCCAAACTGAAATTTGCTTATGAATTTCCTCATACCAGGGCTTAATATTATCATTGACAATTGCATGATTTGTATGATAAACTATAGAATAATTATTAGGGATAGGTAGAAATCGCACTACCTTACTTGCGGAAGCTTCAAAATCATATACACTGTCAATAGTTCCAATAATATAATTCTGACCAGAAGCATGTTTAATTGTTTGCACAAATAATAGTACACTTTCTCTGTCTTGTTTGGATAAAATGCCTCTTATTACAAACGCAACAGGAAGACCATCAGAACAGGCTCTTAGTTCTAAAAGAGTATTAACGCAAACACCTATACTTTTTGAATTTAAGCCATTCAATCCAATCAATCCAGGACAACTAAGAATATATTGTTCTGGCTCTTTAACGTTAGAAGCAATGTGGAGTAATATTTGATATCCGTTTCTAAAACCCTCTATGTCCATATTTTGTGCTATGTATGCAGTATGAGAATTTGTAGCAGCAACGCCAAGTCCACTACAATGATGATTCTGTAAGTTTTCTAAACTATCCAGAAATACCCAAAATTCATCAACAAGTTGAAAACAAAGTACGTCTTTAAAAGACTGCCCTGAACTTTGTGAAATGCCTTTTATTTCATCATAAATTTCTGGGGTCCATTTTTTTATTGCAGGCACAAAATTCGTTGCGTTATAAAATCTTGTTATTACCGAATCTGCATCTTGCTTTGTACTGTTTTGTATATTTTCTTTCCAAAGTCGAAAAACTTCTGCAATTTCTTTTTTTAAAATTCTTCCATGTTGTAAGCCACGTTGATACCCATTTCCATTTAGTTCAATAACAGCAATTTTTTTATTGAGTAAAATTGTTTTCCTATGTTGTTGTGAAAAAATATTAAACGAAGTCAAAATAAAAATAATAGTCAAAATAAAACAAGCCAATTCATTTTTATATTTAGTCATATATATTTTGGAATCTGATTGTTTTTAAAGTGACGCACAACGCTGCGATTTACGACAATTCACACGAGCAGAGCAGATTCGGGAGAAAGTCCAGAAGGGCTTTCGTAGAAGCTGCGAGAGCTTGAGTGGACGGTTTTAATTTATCGGTGAATTTCGTAAATCGACTGAAAGACGTAGTGTCACTGCACAAAGGTAGTCTCCGATAAATTAAAAAAGTAAATCGCAGCGAAAGGTCGCAAGTGGTTGAAGAAAAAGACCGGAAGCGGCGGTAGCCCAACATTTGCACTAATGCCCAATAGAATTACAAATGTTCAGTTTACAACTGTCAGCCCCACTATTGCCAATACAAAGTTAGCGGCTGGTGTTTTAATATCTACTTTAAATTTTGTTGATTAAACATTGTGTTTTTGTTCCAATAACCATGTTGAATAACTATTTTTCCGTTTATCACCTTAAATATTTCACATCCTTTTATACTGAATTTATTATTATTTGGAGAGTGTCCCGCAAAATCACCTTTCATTGCCCCCACTAAAGAGTCACTCTACAACCACCCACGAATTATTTTCAATTATATTCACTGCTTCAATGTGAATGTCTGGAAATGAACGATAAATATTTTCATAGACTAATTTAATTGCTTGTCTTCCTTGTACTGATTTTTCGTAAGGTAATTAAATGTTTGTAACATTTTCATCATAAGGTGATGCTGCAGTATCAGGATTGTGCCTATTATAAGCCTCTATCCATCTTAACGAAATCTGCTTTGGCATCTGATTTAAAGGAATATTTTCTGTCATATTAGTAGGTGTTTTATCTTGGCAACAAGAAAAATTTATTGAAATTGATAATAGAAATAGGCTCAAAGTAATAATGAGTGTTTTTTGATTTTCTTACCTCATTTTTTATTATTAATACCAAATTAAAATAATTAATTCCACTCGTTCTATCAGTGCTTCAATTTGCTATTAGCGGTTTGCGGCTTGATTGGGCGGGAATTTTACTATCGTATTTTCTATTTTGCCTAACAGTTTAATTTATGAAGAATTTTCAATCGACGCACTACCCCCCCCTCTTCGCTAAACCGAATGTTTTTGTACGGTCATTCTATGAAACAAGCAAAGTCTTCGTCATATTTGGTAGGAATTACTTCTGTTATCTCATAGTCTGCAATTGCGTTTTTATAAAACGGGTCTTGCTTGATTATGTCAGTTAATGTTTCTTTGTCCATGTTACGAACTAAAATAACACCGCCTGTTCTTGGGTTTTTCCTGCCAGAAAAAATAAATTTTTTGTCTACATAATATTTGTCCAAAAAATGGATGTGTGGTTCAATAAATTTTTCTACTTCGCTAATGTCTTTTTTGTATGATAATGAAACTATAAACATTTTATTGGTTTTATGCCCTTGTATTTTTTCTTGTCAAATTGTTGACGGCAGTGTTTTTGTCTGCCGTTATACTAATTTTGCTCTGTGGTTTGCAGTAAACTATTTTAACATTTGCTTCATTATTCTCTTTCAAATAAAAAGCAATAAATGTCATCGGCTTTTCTTTTGAAGTAATTGTCAAAATGTAAAATATTTGTGTTTTTAGGTTCGTAAAATGAAGCACCTTCTTCGATAATTATCGGGTTTTGTCCTTCTATTTGAAAAAGAACGCTACCAGATTTGACATAGCCAACAACAGGACAAGGATGTAAATGTTTTGGTGCTGCCTGACCAGCAGAAAAAGTGATTTCTTGTATTTCTGCGTTCTTAACCTTTTGGTCAACTAATGCAGGTTGCAAGTCTTTTCGGATAATTTCATTTTGTTGTGCCATAATATTTGATAAAGTAAATGAAAGAATTAATGTGAAAACTATTTTCATGCTATTTTTATTTGTTCTGTTCGTACTTAACTTGCTGCTAATGGTCATAGCTTTATGCAGGTGGGCAATCTTGTTCCGCCCGTTCGGCTTACTGAAGTCTATTAGAATTACAGATGCTGAAGTTAGTTAAGTTGACGCAGCGGAGCAAGTTAAGCCCTTTAATGTTTTTTTGATTTTGTATTGAAGAGAAAGACGCATTCCGTCCGACCCACTTGCATAAAACCCCGTGTTATTGGCAGTTTAAGTCACAGATACTTTTCAATTATTTCTTGATTTTCTGTGTTAATTATTATTATTCCTTCGTTTGTACTATTTAATTGTCCAATCAAATTTCCTTGTCTATTCCATATGGAAGACTTGCCAGCACAATCGTAGTCTCCTGATTTCCCGACTAAGTTTGCCATTAAAGAAATCATGCCATATCGGTTTGAAATTTCTGAAATTCTATGTATGTCTTTGTCTACAGTATTAAAGGAATTTAAGACACTTGCAATATAAACTTCAGCTCCATTTCTGTTTGCCGTTTGAGAATGTTCAAAAATTGAAGTTTCATAACAAATTGCAAGGGCAATTTTATTGCTTTTATGTTTTAAGGGCAAGATGTTTTGGCCACTTACAAAATATTTTTCCTCTCCTGGGTGTAAATAATGTTTTGAATAAATTTGTCGTGTTTTATTTGGTGTGAAAAGTATCAAACTTATACAAATTCCATTCTCACTTTTTGTCGGCATGCCAACTCCAATGATTATTTTATTGTTATTGCTTAAAGTTTGAAAGTCATTCAACCTACTATCATCAATTTCTGAACTTGCTAACTTCCCTACCAATTCAGGTTCATAACCTGTCAATGAGAGCTCAGGAAAAACAATTATGTCAACTTGATTTGAAATAGCATTTTCAATAAGTTCTTTATGTTTTTCAATATTCTTGGAAATGTCTCCTTTAATCGGTCTTGTCTGTGCTACACAAAGTTTCATTACGCAGTCATTTTAAATTGCCACTAACGCTGCGATTTACGACAGTTCACACGGGCAGAGCAGATTCGGGAGAAAGCCCCGAAGGGCTTTCGTAGAAGCTGCGGGAGCTTGTGTGGACGGTTTTAATTTATCGGTGAATTTCGTAAATCGGATGAAAGACGCAGTGTCACTGCACAAAGGTAGTCTCCGATAAATTAAAAGAGTAAACCGATGTTGGCGGTTCGTTTTTTTATTTCGTTTTTAATATCCATTCGCATACAATTGAAGTCAAGTCTGCTTCACTTTCCTCAATTTCCTTCATATTTTTAAACGTTATAACAGCTCTGTCATTCTCTTTCCACATCAAAAGTTTTGACTTTGATTGAACAATTTTTTCTTTTGGCTGCTCTTGTTTTTTTGCACCTCTATGAAAGATTAACTGTATTTGTTTAGGTGGATGAATTCTCATTGTAATTCGGTCTTGTCCAGCAAAACAATAATTTGGCCCGTTCCATTTTATGTTTTCAGTTAATCCATCTTTTGCATTTATAATAGTTTTTCGCAATTGTTCAATTTCATCTCTTAAAGGATGATTTTGTTCATCAAGAAATTTTGTTACTTCTCCGTTCAAATTATTCATAGTTAATTTCTAATCATTAAGTTTATAAATGAACTCTTCTATTTCTGCTTGTCGTGCATTTGCAAAGCCTTTATCGCTTCCAATTTTAACAAACCCACATCTTTCTAAAACCTTTTGAGAGCCGAAGTTATCAAAAGCAACTCGGCCATAAATTGGTCTTGTATTTTCAATTGAAAGAAATATTTTTAGTGCTTTTGTTGCAATTCCTTGTCCCCAAAATTCTCTGTCAATCCAATATGTAATTTCTGTATCACCTTCCATAACAAATTTAGAAATGCTACCCACTATTTTTTTGCCAACTAATATGGTCTGATTATTTACTGTGGGGTTACTCAACAACATTGTGTATTTATCTAAATATGCTGCTTTGTCTGTTGGGTCATTAGGCATGAATGCAGCTAAATATCCTCCTTCTTTATCAAGTTGAAATCGAAATAAGGTGTCCAAATCAGTAATTATAGTCGGTCTTAGGTTAACCTCGTTATTTTTGTCTGTCATTACATTTATTTTTTTGTTGTTGAACTTGCTCGGTTTCTTAAAATGACTGCCAATGTTGGCTGTTAGTGGCTCTTTAGTCATAAATCTATTTTAGTTCCAATACTTAGTTTTAAATATTTGTGTGGTAATGGAATTTGATATTCGTCTTGACTAAATAGATAAATGTCTCGTTGAACAGTATTGATAACCCAATATACAACAGAGCTAATCAGATTCAAACTTTTAGATACTTTATATTCACATCCTAAGCCAAATTTAATGAATAACCTTGCCAATAATTTTTCTTATAAGTACCATCGTATTTGTCAAAATTCACATCATACTTGGCATTCAAAATATAGTTTCCTGAAAATTCACAAACAGCAAATGAAGTAAGTTTTCTTTTATTAAAAAAAACGTATCCTACGTTAATTGGAAAAAATAAAGTTCTATATGATAAAGATTTTGTTGTAACTAACTCAAGTGTTCCACTTTGTCTTGGAGGCGGAATAGCTCCTTGGTTAAGGAACACATTTGTATTTAAATGTCTGGGTATATAACCTAACCCTGCTGAAAAAAATAGATTGTCATTAAGATAATATTGAATACTTGAAGAAATACCAATGTTGAAAGTTGTCTTAGTATATTTTTCTTTATATCGATGAGCATAGTCGTTCTTATGAAACGTCAACTCTGGTTGAGCCTGAATAAGTAGCGAAAGTTTTCCTTTGTTCTGTCCAAATATTGCAATTGAAAAAAATAAGAGAAGTAAAGTTATAGTGTGTCTCATGTAAGGAATTGACAAGATTATTTTCGTAAATGGTGCATTACTCTTCAAAGTATTAGAGTGGTCACTTTGCCATTACAGTCAACGCTGCGATTTACGACAGTTCACACGAGCAGAGCAGATTCGGGAGAAAGTCCCGAAGGGCTTTCGTAGAAGCTGCGGGAGCTAGTGTGGACGGTTTTAATTTATCGGCGAATTTCGTAAATCGATTGAAAGACGCAGTGACACTGCACAAAGGTAGTCACCGATAAATTAAAAGAGTAAATCGCAGCGAAAGGTCGCAAGTGGTTAAAGAAAAAGACAGGAAGCAGCGTTAGCTGCGTAGGGATTTTTCCTGTGCAGGTGGCATTGCGACCTTTCGTTCCAGCATTGGCGATGGCAGGATATTTTATGAAGTCCAGCCGGGAACCGAAGCTGATTTATAAAACTAAAAATTTAAGTTATGAAAAAAAAGTTGAGTAAAGCTGGTCAAGCCGGAACAAAAGACGAGGCCAGCACAAAAGATGATGGCTTGCAGGTCAGCCCTGGTATTGCCAATGCACTTGTTATAGGCAGCCAAAGTACACCGATTTTTGATAAACAATTTATTTTGAATAATAATTTACATCCAAAACAACATACAGATTTTTCAGCATGGATGAAGCATTATGTACTATTTGTGTCTGATTACATAAATGATAAACTAAATAAAGAATGGCAACATTTAAAAGGTAAAATAGGCCTAAAAAATAGGTGTCAAATGATTTTGCATAAAGGCAAGATAGGTATAAGCTATGATGTTCAAGATTTGCGGTCAATATACAATGATATGTCGTCAGAATATATGTCAACGAAATCCGGGTCTATGTCGTAAATTACGTTTACAGCATAAGATTTTGATGGATAATTAAGTAACATTTCATCATTATTCATGTCGTCCATATACATTCTATATTCTGATAAAAATCCACCAGCGTTGTCAACTGGAACAACTATCACATCATGGATATTAGCATCTGCATTTTTTGCTCTTTGTCCAATTAAATGTTTATGCTTGTCTCTGGTTTGTTTTGCTTGTTCTAATGTCATAAAAATAAATTTAAAAATGTGGCAACCTAAAGAATGTGTCCAACAATTAAAGGCTTTGATTTTTGTCTACCATGAATTGAAAACGGTTTGTGAAATTGGTTGCCTATAACGTTCAAGTCTTGGCGATAGTTGGGCTGCTGCGTTTCGTCACGCCTGAACTGAAGCCAAATATAGTGATGCTGTTGATTGTGTTTACAAATGTTGAGGCGAGTTCTGACGAGCCCGTGACGAAAGGAAAATAGAACTACTAACGTTGATGGCGAATTTGGTCAAGCCCCAATATTGCCAAACCACTTGTTGTAAGCAGAGCTTTTATTTGACTTCATTGTTGTCAAAAGTTAATTTTCTAAGTTGTTCGTCTGTTAAAAGTTTATTTACCTTGCCATCTTCTGACTTTATCAATACTTTAGGGCTGCCTTCTGATTTAATTGTAAAAGTCGTTGAACTCTTCTCATATGGAATTTTATATTTCATTCCACGAATTCCGTATAGCTTATCATCATATTTTATAAATAAGTTACGCAAAAGCCAACAGCCTTCTGCCCAATCAGAGTCAATGTTTTCGCTGATAGGTTGATTGTCTAATGTGAATTCTTCAAGAGAAATATTCAAACTTCCGTCAGAATTATAAAACGCATCGATTCTTGCTTTAATAGGCTTGCCAATCAATCCATCTTTTTGAAACTGTTCTATTGCTTCATTTGTCCAAGCTACTTCATATTGACCCTTGTCGTGCCTTGGCATTGAAACAATTAAATTAATTTCAAACTGCTTAATTTGTCCTTTTTCATCAAGTAGAGTTGAGGGTCTAATATGATAAAGTTCAATTTCTTTTTGCGAAGGATTTATCGTTGTCGCTTTTGAATATTTTTTTGATGGCTTAGTGTAATCTGTTGCTGAAGCAAAAATCCCCTTGTCAACATTTAAGTCTGTCAATGCTCCTTGTAACTTTTGCAAATCATCTCTTCCAACTTTTTTGTCATCAATTGTATAGTCTTTAGCTTCAATCATTGAGTTAAGATTGTCTTTCTCAAGTAAAGCGTCAAGTTGATATGATGTGTCACTATATTCACCTTTGACAAACTTATTATAAGAAACTTCTCCGTTTGTTATTGCCTTAATTGCAGCAGCAACTAACATTTCATAAGCTTGTCCTGCCTTTTTAGGATAAAAGCCAAACAATTCATTGAATAAATCGTCAATTTTAGAGTGTCCCATAGCTTTGCTTACAACGGACAGGGCTTTATGCAGGTTGGGAATTAGTATTCCGTCTGCCTATAACCGCTGCCGATTGAAAAACTGATGTTGAAATTAAGAACTAAAACTCAAAGTTGTTTGTCCAGCCCGAACCACAGCCTGGGTTTGCAATTAGTTGATGTTTGCTGGTCAAGCCCAACTTGCATAAAACCCAATGTTGGCAGTTGTTTTGTCACCCTTTATATTCGAATATTTTAGAGATTTCTGGATACTGACTTGTCAAAGTAGTCTCATTCCATTCTTTACCTATTAATTTTTGTCTTTTTACTTTGATAGGTTTCATTAAGTCGTTCGTTTTTGATTCATATACATTTTCTGCTAAGCTCAAAAATTCTTCAAATTGTGGGTCTTCTGAAGAAAAAACAAAGTGAAATTTATGGATTTCGAAATCTCTTATGGTGTCAAATGTGTGTTGTCCTTTCGAAATAACCCATGCTTTGAAGTAGTCGAATTCGTCATCTCCGCATCCTCTTCGATAGATATAAGCCAAAGCCCAGATATCCCATTTATTTAGCTCATTAAACTTTGTCAAAAAGAATTTATGAAATTTTCTAATCTCAATCGGACTAAATGCTTCAAGTTTAGCCCTGAGTGAATCGAAAAAGTCAAATTTATTCTCTGCACCTTTTCTTGAAGTGTATATTAAATCCCAAAAAAGTGCTTCATCAATTTTTCGTTTATCGCTTGTCGGCTTAGGTTTTGGGCGGTCTAATTTTTCAACAACTGATTTTAATATTTCTGTTTTGTTTATTTCTTCTGTGTCGTGAAGTAGAGTTAATCCTTTTAAAAACCTGTTAATTCCATCCAATGTGAAATTTTGTTGTTCAAAAGTTCGTTTCCTCTTTGCTTGATTGTTATTATCATTTTCGTAAGCTTTTTTGTAATCCCATAGCCTTTCAAGCCTCATTTTAATTATACCTTTCCATAAACTTTTAAATTCTTGAATCTTGCTTTCCGACAATAATACAGTTTCAAGTTTTTCTATAAAAGAATTAAACTGTCCAGTATCATATTCATCAAGAATGAAAGCAATTAGTTCTTTGTATCTTTTTTCGTGTATCCACTTATTGCCAATTAAGGCGAACATGTCTTCTATTGTTGCATATTTAGTATTGCTATTGTCTTTTCCTAAAAATTCATCCAACTCATTCAAAAATTTTGCTCTACTCATGGTCTTTAAAAAATAACTGCCAACGTTCAGGCATTTGTGTTTGTGGCGGAATTTGAAAAACGTCACGCTGGTACAAATGCTGAATAAAGTTATTGAAGTTCATTGTTAATTCTATCGCCCAATTTATAACGTCCAGCCTGGAACTACAGTTGATAGATAGGTGAAGCTGAAGTGGCGTTATCTGTCCGCCGACATAACACAAATGCACTTGTTGTGTGCTGCCTTTCTCTGTCACAATAGAAACTTTAAAAATTATTTTACTCTCCCCACAAGTGATAAACTGCCATTTGTGATTTATCATTGCTGATTACAACAAAACCATTTTCTTCAATGGAATTGTTCGTTCCTGGTTCAATTGTCACCCAACCAGTTTTGAATTTATAAACAGTCAGTTGTCCGCCAAACCAACGTGGAAAGTCGGTTAAATGTGCATCGTTCAAAAGTGTGTCTGAAAAGCCTGTGCTTGTCAAAGGAAAGACTGCTATGTTGTTGTATGTCCATTTGTTTGTGTGGTCGGGGTTGAACTCTGAACTATCAATAAGTGTCCAACCATTATTATTTGCAAACTCAAGAACATTGACAGAATTAAAGGCATTTATTTTATTGCTCTTCCAAAAAATTGCTCTGTGTCCACCGTAAGGTCCTTGGTCGCTGATTTTTTTTACAAGTAAGTTGCTCTCATAGTTTTTCCAAAATCCTGCAGGTGTCACTTTGTTGCATGAAGCAAATGTAAGTGTCAAAATAAGTGTCAGTAAGAAATAGAGTTTTGTTGTCATTAAAAGCTGTCAAACTACTTTCATGAATTTAAACGCTACACAATAAGGTTGCACACAACGTCCACGCATTGGCGTTGTGGCGGAATTTGAAATTATATTGTTGAATAAAATACTAATGTTGATTAAAGAAATTTTGCTCAGCACTTTCGGTCTGTCCGCCGACTTAACGCCAATGCTCGTGTTGTGTGCTGTTCTATTTCCAGTCTTGAGTTTGTCTTAACGAAAATATAAAGTGATATATCTTTTTTAATTTATCAGGTCCGCTCGGTCCATAATCACTAACTTTTTTTATCTGTCCGTTTTTGAACTTTACTGTTAAAATATATGTTGGATGGTCTGTCCAGTTTGTTGAATACTCGTTTTTTAAGCTAATTAAATTAGATTCTTGAAATAGTTGAGTTAAACTGTCAAGTTGTGAGTTTTTAATTACAGTTGTAAATTGTCCTTGTCTTTCATTAAACATCTTTGCGTCATAATTAGCAGTTCCATTTTGATTTATTGTCATTGTAAAAACTGGACAAGTTCCATAACATGCGTCAGCTTCAAAATCAATTTCTAAAATGTCAAGTTTTTGTGATTTACAACTTGATAGCAAAAAAAATATTACAGAAAAAAAGAAAATCTTCATTGTTTTTTTACATAAGATTCAAAAAATTATAATTTCCATAAATAGCACACAACGTTGAAGCATTTGTGTTTGTGGCGAAATTTGAAAGCCGTCAGCTTGGTAAAAATGCTGATTAAAAATACTAAAGTTCAGTGTTTATTCTGTTGCCAATTTATAACGTCCAGCTTGGAACTACAGATGATAGATAGTTGAAGTTGAAATGGCGTTATCTGTCCGCCGACATAACACAAATGCAATGTAAGCTGCCGTTTATTTTGTGTCAATGCCGGTTTCTTTGTCTAGAATAAAGTCTTCCCAACCGTCTGGTGGGTCAAGTTCGCCACTACCAATTATTCTGTTGTCAGTAAACTGGTTAACGATTACTCCGTCTACTGCAAGTCTGGAATTAGCCCACCGAATTTTACCAGTCTTGTCTATACAATGTATTCCATTTGCGTCTGCTATATAAAAGTGTCCTGTGTCAAAATATAGATGCCCAAAATAACCGTTCATTTTAAGTTGTAGAATATTTTTATTTAGCAATTTGTCGAACAGGTAAAAATATTCTTCGTGTCCAACAGCGAGTAAATTGTCAACTGTTAACGCTTCTTTGAATGGGCTACAATGTACTTCATATTTTATTTGATACAGGCTTGTCGTGTCGGCATCCGAAAGTTTCAAATATGTATGATTTGAATAGTCAACTGATGTCGCCCCTGAAATTAATACAGGTTTCAGAATCAAGTCGTCAGGTAAGTTATCAATAAATTCTATGGTCATTTTATGGAAAAGGGCTGTCAATTAAATGGCAGCTTACGTTCGAGCATTTGTGTTTGTGGCGGGATTTGAAAACCGTCAGCTTGGTACAAATGCTAAATAAATTTACAAAAGTTCATTGTTAATTCTATTGCTCAATTTATAACGTCCAGCCAGGAACTACAGATGATAGATAGCTGAAGTTGAAGTTACGTTGTCTGTCCGCCGACATAACACAAATGCACTTGTTGTGTGTAGTTTTAATTCTTGTTGAATTTTTTGTAAAGTTTAGGTGCAATCTTTGGCAAATCTTCATCTGTCCATTCTTTACCCTTCATGTCTGTGTTGCTGTCATAAAACAGTCCTTTCTTTTGTACAAATGCTCTTGGAAATGTTTCGTCCTCAGTTTGCTTTCCTGTAACAATTGAATATGCTTTGTCTGACATAGGTATTAGTTCTTCAAATATTACTTCACCGTAGCCATATTTCTTATTTATTGGAATGTCAAGCGAAGCAAGATAGTCTGGGTCTTTGAGAGTTTCATCAAAGTTCTTTTGTCCTAATGAAATTAACCAACAACGGAAATAATAATAGGTGTCATCTGATGAACCACCTTCAATAATTGTATGAGCCGCAAAATTATTCCAAGTACTTGCCTTCTGGTTCATTTGCTGAAATATGATTTCAAACTGTTGGATTTGGTCTGGTGTCAATTTGGTAAGTTGGTCAAGTATTGCTTGCTCCTTTAGTTTATTGTCAAATTGGGCTTTAGCAAATGCGTAGTCCATAATTTTCCAGAAAAAAGCTGTGTCCATTTGTTTGTCTTTTGTTAGCGAAGGGGCTGTGTCTGACTTATTGTTGCTTTGATTATTTGAATTTGTTTGTCCGCAAGCTGTCAAACATGAAACTGTGGCAATTACTAAGAAATATTTGAGCATATTAATGTCTTGGTTGAATTAGTAGAGAGCGTCAAAAAAATTACACACAACGTTTGGGGCTTTGCGCCGGTGGGGCAGTGGTGTTGTGTCCACCCGGAACTGAAGCCAGGTTTTGTTGTTTGATGAAGTTAACAAATAAAGCTGAAAAGAAATCCGTCCGCCCGAACTAAAGCTGATAAGCCAGATACTGCTGATGCCGGTTGTTCCGTCAAGCCCCACTGGAGCAAAACCCTATGTTGCCTGCAGTAGTTACTAAGGTTCTTTGAAATAGTTTCCGTCAGCATAGATGTCAAAATCGATTTCAAGATTTAAAGAACCTAACCTTTTAATTATATTTTTATCTAAGTGGTGTCCACCTAACATTGTGTTACCATTGTGAAAACTTGTTGTAACTTGAATATATCCATTGGCTTTGTCAACAAGGGCTTTAATACCTTCTTTATCTTTTTCTAAAAAAGCAAGCAGCTTTTCTATTTTATCGTCAAACTCATCAGCTTCTAGATTTGGTTCAAAATTCAAGCAGGAGAATTTGTGTACTGAATCTCCGAATCTTTTCTTGTCTCCTTTATCCCAACCACCAGTTGGTTTTAATGTTGTTAAAGCTGAAAGGTCATTAAAACTTAAGACTTCTGACCTTGCAATGAAGTATACAGAGTGAAACGATTCTGTATTAACGTGTCGAACTGAAATTTCCGGATATGTATCGAGATAAACGGCTACATAGAACTTCTGATCGACGACCGGAAAATAAACAATAGCAGTTCCATCTTCTTTTTCTGTGTCGACTCTTGAAACTTTTGGTTTGTTGTCAGAATATTCAATTTGATGAATTTCTAAAAATTGCTGTGTAAAGCCAAAACTTTGGGATTGAATTTCTTCAGTTGCTTTTTCAATTATTAGAGTGTCGGTCATACTATTGCAGGCAACGAACAGGGCTTTATGCAGGTTGGGAATTAGTATTCCGTCTGCCGATAACCGCTGCTGATTAAAAAATATAAAGTTGAATTTAAGAACTAAAGTTGAAAGTTGCTTGTCCAGCCCGAACCACAGCCTGGATTTGCAAATGGTTGATTTTTGCTGGTCATGCCCAACTTGCATAAAACCCAATGTTACCGGCAGCTTTGTTAGTCATACTTATTGAAAATGAAATCCTGTCCAACAATATAAGAACCTCTGATGAAAAACAATTTTAGAGTCTTTCCGCTATATTGACTCGTACCATCTGAATAAGTAGGAATGTGGCCATCAATTATTGAAGTCTTGATATTGTATTTATTTAAGCAAGCTGCATATTTTGTCAACAGTTTTTTTGAGCCCTTCCCTAAAGATCCGTTTGATGTTTGTAACAAAATATTAAGTTGTCCGCTTGACTTCTGATGTATACCGAACAAATCAGAGTCAATTTGTTTTAGTTCTGCAATTATTTTAGCTGTGTCTTTACTTGAACCGTTGAAATATAATTCACATTGTTCGTCAGCATACTGCCACAATAATGGGTGGTCGTCTGTAAGTAATATTGTTGTATCGTAAATTATGTTACTAAATGAAAGTTGACTGTCTCTGTGTCCAATAACTTCCAATGACCATAATTGAGGAGCCGCTCCAGGTTGGTGCAAGGTTAAACTTAAATTTGGAGTGTTGTTTGAATAGTCAGCTTTGTTTATGACTAGACTACTGTCGTCTGCCTCATAATTTTCTAACAAGTATTTTATTTCTGCGGGTATCAAAGTTTTCAAATTTAACGAGGTGTCGATTAAAGTTGCTGGTAACGTTCGAGTATTGCCGAAGGCGGGATATTTTATAACGTCCAGCCCGGCAACCGAAGATAAAAAGAATTACTGAAGCTGAATAAACCCAAATTGACGCAGCGAAGCAAGTCAAGCCCGGATGAAGCTGATAGCAATATGCAGATGAGTATATGTTCGTATGCCCTGCTTTTGGCAATACTTTTGTTGGCTGTAGGCTTTCACTTTGTGCTTACTTGTCCTTTTCGGGAATGAATGGTGTCGCACTAATTAACTTCCAGTCTAAACTATAATATTTACTTCCTTTCGGTGCTTCGCCGTCTAATCTTGCATTAAAGTCAATTTTGTCTAATGGTTTAATTGACTGAAAAACGGTGTATTGTTTTGTGTCAACTAACGTGTTTGTTTCAGTTAAGTATTTTACTTCAACAACAAAGTCTTTGTAACTGTAAACAGAGGATTTATTCATCATTTTTCCAGAAATCCCTATATACATTTTGTCCTTGTCATACCAGTCTTCGTGAACAACGCCAGATGGATTTATTATGGCGATAGAATCAACTGCGATGCCTTTTGCAGAAGAAATAGTTCCTTTTTTCAAAAGATTATTCCCAATATAAAACAGTCCAACTATGGCAAGTATTATTATCGACCATGTGAAAACTCGTTTTCCCTTTTTGTTTGGAATCTTATTTTCAATTTCGTCAACAATATCTGAGTCAAGAATTTTTTTGGTCTTGTCAAGCGTTTGTTTGAGTGATGAAGTTTTGTCTAACGGTGGTGGGCTTTTAATAATTACATCTTTCAGTTCCTGAATGTTCGTGGCTTCTGTCCATTTGTCTAAGCCGTCAAACCAAATTAATGTGGAAGCCTCGATGCCTCTTTGTTTTAAATCATCAAAAGTAAAAGGTCCAGTTTTTTGGTTACCGTCGTGGATAAAGTAACTTTTCATATCCTTAAATTATTAGAGTGTGTCATTTAAGCTTACAGCCAACGTTCGAAGCTTGCCGCAGGGCTGGAATTGTTGCTGTGTCAGCCCGGCAACTGAAGCCGATTTAAAAACTTAAGTTGAAGTTAACAACTAAAAGCCAAATAGAATTAGGTCAAGCCCGATATTAGCTGATAGTAGTACAATTGTTGATTGTTATTCCGTCAGCCAGCCTTGCGGCAAACCTTTTGTTGGCTGCTGCCATTATTTCTTAGTAGCTTCCAATAATTTTGTCAAAATAGCTTGTGTCTCGATTGAATATAAAACATAAAAGATAAAAAATGATATAGTAGTGGCTACGAGATAATTAACAAGTATTCTTAGTCTGTCCCTTTTAATGTTTCTGATGAAATTTATTTTTAGAACTTCATATTGTAAACACTTGATAAAATCTTCATCTTTTGCATCTTGGAATTCTATATGGTAAGTTTTTAAGGTTTTTGACAACTTAAAATTATCTGAATTGTAGAAAGCGAAAGCTTTTGATTTGTAATTATTTGGCGAAATATAAAAGTCTACAAAAGGAGATTTTATATCTTGAACATTTACATTAGAATGTGTTTTTGTTGTTGGGGTGATTATTCTGACGGTTATAATTACGCAGAGAGTAATTAATACAATAAGCAATAGTAATGAAGCCCAAAACCAATTGCTTAATTGTGAGTTGCATTGTACGATTTTGTCTATAGTAGTGAAAATGCCTACCATAAAGCCAGCGATTATTGTAATTGCAACCGCTAATTTATTTTCTACAAAACGAATTGTTTCTTGGGCATCAACTATTGCTGCGTACAAAAATTCTAGTTTAGTGCTATTATCAGACATTGTAAGTTTTATAAGCTAATTTGTTGTTATCAATATATTTTGGTTCAAATCTCAATGTTCCTGTTGGTGATGTTGGCCAAAATCTTTGGGCTTCTTCTGAAACAAATATTTCATTTATTCCTTTGCAAAGTCTTGATACATTATACACACATTTTCCAAAAGCCTTTAAATCATTGTCAACTCTGTATCCAAACCTTGTTACTATCGTATTTCCTATGTCAATACCAATTCCGATATTAATTATCGGCAACCTCAACGAAGTAAAAGTTGGATTTAATATTTCTTGATTGGCTTCCAAAATTTCTCTTGCGGCTGAATAGGCGTTTCTTAGAGACTGCTCTCTGTCGGTATCTGTGTCGAAAAGATTTAAAACTCCGTCACCTAAAAACTCAGTCGCACTTCCTTTATGACTGTCAATTATTTTAGCTACTACTGCTGAGTAAACGTAAAAGATTAAAAACATTTTTTGTGTACCATTTTCGGAATTTATAATATCCGTTGATTTACGGATGTCAGTCATAAGTGCGACAAATTCCTTGCTAATAAACTGTCCGAATTTAACTGGCTTATCTTCAAAGCCAGGTATTTCAGCTTCTTCATTTAGTGATTTTCTAATTTCATTCTTAAAATCGCCGTCTTGCAAGAATTTGGTTGCAATTGCAAGCCTTTGCCTTACTAATTTAGCTATTTCAGTTTTTTTTGTTACGTCCATATTTTAAAGTTAAAAATTTATATTAGAAGAGGGGTTTGGTAATTGGGGACCGGTAGCAGCCAACGATTACGGCTTGGCGATGTGGCGGTATTTGAAAATCGTCAGCCCGTAACCGCAGCTAAATTTATAAATAAAAGTTCATTGTTTATTCAATTGCATGTCGTTATTCGTCGGCTGGAACTGAAGCCGAATAGCGAACAAAAAGTTGAGCATATATTCGTCGCCCCGCCATATTGCCAAACCGCCTGTTGGCTGCAGGTTAGTCACCCCAGTAAGTTATTTCTGTATCAACTTTGATGTTTAACTTTCCTGCTACAAGTGTCCTTAATAAGTGAAACCCACGCTTATATTTTTCAAATGGTAATTCTCCATAGCCACCGTCCTTTAATTGTTTTTCAATTTCTTTTTCGTCCCACTCAAATTCTTTTATGTCAACTAAATAATGTCTTACTGTTTTGCGTAGTGAATTTAGATGTGTCCCTGTTAGATAGTCGTTGTCTTTGACAATTTTCTTTCTTATATCGTCAAGTAATTTTAAAATTATTGTAACACGATTGTTGTCTGTCAAAGTCTCATCAAAACACATAGACATTCCACCATAAATTAATGGTAAAGATTGAAGAGCTAAGTCTTTTTTGTAGTTATTGAGCCATTGAAGTTGGTCTTGGTATTGAAGTTGTATTTCTTCAAACAATAAAAGTTGAAAAGATTCCACGAAGCCGTCTCGAGCCCAAAATCCATTGTCTTTAAATTCTATGAAACTACTTGCCATATAGGGTCTGTGTCTTAACTTGCAGCCAACGTTAAAGCATTTGTGTTTGTGGCGGAATTTGAAATCCTTCAGCTCGGTACAAATGCAGAATAAATTTACTAAAGTTCATTGTTAATTCTGTTGCTCAATTTATAACGTCCAGCCCGGAACTGCAGATGATAGATAGTTGAAGTTGAGGTGACGTTATCTGTCCGCCGACATAACACAAATGCACTTGTTGTAGGCAGTTTTACTCGTCCCAATGATTAAATTGTTTTATTTTTTTCCAAGAGTTGTCTTGCTGTCTTTCATACAAGTTATAGTCGCCACCACCACAAACAAGTCCGCAATAAAATGCTTCAATAATGATAACGTATTTTCCGTCTACTGAAAATAATGGTAAAGAATATGAATAAAGAACTTTGTCAACTCGATTGTTTACAAGTTCGATTGTGTCAAAAAGTTGAATGTCTCTAATTCTTAATTGCCATTTAACTTTTCGTTGCTGCTTAATTTGTCGAACAAAGTAGTTTGCATTGTCTTTGTCGAAGTACTTTGTCAACTTATTTTTCTTGTTAAAAATATTTGCAGCAAATTGATAGTTATTTAAAGTCGAACTGTCCGCATAAATAAAGTTATCTGTATGCAATTTTAAAATGTCATTGTCGACGTGTCTTACGGCTTTAAAAGAAGTGTCGCTTTTAAAAAGCCAAGCCATAAATTTTGTTATAGCAGTGTCTTTAATCACACTGCTATATTTTTGTGCAGAGCTTGTCAAGCAAAATAAAAAAAGGATTATTGTCAGAAACGGTCGCATAAAAATTGCCTACAACGAGCAGGTATTGCCGATGGTGGGGAATTTTATATTCGTCCGCCGGAACTGCTGCCTGGCTTTTTGATAAAGTTAAATATTAAGAACTAAAGCTGGGCTTTATTCGTCGAGCCCCGAACCGCAGTACAGCAGAATTACCGCTGCTCATTGCTCCAATGTCAAGCCCCACTATTGGCAATACCAATGTTAGCGGCAGAATTTTTAGTACACCCATAAACCTTCACACTTTACGACATTCCAATTTTTTGTTTTGTCGATTGTCCATAAAAAATGGCGTCCATAAATGTCAATGCCTACATTAACAAAATTCGAGTTGTCATATTTTATATACTGAATTCTGACAGGTTGAGCTTTCAATGTTTTTCCTTTTGAAGAGAAATTGTCAAAATTTTCTTCAAGATATTTATAGAATTTATTTCTTTCAGTTTTTTTGAGCTTCCTCGCAATACTGTCAACCTTATTGTTTAACTGTTTATTGTCGAAAAGAATGTTGGTTGTCTGAAGCCTGCTGCCAAATAATAATGGGTTAATTTTTATACTGTCACTTGTTTCAATGAAGATTGTCTGGAATATTGTGTGCTTAAGTGATTTATAATAATACAAGGTGTCAGCTATTGTCCTATAATTTTTGTCTACCGCCTGAATTGCTTTAATAAAGATTTCATCTGAAACATTTTGATTTTGCTGTAATGGCAAAGTCATTAATATTTTGTCAATTTGTACAGAGTCAAACTTAGCTTGTCCATCTGCAGAGGAATAAATTAAAAGTGATATGATAAAAACTAAGGGTCTCATAATTTTGCCGCTAACGAGCAGGTATTGCCGATGGTGGGGAATTAGAATTCCGTCCGCCGGAATCGCTGCCTGGCTTTTGATAAAGTTAAATATTAAGCACTAAAGCTGGGCTTTATTCGTCGAGCCCCGAACCACAGTAGAGCAGAATTACCGCTGCTGATTGCTCCAATGTCAAGCCCCACTATTGGCAATACCAATGTTGGCTGTAGTTTTAAGGGAAAAGTATAGTATCTGTCGGATTTGCAATAGCTGATAAGATATTTTCAGCTACTTTTTCAATTAGTTTTGTTCCCCAAAATGGATCATGCATATCATAGTAGATTACCCTGATGTGTTTTAAGTCAAATGGTACGTCCTGTTCATTTGAGCAAACTAATACAACCGGTTTTTTTAAAGCATGAGCTAAACCTAACTCATAATATACATTAGGATTTCGTGATGTAAGTTCTGCTACCAAAACTTTCGCATCATTTATGCCTTGCCAAATTTGGTCAATTATTTTGCCTGTTCCAAAAATGTCATCATCAGCTCTAACCGCTTTAAGTCCTGCTTTTTCGATTGCAGGCTCAAAAACCTTGCTATAGTAATCACCAAGTGGAGCAGCAAATGGCATCATTACAAAGCAAGAGTCAGATGAAGAAACTGCTGCAGCCTTAGAAAGTTTTTTAAATTCAGATGTAGTGTCTACGGTCGGAGAGTTCCTGTCGGAAGATATGTCTATAACTCGTTGCTTTTCGCCAATGTTTTCTAGGAGCTTTGCTTTAGTAAGCGATTCGGTAAATATTTCAATAAATTCTGTAAGCTTTTCATTTGGGATTTTGAAAGTGTCTATAAGTGTATTCTCGAAAAATTTTCTGTCGGGTAGATTTTCCCCTCTGTAATGTTTATAAACTTCACTTATTACCGGAGCGTTTAAAACAGCTTCACGAAAAGCGTTTAATTCGTCTTCTGAAGATTTTGGCCGTATTATCCTTTTTACTAAATCGGTTGGTTTTATAAGCCCGGAACTTGGACGTTCTAAAAAACCATATTTGATTGACGAACTTAATTCAACAGAGAAATTACCTTTTGGATTAGATATTCCTAAAAATTTTGCAGCTTCAGAATCAGTGGATTCTTTACCGGCATTTTGTTCTAAAATGGCAGTAGGAATTCTCAGTGCTTTTTCAATCGAATGTCTGGGATAATTTGAATTTCCTGAAGACGCTACTACTTTTTTCGGAGCTTTCTTTGATACGTTGTCTACTTTTTTTGCAGCCGCCTTTTTTGCTTTTGGTTGATATTTTGCCATTATAGAAGGTTTTAGAATTACTAGTACAAGTTAATCGATTTCCTTGCATACTTTGATGTATGTCAAATTACAGCCAACGTTCGAAGCTTGCCGCAGGGTTGGTATTTTATAACTGTCTGCCAGGCAACTGAAGCCGATTGAAAAACTAATGTTGAAGTTAACAACTAAAAGCCAAATAAAATTCGGTCAAGCCCGATATTAGCTGATAGTAGTACAACTGCCGATTGTTATTCCGTCCGCCAGCCTTGCGGCAAACCTTTTGTTAGGCACAGTTGTTTTACGGTCTAAGTTCACCAATTAGCTCTGCTACAGAATAACGTGTTTCGGTTTCGAGTTTGTCCCTCAGTTTGTCATAAACAAAATCTGGGATTAATGGATTGCTTTTCCTGTTTAAATAAATCCCGTCCTGAATTTGTCTTATTGTAGAGGCATCAACCATATTGCCAGCCTTAACACTGTTCCATGTGTCGTTTAATAAGGTATTTAACTGCTTTAAATTCGTAATGGAGTCATTGTTATTTGAAATATTCTTATATGCCCATTGAATAATTGGGGCTGAAGGTAACAAGACTGTAAGCACTAACTTCGCTAGCGTAATTTCCGAAAATGTAGCAATAATAAGAAGTAGTAAAATAGCAACAATACTACTCCACAAAACAACTCCTTTATATTTTTTTCGAATAGTAATATCATAATTGCAATTTGTCTTTTGACAAACAAGTTTTCCAATGCTTTCAGGGACAGTTGCAATTTCAACCTCGTACCAATTAATCAGATTCGATAAGTCATGACTCTTTTTGTGCTGCTCATAGTATCTGCATACTTCACTGTATTCTATTTTTTCAGAACATAGAATATGATTCCAATCAATTTGAAGAACGTAGGTATCAAATAGTTCCTGAATCTTGGCTGCGACTTCTTTTAAATCCGATATGTATTTTTCTAAAAAGAAATCAAAAAATAAGACAATTAAACTCCAGGTTGCAATTATTAAATTAAAGTCAACCTTCTGAAACAAAAGCTGGCTAAAGGATAATAATACAATACTTAGCGTTGAAATGAATGTTTGTACATGAAATACCGTTTTTGCTTTCGAATAGACTTGCCGCTGGGCGGCAAGTTTTTCAATGCTACTTTTTTCATTTTCTCGTGCTATTATGGAATTACTCATTATTAAAAATATTTAGGGAATGCTTCTCCGAAAATTTCTCGCCATTTATTTATTGAGCCTCTATAATCTTTTGCCTGTTCCAGATTCCGTGCTTCAACAGCTTTTAAATAATCGGAATATGCTCGTTCAGAAATTGTTTTCTTTTCATCGTATGAAAGGTTATTGAGATTTCCTTGAATATTCTTAGGGTCGTTAACTGGATTGTAAACCCTTTGGTGGATATCGTAAAACACTTTTACTAGTTCAATGTCGACAAATTCAGAGGCTATTGCTGTTTGTGAACTGTAATAATCCAAAAGTAAATTTTCAAGCAAGTAAGTTCTCATAGTTGGCACTGCGGCTCGTTTATTCCAAAATTTCACTGTCCTAATTACATTTAAAATGCGTCCAGAATGATTACTATTAATCGAGGATGTTCTTGTTTGGTCTATCCTTGGGTCGGTTTTTTTCCAATTCCCGTTTCCGTCTGGGATGATATAATATGTCCTACCATATGAATCGGTTGTTGTAAAAAAGCAAGGGACTATATCATAGACCCAATCGTATGACTGCAACGATAAAGTTGCTGCTTCCATGTTCCTCTTAATTTCTGCATTTTTATACTGAGGAACTTTAGAAAGCTTTGAAACGAATGCGTTTACTACTTTTCTGGAGTTTAAAATGCTTGTATTATCATTGACATAATTATCAAAAGCTGTGCTTGTTTGCGGAACGGTAATTTCAATTCTATCTGAGTATTCTAAGTATGTGCATCCGTTAGCCTTTAAGCATATCATAATATCGATATCATCTAAGGGTCTTTTTTTTGTATTTTTTGAAAAAGAACCATAAAAGATATTTTGCTCAGTGTATATATCTGGAAAGTTTGCATCGCCATCAGCAAATGCTATTATTTGTCCAACAAGCCAATCTCGACTAGCTCTGGCTGTTTTAGTTTCTTCTTTATCAAGATTAACTGTGTCCTTGAGAAATTCATTGAATGCTTGTATTACTGTAGTTGCCATAATAGTTGTAGGGTGTCTTACAATTGTGCCTAACGGCCACAGCTTTGCGTTCGGCAGGGCATTTGGAAAACGTCCAGCCCGGAACTGCAGCCGACCGAAGTTACAAAAGTTGAAAATATGTTCTGTTGTTCATCCGTGTTCGGTCAGCCGGATATGTAGCTGATAGTAGCACTAAGATGAGAATTTATTCGTCGCCCCCTGCTGACGCAAAACTGCCTGTTACCTGCTGTACTTCTATTTGTCTTTGGGTTTGTAAAAATTCTTTAGCCAATAAAAATATCCCGCAACAGAAAGTGTCCAAATAAGCAGCCCGTCAATAATAAAGTTCGTAGGAAGCCAGCCCCAATTATTTGTGTCGCTGCCGCTAACTCTGAACTGCTCATAAAATTTATAGGGAAATCCAACAGTAAAATTATGTTGTCCCTCTTTTGTAAATAGGTAAGAAGCCAAACAGAATATGCCGAAAGAAACTATTGAAATTACAGTCGGAGTTAGCAGTATTCTGAATATGATATACGATGTTTTGTGTCTTTTTTCCATAGTGTCTGTCAACCTGCAAGTGTTGTCCCGAAAATTTCGTTATAAAAGAGTGCTGCTCCTATAAATGTAAGTGGCGACCCAATAATTGTCCAGATGACGGCTGGCAATTTATTGTCTTTAATTAGTTGTCTTTTACGAAACCATATGATGGTCAAGAATATTAAAGTCGCTAATGCAATAATAAAACTGTGAATAAGGAGTCCGTAATTGTCGTCATACTGTAAGAACTGTGCCTTATAAAAAGTAGTCCAGCAATAAACTGTCTGAGCTGTCAAGAAGAGCGGCAATATGATTTTGCGGAGTGTCAATAGTATAGCAGGTAACGTTAAAGCATTTGTGTTTGTGGCGGAATTTGAAAACCGTCAGTTTGGTACAAACGCTGATTAAAAATACTAAAGTTCATTGTTAATTCTATCGCTCAATTTATAGCGTCGAGATGATAACTGCAGATGATAGATTGCTGAAGTTGAAGTGGCGTTATCTGTCCGCCGACATAACACAAATGCATTGTTAGCAGAAGTTTTATTGAATGATGTTAACTCTCCAATGTTATATAATGTAAATTTCCATCTTCAGTAAAATCCAATACGACTAAATAATCAGTTAAATCATTGTCAAGGGTATAGTCCAAATTTACGAACCTCTCGTCTGTGTGAGGATAAAACCCAACTCGTTTTAACTTGATTGAATTTAGAATTTTTTCTTCTTTTGTTTTTCCTTCTTTTGCTTGCTTTATTAAGTCATTTAAGTCATCGCTATCTAATTCTTCTAAATGATGTTCAATGTATTCCTTTACGGTGTCGCCAGAAACAAAATCTTCCTTAATTGTCGTCAACCCTAATTCATCAAGCTTTTGAACATTGGCTAACCAACTATTTATTTTTTCCAATTTGTCAATTGAGATTGATTTCTCATCAAGTGATATATCCACCTCAACAGTTCTCCCATTTACTGTTATTTCAGCATCGTAATATTCTTCTAAATTGTCGGTGTCGACCTCACCAAAGTTTGTCAAAGTAAATTTGTTCATATGAAAGAATGGGGTTAAAAATTTCTGCTAACGTTGAAGCATTAGCGATGTGGCGGTATTCTGTGTTCCGTCTGCCCGGTGCCGCTGCTGATTAAAGATACAAAAGCTCATTGTTTATTCTGTTGCTTGGTGTTATTCGTCTGCCGAAACTGAAGCTGAGTAGCGAACAAAAAGTTGAGAATATATTCGTCGCCCCGCCATATTGCCAATGCAATGTTAGCAGCAGTGGTGTTTATGTCAGTCTAATCTTTTTTACAAATAACATTTTGAACAGCGTCCACTTACTGATTTTATTTCTCTTAACGCATTCTCGAATCAACAGCGGCATGTCCTCCATAGGAATTTCGCTTGAGCCGTGAGGGCTGAATGTACCTCCAGAATTATATACTGCTCTTCTAACTGATTCGGTCTGCATATTCACTGGGTCATTTTCTGTCCATGTGGATATGCCGAATTGAATTGTATGGTTTGGAAGGTCTGGGTGATTAATTTCTTCAATAACTTTCATCAGAAATGTCTTTTAAAGATTCAAAGTTATGCATGCACTCACTTTCCGTGAGTAATTTTAATTATTCTGCTGTCATGTGAGTCAATAATTATTAAAAATGTTCCACCTAAATAGTCTTTAGGAAGTGTTCCCCCAATTATCCAATAGTAGTCAATGTGATAAATTTCGTAAGGTCTTTGTTTTGTTATGTTGTCTTTACCGTAAATGCTAAAAAGGATGGGCTCAGCAATATTTAAAGCAGTCAAACTGTCTCTAACAATAACTGTCTTGCCGTCTATTAGATTATGTTGTGACTTGTCAGTTAGTGCAGATTTAAGTTCTTGTTCAGCATAAGATTTTCCAAGAATGGTTCTGTCATCTTTTGTCTGTCCACAGGCAGAGAGTGTGAAGGTAATAAGTGCTAAAAAATAAAATGTTTTTATTGACGTCATTGGTCTGAGGTTGTACGGTCTTACCATTGCTGCTAACGATCAGGTATTGCTTTGCAGGTGGGGGATAAGAATTCCGTCCGCCAGGAACCAATGCTGATTTAGGTTATTTGTTGAAGTTAAGATTTGATGTTGAAAGTTGTTTGTCCAGACCGGACTGAAATTGATTAGCGATTGCTGCTGATTGTACTTCCGTCAAGCCCCACTTGCAGCAATACCCGTGTTGTACGTAGCCATTATTGGCTGTCTGTCTGTAATTCTTGATTAGCATAAGGTAGTTCGCAAATGTCAACTCTGCCTATATGTCCTCTTTTATGAGTTTTTTCACAACGAGGGCAAATTATTAACTCGTCATAACATTTGTAGTATAAACCCTTCTTTATGACCCATGTTGATAGTAAAGGAGAAAAATAGCAGTAAACTTTCTCATCGCTATCCACACAATGATTTCTTTCGCAAGTGCAAAGTCCTTCTCGGGCAATACTGTTTCGATGCACCCAATAACCCCCTGATAAGATTATCAAATCGCCCGATATAAATTGAATATTTTCCTTTTCGCCCAAGGGTTTTACAAAGTCCAATAAATCATCAAAAGTTATTTCACCATTTTCTAACTCTTGAAGAAGCGACAAGAAAATCTTGTCTGTTTTTTTAGTTCTTATAAGCCTGTCAACAGTCTGCTTTGCTTTAGGAGCTTTTGATTTTAATGTTTCTAAAATAAATGCAATTCCAGGTATAAAGTCTGTCACTTTAGTTGACTTCGTCTGATTACAAATTGCATGACTTGGTAGCCAGTTTTCAAAACCATTAATATTAAAGTTGCTGTCAGAAAGACCATACATCCGTAATATGTCGGCTCTTTTGTTATCATCTTGTAATAAATCTTCAGGGAAAACATGGTCAATCGTCGTCTCTCTATAAGTAAGAGGTTTGGAGCATAACCAGCAGCGTTCTTCATGCCATTTCCAAATTGCGTATCTCTCAAATGGAGTAAAGATTTTCTTTTTCATTTAATCGAAAATGGTCGTTAAACTGGTTACGTACAACGGTGACGGCTTTCTGCTGTGCTGATATTTTATAAATGTCAGCCGATAGCTGAAGCCGATTGAAAAACTAAAGTACAAAATATGTTATGAAGCAAAATAGAAAAAGTCAAGCCCGGACAAATGCTGATAGTAGTACAAAAGATGAGTTTACTTCCGTCTGCCAGCATAGCAGAAAACCGAATGTTATAGGCCGTGTTTTCTGTCTGTTAGGTAAACATGATTGGTCTGGCGAGAACGAAAATATTTGTAAACGTTGTCGTAAAGTTGCAATTGGTTTACCAATGTTTGTCAACCCGCCAAAGCCACCAATTAAAACTACTTTTTCTCCTTTGGCGGCGGAGGAGGTGGTGGAGCCTGAAAAGTAGGTAATGTGTTTTCATTAAACTTACCTTCTCTCGGTGTGTTGTCAGGCTTTGTTTGCGGTGGTGTCGAGTTACTTGGCTTTTTGTCTTTGTCGTTGCTCATAAATTAAACATTAAAAGTTCTTTTAAAATAGTTGATAGCTTCTAAGTCTGTCTTTTTCAAAATGGATTTATTAGTTTGCTTTACAATTTCGTTTACAACTTTGTTAATAGCTCTTTCGCTGTCTTTTAGTTTGTAAAATTGTTTTTGAGCTTCTTCATCGGTCAAACGATAGTTGTAATGGTTTAACCAAAGTTGCTCCATTTTATTATAATAGTCAAAATAGAAGTCAGTCACCTGGTCTAACTTGTCAATTTGTTTTTCTGATGGTACAATGTGTGGGCTAAGAAGTTTAAGCAATGATATTGTCGCCACGATTATGCAAGCAATTAATGGAACTTCTTTCCAAATTGTCCACCCCATGATGCCAGCAGAAGAAAAGGCAAGTATTGTCATGTTAAAAATATTGAGCAGTCGTCTTTGGAATGCTATAAGCAATACACAGTAAATATGATGGTGCTTACATTGTGTCAATTCATTCCAAAGTCTTTCTCTCATTTAGTGGGGTCTTTTAACATGGCCTATAACGTTAAAGCATTTGTGTTTGTGGCGGAATTTGAAAACCGTCTGCTGGGTACAAATGCTGATTAAAAATACCGAAGTTCATTGTTAATTCCATCGCTCAATTTATAACGTCGAGCTGATAACTACAGATGATAGATAGTTGAAGTTGAAATGGCGTTATCTGTCCGCCGACATAACACAAATGCACTTGTTGCCTGCTGTTTTATTTCAAGTCTGGAATTAAAACAAAGTAATACGTCTCTCGACTTTTATATCCGTTTATTAGACTTTTTGATTTTAGCACCAAGTGATATTGGTCTATTATTTTGCCTTTATATTTTACTTTCCCCGCTTTACTCGTTGTCGAAAAATAAATTTTTTTTCTACGAATTTTATAGTCTCCAAGCGAAGGGTCTTTCATCTTTAAATTAAACCAGTCTTTTAAATCATTGGGTGTCCCTTCCGATGTTACGTTTATAACTTTTCGGTCTAGGTAAAATCTTAAAAAGCCATATGTTGTGTCATTATCTTCTTTGTCAATGTCAGCTTTGGTCTGATAGAAACCATCAAGACGAATTTTGTTGGTACTATCTAATATCTGTCCACTAGCAAAATGAGTCATAGTCAAGATGAACAATACTAAAATAAATCGTATGAACATTGATGTATTGTCTTGAAAAATTTGATTACAGTTGTAGTAACTCTTTCGATGTCACGCAAAATAGCAGGCAACGTTCGAGGCTTGCCGCAGGGCTGGAATAGTTGCTGTGTCAGCCCGGCAACTGAAGCCGATTGAAAACCTGATATTGAAGTTAACAACCAAAAGCTAAATAGAATTCGGTCAAGCCGAATATTAGTTGATAGTAGTACAACAGCCGATTGTTATTACGTCCGCCAGCCTTGCGGCAAACCTTTTGTTGTACGCAGTTTTATTGTTTGTTCATAAAGTCCGCTGAAAAATTCTCTTTATGTCATTATTTAATCCATGTGCTTCAGTTCTACATGCGATTATATCTTTTAGGAAAAGCAAATGCTCTTGTCTTCTAAAAAAGTCTAGGTTAAATGACTTTGTAAGAGTTAAAAACAAAACAGTAAACTTTATAGACCAAGGTTTTTCAGCTTTTCCGGATTCTCCAAAATTCGCCTTGATAAGCCTTTCTATGTCTTTTTGAAATTTTGATGCTTCTTTAGTATTTATTGTAATCTCGTTGATTTTATCTCTAACAGATTTCACCTTTCCACTTTCTTTCAATTGCATAATAACAGTTAGTAAGTCTTCTGAACTTGTAGCTTGAGAAAGTACATAGTGTGTCATTGAGGGGAAATTAAAATTTCTTTCAATACCAACTTTTAAATCGTCAAACCATAAGGCATCCTTTTCAGATTTTATCTTTTCATCAATTCTTTGGAGGGTTTTGTTTAAATTATTTTCGATTTTATGTAGTCCGTTGTCTTTAATCCTTTCAGCTCGTTGTGGGCTGATGAAAAGGTCAGTTTCAAGATGTTTGGAAGAAACCAAATAGTTCTTAACCCCTTTATCGGAGTAGCTGGCTTCACTATTCCAGTCAATATTTAGACTTTCAGGATTTATTGGTTGGACAACGAGTCTTGTATTTTTTTCAAACCATCCAAATCTTACCCAATCACCTTCAAAACCATTAGCTAAAAAATTAGTCTCATCATAAAGAAGAATCGAGTTAATATAATTTGAAAGTCCTCCCAAGGAAGTAATAAACTCTTCTTCTGGTATCGAAAAAAAGTCATAATTACTATCAAGCAGTGAGCCTGCTTGTTCAAGAGACCAATTGTCAATTAAGCTTTTTTGAATCTTAGTCATTTGCTCTATAAGCGCTGGTAAAATATTGCGTACAACGGACAGGTATTGCCGATGGTGGGGAAATAGAATTTCGTCCGCCAGAACTGCTGCCTGGCTTTTTGATAAAGTTAAATATTAAGTACCAAAGCTGGGCTTTATTCGTCGAGCCCCGAACCACAGTACAACAGAATTACCGCTGCTGATTGCTCCAATGTCAAGCCCCACTATTGGCAATACCAATGTTGTGTGCCGGTTATTTGTCTCTTTCAAAAATCATATTGAAATCGGCATCGTCTGTTGATTTAAGAAAAAGTATATTCTTCTTAATGGTCACATAAAACCTGTCTACAAAAGTGTCTCCGATTCGATGATATGTGAGCTTGGTCTTACCATTTGATGTAACAATTTTGTATTTAGCTTTTTGAATCGAATCCTGTCTAATGATTTTTAAGTCTCTATTGTTACCAAAATTATAAACCGTATTCTTCATAATTGCCATTGTCTGACGAAGATTTTGCATTCCAATCGTAGTGTCTTGTTTAGCTGTTGGGTCTAAACCTTTAAGCACCGCAGAGTCGGTCTTGAAATTATAGTAAACATCTCTGTCATTAAGAGACAAGATTTTCCACTTGCCCAAAATCTTTGATTGGCTTGTCTGACAATTTCCATTGAAACTTGTCAACAAAATGAATATGCTGAGTAGGAACTTCATATTAAAATAGGGGTCTGTTTAACTGGCACACAACGGTTTACGGCTTGCCGAAGGCGGGGATTTTTAGCACAAAAGTTCAATAGAAATACTAATGTTGAACCTTGCACAAAAGCTCAATCGAAGAACTTCAGCCCCGCTTTTGGCAAACCCTTGTTACCTGCTGTTTTTTTATTCTTCCAAATATTCAATGTATTTTAAAATCAGATAATTTTTGTCTTTATTAAGTTCAGCAAATTTGTTGAATGCAGTTTCTGTCGTGTTATACAATTTTGATAAGTCAGTAATTAAGTCTTTTAATTGATTATCTTCTAAATTCTCATTTCTTATAAAACCTAAAAATGAAGCACCAATTCCAAAAAGTTCAAAATTGTAGTTTTCAAAAAGATGTTTAGCCAAAGCGTAATTTTCAAAAGGATTTAGGTCGCTTTGGAAATATCCGTTTGGGAATCCACAAATTCCTTCGTATGAGTTTTCTACTGGAACGATTTTAAGAATTATTTGGTCGTCTAAATATTCAAATGGCGACTGATTTACTCTCTCTAAAATTGAAATTTCATCTTCGTCAATTGTTAATTCTTTATCACAAACAGATGCAAAGTCAATATCTTTTGTTTGTTTTAAAAAGTTTTCCTTTCTGATGAAAAATTCAGAAGGTGTTGATAGATAACCCAAATGTTCGCCATCTTCAAAACACGTTTTGTCAAGCCCTGATAAATCATATCCTTCCGTTTCGTCAAGGTCGTTTGACATTATTGAATGCGTGCAAGTATATTCCGCTTGTCCTAAATCATCAAGTGTCAGAATTATTGTCTTATCAGAATTATTTTGTTTGTAGGTCTTATAAACTTCCATAAGTTCATCAAAGGAATTCAGATTTTCAATTATGAAACTGTCAAATAAAATTTCATTTCTTGTCTGATTTGATAATGGTTGTATTTGCATAATGTTTGTTTAAAATAGCAGGTAACGGTCAGGTATTTGTGTTTGTGGCGGAATTAGGATTCCGTCTGCCCGTACCGATGCTGGTTAAAGTTACGAAAGTTCATTGTTAATTCTGATGCTGCTTATATTCCGTCCAGCTGAGGCCGAAGCTTGGTTATGTACGCAGTTGATGATTGATATTCCGTCCGCCGGCATAACACAAATACCCATGTTATATGCCGCCTTTATGCGTCCTCCAACCACGTTTTTCAATTGTCCGAACATTGTCCACTTTTTTTAAAGTCAGCAAATAGTCGTGCAAATGTTTGAGTTCATCGTCTGACGTGTCGCCTGAAAATTCTTTGATATAAATTGCGTTTCCGTAATTGTTTCTGGATTTTTCTGGTGTGTCGTCAACAATAATAATTTGTTCAAGCTTAAAACCCTTCTTTTTTAGTTTGTCAAGTCGTTTTTCAAAAAAGTAAGTGTCGAATGTGTAGTCTCTCTTTAATGAACACCGGCTTCGTCCCCAAATAATTTCAAATTCTATATTGTCTGGCTTTATTTTTTTTACAATTTCTGTTACATAAATGTCGTCTGCCGAACTCCATATTCCGATTGCAAAATGTTTTGAAATGTCCACAAGGAATTTGTCAAGATTTGGTCGTTTATGAACCCAATATTTGTCAAACTTAAAGTCTGCCGAAAAGTCTAATTCTTTTTCAGTAGCGTGTATTAGCGTTTCGTCTAAGTCAAGGATTAAAAGCTTGTCCGATTTCTCTTCCATTGTCAACTAGTAAACGGGTCTGTAAGGTGGCATATAACGGTTTCGGCTTGGCGGTCGGGCGGGCATTTGAAAAACGTCAGCCGACAACCGAAGCCAAATAGAATTATTAATGTTGAAGTTAAGAACTAAAGTTGAGCATTGAACGTCGAGCCCGGTACAAAAGTTGAATAGCAAACTGAAGTTGAGAATATATTGTCGTCCCCCCGACTGCCGCCAAACCGTTTGTTGCCTGTAGTTGTTCGTCAATCGTTATTCTCAATAAAACTTATGAAGTCTGAAAATAATGGTGTGGGATTATATTGTCCACCACCATAGCCTAAGAATGAACCAACTAATTCTTTAACCAATCCTGTTTTTTCAAGTCTTGGTAGAATAAATTCTAATTCGTCTTTTGAGTATTTAGGATAATGCTTGGAAAACCAATAAGGGTCATTTGTCATACCGTCTTGTGCTTCATTGTCACCCTCAATCTTTATTTTTCTCTTTTCTTTTACGTCATAAAGAAGCAAGGCGATTTCAAGTTCCTTCTCTGTAAGTTCATCAACAATTTTAAGGTAAAGTTCTGGGTCGTGTTTTCTATTTTGTTTTGTCAACGAACCACGAATAATTTGGGCAAATACTTTCAACTTTTCCCTTTGTCTCGTTTTAGCAGCAGAAATGAAAGTTTTTTGAATTAAGTCAAAACCTTCTTCTGTATTGAAAGCAGCTTTGTCAATTTTGTCTTCCTGAATATTTTCCATCTGCTCTTGCAACTGTGCAATCATATATTCAAGTCGTTCCTCTACAAACTTTTGTCCTGGCGTTGAAAGATATAAGTCAAGTTGTGAACCCACATAAGGAATTAATGATATTGCAGCTCTTAAATTAGTTAAGTCGTTATAAAAACTGCTATAAACCTTGATTTGAGTTTTAATGTCGGTCATACAATTACAGGCAACGTTTTGTAGCTTGGCGAAGTGGCGGATTTTGAAGCACTTACTTTCATTTTAGCACTAAACTTCATTTGAAAACCAAATGTTCAATTTAGCACTGAACCCGCCATTTTGCCAAACTGCTGTTATGGGCAGTTTTTCGTCTTACCATATTTTCCACCATTTTTTCTTCACCTGTTCTTCTTCAATTTGTGTTCTCTTTGTTGGTTCAACTTTGTATTCGTCTAATAGCTTTCCGTCAAAATCAAACTTATATCTGTTATAATCCCAATCAGTCGCTAAAATATGGTCGTCATAAACAGCAAAATCGTCTATACCTTCTGCTGTTGTCCAAATATCTCGCCCACTTTGTTGCCAAATAATTATTCCGTCTTTGTCAAGCCTTGTTATTTCAAGCTCTCCGTGAACAACATAATCTTTGTCAAGGTAGTAAATTCCAAAACAAGATGAAGAGTCAGAGATTGTTTTCCATTCTAAGTTTAATTCTGGAATTGTCAGTTTAAATATAGTGTTTGCACAACAAACTACAACTCCACCATAACTAATGAGTGTTGAGTTGTTACTTATTCCTGTTACTCCACCTTCTGAACCAATTAAGCAGTTTGCTATTAATTTTTCATCTTCAAATAATTCAATTCCAATTTGACTGGACAAAATTTTACTGCCACCACTCGTAAACACTTTTCCATAACTTTTTTTGACATTGTCAGAAGAACCAAAAGTATAGTCAGTCTCGTCATAAAATTTAATGGTATGTCTTTCTAAAACTAATACGTGTCTTGGTTCTTTCATAATTTAGTGGTCGTCTTAAAATTGCCCATAACGGACAGGGCTTGCCGAAGTACGGGAATTAGTATTCCGTCCGCCCGGAACCGATGTTGATTGAAAAACTGAAGATGAAGATAACAACAAAAAGCTAAATAGATAATGTCCAGCCCGATATGAAGCACAATAGAATTACAAAAAGCCGAAGATAACTTCCGTCAGCCCGTATTTTGGCAAACCCCCTGTTGTACGTTCGCCCTATCTCCGCTGTCATCTATATTGATAGTACTGTTGCTACTTCCTGCCTGTGTTGTTCTGTAATTCCAATTGCTGTTGTCATTTTATTTACTATTTATAAGTGAAAAATATTTTTAGTTTGCTAAAGAGGTTACTGCCCACAATGCTGCCGCAGAAATAATTAGCCATAAAACCACACCTTGTATCAATGGTTTAAAGCCTACACTCTGCAACACTTTACGTGATAAGCCGCAACCGATGAGGAATAGTGTTAAGGTTAAACCTGCTTTGGCAAAGCCTGTTAAGTAATGGCTGTACTGTTGTACAAAAGGAACATAAGTGTTTACAATCATTGCCAACACAAACAAGCCGATGAAATACGGAATTTTTATTTTGCCACCCTTATTCTTAAAAATAAAGGTTGATAAGAATGCAACTGGAATAATCCATAATGCCCTGGCTAACTTTACAGTGGTGGCTACTTCTAAAGCATGGGTACCATATTTACTTGCTGCACCTACTACAGAACTAGTATCATGTATAGCGATGGCACACCACAAACCAAACTGTGTTTGAGATAAGTTAAGGGCATGACCAATAACAGGAAATAGAAAAAGTGCTATAGAATTTAAAATAAAGATGGTGCCTAATGCCACAGAAATTTGTTTCTCTTCTGCTTTAATTACAGGAGATATAGCGGCTATAGCACTACCGCCACAAATTGCTGTACCGGCAGATATGAGGTAAGATGTTTTCTTTTCTATCTTTAAAAACTTACCCATTAAAAACCCAATTACCAAGGTGCCAATGATAGAAACGATGGTAAACACTATTCCTTCTTTACCTGCTTTCATGGCACTGGTAACATTCATGCCAAAGCCTAATCCTACCACAGAAACTTGCAATAAAATATGAGTGGCTTTATGATTTAGATGAAGATAAGGATGCCCGATAAATTGTGCTATCACCAACCCCATTAATAAAGCAATGGGTGGGGTAATAAGCGGAGATAAACAAAACACTACTGCCAGTAAAAATATTACCTCTCTTGTAGTGATACTGCGGTCTAATAAACGCTTTTCTTTTTTTGGTTTGGTTGGTATTGCTGTTGTTTCTTCCATGATGATTACTTTTTTTGATAACACAAAGCTCATCATAGTTCGAGCAGCAGAGAAATTGTTATTAGTAATGTGTCATTACCTGAAGTTATAGTGACGGGCAAATTTCATAAAAAGGTCAGGCAGTGCTTCCGCTTGTCCATGTTGCTGAATGAAATAAAAATGTCTCTCAATAGTCAAGCCCTTTACGTCTATTATGCAGCATTCTTTGTTTTGTAATTCTTTTAAAATAGAATGCACGGAAAGAAAAGCCATCGCATTGGAATTTAATAAGTACAGCTTCATGCTTTCTGTGCTGCCCAACTCCATTTCGTTTTGCAATTGAGATATTTTTATGCCTAAGGGTTTTAGAGCATGTGCAAGAACTTCCAAAGTCCCTGAGCCGGGTTCTCTTAACAGTAAAGGTATCTCCAATAATTCATCCGGCTTAATCATATCCTTTTTAGCCAGCGGATGATTAATATTTGCTACCAACACCAGCTCATCTTTTACAAACTCGGTGTATTTAAACAAATTGTTTTTTGATTGTCCTTCAATAATTCCTAAGTCAATATTTTTGTTTTGCAAAGCCTGCTCAATTTGTTCTGTATTATTGATGGTAAGCGTAACTTTTATATTGTTGAATTTTTTATGAAATGCAGCTAGCACCGGTGGCAATACATATTGTGCTACGGTGGTACTTGCACCAATTCTTAATTTGCCGGTTCGTTGTTGCGTAAAAGTATTGAGTTCAAACTCCAGGTTGCGGTACACAGCAAAAAGCTGGTCGGTGTGTTGCAGCAATGTTTCACCGGCAGGCGTTAACTTTATTTTGGTACCGTTGCGTTCAAACAGTTTTACTTTAAAATGATTTTCAATTTCCTGGATATGTTTGGTAACTGCTGGTTGGGTAATAAATAATTCTTCCGCAGCTTTAGTAAAGTTGAGGCGTTTTGCAACGGTATTAAAAACTTGTAACCTAAAATCGAACATAAAAATTATTAAATACCTTTTACAGGGCTATAAAAATACGTAAAGTAAAGTTGTAAATTCATTGCAAGGTCTTTGTAATAATTACAGTTGCATAATTGTAAAAACGTCTAAAGTGTGGATGTTTCAAGTAAAGATGATTAGTATTCGGTCAGCCGGGGTGGGTTGGCTGTGCGTTGGAATTTTTAGCTCTTTGCAAGGTTGGCTTTGTGTCAGGGTTTTGTGTGCCTAGCAATGTGCTAAAAATAGCGTAGGGTCGGGTCGGCAAATTCATGGATGCTTAAATTTTAGTAGGATGTCGTTTAGGGTGACGTACAACGAATGTATTTATGTTATTATGCGTAGCTAATGTAATAAAATGTTTTTGAAAATCAATTCCTTGGCGTTATACATTCCAGATTGTCGTTGCGCCAATGAAACTTTGCCTTTTTTCAGTTCTATACACAGCTTCGCCACCTCAGTCACATCACTGCTTTTACTTTTTATCGTAGTAATAACCATCCGTAATCAATAAGCCTATCTTCTACCAGTCTATCACATTTGTGCGCCACAAATCATCGAGCGGACTTAAAATATTCACAAGTTGCTTTTTACTTACATGTAAATACCGCTCCGTCGTTTTTATATTAAAATGTCCAAGTAAATCTTTAATGTACCTTATGTCAGTACCCTTGTCGAGCAAATGTGTTGCAAAGCTGTGGCGCAGGCTATGTATGCCAACTTCTTTTCCTATGCGGGCCTTTAGCCTGGCATTTGCAAATATTTGCTGTACGGTACGGGTAGGGTAGGCTGTGCCGGTCTGTTCCGATTCAAACAGGTATTTTTTTGCTTTGGGTTTATATTCCTGTATGTATTTTCGTAAAATATCGAGTAACACAGGGCTCAGGTTCACATACCGGTCTTTTTTACCTTTTGCCCGTTCAATAAACAGTTGCATACGCTTACTGTCAACATCGGTAATTTTCAGGTTCACAAGCTCGCTTACACGCAATCCGGCGCTGTAAACTGTAAACAGCATAGCTTTGTGTTTTTTGTTTTCAAGCGCATTAAATAACCGGGCTATTTCATCTTCGTTCAATAATTTGGGTAATAACAACGGCTTTTTAGGGCGGGGAATGTTCCATGTAAATTTCTCTCTTCCCAAAACCTGCTCATAATAAAACTTTATTGCGTTTAATCTGCTGTGAGCTGTGTTTTCACTTATACCTTCTGTCTCCATAGCAAAAACCATATAGCGTTTTAAATCGGCTGCGGTAAGCGAATCAATATGTTTTTGCTTTATTATGCGCAATAACTGGATAAACTCATTTTTGTAGGTTTTAATAGTTGATGAACTGTATGCCTTTAACTTGAGCCTGCGTACAAACTCTTCAAGTGCAATACTGTTTTGCCGGTTTAGTTGTGTAGTTGCCTGGGCTTTAACCGGCACTAAAGAAACACTTTGTTTTTTTTCTGAAGTGGAAACTTTTTGTAACGATTTTTTCAATAGGCTGGTGTCAAATTCTGCTATACCATTGAGAGCTGTTTGTAACTGACGCAGAAGGTTTTTTTGTAGCGGCATATACCAGCAACGCTGCGAATTACTCCACAGCACACCGTGTTGCATTATAATTGAATGAATGGCAGTGTTTCTTTCAAAATGTAAGCTAATCCATTCAGTGTTTTTATGATTGAGCAGGTTCAGGGTGATTTTCTGCATGTTCATCGGTTTCTGCCAACAATTTACAACAAAAACAAATAATAGAAAACAACCCCTGGGTATAATCAGCAACCATTTTTTTCATAAAAATTAATGTTACTTTTTTCAACATTCCCCTGCCTTATCTTTGCCGCTATGTTTAATAAAAAGAAAGTAATTGTTGTGCTGCCGGCTTACAATGCTGCCAAAACTCTGGAAATTACATACAGGGAAATTCCTTTTGATATTGTGGATGAAGTGGTACTGGTTGATGATGCCAGCAAGGATGAAACTGTTGCCAAAGCAAAGGAACTGGGCATTAAACATGTTGTTAGCCATGAAAACAATAAAGGATATGGAGGCAACCAGAAAAGTTGTTATAAAAAGGCGTTGGAGCTGGGTGGCGATATTGTAATTATGCTTCACCCCGATTATCAATACACCCCGCAGTTGATTCATGCAATGACGAGTATTATTGGTAACGAGGTTTATCCTGTTGTATTTGGCAGCCGCATTTTAGGAAATGGTGCGCTAAAAGGTGGTATGCCTCTGTACAAATACATTGCAAACCGTTTTCTTACACTTACGCAGAATATTTTACTCGGTCAGAAACTTTCAGAATACCATACCGGCTACAGGGCTTTCAGTAAAGAGGTGCTGGAAGCTGTAAAGCTCGATGCCTGTGATGATGATTTTATTTTTGATAATGAAATGGTATCGCAGATTTTTTATAAAGGGTACGAAATAGGAGAGGTAACCTGCCCTACAAAGTATTTTGAAGAAGCCAGCAGCATCAACTTCCGCCGCAGCATGAAATATGGATTAGGCTGTTTAAAAGTTTCTCTTATTTATCGTTTGTGCAAATGGGGATTAATGAAGAGCAGGCTTTATTAATTTTTACTCAGGCAGAAAAAGTGTAGTAGCAGACTTATCTATCGAACTTTGCCGTCTTTCTGTCTTATTTTCTTCTGTAAAAAACAAACCCATTCTTTTCATAAAGAATTTCCAGCGTGGCACTATGTTCTTTCAGCAGTTCTTCCTTGTATGTGTTTTTGCTGATGAAGTAAGCTGGCTTGTCAACCGGGCCGGTTAGTAACCAATTTTCATCTTTCGATTCTTTCCTGTTACCGGGTTTTAATTTTGTGTAGAAGTATTGAGCATAACTTTTATAGCCCAGCGGTTTTACATATACATCTTTCCCCTGCAGGCTTTGGAAAAATTCAATAGCTGCATTTTGAGAGTATTGTTCAATTCGTGGTGTAAACGCAGTAAGCAATACCTGCATGGCAACAATACCTGCAGTAAAAAGGGTTATAAATGCAGTTTTGTATTTTCTGCGGTTGAGTTGTATATAAGCGAAAATAACTGCGGCGAGAAATAGTATTCCCGGAATCATGAGCCAGTAATTCCAGTTAACCGTGGCTTCAATATTTGCTAATGCAAATTTATCTTTTTGCAGCAATGGTTTTAACCATTGAATATTGTTGCCAAGTAATGGCAGTGCAATAAAGAGAATACTCCAGATTAGTCCCAATGCAAGCAACGCATGCCGTTGCCAGCTTTTTAATTGTGCAGTACGGTTAACAATTCCATAAACAGTGGAAGCAGCTAAGTAACCAATGGGCAGATAAGTAAATGATGAATAGTGAACAATCTTGGTTTTTACAATCGTAAACACAACAAGAATAACAATTAATGATGCTATCATCATGGTTCTGAAAAATTGCTGCGATGTGTTATCATTAATCTGGTTTTTATACCTGAATAGGAGAAGTGATGCGGGAAAACACCCGATAAGAACCACAACAAAATGATACAGTAAAAAACCACCATGACCTGCATCTTTTGTCTGCGCCAGTCTTACCTGGTAAGTAATAAACTCATTCACAAACCACCATCCGTGCTGCAGAATTTCCAATCCAAACCACAACAGCGTTACAACTGCAACTCCCAATCCCCACAATAAATAATATTTCAGTGCCACAAGTCCTTTGCCCCGCATAAACACAATAAATAAAACATAACTCAGCAACACAACGAGTAATGCAACAGGCCCTTTCGTTAAAATACCTGCACCGGTAAACAATGCGGAGAAAAATAAGGAAGGCAATATCTTTTTCCGTTCTTCTTTCTCCGATAAAAATTTGCTGAGGTAATAGATGCCTAAAAAGATAAACAGGTTAAACCACGGGTCAATTATGCCACTTTTAAAATACAGGTGGGGCAAAAAAGTGCCGGCATAAATCAGCACCCACCATGCCGCAAAACGTTCATTGTGCAATCTCCTGCCAATGCCAAACAGAACAAGTAATGTTATTACGCCGCATACCGCATTGGGAAAACGGGCTGCAAATTCATTTTCGCCAAACAGCTTCATGCTTGCCACCTGCATCCAGAAAAACAAGGGCGGTTTTTCCCAGAACGGTTCATAGTTGATTTGTACCTGCATATAATTGCCTGTTTCAATCATTTCACGGGCGCTCTCCGCAAAATTGATTTCATCCCAGTCAAACAGATGTACTTTTCCAAGCGAATGAAAAAATAAGGCAGATGCAACTGCAATAACAATCAAATAAGATATAAACCTGTTCATGTGTGGTTACGAAGATAAATAAACAAGTAATTACAGATTGCGTTAAATAAAAAACCGGAAACAACAGGTTGCTTCCGGTAAAAAACACAAAGAATGATTATTAGCCGAGATATCCTTTTAATAATTTACAGCGGCTGTTTGTTTTCAGTTTGCTGATGGCTTTGTCTTTAATTTGTCTTACCCGCTCACGGGTAAGGTTAAAACGTTCGCCTATATCTTCAAGGCTCAGCGGATGATCCACACCAATTCCAAAAAAGAAACGGATAACATCCTGCTGGCGCTCAGTTAATGTTTGTAATGATCGTTTGATTTCGGTTTGTAACGATTCATTATGGTCAAGCTCTTCATCTGTTGCTGATGCATTGGGGTTCTCCATCACATCCATCAGCGTATTTTCTTCTCCATCCGATAAGGGGGAGTCCATACTTACATGGCGTGATGAAATGCCAAGGGTTGATGATACCTCATCAATTTCAATATCCAGTACTTCGGCAAGTTCTTCAGCAGAGGGCTCTCTTTCGTACTCCTGTTCTAATTGCGAATAGGCTTTGTTAATGCGGTTGGTTAATCCTACTTTATTTAACGGCAACCGTACAATTCTTGATTGTTCTGCCAACGACTGCAGAATACTCTGACGTATCCACCACACTGCGTAGGAAATAAATTTAAACCCTCTGGTTTCGTCAAAACGTTGTGCTGCTTTAATTAAGCCAAGGTTTCCTTCATTAATGAGGTCGGGGAGTGAAAGACCCTGATTTTGGTACTGCTTGGCAACCGATACAACAAAGCGCAGGTTGGCTTTTGTAAGCCGGTCTAAAGCCCGTTGATCGCCCTGCCTTATCCGGATGGCAAGTTTTACTTCTTCTTCCGGCGTAATCAATTCAACTTTTCCAATCTCCTGCAAATACTTTTCAAGACTTTGCGATTCACGATTGGTGATTGATTTTGTGATTTTGAGTTGGCGCATGCTCATAAGCTTGATATTAAGGTTATTGTTTAAAAAGTTTCATAGTCGTTCCTCAAAACCTGCAACAACAACATGGTTCAACGGTTCAAATACCGGTTTTGTGGTTGATTAAAATTCACCTAATTTAAACTTTTGTAACAAATCAGCCAAAAAAAAGCCCAATTTGGCCTGTTTTTACCACGAACAGGGTATGTTTTGTTTAATTTATTTATATAATTTTCTAAACAAAAAATAAAAAATATAAAGTTTTGAATCCTCTAATATTTTTTTATTATTGCATCAAATCAAGAGGTGAACTGAAAAACAAATGAGTAAAAAAGTTTTATACACGCTGGAATTCCCTGTTAAGTGCTCTCCTGCTATTTTATACGAATTTCTGGCAACGCCATCCGGACTGCAGGAATGGTTTGCTGATAAAGTTGATGATAGAGACGGTGTATTTACATTTAACTGGAACGGATCGGAAGACAAAGCACAGTTATTGGAAAGTGAACTGGATAAATTTGTGCGGTACAGGTGGCTTCATTATGCCAAAGATGAGTACTTTGAATTCAGGATTGAAAAGACAGAAATATCTAACCAAACGATTCTTGTTGTAAAAGATTTTGCCGAAAAAAAAGAAATCAAAGATCAAAGCCAGCTATGGGAATACCAGATCAAAGATCTCTTTCACCGTATTGGTAACTAATACAGCAACTGAAGTAACCGGTTAAAATTTTTCAGGAGAAATTCTTCTGCTTCGTCCCATTTATCCAGGTCAAGTTTACAGGCAAGCCTGAGAACGGTTGTTTCTCCGGCGTTTATTTGTTGCTGTTTAAGAGGCTGCATATTTGTTGTGCTGAAATCAAATGCCCATTCGTCATCATTCACATTAATCCATAATTCTTCATTGGTAAAATGGCGCAGTTTTTCAGCTATCTGTTTTTCATACTGCAGTTTGTAAATTCCTTTTAAATGAATAGTGATGCTGAAAAAATGTCCCCACCAGAAAAATGTTCGTATGGCAAATACATTTTCTTTTTCAAAGAAACGGGGATAATCAAGCATCAGGTATGGCAGCCCTGTATAGTTTTCGCCTTTGGAGATTTTTGGGTGAATGGTTTTTACTTCTGCCGGCAACTTGTGTATTAAACCATCAGCAGTATAACCTGCTGCAAGTTTTTGAAAAAGCATATTTACTTTTTGAATAATGGCATTCTTTGTTAAAATCCAATTGGCATTGGTTACTAATTCTTTCTCAAAAGATGAAAGACTTACATTTGCGGAATCCTGCATAAAAGATTACTGTGATTAAAAAGTTAGACAAACTTATTATAAAAGCATTTATCGGGCCGTTTCTTGCAACGTTCTTTATAGCTGTGTTTATACTTGTAATGCAGTTCTTCTGGTTGTATATAGATGATTTTGTTGGTAAGGGAATTGATTTTTTTACATTAGTTCAGTTTATTGCTTATGTAAGCACTACGCTTGTGCCACTTGCATTGCCGCTTGGTATTCTGCTTTCTTCCATTATGACGTTTGGAAATCTTGGTGAATCATTTGAACTCGTTGCTATCAAAAGCGCAGGAATTCCTTTAATACGTTTTATGCGGCCTGTTTTTATTGTTTCTGCTTTGCTTGGAGTGGTTGCTTTTGCTTTTGCAAACTATGTAATACCCGTTGCAGAATTAAAAATGCGTACACTGTTGTACGATATACGAGTTGCTAAACCGGCTTTTGATATTAAAGAAGGTGTTTTTTATAATAAACTGGATGGGTACACAATTAAAATAGGGAAAAAGGAAAAAGATTCAGTGATTTATAATGTGGTGATTTATGAAAATAATTATTCTTTGCAGGATAACATCATTCTTGCAGAGAAAGGAACAATGACTGTTTCGCCCGATCAGCGGTTTCTTTATTTTAATTTACAGAATGGCTGGAGATACCAGGAAAAAGGAAACCCCGGCACTATTGAAACCGATTATTACAGACTTGGGTTTAAAGAATACAAAAAGGTATTTGATTTAAGCTCTTTTAAGCTTAACAAAACATCTGATTCTACTTTTAAGAATTATTATAAAATGCTGAGTTTGCGCCAGCTCACAACAGTGATTGATTCGCTTAAAAAAATTCAGGCTGTTGCTGGCATTAAGGCAAAGCGTGAACTCGGGCCACTGTTGCCAATTCAGATGATTCCTGATTCTGTATGGAAAAAGGCAAAACCATTAACCAGCAAGTTTAAAACAATCGACAACCTTGTTCCCGATAGTTTAAAACAAATTGTTTATAGCAGTGCAATCTCAAAAATGTCGGGGTTGAAAAATCAGGTTGAATTTCTTGCTGTTGATTTTAAAGAACAGCGCTGGCAGTTGCGGTTACATGAAATTGAGCGGCACCGGAAATTCACTTTGTCATTTGCATGTGTTGTATTGTTTTTAATAGGCGCTCCGTTGGGTTCAATTATACGAAAAGGAGGCATTGGTTTGCCACTGGTTATTTCTGTTTTCTTTTTCATTGCATTTCATGTGGCTAACACAAGCGGAGAGAAAATGGTGCGGGAAGATGTTTTATTACCTTACAGCGGCATGTGGCTTTCAACTTCTATCCTCATTCCGGTAGGTATTTTCCTTACTTATAAAGCAATGCAGGATTCCAATCTCTTTAACGCAGAATTCTACTACAGGATATTGCGCAGGTTGCATTTATCCCGTTTCCTGAAAGAAAAAAAATAATGGCTCTGTTTTTGGTGTTAATTTAAAGTTTGAAAAATATTCTTTATGGCTAAACAAATTTCCCGCCGTCGTTTTATCAATCAGTCGGCTAAAGCAGGAATGGCAGTTACGGCTGCTGTAATTACAGGTAACCGGTTATTTGCTGGTGCAAATGTTCAGAGTGGTGGTGTTTTTACAGGCTTTGATCAGACTCCGCTGCCGTATGCATACAATGCGCTGGAACCTTTTATTGACGCACTTACAATGGAAATACACTACAGCAAACACGCTGCGGCGTATGCCACCAATCTTAAAGATGCAGCTAAAGCAGAGGCTGTTGATATGAGCAAGCCATTGGAAGATGTATTTGGAAAGATTTCTAAATATTCTGCAAAGCTTCGCAACAATGGTGGCGGACATTACAATCATGAACTGTTCTGGAAGAGCATGAAAAAAGATGGGGGAGGACAACCTGCCGGAAAACTCCTTTCAGCAATAAACCAGTCGTTTAACAATTTTGATACTTTTAAAACTCAATTTGCCGACGCAGGTAAAAACCGTTTTGGAAGCGGTTGGGCCTGGCTTTATGCCGATAAAGACAAGCAGTTAAAAATCGGGTCAACCCCCAACCAGGATAACCCTTTAATGGATTTGTGTGAAATTAAAGGAATGCCAATGCTGGGGCTTGATGTGTGGGAACATGCTTATTATCTGAAATACCAGAATAAGCGGGCTGATTATATCAATGCCTGGTGGAATACAATAAACTGGGAGTTTGTACAAAAGCGTTTTGAAAGCCTGTAATTTTTTTTATACTTAGCCGACTGCGGCTTTGTATTTGGATGACTGAATAATTACCTTCATGGTTGAACTCAAAATCATGAAAACAATTGTTCAGTCATTTTTTTATTTACTGAACTACTTGGTTAATCATCTGCACACATGAGAAACATAAAACGTTTTTACCGCAAGCATTTTAGTTACCTGGTTGACAGGTTAAAAGATTTCGGAACTGTTGTTCGTCCTTTATGGATTGTTTTATTATTTCAGTTGCTCATTTTTGCGGCATTTGTTCTTGCACCACAAGGCCAGGATATGCTACTGAGCATGGTTATTAATTTTGATGACCACTGGTTTGCTTTTCTTTGGCTGTTGATTTCACTTTTTGCTTTGAGTACTGTTTCAGAATTTGGCAGCAGGTTAATTATTTATTTTTCCGATTTAACCACGCATGAACTGGAACCCCGCCGGGTACGGTACAGGAAAGTATATCAGCGTTCGCTGTCAAAAATTTTATTATTTGCGCCTGTTGTTTTTGTTGCATGGGGATTTATTGCAACCAGCTTACGGTTAATGAAGGGGTCGTCAATTGATGCTTTTCAGCAAAAAAATCCATTTTTCATTCTTGTAATTATTGTTGCTGCTCATTTGTTGCTTGCTTTTGCTATTTATCAATTATACTTCGGGAAACTGAGGAAAAAAATTTATGTGCTGGCGCTGAACAGGTGGCAGAAGTTTGTATTGTCAAAATTGTACAGCATCAGCAAAATAAGGTTAATACCTGCTGTTGAAGTTGTTGAGGGCAAGCCTCAGTTGGTGCAGGTGCAGGTTGGAGGTAAATATTTCTTCAGGCCAATACTCAGAAGATTTCACACAACTTTCCTTTTACCTGCAGTTTTATTTATTGTTATTTTCAGTTTTTTGCCGGTAAAATATTTCCCGTCTTTTGGTGCTGCCGCTATTGTTTGCCTTTCACTTGCCTGCTGGATAGCAGTGTATTGCTGGTTTGATATTCTGGATAAAGTTCAGCCGTTGTTTATAAATATTCCTTACCGCCTTATAATGCTGATTGCCTTGTTGCTTTTTTCATGGTACAATCACGATCATCCGGCACGTATTGCGGCTATGAAACCAAAAACAGAAAACAGGAAACCGGTGCAGCAGTATTTCGACGATTGGGTTGAGGCAAAAGGTTTTGATAAAGATTCATCTTTCCCTGTGGTGTTTGTTAGTGCCGAAGGAGGTGCACTGCGTACCGGCTGTTTTACTTCTATGATGCTGGCACAATTACAGGATTCATTCCCGGCATTTAAGAATCATGTTTTTTGTTACAGCAGTGTAAGTGGTGGTTCGCTTGGTACTAATTTTTTTAATGCACTTACGCAATTGCCTGTACTTCCATCGGATTACGCAACAGTTACAAGAAAATTTTATGAACATGATTTCCTTACAGCAACAACCGGTAAGCTTGTGTTTTCGGAGTTATTCAATGCTTATTCACCAAGAATGATTTCACGTTTCGACAGAGCTACTGCTCTTGAAAAAAGCTGGGAATATGCTTTTGCTGATGCTACAGCTACTGATGCCGATTCAAATCTGTTTACTCAAAATTTTTCAACCGGTGCAGGCAATCCTGCCGCAAAAGATCATGCGGCTTTGCTCATCAATATTACAGAAGTTGAAAGTGGTTTACGGGCAATTTTCAGCAATGTGCTGATTGATCCTGTAAACTTTAACGAAGTGGCCGATGTGCAGAAAAAAGCAAGAGTGCAGTTGCCTTACAGCACAGCTATCAGTTTAAGCGCACGCTTTCCATTGGCATCGCCTGCAGGAGCAATTGAGTGGAGAGAGGGCTTTCAGTTGCATTATGTAGATGGGGGATATTACGAAAACAAAGGAGCACAAAGTGCGGCTGAAGCGTTACAGGCAATAAAACAGTTTTCAAAGTATAAAAACAAGGCAGAGTTTTATGTAATACAGTTTCATTTTATTGAACCAACTCCAGGCGAATTCTACGGCCTTCGGTTTTTAAACGAGCCAAGAGAAATTATGAAAGCGATGATGAATGTACAAAGCGGACATACACAATTCAGCTACCAGGAACTATTCAGGATGTGCAAACAGAATAATGCGGTGTTAATTCCTTTGTACCTGCCACTCGATGGCCATAAAGTACCAATGAACTGGGTATTGTCTGATGCGGCTTTAACAAGACTTGAAACTGTTTGCAAAACATTATTGAAGACGGATAAAAATCTGCAGCCTTTACGGGTTCGGCTTCAGCAGTTGTCTGAATAGGCACAGCCCCTGCAGAAAACATCTTCACAATTGCAAGCGGGAAGTAGCATCTGCAGAGGCTGTTAATGGATGCAAAGTAAAAGCGAATAATATTAGAAACCTGCAATAATTCCGAACATTTTTTTGCTTTTTCATTACTTTAACCCTTTGTTAATTTTCAGCCAACGGCAGTCATTTTTTTTAATGAGATCGCTCATGTTTTTTTGTATGAATATTATTGGTCGGTACGGTTGTAAGTGTGAAATGCTTTTTAAATGTTTGTATGAATATGCTACTTTCGTCATTCAATCAGATACATTCAAAATTCAAATACAATTGTTATGCAAGCCTGGAAAGAATATCAGGAACAAAACAAAGAGCGTTTCCTGAACGAATTGCTTGAACTGCTGCGTATCCCTTCCATCAGTGCAAGAAATGAAAACAAAGCCGATATGATTACCTGTGCTGAAGCAGTTAAGCAGCGTTTGCTTGATGCGGGAGCCGATAAAGCAGTTATTTATGAAACAGCCGGTCACCCGGTAGTGTATGGCGAAAAGATGATTGACCCGCTAAAGCCAACTGTTTTGGTGTATGGTCACTACGATGTACAGCCTGTTGATCCGTTGAACTTATGGAACAGCCCTCCGTTTGAACCTACAATCAAAGACGGTAAAATTTTTGCCCGTGGTTCAGCCGATGATAAAGGCCAGTTTTTTATGCATGTGAAAGCGTTTGAAACAATGGTTCAAACCAGTTCGCTTACAACAAACATCAAGTTTATTATTGAAGGTGAAGAAGAAGTGGGAAGCCCCAACCTTGCAACCTTTGTAAAAAATAATAAAGAGTTACTGAAGGCCGATGTAATTCTCATTAGTGATACAGCAATGATCAGTATGGAAAATCCTTCCATTGATATTGGCGTGCGTGGTTTAAGTTATATTGAAGTGGAAGTAACAGGTCCAAACAGGGATCTGCACAGTGGTGTTTATGGTGGTGCAGTTGCCAACCCGATTACGATGCTGGCAAAAATGATTGCATCTTGTCATGACGAAAACAATCATATTACTATTCCCGGATTTTATGATGATGTGGTGGAAGCAACTCCTGAAGAACGCAAGCTGATGGCTGCTGCTCCTTACGATGAGAATGAATTTAAAGCTGATTTAGGCGTATCTGAACTTTGGGGTGAAAAAGGATTTACAAGTAATGAACGCACCGGTATTCGTCCTACATTGGAATTAAACGGTATCTGGGGCGGATATACTGGTGAAGGTGCAAAGACTGTTCTTCCTTCAAAAGCCTTTGCAAAAATTTCAGCACGACTTGTTCCTAATCAGTCATCAGAAAAAATTACAGAAAAGCTGATTAACTATTTTCAAAGCATTGCACCTGCTGGTGTGGTTGTAAAGGCAAGTGAGCATCATGGTGGTGAACCATATATGACTCCTGTTGACAGCAAGGCTTACAAAGCTGCTGCTGCTGCAATGAAAGATACATTTGGAAAAGATCCCATTCCTGTACGTGGTGGCGGAAGTATTCCTATCTGCGCATTGTTTGAAAAAGAACTGGGAATTAAAATTGTATTCATGGGCTTTGGTTTAGATAGTGATAATCTGCACAGCCCGAATGAAAAATATGATTTAGTGAATTTCTATAAAGGAATTGAAACCATTCCTTATTTCCATAAGCATTTTGCGGAGATGTAATTGGAAGTGGATAAAATAAAAAAGCTGATGTTATTCCAACATCAGCTTTTTTATTTTATAGTTATTTTATTTAAAATCACTCTTAATAAAATCAGCCAGCAGCTTCATTCTGAAATACAGATTACTGATCATCAGCGGCACATTGTTTTTAAGATTATTGACGGTGCCGTTATTCATCTTCTTTAAATTTTTCAGCTCCACAATCTTTTCATCAATTTTATCAACCAGTTTTTCTGCTGTCCATCCAATATATTTTTTATTGCGTTCATCAAACACATGATAAGGTTCAATTGCGCCTGCTTTCAGTTTTTTAAATGCAAAATTGTTTTTAATGGCTTCCTGTACAGCTTCATTACTCAGCAGATCAATCACTGTATCAGGATTGGTTTTATTCAGAAAGGCATTTTTGAAAATGTTGAGATTGTTGCGTAATTCCATCAGTACCTGTTTCTTCATCACATCCGTTGTTTTAGACTGTTTGTGAAGAAATGAAATCAGGTTGTCTAATGGTGCAATGCCACTTTTAAGCCAATCAAGGTTCATAGTAAAACTTTCAGTCATAAATATAAAAAATCCGCCTTCATCAGACGGATTTGATATTTTATTTATGTTCTGTTTTATTGTTTTTGTAAAATCATTGTTGCTTTGGCATTAATCTTCTGATTAACAGATAATCCGCTTTGAATAGTTGTATTGTTCTGAACAAGATTCATATTGAGGGTGAGTTTATCTCCTTCAATTTTGTATTTATAGCCAGCAGGGGTTAAGGCAGTAGTTGTGCCGGAAGAAACATTTACAACTGTTCCACCGGTTATTGCTAATGAATCACTGCCAATTTTTTTATAGGTTGAAGTAGGATTTGATGCCGGTGCTGAAAAAGGGGTTTCACTTGTATAATCCATTTGCAATTGTCCGTCTTCATACATTTTTGTTGTTGCTTGTCCGGATGCTGAATAAGCAATATTCTGCCCGTTAAAGTTTGTAGGTGTTATCACAATTGTTCCACTTGCTGCTGTTGAGGCATACGTATATAAAGTGTATATTACAAACGAACTGCCCAATTGCTGGTAGCTGTTTGTGTTTTCTGATATGCCGGAGATTGATACAAATTTCCATGTTCCTTCAATATCTTTTGTTGATGTGGATGAACCGGAATCTTCTTTTTTACAGGAAATTAAAAGCAAAGGCAGCGCAAGGGCAGTAATAATGGTAAATGATTTCATAGTTAATAATTTTGACAGCAAAGCTATATAAAAATCATTCTGTTGGTGAAGTAAAATTCAGGAATTTTGTTTTTTGGCGCATCAACGAATTATAGCACATTTTGATCTTGATACTTTTTTTGTATCGGTAGAACGATTGAACGATCCTTCACTCGTTGGGCAACCTGTAATTGTAGGTGGTACAAAAGAGAGAGGTGTGGTTAGTACCTGCAGCTACGAAACAAGAGTATTTGGTGTGCACAGCGGTATGGCAATGGCACAGGCAATGAAACTTTGTCCGCATGCAATTGTTGTGCAGGGAACAAGAAATGATTACAGTAAATATTCAAGATGGGTTACAGATATTATTGCAGCCAAAGCTCCATTGTTTGAGAAAGCATCTATTGATGAATTTTATATTGACCTGACCGGAATGGATCGTTTTTTTGATCCGTTGCAATGGACGATTGGTCTGCGGCAGGAAATTATTGATGAAACAAAACTTCCTATTTCATTTGCCATGGCAAGCAACAAGCTTGTTGCTAAAATAGGAACCGACTTTGCCAAGCCCAACAATTATATTTTTATTGAGTTTGGAAAAGAAAAAGAATTTCTTGCACCGCTTCGTGTAAATAAAATTCCAGGTATTGGTGAGAAAGCGTTTCATACATTACTCGACCTTGGTATTGAAACCATTGGTGAATTGCAAAATACAAACCCGGTTATGCTTGAACAGCAGTTGGGAAAACATGGACGGGATTTGTGGCAAAGGGCACATGGCATCAGTTTCAGTGAAATTCATTCTTTTCATGAAGCAAAATCTATTTCAAGCGAAAATACATTTCATGAAAACAGGAGTGATCTTGCGTTTCTTGAAGCAGAGATTGTTCGCTTAACCGAAAAAATTGCGCATGAGTTACGGCAGGATGGGAAAATGGCCGGTTGTGTTTCAGTGAAAATCCGTTATCCTGATTTTGAAACTCAACAACGCCAGGCAACTGTTCCTTACACCCAATATGATGATGAACTGATTTATAATGCAAAGGAATTATTTCACCAGCTTTACAAAAAAGGAAAGCCTGTTCGCTTGCTTGGTGTAAAGCTGAGTGAATTGATTGATGAGTCATCACAAACAAACCTTTTCCAGGATATTCAACGTAAAAATGATCTGTATAAAGCCATTGATGAAGTAAAGGGTCGTTTTGGAAAAGACCTTCTTACAAAAGGGAGAAATGCCAACAAACGCAGGCATGATGATGATTTGCGGGATGCTTCCTAATACTTGTTGTTTTTAAAATAAGGGCAAATAAAAAATATTTACTTAAAGTCTATTCAGTTGGTAGGAAATAAATATATTTGCCGACTATTCATTGTTTAACAACTAAAATCATTTTATGAGTTTACGTCTTGGGGACATTGCTCCCAATTTTAAAGCAAAAACAACTGCAGGTGAAATTGACTTTCATGAATACCTCGGAAATAGTTGGGGTGTATTGTTTTCTCATCCTGCTGATTACACTCCTGTTTGTACAACAGAGCTGGGAAAAACAGCTTTGCTGAAAAGCGAATTTGAAAAAAGAAATGTAAAGGTGCTGGCATTAAGTGTTGATGGACTGGATAAGCATAATGGCTGGGTAAATGACATCAATGAAACACAAAACACAACTGTTCAGTTTCCTATTATTGCAGATGAAGACAGAACTGTTGCTAATTTGTATGATATGATTCATCCCAATGTATCTGAAACATTTACAGTTCGTTCATTGTTTATCATTGGTCCTGATAAAAAAGTAAAACTCTTTATTACTTATCCTGCTTCAACTGGAAGAAACTTTTATGAAGTGCTTCGTGTAATTGATTCGTTACAGCTTACTACAAATTATAGTGTGGCAACTCCTGCTGATTGGAAAGAAGGTGAAGATGTGATTGTTGTTCCTGCAGTAAGCACCGAAGATGCAATTGCAAAATTCCCGAAAGGTGTAAAAGTGGTAAAGCCTTATTTACGTTATACTCCGCAACCCAATAAATAAAGAAGTAATTAGTTTGGTATGAGCCCGCTTGCGGGCTCTTTTTATTTAATCCATTTATCAAACTGCTGAAGCATTGCTTTCAGATCTTTTGATAGTGGAGCTTCCAGTTCTCTTCTTTCGCCATTCACATCGGTAAAAGCCAGCTTCCATGCATGCAATGCCATGCGGCTCAGCAGCGGACGCTCTTCTTCATCGGCTTTGGAGAGTTTAAATTTTTTTCGTTTGATAGATGATAATAAAACAGGTTGTGCTGTGCCGTAAATATCATCACATACAATCGGATGACCGATATGTTTCATGTGTACACGTATCTGGTGAGTACGTCCGGTGTGTATCTGGAACTGCATCCACGAATACATTCCATACTCATGAAGAACTTTATAATCGGTTAATGATGCTTTTCCTTTTATGTGAGTGATGTAAGTTGACTTTTTTACAGGATGTTCCATAATCGCAGCATCAACACTTCCTTCTTTATTTACCAATGTGCCATGAACAAGACCCAGATAAAATTTCTCTACTTCACGTTCTGCAAACTGGTTCGAAAGAAATTTGTGTGTTTCTTCATCTTTGGCAAACACAATCAAACCACTGGTGTACTTATCCAAACGATGAATAATCCACACCTTGCCATACTTTTCATTAAGCCAGTCTTTCAATGAAGGCTCGCTTTGTTCACGGTCAGTAATAGACAATAAGCCGGAGGGTTTGCTCAATGCAATCCAGTGATCAGTTTCAGCAATTATTTCAACTTTATTCCTCATCTCTGTTTTTGCCTTTTTTTTCTTCTTTCTTTTTTACAAACGATTTGTTCAGGAATTTCAGAAGCCGTACTTCTTTTTCGTTGAGGTAGCGCCAGCGGCCACGTTCAACATTTTTCTTGGTGAGGTTAGCGAACAATACACGATCAAGTCCTTTTACATCATATCCAAGATGTTCAAACATGCGTCGTACAATTCTGTTTCTGCCGCTGTGAATTTCAATGCCGATTATTTTTTTGTTTTTCGGGTCAGGGTAACCAAGTGAATCAGGAGCAATAAAGCCATCTTCAAGTGTTACACCTGCAAGCATTGCTTCAAAATCTTTTTTCTCCAGTGGCTTATCTAACGTTACTTCATACACTTTTTTTACCTGGCAACTTGGATGAGAAAGTTTTTGTGTGAGTTCGCCATCATTGGTAAGAAGTAATACACCGGTTGTATTTCTGTCGAGGCGGCCAACCGGATAAATGCGGCTTGTTGGAATTCCCTTCATCAGATCCATGATTGTTTTTCTTCCCTGCGGATCTTCAGATGTTGTTATATAATCTTTTGGTTTATTCAGCAGAATATAAACGAGGTCTTTCTGTATGTTGATTTTTTTTCCATTAACGAATACCTCGTCGTTGCCGGTTATTTTATGCCCAGGCTCGGTTATCACTTGCCCATTCACTTTTACTTTCTCTTCTTTAATAAGAACAACTGCGTCTCTTCTGCTGCATATTCCGCAATGAGCAATATATTTATTCAAAGGCATTTCGTCAGCAGATGATTCTTTTCTGAACGTAACAGGTTTTACTGTTGTTGGCAGCTTGCTGTTTGAGGAATGGGGTTTGATATTGCGGTCAGCCTGTTTTTGAATTTTTACTTTTGAGTTAGGGCCTTCTTCCAGGCGTTTTTTTTCAAAATATTCATTCTTTTCAGCACGGGCTTTGCGCTTTTCCTGGCGATGTTCTTCCTTAATCTGTGCATTGCTTTTGCGTTGAACGAATTTGCCGAAGTTGTTTTTTGTCATGTTTTACTTTTTATGCTGTTTTTCAACAGTATTTTTTTTAATCGGATCAGTTGTTGTTTTTCAACAGTTCTTCTTTTATCAAAACTTCTTTATTTGCCAATTGGCCACATGCTGCATCAATATCTTTACCACGACTTTTTCTTAGCCGTGCATTTACTTTATGCTTTTCAAGGTAAGCCATAAAAGCCTCGGTAGTTTTTTCATCCGGCTTGCGGAATTGAGCATTGTCAATCGGGTTGTACTCAATAATGTTAATCAAATCGGCCGGAACCTGCCTGTACACTTTAATCAGCTCATCTGCATCTTTTAACGAATCGTTGAAATTGTTAAACAGAATGTACTCAAACGTTATTTCGTTGCCTGTTTTTTTATAGAAATGATTCAGCGCTTCAATGAGTGATTTGATATTGTTGGTGTCATTGATGGGCATAATTTCATGACGCTTGCTATCGTTGGCAGCATGTAATGATAATGCCAGTTTAAACTTTACTTCATCATCACCCAATTGTTTTATTTGTTTTGCAACACCTGCTGTTGATACCGTAATTCTTCTGGGGCTCATTGCAAGGCCATCAGGTGCCGTAATTCGTTCTATTGCCTTCAACACGTTTTTATAATTGAGTAAAGGCTCGCCCATTCCCATAAAAACAATGTTGGTGAGTTTCTTTTCATACACTCTTTCGCTTTGCTGGTTAATGAGCACTACCTCATCGTAAATTTCATCGTAAGTTAGATTACGTTTCCGGTCGATATAACCGGTTGCACAGAATTTGCAGCTTAATGAACAGCCAATCTGGGATGATACACAAGCTGTTTTACGGTCATCGGTAGGAATGAGCACACCTTCGGCCAGGTAACCTTCGTGTGTGCGGAACCTTGATTTAATCGTACCATCGGCTGAGTATTGTGTGGCATCAACCGTTAATGCAGGGAGTGTGAATGTTTCGCCCAGCTTTTGCCTCAGTTCTTTGCTGAGGTTGGTCATATCGGCAAAACTGTGTGCATGTTTTTGCCAAAGCCATTCAAAAACCTGTTTTGCCCTGAATTTTTTTTCGCCAATGCTTTCAAAGTATTCTGTAATTTCCTGAAGACTTAAGTGGCGTATATTTCGCTCGTTCGCTACTTTCATAACTACAAAGGTAATATTTTGTACATCGGTATTTGTGCTATTCAGCCTTGTAGCTGTTGTTTTTCATTCTGAACTTAATTTGGTTTATTATATCCGGCAATTTTTTACTGATGACAGTTAAATAACATATACACATATATTTTATATCGTAAATTGCCGTAATTGGTATTATTTGGTTTAAAATCAGTAATTCTTATGCGTTTTTTTACAGTTTGTTTCATGATGGTGTTTTGTTTATTTCAGGCGAGTGGTCAGAAAAAAGAAAAGTTGATAAAGGGGATGTATCTGCAGTGGGGTTATAACGCTGAGGTATATACAAAAAGCACAATCCATTTTAAAATGAGTAATGGAAATGATTTTAAACTTCATCATGTTACTGCTCACGACAAAGGTGATTATGATGCAATTTTTAAAAATCCGGAGCAGGTATCCATCCCTCAATACAATTACCGGATCGGATTTTATATCAACAGCAAGCATACAAAGGCTATTGAAATAAATTTCGATCATACCAAGTATGTTGTAACTGATGGACAAAAAGTGCATGTTACCGGAACAATTGATGGGAATAAAGTAGATGCTGACTGTGTTTTAAATCCTGCAACTTTTCTTCATTTTGAACATACTGATGGGGCTAACTGGCTGCATATAAACTATGTCAGTCAGTATATGCTGGCGAAAACACATTCAGGTGCCCGACCATTGCTTACAGGAGTAGTGAAGGCCGGAGCAGGAATTAATATTCCCCGTACTGATTTTACCTGGCGTGGCGACAGGTTAAATAATAATTTTCATGTGGCGGGGTATAATATTAGTGCAGAAGGTGGTTTGCGTTTGTATATGATGCGTAAACTTTTTCTGGAATTAACGGGCAAAACCGGATATGTAAGATATGTGAACGCTCTTGCAAATACTACAATGAGCAAAGGCAACCGTGCTACACACGGCTTTGGTTATCTTGAAGGGATTCTTACTCTTGGTTATGATATAAATTTTTAGCTTGTTTTTACTGCATTACCTGCGGGGGCAGCTCGTTCCATGTTTTGCGCCCGATATAATATAATTTACTTCTTTCTTTATATGCAATGAGCAATGTATAGTTCTTGTAAGCCGGGGAAATGCTGATTTGTTCATCAGAATCATTTAGTATAACCTGAAGCAGATTGTTTTTTGTTGCCGGTATAAGAATTTCCTGTTCAGCTTTTGCTTTCACATTCAGCTTTGTTGATCGTTCGTATGTAACAGGTGTGTTTACTTCTTTTGTTTCAAACGAAATCTTTTTTCCATTTATCCATACTGATGTAAGGGTTATTCTTCTTTCCTTTTTTACTTCAATAAAAACCTGGTAAACGGTTGAGGGTTTGTTCTTTTCGGGCGAAGCAAAATTTGCTCCCTTATTTATTTTCTGACGGAAAGCATAAATTGTTGCAACAGGATAATCCTTGCTGCTGAATGCAGAAAGAAAAATAACTGACAGGCAGGTAAAGAAAAGTTTCATTTGGTAATATTTTCTATTCTGAGATGATCGGTTATTTTTCTTTACATAAATTTTAAAGTGTTTTAACAATTCTCTGAACATGTTTATACTTCCTGTTATCGCTCAGAACTACCATGATGTATGTGCCTGCGGGCAAGCGGCCGATTGCTATTGAGCCGCTCTGGAAATTTTGAGTTGACTGCATAAGAAGCTGGCCCTTCACGTTATAAAGGCTTATTCCAATGGTTTTTATACCTGTTAAACTTCCTGTTGTAAAGTTTATTGTATTACTGGTAACGGTAGGATAAACAGCCGAAATAAAATTCTTATCATTTTGAATAACATTTGAAACTGCTGTTGGTACATTGCCGATTGTTGTATAGAACATGCCGTTTCCGTGTGTGCCAATGAGTAAAGTATTATCGGCTGTACGTAAAACAATATCATTTACAAGCGCTCCCTGCATTACGGTTGGTCCTTCAAGAGTCCATACGGTTGAACTTCCATTGATGGTAGAAGTGCTGAAAAGTCCAATAGAGGTTCCAACATAATATTCAACTCCCGTTGAAGTGGCAACAATGGCACAACTACGGTAAGATGGCAGGGAAATATTTCCTTCTACCGCCTGCCATGTGGGTGAAGCTGAGGTTGCATTCCCCGTCCAGAATGCACTTGTGGCACCATAGTTTGATACTACTGCAAGAACTGTATCAGGATTTCGGGGATTAACTGCAATTTCCCTTATTAGAGAGCTGCTTGTCATACCTATCCCTGAAGAAGGAGAAATGTCAGTTGGTAAAGTAGCTGCTGATCCATCTCTTGGATTTTGTAACCTGTAAATTTTTCCATTATCTGTACCGATGTATAAATAGCTGCTGCTGCTGGAGTATGTTCCTCTTGTTGTTGCCAATGCAAAAATACTTCCTGTTAATGCAGACGCAACTCCGGTCATCAATGTCCACCCGGTAGAAGCACTTACAGTTGAAGCAGATGTTGTTCTCCACACACTGTCGAGACTTACATAATACATTGTTTCCGGGTTATCGGGGTCTAAATGAAAATAGGTTATAAACTCACCATCTCCCGCTGCGGCCGGAGCAATTGAAGAAGAAGTCATTGTTGATGACGAACCGTTTGCATATATTCTGTAAACGTTGCCGTTTTGAAAAGAACCATAGATGTACTGGCTGGTTGATGTACTGGGCGAAAGCGCTGTCATGCCACCATCTCCACCTATCAGGATATAATGATCATTTTGATCAGATAATGGTGACGCAAGCAATCCCTTTGCATCCCTGTAAGTTGTTGAGTTGTCTTGTGCGCCTCCTGCAAAAACTGTTGATCCTGCAACAGGATCAATTGCCACATGATAGTATTGCAATGTCTGATACTGACTGGCAAAATTATTCCATGTAACACTGCTGGCTGTTATATCACTTGTAACCTGTAAACCCCCATCATCTCCAACAGCCATCCTGTTTGAATTAGACGGGTCGAAGGTAAATGAATGATAATCCACATGGCTGTATGAGTTGGGATCTGTATAGGTTGACGATGATAGTCCTCCAATAAAAGTTCCCTGTGTGGCAAATCCATCGGTTGAACGAAACAGGTTTACACCACCGGCAACAACTAAGTTCGGGTTGGTGGGATGAACTGCCAGAAGCATATTGTACCCATCCTGCAGCTCCATATATTTTGTGGTTGTGCCGTTTTGTAATGCTTTAAGATTAGCATTGCGGTTACTGCCCCATGATACTGTTGGGTAACTTGTGAGATCGGCTTTAAATAAATCTGCTTCCGGCTGGCTGTTATCGGCACTTAATGCATTTCTGTACATCACATACAGAATATTGGAATTGCTTGGCGAAACGGCTAAAGTTGTTTTTCCCCATCCGCCAATATAGTTTCCATATACATCGGTTGAATTATTGTAAGTTCTCCATCCTCCAACAGAATCTGTATAACCATTTCTGCCACCTGCAATTCTCGCCCAGCTTCCAAATGCACCAGTTGTAGAAGTCCATACACCGGCAGTATCTCTGTTTCTGTTTCTTCCCGAAAAGCTGGCGTAATATCTTACAGGCGTTACTCCGTATTTTGAAATATCAATATCGGTAATCATGTTTTCCACATTCTGACTTGAATTGGTCAGTTCGCCTGTTTCGTACATAGAAGCTGCCCAAGAGGATCCCCCATTAACAGACCTTACAATATAATTGAGTATGGCGGCATAAACATATCCGTTACCATCTACTTTAATATTAAAAACGATGTCGAACACATTGTCGAATGATTCTCTTGCAGTGCCAGTTATTGTTGAGCTGAGTTTTGTCCACGTTATACCATTGTCGGTTGATTTGAAAATACCATAACCGGGAATAAAAGCATTCGGGTAGAGTGGGGATGAACCAAGCAATTCACCTGTTCCGGCATACCATATATCCTGGTAACCAGGGCGGGGGTCTTGTGCAATACAGCTTACATTTCGTACATCGTTGGCAGGATGTACAAATCCCCATGTATTACCTCCATCGGTTGAGCGGAATAAACCACCTGATACACCTGCTGCCAGAACAATCTGGTTATTACGCATATCAAATGCTAAAGCTCTTGTTCTGCCTCCGTTTTGGGTTGGCCCGGCGGCTGTATATGTATTGTTGATTTCGGGGCGAAATGCTGCTGATTTTTGCCTTGCTATAATTTTTTGCAGAAGTTCATTCTCCTGCCGGTGAATATCCCTTGGAATGATCCCGGTTTTGGGATCATGAAGCATTTTCCATTCATATTGCCACCTTCTGTAACCAGCCTCACTTTCTTCCTTTTCTTCATCTCCTGTATTTCTTATTACGGATAAATATTTCTGGATGTCTTTTTTCCCTTTCAGTTTATTGCTTCTGTCTGCAAAAAAATAAAGCGTAACTACTGCAACAGCAGATAAAGCAAGTACTGAAAAAAAGTGCTTCATATTCATGTAAATTGATTGAATCAGTAAATTAAAAAAAAATCAGGAATTGCCGGAAGATAATGATCGCTTCCCCAATAATTCCTGTTTAATATGATTAAAATGCACGGCGAAAGGTTGGGTACAAAAAAAGCCAGCGCTGAAACACTGGCTTTTGCGGTGAGGGAGGGATTCGAACCCTCGGTACAGAGTTACCCGTACGGCAGTTTAGCAAACTACTGATTTCAGCCACTCATCCACCTCACCGGCCGAAAATTTTTGGGTGGCAAAAATAAAGATTCACACCCATACAAACCAAAAAAGAAATTTCTTTCTAAAATCAGGCAAACCTGCTCAGTAAGTCATTGAATGAAATGGTTTGTTGTACGCCAGCCTGTAAGTCTTTTACGTTGCAGGTGTTTGTTTCCAGTTCTTTTGTGCCGATGATGACAATAAATGGTATTTGTTTCTTCTCTGCATATTTAAATTGCTTATCGAATTTCGCATTTTCGTGATAGAGTTCGCTGCTGATGCCTTTGCTGCGCAACTGCTGCATCAGTTCAAATGCTTTTTTGCTTTCCGCATCACCAAGGTTAAAGAACAACACTTTTGTTCCGGTATGTACGCCTGCTGGAAAAAGCTTTAACTCTTCCATTACATCGTAAATACGGTCAACGCCAAACGAAATACCTACACCCGGAATATTGGGTACGCCAAACAAACCTGTAAGGTCATCGTAACGGCCACCGCCGCCAATGCTTCCCATCTGTACATTCTTTGCTTTTACTTCAAAGATGATTCCGGTGTAATAGTTCAATCCACGGGCAAGTGTAAAATCAATGCTGAGTGATGAGTTTTGTGTGATGCGTGAAAGTTCAAGAACTGTTTTTATTTCCTCAATTCCTTTTTTACCGGTTTCGTTTTTGCCAAGCAGGTTTGTTACTGCGTCAATTTTTTCTTCATTGTTTCCGCTGATGCCGAGGTATTGCTCAATAACTGCAACCTGCTGTTCATTCATTCCACGCTGGGCAAGTTCCTCTTTCACTTTTTCAAGTCCTATTTTATCAAGCTTGTCAATGGCAATGGTAATATCAACCATTTTATCTGCACCGCCACATACTTCAGCAAGTGCTGCGAGTATTTTACGGCTGTTGATTTTTATTTCAACTTCAATGCCCAGTTTAGTAAAAACAGTTGCATAAATATTTGCCAGTTCCACTTCGTTCAGTAAAGAATTGCTTCCTACAACATCTGCATCACACTGGTAGAATTCTCTGTAACGTCCTTTCTGCGGACGGTCAGCTCTCCATACCGGCTGCACCTGGTAGCGCTTAAACGGCATGGTAAGCTGGTTGTGATTCATTGCCACATATCTTGCAAAAGGAATGGTGAGATCGTATTTTAATGCCCGTTCAGTAATGCCACTGGTGTTTTTCCCTTGTAATACTTTTTCAAATTCTGTTCTGGCAGCAGCATGTTTTTCAGCACGGTCCAGACCATTATTCAGAATTTTAAAAATCAGTTTATCGCCTTCTTCGCCATATTTACCCATTAATGTATCAAGATTTTCCATGGCAGGTGTTTCCAGCGGTTCAAATCCATATACTTCAAATACCGATTTAATTGTGCTGAAAATATAGTTGCGTTTGCGAACAACATCTGCTCCAAAATCTCTTGTACCCTGCGGTAACGATACGTTTACTTTCGCCATTTAACGTTTATAGTTTGTTGTTTGTAGTTTATAGTGTAGTTGTTGATTCAACGGTCATCGGTCAACTATCATCGTTCATCTTTTTTATGATTTTCTATAATTTTTCTGCATGCATCATCAATTAACTCAAATACTTTATGATAACCATCTTCTTTTCCATACCATGGATCAGGAACACTTCTGTTTTCGCCGGGATAAAGTTCATTGAGCAGCAAATCAATTTTTTCTTCATTAAATAAATGTCCGCTCATGTGTTTTACATCCTGGTAATTGCTGCTGTCCATCACATAAATAAAATCATAACGCTGAAAATCTTCTTTCACAAATTGTCTTGCCCTTTGCTTACTGATGTCAATACCATTCATTTTTGCCACTTTTGTACTTAAATGATGCGGATGTTCACCTATATGCCACGATCCTGTACCGGCACTTTCCACACTCCACTTTAAACCGGCATCCCATGCCCTTTGCTGCAAAATGCCTTCTGCCAGTGGGCTACGGCAGATATTTCCCAAACAAACCATTAAAATTCGCATGGCTGCAAAGATAACAGACAGTTTGATTGAAATGCTTTTACATATTCATTACAATCTGAATTATGGATTGTTTTTTCAACTGCATCTTACTAAAAAACAAAACACCATGACAACGAATCAACTGCTCAAAGCCGATTTACTTGACATTATTTTTGAAAACCGTAATAAAGAATACGGAGCTTATGTGTTAAGAAGAGAGTATTCTCAGAACTTAAAGAAAGCACTCGTAAGTATGCTGCTGCTTGTTGCCGGGATTGTGATTTATGTATATACTCAATCTGCATGGGATTCTGAAAAAAATAAGGGAAAAGTTTATGTAACAAAGAACATTGAGTTATCGAAAGTTGATAAGCCTGATGAGCCTAAACAGCAGGAAGAACAACGGATGGTAAAAGACAAGCCTGCTACAAAAATTGATAATGTGCCAATGATAGTTGATAAAGACAGTATAACCAATCCGGTTCCCGACAGAGATACTCCTGAAGAATATGTGCCGGGTAATGAAAACAGTGAGGCAACAGGTAATGGAGGTAATATGGTGAAGGCGGATGGTGGTGGAAAAACGAATTTTCAGCCACAGATGACCGAACCGGAAACACCGGCTGTAATTGACCAGGATATGGCTGATGTTCAACCCGAGTTTCCCGGTGGAGTGGAAGCATGGCGAAAATATCTTGGCAACATGCTCCGTATGCCCGAAGAACTGGATGCAGGAGATAAACGGACAGTGAAAATAAAGTTTGTGGTAAATGTTAACGGAGAAATAACAGATGCTGTAATTGTACAAAGTGCTGGTATTGTTTTTGACAGAGAAGTATTGAGAGTAATAGGCAAAATGCCTAAATGGAAACCGGGCAAGCAGCATGGTAAGAATGTAGCAGTTTATTTTACCCAACCCGTGACCTTTATGGCCGAAGAGGAGTAAAATTATTTAACTTGCCGGTTCCTCGTAAATTATGTGTTATGTCAGTTCAGGAAGATTTCAGAAAGAAGCAGAAACCTGTAAACGTGAAGGCGTTATTCGACATTATTATGGGAATTATTTATATGTTGATGGGGCTTGCATTGGTATTGGCGAAACTTGCCGGTTTTGAATTCAGGTATATTCCTTCGGAAGTTGCAATAGCGTTTGGGGCTTTAGCAGCATTGTATGGTGGTTTCAGAATTTTCAGAGGTATAAAAACATATAATATCGTTGATTAGATTAATGAATAAGATATTTTTTGGGATTGGGTTAGTTGGTTCAGTACTTTTCTTTTCCTGCAAGGCAAAAAAGCCGCAGCCACCTGATACGGGCGATAGTGGTACCATTCATATCAGTGTTGATGAAACTTTCAAGCCTATTATTGATGAGCAGATACGGGTGTTTGAATCATCATGGCCCAAAGCAAAAATTATTGCACATTATAAGTCTGAAGCTGAATGCTGGAACGATTTGCTGAACGACAGCATTCGTATGGTGATTGTTACAAAAAGGCTTACTGAAGGTGAAGGGAAGTATTATGCCGATTCGCTTGGCTTTTATCCTCAAAGCGGGCTGTTGGCTTTTGATGCAGTAACTTTATTGCTCAACAGGCAGGCAAAAGATTCTGTTTTTACAAGGCAGGAAGTAGTACAAATGCTGCAGGGAACAAGTTCCTATCCTTACAAACCAGTATTTGACGGTGTAACAGCCACCAGCACAGTGAGATATGCGATAGATAGTATTTTAAAGGGAGGCAAACTGAATACAACGAACATAACGGCTGCACGAACCAGCTCAGAAGTGGTAAAATATATCAGCCAAAATCCCGGATATATTGGTTTTGTTGGAGTTAGCTGGATTGGTAACCCGGAAGATACAGCGCAGTTGAACATGCTGAGAAAAGTTAGAATGGCTTGGTTGCCTTGTGATAGTTGCAGTGATAGTTCTTATACAAAACCCTGGCAGGAGGAGATTTTAACAAGGCGTTATCCATTCACAAGAGGGGTTTATTACGTCTTAAAAGAAAATCATCAGGGACTTGGAAATTCTTTGGTGAATTTTATGAAAGGCGACAGAGGGCAACTGATTTTCAGAAGAGGGTACTTGGTTCCGGCGATAAGGTTTTTTATTATGAGAGAGACCAAGCTGAAATTAGTAAAGCCGCTGAAACAAATAATGTAATACTTTTACCACCCTAAAAGGTGTGATTTCGTAACTAAAGAACAATTATGAACATGAAACGATCACTTAATCTGGTATTCTTAGCAATCGTTCTGGTGCAGCAGGTGTTTGCACAGTCAGTTGACGATGGGAAGAAGTTCATGTATTATGAACGCTTCAACAGTGCAAAAGATGTGTTTACAAAACTTCTTACAGCAAATCCAAAAAATGACGAAGCAGCTTATTGGCTTGGTCAGGCATACATCGGATTGGAAGATGATGCTGCTGCAAAGAAAACGTATCAAACAGCATTACAGGGTAATCCAACTTCACCCATTATACTGGCAGGTATGGGCCAGATTGAATTAAATGAAGGCAAGGCAACAGATGCCCGTAATCATTTCGATATGGCATTGAACAGTACGAAATTTAAAGATATTGAGGTGTTGAAAGCTGTTGCAAGGTCAAATGCCTATACAACAGCGGGTGATGCAAATTATGCTGTAGCTCAAATGCAGAAAGCAACAACTTTAAAAGGTTTTAAAGACCCGGAAGTATATGTGATAATGGGCGATGCTTATCGCAAACTCATTGATGGTGGTAATGCAGTGCTTGCATTCAAAAATGCTTTAGTACTTAACCCGGCCTATGCTGCTGCTAAGTATAAAGAAGGCCGTATTTACGAAAGCCAGAAAAATACAGAATTCTTTATAGGAGCTTATGAAGAAGCTGTTAAAATGGATCCCAACTACGGCCCGGCTTACTATTCTCTTTATGTTTACTGGTATTTCCGTGATGTGGCTAAGGCTGAAGATTACCTGCACAAATACATTTCAGTAATTGATGCTGATCCTCAGAACGATTATTATACAATTGACCTGAAATATGCTGCTCAGAAATATGGAGAAGCCATCAGCATGAGTGATGCATTGATTGGAAAAGTTGGTCCCGATGTGATTAAACCACGTATTTATCGTTTGAAAGCATATAGCTATTTAAAGCTGAACGATTATGCAAATGCAAAAACAAGTGCTGACGAGTTTTTCAAAAAAGTTCATGATCATGATATTGTTCCGAAAGATTATGAGTTGTATGGTGATATCATGTCAATAACGCCAGGATCTGAGTCAAAGTCCTACCAGTATTACGATAAAGCAATTGCTACTGATACAGTATATGAAAATAAGGTTGAATATGTGCAGAAAGCTGTTGATCTTGCAAAAAAACAAAAGGATATAGTTGCAGTATCCGACTGGCTTGCTAAACAATACGCATTCAAGAAAAGCCCGTCTAATGTTGATTTGTATAATTTAGGCCGTTCTTATTTTGATGCAGGTTCGGTTTCGTTTCCTTACTACAAGAAAGCCGATAGTGTTTTCGCTATTTATACAGAAAAATATCCCGATCAGGCTTATGGATATTATTGGCGTGGCCGCAGCAGTTGGAGTATTGATACCAGCATGACTAACGCTTTGGCTAATCCTCATTTTGATAAATTTATTGAAGTGGCATCTTCGAGTAAAGATTCTGCTACATTCAAAGGCCAGATAAAAGTCGCTTACAAATATTTTATCGGGTACAATGTTTTTGTAACCAAAGATTATAAAAAAGCGATTGAATACTGCGATAAAATACTTGCGTTAGATCCGGCCGATCAGCAGGCATTGGACTATAAACGCCAGTTAACAGGCGGCAAACAACAGTCTTCGGGAACAACTCCGGGAAAGCCAACTGGCTCCAAACCGGCTTCCGGATCGGGAACTATAAAAAAATAGGAGAATATTTTTTAAATAATGAAATCCCTGCATCGTTATGCAGGGATTTTTATTTGCTGTGTGAACATTATTACGCACCCCTGCCTTATTTTTGCACATTCAAAACAGGTTGTTATGAAATGTCTTGATAATCGGCCTGAGTGTCAGGTTGGTTCTTTGGGGGCAAAACATAACCAGTACCAAAACAAAGCAACAAATGAATTTGTTTTTCTTTTTACAGTCTAATCCAACTATTCCGGTTGCACAACAGATAAACGATTCCTCAAATTATTTTCCTATCGGTATCCAGATACTATTTGCAATAGCCTTGGTGGTTTTTATCATGGTTATTACACATTGGCTGGGGCCACAACGCCCAACCGCAAAAAAACTGGAAAATTTTGAGAGCGGAATAGAAATACATGGTAATGCACGCCAGCCAATGGCCGTTAAATATTTCCTTGTTGCTATTTTGTTTGTGTTGTTTGATGTGGAGGTGATATTCTTTTACCCTTATGCAGTAAATTTCAAAGAACTTGGGTGGGAAGGCTTTACTGCTGTGTTGATGTTTGTTGGATTTTTTCTGTGTGGGTTTTATTATATTATTAAAAAAGGTGCTTTAACCTGGGAAGATTAAATACAAAATTGAATATTTAACATTGAAGATTGTGAACTTAGAAACTTTGTGATTGTTGTTAAAGCGTACATCTTCAATCTAAAATTATAAATCGCATGTCACGTCCAGTACAATTTAATATTAATCCCAAGCCAGTTGATCGTGAAGGTCATATCGGTGTGGTGGAATTACCTGCCGGTCATATTGGCGATGGTTTTTTAGCAACAAAAATGAGTGATCTGGTTGGGCTTGGGCGAAAGAATTCTCTCTGGCCACAACCTTTTGCCACATCTTGCTGCGGTATCGAATTTATGGCTACTGCGGGTGCTCACTACGATCTTGGCCGATTTGGTGCAGAGCGTATGGCATATACCCCACGCCAGTGCGATGTGTTGATGGTAATGGGAACAATTGCAAAGAAAATGGCACCGGTGTTGAAACAGGTTTATTCGCAAATGGCAGAACCACGGTGGGTAATTGCAGTTGGTGCGTGTGCCAGCAGCGGTGGAATATTTGATACATACAGTGTATTACAAGGCATTGACCAGATTATACCAGTTGATGTGTATGTTCCGGGTTGCCCTCCACGACCTGAAGCAATACTTGATGGGTTAATGAAAATTCAGGATCTGGTAGGTAAAGAAAGTTTGCGCAGGAGAAACAGCGACCATTATAAAGCATTATTAGGAAGCTACGGAATAGAATAAAGCAAAGAGATAATTTGAGAATCTGAAATGGAACAGTGCAGGCAGGTGAAGGAAAACATTTTCAAATCATGAAATTTTCAAATTGATATGAGTTTAACAAACGAAATAATTCAGCAAAAGCTTACTGAAAAGTTCCCCGGTCAGGTAAGCAGTTTTACAGAACCTTTTGGTATGCTCACATTTGAAGCTCCGAAAGAACTTAATTTAAAAGTGCTGCAGTATTTGTATGATGATGAAACACTGAAGTTTCGTTTTTTAACCGATTTGCAGGCGGTTCATTATCCAAACGATAAAGGCAGGGAACTTGCAGTAGTGTATCATCTGCACAACCTGGTTGATAATGTACGTATCCGTTTTAAAGTGTTCACAGATATTAATCAGCCCGATGTTTATACTGCAACACAATTGTTTTTAACTGCTAACTGGATGGAAAGAGAAACGTTTGATTTCTTTGGTGTGAATTTCGTTGGACATCCAAACCTGAAACGTATTCTCAATGTGGATGAAATGGATTATTTCCCAATGAGAAAAGAGTATCCGCTGGAAGACCAGACAAGAACTGATAAAGACGATGAAATGTTTGGAAGAGGAGGAAGTATTAATTGAGAACCGAAAATTGAGAATTAAAAATGAGTGATATTCAAAACATATTATTACCTGAAGGTTCAATTGAAAAGAAAAGCATTACACTTAATGTAGGCCCAACTCACCCGGCAACACATGGTGTATTTCAGAATATACTTGAGTTGGATGGAGAAAGAGTGTTGTCTTCTGTTTCAACTGTTGGATACATTCACCGTGCATTTGAAAAATTAGCCGAGCGCAGGCCATTATTTCAGATTACACCAATAACGGACAGGTTAAATTACTGCAGCAGCCCTCTTAATAACATCGGCTGGCACCTCACTGCTGAAAAACTTCTTGGTGTAAAAACGCCCAAGCGTGTTGATTATATGCGTATCATCATTATGGAACTGGCACGCATAGCCGATCATCTGATCTGCAATTCAATTGTAGGGGTTGATACAGGTGCATTGTCAGCTTTTTTTTATGTGATGGAGTACAGGGAGCTGATTTATGAAATTTATGAAGAAATCTGCGGTAGCCGTTTAACAACAAATATTGGCCGCATTGGCGGGTTTGAACGCAACTTTACCCCTGCTGCCTGGCAAAAAATTGAAAAGTTTTTGGATGAATATCCAAAGGTTTTAAAAGAGTTTGAAAACCTGTTTGACCGTAACAGGATTTTTATGGATCGTACTATTGGTTGCGGACCAATATCAGCCGAACGTGCTTTGAATTACGGCTTTACCGGCCCGAACTTACGTGCTGCAGGTGTGGATTATGATGTGCGTGTACATTCTCCATACTCTTCTTACGAAGATTTTGATTTTGTTGTTCCTGTTGGTACAACCGGCGATGTATATGACCGTTTTCTTGTACGCAATATGGAAATGTGGCAGAGCATCAGCCTTATTAAACAGGCTTACCAGAAAATTCAGAACATGAAAGGCGAGGAAGCTGAAGTATATCATGCAAATGTTCCTGAATATTATCTGCCAAAGAAAGAAGATGTTTATACCAGTATGGAAGCATTGATCTGGCATTTTAAAATTATTATGGGTGAAATTGAAATGCCAAAAGGTGAAATATATAACAGCATTGAAGCTGCAAATGGCGAGCTTGGTTTTTATTTCATCAGTGATGGTGGAAGAACACCATACCGTTTGCATTTCCGCCGTCCATGTTTTATTTATTACCAGGCATTTGAGGAACTGATAAAAGGTGGTATGCTGAGTGATGCAATTGTAACATTGAGTAGTTTGAATTTGATTGCGGGTGAACTGGATGCATAGAAAATTGAAAATGATTAATTGAAAATTGAAAATGAAGTTTTCAGACGATAAATTAAAACAGGTTGATGAGTTGGTTGCTCACTATCCTGAAGGAAAGCAAAAAAGCGCATTGATTCCATTGCTGCATTTTGTGCAGAAAGAAAATGGCGGATGGCTGAGCACTGAAGCAATGGATTATGCTGCAGAGTTGCTGGCTATTACTCCTATTGAAGTGTATGAAGTGGCAACATTTTACAGTATGTTCAACCTGCAACCTGTTGGTAAAACCATTTTTGAAGTTTGTCAAACAGGCCCTTGCATGATTAACGGAAGTGATGGTATTGTTGCTTATATCTACGAGAAACTGGGCATTCGTCCGGGTGAAACAACAGCAGATGGTTTATTTACGTTGAAATCTGCTGAATGTTTAGGCGCCTGCGGCTATGCCCCCATGATGCAGATTGGCCCTATCTACCGGGAAAAACTGACCAAAGAAAAAGTAGATGCATTAATTGAAGAAGGAAGAAAGAAACAGAATTAATATGAACCTGAAAACAGCACGTATCATAAGCTTTATTTTGTCGTCAGCGGCCTTAGTTATTGCACTTGTTTATTTTACAAGCAGCAATAAAGCAGCAATGAAAAGCTGGATATATGTTGGACTTGGTTTAATACTGGTATCACTCATCATCAGAAACATTATCAGGTTTAAACCGGGTATTTTTAAATCGGAAAACAAGTAAATATGGAAGCAATCATTCCTTATTTGAATTTTAATGGCAATGCAAAAGAAGCACTTGCTTTTTACGAAAGCGCATTAGGAGGTAAAACGTTGCAGTCATCTACATTTGGTGAAGCGAATATGGCGCAGGATGATAGTATGAAAGATAAAATTCTGCATGCAGTTTTTGTTGCGGGCGATTTAAAATTTATGGTAAGCGATTGCCCTCCGGGTGTGAGTGTGTCAGGCGGTGACCAAGTAAGTCTTTCGTTGAATTTTTCAAGTATTGAAGCAATTGAAAAAACATTTGCAGCAATGGCCGAAGGTGGTCATGTAACAATGCCCATTCAGGATACATTTTGGGGAGCAAGGTTTGCTATGACGAAGGATAAGTTTGGTGTGCATTGGATGTTTAATTATGATTATCCGAAAGAAAGCAGCAACTGATAAATTATAAAGTTGTTGAAGTTTGACGAGTAAGATTCATGCAGTACAAGAGTGCGATGCCAATGCAGATGAACAGGGATACAAAGCTGGTAAAATAAAAATGTTTTAAATAAAAGCTAATAGCCAACAGCTAAAAGCTATACGCTAAAATAAATGGGAAGAAAATTATTATTAGAAAAAGCACATGTTGAAGGTATCAGGCATTACGATGTGTACCGTCGTGAAGGTGGTTACCACAGCGTGGAAAAAGCTTTGAAAACAATGTCGCCCGACCAGGTTACTGACGAAGTAAAGAAGAGTGGTTTGCGTGGCAGGGGCGGTGCAGGTTTTCCTGCAGGTATGAAATGGAGCTTTCTTGCAAAGCCCGAAGGTGTACCCCGTTACCTTGTTGTAAATGCCGATGAGAGTGAACCCGGTACATTTAAAGACCGTTACCTCATGGAGTTTATTCCGCATTTACTCATTGAAGGAATGATCTGCGCTTCGTATGCTTTGGGCAGCAACCGTTCTTACATCTACATACGTGGTGAATACTGGTGGGTTAAGGAAATTCTTGAACAGGCAATACAGGAAGCACGCAATGCCGGAATGCTCGGCAAAAATATTTTAGGCAGTGGTTTCGATTGCGACATATTTGTTCATCCCGGTGCCGGTGCATATATCTGTGGAGAGGAAACAGCTTTGCTTGAAAGCCTGGAAGGAAAGCGTGGTAACCCACGTTTAAAACCTCCGTTCCCTGCTGTTAAAGGTTTGTGGGGATGCCCTACAGTTGTGAATAATGTTGAAACTATTTCAGCAGTTGTTCCTATTGTAAATGATGGTGGTGATGAATATGCAAAGCTTGGTACAGGTAAATCTACAGGAACAAAACTGATTTCTGCATGCGGTAATATAAACAAGCCTGGTGTGTATGAAATTGAAATGAATATTTCTGTTGAAGAATTTATTTACAGCGATGAATACTGTGGTGGTATTGCCAATGGCAAAAAGCTTAAAGCATGTATTCCCGGTGGTTCATCGGTTCCTATTCTTCCTGCAAACCTGTTATTAAAAACAGCAAAGGGCGAAGCAAGAATGATGACGTATGAAAGTTTAAGTGATGGTGGTTTTGCAACGGGTACAATGATGGGAAGTGGTGGTTTTATTGTAATGGATGAAGACCAGTGTGTGGTAAAACATACTTATACATTAGCAAGGTTTTACCGTCATGAAAGTTGTGGACAATGTTCGCCTTGCCGTGAAGGAACCGGCTGGATGGAGAAGATACTATTAAACATTGAGAATGGAAAAGGTAAGATGAGTGATATTGATTTGTTGTGGGATATTCAACGAAAGATTGAAGGAAATACCATCTGCCCATTAGGTGATGCAGCAGCGTGGCCCGTGGCAGCAGCAATCCGTCATTTCCGTGATGAGTTTGAATGGCATGTAACCAATCCATCGGATGCAATAAGCAGGAATTATGGTTTGGCGAATTATGCAAAACCATTAGAAGTAGTAACAGATTTGGTTTAAGAGATAAATTATTAGATGAGTCATATCAAAAACATAGAGATTAAGAATTTCAAATCAGTACGTCATGTCATAATTGAAGATTGTAGGCGTGTGAATGTCTTTATAGGCTATCCAAATGTGGGGAAGAGTAATGTTTTGGAAGCGATGAGCCTGATTTCTTATATCGATTATAAGAATACTGGAATTTCATATAAAAGTCTATGCAGGTTTAAAGAATTAATTGATATTTTTTATGATGGGGACAAAAAAAATCCTATCGAAATTAATGTGGATGGTTTTTTATTATCACTTGAATTTAAATCCAAGGAAGAAATTAAGTTTAATATAAAGGATTTAGATATAAGTAGTAGAGACATAATAGCTTCAAGTCCAGAAGGTGCTGCTGGTTTGCTTAGTGGCATTAGAAGAGACTATAAAATTGATAAACAAGGGAGTGTAAGGTTTCAGACGACAACCAATAGTTATATCTATGATATTCCTATCCTTAAAAAGTACCATTTTAAGGATAGTCATCTTGATCAACAAGAAAACCCTACTGTTTTGAGTTTCCCATACGGTAGAAATCTTTCAGAAATTATTAGATACAATAATCAATTAAGGCGTGAATGTGGCGAGTTGTTTTCTAATTATGGTTTAAAAATTGTTTTCGATAAAGATGAAAATATTACAGTTCAAAAGGAATTAGATGAATTTAGTGCCTTCCAAATTTCTTTAGAGCAAGTTGCTGAAACCTTGCAGAGATTAATATTTCATAAAGCAGCGATTGCAACAAATACAAATACAGTGCTATTGTTTGAAGAACCGGAGGCACATATGTTCCCTCCTTATATCACAAAACTAACAGCAGACATTCTATTGGACAAAAACAAGAACCAGTATTTTATTACGACTCACAGTCCGTTTGTTTTAAATGATTTTATGGAAGACATGGATACGAAGGATTTAGCAATTTATGCTGTCGGTTACAAAAAGAGAACCGGAGAAACGATAATCAGGAGATTAAGCGACAAAGAGGTAGATGAAATATATCAATACGGGGTGGATTTGTTTTTTAATCTGGATAATTATCTTGTAAATGCCATTTGATATATATAAGTGTTTTCTTCCAGAATGTTTTTTGGATACAACTTTAGTAGAAGTTCTTTTAAGTAAACCACATTCTGTAAATCATAACAAGGGCAACAGTAATGTTATTAGGAAAATAATGAGTTCAAAAATGCTCGAATCTTTCGCTGTAGGGATTATTGATGAAGATAAGAGAAAAGCTAAAGGAATAGATAGTTTTAATTTAGTTAAGGCTCTGAGTTCAGATGAATTAAAATTGTACAAACATCCCGAAAAGCAGCATTATTTGATTCAAATTTGCCCTGCAATTGAAAGATGGATTATAAATGAGGGGAGAAAAGCGAAAATTGAGTTTTCTCAATTTGACCTGTTAGATGATTTGGATTTTTTACGAAAGATGAAAGGTTTGACTCAAAGAAATGATCGTAGGTTTGTAAGTCTTTTTAGAGAAATGGAAAAAAATGAAGAATGTGAGCAAATATTAAGACTAAAGAAATGGTTGATTTTTTTTAGAGACCATAACTATAAATCAAATATAGAATTATTAATAAATGGCTGACGTAGTAAAATTATTTAAAGTAACCATCGACAACATTACTGTTGAAGTGGAGCCGGGTACTACTATTTTACAGGCTGCCCGAAAAATTGGCGGCGATGTAACTCCCCCGGCAATGTGCTATTACAGCAAACTGAAAGAAAGTGGTGGTAAGTGCCGCACTTGTTTGGTGGAAGTTGCTGCCGGTTCAACTGCTGATCCAAGGCCTATGCCCAAGCTGGTTGCAAGCTGCCGCACTAATGTAATGGATGGAATGGTTGTAAAAAATATTACCAGCGAACGGGTAATTGATGCAAGAAATGGTGTGGTTGAGTTTTTGTTAATCAATCATCCGCTTGATTGTCCTATCTGTGATCAGGCAGGGGAATGCCATCTCCAGGATCTGAGTTACGAGAATGGAAAAGCAGCCAGCCGCTATGAATTCAAAAAAAGAACGTTTGATAAAGTTGATCTTGGCCCATACATTCAATTGCACATGACACGTTGCATTCTTTGCTACCGATGTGTATATACTGCCGACCAGGTAAGTGGTGAAAGAAGACATGGTGTTCTCAACCGTGGCGATCATTCAGAAATTGCAACATACATTGAAAAAAGTCTCGATAATGATTTCATTGGTAATGTAATTGATGTTTGCCCTGTTGGTGCATTAACCGATAAAACATTCCGCTTTAAAAACCGTGTATGGTTTACCAAGCCTGTTGATGCACATTGCAACTGTGATAAATGTTCGGGAGAAGTGCAATTATGGATGCGTGGTGATGAAGTGCTTCGTGTAACTGCACGTAAAGATGAATGGGGTGAAGTAAAAGATACAACCAAAGGTGAACCTGGATGGATTTGTAATACCTGCCGTTTTGAGCGAAAGAAAGCAAGCGACTGGATTATTGAAGGACCTTCTGTAGTAAGCCGTCATTCAGTGATTTCACAAGGACATTATGTTGGTGTGGTAAAACCTCATGAAACAGTTCAGAAAGTAACAGGCCGCAATCCAAAATTGTTGCTGAACATTAAAGATGTATCTGAAGTAAACCAGGTTGACCTGAGTGAACTGAAAGGCCCTGCAACATCGCAGGTATTTAAACAACTGAAGAAAGAAAATTAATGAATACTTTTTTATTAACCATTGACTGGGCATTAGTGCTTGAAAAAACTATACTGATAGCTTTTATTGTTATTTTATCAATGGTGGTAGCCATGTATGAAACATGGGGCGAACGCAGGATTGCAGCATTTATTCAAGATCGTTTAGGACCTAACCGTGCAGGCCCGTTAGGGTTACTGCAGCCTTTTGCAGATGCCATTAAGTTGTTTATGAAAGAAGAAATTATTCCGAATGCATCGAATAAATTTCTGTTTATACTCGGCCCTTCAATGGCAATGCTCACCGCTTTATTAACCAGTGCTGTTATACCTTGGGGTGACAAGATAGAAGTATTTGGCCGTACAGTTTCATTGCAGATTGCTGACGTAAACATTGGTATTTTATATGTGTTTGGTGTGGTTAGTTTAGGTGTATATGGAATAATGATTGGTGCTTGGGCAAGTAACAATAAATTTTCATTAATGGGTGGTTTGCGTGCTGCATCACAAATCATTTCGTATGAGCTGGCAATGGGTATTACATTGATTGCTTTGTTGATGATTACGGGAACACTGAGCCTAAGTGAAATGGTAAAACAACAGCAAAATGGATTGTGGAATGTAATTGTACAACCCTTTGGCTTTTTTATATTCTTGGTTACTGCTTTTGCGGAATGTAACAGAACTCCGTTTGATCTGGCTGAAGCAGAAAATGAACTGATTGGTGGTTATCACTCAGAGTTCAGCAGTATGAAGCTGGGTTTTTATTTGTTTGCTGAATACATTAATATGTTCATCAGCAGTGCAATTATGGCCACATTGTTTTTTGGTGGTTATGATATTCTTCCTTTCTATGATGAAAGCGTGTGGGGATTTTCGACAAACATAATGGCATTGTTAGGTGCGGCTGCATTGTTTGCAAAGATTCTTTTTTTCATATTTGTGTTCATGTGGGTACGCTGGACGATTCCACGTTTCCGTTATGATCAGTTAATGAATTTGGGTTGGAAAGCATTAATTCCACTTTCACTGCTGAATATGCTTGTTACAGCCGCTGTGCTGTTGTGGTTGAAGAAATGATGAGGGAATTGATGCAGCACAAGAGTGCGACGCAACAAAAGCTGAAAAGAAAAACCGGTGCCGGTAAAAAAATATTTGAAAAACTTTTTAATAAACGTTGATGCAATTAACAAACAGAGCAAAACAAGTTGATCGCAGACCAATGAACTGGGCAGAAAGAATGTATATGCCTGCTATTCTGAAAGGAATGGGAATTACGTTTGGTCATCTTCTTAAAAAGAAGGTTACCATTCAATACCCGGAGGAGAAAAGACCTTTCAGCCCTGTGTTTCGTGGTTTGCATATTCTGAACCGTGATGAGGAAGGCCGTGAACGTTGTACTGCCTGTGGGTTGTGTGCAGTTGCCTGCCCGGCCGAAGCAATTACAATGGATGCGGCAGAACGTTTACCCGGCGAAGAAAATTTATACCGTGAAGAAAAATATGCAGCGAAATATGAAATCAATATGCTGCGTTGCATTTTCTGCGGTTTGTGTGAGGAGGCTTGTCCGAAGGATGCAATTTATTTAACTGAAACTTTTGCCCCTGCTAATTACAGCCGCAAAAGTTTTATTTATGGTAAAGATAATTTAGTGATTCCTGATCCTGTAAAAGATCCGGAAGGATATAAAAAGGCGAAGGGATTAATTGATGAACGTAAGGCGAAAGCCAAACAACAGACTGCTTAATATGACTATTACTGAAATTCTTTTCTGGTTCTTAACTGTGCTTGCCGTTGGCGGAGCATTGATGATGGTGTTCAGCAAAAACCCTGTTTACAGTGTTTTGTGGTTAATTGTGGTGTTCTTCGCAATTTCCGGTCATTACATTTTACTCAATGCACAGTTTCTTGCAATCGTAAACATTATTGTTTATGCAGGTGCAATTATGGTGTTGTTCCTGTTTGTGATAATGCTCATGAACCTGAATGCCGATAATGAGCCACAGAAAAACAAGTGGCTGAAAATAGCGGGGATTATTGCCGGAGGTTGTTTAATGCTGGTATTTGTTGCAGCTTTAAAGCAATCTGAAACATTGACAGTGCAGCAGGTTAATATGGGAGGTACGGCGGGTTTAATTCACCAGTTAGGTAAAACATTGTTTACCGATTATGTATTGCCATTTGAAATAAGCAGTGTGCTGTTCCTGAGTGCAATGGTTGGTGCAGTTGTAATTGGAAAAAAAGAAGATTAAAATTAAATAATTTGAAAATTTGAGAATAATAAACAAATAGAAACTTCTGTAAATTTTCAAATTGAATAACTCTCAAATTGTATTATGCCGATAAATTATTATATCATTCTTGCAGTTGCGTTGTTCAGTATTGGAGTGGCAGGTGTGTTAACACGCCGCAACGCAATTATTATTTTCATGTGTATTGAGCTAATGCTGAATGCGGTGAATCTTTTACTGGTTGCATTTTCTAAAATGCACTATGCAACTGTGGCAACAGGTTTGCCGGAAGCTACAACCGGGGTGGAAGCACAGTTATTTGTTTTCTTTATTATGGTGGTAGCTGCGGCTGAGGTTAGTGTGGGGCTGGCGATTATTGTAATGATGTACAGGAATATTCATAGTGTGGATGTAAACTTTTTAAACAGATTAAAACATTAAAGAATGTGCGATGTCAGATGTACGCCTGACATTGTACATCGTACATAAAATAGTATGAAGAATATGGTTGATTATATCTGGCTTGTTCCGTTATTTCCACTAATTGGTTTTTTAATTAACGGACTTGGAAGAAAAGGATTAAGTAAATCGGTTAGCGGCATTATCGGAAGTGTTGTTGTGCTTGCATCCTTTGTGATAAGTCTGCTTGTTTTTAATGAAACAAGAGCCGATGGATTTACACCTGTTACTGTTACATTGTTTGATTTTATTAATACAGCAGGACTTACAATTCCGTTTGCGTTTCAGGTTGACCAGCTTTCAGCTTTGTTTCTGCTGATTATTACAGGAGTAGGTTTCCTTATTCATGTTTACTCTACTTCTTACATGAGCGATGAACAACCACAGCACTATGCACGGTATTTCGCTTACCTGAATCTGTTTGTGTTCAGCATGTTGATGTTGGTGCTTGGTGCCAATTATCTCATTATGTTTATTGGTTGGGAAGGTGTTGGTCTTTGTTCTTATTTACTCATTGGCTATTGGTTTAAAAATACAGAGTATGGAAATGCAGCAAGAAAAGCATTTGTGATGAACCGCATTGGTGACCTTGGTTTTCTTCTTGGTTTGTTTTTTATTCTTCAGCAATTTGGCACTTTAACTTATATTGATGTATTTAATCAGGCCGGTGCTTTAAGCAGTGGCGATACGATTCTTGTTGTTATTACATTATTACTTTTTGTTGGTGCTACCGGTAAAAGTGCACAGATTCCTTTATATACATGGTTGCCCGATGCAATGGCAGGTCCAACACCTGTATCGGCACTCATTCATGCGGCAACAATGGTTACTGCCGGTATTTATATGATTGCACGCAGCAACATTTTATATACACTTGCCCCGGTATCGCAAACAGTGGTTGCTGTTGTTGGATTGGCAACTGCAATCCTCGCTGCAACCATTGCCATTAAACAAACCGATATTAAGAAAGTGCTGGCCTATTCAACCGTAAGTCAGTTAGGTTATATGTTTGTTGGTTTAGGTGTGGGTGCTTACACAGGCGCAGTTTTTCATGTAATGACACATGCTTTTTTCAAAGCTTTGTTATTCCTTGGAGCAGGTTCTGTTATTCATGCCATGCATCACGAACAGGACATCCGTAAAATGGGGGGACTGGCAAAAAAACTTCCCATCACACATGCTACTTTCTTAGTTGGCTGTATTGCCATAGCAGGTATATTTCCTTTGAGTGGTTTTTTCTCCAAAGATGAAATACTTGTTCATGCATTGCAGGCAAACACAATTTATTATATCATTGGATTGATTGGTGCATTGATGACCGCATTTTATATGTTCCGTTTATATGCTATGACGTTCCGTGGAACTTTCCGTGGTACGCATGAGCAGGAACATCATCTTCATGAAAGCCCCTGGCAAATGACCATGCCGCTGATAGTGCTTGCAGTACTTGCAGCCGTTGCCGGTTTTGTTGGTATTCCTGAATTGTTTTCACCCAACGCACATGCACTTCAGCATTATTTGGATCCTGTATTTGCAGCATCTACAGCAAGAGTTGAGGCGGCACATGAAATCAATCATTCAACCGAATGGATGTTGTTAGTAGTAAGCCAGGCATTGATCCTTGCTGCTATCATTTTTGCATGGACACACTTCAGCAAAAAACCTGAAACAGGCGAAGCAACTGGATTTGGAAAAGTACTGGCTAATAAATGGTATGTAGATGAGTTGTACGATTCTATTATTACCAAACCATTAAATGCATTTGGAAATATTTTGAACCGTTTTGTTGAAAAGAGTGGTATTGATGGGTTGGTAAACGGTGTTGGTAAAAGTGTTCAATGGGGTGGCCGTCAGTTACGGTTGCTTCAAAGCGGACAGGTAGGCACTTATATTTTATGGATGGTGCTTGGAATATTAGTGTTCTTTGTAATTACTTTATTTATCTGATTATAGATTAACTGTTTTATGACTGCATTATTGTTGATATTGATTCCGTTGATTGGTGGCCTTGGAGCTTTTTTTATAAAAGAAGAAAAGCAGGTAAAATCATGGAGCCTTATTGTATCGCTTGCTGCACTTGCGGTAATGGTATATGTATTATTATCCGGCAGCCCGGAAAATAAAATTTACTCGGCCGATTGGTTACCGCAGCTTGGTTCATCATTCAGCCTGGTGATGGATGGAATGAGCGCTGTACTTTGTTTACTTACTGTAGTTGCTTATCCCATTATTTTTATCACAACGTGGAGCAGTAAGTACACATCATCCAATAGTTTTTATGGTTTGATGTTGCTGACAATGGCTGGTTTGCTTGGCGTATTTCTTGCAGCAGATGGTTTATTGTTTTACTTCTTTTGGGAACTTGCTTTAATACCTGTTTATTTTCTTTGTTCCAAATGGGGAGGAGAAAGAAGGATTGCAGTTACATTTAAGTTTTTCATTTATACTTTCATCGGTTCATTGTTAATGCTGGTTGGCTTAATCTGGCTGTATTATCAAACAACTGATGCTTCGTTTTCCATGCAGTCGCTGTACGCAGTAAAACTTAGTACTGCACAGCAAGCCTGGCTTTTCTGGTTGTTCTTTATTGCATTCGCAATTAAAATGCCGGTATTTCCTTTTCATACATGGCAGCCCGATACGTATGAGCAGGCCCCGACTGCTGTAACAATGGTACTGAGTGCATTGATGGTAAAGATGGGTTTGTTTGCCGTGGTACGCTGGTTAATTCCTATGTTCCCTGCAGGTTCGTATGAATTCAGCAATATCGTTATTGGTCTGAGTGTTGCCGGAATGATTTACGCAAGTATCCTTGCCATGCAGCAGGATGATCTGAAACGTTTAATTGCATATTCCTCCATTGCTCATATTGGTTTAATGAGTGCATCATTGTTTACTCTTAACGAAAGTGCATTGCAGGGTGCAATGATTCAGTTTTTCAGCCATGGTATAAATGTGCTGGGTATGTGGGTTGTTGTTGAACTGATCGAGCGCCAGTTTGGTACACGAAAAATAAGTGAGCTTGGTGGTATTGCGCAAAAAGCACAGGGCTTATCCATATTGCTGGTAATTGTAGCACTTGCGAATGTTGCTCTGCCGCTTACGAATGCATTTGTGGGTGAGTTCCTGATGTTTAACGGACTCTTTAAATTCAATATATGGTTTGCTGCAATTGGAGGATTAAGTATAATTCTGAGTGCAGTATATACATTACGGATGATACAGAAAGTATTTTACGGTAACACCAATGAACTTACTGCAAAGGCAGTTGATATTTCCTGGTTTGAAAAAGCAGGACTTATTGTTATTGTGGCATTTATTTTTGTGTTGGGAGTATTTCCCAAGCCTGTATTTGCAATGGTGAACGATACAGTAACAATGATCTTAGGAATCTTTAAATAATTTAACGTAGTACGATGAACCTGATTTTAATTTCAGCACTTTGGGGAGTTGTGATGATGTTTAGCGGATTGTTTATCAAAAGCAGAACTGCTGCCAAAACAGTTGCAATTGCAGGGGCTGTTGCATTGCTTATTGGTAATATGTTTGATCTGACCGGTAAAATGATTATCAGCAGCGATTTTAAAGGAATGCTGCAGTACGATCGTTTTGGTTTGATTTTCCTTACTGTTCTTGTTGTTGCTTTGCTGATTTATTTTTTGCTTAGTGGGGATGATGTGATGGCTGTAGGGAAGCATCCTTATGAATATTTTGCGCTTATTTTCTTTATCGTTTGCGGCGCAGGATTAGTTGCTTTGTTTAATAACCTGCTGATTTTATTCATTGGCATTGAAATTATTTCTATTCCGCTTTATATTTTAACTGCATCTGATAAACGGAATCTTAAAGGCAATGAAGCGGCGTTAAAGTATTTTCTAATGGGATCGTTCTCTACGGGAATTATGTTGCTGGGCATTGCCTTCCTTTATGGTGGTTCGGGTTCTTTCAGGGTAGAGAGCATTGCTGCTTCGGCAAACGACAGCTTTATCATCTTTACTGCCATTGGTATTGTATTAATTATGATTTCACTGGCATTTAAAGTTTCGGCTGCTCCATTTCATTTCTGGACACCGGATGTATATGACGGAGCGCCAACTGTGTTCACTTCTTTTATGGCAACCATTGTAAAAGTGGCGGTGTTTATCGGCTTCCTGAATTTATTTGCAAATGGTTTTGCCGGTGTTACTGCTAAATGGCAGCTTACTGTAAGCATTATTATTGCACTCACTCTTTTTATTGGAAATATAACTGCGGTTTACCAGCAGAGTGTAAAGCGTATGCTGGCTTATTCCAGTATTGCACAGGCTGGCTTTATGATGTTTTCAGTGTTTGCAATTAATGATATGGCAAAACAGGGTTTGTTGTTGTATGCTGCTGCTTATTCGCTAGCAACCATTGCTATTTTTGCCGTATTGTCGAAGATGAAGGATTATACATTTGATGGCTTTAACGGGTTCGCAAAAAAACAACCGGTTCTGGCATTTGTACTTGCCGTATGTTTCTTTTCGTTGGCCGGTATTCCTGCAACAGCAGGGTTCTTTGCAAAATATTATGTGCTGACAGCCGCTGTAAAAGCAGGGTCTTATTTATGGCTTGTAATATTTGCAGTTATTATGGCCGCAGTGAGTGTGTATTATTATTTCCGTGTAATCCAGGCCATGTATTTTAAAGACGGTGAGGGACAGGATATTGTTGTTGCACCTGCTTTCAAGGCAATAATGGTTGTTGTCGCAGTTCTTATTATTGCTCTTGGTTTGTTGCCGAGCCTGCTTACAAACTTCCTTACGCTGTATTAAACAAAAGATCAATTATAAAAAATCCCGTCAACAATAACGTTGACGGGATTTTTATTTTTAGTTGATTTGAATGAGATTCGTTATTGTCTTCGCACAAACTTTATCATGGCGCTGCTGTTCTCTGTACTTTCAAGGTTGGCAGTGTAGCGCTGATTGTTGATATAGGCAATCATAAAGGATGTATTTGGGGGAATAGAGCCTAAGTTCTCTGCCACCATCACCAGTTCGTTGCTTTCCGTTAAATCTTTCGTTGCAAATTTTACAATGTAGGGTTTGTCGCTCAGGCGAACATGTTCAAATACAAGTGTGTTATTCATGAACAGCGAAATGGAGTCGCCATCAATTTCAGCATTATCATAAAAATGAATTTCAATGCTATCGCCTTCCAGCGGCAGTTCAGTCGTTAAGATTTTCTTACGCTCAATGAATTTCTCTTTAATATCGGGCTGGTTGGTAACAACTGTCGGCTCTGTTTTAGGTAAAGGTGCTGTTTCAATTTTTGTTATTGTTTGAACTGTGTCTTTCTGAACAATTGGTTTTTCTGTTATTACAACTGGTTCAGATTTGGGTTGTACTGTTGGTGCAGGATGTTGAACAGGAGGTTGTGGTGCTGCTGCAACAACCTGTGGTTGCTGAACAACTGAATGCAATCTTGCAACACTGTCAATAATTTCCGGGTCATTGGCACCCACTGTATAATTTTCAATCACATAATCCCATTCATCAGTAAACTGGTTTCGTTCAACCTTATCGAGATGAACTGTGCCTTTGTTTTTCTGTTCTTCTTTTGTTACTGCTTTTCCATCAAGCATCATTACACCACTTCCGGGGCAATTAAAATCGGCTTCCATCAGCAATGGAATTTCTCCCGGTGAAAGAATAGTTACTTTGGGTGATTTGCTTTCAATCAATTCATCATCCCACCACACAACCTGGTTTGTTTGCTGATTAAAATATCCCTTCACTGTATAGCGGCGGTAATTGTTTGCTGATTCGTAGTAATATGAAGTTCCATAAAGACTGTCTCCTTTCTGGATAAGTTTCAGCTCCAGTTTGCCTTGTTTAAAACCGGTTCCTGCTTTTCCTTTCCACACACCTGTAACCATTTGTGCAGGAGCTATAGAAAAAGTTATACAAGAGAAAAGAAGCAGTAAAAAGAAACGTGAATTCATTGCATATAAAACGGTATCTGTGCTGAATTATTTTTTTGAGATGTTAAAGAATTGGGAAAAGGGATTCATTTGAACAGTATGAAAAAAAGATAGCTTTATATTTTTACCGACAGAAAGTTTTGATTGAGCGATTAGAAGAATTTCTTTTTTGTTTCTTTTCTAACTTACTAATATGAATTAACCGCAATTAAAGGCAATCAAATGAAACAACTTATTCAAATCGTCGTAATTTCAACAGCAATGGTTTTTCTTACAAGTGCTTCAATGCCGTTGCACAAAACGTTGCCTGCTGTACAATCAAAGCAACCGTTAAAATACATCTATCTTACGTTTGATGATGGCCCGCTGAATGGAAGTGAAAATATTGACAGCGTGGTTTTAAGTGAGCGTTTAAAAATCAGTGTTTTTATTGTTGGAGAACATGCAGAAAAAAGTAAGCAGTTAGGTAACTACTATAAGCTCTACGAAGAAAATCCGTTTGTAGAAGCATATAATCATAGCTACACTCATGCAAATGACCATTACAAAGAATTTTATAGTAACCCGCAACAGGTACTGAAAGATATTCAGAAGAATGAGCAGCAGTTAAACCTTCGGTATAAAGTTGTACGATTGCCCGGAAGAAATATGTGGCGTATTGGTGGCAGAAAGAAGGATGATGGTGTAAGCGGTTCGGCAGCAGCCGATCTTCTTGAAAAAAACAATTATAAAATATATGGATGGGATTTAGAATGGCAGCATAAGCAAAATGGCGAGCCAGTGCAAACAGTTGACGAAATGCTGAACGAAATTGAAACAAGGCAAAACAGTGGAAACACATTCACCCAAAATCACCTTGTTTTATTATTGCATGATGAAATGTTTCAGAAAAAATGGGAAGAAAGTGAACTGAAACAGTTGATTGATAAATTAAGGCAGCATGATAACTATGTATTTGAGCATTTGCGTTTTTATCCCGATAAATAGTGCGAATTCTATATGCAAAATTTGTTGCTGATGTTGCAAATAAATACTACTGATCGTTTGTGAAATCTGCCCGAATTTGTTTTAGTAATACTAATTGATAATAATCAGTTATTATGGATGTATTTGTAGTTACCTTTACATAGTGGCAAAATACTGATTATTGTTAGCATTCATTTTCTGTTTCTTGTCCTTCCTTTTTTTGTTTTCATTTTATTTACTACAACAACATGACGCAACAACATCCTTTTCATAAATTTCATATACCTGTAATGGGCCTTGCCTATACTATCGACAGTCCGGTTAAAGTTGCACAGTATGGTATTTCTTCAGTTATTTCAATTGTGGAAGATAAGCTGGTGGAAATGATGCGTAGTTATTATTATCCAACCATTAAACAAGAGTATAAGCCAATTACAGAACAGGAACACGATTACAGGGCAAAGCGGATTACCGATTACCTGAACCTGATGAATACTATTGTACATGAGCAAGTGGAAAAAATAAGAAAGACTGCGTTTGAAGCCGGTTCTGAAATTGTGAAATATTTTGAAATGCTTCCGGAAGACAGCAGAATTAAAAAATTATACAGGGAGATGATGGCAACATCTGACAAGTCTTTGAAAAGTAAAATTGAAGCAAAGCTTCGTGCATATATTCAGCCTGGAAGCATTGATGTAAACATCATGACCAAAGTTGACCGCAACAATTTTACAAAGCAGGGCGAACTTATTGAAGATGGTTCGGATGCAGTTGCTGCTTTGCGTGGGTATGTGAAAAGCAACCTCGTTAATTCATCGGTAATATTTTCTGCAGGAATGAACCCACGCCTTTTTAACTATATGGAAGGTTGTAATGAACTTCATGAAAATGAAAATGGAGTGTTTACAAAAAAAGTGGTGATTAAAGTAAGTGATTACCGTTCTGCATTAATACAAGGTAAATATCTGGCAAAGAAAGGAATATGGGTTAGTGAATTCAGAATCGAATCGGGATTAAACTGTGGCGGGCATGCATTTGCAACGGATGGTTATTTGATGGGATCTATTCTTGAAGAATTTAAAACAAAGCGGCAGGAACTAACAGAAGCATTGTTTGAAATTTATAATGCTGCTTTGCAAAAAAACAACAAAGAAGTTTTTGCCGAGCCTCCTGCTATTCTTTTTTCTGCGCAGGGAGGTATTGGTGATTTTGAAGAAGATCATTTTTTGCATGAATATTACAACATTGACAGTACTGGTTGGGGAACACCTTTCCTGTTAGTACCTGAAGCAACAACTGTAGATGATAACACGTTGCAGAAGTTATGCGATGCAAAAAAGAGAAATATTGTATTGAGTAAAAACTCGCCACTTGGTGTGCGTTTTCATTACCTGAAAGGAACAACCGCTGACCAGATTAAACAAACAAGAATACAAAAAGGGAAGCCGGGAAGTCCTTGTAGTGAAAAATTACTTGCATTTAATACAGAGTTTACAGATACCCCGATATGTACTGCATCGTTCAAATACCAGCGTTTGAAAATAGCACAACTGCAATCGCAAAACCTGCCTGCTGATGAATATGCAAAGCAATTAAGCGATATTACAGATAAGGAATGTTTGTGTGTGGGACTTAGTAATACCGCATCAATTAAATACGATCAGCCTTTTTTTAATAAACGATTTGATGTGAATGTTTGCCCCGGCCCGAACATTGTAAACTTTTCTGAAGTGGTTTCATTGCAGGCAATGACCGATCATATTTACGGACGGAAAGAAATCAGCATGAATAAGAACAGACCACACATGTTTATAGCGGAACTGCAGCTTTATGTTGATTTTATTACAAATGAGTTAAACGATTACAAAGAGGGTGACGAGAAAAAGAAAAAATATTTTGAATCGTTTATGCAGCATCTTTTTGAAGGCATCGGCTATTACCGCAACCTGCCCGGTGTTGCGGCAAGTAACAGAGAAAAGTTTATAGATGATCTTGGAAACGCAGAACTGGAACTTGTTGCTTTATGCCAGCAATATGAATTGATTGTTGCAAGGCTTGATGCAGCAGTAATTGCCTGATCATTTTAATTATGTCCTAACTTGAAGTAATCGTAATGTGATTGCCTCAACTGCACATTTCTTCCCGCAGCAAAGAATAGCTATCTTCATGTACTATTATGGTATTGGTATTACAGATATTGTTGGTGCTGCTGCTCATTATTCTTGCAATTATTATCGCATTCCGCATCAGTAGAAAAAAGCCACTACGCCAGTTGCCCGAAAATTATAAAGAACTGCTGCACGACTATGTAAAGTTTTATCGTGAACTGAACGAAGAAGAAAAAGAAGAATTTGAAAAGAGGGCAGAGCAGTTTTTATCGGCAGTAAAAATAACCGGTGTAAATGCAGAAGTTGAAGATGTTGACCGTGTATTGATCGCCGCAGGTGCCATCATTCCTGTATTTGCTATTCACGACTGGCAGTACATTAATCTTCATGAAGTGTTGTTATATCCCGGTGCTTTCAATTCAGATTTCGACCAGCATGGCAGCAACCGGAATATAGCCGGAATGGTGGGCACTGGAGCGTTGCAGAATGTAATGGTAATTACCAAATGGCAACTGAGGCAGGGATTTATTAACAGTAACGACACTCATAATACAGCCATTCATGAGTTTGTTCATCTGATTGATAAAATGGATGGAACAATGGACGGAGTCCCGGAGATTTTTCTTGAACGTAAATACACCGAATGCTGGCGCAGGCTGATGAATGATACAATTGAGCGGATGAGAAACTTCGGATCGGATATTGATATGTATGCTGCAACAAATACCATTGAATTTTTTGCAGTAATCTCCGAATACTTTTTTGAACAACCTGAATTACTTAGCCAAAACCACCCCGATTTATTTGAAATGCTGCAACGGATTTATAGAACCGGGAAGAGGGCTGTTTAATGTGGAGAGAGCTTTTTACATCAGAGTAGTTGAAAAATAACATATCAAACAATATATTGCTTCATGCTTTATCCTGAATTGTACAAAAGTGTTTTACAATATACAGTTGCACCGGAAGATGAATACAATGAACTAGAGCTGTTATTTACAAACAAGCGTCTTGCGACAGGCTCTTACATTCTTGAAGCTGGGGATATATGCAGACTTGGAGTATTTGTTCAAAGCGGATGCCTTAGTTATTTTACCAGAGATAAAGAAGGAAATGAAAATATTATTGATTTTGCAACAAGAGGTTGGTGGATGGCTGATGGCGAAAGTTTCTTCAAAAAAACAATATCGCCATACTATATTAAAGTTGTGTATGATGCTGATGTGCTTTTAATTGAGCCTGACAAATTTCTTTATGCTTTTGCACAGTATCCTTTTTTTCTTTATTATCATTATTTCGCATTATTAGATTACAGGAACAGAACAGATCGGTTACTGAGTGGGGCACTTCATACCACTGCGAGGAGAAATATAATGAACTGGTTTTATAGAGGCCTGATGTTGTTCAAATTGCACCATTATATGATATAGCTTCTTTTCTTGGAATAACTGCACAATCTCTTAGCCGTATTAGAAAAAATATTTCGGAACGAAAATTCTAACCATTTCTCTGTACTTTATTTTTTGCTATTTTAAAAAAATAAGCACTTTTATGTAGAGAAAATCAATTGATATAATTAGCAAAATTTCGGTTCTGATTACTAATTACCCTATGTTAATAAAACAAAAAATCTGTAGTAATATTTTTGAATGTACACAAAATCCTATACCCGGTTATTCATTTGCATTGGTATAATGTAAATGTTTTTACTGGTAATACATTCAAATTTCAATATCATGAAACCAAAGTTTTTGCTTTCTGTATGTAACATCATTCTGCTGTTATTCTCCACTTCATTATTTGTAAAAGCACAGGTCGCTACAACTTCAGGTGGTGCCGGGGCACCTGCCGGTTCTGGCGTTAACGGTGCCAATAACCAGGGGTTGCCTGCAACCGGATTAGGTTGTGGCGGTGGTGGAGGCAGTTGGTGGGGAGGATCAGGTGGGGCGGGGAAATTTGGCGGTGGTGGTGGTGGTGCTGGTGGTTATTTTAGTTTAGGAACCATTAACTGGGCAGGCGGTGAAGGTGGCCAAGGAGTTGTGGTTGTGGCTTATTTTAACGGAGCAACTTTAGTAAGCTCACTTGTACTTACATCAGGAACGTCTGTTACTGTACCTGCCGGAGTTACTTCAGCTAAGGTATGGGCTATTGGCGGCGGTGGAGGTGGGGGAGGGGCTACGCAAAGCGATCCTACTTCTGGTGGTAGTGGAGCCGCAGGTGGTGTGGCTTATGTAACAAAAGCTGTAACACCAGGTGATATGATCAGTTATTCAATAGGAAGCGGAGGAAGGGCCGGACATGGTGCAATAAACGGAACAGCAGGGGGAACAACTTCTATTACAATTGCAGGCACAACTATTTATGGATATGGTGGTGGTGCAGGTATGTATAATAATACAACAAGCCCGTCTGGCGGATCATTTGCAGGTGGCGATGGTGGTGCGGCCGGTGGAACTGGTTATGGTCGTACAAGTGATGTTGGCGGCGGAGGTGGGGGCGCAATTGGCGCAGTTAACGGAACACAAAATGGTAATGATGGAGGTATCGGTGCAAATGCAGCAGATGTATCCGGTCTTTTTGCTGCATGTGCAGTTGCCACTAATCCAACTGTTCCATCAATAACTTCATTTACACCAACAGCCGGACTTACAGGTACAACTGTTACTATAACAGGTACAGGTTTTACAGGTGCAACATCTGTAAAAATTGGTGGTGTAGATGTTACTTCATTTACTGTAAACAGTGACACACAAATAACAGCTACAGTTAGTGGAAGTTCAGTTACAGGAAGTGTGAGTGTAACCTGTATTAATGTAACAGTTTCCTTACCTATTTATTTCTTTACAGTACCGGTTGCTCCAACGATCAGTTCCTTTTCTCCAACATCTGCACAAACAGGTACAGTTGTAACAATCAGCGGAAATAAATTTCTTGGTACCACATCTGTAACCTTTGGTGGTACTGCAGCCTCATCCTTCACTGTGAATTCAGATTACCAGATAGTGGCTACCGTTGGCGCAGGAACCAGTGGTAGTGTAAGTGTAACAAGTTCAAGCGGCACAGGTACTCTTGCAGGCTTTACATATATTTCAACTACACAGGCATCATCTGTTACTTTCAGTTCTATACAATCAACACAATTGACAATTGGCTGGACCAATGGTACCGCTGCCAAACGTGCAGTTTTTGTAAAACAAGGTTCAGGTGCAATAACTAATCCTTCTGATAATACAACTTATACAGCAAGTACAGACTGGAGCAGTAAAGGAACACAGTTAGGTTCTTCCGGATATTATTGCATTTACAATGGTACAGGAAATTCAGTAACACTTACCGGGCTTTCTGCTGCTACAACTTATACTGTACAGGTGTTTGAATATAACGGAGCTGCGGGAGCGGAAAAATATTTTACTACAACAACAGCCAATAATCCAAATGCACAACTTACATTAGGAACATTGCCGTTGTCGTGGATAGGATTTACAGGCACAGAAAGAAATGGAAAAGTTTATCTTGAATGGACTACTGCTGCTGAATATAATACTGAATTGTTTGAAGTATTTCAAAGCAGTAATGCAAGAAACTGGAACAAACTTGGGTCGATAAAAGCTGCTGGGTTAAGTAATGGAATATCAAGCTATAGTTTTATACAACAGCAACCTTCAAAAGGGGTTAACTATTACCGTATAACAGAAAAAGATATTGATGGTAAACTCAGTTACAGCAGTATTGCTTCTGTTGTTGTTGGAGTATCTGGAAATGCAGTATTGAATAATCCTGTCACTAACGGACAACTCATGTTTAAAGTTGATGAAGTATGTGATGCAACCTTATATTCACAGCAAGGGAAGGTTTTAACTAAGGCCACATTTACCCCAGGTGTTCATACAATAGATGTAAGTCATTTGCAAAACGGAATGTGCCTGCTGAAGCTACACTCATCTACTTACAAAATCATTATTCAATAATTTTTTTCGTTTTAAAAACCGGCTGATACCAGCCGGTTTTTTTATAATTTCAGGATTCAAATTTCTTACACTTATGCTTTATCCTGATTTGTACGAAAATATATTACATTATACCAAAGTGCCAGAAAAGGATTACGCTGAACTGGAGTTGTTGTTTACACCCAGGCAGTTTAAACAAGGATCATATATTTTTAAAGCTGGCGAAATATGCAAGGAGGGCATCTTTGTTCGAAGTGGTTGTCTTAGTTATTTTACGCTGGATGAAGAAGGAAATGAATTTATAGTTGATCTTGCTACAAAAGGATGGTGGACCGGCGATGGAGAAAGTTTCTTTAAGAAATCGAAATCGATTTATTCTATTAAAGCTGTTTATGAAGCAGAAGTGTTGCTTATTGAGATGGAAAAAGCTTTGTATGCAATAGAGCGTTATCCTTTTTATCTTTATTATCATTATTTTGCCTTATTGGATTACAGGAACAGAACAGACAAATTACTCAAGGGAGCGCTCCATGCTTCGGCTGAGCAAAAATATCTTGAACTGATTTCACAACGTCCGGATATTGTGCAGATGGTTCCTTTATATGATATAGCCTCATTTCTTGGAATAACACCTCAGTCACTCAGCCGTTTGCGAAAAAAAATTGCTGAGAGGAAAGATTGATTTTTAAATAGCTATCCCGTTGCTTTGTTACACTTCTGTGTGCTTTTACGAATTTTAGGCAATGTTTTCAGCCAAAACTCTTGGTTTGTTTAAAGTATGATCTAAATCAGTATAGAGGTAATTCCGTTGCTCTATATTTAATACCAAATTTTTTAAACTATGGCATCGAATAAAATTACTCAACTGCTCGGAGATCAGGCTGCGTATTTATTGGATCACAAATGCAGCACTGTTGACAAAGCAACACTTCATGTTCCATCACCCGATTATGTGGACAATGAAATGGCAATGGGAAACCGTAATAACAATGTGCTTAAAAGCATGCAGCAACTGTTAGGGCATGGCCGTCTTGCCAATACAGGCTATTGCAGCATTTTACCTGTCGATCAGGGTATTGAACACAGTGGAGGCGCTTCCTTTGCTCCTAATCCTATTTATTTCGACCCCGAAAACATTGTAAAACTCGCAATTGAAGGCGGCTGCAACGGCGTTGCTTCAACCTTTGGTGTTTTAGGTGCAGTAAGCCGCAAGTATGCACATAAAATTCCTTTCATTGTTAAAATCAATCACAACGAATTCATCAGCATGCCTAACCGTTACGACCAGATTCTTTTCGGCACAATCAAGAGTGCATGGGATATGGGCGCAACTGCTGTAGGTGCCACTATCTATTTTGGTTCTGATGAAAGTACAAGGCAGATCAAAGAAATTGGAGAGGCTTTTCAAATGGCACACGAACTGGGTATGGCTACTATTTTATGGTGCTACCTGCGTAATCCCGGATTTAAAGTTGATGGAGTGGACTATCATTCATCTGCCGACCTTACAGGACAAGCCAATCACCTTGGTGTAACATTACAGGCTGATATTATTAAACAGAAGCTTCCTGTAAACAATGGCGGTTATCTTGCAACCAAGCATGGAAAAACAAGCAAACTCGTTTATGAAAAACTCACTACCGATCATCCCATTGATTTGTGCCGCTACCAGGTATTGAATTGCTACAATGGAAAAATTGGTTTAATTAATTCCGGTGGCGAAAGTAAAGGAGCAAGCGATGTTGCTGAAGCAGTTTATACAGCAGTGGTAAATAAACGTGCAGGTGGCATGGGACTTATTTTAGGCCGCAAAGCATTCCAGCGTCCGTTTAACGAAGGTGTTGATATGCTTAACAATGTTCAGGATGTATATCTCGATAAAGAGATTGATCTTGCATAAACACACATTGCATTGCCAATAGTAAAAGAGCCGTAATTGATTAATTACGGCTCTTTTATTTTGTTTTATTTCTGTTTTCCTATACGTTCCATTCAAGAATATTGTTAAACACATACTCTTCCGGATCTTTCAGGAATTTCTTTGCAGCTTTTACATCATCTGCAGTAAGGTATTGAATGCTGTCGAAGAAAACCATCTTCGATTCGTGTGCATTCATATTTACCATTCTTGTTTTTACCTTGCCATGTTTATCTTCCACATCTTTCAGGTAAAGCGGGTTAATTTCCCCGTTTGTATTAGCCGTAACAACACAACCGGTTAATCCCTGGTCAAACAATTTTTTTACACCAATACCAAGGTAGCTGCAATATTGCAGATCGTAAGCAGCAGGTACAAGGCAACGAAGTTCATAACCCATTTCAACCGGGCGGCTTTTTACATTAATACCAAGTTGCTTTAATTTAATCTGCAGTAACAGGTTGTAGATATGAGCTTTACTTACGTTACCCAGTTCGGGATGGCCATGTTCATCATACGTAAACTGTATGCCTGATGATTCAACATCTTCATCGTTCATAAAATGGAATACACCTTCACTTACAATTGCCACGCCATAGTTAACGCCAAGAATTTTGCGTTTGATGATGGATGAAATCATGAGCTTGGTGATTTTATCCAGCGTAAGTTTTGTTTTGTTAAACATTTCCGGGATAACAATCATCGGAAAATGACAGGCTGTGCCAATACCAAATGCAAGGTGACCGGCTTCACGACCCATTGCCGAAATCACAAACCAGTTACCTGATGAACGGGCATCTTCATAAATGGTACGCCCGATACGCACACCTTCTTCTTTCGCACTCTGGTAACCAAATGTAGGCATGCCATCAGGAAGAGGTAAGTCGTTATCAATTGTTTTTGGTACGTGAATGTTCTGAATGGGAAATTTCTTCTCCACTAAATATTTTGCAATACGGTTGGCGGTTGATGCCGTATCATCGCCTCCAATGGTAACAAGCAGTTTTACATTATTCTTTACAAAGAAATCTGTTTTAAATTCAAGGTCGGATGGTTTGTACCGGCTCATGCGCAATACACTTCCACCACGTCCCAGAATACCATCTGCAAGTTCAAAATCAATATCAATCGTTGATGGGTTTTCTACAAAAAGATTTTTGTAACCATCGTGCAACCCAATTACACGATAGCCGTCTCGGAGAAAAATTTTAGATACAGAACTGATTACTGTGTTGATGCCGGGGGCAGGACCACCACCAGCCAGAATTAAAATGCTGTTATTGGTCATATGGCTAAGTTTTTAAGTGCTGACAAATATAGATGAAAAGTGGTTCGACCGGCAGAAACGATGATTTTTTGTTTTAAATAATTGCCGAATGAAAACCCGCCGATGCGAAAGGTTGTGCAGAACCGTTACCTGCTGCTCTTTAACACGTATCCCTTTGCCGGTTAGCTTTAAAATCTTGTATAAACTGCCAGTTGCACCACATTGTTAATTGTGTTTGCCGATGCTCCTTTTACAAAAATGTTCATGTAGCCAAGCTCTGCATCCATTTTTTTGGAAAAACGGTAGCCTACAGCAATGTAGCTGCGGTTCTGGTCAAAGAAATTGTTGTTGCTGTTTTGCTTGTTCTGCACATTAAAAAACAATTCGTTCTGAATTGCGGCAAACACACCTTTTGTAAATGCAGCTTTGTTTTGTGTCAATGGCTGCACATCACGAAAGAAATAACGGAAGCGCTGTGCAAACACTTTATCGCCTGTAAACTTTTCAATAAAACGTTGCTCCAGCCGCAGGCGGTGACTGAGTGTGCCGGTAAATACTTTGTGTGAAATAATGTATTGTTCCCACACACGATGTTCGGTAACGCTGCTGCTTGTACCATCAATCTTACGGTAAGTGGGCGTGTAGAGATAACCAACAGTTGCATTCTGGTTGGGGCGGATGTAATACGTAATGCCCGGCCTGATTAATACATTACGTACACCATTCCAGTTATCCTGGCTGCGTACCTGCATATCGAAATGCATACCCCATTTGCTGTTGAATTTTGTACTGTTTAAAAAAAAGAACCAGCCGGTTTGTTCATGATTGGTTTGTGCAAAGCTGCCGGCAGAAATAAATATGAAAATGATACAAAGCAGGAAATGCTGTTTGGTCATGGTTTGTTTCAGTTGTTGAGCCGCAAAAATAACAGCAGAAGTTTTTGGGGAATGTTAAAATGGAAAAGCAGGCAAGCGTTCCGAATGCTGGCACAAGTGTTCCGCAGGATCACTTGATGCCAATTAAATCTGCCCTGATTGTATCAGGAAATTTTATTTACAATTTCTCTAAAGGGGGTAAACACTGTTCATGGTTCCGTTTTCATGGCAGCAATTGTCTGAACCGGGATTTAAATGCTTTGCCGGGGAAAAAACAAGCAAGCACAATTTCTTTTCAATTGATTTTTTTACTTAACAGAGTGCTGGCGCAAGATTTGTGAGTTAGCAATTGTGCATGTCTATCTTGTGCCTGAATATAGTAATGCTGATAAATTAATTGCAGGCACAGGAAGCAAACGCACAAAACCAACGCCTCATTCCTGCGCCAGATTTCCTGATTTTATACTTGGAATAGTTGGGGTCGACGAAACATTGATAAAGTTTCTGTTTTTTATTGTATATAATTTTGAGTATGCCTGTGTACAAAGATTCTAAAACTCAAGTTGTTTTAGTTTTTCGAATCCCGGTCTCCACTCATCTAAATTGTAAGTGGAAAACATCTCTTCAACTTTTTCCAGTTTTTGATTGTACAATGGGTCATTAGTTAACTTGCAAATAATTAATACCCGATATAAATGACCAGGATCACTCCCAAGGAAATCGAGCCAACCCTTGCCCTCCCTCTGCAATTCATTTATTTTGTCTAAAATATTTTCAAGCTTTGAAAACGTGTTAGTAAATGGCAAGCCATACTCAAGCATATAACTTTTGATAACTTCACAAAAATCTTCGAGGTCTTTATAGGAATCAAATTCATCCTTTTTTATCCATGGTGAAAAGCTGTCATGACAGGTATGTTCATACTTAGTGAGATATGCTCTATTTACCAAGCCGACATCTGCAATTATTTTTTCTACATTATCGTGCCTTATAATCATCTTCAGCAGATTTGTTGCACCAGTAGATATTATACTAAAAGCGATTGCGTCAAATCCATAAGCTGTGCTACGAAAAAATGCCGGTATACCATTGAAATTTGGCTTATATAGAAACCCATATTCTTTAAAAAAGGGCGAAAGATTGGTTTTTATATACTCTTTAACTTCTGTTTTTGTAATTTCTTTCATACCTTTTTTTTAATAAGGGGAAAAGTTAATAAAATCGATATCAGAGTTTGTTAGTGAACTCAAAGTTTCATTGCCATGATCTGCTATTTTTACGCTTTTGGAAGTTGGTATGTTTAATATTTGTCCCTTTTCAAGAACTATTCCGTTTATATTAATTTGATATTGCACTTTTATTTGACCATTTTGCTTTATGAGAGCCCAAGCCTCTTTTTGTCTTTCAGTATAGGCCGTCGTCGCACTTAGCTTATTTTCTATTAAAATAATGTCTTCAATTTGACCACCGGCGCTACGTTTGACCAGCAATGCATCGGCCTTCATAAAGCCATTGGGTGTAGACAAACCCACTTCCTAAGCATAACATACTGATTTAAATTTATCCCCGGAAATAATCCCTCAAGCCGAGTCTTGATGACCTGGTTAGTGAATAAATTATCTAAAACATTTTTGCTAAAATTCCTTCCCGTTGTTGTTACTTCTATGAAGAAATTTGTCTGTCCCCATTTCTGCCATCTTACTTGATTGGTAAGTTCTGAAAAACTTTCGCCGCTTAATTCAAAATAAAATTCTGGTTTTTCCTTTATTTTTTTATATATATCAATATCCTTTGGTGACTCACTTAATAACTCTATTAATCCCTTACCCCTGCTTCTGCTGTTTAAATCTTCAATAAGGCTAGTTACAAAAATTGTGTTTGAGTTTTTCAAATAATCCAACAATTCATCTAATTCTTTAAATCCTTGTTCACCTTTTGCGATAAGGCCCCACCGCTGGCAACTTTATACAAATCGCCTTTATAACTGAATACAATATTTTTTCCATCGGGAGAGATGGAAGGATAACGCATCCACAATGGGTTGTCCTGGGCTGAAGCTGTTTGAATACATAATAAAATCAAACAACAACTGATGAGTTTGTTCATGCTTCTTTAATTTTAAGTTGCAAAATTTAGCAAATGCTAATGTAAACTGCAAATAAGGGTATGACAACACCACTCATCAATATTTTGGAAAAGAACAGGAATCTTTTTTACCCTGTTGTCCCTTTTGGGGCTGGAAAAGACCGGTTACTGAAATTGGATTTTACAGAAACCAATAAAGATCTTACCAAATCGATTATTGAATATGTTCCTTCATTGAGCGATTATATCAGCAGGCAACTGAAAGCTGCGCATGCGAAATACGGCATTGGTGGTTATGCTGAACACCGTACTGTTTACAGCCGTAGTAAAGTGTTTGATGCTACTGATGGGGGAGAACCGAGAAGACTGCATTTGGGAATTGGTATCTGGGGCGAAGCAGGTACACGTTGCTGGCGCAAGTGTTCCGCAGGATCACTTGATGCCAATTAAATCTGCCCTGATTGTATCAGGGAATTTTATTTATAATTTTTCTCAAGGGAATAAACACTGTTCATGGTTCAGTTTTCATGGAAGCAATTGTCTGAACCATGATTGGGGAGGAATATGTGAATGAAGAAGATGGGTAATTGACTTGCTCATTTTTTTTGTTTCGAGTGCCACGAGCCAAGACCATGGAAAAAATCAATAACGGTAGCGCCAGAACTGGGTACTCTGCACTGCTACTCCTCCGCTGAGGTTATAGCCCATACCATAATACAATTCATTATTAATTACTGCACCAAATGCTTTCATTATGTTTAAATATCCGCCAACAGGTGCCTGTGCGTAATCCTCTCCAATAGGAATACCTAAATAATTAATGGCATAACGCCTGACAATGCCAGTAGCCTGTCCCATGCTGCCACCGCCAATAGTATAACCAAGCGCAAAGTTTTTATCGGAATAAGGTACTGCATTCGGAATAAAAAAATTATCATTAAAAAAACGCCATGTATCAGTTGTCGGGTCGTACTCATGTGTACCGTACATGCTAGTAGTAGGTATATAGAACTTGTTACCTATATGTACAGCATAGCAACCTTCCTCAGCGCCAAAAGGCAAATCAGTTTTCCTGAGCCATTGATCAGTTACAGGATCGTATTGCCATAATTCTTTTGCTACAGTATTGCCGCCGTAACTATCAGAATTACGTCCTCCTGCAATGTATATTTTGTCGTTCCATACAAATACAGCAGCGTATTTTCTTCCACTGCCAGGTAAAGCTGCTTTCAGGCTCCAGTTGTTAGAGGCAGCATTATAACATTGTAATTTATTTTGAAAAACACCTGCACGGTTAGTCCCCCCAAACAAATAGGCATTGCCGTTATATGTAAACGATGACGGATAGATGACAACTTCAGGAGGAGCAGGCATTGCCGACCAACTGTTTGAAGAAATGTCATACTTCCACCAGTTAATAAAACCGGCCAGTATTGCATTATCTGTAGCCGTTAATGCAGAAGGTAAACCTGGACAATCGGCTAATCGCATATAAGAATTTGAACCTGGATTGCCCGGAATATAATTGAAAGGTTGAGGACTGCATATCTGTTTGTTTTTATACATCACACACACATATCCATCGCCTGCTTCAAACGGCACCTGTACTTCTGCAAGCGTATCACTTAGAACAATTGCACAGACCTGTTTATTTCGAAAATTGATTTTTACACAACCTGCACTGTCTGCAAGCGATGCAAACCCCTTTCCCCTGATTGTAATTGTTTCACCATTCCCTGCTGTAATTGGTGAAACATCCGTTATAAAAGGATCGCTTTCTTCAACAGAAGATTTACTACAGGAGGTTTCGAGCAATACCAGCCAGCTTATAAAGCAGAGCAAACAGAGCCGCATTTTCATATACAGGATTTTAGCATAAACAAAAATAATGAATTAAGCTGTTGTTGGCTTGCTGGCGCAAGCGTTCCGCAGGATCACTTGATGCCAATTAAATCTGCCCTGATTGCATCAGGGAATTTTATTTACAATTTTTCTAAGGGGAGTAATCCTTTTTCATTGCAGTAATAGTCAATGGCACTGCTGTATTTGTAATGCCAGGCTTCCCAAACCAATCCTGAACGAACAGGGTTTTCATGTAAATAATTTAATCGTTGCTGCAACATTTCATTCGTTGATAATTCAACCGGGTGGTAATCCTGTTTCCAGAATTGATAGTCTTTGTTGTTTTTATTGTTTTTGCCTGTATAACTAAACAGGTTTAACATCCATTCACGCCTGCTTTCATCCGTATTTTCAAGAATGGCCTTTACGATTTTTTTGCTCGTAAACTTTTTTATATCACGAACCAGTTCATCAATTCTTGCTGTATTGCTGCTGATAATTAAATGGACATGGTTCGTCATAATTACCCATGCATGTAATTGCAGTCCTTTATGATTAATGCAGTAATGCAAACTTTCCGTAACAATTTCTTTGTATTGCTCTCTGCTGAATACATCAATCCAACCAACAACGGTGAAGGTTACAAAATGAGCAGTGCTGTGCTCGCCGGGTTTGTATTTTGAAGACATGGGTCAGCTTTTGTAACAAGATAATGTTTTTTGTTTTTCAAATACCCTGATACAATCAGGGGGAAATTGAAAGGCACAAGTGGTCCGCAAAATACAGGCGGAACACTTGTGCCAGTTTTCGAAATGCCCAAAAAACAGACTAATATCTTCATTAATACATAGTTGGAAAGGCATTTACATTGAATGGATAGACATTTACATTGGCTGGAAAGCCTCATACACTGAATGGATGGCAGTTTACAACGACTGGATGACAGCTTACATCGGCTGGAAGAACATTTACATTGAATGGATAGCAATTTACATTGGATGGATGACCTCTTACACTGACTGGATAACAGTTTACACTGCATGAATGGCAGTTTACATTTGCTGGAAAGCCATCTACAAAGGCTGGGAAAGCAACTACATTAAAAAAACAGGCAACTACACCCGCTGGAAAGCCGGTTACAATAAATGAAAAACCAATTACAAAAGCTGGAAAAGCAACTGCACTGAATGAACAAACATCTGCATTAGCAGGAAAGCCAACTGCACACAAAAAACAATCATCTGCACTAAATGAAAAATAATCTGCAACTGCTGGAAAAGCAAAACAGTTAAATGAATAAACTTCTGAATAAACTTTCGGCACAAGTGATCCGAAAAATACAGGAGGAAGGGATTTCAAGGTTTGGATAAAGGTTCAGCTGTTGTTTTTTAAATACCCTGATACAATCAGGGGGAAATTGAAAGGCACAAGTGATCCGCAAAAGACAGGCGGAACACTTGCGCCAGTTTTTCGTCATCTAATCTTCTTCATCAAAGCAATCCACCCAAATCCCGGTTCAGACAATTGCATAAAAAAGGCGACGCCAAAAATGGCATCGCCTGTAACTAATCAAAACTACAAAACTTGTTTATGTTTTATTTCGCTCAACTTCAGTTGAACAGTCTGTGCTTTCAGTTACTTACAACCTATCACTTACTACTTACTACTTTTTTATTTCCTTCAGCATTTCTGTTACGGCTGCTTCGAGCTGGCGGTCTTTACCTTTCATAAATTCTTCGTAAGGAAGTTCCACTTTAATATCGGGTTCAACCTGCAGGTTTTCGGTTGGTCGGCCTTCTTTACCAATTGTTGCCACCATTGGAATACCAAATACAAGTGTGGGATCAATTTGTGTTTCCCACCACACGGCTGTACCTGTACCTGCTACCGGCATACCAATTAATTTTCCTACAGCATTTTGTTTGTAGATGTAAGGGAAAATAAATGCATCACTATAGTTGCCTTCGCTCATGATTACACAACTTGGTTTGCTCCAGCGGTCGAATGGTTCGTTGGAGTTTACAATATTTCCCTGCGGTGCAAATTTGAGATAAGCTTTTCCGCTGAGGAATGTATTAAGATCGTTGTGCAGCCAGCCGCCACCGTTGAAACGTGTATCAACAATGAGTGCTTCTTTGTTATAGTTTTTACCCAGCACTTCATCAAACACGGTGCGGAAACTTCCATCGTTCATTCCCTGTACATGTACATAACCAACTTTGCCGCCGCTGAGTTCTTCTGTCATCTTGCGCATTTTATCAACCCAGCGTTTGTACATGAGAGCACTTTCTTCGCCAAACGAAATTGGTTTTACTGTTTCTTCAAAACGAGTATTGGTTGAAGGATCAAACACACTGAGCAATACATTCTTTCCGGTTTTACGGTTAAGGAATTTTGCCCAGTCAACTTCATCCGTAATGGCATCGCCATCAATTTTTTCAATGATGTTGCCTGCTTTTATTTTACTGGTTGATTTATCTAATGGTCCGCCTGCAATGATTCCACCAATTTTTAAACCATTGCCTGTAAATGTTTCATCGTACAGCAAACCAAGTGTTGCAGTTGCATCGCCATTAACAGGTTGTGGTGAATAGCGTCCACCGGTGTGTGAGCCGTTGAGCTCGCCAAGCAATTCGCTGAGCAGTTCCTGGAAATCGTAATTGTTATTGATATGTGGCAGGAAACGTGCATAGGTTTCTTTATACATCTTCCAGTCGATGCCATGAATTTTCGGATCGTAAAATTTTTCTTTTACCTGGCGCCAGGCATGTTCAAAAATATAAGCACGCTCTGCGGCAGGATTCAGCACCATTTCGCCACTGATACCCACAGGCGACTGACGGCCGCTTTCAACATCCACTTTCATGATGGTGCCGTTGCTGATTAAGAAAATGCTTTTACCATCTTTTGATAATTCAAGACTGCTGGGTGAACCGCTGAGCTTCACTAAGATTTTTGTTTCTCTTGTGCGTGGTTCTGTTACCCATAAATCATAACCTCTTTCAAACGATGAGAGATAATAGACTTTCGATCCATCGCTGCTTACAATGTAATCAGCAATAGATGCACTGTTAATAGTTAAACGCAGTACACGATCTTCAAAACCGGTTAAGAGTGGTTTCCAGTTTGCTTTTGCAATGGAATCTTTTTTCTTTGTTGAATCGGCTTTCTTTTCCTGGTCTTCTTTTTCTTTTGCCAGTGCATAATCATCTTTGCTGAGTTTCATTTTTTCAAACAAAGTCTGATCGAGGAAACCTGCATAAATATCTACTTCACGGCTGCCCTGGAATGCAAGTGAGCGGCGGCCTAAACGTTCATTGGTCCATGTAATAGCTTTTCCATCCAATGCCCATTTAATATTGCCCTGGCCATAACCCGATTGAATTGGTTTTTCAATGGTACCACTTCCATCGGCTTTGATTAATGCAAAGTTTCCATACTGCCATGTACCTTCCTGGTCGTCGCAGATAATCCATTTGCTGTCGGGACTCCATTTAAAACCCCAGTCGCCATCAGAGTAACTGTAATTGCGACCTTTCGGTAAAATGGTTCTTGATTTTTTTGATGCAACATTGTACACCTTGAGAATGTTCCTGTCGGCGAAGTAGGCAATTTCTTTTCCATCGGGCGAAAACTCAGGTCCAAACTCTTCTTCATCAGTTGCAATAACGGGTTCTTCTTTCAAAACAGTTGCTGCATAGAAATAAGGTTCTTCTTTGCGTACGATAGTAGTTTGATAAATATCCCAGTTATCATTACGCTCTGCAGCATAAATAATTTTTTTACTGTCGGGGCTCCATGCAACCATGCGTTCCTGCTGCGGTGTGTTGGTGATGCGTTTGGTAATACCACCTTCCACACTTGTTACAAACACTTCGCCACGGAAGATGAAAGCAATTTCTTTTCCATTGGGCGATACTGCAAATTCAGTTGCACCTCCGCTGATGGGGAGAATGCGTTCGTTGTTTGTTCTTGCATCGGCATTAATACTGATGTTTACTTTTTGTGCCTTGCCTTCTTTTAATGTATAGATTTCTCCATTCCATGTAAAGCAAAGTGTATTATCATCGCTGCGGCTTAAATGGCGAACGGGGTTGTCTTTAAACGTTGTGAGCTGCTGCTCAGCCATTTTATTCAGCACAGGTGCTTTGAAAATGTTTTGTGTACCGTTCTTTTCGCTGAGGTAAAAGAAGAACTGGCCATCATTGGAAAAAACAGGTTCCCTGTCTTCGCCTTCAAAACCGCTGAGTTTGCGGTAAGTGGCTTTGTTTACATCCATGAGCCAGATATCTCTTGTTACAGCTGATGTGTGATGTTTGCGCCAGGGATCTTCATAACCTTTCCTGTCCTGGAAAATAATTTGTGAACCATTGGCATTAAAGTGCGCATTTTCCATTCCTGCTTCGCTGATGAGAACGGGTCTTCCGCCGCCAACATTTACACTGTATAAATTCTGGAACAGGCGTGGACTGTAAAAACGAACGTTGTTAGCGCTGATTTCTCTTGCACTTCCAAAAATCACTTTCTTATTATCAGGTGTAAAATCATAAGGATAGTCGCCTGCGCTGTTGTAAGTTAAACGTGTTGGTGCACCACCTTCAGCGGGCATAATAAACACATCGAAGTTGCCATAACGGTCGCTTGCAAATGCAATGTATTTACCATCATGGCTCCACACAGGCATAAAGTCGTGTGCTTCGTGAAGTGTTAAAGGAACTGCTGTACCACCCCCGCTGGCAACTTTATACAAATCGCCTTTATAACTGAATACAATATTTTTTCCATCGGGAGAGATGGAAGGATAACGCATCCACAATGGGTTGTCTTGGGCTGAAGCTGTTTGAATACATAATAAAATCAAACAACAACTGATGAGTTTGTTCATGCTTCTTTAATTTTAAGTTGCAAAATTTAGCAAATGCTAATGTAAACTGCAAATAAGGGTATGACAACACCACTCATCAATATTTTGGAAAAGAACAGGAATCTTTTTTACCCTGTTGTCCCTTTTGAGGCTGGAAAAGACCGGTTACTGAAATTGGATTTTACAGAAACAAATAAAGATCTTACCAAATCTGTAATTGAATATGTTCCTTCATTCAGCGGTTATATCAGCAGGCAACTGAAAGCTGCGCATGCGAAATACGGCATTGGTGGTTATGCTGAACACCGTACTGTTTACAGTCGCAGCAAAGTGTTTGATGCACCTGATGGGGGAGAACCGAGAAGACTGCATTTGGGAATTGATATCTGGGGCGAAGCAGGTACACCTGTGTTTGCTCCGTTAGGTGGAATGGTACACAGTTTTAAATTCAATAATCATTACGGCGATTATGGTGCAACCATTATTTTACTTCACCAACTGGAAGGTTTTGCATTTTATACATTGTATGGCCATGTAAGTTTAAATGATCTTGCTATTGTTGACGGGCAATATGTAAACCGTGGACAGGAGTTTGCACATTTTGGTGTGCCCGAAGAAAATGGTCACTGGCCTCCTCACCTGCATTTTCAGATTATTCTTGATCTACAGCTAAAGGAAGGCGATTATCCTGGCGTATGCAAACTGAGTGAAAAAGATTTTTATTTAAAAAATTGTCCTGATCCTGATCTGATATTACAGATGAACAGATTTATTTTATAATCTTACACCAACGCCTGCTGTTATATAAAATCTGTTGCTTCCATGCTCACCCGATTGCGTAAGAATATTTTGCGGAATAACATATGAAGGAATAACAAACGCATTGAATTTTTTCCATACAAGAATAACCGGCACTGTTGCCTCATACGCAAGTATTGATAACCGGCTTTGTTCTTCAGTTACTGTTACCGGCTGATTGTTTACAGGAACCCCAAAAATATTTTGAGTTTGATTTTTCTGATATGTGTTTGAAAAACGTTGTGTGCCAGCATACGCTGTTATGCCGGGATTAATGGCAAGTGCTTTTGCTTCGTTCTTCTTTAGTTTGATGATGAAGAGATGATCTGCCTCTGCGGATAAACCAACATCGGTATGATCGCTGAATTTAAGATCGGCACTTGAATTGATGTTGATGAATTTTGTTTTAAAACTTGTATTAATACCGGTTTGATAACTGAGTGCAGATTGCACAAGCATTGACTGATTGCTGTAAATAAAACGTGACGCATATACATTGCCTGTAAAATGTTTTTTCTCAGGAAAACGGTAACCCAGTTCAATGCTGCCTCCGGTAAGTTCAAAAGGAGTTGATTGGTTCTGTATAAAAATAACTGCCCCCTGAGCATATAAGCCATTCCTGAGCTGATAACCGGTTATTACCATTGCAGCACTGCTGTTTAAACTATCCGTTCGTCCAAGAAAATGAACATACGACTGATACGCTGCTGTTGCTGTAAATACCGGTTTCTTTTGCTGTGTGCTATCCTGGCTTTTTGTAAGCAACGGGAAAGCGATAAGCTGCAACAGAAAAAAAGGAATAAGATGAATCTTTTTCATGTGATAATTTGTTGTGGTTGATTTGAGGATACGATTATTAGTGCATCGCTAAATCAGCAAGCATTTGTTGTACGTTTAAGGATTTAAAAAAGGCCTGCACAAATTTTATACAGGCCTTTTACTAATCACCGCTTCACGCTGCAATTACGAATGTTTCACTTCTCCTGAGGCGGTTGTACTTCCTGATGCTTCCACTTTTACTTTTGGTTTTGCATCCTTCACTTTCTTCACTTCTGCTTTTGTTTTCTGCTTCAGCTCTTTTTTTGTTTCTGTTGCTTTGTCTTTTATTTTGGTTGATCCTGTGCTTGTTTCAGTTTTATTGCCTGCTTCGCCGCTAATGGTTGTGTTTTCTGTTTTCACTTCACCTTGCGATGATGTATTTGAACTGCTGCTGATGGTTAAGCCTGGCTTTACTTCGTTACGTAATTCTTTAGTAGTTGTTTTAATTCCCTGCGCTTCTGTAACCACCAGTTCTTTTACTTCTGCAGATGGGTTGCTGCTTTGCATATCTGCACTTGTTTTTACTTCAGCATTTGACTGACTGCTTGTTTCATTTTTTGTTTTGCTGTTGTTTATACTGCTGCTGCTTGTTGTATTTACGGAAGCGTTTGTTTTTAACTGTACCTGCTGCAGACTTTTTGTTGTTGCATTAGCTGTTTTTTGCACTGCATTTCCTGTTGTTTGTACAACATTACTTGTTGCATTAACGGTTTTGCTTACAGCATTATTTACCTGGCTTAAATTAGCCGATGTTTTTGTAACAGCGTTGGCTGAGTTCTGCACGTTTACAGTTACCTGCGCCATTAATAACTGACCTGTAAGCATTGCTGATGCCAGCATAGCGATTGATTTCAGATTTTGTTTCATGACCATTGATTTTTGATTGATTAAATGTTTCGTGTTTTCCAGGTTATATGTTGATTACATCTTTAGGTAAAAGTTTAATTGATGTACTGTTTTTCTTGAATTACGAAAACCATGCCAGAACAATGCTGTAACGTTTAAAAAAGGCCTGAATAAATGTTTCTTGTGGGGAATGCAGGAGCATTTATCTTGCCATTCTCTATGAATTGTATAGCGGTTTTTAAATAGAGAAAGGGTGCCTATTATTTATAGGTACTCATTACTGTTAGAGTCTATTTGAATAAAAATGATTTGCCGCAAATATGCAATGGAATTGGCTAAAATGCACTATGTGTTTTATTGTTTGATATGACTTTTGCATGACAAACTGATAAGACAATTCTGAGTGCCGTTTTTTATCTTTTTATTTCGGCTGGAGAAAATAGATTTTTGTTAATTCGTTGTAAGGTGAAGCGGGTGTTGAAATGAGGGTTCGCTAAAATTTATTTTACTACCTGGTAATTAAATAAGGAGGTGCCCATGTTTGCCATCACAGCAACCCAGAAAGGAACGATTGCTTCGGTCATCCGGGCATATTTAATATCGCCAAGATCAATGATGTATTCGGGTTTCCAGCTAAAGTTTTCTACCAATATATGTTTCACTTTGTTTTTTGCTTCAACATTATTGCCGCAAATAAACAGGTTGTGATTAGCGTCATTCACTAATGATGCCTCTACCATTAAACGTGCAGTGACTGTATTCAATGCTTTTACAACAAATGCATCGGGTAACGTTTTTTGTATTTCCTCTCCCAACGACCATGTGTTGCAATATTGTGGCAACAGTGATGGTGGCATTCCATGCGAAAAATCAAGCGGGTTGGTTACATCAATCACTGTTTTGTTTTTGAAATGATCAATACCGGCCTGTTGTAATACTTCAGATGCAATGGCTCCATTCACACAAATAAAAATTATCTCACCAAATGCCGCAGCTTCTGCAAATGTTCCACCAAGTGCTGAATGACTGTTTTTTATTTTCCATTCTGTCAATTTCTCATTGGCTGCTGATCTGCTTCCAAGCATTACTGTATGGCCTTTCCTGATAAGCGCTGTTCCAATGGTTTGTCCTACTGATCCTGTGCCGAGAATTCCTATTTGCATGACGATGAGTTTATTTGATTAGTTTTACATCAAGTTACTACTAAATGGCAAATCCCAATTTAAATAACGAAAAAGAGTTTTTAAGCGCTGCTGATAAAGAGTTTGAGAATAATATCAGGCCATCGGTGATGGAGGAGTTTTCCGGTCAGTCGCAGATTATTGATAATCTCAAAATATTTATCAAAGCTGCAAAGATGCGTGGCGAAGCGTTGGATCATGTGCTGTTTCATGGCCCTCCCGGATTGGGTAAAACAACACTATCACGCATTGTTGCCAATGAACTTGGCGTGAATATTAAAGAAACTTCCGGGCCTGTAATTGAGAAGCCCGGCGATCTTGCCGGTTTGTTAACAGCAATGGAACCCAATGATGTTTTATTTATTGATGAGATACACCGGTTAAGCACAGTTGTTGAAGAATACTTATATGCAGCAATGGAAGATTACCGCATTGATATAATGATTGACAGCGGGCCAAATGCCAGAAGCATCCAGATTACATTAAATCCTTTTACATTGATTGGAGCAACAACGAGAAGCGGATTATTGACTGCTCCATTGCTTTCACGTTTTGCCATTAAATCACGACTGGAATATTACAATGCACAAACGTTGCAGAAAATTATTCAACGTGCTGCCGGAATTCTGAATGTGAAAATCACCAGCGAAGCGGCAAAAGAAATTGCAAGACGCAGCCGTGCAACACCACGTATTGCCAACGGTTTGCTTCGCCGCATGCGTGACTTTGCAATGGTGCTGGGTAATGGTGTAATTGATCTTGCAGTAACTCAACATGGGCTTAAAGCATTGAATGTAGATGAGTACGGGCTTGATGATATGGACAACAAAATACTCCTTACCATTATTGATAAATTCAAAGGCGGGCCTGTTGGTATAACCACCATTGCCACTGCCGTTGGCGAAGAAGCAGGAACGCTTGAAGAAGTGTATGAACCTTTTTTAATACAGGAAGGATTTTTACAACGCACACCAAGAGGAAGAGAGGTAACAGCCAAGGCGTATGAGCATCTTGGAAAGAAACCTAATGGTGGAATTAACCCAAGCCTGTTCAGTTGATGCAACGAATCCTTGATAAAAGCTGAATTTATTTTAATCAATTGAATTTGATCTTTGCAAAAACGTTTCCGTTTCTTTATTTAGTTTTTCGTTTTCAGGAAATATGTTTCTCTTTTCTGTTAAAAGAATACTCATTTCTTTTCTAAGTGAGGCATTTTTGTTCCAGAAAGATGGATCACTCGTTATAATTGCTGATAGTAAATCCCCTTCATAAAATTCTATTTCAATAAGAATATCTTCTTTTAGAATTTCTATTGCCATAGGAATTAAATAAATTAACCCGATGTTTTGACTTATTAATAAGCGAATTTGATTGGGTTTTAATTCATTTAGTGGAATTCGTCTGTATTCATGGCATTTTTGAACAAGTGTAGTTGGGAAGTCAATATCTTTCCAATAATCCTTTTCCAGTTGTTCTAATGTTTTTGAAAGATTCATTCTAAAATCACTTCGCCATATCTGAATATTCCTGTTCTTCTTTTAACACAGGCTCGTTTAGTTTAACCACACGCTTTGCAGCTTTGCGGCGCATACGCATGTTCAGTGCTTCTACTGCAACAGAAAATGCCATAGCGAAATATACATAATTTTTCAGGTGAAGCTGATGTGCAGCTTCGCTGTTCCATCCTTCAACAATCAGCACAAAACCAATCATTACAAGAAATGAAAGTGCCAGCATTTTTAATGTCGGATGTTTATGTATAAATGCAGAAATCTTTGGACTGAATAAAAACATAATGCCCATTGCAATAACAACTGCAACAATCATTACTTCCACATGTTTGGCAGTACCGCCAGCTGTAATGATGCTGTCGAAACTGAAAATCATATCAATCAATACAATCTGTCCCAATCCTGCAGCAAAACCAAGCGGCTTTGCGTTGCTGCTGCCTGTTTCAATTTCACCTTCCAGTTTGTGATGAATTTCCTTGATGGTTTTATAAATAAGAAACAAACCACCCCCCAGCATTACAAGACTGGCCAGGTCAATTCCTTTATCAATAAACGGAATGGTAAATATGGGTTTGCCTTTTTGTTCGAGTAACCAGGTAAGTCCCATCAGCAATACAACACGAACGATAATGCCAAGAATGATCCAGAACAGTCTTGCTTTTTTCTCATCTTTTTTGTCCATGCGGTTCATGATAATGCTTACGAAAATCACATTATCAATTCCAAGAACAACTTCAAGCACAATTAAAATCAGCAAGCTGATAACTGAATCAACAGTAAACAAAACAGAAAAATCCATGGTGTATTAAAATGATAGCTTCAAAAATAGGAATCATAAAAGACCGTTGCAAATCTTCTTTGCAACTGCCGGGCCTTCGTAAATAAAACTTGTCCAGACCTGAACCAGCGATGCGCCGGCATTCAGTTTTTCTTTAGCGTCAGCTGCAGTAAATATGCCGCCACTTGCAATAACAGGAATAGCTGCGTTTGTTTTTTCATAAATATGCCTAACAAACTCAGTGCTTTTTTGTTTTAAAGGAAGCCCACTTAATCCGCCGGTTTCTTTTGCTTTTTCCTGCGACTCGGGGCTGAGGTTATCACGGCTGATGGTGGTGTTAGTTGCAACCAGTCCGTCAAGTTGAATTTCTTTTGCCAGGTCAATTACATCATCTAACTGCGATGGAGTAAGATCCGGTGCTATTTTCAGCAGAATTGGTTTTTGAATTGTACTTCCGCTCAACTTTAATCGTTCGGCTCTTAATGTTTGTAGGTGCGATAAAATTTTGCGTAACGAATCTTTTTCCTGCAGTTCACGCAAACCCGGTGTATTTGGACTGCTCACATTCACAACAAAATAATCAACATAATCAAACAACTCATTAAAACAGATTTCATAATCCTTCCACGCATTTTCATTGGGAGTAACTTTATTCTTGCCGATATTTCCTCCAATGATCATGGGTGATTTGTTTCGCTTTGAACGCCATGCTTCCAGCCGTTTCACAACTTCCTTCACACCTTCATTATTAAAACCCATACGGTTAATGATGGCTTTATCTTTTACCAAACGGAACAATCGTGGCTTATCGTTACCGGGTTGAGCCAATGGAGTTACCGTACCAATTTCAACGGCGCCAAATCCCATCACTTCCAGTTCACGCAGGTACTTTGCATTTTTATCAAAACCTGCCGCCAGTCCCACAGGATTGGGAAAACAAATTCCCCATTGTTCTGTTGCCAGGTTGGAAGCTGAAGGTTTAAATGCTGCTGCAAGAATTTTTCTTGTTGGCGCAAACGAACAAAGAATCCTGAACATGCTCATGGCAAAGTAGTGTACCTTCTCAGGATCAAATAAAAAGAAAAAGGAGCGGATGAGTTTGTACATGCTGCGAAGATAGTTCTGAAATTAACAGCCTCCGTTTGGTATTTCTTCCGGCAAAACCTTAATTTTGATAAAAGGTTGCATAAACAACTATTGGTTGCTGTCATTCACTATTTCGTTGCGAAAGATTGTAACCAGGCAAGGAATAATTAACCAAAAAATTTTTTTCATGCAGGAAGCGTATATCGTTGCTGGTTTTCGCACAGCAGTTACCAAAGCAAAGCGTGGTGGTTTTCGTTTTACACGTCCGGATGATTTAGCGATTGATGTTATCAAAGGGTTGATGGCGTCTGTTCCGCAACTTGATCCTAAACGTGTGGACGATGTGATTGTGGGTAATGCTGTACCCGAAGCTGAACAGGGTTTACAGGTTGGGCGCATTATTGCAGCAAGAGCATTGGGCCAGCAGGCGCCGGGCATGACGGTGAACCGTTATTGTGCAAGTGGTTTGGAAACCATTGCCATTGCCACGGCAAAAATCCGTTGTGGTTTGGCTGAATGTATTATTGCCGGTGGTACAGAAAGCATGAGTCTTGTACCAACTGCAGGTTGGAAAACTGTTCCTGCTTATTCCATTGCAACAGAAGCTCCCGATTATTATCTCAACATGGGATTAACAGCAGAAGCTGTTGCCAATGATTATAAAGTAAGTCGTGAAGACCAGGATTTGTTTGCATACAATTCGCACATGAAAGCAAAAGCAGCAATTGAAAATGGTTATTTCAAAAGCGGCATTCTGCCAATTACAGTAGAGGAAGTTTATTTAGATGAAAAAGGAAAGAAACAGAAAAGAAATTTTGTGGTTGATACGGATGAAGGTGTGCGTGCAGATACAAGTGTTGAATCGCTTTCAAAATTAAAACCTGCATTTGCTGTAAACGGATCTGTTACTGCAGGTAATTCATCGCAAACAAGTGATGGTTCTGCATTCGTTATTGTGATGAGTGAAAAGATGGTGAATGAACTTGGATTGAAACCTATTTCCCGATTGGTAAACAGTGCAGTTGCCGGTGTTGATCCGAGGTTGATGGGCATTGGTCCTGTTGCTGCTATTCCAAAAGTGTTGCAACAATCAGGCATGAGTATGAACCAGATTGATTTGATTGAACTGAATGAAGCATTTGCATCACAATCATTAGCTGTTATTCGTGAACTGAACTTAGATCCTTCGATTGTAAATATCAATGGCGGAGCAATTGCGCTTGGTCACCCGTTAGGTTGCACAGGGGCCAAGCTCACTATACAAATTACAAACGATATGAAACGTCTCAATAAAAAGTATGGTATTGTTACAGCCTGTGTTGGTGGTGGACAAGGCATTGCAGGCATCATTGAAAATATTTCTTAGCCAAAACTTGCATCTTCGTAGAGGGAGCGGCTTGCCGCTCCTTTTTTATTTGAAGAAGAAAAAAGATTTAATCTATATTTGCAACATTGTTTCAAATTAATGAGGCTTAGTTTTAAAATACAAAGGTTCGTTGCAGGCTTATTACTGTTGTTATTTATGTTCGGTAATACTCCGCAAAAAATCCTGCATGATGTTTTTGCCGGACATACCGATGTGGCGTACAAAAACAACAGCAGGCAAGCGGATACTCAGCTCACTAAGACCGGTTTTTCCTGCGATTATCATAATTATGTTGCAGAATCGCCTTTCATAGAATGGGATAATTGTGTACAAAACTCTCCTGTATTTTTTCATTCGGATAATAAAATTGTATGCAGGTGTTTTGTTTCATCTTATATCAGCCATTTCTTTCAACTTCGTGCACCGCCTGTTGATTGCTGATTTTTTTATTTCACCCCGGAAAGAAAATTATTCTTTAATTTTTTAACGTGATGAATCCATAACAGGATTACTTCATCTTTATTTCTGCCACTCTGTTTGCTGGCAGGTACAATATGGTTAAAACCATAATAAATTATTACATGAAACAATTATCATTAACAATATTTCTGTTTTCTTATTTTTTTTCTTCTGTTTTTCAGCTTCATGCTCAACAACTGATTCAATATTCCGAACACAAAAACATACTGCCTGAAAAAGCAGCCCTATCAGGAAAAATCACCAATGCCAAAACAGGCGAAGCACTTGCAGGAGCATCTGTGTTCTTTCCTGATTTGCGTATTGGTACTGCTGCAGATGCAAACGGTTTTTATTCCATTGAAAACATTCCGCACGGAAAATATCTTGTTGAAGTAAGTTATACCGGTTTTTCATCTGTTCTTGAAACAATTTTGCTGAACGCAAGTGTAAAAAAAGATTTTGCATTAACTCCATCATTTGCAGAACATGAAGGTGTTACCGTAACAGGTGTTTCAAATGCAACTTCTATTAAGAAAACCCCTGTTCCGGTTGAACTGATACGAAAAACTGATCTGATGAAAGGAGTATCAACAAACATCATTGATGCTTTATCAAAAATTCCAGGGGTAAGCCAGGTTTCAACTGGTCCGGCAATATCAAAACCGGTTATACGTGGGCTTGGTTATAACAGGGTAATTGTGGTGAATGATGGAGTAAGGCAGGAAGGGCAACAATGGGGCGATGAACATGGAATTGAAATAGATGAATTCAGCGTAAGCAAAATTGAAGTACTGAAAGGCCCGGCTTCATTAATGTACGGAAGTGATGCATTGGCAGGTGTGGTGAATATTTTATCCATTCATCCTTCAAATGAAGGTTCGGTGAATGGAGAACTAACAACAGGTTATCAAACCAACAACAGGCAACGTTTTATTCACGGCACTATTGATGGAAATAATAATGGTTTCATCTGGGGTGTGAATGCAACGTATAAAGCTGCGGCCGATTATCACAACAAATATGATGGTGCTGTTTATAATTCAAGGTTTAATGAAAACAATATCGGTGCATATTTAGGTTTGAATAAACACTGGGGTTTCAGCCGCATATATTTCAGCAGGTTCGATCAGCATCCTGGTATTATTGAAGGAGAAAGAGATAATGCAACAGGGAAATTTCTGAAGCTGGTGAATGATAACGGAGCAGAAGCACAAGTGTTGGCAGATGCATCTGATGTAAAAACAATTGAACCCGGTTTTCCCCGTCAGCATATTCTTCATTCAAAAATTGCAACAGAAAACAGTGTCCGTTTAAAAACCGGAAGACTTGTTTTAACTGCAGGCTACCAGGAAAACCAACGTTCAGAATTTGGTAATGTACTTGATCCACAGGAAAAAGAATTGTCGTTTGATCTGCGTACTGTTGATTACAATTTTCAATATCATTTTGATGGATTTAAAAACTGGAAAACGTCTCTTGGTGTGAATGGTATGCAACAGACGAACTTAAATAAAGGCGTTGAAGTACTGATTCCTGAGTACAGTTTATTCGATGCCGGTGTGTTTGTATATACACAACGAAGTTTTGGTAAAACATTACTCAGCGGAGGCATGCGTTTTGATAACCGTTTACTTCATTCTCGGGAATTGGAACAAAATGGTGAAATAAAATTTGCTGCATTTGAAAAACAGTTCTCTAATTTTTCGGCAAGTGCGGGTATCAGCAGCCAGGTTTCTGATAAAGTTGTACTTAAGCTAAACATTGCAAGAGGTTTCAGAGCGCCCAATCTTTCTGAGCTTGCAAGCAATGGTGCGCATGAAGGAACAAACAGGTATGAAATTGGGGAACGGGATCTTCATTCGGAAACAAGTGTTCAGACTGATGCAACATTCGATTACACCAGTACGCATGTATCGTTTACAACAAATATTTTCTTTAATTCAGTAAAGAATTTTATTTATTACCGGAAGTTGTCATCCGTGAATGGAGGAGATTCTTTATTAGTTGACGGGTCAAATATTCTTACTGTGTTTAAATACGATCAGAATTCTGCCAGCCTATATGGCTTTGAAATGAAGTTTGATATTCATCCACATCCCTTGCATTGGCTGCATATTGAAAATACTTTTTCTTATGTAAGAGGGCTGCTGAGTGTTGAAAAAGACGGCAGTAAAAATCTTCCGTTTATTCCTGCTCCAAGATTGTTAAGCGAAGTAAGAGGTGAATTTTTGCCTAAAGGAAAAACGATACGGAATATGTATTTGCAGTTTGAGGTTGATAATACCTTTGCACAGAATAATCCTTTTACGGGGTACGATACAGAAACAAGAACCGGGGCGTATTGCTTACTCAATGCAAGTGTTGGAACAGACTTTGTTCATAAATCAAAAACTCTTTTTTCTGTTTACTTAGCTGGTAATAATTTAAGCAATGTGGCATGGCAAAGCCATTTGAGCCGATTAAAATATACCGCAGAAAATATGGTTACAGGCAGAATGGGTGTTTTTAATATGGGCAGAAATTTCAGTGTAAAAGTGAATATACCGCTTGAGTTTAAATAGTTGAATAAGCGGCTGTAGATTTTTCAGCCGCTTATTTTTTTCAGTTGTACATTTAATTATGGAACTTTCAATTACTACTCCGGCTTTATTATTTCCAGCTATTACACTTCTTATGCTGGCATATACCAATCGTTTTCTTGCGTTGGCTTCATTGGTAAGAACATTGCATGATGAATATCATGAAGAAGAAAAAAGCCCGTTGATACAGCGCCAGATTAAAAACCTTCATGTACGCATTGGTTTAATCAGGAACATGCAGGGCTTTGGTGTATTGAGTTTTGTTTTTTGTGTGGTGTGTATGTTCCTTATTTTCAATACTTATATGATTGGAGCAAAATGGATTTTTGCTTTAAGCTTACTCAGTTTACTTACCTCATTAATGTATTCACTAATAGAAATTGTTTTGAGTACAAGGGCTATTGATCTGGAGCTGAGTGATATGGAACTTGGTAAAGGCGGCCTTATTAAATCAATGCTTGATACTGAGGATAAGCCAAAAGTATAAAACCCGCCGACAAAGTCAAACGGGTTTTAAAAAGTTGCCGTAATTATTTATGGCTCACGGCTTTTTTCTCATAATCAATAGTCGAATTTTCTCGGTTCGTTGGTTTCGTAATGCTCGTCGTATTTCACAAAGAAGTAAACATAAATAGTGCGGCTTAACCGCATTAATACAGGCTGCAATACGATTAATAAAATGGAGTTGGTTAAAAGCCACCACAGTACCCGGTTATCACTTACTGAAATGCCAATCAACACCCACCAGGCAATAAAGGTTGCAACCGAAAAAGCAACAGCCAGGGCATAACTTACATAGCCTGTGCCATACCAGAAACCAGGTTCCATATTGTATTTTTGTTTACATACAGGGCATTCTTCGTGCATATCAAACGTATGTTTGAAGTTGTAGGCGCTGTAATTCTTAAACAATTTTCCCTTTCTGCATCTTGGACAGTTCATGGATAAAATACTCAACAGGTAATTGGGCTTTTTAGCGCTCATTCAGAAAAATTTAGGTAAATGTAAATTTTATTGACACACAGAAAGTGATCCATGTCACATTAGTTGCTTTGTGAAACAGCAGCAATTTTTTTGCGTTCACCAATTTGCTGCCGCCACATGGCGTAATACAATCCTTTTTCTTCAAGCAAATCCTGGTGCGATCCCGTTTCAACCACATCACCCCCTTCAAGTACATAAATCCTGTCGGCATGCATAATAGTTGAAAGCCGGTGTGCAATTAAAATAGTAATCTGGTTCCGTTGTGAAGAAATTTCACGGATGGTTGTTGTTATTTCTTCTTCTGTTATAGAATCAAGAGCAGAAGTTGCTTCGTCAAAAATCAGCAATCTGGGCTTGCGCAGTAATGCACGGGCTATGGAAAGGCGCTGCTTTTCTCCTCCGCTCAGCTTCAAACCTCCTTCGCCAATCATTGTTTCCAATCCTTTCTCTGCTCTCGAAAGTAAGCGCTGGCAACTGGCTTTATTTAACGCATCCATTAATTCATCTTCGCTTGCTGATGGATTTACAAACAAAAGATTTTCCCTGATTGTACCACTAAATAACTGTGTATCCTGTGTAACAAAACCAATCTGGTAGCGAAGGTCTTCAAAATTGATAGAGGTTTCATCCATGCTGTTGTAATAGATTTTTCCATTTTGCGGACGATACAATCCCACAAGCAGCTTCATCAATGTTGTTTTACCTGAACCGGATGGCCCAACAAACGCTACCGTTTCGCCGGTCTTCACATCAAAACTGATATTGTTGATGGCATGTTGAGATGCTGTTTGATGTTTGAATGCAACATTGCTGAACTTTAGTGTCTCAATTTTGCCAAGATGTTGCGGATTACTTGGAGTAAGTTCCGGAGCTTTATTCATGAGGTTGTCGAAGTTGGTAATAGATGCTTCCGCTTCACGATAGGAGAGAAGAATATTTCCAATTTCCTGTAACGGGCCAAATACGAAGAATGAAAATATCTGCATGGTTACTAATTGTCCTGCATCCATTTTCCCTTCATAAATCACCCACATCAGCATAAATAAAATCACCTGTCGAAGTGTATTTACAAATGTGCCTTGTACAAAACTGATGCTGCGGATGCGTTTTACCTTTGTTAACTCAAGTCCCAGAATTTTAAACGTGTTTTTGTTAAGACGTGTAACTTCCTGATCGGTTAATCCAAGACTTTTTACAAGTTCAATATTTCTTAACGATTCAGTTGTGGCACCGGCTAACTGTGTTGTTTGAGCAACAATTGTTTTCTGAACGGCTTTTACTTTTTTACTCAACGCATTTGATATAATGATGAGTAATATAATGCCGCCAAAATAAATAAAAGGAAGAGTCCAGTGAATAGAGTAAGCGTAAATGGCAACGATGAAAATTCCTATAATAACCGGAAAGAGGATGTTAACAAATGTTGAAACAAATTTTTCTGTATCGGTTCTTACTTTTGTGAGGATGGAAAGTGTTTCTCCACTTCGCTGATCTTCAAAATCCTGGTACGGAAGTTTCATGGCATGTTTTAATCCATCTGTAAAAACTTTTGCGCCAAATTTCTGTGTAGTAAGATTCTGGAAATAATCCTGGAATGCTTTTGCAATACGGCTGATCATTGCAACTGTTATAGAAGCTGCAACAATATATAACACGCCAGGTTCCTGCCATGAAAAGGAAAGAAAAAAACGGCTCCAGTCGAAATGATGTGCAGGTGGTTTCTGAATCCCCTGGTGTTGTGTGGCAAGATTGATAAGCTTACCAAACAGTACCGGATCAATCAGCGAAAAACCAATATTGATCCCGGCTAATGCCATGGTTAGCATTATTAAACTTTTGTATGGTGATAAATATTTAATTAAAAGCTTCATCTGTTTATTTTTAATGTTTTTTATTGCCAGATAGTATGTTCATGAAAATTATCGTTGCTGATGAAATAAATCAGCTTGGTAATTTTTATGGATATTTCATACTGTAAATTGTAAAAGACAGAGATTGGTCAAACATTGAACCATCCTTAAAAATAAGACAAGTTTGCAGGAATTCCGTTCTTTCGCCAACTGGTTTTGAACTATAGCTTTAATCCTTGTAATTTTGGCTGGTTTCAGATCAGGTATAAAATATTGCTTTTTATGAAAGTATGTGGCTTTTCATTTATAAGAAACGGGGTTAAGTTTGATTATCCGTTTGCAGAATCATTAAAATCTTTGCTGCCTTTGTGCGATAAAGTTATTGTGGCTGTTGGTAATTCAGATGATGACACACTGAATGCAGTGAAGTTAATCGATCCCAAAATAGAAGTGTTTGAAACAGTTTGGGACGATACGCAGAAGGCCGGCGGCAGAGTACTTGCGTTGGAAACTGATAAGGCATTTCAGGCTATTGCAGATGAATATGACTGGGCTTTTTATTTACAGGGAGATGAAATTTTGAATGAAAAAGATTATCCTGCAATTCGCAACGCAATGGAACAGTATCTGAGCGATACGAAAGTTGACGGTTTGCTGTTTAACTATTGTCATTTTTTTGGTTCTTACGATTTTGTTGGTGCCAAATATTCATGGTACAGGCGGGAGGTGAGGATCATCAGGAATAATAAAAATATTTTTTCATACAGAGATGCTCAGGGTTTCAGAAAAAAACCGAATGAAAAACTGAGGGTAAAACTGATTGATGCTACAGTTTATCATTATGGCTGGGTACGTAAGCCCGATGCCATGCAGGAAAAGATCAAGGAGAACATTGCAGTGTACAAAAAAGATCGTGTGGAAGAATACTATGAAGAGTTCAGTAAGTCAATTTATAATTACCAGGAAGCAAAAGAGCCGGTGAAGAAATTTACAGGTCAGCATCCTGCTGTTATGCTTAACAGAATTGAAAAACAAAACTGGCCTTTTACACCTGATCTCAATATTAAATATGCTTCGGCAAAAGACAAAATGAAACGGATTATATTCAGCCTCACAGGATGGATCCCCGGCGAGTATAAAAATTACAAAAAGATTTAGAGGTGGTTAGTCAAAATATTGCCTCCGCATTTCTTTTAATATATAACAAATGAATCATACCCTTGTATCCATCGCATTATGTACATATAATGGTTCTGCGTATTTGAAGGAACAGCTTACATCTGTACTGGAACAAACCTACACCAACCTCGAAATTATTATTGTTGATGATTGTTCAACTGATGACACCTGGGAAATTTTAAAGAAATATGAAGGCAGGGATAAGCGGATTAAAATATTTCGTAACAGTTTACAGCTTGGCATCAATAAAAATTTTGAACAGGCTGCTCTGAAATGCAGCGGAGAATTTATTGCCTTTTGTGATCAGGATGATATCTGGAATGAAAATAAAATTGAAGTTCTGATCAATAATATTCAGGGATTTGGCCTTGTTTATTGCAATTCTGAGCTGGTTGATAAAGATGGCAACAGTTTAAAAAAAAACATGTCAGATATTAAGAACTTAAGAGGATATAACAATTGCCTGCCCTTTACAATCAGTAATGTAGTGTCTGGGCATGGAATCTTAATCCGGAAAAATATTTTAGCAGCTTCATTGCCCTTTCCTGAGTTTTTGTGGTATGACTGGTATCTGGCTTTTTACGTTTCCTGCTTCGGTAAAATTAATTTCATTGATGTTCCATTGGTTAAATACCGGCAGCATGAAGGTGGTGCGATAACGGCCGTTAAAGTAAAAGGAAGGAAAAAAAACAAGACGGGCAAGTATATGCTGATACGGCACAGAATGCAGGTTTTTTATAACCTTGTTAATCATTCTGCAGTTGAAAACAGAGATATAGTTCTGAAACTTTATGATGCTTATCAAAGCTTTTCAATACGGAATAATTTTGCACGCAGTATAACAGTGTGGAAATACAGGCATGAAATTCTTGCTGCAAAAAAGAGGTCTTCATTCCGTAAATTTCTATTTTGCGTTAAAATATTTTTTAAAATTGTGTAAAAGGCAAGAGGAGTTCAAGTGCAATGCCTGACGGTGGTTTTTATTAACGGGTAAAAGTAGAAAAGGACTTTCCTTTTACCGAGTTCTCAATTTTTTTTACAACATCTTTTAATGAAATAAGCGGTGAGTTTTTCTGAGCCATTTTTCTCCTGCTTTCTTTTACCTGTGGTAACTGCCCGATAAGTTGAGCAAATGATTTGATGTAAGCCGGTTTAAACAAAAATGTTTGTATGGTTACTTCTGCAGTCAATTGTATCCACCACAACCATAACATTAAACCTTGTAAATGGATGGCATGCAGAAGCATTTTGTTCCTGTTGTAAATAATCCTGATAAAATCTTTTTTTACAGAATTATTGATTGTACTTGACTGCTGGTGGCGGCATATTGCATTGTGTTCGTATATACATTCAAAACCAAGTCGCCATGCCCGAATGCTCAATTCTGTGTCTTCAGCATAAAATGGAGAGAATAATTCATTTAGTCTGCCAACATACAACAGTGCATCTTTATTAATAAACGCATTGGCCCCTGTAAGGTATAAACTGTAAATACCGTTCTGCATGTCTTCCTTGTTTGTCATCATGTAGTTGGTAGAAGTTTTCAGTTTTGTTCCGTGCATGATGGGGAATTTCGCAGCATCTGTTATTTCATCATTATTCCAGCCAATGATACGACCTGTAATGCCAAATATTTTATTGTTTAAAGTGTGTTTCAAAAGATGAGTAAAATAATCAGGTTCAAGAATTACATCAGTGTTTAATAACAATACCCAGTTGTATTTTGCAAGATATATTCCTTTGTTAACACTTATTGAAAAGCCAAGATTGGTTTGGTTCTTATGATATTTGACAGATGGAAAAGATTGTTTCAATAAGTTTTCTGAATCATCTGTAGAACAATCATCAATAACAATTATTTCAAAATCTAATTCCGAATTTTTTGAGGCTGTATATGCAGGAGGAATAATTTTCGGCAATAAATCCACCCCGTTATAGTTGGGGATAATAATGGAAATGCCGTTTATTGGTTTACATTCAAATTGCATGTTTTGTTTTCATTTTAACCTGCCCATCCTTCTCTGTCCAGACTTCGGTATTGAATAGCTTCTGCTAAGTGTTCAACTTTTATATCTGTGCTTTGTGCAAGATCAGCAATTGTACGGCTTACCTTTAAAATGCGGTCGTAAGCTCTTGCACTTAAGTTCAGTTTATCCATTGCGGCTTTTAACAAAGTTTGTCCTGCCTGCGATATCACACAAATTTCTTTCAGTTGCTTGCTGCTCATTTGTGCATTGGCATAAATGCCTTCAACTGTTTTATATCGCTCTTCCTGTATTTCTCTTGCTATAATGACACGGTCACGGATTGTGGCGCTGCCTTCACTATTTTCTTTTTTTGATAGTTCACTGAACGGAACAGGTGTAACCTCCACATGCAGATCAATACGATCAAGCAATGGTCCTGAAATTTTATTGAGATATTTCTGCACTGCACCCGGCGGACAAGTACATTCTTTTTCGGGATGGTTATAAAATCCACAGGGGCATGGATTCATGGATGCAATCAACATAAATGATGCCGGAAAATCAATGGCGATTTTTGCTCTTGAAATGGTTACTCTTCTTTCTTCCATCGGCTGACGCATCACTTCAAGAACAGTGCGTTTAAACTCCGGTAATTCATCTAAAAACAAAACTCCGTTATGCGCCAGTGAAATTTCACCGGGCTGAGGATTTGTACCTCCTCCAACAAGAGCTACGTCTGAGATAGTATGGTGCGGAGATCTGAAAGGCCGTTTTGAAATAAGTGTTGAATTTTCCGGAAGCTTTCCGGCAACGCTGTGAATTTTTGTTGTTTCTAATGCTTCCTGCAAACTTAATGGAGGAAGAATAGTAGGCAACCGTTTTGCAAGCATGGTTTTGCCTGCACCGGGTGGACCAATTAAAATTGCATTATGACTTCCTGCTGCTGCAATTTCTAATGCTCGTTTGATATTACTCTGTCCTTTAACATCACTGAAATCAAATTCAAATTCGTATTGAGAATGAAAAAATTCTTCTCTGGTATTTACAACAACAGGCTGCAATGTTGATTCGTCTTTAAAAAAGTTAACAACATCAAGAATATGTTCAACTCCATACACATTCAGGTTATTTACCATGCCTGCTTCCCGTGCATTTTGTTTGGGAACAATCAATCCTTTAAAATTTTCTTTCCTGGCCTGTATGGCAATGGGTAATGCGCCTTTAATGGGTTGAATACTTCCATCAAGGCTAAGCTCACCCATAATTACATATTCACTTAATTTTTCAGGATGATCAATTTGTTCTGTTGCACCAAGAATACCAATGGCAATTGGTAAATCAAATGCTGTTCCTGTTTTACGTATATCTGCTGGCGCAAGGTTTACAATTACTTTTGTGCGGGGAAAATAATGACCGGTTGTTTTTAATGCACTTTCAATTCGCTGCTCACTTTCCTTTACAGCATTGTCGGGCAAACCCACCATGAAAAATTTCTGCCCGCTGCTTACATTTACTTCAACAGTAATGGTGATAGCGTTTACTCCGTAAACAGCGCTTCCAAAGGTTTTTACCAGCATGCTGAGACCAGATTGTTTTAAAGAAAAGGTAAAGCTAATTTTTTTTAATGAGACGGAATAACTCTGTACTCAGAAAAGTAAAGGCTGGTTGCCAAGATAAACCTGCCAGATTAACGTAACAATGGTAAGCGATGTATAAAGGATTTTACGTACAAAGAAACGAATGGCTTTTTTATTTGGCTGATAGCCGAGACGTTCAATTAATTCAGAATAAAACGTGCTTCCGTCTTCTTCAGATAAACCATGTTTTGCATTGAGAAGGCAGCGGCCGAAAATGGCATGCTGAGCAATGGTGAGAACAAAAATCGGCACTGCTATTTTCCAGTTGATTAAGAAAGGAACGAGATATGCACTGAGAGTAAGTGCAAAATGAAGCAGAAATATCAGAAAAGAGTTCTTCTCCTTTGAAGTCATAAAGCAAGCTGCGTTTTTAACTCTTAATACGAATTGGCCAGTTCAAATATAAAATTCTTCGGGAGAAAAAGAGAAAGAAGAAAGCTTACAGATTATCCAGCAAGTCCACTACTTTTTCCCGTTTCAAAATCAAATAGCCAAAACGGTCGTTGCTGATGCCTTCTTTCAACTGGTAGCTAAAATACAATTGCTCATTATCGGCCGTTGTTTCAAAATAACGGAATGAAATATTCGGATATGCTTTCAGGTCTTCCCCAATTTCATATAAATGTGTTGAAAGAATGAATAACGAATTTTTAATTTTCAACAAACCCTTTATCACAGCGGTGCTACAGTGCATGGCATCCTGAATATTAGTGCCTTTAAATAATTCATCAATCAGCACAAGCCATTTTCTTCCATCGTTTATTTTTAAAACAGTGTTTTTGATACGCTGCACTTCATTGAAGAAATAACTTTCACCTTTTACAATATTATCATGCACCTGTATATTGCTCAGCAGGCCATCAAACAAACTTAACTGCATTGATTGTGCAGGCACACCCATGCCCACATGTGCAAGATAAACAGCACATCCAACCGATTTGATCAGCGTGCTTTTGCCAGCCATATTTGCACCTGTTAAAAACAAAAAATTGGTTTGCGGGTTTAATGTAATGTCGTAAGCAACTGGTGTTTGCAGCAGCAGGTGATATAAACCATTTGCCTGTATAACAGGTTCTTTTGTTTCAATAATAACAGGGAAGTGCAGGTTAAATTTCTTTACAGCAACTGCCATGCTGTATAACGCATCTAGATCGTGAAAAAGATCAATCAGTATTTCTGCATCCCGTTTAAATTCATAACGCAGGTAGTGACCAAAGCGCAGCATTTTAGCTGGAGGCAATTTTGACGCATCGCATTCAAGCATTTGCTGAACAAGATCGTTCTTCATTCCTTTCCTGATGTTGGCAATAATGCCTGATAAAAGTGCAGAAGAATTGTCGGCTGAAAATAATTGCTGCAGTTTATTTAATCCCTGCAGAAAATCTATAAAATGGCCAACAGTATAACGAACCAGACGATAATCAGGCGCATCAAACAACCTGTATAGAAGCGCTGAAACAGGCGAATGGCTGTTGGGAATTTTCCCAAATGGGTAACCATAAAATTTCTCCAGCACAAGGATTGTTCCGTTGGTGATTTGCAAAGGCCACAGATCTGCAACTCCAATAATTTGCTTTAATGCAGATTGTGTTTGCTGAATTCTCTGCAGGCTGCTGTGCGGGTGTGTAAGCAAATGCTGCAAACGTTCTTTACCGCCGCTGGTAATGCAGAAGTTAATCCTGTGAAGCAGTGAATATTCTTCCTCATTATTCAGGATCGAAAGATCGTAGTATGTGGTTTTGTCTATTTCCATCAGTACGTACAGTGTTGATCGAAGTTTCTAACGGTCGAATTTTAATCGTTGTCCTTTATGAGATTCATCAACCACTCCATTTGCATAAGCCAAATGACCATTTACAAAAGTATGTGTAACAGATGCAGGGAACTGAAAACCTTCCAGCGGGCTCCATCCACATTTATACAGAATATTTTCTTTTGAAACCGTATTGGTTTTATTGAGATCAACCAGTACAAGATCGGCAGCATAACCTTCACGGATATAACCCCGGTCTTTAATGCGGAAACAATCTGCAACAGCATGACTCATTTTCTCTGCAATCTTTTCCAGCGAAATTTTTCCTTCTTTATGATAATGCAGCATCAGTTGTAACGAATGCTGAACAAGTGGTAATCCTGCATGTGCATGTTCATACGAGCCTTGCTTTTCTTCCCATGTATGAGGGGCATGATCGGTTGCAATTACATCAAGCCTGTCGTCAAGTAAGGCTTCCCATAAAGCTGCTTTGTTTTCTTTTGCTTTGATAGCCGGGTTGCATTTAATGCGGTTGCCCAGTGTTGCATAATCGTCAGCAGTAAAGTGAAGGTGATGCACACAAACCTCACTGCTAATATGTTTTTCTTTTAACGGCATCATGTTGCCAAACAGCTCCAGTTCTTTGGCTGTGCTGATGTGTAAAATATGCAGGCGTGTTTTGTATTGTCTTGCAATTTGTATAGCCATGAGCGAAGATTCATAGCAAGCATCAACAGAACGGATGATTGGATGGTCAGCAGCCGTTAATTCACCTTTCTCTGCTTTCAGCCTGATGTAATTTTCCTTGATGATGCTTTCGCTTTCGCAATGTGTGGAAATGAGCGTTTCACTTTCACGGAATACTTTGTCAAGCGTATTGTAATTATCCACCAGCATATTTCCTGTACTGGCACCCATAAAAATCTTAATGCCGCACACATCGTTTTTATAAAGATTTGCTTTGAGTGTTTCATCCGCACTCTGGTTACTGGTGCCCATGAAAAAAGAATAGTTGGCAACGGATGATTGTGCTGCAATAGCATATTTTTCTTCGAGTAAATCAATGGTCAGTGTATTAGGAACAGTGTTAGGCATTTCCATAAACGAAGTAGTGCCACCTGCAACAGCAGCTCTTGCTTCAGAATGAATGGATGCTTTATGCGTTAATCCCGGTTCACGAAAATGTACCTGGTCGTCAATTACACCAGGCAGTAAATATTTTCCTTCTGCATTTATTTCAGTTACAGCTCCCGGTTCGTTAATCGTGGAAGCAATTTTTTCAATTTTACCATCTTTCAACAGCACATCAGCGGGCGTAATCAGCCCTTCATTCACCACCAAACAATTTTTCAACAGATAATTTTGCATAACTTATTTTTACCATTAAATAACTAACGCATGCAATTTACCAAAAGCAGGTTATGGATTCTATTTCTTATGCTGCCATTTTTTTCTGCAGCGCAAAGCACTTACCTGCAGCAAAATTCAAAGCATATTCATTTTATCGACAGGCTGGAGATCAGAACCGGTACAATCAGCGATTTGAATTTTACAACAACAAAGCCATACGACCGTCGTTATGCCATTGAATGGCTGGGTGCAAAAACAGATTCAATGCTGGGCATCAAACCACTTTTTTTCAGTACTGATACAGCGCTGAAATTAAGCAAAGCAGACGCATACAACCTGCGCAGCTTATATCTTAATAACCAGGAATGGTACAAAGGCGACCGTTCTGTTTTCAACAATAAAAAGCTGTTCCTGAAAAATTTTTACAAAACACCCGCAGGCTTTATTGAAAGATATGGCAGCGACTATTTTTTGGTGGTGAACCCGATGATTAGTTACAGACAATCAGTTGAGCTGAACAATACTTCACAGAATATTTTTCTGAATCAGCGTGGACTGAATGTACGTGCAGGTATTGGTAACAAAATTGGTATTTCAGCAATGGCAATGGACGTGCAGGAGCGTGGTCCGCTGTTTGTTCAGAACTGGATTGATAGTTTAAATGCTGTGCCCGGTGCAAATTTTTACAAGAGCTTTAAAACAACTGCTGTTGATTATATGGATGCAAGAGGAACGCTTACATTCAAGGCTGCAAAGTATATCAACTTTCAGTTGGGGTACGACCGCAACTTTATCGGCAATGGATACCGCAGTTTGTTCCTGAGCGATTTTGGTGGCAACAATGTTTTTGTAAAAATCAATACACGCTTCTGGAAATTGAATTATCAGAATTTGTTTATGGAACTGCAAACAACTGGAAAGAGTAATAACAATAATGATTTACTGCCTAAGAAATATGCAGCTATGCATCACCTGAGTATGAATGTAATGCCCTGGCTGAATGTGGGTTTGTTTGAAGGTGTAGTGTTTGGTCGTAAAGATCATTTTGAATTCGGGTATATGAACCCGATTATTTTTTACCGGACTATTGAAGGAAATCTTGGAAGTACTGACAATGCAATGGTTGGCGCTGATTTTAAAGCGAACCTGCTGAATCATGTTCAGGTGTACGGGCAATTATTGCTGGATGAGTTAAACATTAAAGAACTGCGTAAAGACAGGAGCTGGTGGGGAAACAAAACCGGTACACAACTGGGGCTGAAATATATTGATGTGGCGAACATCAGTAATCTTGATGCACAACTGGAATGGAACCGTGTTCGTCCGTTTACTTATTCGCACTTTGATTCGGTTTCAAACTACACGCATTATAATCAGCCGCTGGCACATCCGTTGGGTGCCAACTTTAATGAGCTGATTGCAATACTCCGTTACCAGCCAACAGGTAAATTAAATCTTACCGGAAAAATTATTTACTGGCAGCAGGGATTAGACAGCGCCAATGGACGTAACTCCGGTTCAGATATTTTCCGTTTGAATAGTGATGGCCGCACAAGTTCTTATGGTTACAGCATGCTGAATGGTGTAAAGAGCACAGGTGTCAATGCTTTGTTCCTTGCGAGTTATGAAGTGTATGAAAATATTTTTATTGATGCCAATTTATTGCTGCGCCGGTTTGCAAAAGGTTCAACTGCTGCACAAAACACCGCTGTGTTTGGTTTGGGAGTGCGGATGAATTTGTGGTTCAAGGAGTATGATTATTAGAATGGATAGAAACACAGATGAGACGGATTAAGCAGATGAGTATTGATTTTATATTTATCTGCCCGGATAATATTCTAATCTGTTTTCCATAAACGCATAGCCTGTTCAAAATTTTTTCTCAAGCCCGATGTGTATGACATCATTATTGCATAAAGAATTAAATTAAAGAAGGGGATAAAGATGATTTTGAAAACTACAACTTCATCGCTGAATATGTTTGGTTGAAATAAGTTGTAAATGAAATAAACAATCAAGCCGTAAAAAAACAAAACAAACATTGAATTCGGTCTGATGCCGATTTGAATAAGTGTTCTGTTATCCTCAGTTTTTATTGTTCCGTTGATGTAGGCGGGGCTGGTCTCAATCCAGCGGATGACACTGAAACTCCATTTGTGTGTTAGCTGAAAACTGTCATCTTCATTGAACTTGCCAGTAATATTATCCGCACAATCATGCCATTTTCTATTAGTAAGGTCTTTAAACTCATCACGTACAATCTCTAAGGAGTCGTATTTGCTGTATTTATAATTACGTGTAAAGAAAATGTTCATGGATAATTTTGAAAATCTGTAAAATCAGCGTTTCTATCAAACACATCATCCTTCCAGATGAATACTGAACACAATCATTCTTGCCTGCATTTTGTCAACAACATTGGAGTAGATTAAGTTAGGGTCTTTACTGTGTACATTGCCAAAACTGTTGCTGATTTTTATTTCAGGGCTGAGGATAAACGTAGGGAAGTAAAAGTGAAACCCAAGTCCTGCTTCATAGCCCAATGCCGATTTGTTGAGTTTAATCATATCGTCAGCACGGCGGGCCTGGCTGTTACTGGCAAGGTCAAATTCGTATTTCACACCACCTAAAACATACACCCTGAAATTGCCAATACGGTCGCTGCTGAATTTTAACTGAAGAGGGAAGTTGAGATAAATGCTTTCAACTGTTTTTTCCTGCCATGCACTATCGCCAACAAGCGGATGATTCAGAGAATAATTAATTCCTCTTGATGCAAAAATCAAATGCGGATTGACCCTTGCTTCAAGATGCGGGACAAGGCGTAAAGTGCCAAGCAATCCTAAACCAAATCCTGCTTTGTTAACAGGTGAAACCAACGCCACACTGTCATCCTGCAAAAATTTGGAAGAGTGATTCAGGTGAAAATAGGAAACATTACTGCTTAATGTAATTCCGAAATAATAAGGTTTTTGTTCGTGCTCGGGTAAGTTTATTTCAGTTTGAGAAAAAGCAGAAACGGCTATCAGTAAGCAGCCGATGAGTATGCTTACTTGTCGCCGCAATAAATACTGCATATTCCTAACGTAAGAGGTTTGCATGATGTGTTTGTAAAACCGGTTTTATCTAAAACGGCAACAAAGTTTTTCCCCTCCGGGAAAGCTTTAATGCTTTTTGTAAGATATTGATACGCTTTTTTGTTTTTGCTGAACGCACCTGCCACCTGTGGAGCCACAATACTCATGTAAAGATTGTAGGCCTGAATTACACCCGGCAGTTTTGGTTTTGAAAACTCCAGCACCACCAATCTTCCGCCCGGTTTTAACACCCGGTAAATTTCGCTAATACCTTTTTCGAGGTTTTCAAAGTTGCGTACACCAAAAGCAACTGTCACTGCATCAAACGTATTATCGGGAAAATTTATTGTTTCACTATCTCCGCTTTTCAGATCAATTACAGTATCTAATCCCTTGGCAGCCACTTTTAAACGGCCACCTTCCAGCATTTTTTCACTGATGTCTATCCCAACAATTTTATCGGGGTTCAGTTGATGGGCGGCCATAATTGCAACATCGCCTGTGCCTGTAGCCACATCCAGCATCAGCTTTGGCTGAAGTTTTTCAAGTCTTGCCAATGCTTTTCTTCTCCAGGTAATATCTATACCAGCAGAGAGAAAGCGGTTTAAAAAATCGTAACGGGGGGCAATGTCGTCAAACATTTCAGCCACCTGCTTTTTCTTTGTTTCAGCAGATGTAGCATCGGGTACAACGTTATCGTGTAAATATTTTTCAGCCATGGGGTGCAAAGGTAAGAAGAGTGAAGTTACTGGTTGCAAGTTTCAGGTTTCATGTTACAGAACCTGTTACCAGTAACCGGTAACATGTAACTTTTCCGTGCTATCTTGCAGCCGTGAACATTAAATCAGCAACATATCTCATCAGCAGTCCGTCGGTTGATAAATGCCCCAATGGCGATAAACCGGAGTATGCGTTTATTGGCAGAAGTAATGTGGGCAAATCGTCCCTCATTAATATGATCTGCAATAATCATAAACTGGCAAAAACCAGTGCATCGCCGGGTAAAACCCAACTCATCAACCATTTTGTAATTGAAGATATTCATGAAAAAACGGGGAAGGTGAGCAGTTGGTACCTGGTTGATTTGCCGGGTTACGGGTATGCAAAAGTGGCACAGGGCCAGCGCAAGCAGTGGATCAAGATGATTGAAAACTACATCCGTAAACGGGAAAACCTGCTGAATTTATTTGTATTGATCGACAGCCGCCATAAACCACAGGAAATCGACATCAGCTTTATCAATCAACTGGGCGAGTGGAAAATTCCTTTTGCAATTGTATTTACCAAAGCCGATAAAAGCACACAAAAAGAAGTGGCAGCAGTGGTAAAAGCATTTCTTTCGGCATTAGGTGAGCACTGGGCCGAACTTCCTCCACATTTCGTTACTTCAGCTATAAAAAGTACCGGCCGCAGGCAGATACTTACGTTTATCGAAGAGTGTAATCAACTTACAAAACAGTGAATACGTCAGGTATTATCATGATTTTATAACTCAATTTATAAAACGGGTTCATATTTCTGACTAATTGTCCTGCTTTTGAACATTGCATGGTATTTGAAAATGTGTTTAATCCAATTGATTGACTTAACTTCAAACCGAAAATAAATTTGAATATGGATTTTAATAAAGAATTTGAAAAATACGCTGTAAAACATCGTGGAATTTCCGGCGCAACTTTGCATAATTATCAAACACAATTCACTCCAACAAACCTTACTCCTTATATCATTGAAGAGCGTCCGCTCAATGTGGCAAGTATGGATGTGTTTTCAAGGTTAATGATGGACAGGATTATTTTTCTTGGCGAGTCTATTAATGATTATGTAGCAAATATTGTAACAGCACAGTTGTTGTTTTTGGAAAGTACTGATCGTACAAGAGACATACAAATGTATATCAACAGTCCCGGTGGCAGTATTTATTCCGGTTTGGGAATTTATGACACTATGCAGTACATTACTCCCGATGTCAGCACTATCACCATAGGTATTGCTGCAAGCATGGGTGCCGTACTTATGTGTGCAGGTACAAAAGGAAAACGTACCGCATTAAAACATTCACGTATTATGCTTCACCAACCTTACGGCGGTGCAGGCGGACAGGCAACAGATATACAGATTATGGTGAATGAAGTAAAGAAGCTGAAAAATGAACTGTATGAAATTATTGCCTACCATAGCGGTCAAACGTTTGACAAGGTGAAAGAAGACAGCGACAGGGATTTCTGGATGACAGCTACTGAAGCAAAAGAGTACGGACTTGTTGATGAAGTGCTTGTTATGAACCCCCGTAAAACAAAAGAAAGCTAAACATTAAACGAATTAAAAAAATGAATCAGCATAATTTGAAATTTCCTCCTTTCCGTTTTGATGAAGGAGAAGAAGAACCTGAAGCTCCAAAAGAAAATCCGCTGGAGAATTTTACGGCGGCATTCAGTCCTTACAACAAAAAGTTTTTAGAAGAAAGAAAGATATTTTTCTGGGGAGTGGTGAATGACCAGTCGGCCAAGGAAATTGTAAATAAACTTCTTTACCTCGATTCTGTTAAACCCGGTGAAGAAATTAAACTCTTTATCAATAGTCCCGGTGGAGTAGTAACAAGTGGTATGGTTATTTACGACACTATGCAAATGATTAGCTCGCCTGTAAGCACCATCTGTATGGGCATGGCTGCAAGCATGGGTTCTATTTTACTGAGTGGGGGAACAAAAGGGAAACGGTTTATTTTTCCTCATGGCGAAGTAATGATTCATCAGCCAAGCATTGGCGGCGCACAGGGAACCAGTGCCGATCTTGAAATACTTGCCAACCAGATTGCAAGAACAAAGGAGCTTGGTGCTAATATTCTTGCAAAAAACTGCGGTAAATCACTTGAGCAGGTGATGAAAGATTTTGATCGTGATTACTGGATGAATGCTGAAGAGGCTGTTGAGTATGGCATTGTAGATGGCATTTTAGAAAAATTCTGAATAATCTGATTTTAAGGGTGCGGTGCCTTGGCTCCGCACCCTTTTTTTACGGAATACTACCCTATTCCAAAAGCATTGTTATCTTTGACGTTGAATTGCACAAGCAGTTCAACCCGAAAATCCATTACAAATGGCGAAAAACAATATGTTGCATTGTTCTTTTTGTGGAAGAAGCAGAGATGAAGTAAAGATCCTCATAGCAGGACAGGAAGGTCATATCTGTGAAAATTGTGTAGAGCATGCACAGGAAATAATTGCGCAGGAATTATTGCTGCGTCACGAAACCTCCAATTCAAATTTTAAGCTGAACGTTAAGAAACCAATTGAAATCAAGCGTTTTCTTGATGAATATATTATTGGTCAGGATGAAGCAAAGAAAGTACTGGCTGTTGCAGTATATAATCATTACAAACGTTTAAAGCAAAAAACCGAAAGCGAAATTGAAATTGAAAAAAGCAATATCGTAATGGTAGGTGAAACCGGTACTGGTAAAACATTGCTGGCAAAAACCATTGCACGTTTGCTGAACGTTCCGTTTGCTATTGTTGACGCAACCGTATTTACAGAAGCCGGATATGTAGGTGAAGATGTGGAAAGCATTCTAACACGTTTACTGCAGGTTTGTAACTACGATGTGGCCGCTGCTGAAAAAGGAATTGTGTACATTGATGAAATTGACAAGATTGCACGTAAAGGTGATAATCCCTCCATTACCCGTGATGTTAGCGGTGAAGGTGTACAGCAGGGTATGTTGAAACTCCTGGAAGGTACTGAGGTATTGGTTCCGCCACAGGGAGGAAGAAAACATCCTGAACAAAAGCTCATTAAAATAAATACGCAAAATATCCTGTTCATCTGTGGCGGTGCGTTTGACGGAATTGATAAAGTAATTGCACGCCGAGTAAATACAAATGCAATTGGCTTTAATGTAAATAAGGAAGAACAGGAGCAAATGAAGAAGAACCTGTTGCAATATGTAAATGCCCAGGATCTGAAAACATTTGGTTTGATTCCTGAATTGCTGGGGCGGTTGCCTGTAGTAACGTATCTAAATCCGCTGGATGCTGAAACTCTTCGTGAAATACTTGTTGCCCCTAAAAATGCTCTGTTGAAACAATATACAAAGTTGTTTGAACTGGAGGGAATTGAGTTGCTTGTTGATGACGATGTACTTGATTTTATGGTATCAAAGGCAATGGAATATAAACTTGGAGCCAGGGGCTTACGCAGTATCTGCGAAAGCATTTTAACCGATGCTATGTTTGATCTGCCGGGCAGCGATGTAAAGCAGTTCCATCTTACACTTGATTATGCCATGCACAAATTTGATAAGAGTAAGCTTAATATGCTTAAAGTAGCATAGATAGGAAAGAAAATAGTAAAACTTTAAAATAGAAACCTGTTGAATTTTTCAGCAGGTTTTTTCTTGATTAAAAATGGAATATACTTATCCCCTTTTTAAATTTGACCTTATAAATTAGTACTATGCAGGATCTGATAAACCGTTTAATAGCGGAAGGATTAACAGAGCAACAGGCTTATAAGGCAGTTGAAGTAATCAAAAATTTTGCAAAAGAGAAGTTTCCCATTTTTGGCGGAGCAATTGATAAGTTATTTGATAAGTATGGCCCGAAGGATGATGAAGATTTTCTTCATTAAGCAAACAGCCGCCTTTTTACCGACGGCTGCGTTTTTCTCATGTTAATTGGCAGTTGCAGTATGTTAAATACAGGTCATAGTAATCGGCAAGTGCCTGTATTTGAATATTATTGGGGAAAAGCAACTGTTACTTCCCTGAAAGTATTGTTTTCTGTATTTCGAAAGATTATTCTGTTTAGGATAAAGGGCTAACCAAATAAACCGTTTTTCACCTTTTTGAACAAAACGTGGCTGATTTAAACAGAAGTTGAGCCATGAACCGCCTGAAAGCAGAAACATGGCTCAACAGTTTAACATATATAGCAATCAATCGAAACGGCAGAACAAATATAGGAATTCCGCTAACATATGTTAGCGATTTGAAAAAAAATTTTTAATCTGTTGTAAGATAAGGGGAAATTTTCCTGAAAACGTCTTCATCAATAGCTCCTGTTTTCTGAATTTCTGTAACATCGGAATAATCACCATGCTGAGAACGATATTGCACAATTGCATTTGCAATAACATACCTGATGTAAGGATGGGTTTTTAACTCTTCTGTTGTGGCGGTGTTAATGTTAAGTCTTTTAATGGAAGTTGTATTAACACGAAGTTGCTCTTTTATTTTTTGATACGTGGAATCGGGAAGGCCATATGTTTCCGCTACCTGATCTATCGTAATAAATCCTCCAAGTTTAGAACGGAAACTGATGATGCGCTGCGAAAGTTTACTGCCTATTCCATACAATTTTTTGAATTCCGTTGTATCAGCCGAGTTAATATCAATCAGCCAGGTTGTTGTTTTAGAGGTACTGCTTTTTCCCGCATTAATAATTTCAGACGCTTTGTTATAGCTTGTTGAGTTTGCATCTGCACTCTCAATTTTTACAAAAGGGAACAAGTTCTGGTATTCGTTTTCATGGAGGCCATAAATTTTACTGAGGTCTTCTGCATGGCGAAATTTGCCGCCTTTGCTCCTGTAATTCAGGATAGTTCTGATAGTTTTATCTCTCAGGCCAAGTTTTTGCCAATCACTTTCGCTGGCTGTATTGGGATCAAAATAAAACAGAGAACCTCTCCATTCCTTCGAAGGTGTAAAACCCGATTTTGGTTGGTATAATTGATCAACGGATTCACCATCGTCGAAATTCCGATCAGCATTTGCGGAAACTACTTTTAAATGAGTAAGTTGTTTTTCAACTTCCGGGTTATTAACGAGTTGTATATCGTTTTTTACCAGGAATGGAAACATTGTTGGTAAAAGGGCGAAAAGTGTTGCACAGATAGCAAGAATAATTACGGCCCGTCTTTCTTTTTGTGAAAAGGTGAAGTATTCTTTCACCCATTTTTTTTGTGTTAGCTGCATAGTTTAAAATTAGCAGCTAAAAAGGTATGATCAAATACTACTAACAGGGTATTTTGTGGTTATAAGAGGCAATTAAAACTGAAGGGTAAGGCCGTCATAAGCAAGATGAATTCCGTCGGGAAGTTCTTTTCCAACCTGATTATGAAGCCCTAACTGGTGGCTGATATGGGTGAAATAGGCTTCCGGCACCTTTAATTCCTTTACCAGTTCAACAGCTTCTTCAAGATTGAAGTGCGAAATATGTTTTTGTTTTCGCAGCGCATTCAGCACCATTGCCTTGCTTCCCTTTATTTTTTCTTTTTCAGCTTCTTCAATAAAATTGGCATCAGTAATGTAAGTAAATGGTCCAAACCTGAAACCCAGCACCGGCATTTTCAGATGCCATACAAGAATTGGCTCAATGCGGAGCTCTTTTACAAAAAATGTGTTTTCGGCAATAGTATGTAACTCAATTTCAGGTACACCGGGATATTTTGTGTCAGAAAATGCGTAATAGAAATCTCTTCTGAGCGCTTCTTCGGTAAGATAATTACAATACACATTCATAGAAGAACGGGTGAGATAATTAAATGCCCGTACATCATCAAGCCCGGCCATATGATCTCTGTGGGGATGAGTAAAGATGATGGCATCTAATTTTTTCACTCCAAGGCGAAGCATTTGATAACGGAAATCGGGAGTGGCATCAACAACAATGGTCGTGTCAGCCGTTTCGATCATAATGCTGCTGCGAAGCCGGTTATCACGCTTGTCGGTTGATGTGCAGACTTCACATTCACAACCTATCATAGGTACGCCGCTGCTTGTGCCGGTACCAAGAAATGTTACTTTGAAAGGAGGGTAGTTCACCCTGTAAAAGTATTAATGAAAAATGTAAAACAGAAAACTGACAGCTTCAGCGGTTACTATTCACCGTTTTCGGCTTTTGCCGAAGCCATGGCGAGTACTTCGTCATAGAGCTTCTGCGATTCGGCGGTTAAAGCATCAAAAGTAATGTTCACCTGGGGAATCAGTTCAAGCAATGTATTGATACGGCTTTCAAGTATCAGAAATTTGTTCAGTACTACAACTTTTTTCTGCTCAAGAATACAATAGCCACTTTGAAAAGTGCCACGTTCATAGCGCACAATGTAACCGCTCTCTTCAAGAACAGCTTCTAATTTGTCTAAAGTTGATTGATTTAATTTCATATCACACATCCATTCCCTAAAGTGGGGCCGGAACTTGCAAAAATATCAGCATGTTATTTAATAGCTGACTTAAATTATTTTAAGTTATTCACAATACCGATTTGTACCCTGATCTGCTCTCTTTACAGTTAGCTATTTGCTCGTCATCCTTACTACCGGAATAATCATTTCTTCCAGGCTTACGCCTCCATGCTGGAAAGTGTTGCGGTAATAATTTACATAATAGTTATAGTTATTGGGGTAGCAGAGATACACATCTTCTCTTGCAAAAATGAACGATGAATTTACATTGGGTACAGGCAAGCCGGCTTCTGCAGGATCCCGGAAAGCCAATACATCTTTTGGTTCAAAATTCAGGTTACGGCCATGCTTATACCTGATGTTCGTGGTTGTTTCTTTATCGCCAATAACTTTTGCAGGCTTTTGTACACGAATGCTGCCATGGTCGGTAGCCATTACGATATTGATTTTTTTATCGGCAATTTTCTTCAATGCCTGGTTGAGTGGCGAATGCTCAAACCAGCTTGCAGTAATGCTGCGGTAACTTTTTTCATCATTTGCCAGTTCTTTCAGTACTTCCATTTCAGTGCGTGCATGACTGAGCATATCAACAAAATTGTACACAATCACATTAATATCATTGTTCATGAGATTGTGAATGTTGTTGACCAAATCCTGCCCGGCCTGGTGGTTCAGTACTTTGGTAAAAGAAGCTTTCAGCTCACCTTTTCCTAACCGCTTTAATTGTACACGGAAGAATTCTTCTTCGTGCAGGTTTTTTCCGCCTTCATCGTTGTCGTTTTTCCATTGTTGCGGGAATTTTTTCTCAATTTCAACCGGTAGCATTCCGCTGAAAATGGCATTACGGCTGTATTGTGTAGCTGTTGGCAGAATTGCATAGAAAGAATCTTCTTCGGCAATACGGAAGTTTTCGGCAAAAATGGGCTGAATAGATTTCCATTGGTCAAAGCGCAGATTATCAATCAGAATAAAAAACAATGGCGTTCCTTTTTCTACATGCGGAAGTACTTTAAACTGAAGCAAACTGTGGCTCATAATAGGAGCTTCTGTTGCTTTTGGTTTCAGCCAATTGGCATAATTCCGGGATATGTATTTAAAGAATTCGTTGTTTGCTTCGCTCTTTTGCGTTTGCAGCACTTCACTCATTTCAGGACTATCGGCCTTGCTTATTTCCAGCTCCCAATACACTAACTTTTTGTAAATATCCATCCACTCATTGTAATTGGGATTACTGTTGAGTGCCATGAATAAGTTGCGGAACTGCTGTTGGTATGCCGATGTTGTTTTTTCACTTACGAGGCGTTTATTATCGATGATTTTTTTCAAACTCAGCAATACCTGGTTAGGATTAACAGGTTTAATAAGATAGTCGCTGATCTGCGAACCAATCGCATCATCCATCAGGTTTTCGGTTTCATTTTTGGTGATAAGAACAACCGGAATAGATTGGTTTACCTGTTTTATTTTGGTAAGTGTTTCAAGTCCGGTAATTCCGGGCATGCTTTCATCCATCAGCACTACATCAACCGGATTTTCTTTTACATAATCAATGGCATCAAACCCATTGGTAAGCGTTTGTACTTCGTATCCTTTATTCTCCAAAAACATTTTTTGCGATTGCAGACTTTCTATTTCATCATCTACCCAAAGTATTTTAGCCAGTGCCATGTTTTGATTTAGTGTTTGAGATTAAGGATAAACCGGTTCAATATAACATATTAACAGCAAGTTAGCGAATCAGATTGCAACATGCTACCTTTGCGCACCGGAGAGGGGGAATATTTAACAGTTTTGCAAATGAAGTTCAGAAAAATAGTCAACGATCCTGTTTATGGTTTTATCACATTTGATGATGCGTTAATTTATGATATTCTTTCCCATCCGTTTTACCAGCGGTTAAGGCGCATTCATCAAATGGCAATGGCACACCTTGTTTATCCCGGTGCGGTGCATACAAGGCTGCATCACAGCATGGGTGCTTATCATTTAATGTGTGAAGCATTGCAGGAACTGAAAAGCAAGAACATTGAAATTACTGCGGAAGAAGAGCAGGCTGCGAAAATTGCCATTCTGCTGCACGATGTAGGTCATGGACCTTTCAGCCACGCTTTGGAACATGTGCTGATTGAAGATGTGCATCATGAAGAAATTTCACTGCTCATTTTTGAACATCTGAATAAAGAATTCAACGGAAAACTTGATCTTGCCATCCGAATTTTCAAAGGTGTTTATCATAAACAGTTTCTTCACCAGTTAATCAGCAGCCAGCTCGATGTTGACCGTATGGATTACCTTACAAGAGACAGCTTTTACAGCGGAGTAAGTGAAGGGGTAATTGGTTATGACCGTATTATAAAAATGATGGCAGTTCACAACAATGAACTGGTGGTGGAAGAAAAAGCGGTTTACAGTATTGAAAAATTTTTGGTGGCACGCCGCCTCATGTACTGGCAGGCTTACCTGCACAAAGCTGTACTGAGTGCAGAAAATATGCTGGTGAAAATACTGGAACGGGCCAAACAACTGGCTAAAAAAGAAGAAGGGCTGTTTTCGTCAACTCCTTTACTCGATGAATTTTTACGCACCACACAACCATCGGCATTTATTAAAGCCAACCTGGCCAAGTTCTGCGAGCTGGACGATTATGATGTGGTGGCTTCAGTTAAGAAATGGATGCACCATCCCGATAAAGTGCTAAGTACATTAAGCCAATGGCTCCTCAACAGGAAAATGCTGAAAACCAAACTGCAGATGCAACCTTTTGATCCGGCCGAAGTGAAACAGATGCAGCAGAAAATACAGCAGCAGTTGTCATTAAATGAGGAAGAGATCGGTTTCTTTGTTTTTAATGGTATTGCTGAAAACAGGATGTATAATCCAGGCAACGAACGGATCAATATTCTGTTTAAAGACGGGTCTGTAAGAGATATTTCTGAAATAGAGTACGGGTTAATTCATAAAGCCATTGAGAGCCCGGTTAAAAAATTTTATCTTTGCCACCCTTCCACAAAATGAAAAAAGGCATCAAAAGATTGTTGGAAAGGTTTTTGAAAGTAACTTTAAATTAATAAGAAAGGATATTCATGGAGTTTACTGCCTCACAGATTGCGCAAATTATTAACGGTAACGTGGAGGGTAACCCCAATGCTGCTGTTAGTTCGTTCAGTAAAATTGAAGAAGCAACTGCCGGGCAGCTTGCATTTTTAGCCAATCCCAAATACGAAGATTATTTATATACAACCGGAGCATCAGTGATTATTGTAAATGAATCGCTGGAGTTGCGGCAGGCTGTTTCGCCCACACTTATACGAGTGCCCGATGCTTATACGGCTTTTGCCACATTGCTTCAGGCTTATGAGCAGATAATGGAGCAGTCGTTAACGGGTATTCAGGAGCCATCGCATGTGTCAAAATCGGCTCAGTTGGGCGATCATGTTTTTATTGGTGCATTTACTTATATAGGCGATCATGTAAAAATTGGCCGGAATGTAAAAATTCATCCTCATTGCTATATTGGCAACAATGTTATTATCGGTGATAATTGTACACTGAATCCGGGTGTAAAAATTTACCATAACTGTGTGCTTGGTAATAAAGTAATTATCCATGCCGGAACCGTTTTGGGAGGTGATGGATTCGGTTTTGCACCGCAGCCCGATGGTACATATAAAAAAGTGCCGCAGATTGGAAATGTAGTGGTGGAAGATGAAGTTGAAATAGGATCGAACTGTACAATTGACCGGGCAACAATGGGCTCAACTATTATTCATAAAGGAGCCAAGCTTGATAACCTGATCCAGATTGCGCATAATGTTGAAATAGGAACATACACCGTTATTGCGGCGCAAACAGGCGTAAGCGGCAGTACCAAAATCGGTAATAATGTAATGATTGGAGGCCAGGCCGGTATTGTTGGCCATATTACCATTGCTGATGGCAGCCGCATTAATGCACAAAGTGGTGTAAGCAAATCACTTAAACAACCCAACAGTGTTGTAACAGGGTCGCCCGCATACGATTATACAAGTACTTTACGAAGTCAGGCAATTTTCCGCACTTTACCTGAAATGGAAAAACGAATTGCAGAGCTGGAATTGCTGGTAAAACAATTGTTAGCTGAAAAAGCAAGTATTTAATTTTCAGAAAGTTTCAAAGTACAACCATTTAACCCCTTTTTAGTACATTCGTGCCCATGAGTATGAATAATGGCAATGAAAATGCTAACCAGCATACGCTGGCTGACGTAATTACCATTTCAGGAGTGGGTATTCATTCCGGTCAGGCAGTAACCATGACTTTAGAGCCGGCTGAACCCAATACAGGAGTTGTTTTTCAGCGCATTGATCTTCCCGGTCAGCCAACAGTGAAAGCCGATGTGGATTATGTAGTTGAAACCAACCGCAGTACAACACTGTCAAATAATGGTGCATCTGTAAATACTGTAGAACATTTGCTGGCATCTTTTATTGGGTGCGAAGTGGATAATGTATTGGTGAAAATCGATGGTCCTGAAATTCCTATCCTCGATGGAAGCTCCCGCCCTTACGTTGAAGCAATTGAAAAAACAGGTGTAAAGAAACAGGAAGCAATTAAAACATGGTACACAATTGAACACAATATTTATTTTCTCGATGAAAATAAAAAGGTTGAAATGGTGGCTATGCCTGCAAATGAATACCGCATCAATACACTGATCGATTTTAATTCACCTGTACTTGGCACACAGCATGCAAACCTTGATCATGTAAAAGATTTTAAAACAGAAATTGCACCCTGCCGTACGTTTTCGTTTTTCCATGAACTTGAGTTCCTGTTAAAGAACAACCTCATCAAAGGAGGCGATCTTAATAATGCCATTGTTGTGGTTGATAAGCCTGTAACCGAAGAGCAGTTAGATACACTTGCAAAAGGTTTCAACAGGGAAAAAGTAGCAATTACAAGTGAGGGATACCTGAATAATCTTCAGTTGCGTTTTCCTAACGAGCCTGCCCGTCATAAACTGCTTGATCTTGTTGGCGACCTGGCTTTGGTTGGGATGCCGTTCAAGGCTCATGTTATTGCAAACCGCCCCGGTCATGCAAGCAATGTGGCATTTGCTAAAAAGATAAAAGAGCATATAAAAAAGAACAGGTTTAAGGCAAATGTACCTGCTTATTATCCCGACAGGACTCCTGTTTATGATATTCATGCAATTGAGAAAATATTACCACACCGTTATCCGTTTTTATTAGTAGATAAAATTGTTGAACTTACGGATACCTTGATTGTGGGAGTAAAAAATGTAACGTATAACGAGCCTTATTTTCAGGGGCATTTTCCCGGCAACTGTGTAATGCCCGGTGTTTTACAGGTTGAAGCATTGGCTCAATGTGGAGGGTTACTTGCAATACCAAAGAATACGGAAGATAAATACGATACCTATTTTCTGAAAGTAGATAACTGTAAGTTTAAGCAGAAAGTGGTGCCGGGCGATACCTTGATTTTAAAAATGGAATTAAAGAGCCCGATACGTCGTGGAATTTGTGAAATGAGAGGAACTATTTTTGTTGGCAGTAAAATTTCCTGTGAAGCCGATCTTACTGCTCAAATTGTAAAACGTCCAAAGAATGATTAGCAACCTGGCTTATATTCATCCAAAGGCACAGATTGGTGCAAATGTTACAATCGACCCATTCAGTGTTATTCATGATGATGTGGTGATTGGCGATGGTACCTATATAATGAGTAATGTTACAGTGTTTCCGGGCTCAAGAATTGGTAAGAACTGCAAAGTTTTTCCAGGTGCTGTAATAGGTGCTGTTCCGCAGGATCTGAAGTACAAAGGAGAATACACAACTGCCGAAATAGGCGATAATACAACTATTCACGAATGTGCAACCGTTCATCGGGGTACTACCGATAAGAATACAACAAAAGTCGGGAGTAACTGTCTCATCATGGCTTATGCACATGTGGCGCATGATTGTATTGTTGGCAATAATGTTATACTCGCCAACTGTGTACAGCTTGCCGGGCATGTAACTGTTGATGATTTTGCAATTATTGGTGGAATGAGTGCGGCAAACCAGTTTACACATATTGGAAAGCACACGTACATAGCCGGTATGAGTGCAATCCGTAAAGATGTACCTCCTTATGTAAAAGCTGCAAGAGAACCGCTGAGTTACGTTGGTATTAATAATGTTGGTCTCAGCCGCAGAGGATATTCAAAAGAAACCATCGAAGAGATTTTTAAAATTTACCATGTTCTTTTTGTTGAGAAACATATTATCTCAAAGGCAATAGAATTGGTTGAAAGTATGATGCCTGTTACTGAAACAAGAGATGCTATTCTTGGCTTTATAAAAAAATCAGAGATCGGAATCATTAAACGTCAATCTCAAAGCGTAACCGATGAAGATATTGCTTTCTGATGCAGGCAAGCGATATAACAGGGAATGGATTTTTCGCCATTTTACGTACGAGTTTTCAATTGGAAATGCTTACGCTATAACCGGTAATAACGGTTCGGGCAAATCAACATTACTGCAGGTTATTGCGGGAGCTGTTCAACATTCGGAAGGAAAAGTTGATTTTGCTGAAGCCGATAAAAGTATATTGGCCGATGCTCATCATCTGCATCTTGGTATTGCAGCGCCGTATCTCGAACTGCCGGAAGAAATGACGTTGATTGAATTTTTTGAGTTTCATCAGTCGTTCAAACCTTTTCTTTCTTCATTCAATTCTACAGATATTATTCAAATTCTCGGACTGGAAAAAGCAACTGAAAAACAAATCCGCAATTTCAGCAGTGGGATGAAACAACGTGTAAAACTGGCGCAGGTAATTTTAGCTGATGTGCCTGTTGTGCTGCTTGATGAACCTTGTACCAACCTTGATGCAGATGGCATTGCTTTGTATCATCACCTCATTAATAAATATTGCAGGGAAAGGCTGGTGATTGTAAGCAGTAACGATGAGGAAGAATTCAGCTTCTGTAACTTCAGGATTAATATGGCCGATTATAAAACTGTCTGAACCATGATTTGGGTGGATTTTGTGATTGACAGGACAAGAGGATTAGAAATGCCGCTGATACCCTAATTTGACGGATTTTCAAAGACAACTTTTTTAATCCTTTCTGTGGTTCACCAACTATAAAATCAACTACAGTTTAGTTGTCGTAAAGTGGCTGAAGCATTCGTGTAATTCGTATAAATTCGTGCAATCAATATTTCGAATAGAATTAACGCATCGCAATATGTACTTCCATCATCTTTCACAAATAACAGCAAGGGAACTATTTCCCGGCTATTTTGGTAAGTTTATTCATACCGGAACTTCAACAGTTGCGTTCTGGGAAATTAAAGCAGGATCACCCATTCCTGAACATTCGCATGTACACGAACAGATCATGCATGTGGTGGAAGGTGAATTTGAATTAACGGTTGATGGCACTCCTCAACTTCTTACTACAGGTGCTGTAGTAACCATTCCTTCCAATATTGTTCATAAAGGACATGCCGTTACTGATTGTAAAGTGATTGATATTTTTATGCCGGAGAGGGAAGAGTATAAATAATTTATATTTATAATAAAAACCTATGGCTAATGTAACTTACTTATTAGGTGCAGGTGCAAGTGCTTATTGTCTTCCAATTATTCAAAACTTTTCTAAAAGGTTATTAATTTCTAAAAAAATATTAGAAGAAGATATTCAACATAGATCAGATTTTTACAGTATTAACTTTGATGAACCTCAAAAGCCACCTTTAATTAAAGATTTAGGTACAGCTAAAGAACTCATAAAGGAACTCGAATGGGTAATATCTGAGTCTGCATCTCATCAAACAATAGATACTCTTGCAAAGAAATTCTTTCATAAAGATTTAGCAAGCCTTTTTAGACTCAAGCGTTTATTGATCTTTTTCTTTTTGTTTGAACAAAAAATGGCCAATCGAATCCATAGTAAAATACTTATTGATGATTATGGTAGTGTTCGAAATTTTAAAGAAGCTCCGGATTTCCCAATTAAAGAAGTATCGGATAAACGATATGATAGCTTTATTGCGGCTGTATTAAAAGATGTTCCGAATAAAATTGAATTACAAAATAATATTAAGGTTCTTTCTTGGAACTATGATTGCCAATTTGAAATTGCTTTAATGAATTATTCTAACAAAAAATTTGATGAATTAAAGACATTTTTTCAAATATTACCAAACACAAGAACGTTTAATGCAAATAATGTGAATTTGGATTTAGGGAAATTTGCTTTCTTAAAACTTAATGGCTCAGCAGAATATGATTCATTTGCAATAAATAATGGGGAATCTCAAAATATCCTTGAAACAAACCTTGATGAAGATTCAACATTAAATCATTTAATAGAAGATTATAAGAATTCAAAAAAGTATGAAAATTCTCAAAACTCACATTTGGGCTATTTCAATTATTCCTGGGAAATAGCTGGTGAATTCGTAAATAAATATGAAGGGTATAATAAGTGTATTGAGAATGCTTTTACAATAGCAGAGGAAACGGAGGTTTTAGTGGTAATAGGTTATTCTTTCCCTTTTTTCAATAGAAAAATTGATAGGAAGATTATGAATAGCAATAGAATTCAAAAAGTATATGTTCAAGATGTAAGTCCGGAAGAGAGAATATTTACTATTAAAGAATCCTTCGAATCTTTACGTGGTAAACAAATAATACCAATCAATTTTATTAATTCTTTTTTTCTGCCTCCCGAATTATGAAATCTATCCCCTGCTTGCAATCAGTAAATTCAGATCGGTATATTTTAAATCAAAACGCTGACTTAAATAAAAGTTGGTGAGTGATCCTTTAAACAGGTAAATTCCGTTACGGATATTCAGTTTATGCCATAACAGTTTTTCCAATCCGCCTTCATCGGCAACTTCAAGTAACAAGGGCATGAGAACATTGCTAATAGCCTGGGATGCTGTACGTGCAAATCCACTGGGAATATTGGGAACGCAGTAATGAATAACACCATGCTTTAAGAAAATAGGACTTTCATGGCTGGTTACTTCACTGGTTTCAAAACAGCCGCCTTTATCAATACTTACATCAACAATTACACTGCCTGTACGCATCTGGGCAACCATTTCTTCTGATACAACAACTGCTGTTCTTGCACCGCCAATGGATGATAATGCCCCTACAGCCACATCGCAGGTTTTTAATTGCTTGGCAAGAATTTTTGGTTCAACAACCGATGTCCACATGCGCTGGCCAATAGCATTCTGCATGCGTTTGAGTTTGTAAATATTATTGTCGAACACTTTTACACTTGCACCCATTGCCAACGCTGTACGTGCAGCATATTCGCCTACAATACCTGCTCCAATAATAATCACTTTTGTTGGAGGAATGCCACTGATACCGCCAAGCAAAACTCCTTTACCACTGTTTGCACTACTGAGATATTGACCGGCAATGAGCATTACTGCACTGCCTGCAATTTCACTCATACTGCGAACGATTGGGTTGTGACCCGAATCGTCTTTTAAATTTTCAAATGAAAGTCCGGTGATTTTTTTCTCCATCATAGCTTCCAGAATCTCTGCTTTCATAACCGCAAGGTGAATAGGAGAGATGATGGTTTGGCCTGGTTTGAGCAACTCAATTTCATGTTCGCTAACCGGGGCAGATTTAATGAGTATATCGCATTGATAAACTTCTTTCCGGTCGTAAGCAATTTTGGCTCCGGCATCACTATAGTCTTTATCGGTGTAGTGCGATCCTTCACCTGCCATGTATTCAATTAAAACACGATGGCCATTACTTACAAGTACATTTACTGCTTCGGGGGTTAATGCAATACGGTTTTCCTGGAACATCTGTTCCTTGGGAATACCAATAAAAAGTTGAGCGCCCTTCTTTTTAATGTCTAATGTTTCTTCTAATGTTTCATAGCTGAACGAAGCGCTGACAATTGGTTTTGATAAAGCCATACAGTTGCAACCGGGTTGTTTGTGTAGGTTTCTAAATTACAAAACTACTTTGGAATAACAGCAGTTAATCTCCTTGTTATGGTATTAATTATTTCAATTTTTACCTGCAGTACATTTTCAGGAATAAGGCCGGGCGTTTTTTCCGGCCATTCAACGAGGCAAAATTCGCCGCTGTACAACACATCTTCCACACCTGCCTGGATTGCTTCTTCTTCATCTTTGATACGATACAGATCGAGGTGATAAATTGTTTTTCCATCTTTTGTTTTGTATTGGTTGATGATGGAAAATGTAGGGCTGCCAACAGCATCAGTTACTCCAAGTTCATCGCACAAGGCATGAATGAAAGTTGTTTTGCCGCTGCCCATTGAAGCATCAAAAGCCCATACTTTGTATGAAGCAAACTGTCGGTACATTTCTTTTGCAACAGCGTGTATATTTTCTAATGTAAACTCCTTTTGCACAACAAATTTGAATGATGGTTGCAAAGATATTGATTCATGGGCTTGGGTTGATGGCGTAATTTTGTAGTCTGAACCGGGATTTGTGTGATTGATTAGGTGAATTGGATGGACTGAATGCAGAAACTTTTTTTCTGATAAATAATGTTGATTAAATGGTCCGTTTAATTCTTATATGAATCCAATAATCCTATCAATCACAGTTCAGGCAATTGATGAACAGAATTACAAAGCGTACAAGCGAGCGTGGCAACAGGTGATGCTATGAAAAATATAAGCCGGTAACATAATAAAAGAAAGTAATTGAAAATGGAAACAGTTAACTGGAAAGTAGAAGGAATGACCTGCACCAACTGTGCACTTACCGTAAATAAATATCTTGAAAAAGAAGGGATGAAGAATGTGAAGGTGAACCCTGTTACAGGTGAGGTGATTTTTGATGTGATAGAGCAGAACGGGAACATGGATAAACTTGAAAAGGGAATTTCTCAACTGGGGTATTATGTTGCTGAAAAAAATGGTGTGGCTTTGAAGACGGCTGAAAAAAAGCCGATGAATAAATACCTGCGTTACCTGCTTATTTGCGCACCGTTTACGCTTGTTTTGATGCTGCACATGTTTGATAAATGGGTGCATCTTCACTGGCTTATGAACCCGTGGCTGCAGCTTGGTTTGTGTTTACCGGTATTTGTTATTGGAATGTATCATTTTGGAAGAAGTGCGGTGAAAAGCATCATGAACGGAATGCCCAATATGAATGTGCTGGTTGCTGTTGGCGCTGCTGCTGCTTTTGTTTACAGTTTGTACGGAACATTATCGGGGAATGCACAGGATTATATGTTTTATGAAACTGCTGCTGCAATTATAACATTGGTATTTCTGGGAAATTATCTTGAAGACAGTTCGGTTGAGCAAACACAACGTGCATTAAACAGCCTGGCGAAAAGCCAGAAAGTGATGGCGAGTATGATTGCCTTTGACGATCAGCATCATGAACAGATTTTTCCTGTTGAAAACAGCGTGTTGCGTACTGGCGATTTGGTTTTAATAAAAAGTGGTGATCAGATTCCTGCTGATTGTAAAATTCTTTGGGGTGATGCAACTGTGAATGAATCAATCATTACCGGCGAAAGTTTGCCGTTAACTAAAAAACCAAAAGATCATTTAGTTGGCGGAAGTATTCTTGTTGACGGAACTGTTAAGGCACAGGTAACTGCTGCTGCAAATGATTCGGTACTTGCAAATATCGTGAACCTTGTTAAACGGGCACAAGGTGAGAAACCTCCTGTTCAGCAACTGGCTGATAAGATCAGTGCTATTTTTGTTCCGGTTGTTATTGGCATTTCGGTTGTTACTTTAATTGTTAACTGGATTGTTTTAAAACAATTTACACCATCGTTAATGCGGAGTATTGCAGTGTTGGTAATTTCCTGCCCTTGTGCAATGGGACTTGCAACTCCTGCTGCTATTGCAGTAGGGTTGGGTCGTGCTGCAAAAAACGGGGTGTTGTTCCGTAATGCAAAAAGCCTGGAACTGTTTAAAAATATTGTGCAGGTTGTATTTGATAAAACAGGCACATTAACAACAGGCAATTTTCAATTATCATCTTTTGCAGTTACGGATGCTTCGGTTACAGAAGAACAGTTTAAACAGCTTGTTTTTTCATTGGAGAAATATTCCAATCACCCAATTGCGGTTTGTATTGCTGCTGAGTGGAAAAACAATAAACCTCTTCGCTTAAACAATGTTGAAGAAATAAAAGGACTTGGCATGAAAGCAACTTCTGCTGAAGGTGATGAATACATTGCAGGTTCGTTCAAAGCTGCTGCCGGAGTAACGAGTGATGACTCGCATAATGTGTATGTGTTGAAGAATGGCCAACTCATTGGCTGGATTGATGTGAAAGATGAATTGAGGCCAGAAGCAAAATCAATTGTTGCATACCTGCATAGTAAAAATGTAAAAACTTATTTATTAAGCGGCGACAGAAAAGCGAAATGTGATGTTATTGCAAAAGAGCTTGGTATAGATGAAGTGATTGCTGAACAAACACCTGAACAAAAGTTACAGGTTATAGAACAGCTCAATAACCAGGCACCAACTGCAATGGTTGGCGATGGTATTAATGATGCTCCTGCTTTAGCAAAAGCTACTATTGGTATTTCATTAAGCGAAGCATCGCAGGTTGCCATGCAGACTGCCGATGTAGTGCTAATGAACCATGGTTTGAAAAATTTGCCACTTTCACTTGGTTTGGGTAAGCATACATTCTTAACCATCAAGCAAAATTTATTCTGGGCTTTCTTCTATAATATAATCGCTATACCTGTTGCAGCGCTTGGTTTTTTAAACCCAACGATTGCTGCATTTGCAATGGGAATGAGTGATGTGGTGCTTGCTGTAAATTCAGTGAGGTTGTTTGTGAAGAAGGTGGAGTGAGGGCTATCGTGAGGCGTGAATCGGCAGTTGTGAGATGAGCAGTTTACAGTTAATACAAGTTTATTAATGATAAAGTAAGCACTATTTCAAACTTGTGTTATCAATTAAGAATATTCAGTTTTTAAATGTTATCCAAAAATCAGTACTTTAAACTCTTTAAGCATGGATAACATTTCTTCCATACTAAACCGTTATTGGGGATATACTTCTTTCCGCCCGCTTCAAAAAGAAATTATTGAATCGGTGCTGAGCGGAAAGGATACACTTGCATTGTTACCAACCGGCGGGGGAAAGAGTATTTGTTTCCAGGTGCCTGCTTTGGCAATGGATGGAATGTGTATTGTTGTATCGCCATTGATTGCATTGATGAAAGATCAGGTGGAAGCATTACACAAAAAAAATATTCCTGCTGCGGCAATTTATACGGGGATGCCTTTTCCGCAGGTGAAAGATATTCTGCAGATGTGTGTGAATGAAAAGCTGAAGTTTCTTTATGTTTCACCTGAACGTTTGGAAACAAAATTGTTTCTTGAATATCTCCCCGGTATGAATGTGCAGTTAATTGCGGTTGATGAAGCTCATTGCATTAGCCAGTGGGGGTATGATTTCCGTCCTTCCTATTTGCGAATTGTACAGTTTCGAAATGAATTGCCCGGTGTGCCAGTACTTGCATTAACAGCATCGGCAACGCCTCTTGTGCAGGATGATATTTGTAAACAGCTTCAGTTTAAAAACAAACAGGTTTTTAAAGGGTCATTTCTCCGTGATAATTTATCGTTCAGTGTGTTTAAGGTTGACAGCAGGATCAATAAAATTCAACAGGTGCTGAAAAATGTTTCCGGTTCTGCTATTGTGTATTGTAAAAGCAGGCGGATGACACAAGAGGTTGCCCAGTTATTACAGTTGCAAAACATTTCAGCCAATTATTATCATGCAGGATTAACCAATGAGGAACGAAATAAGCGACAGGAATCGTGGCTGAAGAATGAAACGAGGGTGATGGTTTGTACTAACGCTTTCGGAATGGGAATTGATAAGCCCGATGTGCGGATTGTGATTCATCATGATGTGCCCGATTGTTTGGAAAATTATTATCAGGAAGCTGGTCGTGCAGGAAGAGATGGGAAAAAATCGTATGCCGTATTGTTGTATGAAGAAAGAGATTTGACGGAATTAGAGAATTTATCTGCTGTGCGTTTCCCGTCAATTGAAGAAATTAAAATCGTTTACCAGCATCTTGTCAATTATCTGCAATTGCCCAGTGGAAGCGGGGAAGGGCAGTGGTTTGAATTTGATCTGAATGATTTTGTGAAAACCTTTCATCTCAATTCTTATCCTGCTGCGTATTCGCTCAAAGCGTTGGAGCAGGAAGGATGGATAATTTATACTGAACAGGTTTTTCTTCCTGCAAAAGTTGTGTTTACTGTATCAAAAGAACGGCTTGCAGAATTTGAAAAAGAACAGCCACAGCTCGATCCCTTTGTGAAAGGTTTGCTGCGTTGTTACGGCGGCATTTTTGATGTGGAAAGTTTTATTTCAGAAAAGCAACTGGCAGCATTTATGAAGACTGGTGTTGAGCAGGTAAGGGATGCTTTAGTTCAGCTCCATAGTATGGGAATAATTAAATACACTCCACAAAAAGAAAAACCGCAGATACAGTTTTTGCAAAACCGCCCTGCCACAGAAGATTTGTACATCAATCCGCAGAACAGGTTAACCCGTAAAAAACAATTTGAAAAGCGTGTACAGGCAATGATTGACTATGTGAAAGATGAAACCGTTTGCCGCAGCAAAACAATTGGGCAGTATTTTGGTGATGAAGCAATTGATGATTGTGGTGTATGCGATGTTTGTTTATGGAAGAAAGGAAATGAAATTACTGCAAATGAGTTTGAGCAGATACGTCAGTTTATTTTTAATAACTCTGCCGGCGAAGGGTTTATATTAAAAGCTGCACTTGATAAAATGGGAAGCAAGCAAAGAGAAAAAGTATGGAAAGTAGTTGAGCATTTAATTGCAGAAGAAAAACTTGCTTTGGGCGCAGATGGTAGGCTAAAATTGAAAAAATAGATTAGAAATACAAAAAAGCTGATGAAACATACGCTCAGCCAAATCTCCTGTAAGGCTATCGCCGTAAAAAACTTTATCATATCAGGCTTCTCTCCACTAATTCATTTATAAAACTAATCTCTTCTTTACTTAAATCAAATTTCATTGCACCTGCATTTTGTATTGATTGCTGTGCATTTCTTGCGCCTGCTAACGCTATTGTTACACCAGGGCGTTCAACCGTCCAGCGTAAAACTAATTGCGATAATGTAGCGTTCTTTTCATCGGCCAACGGTTTCAGCTTTGCAAGAAGCTGGTTTGCTTTTGTAATGAATTCATCCGTATAAAACCTGTTGCCGTTTCTTGTATCACCTTCTTCAAACACCTGGCCGGTTTTTATTTTTCCTGTAAGCAAACCACGTTGCAGCGGACTGTAGGCTAAAACAGATTTCTTATGTTCAATGCAGTAAGGAATAGTTTCATTTTCCATTACACGGTTTACCATGCTGAATGGAATCTGGTTCGATGCAAGCTTCACTATCTTTTCTGCTTCGGCCATTTGTGCAGCATTGTAATTGCACACACCTGCATAACGAATTTTTCCCTGCTCAATTAATTTTGCAACGGCTTCAAATGTTTCTTCAATTGGAGTTGTGCTATCGGGCCAGTGAATCTGATACAGATCAATATAATCTGTTCCCAAACGTTTCAAACTGTCTTCACATTCTTTGATTACACTTTCCTTACCCGAGTATTTGTAAATATCAATTTCATTGCCATCATTGTCTTTACTGTGCATGGCAAAATCACCTTTTGGCGAAGTGAAATCCCAGCGCATACCAAACTTGGTTAATATCTGTACTTTATCTCTTGGAATATCTTTGATGGCTTCACCAACAATTTCTTCACTCACACCCATGCCGTAAATAGGTGCAGTATCAATTGATGTCATTCCTTCGGCATAAGCTGCTTTAATTGCTTCAACCGCTTCTTTTCGATCTGTACTGCCCCACATCCATCCACCTGCTGCCCATGCACCAAATGTTATTACTGATACATTCAAATCTGTTTCTCCTAATTTCCTGTAGTTCATCTTTGTTTTATTTATTCAGTTTAATGTAGTTGATAATACTCATTACGTCCTGCTCACCATATCCTGCTTTTTGTGCAGCGAGATAAGTTGCAATCAATGTTTCAGTTAATGGATAATGAGCACCGTTATCTTTTGCAAGCAGAATATCTTTTGTCATAAGGTTTAATGCAAATGCTGCAGGATATTCATCCTTCACCAGCAACGGTGTTTTGATTTTTGTTGCACCATTTCCGACTGCGCTTTCATTAATAATCTCCAGCATATCGGCACGGGCAATTCCTTTTTTTTCAGCCAACAAAACAGTTTCTGCCAATCCCTGGTAAATCAATGAAAGAAAATAGTTGATGGAAAGCTTTGCAGCAATGCCTTTACCGTTTGAACCAAGATGTTTTACCAGTTTTCCTAATTTTTCAAAATAAGGTATTGCTGTTTGTACATCAGTTTCATCGCCACCAACCATAATGATGAGTGTGCCGCTTGCTGCAGGTGCTGTACTTCCGGCAACTGGTGCATCTAAAAAAGACGCATTCTTTGCTTTGAGTTTTGCTGCTGTTGCTTCACTTAATTGCTGGGAGATGGTGCTCATGTCGATGAATAATTTTCCTTCAATGGAATCAAGCGAAAGAATTTCATTATAGATTGACTGTACTGCAGCATCGTTGGTCACCATTGTGAAAATGATATCCGAAGCTTTTACCAGTTCTGTTATACTTGCAGCAATGGTTGCGCCTGTTTGCTGAAACGGAATTGTTTTGTCAGTATTGCGGTTAAAAACAGTTAAGGGAAATCCTGCTTTCTCTAAATTTTTTGCCATGGGTGTACCCATATTGCCTAAACCTATCCAGCCAATCTTGTTCATATAGTTTGATTAAATAAAAGTGAAGGTAAAAGTAAAATACCAGATTAAAACTGCTGCAATTAACAGAAGAGCGTAGCTATCCAATTTTTTAAATAAGAATAAACAGGAACTTCATATCCGTAACAATTTACATGTTAGATCACTAATTGTTTCATGATGATCTGAGTATGCAATCCAGACATCTTTGCACCATTTGTATATCATTTCATTTCTTTCTATTCCGGGTTCTGCATCTAACACATCAGCTACATTGATGCGGCCCCTGTTTAGAGGTAAACTGATTTCAGAATATTTTTTTTCTTGTTCAGCCATCTTCATGTGCGCCAATTGCACCTCTTTGCCCGTATAATTTTTTTCATTTAACAAATACAATCCTGCCAACGAAAAAACAATGGCAATTGGTTTTGTAGAATCAGTAGCAGTTTGTGCTGTAAAAGCATCTGCTACATGCTGATGAATAAAAACATTGTTGGCCTGTGCAAGCGTATAAAAGCACAATTCATTGTATTGCTGCTGCAAATTATTCATCGCACAATTTTAAAATCATCAAATAAATGAAGTTCAAGTTCAGTTATTTCAACATTTGTAACATTACTTAACGTAGTGCCAATATAACACCAGTCAGTCATTTGCTTTAATTGATGAGCTGTTCCCGAGGCAATGATCTGTACTGAACAGTCGGGAAGATTCTGAACATAACCTGTTAAATAAAGTTCCAGCGCTTTTTCCAGGGCATATCTTCTGAACCATACACCTTGTACCCTGCCTAAAACAATAATGGAAATGGTTTTCATTTTACAGATTTATTATCGTAAATGAATGATTCATCGAAACAGAAAAGAAGGTGTTTGTAAAATAAATTATACCAGGTCGGCTACAGTTTTCTTTTCCAGTATTTTCAGATTGGCATCTCTTACTTTTGCCATCATGTCGTGTAATCCACAATGTGCTTCATCACAATTTTTGCAGCGTTCATAAAAATGCAGACTTACGCAGGAGAGAGGAGCAATCGGCCCATCAAGCAAACGTATAACTCTTGCCAGCGGAATTTGAGATGGTTTCATTTTAAAATAATAACCACCTCCTTTACCTTTTTTGCTTTCAAGAACGCCGTCCTTACGTAGCAGCAGCAAAATGTTTTCCAGGAATTTCAGCGGAATTTTTTTCTTCTTTGAAATTTCTGCAATCAGAATAGGATCGTTGCCTTTTTGCTGTGCCATATATGACAAAGCCTGAAATGCGTATTGCGTTTTTTTGGAGAGCATGGTCGTATTCGTTGGCCTAAAAATACGTGTTATAAGGTATAGAAGAACTAAGGGACGAATAATATTTTTATTTCAAATTAATATTATGTCAAAAATCAAATTTTTATTTGTTTATTCTTTATTACTGCTTCTTGCTGTATCTGTTTCTGCCCAGAAAAAAAGCGATAGTTTCATTGGGGGAAACCTGATTTATTCAATGCCACAGGATATGTTTAAACAAGGTTACAAAAGCGGAACGGGAATTGATGTTTCACTGGGCATTGGTACAAAAAAAGTACTGCTTACGGGTACTCTGGGGTATCTATCATACAAAGCCCAGTCGGATAATCCTTATGGCAAAATAACTGTTATTCTGTTAAAAGCTGGTTTACGAATACGTCCGACTCACATGCTTTTTCTTGCTGGCAATGCTGGGGTTGGATTTTTGAAAGATGAAACAATGTCTTCCCGGGAAGGAAGGTTCATGTACGATGCTGGTGCCGGGCTGCATTTCATACTGTTCGACTTTGGTGTTTATTATGATGCATGGAAGAAAAAAAATACAGCAGGTTATTCAGGAGCAGTCGAACTGAAATTTGGCATGTCGCTATAGGGCAAATTAGATTAATTTATACTCGTAAGCATACTTAATTAAACCAATAACGGAGTTGGTTTTTGTTTTGCGGAAGATATTTTTCCTGTGTGTTTCAACAGTACGTTCGCTCAGGAATAATTCTTCCGCAATTTGTTTATTACTGTATTCTTTTTCAATGAGCTTCACAATTTCCAGTTCACGCACTGTAAGTTTGCTCTCTTCCGCTTCTTTTTTTCGCTCACTTGCTTTCAGCATTTCCTGCAACACTTCATCACTGAAGTAAATGCCTCCTGCGGCAATTTTATCAAGGGCTTTTAAAAATTCTGTCTGACCAATATTTTTTAAAAGATAACCACTGATGTCGCTTTCCTCAATCATCTGGTTCACCAGGCTGCCCTCACCATTCATTGAAAGAGCTATGATTTTTATTGAAGGGAATTCTTTTTTTACCAGGCGTGCAAGTTCAACTCCTGTAACAACAGGCATCATCACATCTGTTAACAGAATATCGACCGATTGCTTTCTTAAAAGCGGAATCATATTTTCCGGATGATTGCATTCAGCAACAATTTCATACCGGCTGTGGCCTTTCAGTAATGAGCGTAAACCATCAATAACAATCTGATGATCGTCAATAATGGCGATTTTAATTTTGGTTAATGACATGTGAGTTGAGGTATTCACCGAAATTATGGAAAAATCATATCTAATTTACTCTTTATAAAAAGGAATAAATATGGCAACCAGGGTTCCTTTTCCCGGTGAAGAATCAAAATCAATGGTTCCTTTCAGGTATTCTACTCTTGCCCGCATATTTTTCAGGCCTATGCCTGCTTTTTCTGAAAGATGATGAATGTCGAAACCTTTGCCATTATCTTCAATAGTAGCGCTGATGCCTTCAGCTTCTTTTACCAGCGAAATATCCAATTCGGTTGCTGCGGAATGTTTGATAACGTTGTTCACACTTTCCTGCAAAACCCTGTAAAGAACAATTTCAATATTCTCATCAATGTTTTCGTTCAGTCCTTCTGTGTAAAGATTTATTTTTAAAACCTTCTGATCAATTTTGTCGAGGAATTCTGTAACTGCTTTTCCAAGACCTGATTTCAACAATACATTCGGCATCATCTGGTGCGAAACGGTTCTTACTTCTTTACAGCTTTCATCAACCAGGCTGATGATCCGTTCAAAAGAAATTTTCTGTTCTTCATCACTAAACTGCATGCTGTTTTCAAAAGCCGACAAATTCATTTTGGCAGCACTCATCATCTGCCCAACTCCATCGTGCAGATCTTTTGCTATGCGTTGCCGTTCATTTTCTTCTGCTTGTAAAATTGCTGCTGCTGCAAGTTGTTGCTGCTGCATAACTGTTTGCTGCAGTAAAGCTTTTTCTTTTAATTTTCTTCTGTTATAAATAAGCCAGGCTAATAAAATACTCAGCAGCAGAAAACTGCTTACTGCTGCAATAAAATAATTTTTTTGCTGAAGCCTGAATTGCTGCTCCTGTATGATGCGTTCTTTTTTTTCTGTTTCATATTTTGTTTCCATTTCTGCCATTGCTTCCTGTGACGCATTGGAATAAATGGAATCCTTCAGGTCATTGATTTTTTTATAATACAGTGTGGCTTCTGAAAAATTATTTGCTTTTTCATAATTCATTGCAATGGCTTTATATACCATTGGCAATTTGGCCTGCATGTTTTGTTCCTGTGCAATTTTTAATGCTTCTTTTCCTGCCAGCAATCCTTCTTCGGGTCGGTTCATATTAGCATAAAGTTCAGAGAGAACAGACAGGTCGGAAACGATATAAAACGGATCGCCTGCTTTATCACGAAGTGGTTTTGCTTTAAGAAAGCAATTTAGCGCTTCGGTAAATTTTTCCTGGGCATTGTATGCTGTGCCAAGAATATTCCAGCCGTTTGCTTCAGCCGCATAATTATTCTGATCGTGTGCAATTTTAATGGCTATTTTGGCAAACTTATACAACGAATCGTATTTTTTTACTGCACCATAACAGGATGCAAGATTGTTATACGTTGGTGCAAATTTTATACGGAAATTATTGTTCTCAATTGTTTGAATTGCTGATTTAAAATGCAGAATTGCTTCGTTAAACTGGTTCAGTTCCATATATGCCCAGCCTACGTTGTGCTGTAGTTTGGCAATGGCAAATCTGTCGCCGGCTTTCTCTGCTTTTCTTAAGCCATTGATGAAATTTTCCATTGCATCCTTTTGCCTGTTTAAGCGCATAAGGCTTAAACCGGCAGCAGAGAAATACTGAGCAAGTAAAGAATCGTTATCCGATTTTTTGTTGAGCTTGAGAATATTTCTGTTGGTTAGCTGCAAACCTGAATCGGGTTTTGAAACATTGAGATAATAATATACTTTGTTGATTTCAGCTTTCAGCTTCATAGTTTCATCGTTGTTTTTTTCTGAAATGGAAATCAACGATTCGGAAACATTCAGCAGCGAATCAGGGTTCAGAGTACGGAATTCAACTGCAAGCTGCAATAATTCCTGCATTTTTTTGTTTTCATTTTTTTCACTGTTAATCAGTTTACGTAAGCTGTCGGCTTTTGAAACCTGTGCTATAAGTGTATTTATAAACACCAAAAAGAAAAGCGAATATGTGAGCAGAATTTTCATTTTTACGCATTCAATATTTGAGGTGGTATATGTATTGCAATTAATGTTCCTTTTCCCGGTAATGTATCAAAATCTGCGGTTCCTTTTAAGAACTGTATTCTGCTACGGATATTTTTTAAGCCAATGCCACCTTCTTCGTTTAGGCTTAAATAGTCAAATCCCTTTCCATTATCTTCAATTGTAATACTGATGCCGTCTTTATCATGAATCAGTGCAATATCAAGTTTTGAAGCATCGGCATGTTTTAATGTGTTGTTGATACATTCCTGTATTACTCTGAACAAGATGGTTTCGGTATTTGAATCAAGGCGTTTTTCAAAACCTTCGGCATGAAAACTTATTTTCATTTTATTGCCGCTTATTTTTACAAGCATTTCATCAATTGCCTGCGGAAGCCCTTTGCTGAGTAATGCAGCAGGCATCATGCTATGGCTTACAGTTCGTACTTCTTTACAGCTTTCGTCAACCATCTGTATAATATCATACAGGTTCTTTTGCTGTCCCTGATCGGGAAGCTGAATGCTGTTGTAGAATGAAGAAAGATTCATTCGTGCCGCACTCATCATCTGTCCAACACCATCATGCAGATCTTTTGCAATGCGGCTGCGTTCTTTTTCTTCCGCTTCAATAATTGCTTTAGCCGCAAACTGCTGCTGCTCCGTAATCTCGGCCTGCAGCTTGGCCTGTTGTTTCCATCTGTATTGATTGTAAAGTAAAAAAGCAAACAGCAAAGCCAGTATTGAAACGGCTGATATAATTCCAATTAGCCAGTTTCTGTTCTGTATGGTTCGTTGCTGTTGTTCAATTTGTTGTTCTTTTTTCCCTGTTTCATACACGGTACTTAATTCTTCGGCCTGCCTGTTTTTTTCTGATGTAAAAATGGAATCTTTCATCTGGGTTGACCATGTGAAATAATCAAGTGCTTTTTTATAATCGCCATTTACATTAGCAACCTTGCTCATTTCGGCATAGTTGTTTGCCACAAGTTCCCTGTAACCCATCTTTTCAGCTACTTTGTTACTTTGTTCAAAATAATATAAAGCTCTTTCCGGCTTTCCCCATGCGCTGTAAAGAACACCAATGTCTGAGTAGGATAGTGCAATCGAAAAAGTATCTTTCATTTTTTGCCTTATAGCCAATGCTCTTAAATGATAATCTTCGGCAAGCTCAAATTTGTTTTGAAGTACATATACCCCGGCCATAAAATTATAACACCAGCTTTTGCCCATTTCATCTTTTAATTTCAATGCTATCTGGAGCGATGCGTTATAATGTTTCAAAGCTTCGGCATAATTTCCCTGGTATTCATACACTACACCGCTTTCATTCAGTATCATCTGTATGCCGCTTGAATCTTTCAGGGTACGGAAAATGGCAAGGGCTTTATCGTAGTTTTCTGAAGCCCGTTTCAGTTCTCTTGTTTTACGGTAAAGCTTTGCAATATCATTATATACATAGGCCAGCGGTTGAATTTTTCCGGCCTGTTCATAAATACGTGTTGCAGTATAATAGAGATTAGCAGCTTTATCATATTCTCCTTTGAAATAGTAAGCAACACCCATGTTTTTACTCAGTTCTGCAAAAGCAAAAGAGTCTTTCAGTTTTTGTGAAAGCTCAATACCTTCTTCTGCGTACTGAATAGTTTGATTAAAACTTACAAGGCTGAGTTTGCTTGTGAGGGATACGTATGCAGATAATTTTTTTTCAGCAGGAATATTGCTGATAATATCATTCTTTAATGAGTCAACAGATTTATCCTGTGCATAGAGCACAGAAGAAATAAAAAGAAGCAAAATAGAAAAAACAACAGTTCTTGTACTAAGCAGCATGGTGCTTACAAGTTAAGAACTTCTTTCATTCCAAAAAATCCCTCTTTCCCTTTCAGAAATTCGGCAGCAAGTACTGCACCGAGTGCAAAACCTGTGCGGTTATGAGCTGTATGAATAATTTCAATATCGTCAACAGTCGAAGTATATTTTACATAATGTGTGCCGGGGGCCGGGTCGGTACGTTCGCTGATGATGGAAAGCTCGGCCGGGTTTTGTGTAATATTATTTACCCAGTTTGTTTTTCTTGTTACAGCATCCAGCACCTGTTCTGCTAATGTAATGGCAGTGCCGCTGGGAGCATCTTTTTTAGCTGTATGATGAATTTCTTTCAGCGTTACATCATAGCTGTCCTGCCCGGCCATCAGTTGTGCAAGACGTTTATTTACTTCAAAGAAAATATTTACCCCTACGCTGAAGTTACTCGCAACGATAAGACCGGTTTTGTTTTCTGCAGCAACCTTCTTTGCTTCATCTAATTTATCCAACCATCCGGTTGAACCGCACACAACAGGAACTTTATGTTCAAGGCATTTGATTACGTTTGCAAAAGCAGTATGCGGACTTGTAAATTCAATGGCTACATCAACCTTTGCAAGATTTTCTGCATTAAAATCGGCCTGGTTATCCAGGTCAATAATCAATACAGCTTCATGGCCTCTTTGTTTTGCAATTTCATGAATGGCTTTTCCCATTTTTCCATAGCCGATCAATGCAATATTCATTGTGTGATTTTTAATAAAGTGAACCTGAATTTTACAAAGAAACTAATAAACCAGATAACATCTGTGAGCAGAAATAAAAAAGAATTATTTGCCAAAGGAAAATACCAGGCCAACGTTTGCCTGTTTAGAAATAGGATTATATGTAGGATTAATCCTGAGGGATAAATTATCGTTTACATCAAATTCTTTCAAATGGCCATCAACTGTTGCATCCACTACATTCAGCCCCCAAAGAAGAAGAAAAGCAAGAACTGAATAATCCACATTCTGCCGTACTGCAATTCTGTATTGCCGCACTGCCTCCGGATCAACCGGTTTGAATTTTGGTTTAATTAATACATCGTTTGACGTAATGGTATCCATCATATACCTATACGCATCTCTTGCATCAATATATTCCCTGCGGTTGTATACAAAAAAACCAGCAGCAGTACCAAGTGCTCCCCATACAATCGGGATCTTCCAGTATTTTTTATTGTAAGCCTGTCCCCAGCCAGGAATCACAGCCGAACGAAGAGTTGCTTTTCTTGGCACATGAACGGAATCTTTCTTAAATAAACCAAGCGGTATTCGTTCAGGCTTTACAGAATCCTTTTTTACAGGCGCAGGGATTTGCTTCTGCACACTGTCTTTTTGCTGTGCAGATAATTGAAAAGAGAAAAAGCTGAATGTTATGAATAAAAATAAATACCTCATGATCTATTCCACATCGGTTCCCAATTGTTTCAGAATCTGGTTGAATTGCTCTAGCGAGTAATATTCAATCATGATACTTCCGTTGCCTTTTTTGCTGTGATGCAATTTTACTTTGGTACCAAATTGTGATGCTAAATTATCTTCAATACGCTGAAATGCCTGTGGCAACCCGGTCTTTACCGAATTTTTAACAGGGTTTGATTTATATAACTGGCGCACCAAACTTTCTGTTTGACGAACCGATAA